>Ga0185299_10000015_pt1 | contig 562045 bp, 419 predicted proteins | sample PaiPotPPA55metaG_FD_128002 | JGI IMG/M metagenome (GOLD analysis project Ga0185299, IMG submission 128002) | Iron sulfur acid spring bacterial and archeal communities from Banff, Canada, to study Microbial Dark Matter (Phase II) - Paint Pots PPA... ...
CATGGAAGCCGCCGCCACCACCGCCGCCGTGGAAACCACCACCGCCGCCGCCACCACCATGGAAGCCGCCACCGCCACCACTCGCGTGGGCTGCACCACCACCGCCGAAGCCTCCACGGGCTGCACCGCCACCGCCGAAGCCGCCACGGTTTGCGCCACCGCCATTGAAGCCGCCACGGTTTGCACCAGCAAAGGAGCCTGCGTTGCCGCGGTTGCCGCCATTGAAGCCGCCGCGATTCGCGACACCCTGACCGCCACGGAAGTTGCCGTTGATAGCCGATCCGCGGTATCCACCGCCGTAACCGCCGCCGCGGGCAAAGGAAGCTCCGCCAGGACGGCCATTAAAGCCGGCATAGGAGCGGTTATAGAAGCCGCCGCGGAAGCCGGGGCCAAAGTGGCCATAGGCGCGGTTGTACCAGAAGCGTCCACCGTTCCAGTAACCGCCATAGAAGCCGGTGCCGAAGTAGCCGAAGCCGTAGTTGATGCCACCGTAGTAGCCAATACTGCGGCCCCAGTAGCCGCCGTGCCAGAAGTAGCCGCCGCCACCCCAACCCCAATAGCCGGGAGTCCAAAGACCGCCAACATAGGGAGGATAGACCCAGGCGCCGTCGACCCAGTAGTAGCCGGAGTCACCGTAGGCCCAGTAGCCAGGGGTCCAGATATAGCCGTCGCCAGGGCAGAGGGGCTGATCGTACACAGGGATAGCGGGAGGTGCGATTCCTACCGAAATGCCGATTTGGGCCTGGACCGCAGGAACGACAAGTAGAGCGCCGGCCAGCGTGGTTGCTGCCAAAATTTTACGAATTGAACTCGTGATTTTCATACATTCCCCTTCCAGCCGGCCTTCGATTGCCTGCAAAACCCGCAGGTTGCGAGGGGGCGACGAGAGAACTCCAGTCCCGGGAATCATACCCCTGATCCGGCTCTCAATGGATTAGACACGACTATCGATACATTTGTTGCGCTATTCCCCGGACTTCGTTCTGGGCCCCGTAAAAAGCGCTTTAGGGCACATGACATGGACCCCCGACTTGGTATCGACGAGCTGCGTGATATCGACGTCGCAAGCCGTTGAAATAAGGGCATAGGCGTCATCCCGGGAGAGGTGCGGATAGTCGGGATTCTGCTCGGAGAGAAAGGTGATCATATTGCGCACGGCCATCTCCGTGGCTTTGGTCAGGTCTTCATGGAAGCCCATGGCAATGTAGGCGGTAGGGGTTTCGGCGCGAGGCCAGAGCAGATGTTCTCTGGTGGCCTCGCCCTTGTGGACGATGAACTGAAAGGTGCCGGTGAGGAAGGTCTCCAGTGCGGTGATGTCGACCTCGCCGTTGCCCTGACCGGCATGGCCATCGCCGGCCTCAAAGAGCGCGCCGCTGGCGTGGACGGGGTAGAAGACGACCGAGCCAGCCGTAAGCTCCTTGTTATCCATGTTGCCGCCATGCATCCAGGGTGGCGCGGAATTCCACTTGCCGGCGGATTCAGGCGGCGCGATGCCGATAGAGCCGAAGAAGGGATGTAGCGGGATCGTGATTCCCGGGGCAAAAGCAGCAGTCATCTTGGCGCGGTCGAGCGGGATGATCTTGCTGCGGCCATAAGGGAAGTCATCCGGGAGAAAGCCGCGACCGGCGCCAAAGCCATTGCAGGCGAAGTTGGTGTCGAGTTGGATCTTGAGGATGCGGACTTCAAGAATATCGCCGGGTTCGGCCTCAGCGATGGCGACGGGTCCAGTGAGGATGTGTCCGCCTGGGCCGCGGTCTGCCTGCGGGACTTTGTCATAGATATCTGCGAGCCAGGCGGGGATGTCGGCCTCGGCGACTCCCTCGTCTTTGAGCCGCTGTGGCGAGCCACAGGTGGAGGCGGTCTGCATGATGACGGTGTCGCCGGAGTGGACGGTCAGCACCGGCTTTGCGTGTGCGGAGTAGTAGCCCCACGCGACCGTGCTGGGCGTGGCGAGAAGCGTCTGGGGACTCTGAGCCGTGGCAGCGGCGGCAAAGAGCACGGTGGCGGCGAGCAGAAAAGGGAGGCGCATAGTCGTGGTATATCACCCGGCAATGCTCTCCTTGAGCGCTTTGAATGAAATCCATAGGCAAATCGCATAGGCTCAGATGGGACAATACAGGGGAATGAGTCTGTCGAATTTGCCGGAACACGCTATGTTTGCGCCGTCGCATCGGATCCACTTTATCGGGATCGGCGGCATTGGGATGAGTGGGATCGCGGAGATCCTGCTGACGATGGGTTACGCCGTGTCTGGTTCGGATCTGCGCAGCTCGGCTACGACGGAGCGGCTCGCAGCACTTGGGGCCACGATCTATACAGGTCATGCTGCCGCCAACGCGGCGGCGAGCGATGTCGTCGTCACCAGTTCAGCGGTCGCTAAGGATAACCCTGAGGTGCTGGAGGCGCGTGCGCGCAAGATCCCAGTCATTCAGCGGGCGGAGATGCTGGCCGAGCTGATGCGGCTGAAGTATGGCATCGCCATCGCCGGAATGCACGGCAAGACGACCACAACCAGCATGGTGGCAGCGGTGCTGGCCGGGGGGGAACTCGATCCCACGGTCGTCGTCGGCGGACGGGTTGGCGCGATGGGTTCGAACGCGCGCTTGGGGCGTTCGCAGTACCTTGTGGCGGAGGCCGATGAGAGCGACCGCTCTTTCCTCAAGCTATCGCCGATCCTCGCGGTGGTAACCAACCTCGATCGTGAGCACATGGACACCTATGCGGACATGGCCGACGTCGAACGGGTCTTCATCGAGTTTATGGATCGCGTGCCGTTCTATGGAGCGATAACAGCCTGTGTGGACAACGAGATGCTCCGCACGATCCTGCCGCGCGTGACTCGGCGCGTTTACACCTACGGCGAGAGCGTGGATGCCGACTTCCGTTTGCGCTCTCTGCGGCCTACTGCTGACTGCCATGCGACCTTCGAGGTGAATACGCGCGGCCTGATCCTGGGGCCCTTTGATCTGCATGTCCCCGGGCGGCACAATCTGCTGAACGCCACGGCTGCGGTAGCCATCGGGGTACAGCTTGGCGTTCCTCCGGAGAAGATTGCCGCTGGGTTGGCCAGCTTTCGCGGCGTCGACCGGAGATTTCAGATCAAAGGCGTGCAGAACGGCGTTACCGTCGTCGATGATTATGGGCACCATCCGACGGAGATCCGCGCCACTCTGCAGGCGGCTCGCGAGTGCGGCTACGGTCGTGTTCTTGTGCTCTTTCAACCGCACCGCTACACGCGAACCCGCGATCTGCTGGAAGACTTTACGGCGGCGTTCGGAGATGCCGACTCGCTGCAGGTGCTGGACATCTACGCGGCCAGCGAGCAGCCGATTCCAGGGGTGAGCGGCGAGGCGCTGGCGGAGAAGATCCGGGCAGCGTCGGGTGGGATTGTCGGCTATGCGGGATCGATCGAAGAGGGTGTCGATCGGCTGGCGAAAGACGCCCGGCCGGGTGATCTGATACTGACGCTGGGGGCGGGGAATGTGTCGCAGGCTTCCATGATGCTGCTGGAGCGGCTGGCTGCACGTTAGGTCCTTTACATCACAGGCGGACGCGGTGGGCGGTCAAAATGATGAGTTCCTGCGGCGGTACCCACCGGCAAGTTAAGTGCAGAGGGCAGGGGGACGGCTTTATAGTGGGATATCAGGCGATTCTTCCGCGGCCTTGCTCGGGCTTGCGGTGATGACGAAGTTTGCAAAACGCGGCTCCGCGGTGCTTGATGCGCCGGAGGAGAGGTATGCTCCGGAGACGGGTTGGCCAAGCCGCGAACCGGCGCCGGCCGGCATGCTTCAGCGCGGACGCATGGCTGCTGATCCCAACGAGAACCCTGGACCAAGAAGCTACGACCCTGCTGCCGAAGAAGAGGTGTATAGGCCGCGGCGCGAATCTCTGAGCTATCGCCTGCGCCTCAGTGTTCCTCGAAGCCTTACTGGAAAGATCATCATCACAGCTGTTGCGCTGCTGGGGCTGGGGGCCATCACTATCGGCTACCTTGCCGCGCGCAATGCCTTGCTCCACGACGACCGCTTTGCCGTCACCACCTCATCCGAGATTCAAATTGTCGGCAATCAGCGCCTTAACCGGGAGCAGGTACTCAGCGTCTTCGGGGCGGATCTTGAGCGCAACATCTTTAAAGTGCCGCTGGCGGAACGGCGCGCCGATCTCGAGCGCCTGCCATGGGTGGCCCACGCTACGGTGATCCGGATACTGCCCAACAGCATTCGCGTATCGGTTACGGAACGGACTCCAGTCGCTTTCGTTCGGCAGGGAACGCAGGTTGGCTTCGTCGATGCAGAAGGCGTTTTGCTGGATATGCCGCAGGAGGCAGCTGGCGATCCGCAGTACTCCTTCCCCGTGCTCACCGGGCTTTCGGCGGACGATCCGCTCTCGGCGCGAGCCACGCGGATGGAGGTCTACAAACGTTTTATGCAGGATCTGGACAGCTCCGGCGAACATCTGACGCAGTCCTTAAGTGAGATTGACCTCTCGAATCCCGAGGATGTGAAGGCGCTGATCGCCAGTGGCAGCTCGGACATTCTGGTCCACTTCGGCGACGAGGACTTCCTCAATCGCTATCGCCTGTTTGAGCAGAACCTGCCGCAGTGGAAGGCGCAATATCCGAAGCTGGCTTCTGTGGATGCTCGCTATGAACACCAGTTTGTGCTGGAGATGGAATCCGGAGCTGCTGTGCCTCTGGCTGGGGATGGGACGACTGCGGCCAAGCCAGCCGGTGCTGCTGTTGCGGCGAAACCAGCGGCAAAGCCTGCTGCTCCAAAGGCGGCTGTAAAAACTGCGGTGAAGCCCGCAGGACCGAAACCCAAGGCCAAGCACCCCCCGGCTAAGGCGCAGAAGTCGAACCAGAAGATGTTTGCTGCTTTGGCCGCGGCCCACAAGGCTACCGTCGCGAATGCACATAGCGGTGCGGCTCCTCACGCCACCGGCAAGCAGGTGAAGCAATGAACCCCAGAAATGAAAACCTGATTACCGTGCTGGATGCGGGAAGCTCCAAGAGTTGCGTGCTGGTGGCCGAGCTCACCGACGGCGTCCTGCGCTATCGCGGCCATGGCATTGAAGCCTCCAGGGGAATGCGGCGCGGCGTGATCTCCGACCTCGGCCCTGCTGCCGAGGCCATCAACCAGGCGGCACTAACGGCAGAGCGCGCGACCAAAGCGCCCATTGAAACCGCAGTCGTCGGCGTTGGAGGCCCGCATATTCGTGGCATGAACTCGCAGGGTGGCATCAGCATGGGCAGTCGCATGAAGGAGATCACCCGCGAGGATGTACGCTCTGCGATCGACCGCGCCCGCTCTATCGGGCTTGCGCCCGACCGCGAGGTGCTGCACCTGTTGCCACAGCAGTTCATCCTTGACGATCAGGCTGGTATCCATGATCCGGTGGGGATGGTGGGCAATCGGCTGGAAGTGAACCTGCATCTATCGACGTGCTCCGGGAGCGCGGTGCAGAGCGTTGTGACCTGTGCGAACAAGGCGGGCCTTGAAGTAGTCGACACGATCTTTGAAGGTATCGCGGCGGCTGAGGCGGTGCTGTCGGCCGATGAACGTGAACTGGGCGTTTGCCTGGCGGATATCGGTGCGAGCTCGACGGAGCTGGTGGTGTTCTTCGAAGGCTCGGTGGCCCATACGGCGGTGCTTCCCATTGGCGGGGACCACTTTACCAACGATCTCGCTGTCGGCCTTCATGTCAGTGTGGAAGAGGCCGAGCAGTTGAAGCGGACGTATGGCAACTGCGTGGTGACGTCGGTGCCGCAGTTGAACGAGATCGAGGTAGGCGGTGATCTTGCCACCGGAGGGCAGCCGGCGCGTATGGTGCGGCAGCGCTTTCTCGCTGAGATTCTGGAACCCCGTGCACGTGAGCTGCTGACGATGCTGCGCGATAACCTGCGCTCGGGCGGCGTGTTGGAGGCGATGGGTGCCGGATGTGTCTTTACCGGCGGCGGGGCAAACCTATTGGGGCTACTGGACAACGCTGAAAGTCTGTTGCGTGTACCTGCGCGCATTGGCTACCCTGTGCCGCTGAGCCGCATGCCCTCAGAGTTGGCGAAACCGGAGTTTTCGGCGGCTATTGGAATGCTGCTCTATACGCATCGAACACAGGTCCGCAAGGCCAGCGAAGAGCAGGGGTTGCGGCAAAAGCTGAAGTCGATCTTTGCAGGCAGTTTTTAGACTTTGGCCGTTCAATTTGAATAAGGAATTGCTGTTTTGCGGGTGCGGGCACGCGCATTCTTGAGTGTAGACGGTAGACTAATATCTATGAAATTTGGCAAGTGGCTTGGTGTTGTTCTTGTAGGGCTTGGATGCGGCTATGCGGCGCATGCTCAAGCTGGCGTATACGTCGGATACTCAGCAACCAGGATGAGTGGAATTACGTGCTTCGATCCGCAAAGTTCCAATTCGCAAGGTCTGTGCTACAACTCCAACACCAGCGCTACCACCAGCCCCAATAACCACGTTGACCCTTCTGGAATCCTGCTCGGCGGGTACTACGACTTTCGCAATGTAGGCCCGGTGAGGCTGGGTGTCGATCTCCGTTATGGCCACGACCGCGCCAACAAGTCGGCGGCGGATGGTAGCGGCGGCAAGGATTCGACGGGAGCCAACACAACTCTTGTTGGTCTCCGCGGAGTGGTGCATACTCCGTTTCGTTGGCTGAAGCCCTATGGCCAGATGTCTTTTGGATGGACCAGTACGAATGCGGCAGAGCCGTTTTGTGCGAGCACGGTGGGTCCTGTTGGCACGCCACAATCAAACTGCTCTACGCAGACTCCTCTCAATGCTCCAAGACTCTATGACAATTTTTTCCGCTATGAGGGCTTTGTCGGCGCAGATGTGCGCATTGCGTCGATCCTCGATTGGCGCGTGATTGAACTCGGTCTTGGAAATATGACCCGCATTGGTAACGGGACAGTCGTAACAACTAGCGCAACGTCAACCGGTGTACCCGTAACAACAGCTCCGACAAGCAGTTCCATTGGAGTGAGATCGATTGGTGCCGGGCTGGTGTTCCATCTTCCATCGAAATCGAAATAGAAATTTGGTGGATTGTTCTGTATTGCCTTGTTTTGATGTTGCTTGTTTCTCCTCTGTCCTCTCGAACCCCCGTATGGTCGCCACTGCGAACGCGCGGGGAAACGCTCTCAGATGTGTTCGAAGGGGAGGATGAAAAGGAAGCGAAAACACGAACGGCGGCAAATGCAACGGTAAAAATTACTAATATCTGTAATCGAACTTGGTGCGCTTGTAGATTTCCTGCGAGCTTTCCTCTGTTTCGAAGCGCAGAATCAAGAAAGGTGTTTCGCAATCACCTGAGGAGATTTGTCCCATGCCCTATCAGCCTGACGATGCCCTTCGCATCCATTACCACGACGAGACGCAACGCAACGCGCGTATCAAGGTGATCGGCGTCGGTGGTGGCGGCAACAATGCGGTCAACCGCATGATCGCCGCCAACGTTGAAGGGGTGGAGTTCATCGCAGCCAATACAGACGCGCAGGCGCTGGAGAGTTCGAACGCCCCGGTAAAGCTGCAGCTCGGCGTGAAGCTGACCAGTGGTTTGGGCGCGGGAGCGAACCCGGACATCGGGCGTCGTGCTGCTCTCGAAGATTCGGACAAGATCATCGAAGCGCTTGAAGGGGCGGACATGGTGTTCGTCACGGCAGGTCTCGGCGGAGGCACTGGAACGGGTGCCGCGCCGGTCATCGCCTCGCTCGCCAGTGAGATGGGTGCGCTGACGGTCGCCGTCGTTACGCGTCCGTTTATGTTTGAAGGCAAGCGCCGCATGATGCAGGCTGAACGTGGCATGCAGGAGCTGCTAGAGTCGGTCGACACGCTGATCGTGATCCCGAACGAGAAGCTCCTCGCGGTTGCCAAGGACGCGGGCTTCTTTGAGAGCTTTCGCATCGCCGACGATGTTTTGCGGCAGGGTGTTCAGGGGATCTCGGACATTATTACCATCCCCGGTGTCATCAACCGTGACTTCGCCGATGTGAAGACGACCATGGCGGGCATGGGCTACTCGGTGATGGGAACGGCTGTGCGCTCGGGTCCGGATCGTGCTCGTGAAGCTGCGATGGCTGCGATGGCATCGCCGCTGCTGGAAGCAGGCGCCATCGATGGCGCGCGCGGCATCCTGATCAACATTACGGGTTCGAGCAGCCTGAAGCTGAACGAGGTGAACGAAGCCTCGACGCTCATTCAGAATGCCGCGCACGAAGATGCCAATATCATCTTTGGCGCGGTGCTGGACGAGAAGATGGGCGAGGATGTGAAGATCACCGTGATTGCCACGGGCTTTCGGGATGAGATGCCTCAGCGCCGCAACCGCATGCTTGCGGAGTCGACACTTCCGACACGCAGCGAAGCGCCACTTCCGCGCATCGAGCAGAGGCCCGCGACCGCACGCTTTGCCAGCGAAACGCCAGCTCCAACCGGGAAAGAGTCGCGCGAGGATGCCGATACGGATGATTTGCCGGCACCGCAAACCCAGGTCCTCCGCGAAACTGCGTCCCGCGAAAGCGAACCGCCCCGCATCTATATGGAGCCTGCGTTCGAATCCTCGACTGCTACGGCAACTATGGAGGCGATCTCGGAGCGTGTGAATGCGACAGAGGCTCGTCCAGAGCTTTTGCCCGTACTTGCCTCGGTATTTGACGACGACTTCTTCCGCAAGCCGAATGAGGAGTTGCGTGCCACTGGTTTGCCGAGTGCGTGGCCGGAGCCAGCTCAAGGTCGCTCTGTCGCGCCGTCTTACGGTATTCAGGAGGAAACGAAATCATCGCAGTGGCCGGAGTCGAAGGTCTCGGCATTTGCCGGACACGCGACGGAGAGTATGCCGGCGACCGACGAACTCGACATCCCCGCATTTCTGCGGCGCAGTCACTAGAGGCTCCGGAGAGAAATGATGAGACGTAGCGCCACAGTCCTTCTTTTCGCGATGCTGAGTGGGACCGCTATGGCTCAGCCACCGGCTTCCAAAAAGCATCATGCGCCGGCTGGCCATAGTGTAGCCGCACAGAAAAGCCATGTGACCAGAGCTGCGCACCATGGCGCGATGGCGAGTCGCACTACCGTGAGCCGAGAGACTGGTACGCGCCGCGGACGGGCTGCTGTGCGGATCTCGGGCCGCAGGGTGGTCGTGCATCACTATGCAGAGCGCTTCACCGCAAGCAGCTTCAACGACAATTTGACCCTGGGTGATGTGACGACCGGTGAAGATCCAGTGGTGCGCGCCGCGGCCATCGAAGCGTTGGGTAATATGAACGGCACGGCACTGGCGATTGATCCCTCCAGCGGACGCATCCTGGCGATGGTGAACCAGAAACTCGCGCTTAGCTCGGGTGCAGAACCCTGTTCGACGATCAAGGTAGCCGTCGCGCTGGCTGCATTGCAGGAAGGCCTGGTCAAGAGCGACACTCCGGTGAATCTCGGTGGCCACTATTCATTGGATCTGACGCATGCCCTGGCGAAGTCTGTGAATCTCTACTTCGAGGTGCTGGGCCGTGCGATGGGCTTTGAACGCGTGAAGCACTATGCCAATGAGTTTGGCCTGGGCGAGTTGGCCGGGTACAACATTCCGGGCGAGCAACTGGGGACCTATCCTGATACGGAACTGCCGATAGCGCAGGGCGGTGTCGGTCGCATGTGCTCGTTTGGCGAAAGCATCTCGATGACGCCGCTGCAGTTGGGTGCGCTGGTCTCCGCGATCGCCAACGGCGGAACGCTCTACTACCTGCAGCATCCGACGACGCCGGAGACCATCGCCGCATTCGTGCCTAAGGTCAAACGGCTCCTCGACATCCAGCAGGTTATTCCGCAGATCCTGCCGGGTATGCAGGGCGCGGTTGACTTCTCCAACGGTACCGCTCGTTCTCTGCGGACGAACTTCGTGCAGTTTCCGGTGTTTGGCAAGACAGGAACGTGCTCGAACAACGGCACCCGCTATGGTTGGTTTGTCTCCTACGGCGACGCGCCAACGGGACGCATCGTGACGGTGATCTTTCTGGAAGGCGACAGGCAGGTGTTTGGGCCAAAGGCTGCGGAGCTCACCGGCCAGTTTTATCGTGCGATGTATGAGCGTAGCTACTTCCAGTCCAAACCTGCGCCAGCGGCCGAATCTTCCGATGTGCAGCACACCGGCGCGCAGTAGAGCGGCAGAAGAAGCCATACCCATTTGGCTCATCCCCACCACAACTGCGAAACTGCTTGAGGACACCGAGGAGCTTCGCCATGAAAATTCTCACAGCGCAGGAGATGAGCGAGGCCGACCGCCGTTCCGTCGAGATGGGCGTGCCCATCGCTACACTGATGGAGAATGCCGGTGCGGCTGTCGCGAAATTTTGCCTGCGGCAGTATGCAGCTGAGGGCGTAGTGCTTGTGCTCTGCGGCAAGGGCAACAACGGTGGTGATGGTTTTGTTGCTGCGCGACGGCTGGCGGAATCAGGCCGCTCGGTGCGAATTGCGTTGCTGGGTACGGCGAGTGATGTGAAGGGCGAGGCAGCCGCGGCGCTTGAACGGGTGAAGTCGCAGCAGGGTATCGAGTTTTTTGAGATGCCAAGCGAAGATGCCTTACGCGCCGCATTCGATGGCGCGGAGTTGGTGATTGACGCGGTTGTCGGTACGGGGTTCAAGCCACCCTTGCGGGGATTGGCTGTAGCTGTTCGTGATTTGCTGGCGAAGACAACAGTTCCGGTAGTTGCAGTTGACTTGCCGAGCGGTTGGGATGCCGACTCCCTTGCGCAAAAGGCGGAAGCTTTTCGTGCCGATGCGGTTGTGACCTTTGCCGCTCCGAAACTTGCCCATGTCTTTGGACACCTGACCGTCGGCAAGACCTTTGGTCCGGTGGTCGTCGCGCCTATTGGAACACCGGGTGCAGCGGTCGAGTCACGGACGGGACTGCATTGGGCAGGTGCGGCTAAAGCTCTGACAGAGGTGCCCCGCGATATCAATGGCAACAAGGGGAAGTTTGGGCACGTATTGATCGTTGGTGGAGCTTTTGGGAAAGCGGGTGCGCCGTCGATGGCTAGTCTGGCGGCCATGCGGGCTGGGGCTGGTCTGGTCACGGTTGCGATACCGCGTGAGATCTTACCGACCGTTGCCGCTGTTGCGCCGGAGTTGATGCTGGAGCCTCTGGAGCAGGAAACAGCAAACAGCAAACAGGAAACAGCGGGCTTGTCTCTGAAGCATTTGGAGGAGGGGCCGCTGGCCAAGCTGCTTACGGGAATCAAGGTTGTGGGTATCGGGCCCGGGCTGGGGACTAGCGGTTCTACGCCGGAGTTTGTGCGTGGGTTTGTGGAGCGCGTTACGCTGCCTATGGTCATCGACGCCGATGCGCTGAATGCCTTTGCCGGGCATACCGAACTGTTGGAGAATGCCGTAAAGCATGCAGAATCGACGGGCCAGTCGCGAACGATTGTTCTGACGCCGCATCCGGGGGAGATGGCGCGGTTGGCGGGGATGACCGTGAAAGAGGTCGAGGCGGATCGAATCGGTTTGGCTCGGCGGTTTGCTACTGAGCATGGCGTTACTCTGGTGCTCAAAGGATGGCGTACGATAATCGCACATCCTGATGGCCGGATCGGCGTGAATACGACTGGTAACCCGTCGATGGCCAAGGGCGGTAGCGGGGATATTTTGACCGGCATCGTGGCTGCGATGCTGGCGCAGCATCCCGAGGACGTTGCGAAGGCGGTAGAAGCCGCTGTATTCCTGCATGGACTGGCGGGAGATTTTGCGGTGCTTGCGCAGGACGAGCATACGGTGCTCGCCACGGATACGGTGGGGCATCTGTGGCAGGCTTTTCGCTCGCGAGTTATTGATATAGATGGGTTTACATGGATCGCCGGTGGTGCGGCCCACGATGAGAAGGAGCAGGGATGAAAGAGTGGACACGCGAAAAGCGGCTGCGTACACGCAGTGTGGGGGGGACGCTGGCTCTGGGGGAGATGATGACCGAGTTGCTGCGGGCGCCGAAGCTGGTTGTACTGCGCGGGGAACTCGGGGCCGGGAAGACGACGCTCGTAAAAGGGATGGCTGCGGCGCTGGGTGCAGCTGATGCGGAAGAGGTCGTGAGCCCTACGTTCACGCTGGTACACGAGTACCAGGGGCGTAAGGTGAGACTCTTCCATCTCGACCTGTACCGCCTGGAGACAGAGGCTGAGGTCGAAGGGGTAGGCCTGTGGGAGATGGCCGATGCCCCCGATGCCCTGGTGCTGGTGGAGTGGGGTGACAAGTTCGCCAGCGTCATGGAGCGAGCCGATGCCGAGATTGCGATTACGCAGGGCGAAGTGGAAAATGAGCGCCTGCTGCATGTTCACTGGAGAGATTAGTGTGTGACAACCAGAAAAGCAAAGGCCGCGACATCTTGTCGCGGCCTTGTTTGATTCCTTCTGTTTAATTCCTTAGTTCTGGCTCTCGTACATGCGGCGCCAGTTGGCATTGCTGCGAGCGCGCAGGCCGATGAAGGAAGGAACGAAGATGGTAAGAGCGAGGAGGGTGGCAGTGATTGCGTAGTACATGCGTGATACTCCTATGGCGCGCGCAACGGCGGCGCTGAATCCCAAACGTGGGGTTGTCGGTGATGTGTCTTCAGTGCAGGCGGTGTTGAGATCTTGACTCAGCCGTCACGGTCACTGGCATAAATTCTTCAGACCTGGTGGGGGAGGCGCTTGCCTTGTTTGGCGGCGTTCCCAATCTTTGTTCACAGGACCTACTACGGATATGATACTCGATTCGTTCCGTCGATGCATTATTATCGACCGTTATAGCCGATATTCGCACGAGTCCTTGTTCGTCTACTGCTGATTTTTCCCAGCAAACTCACACTTATTGATACGCAGGGCCCGCGAGAAAAGTTCCATCGATTTTTATATTGTCAGTGGTTTTCTTTAGGTGCTATATTTCCAAACCTTTTTTGATGGGGAAGAACGACCGGTATAGCGGTAGATGGCGCAGAGCTCGTCGCCGGTCGAACCGTACTCCTTTTGCTCCGCGATGGCGGCCAGGTCGGCGATGTGGTCTTCGGTCGACATGGCAACGCGCCCCATCCAGATCCGGCGAAAGGCGGGGTGACGGTCGAGCAGTGAGTCGTGCTCGGCGTTGGCATAGAGCAGATCGAAGGGATAAGGGTGGCTGGCGAGCGATTCTTCCACGTGGGATAAAAAGCGGCGCAGGATGGGGAGTTCGAAGGGGTGGAAGAGGAAGGCGACCGTCGGCGCTTCAGGCAGCGGATGGGTGGTCGCATCGGCATGATGCAGTTCAAGCGGCGCCAGGGCCTCCGCCTGGGAGTCCTTTGCCCATAGATCAATGTTTGCCTGTGCGATTTGCGCCAGCTCCGGGTTCAGTTCGACCCCCTCAGCTCGCAGAAAGGGGTACTGGGAGGCCAGCAGCAGGGCACGGCCCTTTCCTGCGCCGACATCCAGGAAGACGGTGCTTTCGATGGGAGCTCCGGGCTCCGAACGCTGAAGCCAGTGGTCGAGGAGCGAATGAAGGATGCTGGGGGCGACGCCGTAGTAGGCCGTAAGCTCTTCAACCTTGGCGTTGGTCCCGCGCACGATAGTCGTTCCGGGGATGAGGCCGGAGGTGTCGGTCCCATGGAGCTGGTCGAAGGGGTGGATTGCGGGTGGAGCTTTTTTGCGAGGCATCGTGCTCAGTCTAGAGCAGTTCCCGTATTTGATTGGAGTGGAGAAGTTCGGCGAATGCCATTTTTTGTTCCACTGCGGGACGCTGGAAAAGCCTTGACGCGACGGGCGCGGAGGTTCGCAAAGGAACGCGACGGCATTTGTGTTTGGGAAAATGCTTGCCCTAAGCGCTAGAGCCGTTGCGTATCGTCGCGAACCATTGCGTTCGTTGCGTCAGCGACTTGCAGTTTGCTTGTATTGGCACCATCGCCTGTGCATGCAACCTGCAGGTCTCTCCACTCCGCATGACGATAAAGCCATCATGCTGCGGTCGAGATGACAATTCTGTGGTGATTCAATCCTGCACCAGGGCAAACGCCTCTAAATTTCAATCAGCACGCACGAAGAACAAGCAACAGCAAAAGCCTTAACGCGGAGGACGCGGAGGTTTCGCAAAGATCGCAGAGGGTGTTGTGGCGGCCTTTGCGTTTTTTCCTCCGCGCCCTCTGCGTTAAGGCTTTTTGACTGTCTGCCACGAGTTTGCTGGGAAATAAGATGCGTTTGCCCTGCGTACTGCACAACATCAGTTACCAATTGCCGCAGCCCTTCAAAAATCGAACCTCAATGCGAATTGCACGATCCTCGGATCGCCGGCGCTCGTGATCTTACCGAACGCCTGGGAAGACATATTGTTAACCGGTTGTCCATTGTTATTGGGTTGTCCGCTATTATCCAGTGCTCCAAGGTTCGTCCAGTTGATGAGATTGAATAGGTCCGCTCTGAACTCAAATCCACCTTTGCCCTCAGGGAGGACGGGGATCTTCTTTTTCACCGAGATGTCGTTTTGGAAGTAGCCCGGGCCAACCAGAGAGTTCCGTCGAGAGGTGCCGAACTGACCTGGGGCGGGTTGTGAGAATGCCGTGGTGTTGAAATATTCGGCTGCAATTGCTGAACGCGAGCGGCTCATGGATAGGTTGGGATTCCCGGTTACATTGGCTCTCTCCTGACCGCTGCTGGTGCGAGAGTACCCGATCAAAGCATTGTCCTGACCTGTAAGGACGGAAAAGGGGATACCGCCGCTATAGCGGACGATACCGTTCAGTTGCCAGCCTCCCGCTATAGCGGTCAAGACTCCTTTGCCCTTCAGGGTTGGGAGCTCCCATAGTCCATTGATGGCAAGGATCTGGCCGACGTTGAAATCCGAAAGCCCACGTTCCCCCTCTTCCCAATCGTTTGGATTTTGGGGACCGGAGCCGATCAAAGATTGAGACCTGGTATCGATCGATTTTTCCCAGGTGTAGGCTGCCTGGATGGCATAGCTCTTAGAGAACCTCTTTTGTACGTCAACCTGGAGCGAGTTGTAGTTGGAGTTGCCGTCGGAGAAGAGACCAGGAATGCTGCCGTAGTATTGCGGCGAAATCGGTCGCCGGGATTGCGCGCAGTTTGGGTCGATGGTGGCTGGAGGAATAGGATTGCAGGCTTCGGTGGCGCCTGGAGCGTAGACGGCGGCGTTCAGCTCGCGAGAGTCATAGAGGTGATGGGCTACACCACCGACATACGCGACCTCCGCGAAGAGATCGGCACCGAACCGGTGCTGGACATTGAGATTGAATTGTTGAACCTCCGCTGGCCTGTAGTTCGGGTCAAGGGCCGATTGGGTGATGCCGGGGAACGGGCCGAAGCTTGGGTTCTTCGGGTTGTAAGGCAATGGGTCTGGTTGGCTGCCCCAGGGGTTTTCGGTGTTGGTCGGTGTCGAGCTGAAACTGACCAGAAAAGGCTCGTTGTTCGTCTCTACGGACTCGACCTCCTCGTTGATCGCAGCGTGATAGATTCCCCAGCCAGCCCGCACGGAAGTCCGGCCGTTCCCCATGACATCCCAGGCAAATCCGAACCGAGGCTCGAAGCCCCACTTCCAGGTCTTATAAATTCCCGGCGAAACCCCTTTGTCCCCTGGAACCACCAGGCCGGGAGGCGCCGATGGATAGACCGTAGATTGCCTGCCGGCGATGTACGTCGACGCGCCACCGGCTTTTTCTGTCCAGGGCGTTTGCAGGTCGTAGCGAAGCCCAAGGTCGATTGTCACTCTCGGCGTGAGCTTGTAGTTGTCCTGAAAGAAGGGTTGGAACTGCTTGGAAGTGCCGTCGTCGATGATGGTGGAGGTAACGCTGAAGGACTGGGGACGGCCAATCAGAAAATCCGCCATCGGATTGCCTGGGCTGGTGGCTGGATTGTTTGGATTGCTTGTATACAACCCCGAGAAGGTATAACTCGTAGGCGGGTAGACAAGATCTCCATTTCCCTCATACAGAAACAGGAAACCGATACGCATGTCGTGCTTCCCGCGATGCCAGGTGAGCGTGTCGTTGAATTGGCGGAAGTAAGAAGGTTCATCCGTATACGCGTCGGTACCCAGGAGGAAGTCGCCATTCACATTAAATTGCGGGGTTTGAGGGTACGGGGTGAAGCCATTGGCGTTGATGCCAAGCTGTCGCGCCGACTGACCGTTCTTTTCGGTTCCAATGATCCCTTCCGGACGCGAGTAAGAGATCCCCGCCTCATTGATCAGGTAAGGACGGAATGTATGGGTCTCCGTAAGCGCGTATGCCTGATAGTTGTACGTTTGTGGGTCATTCCAAAACGGAATGGGCTCTGGTGTCGGACTGCTTGATCTGCTGCGGTACGAACGAAACGATACCCTGTCCCTGGCTCCGAGGCTTTGGTCTATCTTGTAGACCACTTCGTAGGAGGTGACCGGTGCGCTTTGCGCAAGCCGCAGGCTGCCATCGGGTTGATTGGGCAATGGGAGATACAAATTCATTACATTCGTTGCGACAGTATCGATTCGGTTTGTGGGAATGATGTTGCCGGGAAACGGTGCGCCTGTATTGGGATCCGTGATGACCTGCGGGGTCGGCAGATTCAACAGAGCGGAGAAGTCTCCGGTCCGTTCGGCGGCCGTTAGCGGGTAGGCAACGGTCAGGTCCTGCTGGTGAATTCGAAGCCCTTCGTACGCCACAAAGAAAAAGGTTTTGTTCCTGCCGTTGTATTTCGGGAACAGGACTGGACCGCCCAGATCGCCTCCAAACTGGTTCATACGCAGCAGGGGTTTCGCCGTGCCAGGTGGCGTGAACGCGTTGGCGGCATCAAAGGCGTCGTTGCGCAGGTACTCCCACAGGCCCCCATGGAATTCATTGGTGCCCGATTTGGTGATCGCCACAATCTGGCTACCGGCTGCTCTTCCATAGTCCGCGCCGTAGGTGTCGGTAAGGACTCTGAACTCTCCCAAGGCGTCGACAGTGGGAAGATTCTGGCTGGTGTTGGAGATCGCATCGGTCAAAACCTGGCCGTCAAGCATCATGTTGCCGAAGTCAGTTCTGCTTCCCGAAATGCTGTACAAAGCACCATTGCGCGGCGAAATAAGGTAGATGGGCGCGTTGGATACGGCGACACCAGGAAGCGTTGCAAGAAGCCCAGTGGCGACCCTTCCGTTCAACGGAAGGCCCTCCAGGTGAGCAGCATCTACAGTGGCTCCCAGCGTTGCGTCGGTGGTGTTGATGTTGACGGTATCGCCAGAGACGTTGACGGTCTGGTCCACTTCTCCAACTCGCAACTTCACATCCACGCGAATATTCTGAGCGACCGGAACGAGTATGCCGGACTGCACGAAGGTTCTGAACCCGCGGGCTGTGACCTTGAGGGTGTAATGCCCCACCGGTAATGAGGGGATCGAATACGATCCCTTCGTGGAGACGGTGGTGCTGGTGGAAAAGCCCGTGTCCGTATTGGTGGCTTGAACAGTTGCTGCCGATACGACGGCTCCAGCTGGATCGGAGACTGCGCCGAGCAGCGATCCTGTGGTCTGCGCCCATGCGTTGCCGCATGCAAAGAAAACGGCAGCTATTAGAAGAACTTTCAAACACAGGCTATCGCGCCATGCGCGCAGCCAGATTGGTGCGTGGCCCATGAACCTTACCCCGACAGATATTTTTTGAAACTCGAGCCGTAAAAAGTCGCAGTCTGGGAATCGTGCCTATGCTCGAAAGGTCTTCAAACGGACTCTTCTGTATGGCTTTCTCACACAAAGTTCCGATCGCCCGAACATGATGCGTTTGGGGCATAAGTTGCTAAGAACAGTCACTGCTGCCGGGTTGGATGCCGAACAGATTCAATTCAGTTGGTTAGCGAGAATAGTTATGTTGATTCTGGGGGATGGTGCTGAGGAACTAGTTGATTGTGTGTTCGATGAATGAACTATCACAGAACTGTCATCTCGACCGTAGCATGATGGTTTTATCGTCATGCGAAGCGGAGAGACCTGCAGGTTGCCAACGCTTGCAATGGTGCCTGTACAAGCAAACTGCAGGTCTCTCCGCTTCGGCGCAAAAAGCGCGCCTTCGGTCGAGATGACAGGGTGTGGGTGGGATCGAAAAGTGCCACATACTGCTGTTAGTGAAAATGCTCTAGCGGCAATGACCTCTTCATCCGTTCGCGGTGCTAGCTGCGCTTAGCGTTCAGGATAGGAAACGCCGGGGCGAGTAGTTCGATCGTAGAACGCGAGACGGTGGGAAGACCGGCGAGACGATTTTCAATCTGAGCGACGAGCTGGGCGTTTGCGGTGTCATCGGTTCCAGGGGCTATGAGTTGGATATGCGCGACATAGCGCGGCGGAACTCCGGGAATTGTTGCGCCGGGCGCTTCTTCGTCGCGTGTCAACGTAGCGGAGCGCACGAGATTCAGTTCGACGATGTTGCGTCGCAGTAGAGGATCGTAGCAGTCTCGCAGCGCGGCCATCAGGTCGTCGCGTGTCACTGGCCGCTGTCCTGGTGGGTCTTTACGCAGGCGTTCAGATGCTGCGCGCCGCGGGTTTTCCAGGTGGCGTCGGAGGAGGGATGCAGGACGCTCTGGCGATAGAACATCAGCCAGGTCTCGCAGCCTTTGACGTCGACGGCAGCTGCTGCAGGCTGCGTGGCATCGATTTGCTTGAGCAGGGTTTGCATGGCGGGCTGGAACTGGGCGTCTGGTGCATCGCGGAGGGCGGCGGTCTTGTCGAATGCGTCCCAGGCTGCGGCACTCTCTGGAGGGACCGCGTGTGTGACGGATATGGCCGGCTGAGAGGATGCTGGTGGCGGTGTAAGCGCGCGATGCCGGCGCATGAAGTTGAAGACTCCAAGTGCGACGATGATGGCGATCAGGATGTAGTGACGAGGGCGAAAGCGCATTGGCCCATGTTAAAGCAATTGGGGTAGAAGTGAGAGAGCGGCGGTGAAACAGGCATGGTCGGGAGCGGTCGGGCGTTCGCCCGATAGCCCACCCTGCCGCGCGATGAAGCCGCGCGTCGAGGATGGGGCACCCGGGTTGGTGGTTAGTGCGTGCGTTCGACGAGGTACTGGGCGAGAGACTTGAGCGGGGTGGCGGCCTCGCCAAAGGGTTCGAGCGCGGCGAACGCGTCGGCGATGAGCTCTGCGGCGTCGTGCTTCGACTGCTCAATTCCAAAGACTGCGGGCCAGGTGGCTTTGTCGGTCGCGGTGTCCTTGCCGGCGGTCTTGCCGAGTTCTTCGGAGGACTGTGTCATGTCGAGCACATCGTCGACGATTTGAAACGCCAGGCCGGCCTTTTCGCCGAAGGTGCGGAGACGGGCAATGGCGTCCTCCGCCGTGCAGGAGATTCTGGCCGTGCTGTTGTTGGCGAGGCAATGGCCGAGGCCAAGCAGGCCACCGCAGACGATTGAGGTCGTGATGAGTGCGCCGGTCTTGGCGCGGTGGATGCGCTCGACTAGGTCAGCGGTAGGCTTGTGGCCTTCTCCTTCGATGTCCATGACCTGGCCACCGATCATGCCCGGAGGCAAGGCGCCACCGACTCCGGTACCGATGGCGAGCGAGAACTCGCGCAGGATCTCAACAACGGTGGCAGCGGGTGCGGGGAGCTGTGCGACCGTCTGGAAGGCGAGTGTCTGCAGCGCGTCGCCGGCGAGGATGGCGAGGGCTTCGCCGAAGACGACGTGGCAGGTGGGCTGGCCGCGGCGGAGGTCGTCGTTGTCCAGCGCGGGCAGGTCGTCGTGGATCAGCGAATAGGTATGCACCATCTCGATAGCTGCGCCCAATGCGGTGGCGCCTTCGGGAAGCGTGCCGGCGACGCAGCGGGCGGCCTCCATGCAGAGGATGGGGCGCAGGCGCTTGCCTCCGGCGAAGGTGGAGTGGCGCATGGCGCGGTGAATCGAGTGGGGCTCGATGGTGGCTGCGGGCAGCAGGCGCTCGAGCGCGGCATCGGTAGCGGCGGCCCCGGTCTTCAGAATGGATTGAACGTCGATCGTCATGAGCTAATTTTCAATTTTACGCGAGCGGCGATAGGTAAGTCCGAACAGGGCCAGAGCCAATGCGGTTATCGTCAGGCCGAGCTTCTGATCGAGCGTGTATTGCCAGGCGATATCGAGGGTTGAAGCGCCCGCAGGCAGGGCGATGGCGAGCAATCCGTCGTCCCGCTGGAGATGCGGCGGAAGCTCGCTTCCGTTGCGGGTGAGACGCCAATCCGGGAAGTCGCGGAGATTGAGGATGAGTGTCTCCGGCTGCGGAAGTTGCAACACCAGATGCTGCGGGGCCGGGGCCGATACCGTCTGTTCAGGGTCCAGGTCATCGGCGAAGTTGGGATCGGTGTCGCCAAGGTTGGGCAGGGTGCCGGGGGCGAAGCCGGTGGGATCGGTGGTCAGCCAGTAGCCGGGATCGTTGCTGCGCAGGATGTCGTTGTCGGCTTCGTTCGGAGTGTACTCGTCCGTGGGCGCTACGCCATGATGCGTGTTGAAGAGCGAAGCTGTAGCTGAGGGGAGGTCTGTGTCATCACAGGGCTGACGATAGAGGGTGATGCCGAGCAGAGAGAGTACAAGGGCGCATACCGGAGCGGCGATCAGCAGGGGTTTGCGGATGTTTTCGGCGCGAGGAAGCAACAGCGCAATCGCGAAGGCGAGCACCGTGGAGAGGACGGTGAGCAGACGCCACGGGAACTGCAGAAACGCCAGGTCTGGGAGGTGTCGCCAAAGTGGTGTGGAGATGGGGACCAGCAGGAATGCGATAGCGAGAGTCAGGACAGCTAATGTTGGGGCGGTGGTTGGCGCGTCTTTGCTGCGGCTGCGAAGAAAGAGAGCTGCCACAGCACCTGCTGTAAGCAGCAGAAGGACGACGGCCAACAGGCTCGCAGTGTGCAGCACCGCATTGTGCGCGCTATCGGCGGTGTGGGCGAAGAGGAAGTTATCTTCGAAGCGCATGTTCGGGATGATCGCCATGGCGATCTGCACGTAGCGGCGTTCGTAGGCCGCAGGCAGCAGGTAGAACGCCGGCAACGCCAGCCCAAGAGCTGTACCCGCGATGATGGTGAGCAGCAGGCGAGAGGGTTTGAGCGTTTCCGGTTGGACGGCTTGTCTGGAAGCTCGAAAGGAAGCGATGAGGCGCAGAATTGCGAGCAGCGCCAGCATATAGCAGCCCATTACGGCAGCAGGGGCGTTCGTGAGCCACAGCAGCGCGACCGGCATGGCGATGCCGCGCACCGTTGGCCGCTCGCGCAAGGCGGCGAGCAGCAGCAGCGGGATCCACGCGGCGGCAAGAAGCTCGGCGTAGGCGGTGCGCTCGAAGGCGTTGAAGAGCATGTAGGGGTTCGCCATGTAGAGTGCGGCGGCGAGGATGGCAGCGTTCGGCGATGTGTACTGCCGCGCGAGATGGTGCATCGCGAAGCCTGCGGCAGTGAGCGCTATCCAGGTGTAGATCGCAGGCGTGGCGCTGATGGGGAAGAGGATTGTGAGCAGCGCGCCGAGCATCCATGACAGCGGCGGATAGAAGACGAAGCGCGGCTCGCCCGCGTTGTAGGCCGCGGAGAATGCCCAGTGCGGATAGAGCGTGCCCTGACGAAGCTGCTGGGCTGCGTCGAGCCAGCTCTGCAGGTGGAAATCGAAGTCGTGTCCGCAGGAACAGCCGTGCAGGATGAGCGGCAGGGTGATAAGCAGCGCCGTGAGCGGAAGCAGGATGTGGTGACGCCGCATCCTGTTAGCGTAACTTGCCGGAGAGAAAAACAAGCAACGGCAAAATCTTTAACGCAGAGGGCGCAGAGGAAAACGCAGAGGCCGCAGAGGGTTCCGTGGCGGCCTTCGCGAAACCTCTGCGTCCTCTGCGTTAAAGGCTTTTCGTTGGTTATGGCAATAGCGTGAGTGTGTGGGTGGATTGATTGTCGTGCAGCGGGAGCGGGAGCGTGGTGCCCTTCAGCCAGGGCTCGAACTGGTCGAAGTACCACGGGCTGGCGGGGTTGCCGGACTCGCCTGTCGTGATGTTGCCGGTGGTCGTCTCCGGGCTGGCGAGGTCGGCGGTGAAGCGCTCGCTGGGGCCGAAGTGATGACCAATGGCACGGATGGTGGTTCCGTTCCCCGGTGTGATGCGTGGTCCCGATCCGGTCGCGGTACCGAGCAGGCGGTCAAACAGTGGCGACATGGAGAAGAGGGGGTGGTCGATCTCGGCTGGGTGCAGGGGGCCGAAGTGCCACGAGGATACGTCCGATGGCGCATGCGCGTCGTGCAGCGCTCGGACGACAGTTTCCGTCAGGAAGTCGTTCCAGTTCGCAAAGCCAGGTGGCAACCAGCGTGCTGGAGTGTGCGCGAGCAGACTTTCAAGCGCATCCGCCTGTTCGCCCCACTGGTAGAGCGCGAGCAGCTCTTGCGGACGGGCTTTGTGTTTGCCAGCTTTGTCATGTGCGGCGATCTGTGGGAGCAACAGCATCGACCAGAGTTGAGTGCGCGTGGCGTTGATGATGGAGGGCGCAGCGGAGTCAGGGCTAGTCTCACCATTCCAGGAGCGCAGAATGTCCGCGGTCTGGCGCAGGCGTTTTGCATCGTGCGAAAGCGCGGCCTGTGAAGCGTGGTCCAGGGCGTAGACGAGGCGCTGGGCGACGACACGATCGAACTCGGAGTGAACGTCATTCTGGAGGTTGAGCATGTCGGCCGGAGTGAGGCCGCTGCGGCCGGCAAGCAGCTTGTTGATGCGCTCCACGCGATACGGCGCTCCCCAGTCGAGGGCGATGGCGTAGGGATAGTCGTCCGGTGTGATGCGTGCGTTGGCAGTGGCGAGGAAACCATTCGGTGGGTCGATGATGGCCGGAAGCTCGTTGTACGGAATGTATCCCGACCACTGCTGCGTGGTGTCTTTGGCGTCCACGGGTAACGGCGAGATGGGGGAGCCGATGGTGTAGTCGATCACGGGTGCTGCGACGATGGATTCTTCTTCCGGCTTCGTCTCTGCTTTAGGCTTTGGTTTGGGTTTGGGCTGGGGTTTTGCGGGGCGGGGCGGAACTCGTGGTCCACGACGCACTGGGTGGAACGCCGCGTCCATCAGGTGTGGCTTCGCTGAAATTTGGGGTAGCAGAAGGCTTGCCTGCGGCGGCGCATCGTCCGAATCATCTTCATCGGGTGGCGTGGGGCCTACAGGGACTGCTGGCGGGGCAGCGCGTGGATAGTGGACTGCCGGCCCACGAACGGGGATGCGCCCTATGGCGTGATAGCCAATGTGTTTGTTGTCGTCGGCGTAGATGAGGTTGAGGGAGGGGCCGCCAAAGCTGGCGAAGGATGCGACCAGGGAGCCGCTGTCGTTGGCGGCGTCAATATCGAGGAAGGGCGAGGAGACGTTGGCCGGGTCGTAGATGGTCCATGCCAGCGAAAGGGCGCGATGTTCGGTGGGGAACAACGGCGAGATGATCGGCGTTGCCAGCTCGACGTTGCCAACCGTCTCTGTGGTGGTGAGTACGTCGAGTTGGATGTCGCGGCCGCGGCGTACGCGGATGAGTTCGCTATGGTGTGCGACCGGTAACCAGGTGCCGTCGGCGCGTTCGAACTCGGTGCTTTGGCCGGAGCCGCGCAGATGTTCGACGCGGACGTCCTGTACATCGGCGCCGAGGTTGGTGAAGCTCCAGGCGACGTGCGCGTTGCGGCCGACGATCACGAAGGGCACGCCGGGCAGCGTGAAGCCGGTGACGTCGAGTGTGGCGCCATGCAGGCTGGCCTCGTACCAGATGTCCGGGACGCTCAGCGAGAGGTGCATGTCGTTGGAGAGTAGAGCCCCTCCCGAGGCTGAGCGAGATGCGGCAACCGCCCAGTTGTTCGAGCCGGCACGGCAGTTCTCGCAACGCTGGCTGGGGAACTGCTGGGCTACGCGAAGGACGTCCTGCGGAGTTGCTAGGAGCGACTGCGAGCGGTCCAGCGGAATCTGCTCGATCTCCGGCTTGGGGGTGGTCAGGTCCGTTGCGGGTTGCGAGGGCGGATGGTCACGCCATGAGCCGACGGGATAGAGGTCGGCCAAAAGCTCTGGGGGGAGATGGGTCGCGAGCGCTTCGCGCCGCATCTTGGTGGGGAACTCTGTCGACAGATCCTGAAACATCGCCAGTGAGACGAGCAGCGAGTCGCGAGGCTGCCAGGGGGCAGGCGTGTAGTGCAGGAGATGGAACTCTACTGGAAGATGGTCGCTGTTCTGTTCCAGGAACGCATTCACACCGCGAGCGTAGGCTTCGAGCTGATGAAGCTGATCGGGAGGCAGGACGGCGATGGCACGGTCGGCGGCGGCGCGAATCTGTAGCGTGCGTTGGGTACGGTCGTGTTCGACGAGGCCTGAGCCGAGGATCTCGGCAAGCTCGCCGGAGGCGTGGCGGCGGAGTACATCCATCTGCCACAGGCGGTCCTGCGCAGCGACGAAGCCTTGCGCGAAGAGTAGGTCGTCGAGAGTACCGGCTTGAATGGAGGGCACGCCCTGCGCATTGCGAGTTACGGTGACGGGTTGGCTGAGGCCGGCGACGTGCAGCGTACCGTCGATCTGCGGCAGCGCTGCATGCATGGAGTGGCGCAACCATGCGCCTAGCAGGAACAAGCCAACGAAGGCGATAAGGACCAGTACACCAAGTGCGATAGAGATTTTACGCAGGGGGAGGCGTTGTAGAGCCCCCGGAGTCGCTTCACGACGCTGTCTGCGAAGCCGCTCGGTAAGTTTCGCAAAGGCTGAAGGGCGCTCGTGCTGCAGGGGCGGCGCACTGATATGGTCGCGACGAGTGAAAAGGCGTGGCCCGTCCTGCTCTGTATCGTTGCCATCGTGAGGAGTGGGGGAGTCAGGGGGAGGGAGAGGCATGCGTTACTACAATTTTAGGCGATGAGGCTGTGAGCCTCCTGTTGAAGGTCGTGGGGTGCAGGCAATGGTTCCAGCTGCGGTTGCACTCCGGCGCGCGTGGTGAAGCGAATGATAAGTATGACCAGTAGCAGCGTGGGGATCACGAAGATGCTGCCTTCGGGCCCGTCAGGTCCGCCTGACAGGAAAGGTTTGCCTGCGGGGTGAGTTTGGAAGAGGCGTCCAGCACTAAGACCGCCGCTGTCAGGAACGCCGTAGAGGAAGCTCTGCGCCCAGTCCCACGCCATGTGAAAGCCAATGGCCCACCAGAGCGAGCCTGTGCGCCAGAGCGCATAGCTGAAGGTGATGCCGACGAGGAAGACGGCGACGATACCCGCAAAGGTTTCGCCAGGGTTAGCCAGGTGGCCAGCGCCGAAGACGATCGACATGATGACGGCTGCAGTCCAGAAGGCGATGGTGCGGGCATATCTGGGGGAGATACGTTCGGCCAGGCCGAAGAGACCGCGTGTAAGCGTGTATTGGAGGTAGCCGCGCGCGAGGTACTCCTCGAGCAGGCCGACAACCAGAAACGCCAACAGCCATAGAAAACCATAGGTGGTGATGTCGTCGCCGCTGAGCACGCGTGAATCGAAGACGAGGAGGTGGCCCGCACGGAGAATGCCGACAAGCAACGAGAGCGAAGTGAGTCCCCAGAAAGTTCCGGTGAGGAGATCGAGGAGGCGGGCGCTGCCAATTCCGTACGCGGCGATGCGGCGTCGTTCGAGGAAGGAGAGAAGCGTTGCTGCGAGAGCCACTCCGAGCAGGCCAAGTCCTTCGTCGATGATGGTGTCGTACACCATGATGGTTTGCGATGCTGGTTCGGCGTGCGCCTCTGTCGTTTGATCTGCGCTATGGGCCTTGTGCTGCGCGATCGTTTGCCTGACACCGCCCATCGCTGCAAGTGTCGCGTAGCGGGCAACCGCAGAGAGAACGAAGAAGAGAATGACGAAGATGGCGATGCCCCAGCCGGCACGCAGGCCGAAGCGGCCGAAGAGTATGCCATCGTCCGGAGATGTTCCTCCGGACGATGCCATCTGTGGATCGAGAGGGTCGAGTGTACTGCCTTGCCCGTAGATAGAGGCCATGATTTCTTTCTTTGGGGTGTGGTGGTGTTGCGGTAACTCGGATGGAGCTGTGACTGCCCAGGCACAACTCCATCCGAGTTACCGTTACGATCGTGCCGCAGATTTCAGAGGGCGGGAGCTGCCTCACCCAAGCTGGACTGTGGCAACTCTTCCGGAAGATCCAGAGGAGCCAGCGGTGGTTGTTCGCCGGCGCGCGTGAAGCGAAGTACCACGAAGACGATCAGCAGGACGGGTATAACGAGAAGGCTGCCTTCCGGTCCATCGCTCCCGCCGGAGAGAAGAATGTTGCCGACGGGATGGGTGTGGAAGAGGCGGCCGGTGCTGAGGCTGCCGCTATCCGGTACGCCGTAGAGAAAGCTCTGTGCCCAGTCCCATGTCATGTGGAAGCCGATGCCCCACCACAGAGAACCGGTGCGCCAGAGAGCGTAGCTGAAGACGATGCCTGCCAGAAACACCATCACAATCCCCATACGGTTTTCGCCCGAGTTGCCGAGATGCAGGGCTCCGAAGATTGCCGACATGAAGAAGGCTGCGATCCAGAAGGCGATGGCACGGGTGCGCGTGGAGGAAAGACGTTCGGCCAGGCCAAAGACACCACGGGTAAAGGTGTACTGAATGTAACCGCGTATGGTGTATTCCTCGAGCAGCCCAACCAGGAGGAAGCCGAGCAGCCACTTTGCTCCAAAGACGAGGATGGCAGCGCCCGCCAGTGCCCGTTCGTCAAAGACAAGCAGATGAAACCCACGGAGGAGGGCGACAAGAAACGAGAGCGTCGCGAGGCCCCAGAACGCACCGGGAAGGATGTCGCGGAGATGAGAACGGTCGATGCCGTAGACGGCGAGCCGACGGCGCTCGATGCGGGAGAGGACCCAGGCAGCCAGACCAAGAGCAGCAAACTGGACACCTTCCGAAAGGACCATAAACTTTGGAGTCATTTCAGGGGAATACCCCTGGGGTTTGGCCGCCGGAGCGCCTGAAGGGGGTTTCTGCGCGGCTTTGGCCTGTTGCATCTTCGCGATGTTTTCTTTCAACTTGCCTCGCGCCGCGAGGACTCCAACCCCAAGGATGAGGGTGAAGATCAAGAAGAGAGGCACGAAAATAGCTATGCCCCAGCCAGCGCGGAGTCCGAAGCGGCCTGTGAAGATGCCATACGCCGACGAACTCTGCACCAGTGGCTGTGCCAGGGAGTCGCTGGGGGCGGAGGATGTATCTTGTTTGGGAACCTGGGCCATGAGTTCTTCCTGTGCTCTGTGAAGATGTTTGCAGCGTAATCGGATAATACGCGCGAAGGCCTGCAATAGTTCCTGGCAGCTCAGCTATGCTGGTTATATTCTTACGGGCATTTTGAGCGATTCTACCTGCTGTGGAACCGCTCTAGCCAGAGGGTCGTTTTCGCTTGAACTGTCGCGTTTTTTATCACGATAAATGCTTCGACGGAGCCTGTTCGGCTTCGTTGTTTACCCGATTCCATCGCGAATGCATCGGTACAGCGTCCAGCTTCGATTACCACGGGCTGGTTCACCGTGCGGGAGCGTTGTTCGACGAGAGTTGGTTTGCGACGGAAGGCGAGAACGCCATCGTCGACTTTAAGTACTCGCCTTCGCCCCTGGTGTCCTGGTGGTTCGACCATCATCTCTCGGCGTTTCTTTCGCCAGAGGATGAGGCGAACTTCCGGCGCGGTCAGACAAATCCCGACGGCTCGCCAGGGCCGCTTGCCATGCGGCAGTTCTTCGACGCGAGCTACACGAGCTGCACAAGCTGGATCGCGCATATTGCCAGCACCAAGTTCGGCATGGACGTCTCCCCTCTGGCCGAGCTGATCCATTGGGCCGACATCGTGGATGGAGCGAAGTACGAGAGCGCGAAGTCTGCGGTGGAGATGGCCGAGCCGGCGATGAAGCTCACGATGGTGATTGAGAGCGCGCAGGAGAGCGCTTTGGTGCAGAGGATTATTCCACTGCTCACCGCCATGTCTTTACAGCAGGTACTCGATCAGCCGTTCGTGCAGGAGCTTTTGGGGCCGCTAATGGAGCGGCACTGGGCAGGGCTGGAGCTCATCCGCTCGCGCGCACAGTGCGAGCGTGGTGTTATTACCTTCGACATCACCGACCAGCCGACCGAGGGGTACAACAAGTTCATTCCGTACTATGTGCATCCTGAGGGAACGTACAACGTCGGGTTGTCGAAGTCGAGTTTCAGGACGAAGGTCTCTGTGGGCACCAATCCGTGGACACCGAAGCCCGCGAGCGAACTGGCGAATCTTGCGGAGATCTGCGAGCGCTATGGTGGCGGTGGACATGCGCGCGTAGGGGCGATCAGCTTTCCGGTGGAGAGGGAAGATGAAGCCCGGAAGGCTGCGGCGGAGATTGTGGCGGAGCTGAGGGGTAGAGAGTAACTACGGCGGCGCATAACGAAGTGAAGGAGTGCGTGGGCTCGTGCTCTCTAAAGCATTTTCATGATTCGCACGATATTGCCCTTTTGCCCATTCTCATACTCTGTCATCTCGACCGAAGGCGCGCACTTGCGCCGTAGTGGAGAGACCTGCAGGTTGTCCGCGCGGGCGATGGTGCCTGCATAAGCAAGCTGCAGGTCTCTCCACTGCGCATGACGATAAAACCATCATGCTTCGGTCGAGATGACAATTCCAAGGTGGTTCTTTCCTGCATCACATCCGCGACGCTTAGCATCCTGCCGATCCCCTGGATTATGCTCGTCTAGTAGCATCGCGGTTTTGTTCTTTGGCCTACGGCTTGCCGAGATGCAGCTTCGTAATGTCGTTGAAGAGTATGAAGCAGGCGAAGAGAACGATGCAGACGAACGCAACCTGGTAGATGCGCTCCTTGATCTCCATGTTGACATCGCGGCGCATAACGCTCTCGATCAGCAGGAAGAGAATCATGCCGCCATCGAGAATGGGAATCGGCAGCAGGTTGAAGATGCCGAGCTGTAGCGAGATGGTGCTCATCAGCTGAATGAGGGACCAGTAGCCATTCTGTGTGGCGATATCGATCTGCTGCGCGATGCCGACCGGGCCGCTCATCTGCTTGACCGAGACACGGCGTGTGAACAGACCTTTGAGGATGCGTAGAACCAGCGTCGAGTCGGTCGTGTTGTCTTTGAGGGATTGCTTGAAGGCCTGGCCGATCGGTAGTTTCAGCACCTCAACGGGCGGATGCATGTATTGAAAGCCGAGCCTGTATTGTGTGGCGGCGCCGGGGCTCTCCATCATCTCAGGCTTGGCGGTCAGTGTTACCGGTTGGCCGCCGCGAAGAACGACCAGCGTGGCCTGTGCTCCATTGCGGTCCTTGAGGTACGCGAGGAGTGTGGGTACGGAGTGGGGCTCCAGGGAGTCGATCTGCTTGACCAAATCGCCGGGCTTGAGGCCGGCACGGTCGGCGGGCGATCCTGCCTCGACACTGGTGACGCTGATCGGTCCTGGCTGCTCCTGTGGGATAAGGCCGATCGTTGAGATGCTGTCCGGGCCAAACTCATTGCCGGCGCCGGGATCGATGCTGAGGCTGGTGGAGAGCGTCTGGCCGTTATGGCTGATGACCAAAGGAAGGATGCGACGCTCGTTGAGTGCCGATTCGGTTAAGACCTGCATCCAGGTGGGATGGTTGATGCCGTTGAACTGCAGGATCGTGTCGCCTGCACCGATTCCTGCTTTGGCGGCGGGTGTGTTCAGCGGAACGTAGTCGACAGTTGCCGTGTCGGTTAGAAACTTTTCGGTCTCGTAGTGAAAGTGCGCCACCATCGCGAGCAGGAAGAACGACAGGATAAAGTTCGCGCAGGGGCCTGCGAGAGCGATCAGGACGCGCTGCCAGCGAGGCTTCGAGGTGAATTCGTCAGGGTCGCCGGTCGTGGTCACGGTGTCGCCGTTGTACTCGCCCGCCATCTTGACGTAGCCGCCGAGCGGCAGCAGGCAGATCTTGTAGTCGGTGCCGTTGTACTGCACTCCGAAGAGGCGCGGGCCGAAGCCGATGGAGAAGGCCTCCACACGCACACCGCATAGCTTGGCGACGGCGAAGTGGCCAAACTCGTGGACGAGCACCATAAAGCCAAGAACGATTAAGAATTCGACGATGACGAAAAGAATGTGCATAAACGGCGGGGAGATCCTCAGTGAACCTGCGTTAGTCGATAGAGCTTACGGTGTCTAGGTGCGCACCGCGCTGAGTGTCAACTCTCTCGCGAGTTCGCGTGCCGCGCGATCCGCCGCAAGCACCTCAGGGATGGACGCTGGGGAACCACTGGCGGTGAGCGCTAGCACTCCTTCAATTGTACGTGGGATGCCGAGAAATGGCAGTTGGCCCCGGAGGAAGGCGTCGACTGCAATCTCGTCGGCAGCGTTCAGGGCGATGCAGTGGTTCTGGGTAGCGGCTGCGGCCTCGTAGGCGAGGCGCAGGCAGGGAAAGCGCTCGAAGTCGGGCTGCTGGAAGCTGAGCTGCGACAAAGCGGCCATGTCGAAGGTCAGGTCGCTGGGCACCCGTTCGGGCCAGGCGAGGGCGTACAGGATCGGGAGGCGCATGTCGGTGACCGAGATCTGCGCCAGGATGGAGCCGTCGACGTACTCGACCAGCGAGTGGATTGTGGACTGCGGATGCACGGTGACGCGTACCTGCGCAGGGGGCAGGTTGAAGAGGCGGCAGGCCTCGATGATCTCCAGGCCCTTGTTGAGCAGCGTCGCGGAGTCGATGGTAATGCGCTGGCCCATGACCCAGGTGGGGTGCTTGAGAGCCTGCTCGGGGGTGATGTGCTCGAAGTCGGCCAGCGGGGTGTTGCGGAACGGGCCGCCGGAGGCTGTGAGCCAGATCTGCTTCACCTCGTTGGCGGTGCCGGCACGCAGGCACTGGTGGATGGCATTGTGCTCGGAGTCGATGGGGAGCAGATCGACGTTATGCTCTCGGGCGGCACTCAGGATCAGGTCTCCGGCGGCGACGAGGCACTCCTTGTTGGCCAGTCCGATGGTCTTCCCGGCGAGCACGGCGGCATAGGTGGCCTCAAGTCCGGCGACGCCGACGATGGCCGAGACGACGAAGTTGGCCTCGGGAAGCGTGGCCACGCGGACCGTTCCGGCGGTGCCGTAGACGACCTCAATGCCGGTAACTCCGGCGGCAGCGAGCCGTGTGGAGAGTTCGTCCGCAAGCGCTTCGGTGCTGACGGAGACGACCTGTGGACGCCAGCGTTTGCACTGGGCCAAGGCCAGCTCGAGGTTCGATCCGGCGGCGAGGGCGACGGGATGGAAGCGGTCCGGATGCGATTCGCAGATGCTGAGGGTGCTCTGGCCGATGGAGCCGGTTGAGCCGAGGAGGGCGATCTTTTTCACTGGTCTATTTTCGCAGAATTGGGGGAGTTGGTGATGATAGTCAGGGTTCGGTGTCCTGTGGGTTGTCAGTTCTCAGTTGTCAGTTCTCCGTTGTTTGAGCTGAGAACTGACAACCGCCAGAGGGGCTAGAAGCTGCCCAGCGAGAAAAACTCCTTGATCACCACCACAAACCACAGTACGGGAGCTGCCACGAGCAGAGCGTCGATACGGTCGAGGACGCCGCCGTGGCCGGGCAGCAGGGTGCCGGAGTCCTTTACGTTGGCGCCGCGTTTCAGGGCCGACTCCAACAGGTCGCCGAACTGCGCGGCCACGTTCAGCAGGATGGCCAGCAGCAGGAACTGCCACCAGGGTTCGGAGGTATGCAGTTGAGTAAAGTTGGAGCCATGCAGGGAGAGCCAGTCCCCCCCAAGGACGAGGCCCAAGCCGAAGACCACGCTGGCGACGACCGATGCGATCGCGCCAGCCCATGTCTTGTTGGGAGAAAGCTGCGGCGCGAGCTTATGGCGGCCGAAGCGTTTGCCGACATACAGAGCGGCAATGTCTCCCGACCATACGCAGAGGAACAGAAAGAGTAGCAGCGCCGTGCCGTCTACTTCACTCCAGATCTTCGGAATCAGCGTTAGCGGGTAGGCGATGTAGACCAGCATCAGCAGGCCTGCGGCTGTTTCGGAGAGCACACGGTAGAGCGGCGAGCGGAAGGCGTTCCAGGTAAAGAGCACCAATGTCGCGAATGCGACGGCTACGATGGTGTCCTGAGGCCGCAGGAAGGTGGTCAGAAAGAACAGCGCAACGGCGCTGAGCGTCCACCAGAGCGGCACGGGGCTGTCGCCGGTGGCGGCGAGGCTGCGGAACTCCAGGGCCGCCAGCCCGGCGACGACGGCGGAGAACACGGTGATCATCCAGGGCTTGCCAAAGAAGACCAGGGCAATGACCAGGGCGATGAGTACGATGGCGGTAAGAATGCGCTTCATGCTTCTGGTTGAGGATACATGGAGCCTACCTGTGGTAGCCTCCCCGGGCTTGAACGAATGGCTCAAAGATGTGAACCGTTTGCGTGTTGGACTTCATCTTTAGTGTGCGACACAGACCACGGAGACGAAGGGAATACGGCACGTATGGAGACGAAGGAACCGAGCGCAAAGCTGCTGGCTGATGCAACGCTGAAGTTGTGGCAGAATGGCGTCGATCAGGCTGGCAAGTTGTTCTCAGGACTGACGGAAGAGGCGTTGGAGCGGGAAGTGGCTCCAGGTAAGAACCGCCTGATCTATCTGTGGGGTCATCTGCTGGCTGTAAGCGATGCGCTGTACGCGGTTCTACGGCTGGGGGAGCGTCTTCATCCAGAGCTGGATGCGATGTTCCTCAAGAGCGCGGACAGGGCGGTAACGCCAATTTGGTCGGCGGAGGAACTGAAAGCTGCGTGGGTTGTGGTGCATGAGCGGTTGCGAGTGGAGATGGCGAAGCTCTCAGCGGCGGAGTGGCTGGAGCGCCATGCTTTGGTCTCCGAAGAAGACTTTGCGAAAGAGCCTCATCGGAATCGGTTTGCCGTTCTGTTGGCGCGGAGCGGGCATCTTGCCTATCACTTTGGCCAGGCTCGTCTCGCAAAGTAGCGGATTATCGTGGGCCTGTCATCAAACCATGTGACGAATGATGAGAAGAATGACGTAAACATCTCTGTTTTTGCTTCTGAGATAGGCCTGGGTTTTAGCCCGGGCATTGAGAGCATGTCCCAGGGGCTAAAGCCCGGATGGGTGCCGGTCGTGGATGTCCGGACTGAAGTCCAGACCTATCTCAGAAGTAAAGACAACAGCAGACCCTACTACAAATTTTTATAGACAAACGGCAGTTTGATGACACGCCCTGGCCCGATCGTTTTGCGCATAGCCGCAGCTACTGCCTTGCCAGTTCCGTTTCCGTCGGCAGCACGTCGCTCAGGTCTTCGTCGCTCGTTTCACCCAGGCCGCCGAAGCGGCGCTCGCGCTGCTGGTAGTCGGCTATGGCTTCCAATAGGTGAGGGCCGCGGAAGTCGGGCCAGAGGCGTTCGGTGACGAAGATCTCCGCGTAGGCGATCTGCCACAGCAGGAAGTTCGAGATACGCTGCTCGCCGCTGGTGCGCACAACGAGATCGGGGTCGGGCATGTGCGCGGTGTAGAGATGCTCGCCGATCTGCGGCTCGTCGATGCGCGCTTTGATCGCGTCGTCGACACCTTCCGCCGCGAGCATGTCTTCGAGCGAGATGCCGCGCTTCGCCGCCTCGGCGAGCATCGCGTGGACGATCGAGCGGGCGGAGTCGACGATCTCGGACCGTGAACCGTAGTTGAGAGCCAGGGTCAGCGTGGTGCCGGTGTTCTTCGCCGTCTGCTCAGAGGCCCACTGCATCGTGTCCTGCACCTCGCTGGGCAGCTCGTGCGTGCGGCCGATGTAGGCCATGCGGATGTTGTTGTCATTCATCCGCTTCACGTTAGAGACGAGGTAGCTCTTCAGCAGCTTCATGAGGAAGCTGACCTCAGACTTCGGACGGCGCAGGTTATTTTCGAGCGAGAAGGCGTAGAGCGTAAGCCACTGCAGATCGATGCGCGAGGCGGTCTCGACGACGTACTGCACGCTCTCCGCGCCCTGTTGGTGGCCAAGGAAGCGCTTGAGGGCGCGCTTGCCGGCCCAGCGGCCGTTTCCATCCATGATGATGGCGACGTGCTGCGGAATGCGACAGGGGTCGAGCGTGTCGTAGATCGCACGCTCTTCGTGCGTCAGTTCGTGGACACGATTGGAACGTTGGTAGACGCGGCTGGAGGAAGATTCGCGCACAAGATACTCGCTCTGATGAGGGTAGCTGAAAAAGCGGTGCAGAGGAAACCGTTAACCGTAAACAACTGAGAAATTGGAGAGGCGCCGCAGCCTTCGCCCAGACAGAGAGAGCGAGGGGTGCGGCGCCGGAGGTCGTGCGGAGAGGTGAAACGGTTACGCGGTGCGGCGTGTGCGCCCCTGGGCGATCTCGCGGACATGGTTGAGGAATATAGACTTCTGCGTCGCGTTCAGGTGAGCAGAGTACTTCGCGATCTCGGCCAGGAACGGATCGGCCAGGAGCACGGCAGTCTCATCCTGGTGGCGGGTGGGAGCATCGCGCAACAGGGCGGAGATGTCTACCTGCAGCGCACGCGCCAGCCGGTCGAGCGAGGACAGCGTCGGCATGGCCTTGCCGTTCTCGATCTTCGAGATGTAGGTGCGTGGCACGCCCATGCGTGCGGCGAGTTGGCGCTGCGAGAGATTGCGAACGTGACGCAGATCGCGCACGGCGCTGGCAACCTGCGGGCCGCCATCGGCGGACTTCGTCGCAGGCTCGGGAACGAGCGCGATAGCAGGTTGGACTTTGGGAAGCTCCGGCAGCAAAGACTTTTTGCAGCGGCGGCAGGTATCTGCGGTGGTGCGGAATTGCACCAGTTTACAGTGATCGCAGCGTAGGACTTCACGCTGCGAAGCCTCATGCTCAGTGAACGGCTCAGCCTGAGGCTGGACCTCCACTGCGCTGACGGGCGCCATCATGGTTGCCATATTGTCTGTTGCGGACGGCTGCCAGAGCAAGGCACCGTACGCTCACGTCCGATAAGGAGGCAAGCGATGTGCCTAGATTGACACTGGGTGCCCAAAGAGTCAAGGGGGAGGGCCGAAGATTCCGCGAGAAACATGGTATGGAAGGGGAAGAGAACCAAAGTAGTTAACAGGAAACAGGAAACAGAGAACAGGAAACAGAGAACAGGAAACAGGAAACAGGAAACAGAGAACAGAGAACAGAGAACAGAGAACAGCGGAGCAGCGGAGCAGAGGAGCAGAGGAGCAGAGGAGCAGAGGAGCAGAGGAGCAGTGATGGTTGTGCTGAGATGCGAAACTTAGGGTTGAGGGGTTGCCCATGAACGAGGAGTTTACGGCGCGGCGCGCGGAGGCGCTGTTGCGGGAGTGGACGGCGAGCGAGTCGCTGGTCAAGCACGGGTTGGCTGTTGCTTGCTGTACGGAGTCCTACGGGGTTCGTGAGGCGGCACGCCTGGGGCTGGAGGGTGAGGCGGCGGCCAGGTTTGCCGAGAAGTATCGTTGCGCGGGCCTGCTGCACGACTTTGACTACGACAGGCATCCGACACCCGAGGAGCACCCCTTCGTAGGGGTGAAGTTTCTGCGCGAGCAGGGCTGGTCGGAGGAGATTCTGCACGCGATCCTGGCGCACGCGGACTACTCGGGCGTGCTGCCGGAGACGCATCTGGATCGCGCACTGTTTGCCTGCGATGAGCTTGCTGGCTTTCTGACGGCTTGTGCGCTGGTGAAGCCGACGAAGTCGATTGCCGATGTCGAGGCTGCGGGCGTGAAGAAGAAGATGAAGGACAAAGGATTTGCCCGGGCCGTGAAACGCGAGGACATCACACGCGGCGCGGAGTTGCTGGAGGTTCCCGTGGAGGAGCACATCGGGAATTGCCTGTTGGCGATGCAGGAGCATGCTGGGGTTCTGGGCTTGGCTGGGATTGCTTAGGAAGGTTAGTGACATCCTCGCAGGACGGCGAACCACGCCAGCGAGAGGATGAGTGATCCGATAATGCCGATGGCGATCACAGGACTACGCGTGCCCGGCGTGGCGCTGGAGTGGCTGTGTTCATGGGGCGCTTCGGGGTTATACGTGATGGGGAAGAGATGACCCTGCGGGATCGCGGTCTCTGAGTAAAACTCGCCCGTATGGAGTTCATCGTTGGCCCAGTAGTTGAACGAGATGCGAAAGTGCTTGTCGGAAGGCACTCCGAACGCCAGGGCGCGGCCTGCGCCGAATTCGTACTTGCAGGCGGTAACGGTGGCCATCGCTTCAGGCCAGAGAGCGTCGGGAGTGGTTTGAGGTTTCAATCGCGCAGCGCTGTGGATGTGATGCGTTGAACGCTTTGCGCGGCGAAGGCATGGTTGGTCGCATCGATGGTGCCCGGCAAGCCGACGGCTCGGCTGAGGTCTTCGACGACGAGCGCCTCGAAGCCCAGCTTCACGGCGGCAAGCGCCGAGAAGCCTACACAGAAGTCGTACGCAAGCCCCGTCAGGAAGAGCCGTTGTAGTCCTCGTTCACGGAGATAGCCGGCCAGTCCCGTTGGGGTGGTGCCATCGTTTTCGGTGAAAGCGGAGTAGCTGTCGATACCCTGACGAAACCCTTTGCGCAGGATGAGCTCGGTGTGTGGGATCTCGAGGTTGGGGTGGATTTCTGCGCCGCGCGAACCCTGGAGGCAGTGGTCGGGCCAGAGGGTCTGGGTGCCGTAAGGGGCCTCCACGGTGCTGAAGAAGGGCTGCTTGCCATGGGTGCTGGCGAAGGAGATGTGTCCCCGCGGATGCCAGTCCTGCGTGAGGATGACGTGCTCAAACTTCGCGGCAAGCTCGTTGATGCCGGGGATGATGTCGTCGCCGTCTTTGACGGCTAGCGCGCCACCGGGCAGGAAGTCGTTCTGCATGTCGATGACGAGGAGCGCGTCGGTGGGACGAAGGGGGAGACTCATAGAACGATTGTACGAACTGGGGATGATGTCGTCGGCAGTTTTTAAGCCTTTGTTTTTCGCCGTCATCCTGAGCCGTAGGCGAAGGAGCCCCGCATCTGTGGTGGCACCAATGCGGGGGTCCTTCAGCTACGCTTCAGGATGACGACGAAAGACAAGATAGTCTGCGCGAAGCAAACGCGTCATTTGTGCCTTTACTGCAGTCCACCGGACGCGAGGATAATATCTCCGGTCAACCAGCTTGAGTCATCCGACGCCAGGAAAACTGCGAGGGGTGCGATGTCCTCTGGCTTGGCGAAGCGGCCCAGCGGAGTTTGTGCAATTAACTGCTTTTCGAAATCGCTGCCAGCCATACCGACGGCATGATAACCCTCGGTCACTGTAGCGCCGGGATTGATGGAGTTGACGCGGATCTTCTTCGCGCCGAGCTCCTTGGCGAGCACGCCGGTGATTGCGTCGACGGCGCCCTTGGTCGCTGTATAGAGCGCGGTCGTGGGCGGGGTCTGCCGGCTCGCGACGGAGCCGATGTTGATCACGCTTCCGCCGTTGGGTCCGAAATGCTTTACGGCCTCCTGTGTGGCCAGGAACAGACCGAGGACGTTGGTGTTGAAGTGCCAGTGGAAGTCCTCTTCCGTAGCTGCTTCCAGCGGAGCAAACTTATAGACGCCGGCGTTGTTGACGAGCACATCAAGCGATCCGAAAGCCTTTTTTGTCTCCGCAAAGAGCCGCGTCACATCGGCGGCCTTCGAGACGTCACCCTGGACGGCGATGGCTTTGCCGCCCGCTTTGGTGATCTCTGCGACGACCTGGTCTGCGCCTTGCTTGCTGGAGGCGTAGTTCACGACAACTGCAGCTCCAGCTGCCGCCAGGCCCTTTGCGATTCCTGCGCCAATACCTTTGGACGCGCCTGTAACGACGGCCACTTTTCCTTTGAGCTTGCTCATTCAAAATCTCCTGTGTTGATTAGACACTTAGATAAGTGTCTAATCGTATGAGAGTTCGATGTGACGGAAACCGGTTGGATTCTGCGAAATTAAATTTTGGCGAGCTGCTCTAGATAGGCGCGCAGGACATCGCGCTGCAGAATCAGGTTGGCGAACTTGCCTTCGCGGACGATCTGGAGGAGGCCGGCCGTCTCTAACTCCTTGATATGGTGCGAGAGCGTAGCGGCGGTGATGCGGTGTTTCTTGTGCAGCGCCATGCAGGGAGTCGGTTCGGCCTGGGCGCCGAGTTCCTGCAGAATTTTCACGCGGCGCGGTTCGGCGAGCGCACGGGCGATCAGCTCGAGCTGGCGGGCAGTGAGCCGCGGCTGTTTGACGGGAGCCATAAATTCAACATACACCGGATAGGAATGCGGTGATGCTATCCTTGCGAGTTCTTTGGATGGTGCGATGGCGGATGACTTGAAAGCGGCAAACAGTCTGGAATCAAAGCTTGATAGCGGCTCGGTGCGGTTTGGAGCGAACCGTGCGGCGATGGTGGCGTTGCTCGGCGGAATGCGCTCGGAGGAGGGCACGATCCGCGAGGGTGGCGGTGCAAAAGCTGCTGACGCCCAGCATGCGAAGGGTCGATTGACGGTGCGCGAGCGGCTGGCGTTGCTGCTCGATAAAAACTCGGAGTGGACCGAGTTGGGCCTATGGGCTGCGCATGGAATGTATGCGGAGTTCGGTGGTGCCCCGGGCGCTGGTGTGGTGACGGGGCTGGGGCGCGTCGAGGGGCGGCTGTGTATGATCGTCGCCAACGATGCGACGGTGAAGGCGGGAGCGTTCTTTCCGATGACCGCCAAGAAGGTGCTGCGGGCACAGACGATTGCGCTGGAGAATCGCATACCGACGCTGTATCTCGTCGACTCTTCAGGCGTGTTTTTGCCCCTGCAGGAGGATGTGTTTCCCGACCAGGACGACTTTGGGCGCGTCTTCCGCAACAACGCGGTGATGAGCTCGCTGGGTGTGCCGCAGATAACCGCCATCATGGGGATGTGCGTCGCGGGGGGAGCGTATCTGCCGGTGATGACGGATACCGTTCTGATGACGGAGGGTTCTGGATTATTCCTTGCTGGTCCGGCTCTGGTGCAGGCGGCGATCGGGCAGAAGACTCCAGCGGAAGAGCTGGGCGGTGCGCAGATGCACGCGGAGATCTCAGGCACGGTGGACTTCAAGGAGCCGAACGATCATCTGTGCCTTGCGCGCCTGCGGTCGCTGGTAGGGAAGTTGGGGAGCAGGGGCCAACAGGCGACAGACAACGAGGTGTTCAGTCGTGTAGCGTTCGATCCGGGGAAGGATGCTCCGCGATTCTCTGCGGAGGATTTGTATGGGCTGATGGACCCGGCGAAGGCTGCGACCAACAGCTATGACGTGCGCGAGGTGATTGCGCGAGTGGTCGACCGCTCGGAGTTTGACGAGTACAAGGCGGAGTTTGGGCGAACTCTGGTGTGTGGGTATGCAAGGATCGGCGGGCGTGCCGTGGGGATCGTCGCCAACCAGAAGCAGAACCAGCAGCAGACGGTCGCGATGGGGCCACAGGCTGGGACGAAACGCACGGAGTTTGGCGGGGTCATCTACACGGAGAGTGCGCAGAAGGCGGCGCGGTTCATCATGGACTGCAACCAGCAACTGGTGCCGCTGATATTTCTGCACGACGTCAACGGTTTTATGGTGGGCAAGGACGCGGAGTGGAGCGGTATCATCCGTGCTGGCGCGAAGATGGTGTCGGCGGTATCGACTTCGGTGGTGCCCAAGATCACGGTCATCCTGGGAGGGTCGTTCGGCGCGGGGCACTATGCGATGTGCGGCAAAGCGTATGATCCACGCTTCCTGTTCGCGTGGCCGACGGCACGGTATGCGGTGATGAGTGGAGCGTCGGCTGCGAATACTTTGGTGGAAGTACGGGTAAAGCAGCTGGAGCGCGCGGGCAAGGTTTTGTCGGCGGAGGAGAAGGCGGGAATCTACGACGAGATCAAGGCCACCTATGATGCTCAGGCCGATCCTCGATATGGGGCGGCAAGGTTGTGGATCGATGCGATCATCGATCCGGCGAAGACGCGCGAGGTGCTGATGATTGCATTAGAGGCTTGTGCCCTCAATCCCGAAGTGCCGCGATTTAACCCGGGAGTGCTGCAGACATGAAGCTTCCTGCAACGATGCCTCGCTTTTCTTTCTGTCATTCCCGGAGGGAATCTGCTTCTAGGTTGTGCCACAAATGTTAGGATTCCGCCATGCCGCGTCGCGAATATCACTTCTGGGTTTACATCCTCTCCAGCCGTTCACACAATCTCTACATTGGGATGACGAACAACCTAATACGCAGAACGTCGACCCACCGCGAGAAGGTTACGGGGACGCATACCGCCCATTACTCTATTCATCGTCTCGTCTACTTCGAGTACTTCCGCTATGTACGCAGCGCGATTGCGCGGGAGAAGGAACTCAAGCATTGGACGCGAGAGCAGAAGATCAAACTCATCGAGAGTATGAATCCAACATGGGAGGATTTGTTTTTGACTCTCCAGGATCCGGTCCAGTTCGAAAAGCGAGAAGCAGATTCCCTGCGGGAATGACAGAAAGAAAAGCAACAGCAGAGACTACAGTCAGAAACAGAGGCGAACTTGGTAAAGATTATTGAATGTCCGCGAGATGCATGGCAAGGATTGCCAAAGGTAATGCCGCCTGAGGTGAAGGCGCAGTATCTGCGTGCGCTGATAGAGGCGGGGTTCACGAGTATCGATGCGGTGAGTTTCGTATCGGAGAAGGCTGTGCCGCAGATGGCCGACTCCGAGCTGGTGCTGGACTATCTTGATCCGCCCGATGATGTTGAGATCATCGGCATCGTCGTGAATGCGAAGGGTGCGGAGCGCGCAGTGAGGACTGGGGCTGTGCAGACGCTGGGGTTTCCTTACTCCATCTCCCCGCAGTTTCTCGACCGCAATCAGCGGCAAACGCCTGAAGAGGCGCTGGATCAACTGGAGCAGATTGGCGAGCTGGCCTATAAAGCGGGGCTCGACCTGGTGGCGTACATCTCGATGGCTTTCGGCAATCCGTACGGCGACCCATGGGACATCGACGAGGTGGTAAGCGCGGTCGACCTGATGGTGGATGCAGGAGTGCTGCAGGTATCGCTCTCCGATACGGTGGGGATGGCTTCGCCGGAGCTCGTGCGGAATGTGGTCGGTTGCGTGATGGGTGTGCATGAGGGGTTGGAGATCGGGGTTCACCTGCATGCGCGGCCGGGCGATGCCGCCGCCAAGGTAAAAGCCGCGTATGAGGCGGGCTGCCGGCGATTCGACGGGGCCATCGGCGGGCTGGGTGGGTGTCCGTTTGCGCAGGATGCGCTGGTGGGAAATCTAGCCACAGAGACCCTGCTGGCGACGCTGGCGGAGCTGGGGGCAGAGCTCCCGCCGTTGCGGTCTCTTGATGGGCTGGCTGCGGCGAGTGCGGAGATTGCGAAGAAGTATGGAGCGGTAGTGCAGTAGCAGGGATTAGGGAACAGGGATTAGGGAACAGGGATTAGGGAACAGGGATTAGGATCAGGGGTAACGGTCGAAAGAATAGCAAGCTCATCGAGAGGCCATCTGCAGAGCTTTTCTAATCCCTAATCCCTAATCCCTAATCCCTAATCCCTGTTCCCTAATCCCTGCATTTACGGAGTAACAACAATGTCGACGGTACTGGTAGAAGACGAGGGCGGCGTCCGGACGATCACGCTGAATCGGCCGGAGCGGCGGAATGCGCTAGTGCCGGAGATGCAGGAGGAGTTGATTGCCGCCTTCAGCGAGGCTGCTGGCGCTGGAGCGCGGGTGATTGTGCTTGCGGGCAAGGGCGAGGCGTTTTGTGCAGGACTGGACCTGTCTGTGCTGCGCAAGATGGCTGGGCGCACCGCGCAGGAGCATCGCGTGGAGGCGAACCGCGTAGCGCGGATGTTTCGCGCGGTGTGGGACTGCGATGTGCCGACGATCGCCGTCGTCCACCGGGCTGCGATTGCGGGCGGCACGGGGCTGGCTATGCTCTGCGATTTCACGTTAGCGGGGCCAGAGGCGCAGTTCGGCTTTACGGAGGCGCGGATCGGATTCATTCCGGCGCTGGTAGGTGTGTATCTTGCGTTATTGGTGGGCGACAAAGTGGCGCGGGGGTTGCTGTTGAGTGCCCGGAAGTTTGACGCAGTGGAGGCTTTGCGGCTCGGGTTGGTGAATGAGGTGGTGGATAGAGAGGGATTGCAGGGACGGGCTGCCGAGCTGGCGCAGGAACTGATGGAGAACTCTCCCGAGAGCCTGCGGGCGACCAAGCAGCTGTTGCGTGCGCAGCAGGCGGAGTGGCTGGATCGTGCGCTGCATCTGGCGATGGAGGCGAATGCGGTTTCGCGCGAGACACACGATTTTCGCGAGGGTGTGGCTTCATTTCTGGAGAAACGGAAGCCGGTGTGGAAGGTCAGGGGTTAAGAAAAAGTAAGCTGGCAACAGAAAACGGCGACAACTCGCTAGACTGTGGAGATGAGCGAGATGAAAGAGATCCTGGAGCGTGGTTTTGGGGAGACGCGCGTGCGCGTGCGCTACGCCGAGACCGACCAGATGGGCGTGGTCTATCACGCCAACTACCTGGTTTGGTTTGAGGTGGGGCGCGTCGAACTCATGCGTCAAATGGGCCTGGATTACAAGAGCCTGGAGTCCGAAGACGGCGCGATGATCGCCGTTGCCGAAGCGACCGTGCGCTATAAGGCGCCTGCGCGCTATGATGACGAACTGATTGTAAAGACGTGGTTGGTCGGGTTGCGTGGTCCTATTCTGCGGCTTCGCTATGCGATTGTTCGGTCGACGGATGAGTTGCTATTGTGCGAGGGCGAAACGGTACACGTCGTCGTTGGCCGGGACATGAAGAAGCGTGTGATGCCGGCGAGGTTCGCGGAGCGTTTTGCGGCGATATTGCATCGTACAAAGGGATCGGAAAGAGCAGCAGCGGGGCCGGAAAGAGGAGCATCAGATCGAGGAGCAAACGATGAGCGAGAAGAAGATTGCACTGATTAGCGGGGCGAACAAGGGCATTGGTTTCGAGACCGGGCGGCAGCTCGGCAAGCTGGGTTATACGGTTCTGCTAGGTTCGCGGGATGCGTTGAAGGGCGAGGTGGCTGCGCGGCAGCTGCGCGCTGACGGGGTGGACGCCCGGGTGGTGAAGCTGGACGTTGTGAAGCAGTCGGATATTGATGCCGTTGCGAAGCTGGTGGAGAACGAGTTCGGCAAGCTCGACGTACTGGTAAACAATGCAGGCGTCATGATTGAGAAGAGCTGGACCAAGAACAGCACGAGCGAGACGAAGGTTGCCGACCTTCGCGCGACGTTTGAGACGAATCTGTTTGCGGTGCTGGCGCTAACGCAGGCATTGTTGCCATCGCTCAAGAAGGCCGAAGCCGCGCGAATCGTAAACGTATCCAGCATTCTCGGTTCGGTGAGCTTGCAGGCTACAAAGGATTCGCCGACCTACGGCACCAAGCTGCTTGCGTACAACTCGTCGAAGGCGGCTCTCAACGTCTTTACCATTCATCTGGCGCATGAACTGCTTGGGACGAAGATCAAAGTGAACTCGGCGCATCCCGGTTGGGTGCATACGGATATGGGCGGCAGCGCGGCACCGATGAACGTGGTTGAGGGCGCAAAGACCGAGGTCCAGCTCGCGACGCTGCTTGAAAACGGACCAACGGGCGGGTTCTTTCATCTGGGAGAAGCGATCGCCTGGTAGGCATTGATTCTTGTCTTTGCTTTTGCTCGTTTTTCGTCGTCATCCTGAGCCGTAGGCGAAGGATGACGACGAAAACAAAAGCTACGGCGTTGGCCGCAGTGGCAGCTTGCGTATCCTTTCCCAGGCTTTTGCATACTTCCAGCTGGTGTACGTCGCATGGTACAGGTGCAGCAGAAGACCTTCGCGACCGTCGAGGAAGCCAAGGCGGAAGAAGTAGTTCCAATGGAACATCAGCTGTGGCACCAGGAAGATATTGATCGCGAAGCTGAATACAGAGCGGCTGGTCCTCCCATTGGCTATCAGAAGGTCCGCGCCCAGGCCGCTGTAGCGGTCCATATGCTCGATGTAGGTGGAGAGCGACGGGTAGGCGTTATGGATGATGTCGAAGTCCAGCGTATCGGCTGCGCCGTCAAAGGCGATGGTCTCGTGTACGGGACGTTCCTGAAACTGTGGGGTCAGCGCAAAGTTCGCGGCGCGGCGTCGAAACAGGCGCAGCTTCGGGTCGGGATAGAAGCCGCCATGCTTGATCCAGCGGCCTAAAAACAGGTTGCGACGGGGTAGGTAGTAGGCGTCTGTTGGCGGATTTGTGGGCAGCATCGTGCGAATCTGGGTCTGCAGCTCGGACGTAAGTTCTTCATCGGCGTCGAGGGAGAGGATCCATGCGCCCGTGCATTGGGAGATGGCAAAGTTTTTCTGCGCCGCAAAACCCGGCCATTCCCGCTCGATCACGCGGGCGCCAAAGCTGCGCGCGATCTCCTGGGTGCGATCGGTCGAGCCCGAATCGACGACCACGATCTCGTCGGCCCAGCTGACACTCGCGAGCGTTCGTGGCAGGTTCTCTTCTTCGTTTTTGGTCACAATCGCGACAGAGACGAGCATGGCACCTCAGGTCACAGAGAGATGGAAGGATCGTTCAGATGTTCGCGTAGCAGGCGCTCGGTTAGCGTCCGCAGATCCTCGCCGGTCTTTGGCAGCGTGAATGCCTTGGCAGCTTCGTTCCATTCAAGCTTGAATGAGGTGGACTGCGCGGAGATCCAGACCTGCCGGACGGGGGTATTGGGCGTGAATACAAACTTTGCACTGTCGTCCTCAAAGAGGACGTTGAGGACGCCATTCTTTTCTTCGGCTTCAAAGCCGCCGTCTTCTTCGGCACGGATAAGGGCCTGTTTCAAGGCTTCCAGGGCCTGGTCGGATTCGCGGCGGAAGATAATTTCATCGATCATTTGGAGACCAGTGTAAATGCATGCCGTTCGAAATTTTGAAAGGTTTCGTCATACTGGCCGTCAAACGTATATCTTGGTTGGCGATACAGGAGATAGTGCAGAATGCCTGAAGAGAAAAAACATGTCGTAAAAAAGCCCATCAGTCAAAAGGCCCTGGCGGAGCATCTGAAGCTTTCGCCGAGTACGGTTTCGCTTGTCATGAACGACGCTCCGCGGGCGAAGCTGATCCCCGAAGCGACGCGGAAGCGCATTATCGACGCGGCGGCCAAGTTCGACTACCGCCCGGATTTCTATGCAAAGTATCTGTACTCCAAGCGCAGTTTTACGGCTGCGGTGGTGCTGCCGGAGATTCGCGACCCCTATGCGTCGACCATTCTTTCCGGCATCGATCGCAAGCTGACCCAGGAGAAGTATCTCTACTTCACGGCGAACCACTATAACCAGGAGGAGTTGATCCGCGAGTATCCGCGGCGGCTGCTGGAACGCGCGGTGGAGGGGTTTCTGCTGATCAACACCAAGCTGGTCTCAGACCCCGGCAGACCGACGGTGATGGTTGGCAGCGCCCCGAAGGTGGAGGGAGTGCCGCGGTTCGCGTTGAACAATCATCGCGGAGGCGCCCACGCCATGGAGTATCTGGCCGGTCTCGGCCATCGCCGCTTTGCGGTGATCAAAGGCCATCCCTGGCGTGCGACCGCTACCCAACGCTTCCAGGGGATCAGGGACAGTGCGAAGGCGCACGGCATTGTGCTGGACGAGCGCCTGGTGAAGGAACTGCACTCAGGAAATATGCCTCACGAGGTTTCGATGCCTGAGGAAGGCTATCGCTGCGCGCTGGCGCTGCTGGCGGCGAAGGTTCCCTTCACGGCGTTGATTACCTTCAACGACGTGACGGCCATCGGCGCGATTCGTGCCTTCCGCGAGGCCGGTTTGCGGGTTCCTGAAGACATCTCCGTCGTCGGATTCGACGACATCGAAAGCGCGGGATACCTGACGCCCAGTCTGACGACACTGCGTCAGCCCTTGGCGCAGATGGGAGAACTCGCGGCCGAGCATCTGATCGGGATCATCGACAGAGGAGAGCCGCCGCTCTCAGAGGTGCTCGTCGACCCGGCCCTGATCGAGCGCGAATCGACGATAGCTCTGAGCAAGAGCAAAGTGCCCTCGAAAAAAGGGTCTCGACATTAGGGTTAGGGCTGTCTGTGTCGCCGCACAGATAGTCCGTCAGGCGCTAAAAGATTCAGGAGATGCTCCGATGAAAAGCGAACCGATAGAAGTTATACGTAGCGGCAGGAATGTGTTCCGCGATTTTGGACGTGAACTGGCCGATGTCGAGCAACTCAAAGCTATTTTGGCGGCTGAAATCATCAAAATGCTGGATCGAGATGGTCTAAGCGTTCGCGGTGCTCACGGTCGCACGGGAATTGCTGCTGCCGATTTTTCTCGCATTCGCAATGCCGATCTTCAACGGTTTACCTTGGATCGCCTGGTTTCGATCATCAATCGGCTTGGATCGAGGATCGAGATTAAGGTGAAAGTTCGTCGTGTACAGCCAGCCGAACGGGCGGCGGCATAGCCCAGAGATCTTTCACTAACTCTTCGGATGGATGAAGTACACCAGGCCGAGGTAGTCGTCGGTGAGCAGGAAGCTGTCCGGGCCGATCTGCAGAAGACCGCAGGGACGCCCGTGGATGACGGATTTGCCGTTTGCCTTCGTGAGAAAGTCGGTAAGGAAGTCGCGTGGTGTGCGGTCGCCCGGCGTGAACTGCGTGAGCCGGTAGCCTGTGCCGATACGCTGATGCCCCGCGCCGTGCAGCGCGACGAGGAAGCTGCCGCGCAGCAGGGGACTGTCATCGCCAAAATAGGCCATGCCGAGCGGCGAGCTGTGGGCGGCAAAGGTCGTGTAGGCTGCCGGGACCTCCTTACAGGAGATAAGGGGTTCAGGGACAGTCCCGAGATCGGCGTTGGGGTCGGCTGTCGAGGCATGGCCTCCTCCTGCCGGCAGCAGCGTTCCTGCCTTGGCCAGCACAGGGCGATCGGCGACTGCAGAGTCATTCGGCCCAGGATTCTCGGGCAGCGCTGTAGTGTCGAGCGTGGGCTTCCCATGGGCGAAGTAGCAGGTAGGCCAACCATAGTTCACATTGGAGAAGGCGCCGGGCCGAATCCCCGCAATGGCACCAGGCCTGGCGTTCGAATCGAGCTCAAAGAATGAGTCCTCGGGCAGGGTGTCGCCGAGATGGTCATCGCCCATGTTGCTGGCGAAGAGCGAGCCTCCATCGAGTCCCGGGATAAAGCGCAGGTCGACGGCATTGCGCAAGCCATGCGCCAGAAGCTGTGGGTGGGAGCCATCTGGGTCCATAACGCTGAGCGAAGCGCGAATGACCTCGTGCTCGCGGCAGTAGTTGCAGGAGGAGCCTGCGGCGACATAGATGCGGGTATGCCCGTGCAGCGTGGCGACGGCGACGGTACGGGTCAGATGCCAGCCGCCGTACTTGTAGTTCAGCCCGTAGTCGGGATAGTGGATAAGAACCTGTGGTGGAGAACTCGGCGCATTGTCGCCAGGGTTGTACTTGTAGCGCACCAGACGGTCGGTGAGCGGCAGGTAGAGCCATGTCTGATGGGTAAAGGGATCTGTCCAGAAGGCCAGGTTGTTGGGGTTGCGCAGGTGGTCGAGATAGTGCGTGACGTGCGCGAAGGTGTGGGTCTTCTCGTTCCAGCCGTCGAGGATAAAGACGGAACCCTGCGTGTTGTCGGCCAGGTCGTACATTCCCGTAACAAAGATGCGGCCGTCGGGCGCCTGTGCGAAGAAGCGCACGCGATGCAGGCCGCTCGCTGCGACGTTGATATCGAACTTCTCCGGCAAGGAGAGTGTGATGGATTTGCCGGGAGCATAGGTCAGGGTGTGCGAGGTGTTGTTGGCCTGAGCCTGTAGCGATAAAGGCAGAACGCAGGCCGCGAGGAGCAGCATAAGGCGGTTCGATAGATAGTTCATGCGGATAATTAGACGGAACGCAGACAGGCGAAGTCGCCCGGTTACTTGGTTGGACACGGCCCTGAAGCCGCGGTTGGCTCAAATCGGAGTGCGGTGTCGGAGAAGAGAAACGGCTGACAGGTGAAGCTGCGCAGATGGGCGAGCTCATAGGGTCGCGAGTTTCCCAGCGGATCGGTAGCTTCATGCGCGGACAGGTGGCCCGTTGCGGTTACGAGGTTGAAGTGTTTGGCGGGATCCGCAGGGTCCGGTTGGAGCCAGCGCTGGACCACATTGCATCCTCCCGCAGGGTCCACATGCTTTCCCGTGGCAGCAGAAGAACAATCGCGCGAAGCCGAGGCAAAGCTCATAGTGATGGCCGCGCGGTTGCTGAAGATGCGCAGGTGGGCTTCATTCTCGGTGTAGCCGCCTTTGCCGTCGGTCGCAACCGCATGGAAGACCACCTGATACCGGTCCTTCTGCAGCTCCGAGCGCGAGGTGCGGGCAAACGTCGCTGGAGTCGTCCTGGGGTCATCGAACGAATCGGAGACGAACACGGTGGCAATGCGGCGCCAGTTATCGCCATCCGGCATCAGGATCGCGGTGACGATGTGCTGATCGAGCTCGACCGTGAGCATAGCGTCGAGGTCGTCCGTGCTGCCGAGGTCGGCGAACTCCAATTGGATGGAGTGCGGCAGGCCGATATGGCCTCGCTGTAGATACTGGCCAGGCGCGCCGAGAGCCGAGAGTGCAGCGGCCCGGGTCCGTTCGTCGTCCGAACGAAGCTGTCGCGTGAGCGACTGCGGAGCAGGGACGCCATAGTTGACGGCAACGAACTGAAGCGCCCCCATGCCCGAGCTGACAGGCGCAATCGGCTGCGAGCCGATCATGCCTCCATGGGCAAATGTAGAAGGCGGTGGTGCCGTTGGAGGGGATGAACTCCCGTTATGGTGTTGGGCTGAAAGCTGCGGAGCCGCGAAGGCCAGTGCGCCGGCAAAGAAGATCAAACTGCGGCGCATGGTCGTTCGCGACTCCTGGTGTGACGAAAGAGACAACAAAGAGGACATGGTTAGAACGGAATATCTTCGTCGGTAATGCCCTGGTCCGCGTAATCGTTGGCGGGTGCGCTGGGGGCTGCGCTGGAGGCGCGAGCCCCTGAATAGCTGCCTGACGAGGCGGAAGACCGCTCATAGCTACCACCGCCGCTACCGCCTTCGGCACCGCGTCCGCCAAGCAGCGAGAGCTCGTTGACGAGGATTTCGGTCTTGTACTTCTTCTGGCCGGACTCCTTGTCGTCCCACGAGCGGGTCTGGATCTTGCCTTCGACGAAGATCTGCGAGCCTTTTTTGACATAGTCGCGGACAACCTCCGCGGTGCGCTGGAAGCAGACGAGGTTATGCCACTCGGTCTTGTCTGCCCAGTTGCCTTGCTGATCCTTGGCGCGTTCCGCGGTCGCAAGCGAGAAGCTCGCGACGGTCATGCCGCCTGCAGTCGTACGAATCTCGGGGTCTTTACCAACATTCCCGAGGAGAAAAACTTTATTAACGCCTTTAGCCATGATTTGCTCCGTTCGGAAACGAGGATAGCAGAGACGGGGCAGAGGATTTAGGGGTGGGGATGGCCTGGCACCCCTCCGACGGGCGCTGGAACGCCTGATGCGGGCTTCTTTGGCGTCAGGAGAGGCGAAGGCCACTGCGTTCCCACACGGGCGATGGCGGAGTCGATTGTGCTCCCACGGGCGATGGCGTCTTCGTCGACCGGCTGGACCACACGAACGACGCCCTGTGCGTCGGTGAGGATGAGAAGAGGCACATCCGTCGCCGCGAACTGGTCGAGCAGCGCAGGCTCGACGACGATCGTGGGCGTCTCGCGCAGCAGATTCGCGGCGTCGGAGGGATCGAAGGCGGACGGATTGTAGACGACGGTTGAGGCCGGCGCATCTTTGGTTGTGGAGGGCAGAATGGGTTTGCGGGGCGGAACGGTCTGGGCGAGCAGGCCGTAGAGATACGCCTCATGGCCGGCCACAGTGAAGACCGTCTCGGGAAACTGCCTGCCCATCTGAACGCACTGTGCGCACCAGTCGGGGAAGAGAAGAAGGGCCGTCAAAGCATTGATTGCAGGCAGTTGCGGCAGCTTGCCCGGCATGCTCAGATACGAGAGTCCCGCGATCTTAGGCAGCGGCTCGCCCAGCAGGGCGTAACGTCGACGCGAGGCCGCGATCGGAATGGCTTCGTCTGGAGACAGTGTTGTAGGCAGAGCGGCGTCGAGGGCAGTGAGGGTAGCGGCAACATCGGCAGACGGCGCCTTCGCGAGCTGCTGAAGCGCAGGCAGCGTGAGGCCGTCGGCATAGAGCTCATGCAGGGATTGCGGAGGTTCATCGGCTGACGCTGAGGCGGCCGGGGCGGCTGCTGAGGTGGCGGTAGCCTGCAGGAGAGCCAGAAGCAGGGGCTGGCGTAGCGTCGCAAGCGCGAGGGCGTCAGAGGTGTTGACGAACTGCATGTACACGATGGCCTCGCCGATCGTCTCGGCGGTGAGGGCATCGTAGGGCACGACGGTGAGCATGGTGCGCGCACTGGCCAGCGCGTCGGGTTCCTTCTTGAGATGGAGATCGGCGTCGATCTGCCCGGCGTAGGCTTGGGCGAGCAGAGGTTTTGTGGGGGAATCGTCCGCGATGTAGAGCGTTGCAGCCTGGATGACCGAAGGCCACATCTGGCCCAGGGAGCAGAGACGGACAAGATCGATCAACGCCTCGCCGGTAAAGGTCTTAGGGTCGCGTGCCGCGCAATCTTTTTGAGCGCGGTCCATGGCTACCTTGAGCGCGGCGATCTCGACGTCAGACCAGTTCGCGACGGAGTGACGCGTGACATCGAGCGGATGCATTGCATTGTTGTAGGCGGCTTTGGGAGAGAGTTGTTGCGGCGGTGCGGCTGCCGGGATGTTTTGTGCAAGGGCCGTCGCGGAGAAGAGCAGCGTAGCGAGAAGAGCTCGGAGTTGCAGCTTGCGCACGGCCGGGACCTCGAAGTTCGGCCAGAATAGCAGGGTCAGAGGCTACGAGCGTCTGCGGAGATCCCCAAGCAGCTTCGCAAACCCCAGCAGCAGCGTGAGCACGCCTGTTGGCAGGCAGCCCATCGCCAGCATCAGGGCGAGCCATCCGCTGGTAGTGTGTGGACCCTGTTTGGTAACGCCGCCGAAGACTGTCAGCATCAGTGCCGCGGCGACCGCTCCTGTAAGGAAGATGGCGGCGCCGGTGCGGAGGAGTTTGCGGGTATCTGGATGCATAGGGGCAGAAACAGAAAATAGAAAAAGCGAGAGGCTTTGTTAGCGATAGGCGGCGAGCATCGCATACACCACGACGCCGGTGACCGACACATAAAGCCAGATGGGATAGGTCCAACGTGCGAGCTTGCGGTGCGCTGGAAAACGCCCCGTAAGCGAGAGGAAGAAGGTGATGAGGATCATCGGCAGCGCAACCACGCTGAGGAAGATGTGGGAGATCAGCAGCGCGAAGTAGGTGACGCGCAGAGCGTGCCCCTGGCCGAGAAAGCGCATGTCGCCATGCAGCGCATGATTGACGATGTAGCTGACCAGAAACAGGCTTGAAACCACGAACGCGCCAAACATGCTGTTGCGGTGCGCCTTAATCCTGCGCCGCATGATGAAGCGGTAGCCAAACAGCAGAAACACTGTACAGAGCGTATTGAACGTGGCATTGAGTGCCGGCAGGAAGGCAAGCTGCGTTCCTGCGACATCCGTCGGCTGGTGGTAGTAGACCAGCCAGGCGAGAAAGAGCGATGCCGCGGCACTGATGCCGATGATCGCGGCGACGATCGAGAGCGGTGTGCGGTAGTTCGGATTTTCGTTGGCAATCGCTGGCATTTGATTCTTTCGTTCGTGAGCAGAGGTTAGAACAACAGACGGCCCTGGGCATTGAGCATCATCGCCAGCAGCAGCAGTGGCAGATACATCACGGACACCTTGAGAAGCTGGCGGGCGAGCGCGCGGTTCTCGGGGGCCTCCGGGTTGCGTGTGATCGCTGCGAAGCGGATGGTCGCGTAGAGATACCAGATGCCGAGCACTCCCGCGACAACAGCGTAGGGCAAGCCGGTGATGTGCAGCCACGTCGGCCACAGGCTTACCGGGATCATCAACACGGCATAGAAGAGTGATTGGACAACCGAGGAGCGGGCGGCGTCGCGCACGGGCTCCTGGGTCGCGGTTACGCGGATGCCTGCCTGTGCATAGTCGGCGCGGTACATCCAGCCGATGGCCATGAAGTGCGGGAACTGCCAGACGAAGAGGATGGCAAACAGCGCGACAGCAGGCCACTCAATGAGCCCGCGTGCGGCGGTCCAGCCGATGAGCGGCGGCAGCGCGCCGGGGAAGGCTCCAATGAAGGTGTTGAGCGTGGTGATGCGCTTGAGCGGCGTATAGATCGCCACATACCCCACGGCGGTGAGCAGCGTCAGCGTGCCGGTGAGCGGGTTGGTGGCATAGGCCAGATAGAGCGAACCACCGAAGACCAGCAGGAAGCCAAGGATCAATCCATGCGCCAGCCCGATACGATGCTGCGCCATGGGCCGCGAGGCGGTGCGGGGCATCAGGCCGTCGGTGGTACGCTCCAGCGCCTGATTCAGCGCGCTGGAGCCCGCAGTGACGATGGCAATGCCTGCGAGCGCTTCGATCAGGCCAATATGGAATGGGCTGATCCCCGAACGCAGGGACCCGAGGTAGAAACCGGCCGCCGCGGTGATGATGACCATCGTGGAGACGCGCACCTTGAAGAGTGTCGCGTAGTCGGCGAGCAGCGAGGAACTGCTCGCGTGCGAGTGAACGGTCGTTGATGTGGCGGTGGTAGACACGCTCTATCAAGAATACCGTGAATGGGTAAGGGGGGCCTTGTCTTTCGTCGTCATCCTGAGCCGTAGGCGAAGGACCCCCGCATTTCGTGCAGCCACAGACGCAAAACACACCACTACGGGGTCCTTCAGCTACGCTTCAGGATGACGACGAAAATCGCCCTAAGCCCCAGGTATCGTCAGCTTCGCAATTGTCGCCAATTGCATAAAGCTGGTGCCTTCATAGATCTTCCCGATCTTGGCATCGCGATAGAGCTTCTCGACGGGGTAATCCTTGACGAAGCCAGCCCCGCCAAAGACCTCGACGGCCAGCGATGCAGTCCGCTCGGCGACTTCGCTGGCAAACAGCTTCGCCATCGCGGCCTCTTTCAGATACTCCGCGCCGGAATCTTTAAGGCGTGCGGCGTTGTAGACCATAAGCCGCGCGGCTTCTACATCCATTGCCATGTGTGCGAGTTGGAACTGCATGGCCTGGAACTCGGCGAGCGGCTTGCCAAACTGCTTGCGTTCGCGGGCGTAACGAGCGGCGTGCCGCCACGCTCCTGAGGCCAATCCCACAAGCTGCGCCCCTATTCCGATGCGGCCTTCATTCAGCGTCTCGATGGCGATCTTGTAGCCCTTGCCGGGCTCGCCCAGAATGTTCTCGGCAGGCACGCGGCAGTTGTTGAAGAGCAACTCGCAAGTGCTGCTGGCGCGGATGCCGAGCTTGTCCTCCTTGCGGCCTAGCGTGAAGCCGGGTGTACCCTTCTCAACGAGGAAGCACGTAATGCCCTTGTATCCTGCGGCGGCATCGAGCGTAGCGAAGACCAGAAATAGCCCAGCCTCGACAGCATTGGTGATCCACAACTTCGAGCCGTTGAGCACGTAGTCGCCATCTTCCTGCTTCGCCGCTCGGCATTGCAGGGCAAAGGCGTCCGAACCGCTAACGGCTTCGGAGAGCGCATACGCTCCCGTCAGGCTTTCGGCCAGTTTGGGCAGCCATGCTTGCTTCTGGGCTTCGCTGGCCCAGCGCATCAAGGCACTGATGACGAGCGTGTTCTGCACATCCACCAGTACGCCAACCGCGGGGTCGACGGCGGAGATCTCCTCGACCGCGAGCACGGCCTCGAACAGCGTTCCAGCCGCCCCACCATACTGCTCCGGTACCTGAACGCCCATCAGTCCAAGTTCGAAGAGCTTGCGCAGCAGCTTCGGCTCAAACTTCTGTTCTTCGTCCATCGAGCGGACGAGCGGAGCGATCTCAGCGCGTGCAAAGTCGCGGACTGTATCGCGGAAGAGGGTTTCGTCGGGAGAGAGTTGAGTGAGTGCTGGCATAGGGTTAGGGGCGACTGGAAAGTGTAGCGTATCAACGGGGTTGCTGCTGCTGCCTTTGTTGTTGCTTTTGTTTTTCTAGTTGTCATTCCGAGCGCAGAGAGCGAACCTGCTGTCTCCCGTTTTTTGCCAGTATCACCACAAGCGCTATGCGCCAGCACAAGCCTGTCCTTCCCGTCCTGGCTTACCTTCTATCTGGGTGATACGAGCAAAGAACGGGAGACAGCAGGTTCGCTCCCCTTCGGGTCGGAATGACAAACCAGAAAAGCAACAACAACCAGAAAAGCAACAACGCACCCACCTTGGTTCACGTACTCGGATTGCAGTAGGGCCCGCCACCGGACTATACTGCACGCATCGGCACAGCTGGCGCTTCTTCTCGCCGTGCCGCGGGTGAGGTTCGTCTTCAGCAGCGAAAGCGTGAAGGATGTCCAGCTCGGGAGTGGAGGGCCGCCTGGCCAGTATTTGGGTGCGGCTGGATGGCGTGCGGTAACGCGCGTCCTCCGAAGTTGCCGGAGTGCGACGGGTGGGGCTGTCGCGGATCTGGTCAACGTAGTTTTCCCATCGGATTGCCGTGTCTGTGGAGCACCGATGGTTGCGCTTTCCAAAGCGCAGGTTTGCGAGGCATGCGTTGCGCGTGTGGGAGCGCAAACCGACGTGCTGTGCAGTCGCTGCGGCGACGCCATGGGCATGGAGTCGGCACGGTTTGCTGCCGGCATGGGAATGACAGAATGCACGATGTGCAGGCTGGCTCCTCCGGAGTTTGCGAAGGCTGTAGCCTTTGCCGTCTATGACGATGAGGTGCGCGAGATGCTGCACCTGCTCAAGTTCAACGGCATGCGGCGCATAGCCGATCATGTCCTGGGCGACGGCATGGCTGCCGCGATCCTGAAACTCGAAGCCGAAGCCGCGAGCGAACTCATCGTCGTACCGGTGCCGCTGTTTGCCAGCCGTCAGCGCAGCCGCGGGTTCAATCAGGCGCAGGTATTGGCCGAGGCCGGCATCGCTAAATTGCGGCGGTTGCGTCCGTTGTGGAAGCTGCAGATGTTGCCCGGCGTTCTGAGCCGTGTCCGCGATACACGCCCACTGTTCGTTCTTGACCCGGGTGCTCGCCGGAAGAGTCTGCGCGGTGCCTTTCGCGTCGAGCATGCAGAAGCTATTCGTGGACGCGAAGTCTTGCTCGTCGACGACATTCTGACCACCGGTGCAACCGCGCGGGAGTGCTCGCGGGTGCTGATGCGGGCAGGTGCGGCGAAGGTCTGGGTGGCGACGATGGCCAGAGCGCAGGCGGAGAGCATCCGCGTTCGGGCAGACAGTGGATCGAATGTGGCTCGCTGGGACATGGGTGCCGTGAAGAGTTTTTGATGAAACATTTTTGAACCTTTGATGGAGCAGTGAGCAGCAAGTAGTAGCAGTGGCTTTGAGCGATACATCAACCTGGAGGGCAGGAATGCAGGCTGGGAAAATGAGAGGCAAGCGGACAGGCAGTAGACACCACAACACTCACCCGGTGCCGGGCACAGCTCGGGCCGAGGCGATTGACATACGCATGGGTGTCTTTCGGCAGCCGGCGATGCAGACGCCGGTGCTCGTGCTGAATGCCAGCTATGAGCCCATCAACATCTGCGGCGCGCGGCGGGCGTTGGTCTTGGTACTCAAGGGGGTCGCTCGTACGGAAGAAGAGCAGGGTAGTGTTCTGCACTCGCACCGCGTCAACATCCAGATGCCCAGTGTGATCCGGCTGCTGGAGTACCGCCGCATCCCGCACCAGACGCGCGCGCTGAGCCGCAAGAATATCCTGCTTCGTGATCGCAACACCTGCCAGTACTGCCAGACCGTACTCACGGCTGCAGAGCTGACGCTGGACCATGTAATCCCGCGCTGCCGCGGAGGCTTGTCGACGTGGGAGAACCTCGTCGCCTGCTGCCGCGACTGCAACCGCCGCAAGGGCAGCCAGATGCTGCACGAGTTGACCGACATGCGCCTGCTGCGCGAGCCGCGTCCGTTCTCACTGCACACCAGCCGCCACATCATGCGCATGATCGGCAGCGCCGACGCCAACTGGCGCAAGTATCTGTACTTCGAATCAGATCAGGCAGCGTAGCGAAGGGTACTTATAAGGAACTACGGAACGGGTGCCCCATCCTCGACGCGCGTTTTTTGCGCGGCAGGGTGGGGTGTCGGCGGACGCCGACCGACTTTAGCTTGTAATAGCGACCATGGCCGGGTGGTGCTACTGCTTCGGCGGAGCATCCTTCGGCTTCGAATCCGTGTCGCCCGGAATCTCTTCGCCGTTGTACTTGATGATGATGTTGGTGTGGAAGCGCTTGTAGTCGGTGTAGTGGATGATCGTGCGCACGTGGACATCCTGTGACAGCGCACCCTGCTGCGCGGCGAAGTGCAGGTTGCCCTCGGCCTTGGTGTAGGTCGGGAACCAGTACTTGTCGTCGATCTGCTGGTAGTAGGTAGTGAAGGGTGGCGAGAGATCTTCGTGGCCCTTGCGCATGTCCTGCGGTACGCTCATGCCATTCACCAGGACGATCTCAAGATCCTGCTGGTCGACCCAGACCTTGCCCTGAAAGTAGCGGTGGCCCTTCTCCAGCACCTTGGGCTTTACGTCGAGAACATAGGTGTCGAGCTCGTCCACCTTTTGCCTGCCGAGATAGTTGATGTCGTACTGCGGCAGCTCTGGTGCGGTCAGGACGAAGGGCAGGCGCTTCTCGATGTCCTTGAAGTCGTTCTCCGTCATGATCACGCGCTCGATGGTGTTCTGCGGCGCGAAGACGACGTGTTCCTGGCGCTTGCCGTCCTTGTCGAAGGTGATGTCGGTGACCTGGTGGTACTCGCCATCGGGACGGTTGGTGTCGTCGGAGATAGTGTTGAACTTGACCTCTTGGCGGAAGGTATAGTCCTCGCGCGCTGCGGCAAACTCGCTTTCGCGCGCGCCCATCTTCTCGATGATCTGCGCGACGGTCATGCCGGTAGGCTGCGCGGGGTCCAGCGGTCCAAAGCCCGACTGGGCAAAGGCTGGTGCGGAGAGAAGGACGAGTGCGGCGAAAAAAATGGGTTTGGAGAGAGACATAGCTTCTACAACAGGATAGACGGGCGGCGGCTGCGAAAGGTTCAGCGCTGTCTTTGTTCTTGCTGTTGCCTATTTTTCGCCGTCATCCTGAGCCAACGGCGAAGGACCCCCGCATTGATGCCACCACAGATTGCCAAGCGCTACAAGACCAATGTTTGTGGTGCGTTTTGCATTTGTGCCAACAAGAATGCGGGGATCCTTCAGCTACGCTTCAGGATGACGACGAAAAACAAGCAACAGCATTCAGCGTTAGACTGGCGCGATGAGATTCCGTACGATTTTGGCTCTCGGACTACTGACAGGAATCACCTGCGCGGCAAGCGCACAGACCAACACGAAGCGACCGATCACCTTCGCCGACCTGCAGGCGATGAAGCGCATCAGCGATCCGCAGATCTCGCCCAGCGGCAAGTGGGTGCTGTTCTCCGTTACGGACGTGTCGCTCGAAAAGAACACCAAGATCAACCACCTGTGGGTAGTGCCGATAGCGGGCGGCAAAGAAGTCCAGCTCACCAGCGGTACAGGCGAGAGCAACGGCCGCTTCTCGCCCGACGGCAAGAGCGTGATGTACTCCAGCGATCAAGGCGGCAGCGGACAGATCTGGGTAGCCCCCTGGGACGATGCGATAGGCACCTTGGCTTCCGGCCAGCAGGTGACCAACCTCGAAACCGAGGCCGACGGCGCCATCTGGGCTCCTGATAGCACGCACTTTCTGTTCGTCTCGAATGTGTATCCGGAGTGCGAGAGCAGGAAAGACGGTCCAGCACGGTTCGAAGAAGAGGCCCAGTGCAACGCGGAGAAAGATGCCGCCGCTGCAAAGAGCCCGGTGAAGGCGCAGATCTTCGATCATCTGCTCTACCGCCATTGGAACGTCTATCAGGGGGCAAAACACTCGCACATCTTTTATGCCAGCACAGCCGGCGGTGCGCCGGAAGACCTGACGCCAGCGAGTGTGGTCGGTGATCACGAGGCCCCAACGTTCTCGCTCGGCGGCCCGCTGGGCTATGCGATCTCACCCGACGGCAAGGAAGTCGCCTACGTTGTGAACCTTGAAGAGGTCCCTGCAGCTTCGACCAACAACGATATCTATTTGTTGCAGCTAGGCGCTGCACCAGCAACCGCCAAGAAGGTAAGCACCAGCCCTGGCAGCGACGACGGCCCTGCATACTCGCCCGATGGCAAGTGGCTCGCATGGCGCTCGCAGGCGCGGAATGGGTTTGAGAGCGATAGATTTCGATTAGCTCTTTATGACCGAAGTGCAGGGACCGTTGGCAACATCGATCTCAACCTTAAAGATTATTCATCCCCAGGGCAACCGAAGGAGACTGATCTCGACAGATGGGTAGATGAATTTAAGTGGTGCGACGACTCTCAGCACATCTTCTTTGTTGCAGGCGATCGAGGCGAAGCTCCGATTTTTGAGACCAACATTACAGGCGACGACTTAAAACGCATGGGGAAGATTCCCGGAGAGTGGAGCGATATTTCTTTCCCGTTGATTGATGGCCACGTTCATGTAATTGCCACCAAGATGACCGTAGATCGGCCTAACGAAATCTACAACGTAGACCTGTTTCTTATGGATGATTCAGCGGTTTCTGTAGCTGTGCCGGTTGATGCAACACCGAAAGCTGGCGAACGTATGGTAGTCATCAGGGCAGCACGGCAAGGGCAACGTTCCGCTGTACTACAACTAACGCATCTTAATGACGATTTGATTGCCCAACTCGACCTTCCTTCGATTGAGCCCTTCTGGTTTACAGGTGCGGCGGACACAAAGGTCGAAGGCTTTATCATCCATCCACCGAACTTCGACCCTACGAAGAAATATCCGCTGAAGTTCCTGATGCACGGCGGCCCGCAGACTGCTTGGGGCGATGCCTGGAGCTATCGCTGGAACCCCGAACTCTTCGCGGCGAACGGCTATGTCGTCGTCATGATTAACCGCCGTGGTTCGACAGGCTATGGTCAGAAGTTCGTCGATGAGATCTCGGGCGACTGGGGCGGCAAGGCCTTCGTTGACCTGATGAAGGGACTCGACTACGCGGAACAGAAGTATCCGTTCATCGACAAAGACCGCGAGTGTGCTCTGGGTGCGAGCTATGGCGGCTTTATGGCGAACTGGGTGCTCACCCACACCAACCGCTTCAAGTGCGTCGTGACGCACGACGGCATGTACAACCCACAGAGTGCCTACGGAACTACGGAAGAACTCTGGTTCAACGAGTGGGAGTTCCGACCCACGACACCCGACGGCATGGTTGAGCAGACCAAGCCCGCGCATCCATGGGACTACTTCGACAAGACCAACGACCAGGACCCCTTCCGCAAGTGGTCTCCTATGCTGCATATCAAGGACGCACACACGCCGACGCTCATCATCCACAGCCAGCGCGACTACCGGCTCGATGTGAGCGAAGGCCTCCAGTTGTTTACCGCGCTGCAGCGGTTGGGTGTGCCATCGCGTATGCTCTACTTCCCGGACGAAGGCCACTGGGTGCTGAAGCCGCAGAACTCGCAGCTCTGGTATGAGACGGTGAACGACTGGTGTGACCGCTGGACAGGCACGAACAAATACGCAAGTGCAGGGCCGGAGAAGAATCCGGCGGCTGTGAAAGATAAGCACTGAGGCAGGCGGATCAATGGCATTTGGCAAATCAAAATCGACAAAACCTCCGCTGAACCAGGCCGAGCTGTTGGAGTATGCCGTAAAGTCACTGGCCTCGAAGATGAAGAGCGAGCGCGATCTGCGGCAGCGAATGCGTGACCGCGCAGAACCCGGAGAGGCGGGTGTCGAGGCGATGGATGCGGTCATCGCGAAGCTGAAAGACCTCGGCTACCTCAGCGACGAACGCTTTGCCGCTGACTACACCCGGATGCGTCAGGAGAACGAAAAGTTTGGCAAACGCCGTGTACAGCAAGGGCTGATGCAGAAGGGCATCGCCACAGAGTTGACCAACAAAACCCTCACCGCGGCCTATGACGAGGTCGATGAAGTCGCACTGGCGAAACAGTATGTCGAGCGCAAACGCATGAAGAAGCCAGAGGGCGACAAAGAGGTCGCACGTGCGATGCGGCGGCTGGTCGGTGCTGGTTTCAGCGTGGGCACAGTGTGGAAGGTGCTGCGCGGCTGGGGAGCAGAGGTGGAAGAGGTCGATATCTCCCTCGACGTGGCAGAATAACGATCTACGCGTGCGATATTCGCACGCGTGGTAGCCGCACCAAGAATGCCACACTTCTCCACACTTTTGGTGCTTTTGGGCCACTGGAGTTGCGGAAGAAAGTAGATTAGAAAACCAGGAATGGCAAAGACAGCAGAAGATCAGTCGCGCGATAGTGTGCAGCGGGTTGTCGCGATCGATTGGTCGGGACGTGTGGATACCGCCGGGCAGCGGCGGCACATCTGGGCAGGCGTCTGGACTGCGGGTGCCGAGGGCAAAGCCAGCGTGAAGCTCGAAGCAGGCCGCACCCGTGATGAGGTTGGCGAGTGGCTGATCGAACTGGCACGCGAGACCCCACGCATGGTGATCGGAATCGACTGCTGCTTCAGCTATCCGGCATGGTTTCTCGCTGAGCACGGATGCACAACCGCATTCGACTTCTGGAGGCACGTCGCAGCAGGGCATGGCGAACGCTGGCTGGCTCGCGAATGTGAAGATCGCCGCTTCTGGGGCAAGCCCCATAAACGTCCCGCCGAGTTTTGTGGAGAGGGGCTGCGTCGCATGATGCGTCTGACCGACTGGGATAACAAGATCGCACAGGCTCAGGACGGCGGCGACCCGCAGCGTGCGGCAAAGATGCTTGGCATCACTCCGAAATCACCGTTTCAAATCGGTGGTGCCGGTAGCGTGGGTACAGGCTCTCTGCGGGCGATGCCATTTCTGTTGCGACTGCATGAGGCGGGCTTTCTCGTGTGGCCGTTTGAAGATGCGGAGCTTGGCCGCAAGCTCTCGAAGCCGTTGCTGGTAGAGATCTATACACGGTTGATGACCGGACCGGTAGCGAAGAGCAATGAAGCCGCTCGGAAGATATACCTTGCAGCCCGGAGAAGGGATGACCCTCTCTATGCAGGAATTTCACGCAGCGTATTTGCGAAGGCCCAGAACTCAGAGGACGCTTTCGACGCGCTGGTAAGCACTCTGGAGATGGTGCGACATGCGGATGAGTTTGCAAAGCTGCGCGCAACCAGCGACGAAACATTCAGGCTGGAAGGGATTACCTGGCGGCCCGGCGTGAGTGGATGAAGCTTGTGATTCCTTGGGCCGCGGCACGGCGGCTGCGCCGCGAGATGCTGGCTCGCTGCTAGACTTAAGTTCTATGCGTAACTTGTCAGGCAATCAGATCCGGGAAGATTTTTTGCGGTTTTTTGAAGTGAAGGGGCACCGTCGTGTGCACTCTTCGTCGCTGGTTCCGGCCAACGATCCCACGCTGCTCTTTACCAACGCGGGGATGAACCAGTTCAAGGACGTCTTCCTGGGCGCGGAGACACGCGATTACGTGCGGGCTGCGTCTTCGCAAAAGTGCGTGCGTGCCGGGGGCAAGCATAACGACCTTGAGAACGTGGGCTTCACGCGTCGCCACCACACCTTCTTCGAGATGCTCGGCAACTTCTCGTTTGGCGACTACTTCAAGCGCGACGCGATCAAGTATGCGTGGGAGTTGCTGACCTCGGAGGACTGGTTCGGCATTGATCCTTCCAAGCTCTACGTCACGATCTTCGAGGGCGATGCGAGCGTATCTCGCGACAACGAGGCTGAGCAATTCTGGCTGGAAGTAGGTGTCCCCAAAGAGCGCATCTTCGAACTCGGGGCGAAGGACAACTTCTGGGCCATGGGCGACACCGGTCCCTGTGGTCCATGCTCGGAGGTCTATTACGATCTTGGGCTGACGGCTTCGGAGACGGGCGAGGACAAACCGTTCGGAGAAGATGACCAGCGCTACATGGAGATCTGGAACCTCGTCTTCATGCAGTTCGACCGCGCTGCTGATGGCACGCTGACTCCGCTGCCCAAGCCTTCCATCGACACGGGCATGGGGCTGGAGCGCGTAGCCTGCGTGCTGCAGGGGAAGCTGTCGAACTATGAGAGCGATCTTTTTACGCCGCTGCTGGCTGCCGCTGTGAGGCTGACAGGGTTTTCAGCGAGTCAGCAAGTCAGCGAGTCAGCGAGTCAGTGGATCGAACGGCTGGCGGTCAGCGATGAGAAGGGAGCAGCCTCGTTGAGGATCATTGCAGACCATGCGCGTGCGTCGACGTTTCTGATCTCAGATGGCGTGCTGCCGGCAAACGAAGGCCGTGGCTATGTGCTGCGAAAGATCCTGCGTCGCGGTATCCGGCACGGGCGTTTGCTCGGGCAGGAGAAGCCATTCATGCACGAGATGGTGCTCGCTGTGCGCGATGAGATGCAGGCTGCTTATCCGGAGTTGAAGGAGTCTGCGGAGCGCGTAGTGAAGGTGGTGCTCGCAGAAGAAGAGCAGTTTGCGCGCACTCTGGAGCTTGGCTTGCGACAGATGAACGAAGAGACATTGCGCTCGGGTTCACAGGCGTTTCATCTGTACGAGACCTTCGGGATGCCGCTGGACTTCATGGTCGACGCTGCACGCGATGCGGGCATCGAGTTTGACATGGCTGGTTTCGAAGCTGCAAAGGAAGAAGAGCAGCAACGTGCTCGTGCCTCGTGGAAGGGTGGATCGCAGAAGTCAGCTTCGCCGGTGTATCGCGAGTTGGCGAAGACGGAGTTCGAAGGCTATACCTCGCTGCGTGTCGATGGCGCGAAGGTGCTTGCACTGGTTAAGGACGGTATTGGTGTCAGCGAACTGAAGGCCGGCGAGACTGGCGAAGTGGTACTCGATGCGACCAGCTTCTATGCGGACTCCGGCGGACAGGTGGGCGACGTGGGTTGGCTGTACTCTGCCGATCACAACACCGTTGTCGCTGAGGTGTCAGGCTGCAAGAAGCCGGTGCAGGGTGTCTTCGCTCACGCAGTAACGGCAAAGCAGACGATTGCTGTCGGAGACACGGTGGACACGGTAGTGAACGGCGAAGTGCGTGCCGCGGTGATGCGCAACCATACGGGTACTCATCTCTTGCATGCGGCGTTGCGACAGGTTCTGGGAACTCATGTGAAGCAGGCGGGATCGTTGAATGATCGCTCGCGGCTGCGCTTCGACTTCTCGCACTTTACCGGGGTGGCCGAAGAAGAGCTGCAGGAGATCGAGGACATTGTGAACCGGCAGGTGCTGGCCAATACCCTCGTGCAGACGCTGGTGGATGTGCCTATCGACGTTGCGGTGCATGAGTTAGGCGCGATGGCGCTCTTCGGCGAGAAGTACGGTGAGCGCGTACGCGTGGTCAAGATCGGCGACTTCTCGATCGAACTCTGCGGTGGCACACACATCGGCGCGACGGGCGAGATTGGACTGGTTAAATTAGTAGGCGAAGGCGCGGTTGCGAGTGGCGTGCGACGTGTCGAAGCTGTAACGGGTACGGGCTCACTGGGGTTATTCCGTCGCGATGCGGATGTCGCGAAGGTGGCCCTGCAGTTTGCAGGTGGCGGCGGCGATGCCGATGCGCTGCGGTCGAAGGTAGCGGCACAGGACGATGAGATGAAGAAGCTGCGCCGCGAACTGGAGCAGCTGCGAATGAAGTCGGCCAGCGCGGCGACAGCCGATGCGGCGTCTTCGGCGGTTGAGGTCAAAGGTGTGAAGGTGCTGGCCCAGCGCGTGGACGCTCTCGATAAATCGCAGATGCGGAACCTCGTGGACGAACTGCGCGGCAAGCTTGGATCAGGCGTGGTTGTGCTGGGTGCGGCGACCGAGGGCCGGGTTTCGTTGATCGTTGGCGTGACGAAGGACCTTACGGGCAAGGTGCAGGCAGGAAAGATCGTCGGGCAGATTGCGGCGAAGGTTGGCGGTAAGGGTGGTGGGCGTCCGGACCTTGCCGAGGCTGGCGGGAGCGATGTTGCGGCGCTCGATGATGCATTGGCTGGTGCTGCTGCAGTGGTGGGTGAGCTGCTGGGGTAGGTATCTGTTTCTCGTCGTCATCCTGAAGCGTAGCTGAAGGACCCCCGCATTCGTGTAGCCACCAATGCGGCGGTCCTTCGCCGTTGGCTCAGGATGACGACGAAAAACGGGCAACGGCAAAAGATTAAGACACATTGCCCGCAGGTATTCGCCTGAGTACCCTTATGGGATTCACAGCCTGAAGAGTGCGGCGGCAAACCTACACTAAGGGTAGGTATGGGCGCTCTTTCCCAAAGGTGGGTTATACACGGACGTTGCGCGGTATGCGTGGCTGCGATCACATGTGTTTGCTTTGCTGGTCTGAGTTCTGCCGCGGTTGCAGCGCGAGCAAAGTCGGATCCATGGCAGTCGGCACTTGCAGCGCGGCAGGCCTTTGAGGCTGAGCCCTCGGGCACGCATACCAAGGTTGAGTATGCGAACGTCATGGATGGCTTTCGTGCGATCTATCATGGAGACCCAGCCAATATCCACGCAGCGAAGGCTATCGAGCAGGTGGCTGAACTGCTTGCCGAACAGGGCCACGAACTGAGCGATCGCAAGAGCCTTCGCGATGCCGCCGGTCAATATGAGTTTCTGGCCAAGGCGTACCCAAGTTCGACGGGTGGGTCACTGGCCCCATCTGCGTTGGGACACGCATTGGAACTGCTGGGTCCAAATGGCTTAAACGATGCAGCCGAGGCTCGCAAGGTGCGAGCCGAGCTGGAGAGTCAGTATCCGAGATTTGCGAAGAGTGAAGAGGCCAGGAGTTCTCACCCTGGCGGCGATGAAGCCGTCGCCAGCATAGATCGTCCTGCGTCCACTTCGGGCAATGGTCGTACGCCCCATTCGAACGAGCAGAGAACACTCTCCACAGATTCCGCTATACCCGATACCCGCGTTAGTGGCGATAGTGCTGTCGCGAAGACGGGGCGTTCGGTTTCATCTCCAGACCCCGAGACGGCTCATTCGGAAATTCCTCTGGTGAAACCGGTAAGCCTGTCTGGGAGCAAGCACGTAGCGCAGGTCACGGGCATTCGCCACTGGTCGACTTCAACCTACACGCGCGTTGCGATCGACCTTGGCGATGAGGTCGAGTACCAGGCGGCGCGGGTTGAGAACCCTGACCGCATCTTCTTCGATCTGCACAACTCGCATCTTGCGTCTGAACTGGCAGGCAAGAGTTTCGCCGTTACCGACGACGGCTTTCTCACCCGCATTCGCGCCGCGCAGTTTTCCAACGACGTTACGCGCGTCGTACTGGATGTGCATGAGGTTGCAGAGTACTCGGCATTCCTATTGCCGAACCCGTATCGCTTGATCATCGATATCCATGGAAAGCAGGGAGCGGGAAATGTTATTCCGCCAGGAAACAGGAAACAGGAAACAGGAAACAGTGATGAGATCACAGGTAACAGACAACAGAGAGCAGCCAGCCTAGCGCCGGTTGCACCCGTTGCGCCGGCTCCATCGACAGTTCCGAGTGGGTCGAATGGTGTCACGGAGGTTTCGGGGTTGCCGCCGATGCCTGTGACCGATGGTAGTTCGGCGTTTGGGCTGTCTTCGAGGAAGACGGCAGGCAACACCACTGTTGCTCAGCCGCGTGTGGTGATTCCGACCAAGCCGACGACGGCCAATCCTGTTCCAAATACGGTAACGACGCATTCCAGCGATACTGGAGTCGAGTTTGCTGCAGTCAGCGATCAGCCGGGCAAGGTAGTGGCGACGAGCAGACCCACTTCTCAGCCGATCGTCGATCGCACTCCGCCGAAGAGCAAACCGCCTGTGAGTGCAGCCCCAGTAGAGGCTCCGCCACCGACCGCAGATGGCGAGACGCTGGTGCGGGCGCTGGGACTAAAGATTGGTCGCATCGTGATTGATGCCGGGCACGGTGGTCACGATTCCGGCACGCTCGGTGTCGGCGGCATTGAAGAGAAAGACGTTGTGCTCGATGTGGCGTTGCGACTCGGCAAGCTGTTGCATGACCGGCTCGGAGCCGAGATCGTCTACACGCGCGCCGACGATACCTTCATCCCGCTGGAGACGCGGACGGCGATTGCGAACAAGGCACAGGCGGACCTTTTTATTTCGGTACACGCCAACAGTTCGCAGGATTCTTCCGCACGCGGCGTCGAGGTGTACTACCTGAACTTCACCAGCGACCCCGATGCGATGCGGGTGGCGAGCCGCGAGAATGCCGTCTCTACCCAGAGCGTGCATGAACTGAGCGACCTGGTGAAGAAGATTGCGCTCAAGGACAAGATCGACGAATCGCATGAGTTGGCGACCGATGTCGATGCGGGCCTCTATGCCGGACTGGCGAAGGGCAACGACGGCTTAAAGAATCGCGGCGTGAAGAAGGCGCCGTTTGTGGTGCTGATCGGCGCGAATATGCCGTCGATCCTGGCGGAGATCAGCTTCGTCACCAACCCGACCGACGCCGAGCAGCTGCAGCGGCCACAGTACCGGCAGCGCGTAGCGGAGAGCTTATACAACGGCGTTGCGCGCTATGCGGCTGGTATTAATGGCAGCAAAGCGGGTGCTCCAAAGACGACGGAACGGGCGCAACGTTAGAGCTGTGCCCGTCCCAAAGATCAGCGAGTCTTCTGAATCAGGCTTTTTTCGGAGCCAATAGCGCGGCAAACTCTGGACGTCCAAAGGCTGTTCCCGCAATGCCCCAGCCGCCTTCGGCAGCTTCGGTCAGCAGTACCCAGGTTCGCGAGGCTTGCGTCGGGTCACCGGAGACCTTCACTACAATCTCGGTCGCTTCTTTGACGAGTTGCCTTTGTCCTTCACGGGTTAACGCTGCAGGAGGAGTCACCACCTGGACACGCACGGTACGAGCCGAATCCGTGGCCGCGGTGTGGACTGCGGATGGCGACATGCGGTGTATATAGGCCCCCGTGTTGTTGGTATGAGCAGGCTCAGGCTGGGCTACTCCTTCAGCGCGCAACAATGCCGCTGTAAGCTCTTCCGCCAGCTGGCGGTCGGTGCCGGCAGGAAAAAGGTCGTCCGCTGCATATACATCGATCATTGGCATTGTGAGGGTCCTTTGTAGGTGACGACTGGGATAGGAGGATGACGATAATCATCCTCAGCCATGAAGATGACGAATATAATCCTTCTTGTCAAGCTCGTTATCTGAAGGAAATCTCTGTATGGGCAACTCCAAGGCAGGCAAAGCCCAGAGTCACGAGCGAATCGTTCAAGTTGCAGCGGCGCGATTCCGTGAATGCGGAATCGACGCGATCGGTGTAGCCGACTTGATGAACGATGCCGGTTTGACTCATGGAGCCTTTTACAGACACTTTGCCTCGCGTGAGGAACTCGTTGCTGAAGCAGTAGAACGCGCACTGGAAGATGGCGGCCGGGCTATGGCCGCTGTTGCGAATAGCAAACTGGACAGGCAAACCCTGCTCGCTGCGATCGTGAATGCATATCTCAGCGCCGCGCATCGCGATGGTTTGGCAAGTAGTTGCGCCGTCGCGACGTTGGCTGGCGATGTAGCGCACAGCAACGAGCGGACACGATCTTCCTATACGCGACAAGTAGCGGCGTATTTGGAATTACTCACCGACCTGATCGTAAGCGACAAACGAAACTCGAGACGCGTAAAGGCGATAGCTGCTTTGTCCACGCTGGTCGGAGCGATATCGATGGCTCGTGCTGTGAACGACGAGAACCTCTCCGCTGAAATCCTTCGCTCTGCCGCGGACGAGTTAAAGCGTCAACTGGGATGAGTTTGTAGCTGGATAAATGACCGCTTAGCGGTCGCTGCAACTCCGAAAAGCGAAGACAAAAACCTGCCCCGCTTGAGGAACTGCTCCAGGCGGACGTGCTTACGTTTTCGAGTTGGTGTAGTCTGTGCCCTGTATGGGACTGGCTTTTGATCATCGGTGCAGTGTGTTTGCAGGCATAATCCTGGCAGGTTTTGCGATGGGTGCGCTGGCTCAGTCGGCGACTACGATTACCGAGCCACCGTCTTCTCTGCTGCCGCAAAGTTTCGGAGAGTGGAAGGCCGGAGTCGGCTCTCCTTCAACGGAAACTCCATCGATTTCACTGACGACAGCGAATAAGGCGGCACTTGAAGAGTCCGGGCCGCAGCGGTCGCAGGTCGCGGATTACACGCACAATGGCCGCAGTATTCATGTGGAGGCCATCCAGTTCAACGACCGGACCGGAGCCTACAGCGCGTTCACGCTGGTTCAGCGGCCGGACATGCGTATGGGCAAGGAGCTTGGCTCGGTCGACGCCGTAGGCGATGGAGCTGTGTTGTTTACCGTAGGCACGTCACTGGTGCTGGCTTACCCGGCAACCGGCGCGGACGTTGCATCGCTCAAGCCGCTGTCTGAAGTGATGCCGAAGGTAAGCGGCCCCAAAAGTGTCGCTCCGCTCCTGCCCACATTCGTTCCGGCGAAGGGGCTGGTCGAAGGCAGTGTGCGCTACGCGATAGGGGCTTCGAGCTATGCGGCTGAGGGGGGCGCGCTTCCGGCACAGTCGCTGGGCTGGGACAAGAGTGCCGAGGCCGTGACAGCGCAGTTCGCCGACAGGCGCGGCAAGGAGACACTCACGCTGCTGCTGTATCCCACGCCGACGATTGCGGGCAGCTTTACCAAGGCGATCCAGAATGGAATTGCCTCCATGGGGCCGAGCTTTGCCAATGCAAAGGTACGGCGTGAAGGCGATCTGGTGATGCTGGCTTCGGGCAGCTTTTCACCCGACGAGGCACAGCGGATGATTGAGAACATCCACATGCGCCAGGAGCTCAGCTTCGACAAAGACGTGCAGCCGGCCTTCCACACCGAGGTACAGAAGACCTTCAGCCTGCTCGAGAGCATCACCATACTCTCGGGTGTGATGATGCTGGCGGCGGTGCTGCTGGGGCTGTTTCTGGGCGGGGGACGGGCTGCGATCCGGGTGATGCGCGGCAAATCGGCGGCCAGTGAGCCAGAGTTCCTGAGCCTGCACCTCGATCCGCAAAATAAGGCCCCAAAATTCGGATCGCCGCAGTCCTGAGAGATTAAATTTGGCTCCTATCAGCTACGGGTGCCGCAGGAAGGTACCCGGTGAAACCCAGGTAAAAACCGGAGTTCCCGGGCGTTGTTTTCGGTAAATCATTGAAAACATTGGGATTGATATTTATCCCAAAACTTTCTTGACAGCACCCGAGGCCAACCATACTCTTGCACCAGAGAGTTCCGATAGCTTTGCCTCTGTTGGAACTGCCTCCCATAGAAAAGGGTCGCCCTGTTGCCGGGCGGCCCTTTTGATTTGTGGAAAAAGTGGGGCGAAATTGGGACTTCGAAGGAAGAACAAGCAACGGCAAAATCTTTAACGCAGAGGGCGCGGTGGTTTCGCGGAGGTCGCGACGGCATCTGTGATGGAACCACGATCCCTCTACAGGAAAGATTTTGGGTGCTCGTCGCCACGAGTCTCTTATGAACCCTATGTCTTCTCGAACCGTTCACTTGTCAGACAGGTTTGTGCTAGTGTGACAGGGCGATCTTGCGGAGGGTTGGGAATGTATCGGATAGGAAGAGAGGCGGTTGTGGTGTGTGGTCTGGTGTTGGCTGCTGGCGTGTGTACGGTGGCGAGCGCACAGGACACACGACCGCTGATGGAGCCCAAGATTCCACCGGTATGCACGAAGCTGGAGGCGCGGCTCTATGCGGAGGCGGATACGAACGGTGGGCGCATCTCTGAAGAAGACGAACAAAAGCTCGACACGGAGCGGATTCAAGAGGCATTGAACGGATGCTCTCCGGGGCAGGCGGTAGAACTGACCTCTGGCTTCGGTCCAGAGGCGACAGGCGCTCCTGTTGCAAAGCCTGTTCGATACGACGCGTTCCTCAGCGGCCCGCTGGAGATGCGCGATGGCGTCACGTTATTGATCGACAAAGGGGTGATGCTTTATGGTTCGCGCGATCCGAGGGACTATGAGATTCCTAATCCCGAGGCGAAGCCCGGAGATCCGATAGCCCCGATCAAGTGTGGTACCTCGACGCCTCGACCAACGACCTTTCCGACATTTTCGGTCAATGCCGGAGCTCGTCCCCGTGGAGGTTGCCGGCCCCTCATTGCCATCAACGATGTGAAAAACGTTGGGATCATGGGCGAAGGCACGATCGACGGCCGAGGCTATGCAAAGCTGGCCGGCCACGACTATAGCTGGTGGCAGATGGCGCGCAAGGCGCAGCCGAACGACGACCTGTACTACTCAACGCGGTTGATCTCAGCTAACCATGCGGATGGGCTGGTGCTCTACAAAATCACCCTGCACAACTCGCCGAACTTCCACGTCGGCGTGAACAATACGAACGGATTCACGGCGTGGGGCGTACATCTGCAGACGCCGGTAGACAAGTCTCTGGACGCGCGCAATACCGACGGTATCGATCCCGGGACATCGCAGAATGTTACCGTCGCTTATAGCTGGATCGATAATGGGGACGACAACATTGCGGTCAAGCAGGGCGTCTCGCATATGAGCGTCGTCCATGACCATTTCTATAACGGCCATGGGATGTCGATCGGGTCGGAGACGATGCTGGGACAGAGCGACCTGGTGGTGCATGACCTGGTGGAGGAGCACACCTCAAGCGGCATCCGTATCAAGAGCAACGTGAAGCGCGGCGGCCCGGTCCACGACCTTATCTATAAAGGCATCTGTATGAAGGATGTGCCGATTTCGATTGCGATCTCGCCCTACTACACCAACCAGACGGTTGAGCCGTTTGCAGACCCGAAGTATGCCGGTGACAAGATTCCGGATTACAAAGGGATTACGCTCCAGGACATCTACTCGGAGACGCCAGGGGACGTGCTGATTGCAGGGTTGAACGACGAGCACAGGACCCAGGTGATGCTGAAGAACGTGATCATCCAAGGAATTAAACCAAGCCAGGTGCATCTGTTCTACGACGACCTTACGGTTCAGTCGCCGGGGACGAATCTTCCCCTGCGAGAGAGCGCGAACGGGACGGTAAAGCTGGCTGAGGATGGGGCCAAGGGTATCGAATCGGTGGGTGACCAGCCCGATCCGTGTGCAGGGAAGTTCGTGCCGATGCAGTAAACCTGTGGATACACCGAAGCAGATTCCCTCCCGTTCGACTGCGCTCAGGGCGAATGACAGAAAGCAAAGGCAAAGGCGATTTTGCGTCTGCGGCGATTGTCGATAGAATGACAGAGGAGCAAGCCAGACGCAAAGCGCATCACACACCTTTGTGTTGCACTCCGCATCCAGAGCAGGCCGACGTAGCTCAGTTGGTAGAGCAGCTGATTCGTAATCAGCAGGTCAACGGTTCAAGTCCGTTCGTCGGCTCCATTTTGCCTTTCCCGCCTCCCCGAACCTGCTTTGGTTCAAGATATCCACTGATATTCTTCAAATCGTTGCACTAAGCCCTTGAATGAAGTAGGGTTGCCCCGCATACTCGCATCAAGAGCCTAGCCGCGTGGGGCGGTTGGACTTGTACCGAGAGACGAGCGCCGTGAGCCGATATTGCCGAGAAGACGTTCTGCGCATCCTTCGCTTACCCGCCCGCCAGCTTGCCACCTGGGAGCGCGCCGGGCTTATCGCTTCTTCCGAAAACTACTCTTTTGACGAACTTGTGCAGCTGCGTAAGCTGCGCGATCTGACCGCGACCCGCATCTCGGTAAAGAGCATTCGCCGGTCGGTGGACGCGATGCAGAAGGTGGCTGGCATGGCCAATCCGCTGCAGGAGTTCGCCGCAGTGCGTTCCGGGTCGGGGCTGGCGTTCCGCCAATGGGGTGCGCTGGTCAACCCCGTGACGCGCCAGATGGCGTTCGATTTCGAACTGGCTCCCTGCGCCGGAATGATCGTGGTTCGGGCCAACGGACTTGCGCCTTCGCGGCTCTCCAATGAGATTCAGGAGATGTTCCTGCGTGCGGTGCGGCTGGAAGAGCGTGGTGAGACCCTGGGCGATGCCAAGGTGCTCTACGAGGCGATTCTCGATATGCAGCCGAATCATGCGGCAGCGGCGGCGGCGATCAATCTTGGCACCATCCGCTATAACGAGCGCGACTACGAGACAGCCGAAGCCTTCTACCGTCGCGCCACGGAGGCCGATCCGGAGTATGCCCTGGCATTCTTCGATCTTGGCAATGTGCTGGACGAACAGCAGCGATTGGAAGAGGCGATTGCGGCCTACGAGCGCGCGGTGGAGCTTGTGCCCCAGTATGCGGACGCGCACTACAACCTCGCGCTGGCGTATGAGCGGATGAAAGAGCCTCGCCGGGCGCTGCGGCATTGGACGACCTACGTGCGGCTGGACCCCTCCGGCCCGTGGGCGAGTCATGCACGCGGCCAGGCGAAGAGAATCCTTGGTTCGGAGCGGCTGGCGATCGTCTGTAGACACGGACGGACGTTGAAGATTGCCGGGTAGCGGTTGTTTCTGGTCGACATCTGAGTTTGTACCGGCGGTCCGGGGCTAAGTGGCCCCTTTTTTATTGCGATTTATTCAAGGGCTCACCCGCTTGCTATCTTCGCTGAGGCGCGTTCCTGCTTCGCGCTGATACACTCCCATCCAACGCTGCTAACTCTGTTTCACCCGTGGGAGAACCCTGTCTGATGGCTGCACCTTCAACCTTCCGCCCTTTTGTACCCGCCTCCGAAGACCGGAAGGAACTGTCATTCCGGGCCTTGTTTCTCGGTTCTATCTTCGGTGTCGTCTTCGGCGCGGTGACGGTGTATGTCGGCTTGCGGGCTGGCCTGACGGTGGCGGCCAGCATCCCGATCTCGGTGCTGTCGATCTCGATCCTGCGGGTCTTTGGCAGGGCCTCGATTCTCGAAAACAATATCGTGCAGACGACTGGCAATGCTGGGCAGTCGATTGCTTCGGGTGTCATTTTTACGCTACCGGCCCTCATCTTTCTGGGCTTTGACCTGGAGGCTTCGCGAATCTTTGCCCTGGCGCTCTTTGGCGGATGGCTGGGCGTGCTGTTCATGATTCCGCTGCGGCGACAGTTGATCGTCGAGGAGCATGGAACGCTGATCTATCCGGAGGGCACGGCCTGCGCGGATGTATTGCAAGCAGGCGAGCGTGGCGGATCCTTTGCCAGCCGCGTGTTTCTGGGGCTTGGGCTGGGGGGGCTGTATACGCTCTTCCAAAACGAGAACCTCCTGAGCCTGTTTCCGGGTACTCCGCACAAAGACTTCAACTTCGATCCCAACGGGCAGCAGATTCTCAAAGGGGCTTCGATTCGAGCGGACGTTACCCCGGAGTACCTCGGGGTGGGGTACATCATTGGCCTGCGCGTGTCGGCAATTATGTTGGCGGGTGGCGTGTTTTCCTGGCTGGTGTTGATGCCGGCGATCATGTTCTTCGGCAAGCACCTGAGCGGACCCCTTTACCCGGGGACGGTGCCGATCAGCATGATGGACCCAAGCTCTCTGTGGAAGACCTACGTGCGGCCCATGGGTGCGGGTGCGGTCGCGGCGAGCGGTCTGATCACTCTGCTGCGTACCGCACCGACGATCCTCGGCGCGCTGACCTCCGGCTTTGCGAAGATGGGGAAGAGCAAGACGGCGGCAACGGATACGGACAGCCGTACGGAACGCGATATGCCGATGAGCGTGGTCGTTGGCGGCAGCGTTCTGTTGATCGTGTTGATGTTCCTGTTCCTCCAGTTCAAACCTGTTCCTGGAGCGCAGGTAGGATGGCTGGCCAATATCGCTGCAAGCCTGTTGGTTGTCGTTTTTGGGTTTCTGTTTGTGACGGTGAGCGCACGCATTGTGGGCATCGTGGGATCGAGTGCTAGTCCGGTGTCGGGCATGACGATTGCGACGCTCATGGCCACGGCAGCGATCTTCCTGGTGAAGGGATGGACAGCCCCGGCGTTTGGCGCGCTGGCGATTACGATCGGCGGTATGGTGTGTGTGGCTGCTTCGAATGCGGGTGATACATCGCAGGACTTGAAGACCGGTTATCTGATTGGCGCGACACCCTGGAAGCAGCAATTAGCGGTGATGGTGGGGGTTATCGTATCGGTCTTCGCTATCGGACCGACGCTCACAGCAATGAACAATGGATTTGAGAGCTTTCAGCGGTTGCCATTGCCGCGTGCGATTACGCTGGCAGCGTTGCCGGATGGGGTGCAGGATCAGGGGGGATTCAAGCGCGACACCTTCAGTCTGACCCCGTGGGGCTCGAAGGCGAAGGGAACCGGAGGCGTGGTTTCAAACGGCCGGCAGTATGAGCTGCTCAACTCCATCGGATCGTCAACGCTGGAGGACGGTAAGTATCTCTATAACCCGGCCACGAAACAAATTGAGATTCAATGGGTGCAGGGCATTGGCAGTGAGGACGTGGCTGCTCCTCAGGGCCGGCTGATGGCGACAGTGATCAACGGCATCTTGAGCCGGAAGTTGCCGTGGAGCCTGGTTCTGCTTGGTGTGGCCCTGGTGATTGGCATCGAGTTGCTGGGGGTACGCTCACTTACCTTTGCGGTGGGTGCGTATCTTTCCATCGGCACCACGCTGGCGATCTTCTGCGGTGGAGTTGTGCGCTGGCTGGTGGATCGAGCGGCGGCGAAAGCCGGCGAAGAGGCGAAGACCGAAGCCGAGAACGAGGTCTCTTCCGGAAGTCTGTTGGCTTCAGGGCTGATTGCGGCGGGCGGCATCATGGGGCTGGCCGGTGTGGGACTGAAGCTGTTGGAGGAGTTCGTCACTCACCGCCCGAGTCCGCACTTCAGCACGACGAATCCGTTCTACAAAGATTGGGTGAGCGTTGTGGCCTTTGCTCTGCTCGCCTTCAGCCTCTACCACTTTGCGCGCAAGCCTTTGGAGAATAAGGAGCAGTAAATGATGGAACTTAAAAAGAATTCGATGCGGTGTTGGATAGCCACATTTGTGCTGGCGTTGGCTGTTGTTCCGTGCGCGCGTGCCGATGAGGCGTCGAAGCGTGCGAAGGTGGAAGAACTCATCACCGTGATGCACATGGATCGCATGATGGACCAGATGATGGAGATGGTGAAGAGCCAGGCGGAGCAGGCGATGCAGCAGGCGTCTGGTGCTAATTCTCTGACTTCAGAGCAGAAACAGATTATGGCCGACTATCAGGCGAAGACCCTGCAGATCGTGATGGATAGTCTGGGTTGGAAGTCTATGGAGCCGGAGTTCGTTACGCTCTATGCAGAGAACTTTACGGAAGAAGAGATTGACGGAATGGTCACGTTCTATAAATCTCCGACGGGGCAGGCTGTATTGAACAAAATGCCTCAGCTCATGACCGCAGCCATGCAACTAGCGCAGTCGCGGATGGTGGATGTTCAACCAAAGCTGAAGGCTCTGACGGAAGACTTAACGAAGCAGTTAGAGGCGACGATGCCCAAATCGCAGGAGAGCGCCCCGGAGACGAAGAAGAATTAGTACGCCACCATCTCCAGGGAGAACGACTACTGCTATTGAGGCGGAGACGCAGGTTTTACTGAGCCGCAGTCTGCGCTTTTGAATATCGAGGAGGAGTGGCTCGTCCACTCGACGAGCTTGTTGTCCGCACCGACCTCGATAGATCCGACAAAGTGGATGCTGCCAGTGGCATGACTGTCATCGTTCCAGGAGGATTCGAGCGTTCCCTTGCCGGCCATTCTTCCGGTGCAGACCATGTCCCCTGTCATGCTATGCGCCTTGACGACAACGTTTGTGACCTGGCAACCGGGCATCTGCGGAACGATGGCGCCATATTTCTCGAACTGCTGCTGGGTTATGCAGACTTGTGTGGTGTGTGGCTCGCCGCTACCCGGTGGAGAGATGCCGCCGGGCAGGGGAGACTGTTGCCAGGTCATGGTACTGGTGGTCTCCCAGAGACCAGCCTTCCGGGTCTCTGCCCAAACGTAGATCGCCGTGGTCAGGAGACAGGCGGCAACCATCATGACAAACCGGGTCTTACGCATGAATCTTCCTCCAGCAATGCAATGGCGCGCGAGTAGGATAACCCTGCGCGCGCGCCATTGCACTGCTGGAAGTGATTTATTTGCTTCTTGCGTTCCACTCCTCCTGATCTCGTTCAGAGGGGAATGGAACGAGAAGACACCTGTGAACGGTCTACAGTTCGAGGATGATGGGCATGATCAGCGGTCGACGGTTCGCGTTCTTCTGGATGAAGCGCTTGAGGTCGCCGCGAATCTTGTCCTTCATCACGCCATAATCGCGACGCTCTTCTTCACTCGATTGCTCCAGCGTGCGCACGACGATGTCGCGCGCGTTGCGGAGAAGATCGGGATCGTCGGCCGCAAAACCGCGCGTAGTGATCTCAGGCTGGCCCTCGACCGCGCCGGTGCGCTTGTTGATCGCGATGATTGGCAGGAACACGCCGTCCTCGCCGAGATGCTTGCGATCGCGGATAACGGTGTCGTCGACGACATCGGCGGTGGAGTTGTTGTCGATGCAGACGCGGCCCGTGGTGACCTTGCCAGTCTTCTGTGCGGAGTCCTTATCGAGCGTGAGCACGTCGCCATCTTCGAGCAGCAGAACCTTTTCAGGCACGCCGGTCGAGGTGGCCAGTTCGGCATGGCGCTTCAGGTGGCGATAGTCGCCATGTACCGGGATAAAGAACTTCGGACGTACGAGGTTAATCATCAGGCGGAGCTCTTCCTGCGAGCCGTGGCCGGAGACGTGAATCAACCCGTTGGTCCCATCGTCGTGGATGACGCGAGCGTCGCGGCGTTCGAGATGGTCGATAACGCGATAGATACCCTTCTCGTTGCCGGGAATGATGCGTGAGCTGAGCAGAACGGTGTCGCCTGGATCGATCTTGGCGAACTTGTGGTTGTCCACTGCCGCGCGCGCGAGTGCCGACATGGGCTCGCCCTGCGTACCGGAGATGAGGATGCAAAGCTTATCCGGAGCGAAGTCGCGGATCTGGCCAGGGTGGATGATCAGGCCCTGTGGTGGGTCGATGTAGCCCAGGTCCTGCGCGATCTCAGTGCTGTTGTCGATGGAACGGCCGACGAGCGCGACCTTGCGGCCATGCTTGTGCGCGAGCTCCATCGCGATCTTGATCCGGTGAATCGACGATGAAAAGCAGGAGAAGAAGATCTTCTTCTTGGTGGCGGCGAAGATGTCGTCGAGACGCGGGATGACCGCTTTTTCGCCCGGCGTGAAACCGGGGCGGTCGACGTTCGTGGAGTCCTGCAACAGAGCGAGCACACCTTGCTTGCCCAAGTCTGCGAAGGCCTGCAGGTCGAAGGGATGGCCGTCCGGCGAGGAGAGATCGATCTTGAAGTCGCCGGTGTGCAGCACAATGCCGACTGGGGTATGGATCGCGAGCGAGACGCAATCTACCAGCGAATGCGTCACGCGGATGGGCATAATGCTGAATGGCCCTAGCGTGAAGCGGCGTCCGGGAAGGATCTCGATCAGTTCGGCGTCGTCGAGCAGGCGGTGTTCATCGAGTTTGCCCTCAACGTAGGCCAGCGTGAACTCTGTGCCGTAGACCGGCACGTTGAGCTCCGACAAGATCCAGGGAAGGCCGCCGATATGGTCCTCGTGGCCGTGGGTGAGCACGATGCCTCGAACCATGGCGCGGTTTTCGATGAGGTAGCTGATGTCGGGGACGACGATGTCAACACCGAGCAACTCTTCTTCGGGGAACATCAGGCCGGCGTCGATGACGAGGATATCGTCGCCGAATCGGAGAGCGAGGCAATTCATGCCGAACTCGCCGAGTCCGCCGAGGGGGATCATTTGCAGTTTTTCTGAAGCCATGGACTTCCAGTCTAGCGCAGTCAGCGGTTGCCAGACGTGTGGTAGGCCGGATTAGCCGGGATGCGACAGGGTCGAGCTATCTTCGGACGTCATGCGCGTCCGCGCCGCGCGGACGCGTCTGCCGGAGATATAGCCGTGCAGGGTCTTCCAGACGGGGATAAGAAAAAGTGTCCAGCCTGCATTGCCGGCCTGGGCTGGAGGCAGAAGACGAGCGACGAGGCAGCAGAGCAGGCCGATAACGACGAAGCCAAAGTGATCCCAGAGGTCGATCAACGTCAGAGTTCGTTCGAACGGGCTGAGGTCGAGTTCGGCGCGCTGGCGCCAGGCATTCCAGTAGAGAGCAGCCAGGCAGAAGTAGATGGCGGCGAAACCGGCTCCGTAGAGAATCATCAACTCCCGGTTCTGCAAGTCGTTCGAAAAGACATGGGGGCCGATATGCCCTGAAAATTGGGTCGCGACCAAGGTAAAAAGAAACTTCAGAGGATAGACATAGAACAGAAGGGTAAAGAGCAGCGTGCAGTTGATGAAGATCGTTCCTGCATCGTGGAGGCCATAGCGGCGAAAAAAACAGAAGTGATCCCACCAGACTGTGATGAGAACCGCAAAGCAGAGAAAGAAGGGGAGGAACCCAAGTAGAACCGCATGCAGCTCGTCATAGGTATGGGGTACCTCCAGCGAGACGACGATGAGCGTCAGCGCGAAGCCAAAGACCACATCGGAGAAGCCGTCGACGCGCGACATGGCTGTTCCGCGCAAGCGGAAACCGTCTTTGGCGATGTGATCGTTGAGGGCCTGCATGGTCTGAAACAGTGTAGCTCGCGGCTTAGGCTATATGGCGCGAAGAACACGGGCCGGCAACGTAAATATGGCGGAGATAAGCTCGAAGACCCCGCTGACAGCGATACCGACGAGGCGGAAGGGCAGCAGGACGAGCCAGATGAAGGGGTAAAGGATCAGTGCGAGCAACGCGGCCGGCCAGCAGATGACGAGAAGAATGAGAAAGAGAAGCAGTTTCATGGTCGTGTGGAACTCCTTGCTCTAGTGATTACGAAAGTGGGGCCGCGACGGTTCCACAGCTGCCAAAGCGGCTCTTTCCCAGTCTAGAAGAATCGCCTTTCATTCATCCCCCTCGATCGGGTGCAAATTGCAGTTTAATGACAGTTCAATGGTGGTCAAAGAGCGGCGCTATTCCGTTTTATTTTTTATCAGGTATGAATGGTTTACGTAGATTTTGTTTAATGTCGTTTTGTATTCATTTCGATCTATTCGATTTTACGAGGATGGGCCTCATCTGCGGATGGGCATTTCGTAGCTTGATCCAAATATCAAATCAAAAGCTGCGACGAGAGATCGTCGCAGCTTTTTTCTGTAACAAAGTGTTTAGAACTCGGATTCTCTTGTTACTGAGGCCCTTGGCTGATCGGTGAGGGGACGCCGATTTTTCATTACCAATCTTCAAAAGCTATGCTGTGTCATGGCTTCACCCCAACAGCAAATCAGATTCGAACATTGGGCGAATTCGCAGAGCCTGGAGGCAATCGTCGCAGCGTCTCACGATCTGCCCGAAGCTCTTTCGCTCGTTGCGCATATCGTCTCCATCAGCCGCTTCTGGGCGGCTAGGGTTGAGGGTACGGCTGAGAAGCTTGCCCCGTGGCCAACTCTTACAGCTCCTGAACTGGAGGCGGAACTACGACGGCTACAGGACCGCTGGTTGAGGCTTTCCAATTGCACTGCAATGGATGCGGAGGTGCGATACGAGAGCAGCGACGGAGAAAACCGCTCCAACTTTTTCAGTGAAGTTCTCCAAGAGGTATTTCTACATGGGGCGCACCACAGGGGACAGATTGCCCTTGTTCTACGCATGAAGGGTTTTGAGCCTCCACGTTCAACTGACTTCATCCCCGCTCTTCGCGTGAAGGCACTTCAAACGCGAACCTAGTGACAGCGTTTAGATATCGAGGAACGCGCTTCTCGGAAGTAATCCAGCAAAGCTGCGGATGTAAAGAAAAACTTCACGGCTGATCTTATGACGATGTCATGGATGCAGCTTCTGCTCTAAATCCGGCACAAACAGTGGCTGGGCGTCGGCTTCCAATCGATGCGCCGCCGCCAGTGCCAATTCATAGGCGGCTCGCGCACTGCTCTTGTCGTCTAACGCCATCTGGGCGTCTCCCAGGGTTGTCTGCGTCAGTACATTCTGCGGCTGCAAAGCGACAGCTTTCTCTGCCGCAACCAAAGCCTCTGCGGGCTTATTCTTCCTCAGCAGGATTTTCGACTTTTGGACTGCTCCCAATGCCGCCGCTTCAGGCACATGGAAATCGCCATGGTATACAAACACGCTGTGATCAATCTGCTCCGCCATCGGCATCCACCGAAATCGCTCGAAGATATTCAACTGGTCGCTGGGCCAGTCACAGGCTTCCAGATCGTCTGCGCTTAACAGGAGATTGCCATGGATGGTTTCTGGCACGTCGACCGGCAGGATCTCTCCTTCGGTATGAGCCGTGGGCAGCGGGTGGCAGGGAATGCCGTAGGCTTGCGGACGAAGATCCGGATAAGCGGAATAGGCGAACCAACACTCTTCGCCAGGATGGGCGTCAACCCATTGCTTGACGTGTGGCAGTTGCTGCGCCCAATCCACACTGGAGTCGCTCAGGTATTTGTGTGTGTGTGCCGTTCCGCCCCAGGCTTCGTTGGCGTACGCCATCTCTGCTGGAAACACAGCCAGGGCAGAAACGATATGACACGCCACCAATCCTCCACCGATCCAAATCCAGCGTCGGCTATGCTGCGCGAGCGCTGTCAGACCCGCTGCTGCCAGCAACGCGGCCAGAGGATACAAGAACAGAACATGACGCGTGCCGATGTTCATACCACTCAGGATCGCTACACCCAGATAGATAGCTCCCGGCACCACAAGATACGCCAATTCTTTTCCCTGCCTGAGCCGCCTGCTGATCAGTGCAATACCTGCCAGCACTACCAGACCGATCAAGCCCAGAGTGGTCTTGATGGACAACGCCACTGGAAAGTACCACCAAACGCCGTGAGCATAGTCGTGCCCTAGCAGGAAGATGGGATACTGCTGCGCTGCATAGTGGATGTCAGTCATCCCCATCAGGTAGGATTCTGGCAGCAACCGCCAGTTGGCGAGATGTTCTATCACCCAACTGTTGATCCCCGTGAGAGGGGCAGCGTATTCGCTCAAGGTCGGGTTCATGGCCAGCCCGGCTGGTCTGGCTGCATAGCGAAAACCGTAGAAAGCCCAGAGCACCACAACCGCGAGGACGACGATGGCTGCAAATCCGCCAAACAGTGTCCCGGCCATCCGCTTGCGCCGTCCCCGCTCGGCACAGGCGATCTCTACCAGCGTCAGTCCCAGCAGCATTGGAGCCAGCAAAATCCCGCTGTGCTTCGATGACAGTGTGAGTCCCGCAGCCAAGCCGGTCAGCAACAGACGAATCACAGATGGCTGCCTTGCGTAACGGTAGAAGCAATAGATTGTGGCCAGAAAGAAGCAAGCAACTCCCATATCGGTCGTGACCAGATCACTGTTGGCCAACACATTGGGCTCGAAGACCACCAATAGCAAAGCCAGTAAACCAGCGGACTCGCCAAAGAGCTTGCTCCCCATCAGAAATACCATCACGGAGAGGCCCACGGCAAAGACACCTGCTGCCAGGCGCATGCGGAAGAGCAGGCGATGGCTTGGGCCATCATTACGTTCCATAAAATCACGGCCATCCCGGTACGCCTCTGTCTTGAACCATCGCTGTTGCAGCGGAGGCACCCAAAGCTTCTCCTGCAGCAGAGGCAGTGTCGCCACCAGCTTCACCAGCGGCGGATGCTCGGGATTCAGACCGTAGTCGCCGCTATGCCACATCATGTAGCCGGCGAAAATATGGTCGCCCTCATCGAAGGTGAGCGACTCGCCATGAACGATGATCGCAACCAGGACCATCTGCAAGAGGATCAATCCGCCTGCAAAGGACCAGACGGGCATTTTCAATCTATTCATCGAACCTCTGGCTCCACAGATTTACGGGTGTAATGCAGTCGCTGATGAAACCGCTATGCGCAATGATTCGCGCCTCCATTATAGGGAGTTCCACGAAGGGCCTTTTCCGGACGGATTCCTCCGCACTTGGCCGTGTAACGTGCCAGCCGTCGATAGGCCCTTGGCTTGATTGTCCCGCACGATTGAGAAACAAAAACGCGCTTCACTTTACCGATACTCACTCGGGACGAATGATAGATCGCCAGTGTGCTCATCGAGCCAGTTGATGATTTCCGGGAAGCCGACTTCGAGGGAATTTATTGTTCGATTTAAAGACTGCGAAGGGCTGTCATAAAGCTCTCGATCTTGCGGGTCGACGAGGATTTGCCGGCTTTCAGGTTGCGCTCAATGCACAATCCGGAGAAATAGGACAGCACCATTTCCGCAATTGCTGACGGAGCCATCTTGGTTTTTTCGGCTTCAATATTCATCGCGAGAAGCCGTTGCAACAGCGCCCGATTTTCCGTAACGGCGGCATAAGCCTCATCCGGAAGGATAGCGAACTCCCGCATCGAGTTCACGGAAAAGCATCCCTGCTGGTCCCCTTTATATAACGGCCCATTTTTGAGAAAATTCTCAACGTTCATCCAGCCCAGAGGTTCCCTGGTCAGAAGTCCCCTCTTCCCCTGGGTCTCAAGGTAGTGGCGAAGGCACGCCATAAAAAGATCTTCCTTGTCTCGAAATTCGGCATAAAGACCTGACTTGTTCACGCCTGTGGCCCGTTCGAGGTCCTGGAGGCTCGTATCCGCAAACCCATGCTTCCAGAAGACAGGCATCGCCTTCTCCAGCACTTCCTCCCGGTTAAAGCCCTTGGGACGCCCCATACCTTCATTGTCTGATAAAGAACTAAATAGTTCAATATCTCTGAATCCCTGTCTTGCCGGTGTCATCGTATAGAACTGAACGGTTCAGAATGGTCTCGGCTCCGGGTGGAATTGAGGCTAACGGATCGCGGGTGAATTGTTTCAGGAATCCAAAGGAGATCTATGTCTAAGCTGGCAAACAAAGTGGCACTCGTAACCGGTGGCTCCAGGGGTATTGGCGCAGCAGTTGCAAAGCGTTTGGCTGCAGATGGAGCAAGTGTGGCCATCACGTACGCGAAGGATGCAGCCGCGGCTTCCGCCGTAGTCAAAGTGATTGAACTCAGCGGCGGAAAGGTCATTGCGATCCAGGCGGATGCTGCTGACGCCAAAGCTGTCAAAGAAGCAGTCGAAAAGGCCGTCTCAACTTTCGGCCAATTGGATGTGCTTGTGAACAATGCCGGCACCGCCATCCCGAAGACATTCGAGCAGACGACCCTGGAAGAGATGGATCGCGTGATCGACATCAACATCCGCGGCGTATTCGCTACCACGCAGGCTGCCCTGAAACATATGAAGGATGGCGGCCGCATCATCAACATCGGCTCCGCCGTGGGAGAGCGTGTCCAGACTCCGGGGCTCGTGCCCTACTCGGCCACAAAGGGTGCTGTGAAGTTATTTACGCAGGGGTTGTCGAGAGAGGTTGGGAGCCGGGGTATCACTGTCAACAACGTACAGCCGGGCCCGATCGACACAGATTTGAATCCAGCCTCGGGTGATTGGGCTGTGCCGCAAAAGGCCGCCACGGCACTCGACCGCTATGGACATGCTGATGAGGTCGCCGCGCTGGTGGCTTTCGTAGCTGGTCCCGAGTCCTCGTACATCACCGGAGCGAATCTGACCGTAGACGGCGGAATGAACGCCTGAAACAGGGCACCTGCCCAGTCATCGTTTCAACGAACAATCTATCCGTGACCTGGAAAGACAAGAGAGAAGGCAATGACCACACTTGATTTAGGAGCTTTGAGTCGATCTATGCGGGAGCTTATGTGATGTCGAATCAGCCGCTTTTTACGCCCTATCGAATGGGAGCGCTCGATCTTACGAACCGCATCGTCATGGCGCCGCTCACGAGGATGCGCGCACAAACGCACGATCATGTGCCTACAGCCTTGCAAGCGGAGTATTACGCGCAGCGTGCGTCCGCCGGACTGATCATCACAGAGGCCACTGCAGTTAGTCCGGAAGGATTCGGCTGGGCCGATACGCCCGGCTTGTGGACGGCGGAGCAGGTTCGCGGATGGCGCCGCGTCACGGATGCCGTCCATGCTGTTGGCGGCCGGATCGTTGCACAGCTCTGGCACACTGGCGCTATCTCGCATCCTGAATTACTTGATGGAGCGCAGCCCGTGTCCGCATCGAACGTCGATCCCGGCCAGATCTCGGTCACGCCGACGGGAAGGAAACCCACGGTAATACCGCGGCCACTGACAAAGCAGGAGATTCGAGTCACGATTGCAGACTTCGGGCGAGCTGCTCGAAACGCGATGGAAGCCGGCTTCGATGGCGTCCAGATTCTCGCCAATTACCTATATCTGATCTCGCAGTTCCTTAACGCCACCACCAATCTGCGTAAAGACGAGTACGGCGGAAGCCTGGAAAATCGCTCGCGCTTTCTTTTCGAGATTGTCGAATCGGTCCTGAGTGAGGTCGATTCACAACAGGTGGGAGTCAAGATAAGCCCGATGCACGAGGGTGGTGCCTTTCAAGCCAACGATGAGACTCTGCCCGTCACCGAATACGCAATTCAGAGATTGAGCGCTTACGATCTTTCGCACTTATTGCTCATGGGCAATACCACCGACTTTACCGGTACCCCACTTGAGAGATTGGCCGACGATGGCATGTTCCAGCATTTCCGCCCTCTTTACAAAGGCACACTGATCGCGAACGTGAAGATGGACCGTGATCGTGGTAATCGCCTTATCACGGAGGGACTGGCAGATCTGGTGGCCTTTGGTCGTCCCTACATCGCAAATCCCGATCTTGTGCAGCGGTTTGCCGACAATATCCCTCTTGCTGAAGTGGATTGGGAAACCGTCTACGCCTCGGGGCTACACGGTTATTCCGACTACCCAACTTATCAATCATCCGAACTCAACTCCAGGAGCTGAACATGCCAAAGACAACATCCGAACAGAAGAAGGCGATTGTTCTCGAAGCCTTCGATACTCTCTTCAATAAACGCGACTACGCCGCAGCAGAGCGCTTCTGGTCGCCGAAGTACATCCAGCACAGCGCGCACATTGCGCCAGGGCGCGAAGGGCTGTTCGCTCTTGTCCGCGCGACGCCAGATACCCTGCGCTATGAAAACCAACTCATCGTTGCGGAAGGCGACTATGTCATCGCACATGGCCGTTTCACCGGAATGGGAAGGCCCGCGGCCTGGATTGCGGCCGACGTTGTCCGATTCGAAGACGGTCTTTTGGCTGAGCACTGGGATGTATTGCAGGACGAAGCCACGCAGAGAGAATCCGTTAGCGGCCTTCCCATGTTTGGCGACACGTTCCCTTCATAAGGGATTGGCCGCCCCATTGTGGGGACAATTGAGAACAACGGAGACAGAGGACAACTGCCGATGACCGAAACGAAGAAGCTGCAAGGGAAAGTAGCGGTAATTACCGGTGGCGCGACCGGGATAGGGTTGGCTACCGCAAAGCTCTTTGTAAAGGAGGGCGCCTACGTCTTCATTACGGGCCGTCGTCAAAAGGAGCTCGACGACGCTGTGAAAGCGATCGGCAGCAATGTTACTGGCGTTCAGGGAGACATTACGAAATTGACCGACCTCGATCGTCTCTACGAGACCGTCGCGACTAAGCGGAGAATCGATGTGGTTTTCGCCAATGCAGGCGTCGCTGAATTTGCTCCCCTCGGCAAAATCACCGAAGAGCATTTTGACAAGCTCTTCGACATCAACGTCAAGGGAACGCTATTCACTGTGCAGAAAGCCCTCCCGCTGCTGAACGATGGTGGCTCGATTATTGTCAATGGCTCGGTAGCGAGCGTAAAAGGCACGGCTGCCTTCGGCGTCTATGGCGCAACGAAGGCCGCCCTCCGTTCTTTCGTCCGAACCTGGACCTCCGATCTCAAGGACCGTCACATTCGTTCCAACGTCATTAGCCCCGGGCCAACCGATACTCCGGTTATCGATGGACAACCTGCAGACGCCATTGCACGAATCGTGTCCACCATCCCGATGGGACGCATGGGAGAACCCGATGAAATTGCGAAAGCCGCGCTTTTTCTGGCGTCCGATGATTCCAGTTTCGTCACGGGTATCGAGCTGTTCGTGGATGGCGGCAGAGGGCAAGTCTGATCGACAGATGCTCCACCGAATACCTTGTCTTGTCGCTTTCAGGCGGGATTCTTCAGAAGGTCTGCCACAGTCTTCATGATTTCGCGCGAAAGGGCTTCATCCGATACGGCGCGGGCCAGCGACATCGCTCCGACGAGAGCGCTGAATGCCAGGATCGCTCTGGATCTTGTCGCGCGCTTATCCCTGCCAGGCAGCAATCCGACAATCAACTCAATATCTGCCTTGACTTGATCAGAGGTAAGGGCACGAGTCCGCCGGTCGCTGCGAGCGATCTCCGGGGCCAATGCGCTGAAGGCACAGCCAGCACCTGGATTCTTGCGATGCCCATCGCTCACATAATCGTCGATAAGCTTCTCGAAGGATAGCGGCCGCCCGCTGGATTCAGCAGCTTCCTTTTGTCGCTGCCAAACACCGAATGCATCGCTGACGGCCTCGGCCACGAGGTCGTCACGAGATTCGAAGTGCTTGTAGAAGCCGCCAACCGTGAGGCCGGCTTCTTTCATCAACTCCGCAATTCCAAACCCCGCGAGGCCCTTCTCACGGAATCTCTTTGAGGCGATGGCAACGATGCGCTTATGAGTTTTCTCCTTTTGGGCCTTGGAATAGCCCATATGAACCTCCTCAAAAATAATGTGCGACCAAATCAGGATTACGAATCTAATCCTGCATATGTGGATTATAACAATAATCCACACGGTTTGCTGGCGAAGGTCCAGGACTCAACCAATTCGCGACCTGCTGGTGGTCTCGATCGACATTAACAATTTACGGGTTGCCGCCTAGCGGCGCAGGCCAAGAGGGACATGGGAAGAGGGAGAACCAATATGCGTGCCATGAGAGCGGAGCAGTTTAGCGGTTATGAAGCGTTGAAGCTCGTAGAGCTTCCAAAACCAACGGTCACAGAGGGGAAGGTACTGGTGCGAATCACGGCAGCCGGTGTCACGCCGCTCGACCATACGATTCTCTTTGGGAATTTTCACATCCCGGAGGTGCCGCTCGTTCTGGGCAACGAGGGAGCGGGCGTGGTTGAGGGGGGAGGTGGAACGGATTTTCCCGTCGGCTCACGCGTGATGTTCTGGGGCGTCTACGGTGCTTTTGAAGATGGAACCTACCGTGAGTGGATTGCTGTACGGAAGGAAGATCTCTGCCTGCTCCCGGAGAGTATCGATGACGTAAGCGCCGCAGGCATTCCTGTCGCGTATCTCACCGCGCAAATAGCTCTTACCCTGGCTGGTTTTCGTCCCGGAAAAACCGTTCTGGCGCCAGCGATTGGGGGATCGGTCGGTAATGCGGTGACGCAATTGGCGCGCGCTCTGGGAGCAAAGCACGCCATATCCAGCACGACCAATCATGCGAAGGCCGAGCAGGCGAAGGCGCTCGGATTCAATGAGGTCATCGATACCTCGTTGGAGAAGTTGGTTGATGGCGTACGTCGTATCACCGGTGGCTATGGCGCAGATATCGTGATCGATGGGATCGGCGGTGAAGTCTTGAGCGAGGCGCTCAAAACGCTCGCGCCAGGAGGAAGCCTCACGACATTGGGATATTCCGCAAGCCGTACGACAAGCTTTGACGTGACAGATCTCATCGTGCCGCAAGCCAGCATCCGGAGTCTCAATATGTTTCGTCAACCGCAGGCGGCCGTTACGGATGCGTGGAACGCCATTGTGTCTCTCCTTCAATCCGGTGCGATCAAACCGATCGTGGCGAAGACGTTCCCTCTGGCCGAGGCAGCTGAGGCTCTGCGTTATCTCGTTGAGGACCGACCCTTCGGGAGGGTGGTTCTTACAGTCTGACGACAATAGATAGGGGGAAACATAACAGATATGCCGCTCTGCAACGAGCGAAGGGTTTGCACTACACGCAGGCGTAGTGCGAACACAAGCTGTCCAATCAACCCAACTACGCTCGGAAGAGCTTACTCAGAGAGAGGAATCAATGACAACAATAAAGGCGTTTCGGCTGGCTTCGGTGGTCACGGCAATCAATGTCCTGGTCGCGAGCGGTTTTTCCATCGTGGGGATCATCCGTCCGCAATATCTGGTCCCTGCCGAATCCGTTCCAACACAGGCATCGTTGCTGTTGGCGATGTACGCGGCGGCGCGCACCATTCCTCTGGCTCTGTTCGCATTGGGGGCGATCTACAGGCAGGCGACGCCTGCATTGCTGATCCTGGGTGCGCTCGCCGGCACCATGCAATTGCTGGATGCCGGAATCGGTCTGTTTGAGCATGATCCTTGGAAATGCGCTGGGCCGCTCGTTATCGCCGTCCTCCAATTCATCGTGGTGTATCTGCTTCACAGATCCGTGCGGATCACGCCGCAAACCAAGCACGGATAAACACACGCTCTTGTTCCTGCCGATTACCTTGTTACCGCAGCAGGTCTTCAAGCGCCGTCGATAGATCCGTCTTCTCGTCGCGGTACTTCACGATGATCGGGGTATAGACGCTCAGCCCAAGCTCTTTGCCGGGGCCGCTCTGGATAGCCCGCGAACCGGCGACGACGACCGCTCCTGAGGGAATGATGAGGGGGGTGTCGGCCGTAGCTTTGAGGATGGTGTTGTTGGGCAGATCGTAGACCGGGGTACCGCGGGTGAGGATGACTCCCGCAGCAAGCACCGCCCGCGAGCGCACGATGGTGCCCTCGTAGACGCCGGTGTTGCCTCCGATAAGGGCGTCGTCTTCGATGATGACCGGCGAGGCGTTCACAGGCTCAAGCACGCCACCGATCTGTGCAGAGGCCGACAGATGCACGCGTTTGCCGATCTGGGCGCAGGAGCCGACCAAAGCGTGCGAGTCGATCATGGTGCCCTCGTCGACGAAGGCGCCAACGTTGACGTAGGCCGGTGGCATCATCACGACGCCCTTGGCGAGATGGGCTCCGGAGCGGACGGAACTGCCGCCCGGCACGATACGCACGCCGTCGTCCACGGCGAAGATGCGGGTGGGATAGGTTTCCTTATCGACGAACGATATCTGGCGAGGCGATAGGGCGGAATGATCATTGGAGCTGATGGACATGTCCTTCAGAGCTCCGAGGCGAAAACCGAGCAGGATGCCGCGTTTAACCCAGGCATTCACACGCCATCCCGTGGGCTGCGAGGTGTCTGGCTCGGCGGAGCGGAGAGTACCGGCTTCGAGCCCGTCGCGGAGTTCGTGGAAGGCTCTGAGGGCGTTCTTGTTGCCGACGGCGGAGGGGCCTTCGGCAAAGAACTTTTCTATGGTTTGTTCAAGAGAGATAGCAGGGTTCATGGATATTGAGATTGTACCGAGGATGCGGCAGTGGATTCCGGTGCCGCATCCTCAGGGAGGCAGCGCCGCAAGGTAGAAACGCAGTGCAAGCCCCCTGAAGAGTCTGGGACATCAAAAGACGCGCAGATTTTCGTGCGGATTGTCGCGCAGCAGGCCTAGCTCGCCGAGGATCATCTCCAGCGTGTGGCGGGTCTTTGCCGTCACGGGAATCATTGGCAGGCGAAGCTGTTCGTTGCCGCGGCCCAGCAGCGCGAGCACGGCCTTGATCGGGGCAGGGCTTGGTTCGATGAAGTGGGCCTGCATCAGGTGGAAGTAGTGGCGGTTGATGCGTCGTGCGGCGATCCAGTTGTCGCTCAGAGCACTGCTGATCATCTGCGCCATCTGCTGTGGAATCGCGTTGGAGGCCACCGAGATGAGGCCCGCGCCGCCGATCGCGAGGATGGGCAGGGCCAGCGCGTCGTCACCGGCGAAGACCTTGAAGGCGCGCGGCGCCTGGGTGATCAGCTCGGTAATCTGCACCATGTTGCCGCTGGATTCTTTGATGCCGACGATGTTGGGAATCTCCGCAAGGCGCAGGACGGTGGCCGGCTCGAGGTTCGCACCGGTGCGGCCGGGGATGTTGTAGAGCAGGATCGGCAGGTCGACCGCGTGGGCAATAGCACGGAAGTGCTGGTACTGGCCTTCCTGTCCGGGGCGGTTGTAGTACGGGTTCGCCGTTAGGATGCCGGTAAGGCCACTGATTTGTGCGAGCTTCTTGGCGTTGGTGACGGCCTGATGTGTCGAGTTGTGCGTCGATCCGGCAAACACAGGAACTCGGCCTGCGGCTGCGGCGACTGTGATCTCGACGACACGCAGCCACTCCTGTTCGGAGAGCGTGGAGGCTTCGCCGGTGGTGCCCGCGGGGACGAGCAGGGAGACGCCGTTGATGATCTGCCAGTTGACGTGCGCGTGCAGCGCGGTTTCATCGACTGAACCATCGGGGCGAAAAGGAGTAACGAGTGCGGTGCCGCAACCTTGCAAATTCATTCCGAAGGGTAGTTTAGAGCAGATCGACCCTTTCTGCTCTGTAAAGCAGGTTTGCGAGAGTCATTTTTCTTGAGAAAGCACGTCAGTAAGCCTTAGGGCTCTCAGTTCACCGTTCTCAGTTCTCAGTGTTTTCGACTGACAACGGAGAACTAGGCGGCCACGTCGCTAATGTGCGTGGGGATCGTGCGGTGCGAGTTCGTGATGCGCGTCTTCGCCGCCATACGAACCCCCGAAGATGCCGATTGTGGGGACGACCCAGATAAGCGTGACGATCGCACTGACGTAGAGCGCGACATGCGGAGCATAGTGGGCGATCGGAACGCAGCTGGCGTAGATGGTGAGCGATCCCCAATGCTTGACCTGGGTCGCTATGTCGAGCTTGGTGCGGCGTCCCTCGCGCTCGAGCTGGCAGTCCACGGTGTAGCGCAGGAGCAGAAAGGTCGTTCCCGCGGCGAGCATGGAGATGCAGTAGATCGTTACCGAGAAAGAGTCGAAGTGTACGTTGATGTAGTCAGTGAAGAAGGGGAGCAGCGAGAGCGCGAAGAGCCAGATCAGGTTGGTCCAAAGAATGCGGTTGTTAGAGCGGTTGAGCCGGCCGATGAGCGTATGGTGGTTGACCCAGTAGACGCCGATGTATGCGAAGGAGAGTGCATAGACCAGCAGGGTCGAGATGACCGGTCGAAAGGATGCAAGGCCGCTGTGCGCAGGCACTTTCAGGTCGAGCACCATGATGGTGATGATGACCGCGATGACGCCGTCGGAGAAGGCTTCGAGCCGGGCTGGAGAGAAGGTGGCCTGCATGGTTTATGAATGAAAACAGGATAGAGTATTTTCGGCTTTGCCGTTTACAGGGGCGGAAGCTGTTTGCGTGGTTTTCCCCAAGAGGAACCACCCTTCAAACTTTTCGGTGTAATGAGTAAAGCCAGAATGCTCTAGTGCAGGTTTTAGGGGAGTGTGTTTGATCTCGATACCCCTCGGGATGGCGATTGGGGTGAGGTGATGTGGTAAACGTACCAGGCAATGCAGGCGTGGAAGATCAGAAACGTAGCACTGATGATGTGTATCATTCCACCCACTTCGGTCGTGCTCATCAGGTACTCATGCTGCATGGAAATAAGGGGTGTTGCAGGCAGCAGTGAAACGAGAAAGAGAACGAGAGCGATAGCAACGCGGCCGGCCAGCAGGTAAAACGCGGCTCGACGCATCTGCCAGAGCGCGATTGCGGCAGTCAGCGCGAGGACATATCTTAGCCAAATTACAACAGACTGCAGTAGGGGGGCGGAGTAATCGGCAACGGAAGGATGAATGCTGTGGGAATAGGTGAGGATACAGTATGAGGCGACTCCCAATAGGACGCTGGCAGCCTCATAGATACAGATAACCGTTGCCAGCCGAGGACGTGCACGGCGATCGTCGGTCAAAGGTCTCACCTCTTGGTGGATGTATTGTGACTCTACACCCAATCCCCTGCACGTATAAGCGGTTCAGCTGAGCCATCGGCACTCAGGCCGTCGACATTCATCGTCGCTCCGCCGATCATCCAGTCCACGTGGATCAGGCTCTCGTTCGCGCCAAGGGCGGAGAGTTCTTCGTTGGACATCTTCTCTCCGCCGATCAGGCAGGTGGAGTAGGCCTGGCCGAGTGCGATATGGCTGGCGGCGTTCTCGTCGAAGAGCGTGTTCCAGAACAGGATGCCCGACTGCGCGATGGGGGAGTTATGGGGGACGAGCGCTACTTCGCCGAGGCGGCGTGCGCCGTCGTCGGTAGAGATGAGCTTGTTGATCGCTTCCTGGCCCTTGGTAGCGGTGGCTTCGACGATCTTGCCGTCCTTGAAGGTGCAGCGGATGTTTTCGATCAGCGTGCCCTGATGCGAGAGCGGCTTGGAGGCCGTGACGACGCCGTTCACGCGGTCTTTGTGCGGCGTGGTGAAGCACTCTTCGGTGGGGATGTTGGGCTGGCAGTAGACGCCGTTCCCTGCCGTTGTGCCGCCTCCGGCCCAGAGGTGCTGGTCGGCAAGTCCGACGGTGAGGTCGGTCGCCCCATCAGGGGTGTGGAAGCGCAGCGAGTGGAAGCGCTTGGCGTTGAGCAGGTCGACGCGTTTTTTGAGATTGGCTCCATGTTCCTGCCAGGTGGCGACGGGGTCGGCGGAGGTGATGCGTGACGTGGCGAAGATGGCGTCCCATAGCCTGCCGAGGGCGAGCTCCGGTGGATCGTTGGGGAAGACCAGCGCGGCCCATGCTGGTGTGGCCGCTGCGACGATGGTCCAGTTGATCTCGTGGCGTGTGATGAGCTCCATGGCTGGCTTCGAGGCCTTGGATGCAGCGATGTTGGCGCGCGAGACTTTGGCGGGGTCCTGCTGCGCGAGCAGTGCGGGATTGGCTCCCGTAATGGCCATACGGGCTGCGCCGCTCTTGAAGGCTGTGGCGATGGCGGCCTGCAGCCACTCTGGTGCGTAGTCGAAGCTCGCGTCAGGCGCGTGCTGGTAGCGTGCGAGAGTGGTGGCGTCGTCGCTGTAGAAGGTAGTCACGAGCTTTGCGCCCGCCTTGTAGGCGTGGGCGGTGATGAGGCGGACAAGAGGCAGCGCGTCCGTAGGCGCGGTCAGAACGAGTTCCTGGCCCTCGCGCAGGTTGAGGCCGATGCGCACGGCTACTTCGGCGAGGCGGTCAAGCTTCTGTTCAAAGGAGAGGGCAGCGAAGACATCGGAAGGCAGCGAAGACATGCTGTAAGTTTATCGCGGACGTGGGAGGCAGTTAAGCCACGAACACCCTAAAAGCTTTTAACGCAGAGGGCGCGGAGGGAAAGACGCAGAGGACGCAGCAGGATTCGTGGCGTCCTCTGCGTCTTTCTCTCCGCGCCCTCTGCGTTAAAGCCTTTGCTGTTGCTTGTTCTTTACTTAGGCCTGCCGCTACAGCTTGTCGAAGACCTCGCGCACGTCATAAACGCCGGTACGAGTGGCGAGCCACTCGGCGGCGCGGACAGCCCCTTCGGCAAATGGGCGGCGTGATTTGGACTCGTGCGTAAGGAGCAGGCGGTCGCCTGGGCCAATGGCTTCTAACGTATGAACACCCGCAACCTCGCCGGTACGGGTGGCATGAATCGGCACTTCTTTATCGGAGCCAATTGTCTCCAGCACGGCTTTACGCAGGGTAAGAGCGGTGCCACTGGGCGAATCTAGTTTGCTCTCGTGGTGGGTCTCGGAGATAGCAAAGCTGTAACCTGCATCCTGGAGAGATGCGGCCATCTTCTTCGAGAGCTCAAGCATGATCTGCACGCCGATGGAAAAGTTGGTGCCGTAGAGCAGGGCAGCGCCGCGGCGCTCGGCGAGCGATTTCATGTCATTGAGCTTGTCGTACCAGCCGGTCGTGCCGATGACCATCTTCGCGCCGTTCGCAAGGCAGGCGCGCATGTTGGAGACGACGGCATCGGGGGTCGTGAAGTCGATGATGATGTCGAAGCCGGCGACGAACGGAGCCGTCAGCGCGGCGGCGTCTTTGTTCTCTTTCGCATCGAGAACGTGAACACTATGACCGCGTTCGGCCGCGACCATTGCAACGAGTTTGCCGGTCTTGCCGACTCCGAGTACAAGAATGCGCATGGTTCAGAAACTCCTAAGCGTTCGTGGGCACAGCCCGCGCTTCAACATCGAAGATACTCGCATCGGGTGCGGCAAAGAATTTATTGTGCAGCGAGCGAATGGCCTCATCGACATCTTCTTCGTTGATCATGAAGCTCATGTTGATCTCGCTGGCACCCTGCGAGATCATGCGGATGTTGACGTGCGAGATCGCGCCGAAGACCTGTGCGGCGATGCCGGAGTGGCCGCGAATGTCTTCGCCCACCAAGCAGATCAGCGCCTTGTTGCTCTCATATTTGACGTCGGCGATACGGCCCAGCTCTTCGCAGATCGCAGGCAGCGCTTCCTTGGAGTCCACCGTGACCGAGATGGAGACCTCGGAGGTGGAGACCATATCGATGGCGCACTTGTGTTTGTCAAAGACGTCGAAGACGGACTTGAGGAAGCCGTGTGCCAGCAGCATGCGGCTGGCTACGATATCGATGATGGTCAGCTTCTTTTTGGCGGCGATGGACTTGAAGGGGCTCGCGCAGGACTGCGGTGTCGCGGTGATCTTGGTGCCTTCGTTCTCCGGATTCCGGCTGTTGAGCACCCACACCGGGATGTTCTTCTGGACGGCGGGCAGGATCGTCGCAGGATGCAGAACCTTGGCTCCGAAGTAGGCGAGTTCGGCGGCCTCTTCAAAGCTGATGGTCTTCACGCGCAGGGCGTCGGGGCAGATGCGCGGGTCGGTGGTCATGATGCCGTTCACGTCGGTCCAGATCTCGATGGCTCCGGCGTGCAAGCCGCCGCCGACCAGCGCGGCGGTATAGTCCGAGCCGCCGCGACCGAGTGTAGTGGTTTCGCCGCTGGGCGACGAACCGATGAAACCTCCCATCACGGGGATGACACCGGCTTGAACGAGTGGCAGCACCTTGGTGGCGAGTGCGCGTTCGATCTCCGTCTCGTCGGGAGCAGCCTTGCCGTAGTGGCTGTCGGTGCGGATGATGCCGCGAGCGTCGACGTGGGCACTCTCCGTACCCTGTTCGGCAAAGGCGGCAGCGATGATCAGGCTGGAGAGCCGCTCGCCGAAGCTGACGATAAGGTCTGACGTGCGCACCGTGAGCTCGCCGACGGCAGCGATGCCGCGCAGCAACTCATCGAGCGAGTCGAAGTGCTCGTCAATGGAGCGATGCAGCCCGGTGAGGTGTTCGCCGCTGGAGAGGCGTGCGGCAGTTTCGATGTGGCGCACGCGCAGCCGCGAAGAGATATCGAGCGCAGGCTCGCGATCGCCGCGACCGGCGTGAGCGGCCGCCGCGCAGGCGAGCAGGGCATCGGTGACCTTGGACATGGCGGAGACAACGACGACAGGGTTGAGGCCCTTGCGCAGGCGTCCTGTAACGATGCCCACCGTGCGCAGGATCGCGGTAGCGTCCTCCACCGAGGTCCCGCCAAACTTCATCACGACAATGTTGCTGCGGGGTGTGCTCATGCTGTCACCAACGCTTCTGCAGCGTGTGCTGACTGCTTCGTCGCGGGGAACGCGCGGAAGTCGAACTTGCCGAGCACGGCGAGGATCTCGGCGTTGAGCAGGGCGGCACCGGCGGCGCCGCGAATCGTGTTGTGCGAGAGCAGAGTGAACTTCCAGTCGAAGAGGTTGCAGGGGCGCAGGCGCCCTACGGTCGTGGCCATGCCGTTGCCGCGCATCAGGTCGAGGCGTGGCTGCGGACGCGTGTCTTCGGGGGCATACTCGACTGGGCTCAGCGGTGCGGAGGGCAGGTGCAGGCCTTCGTGGCCCTTCCCGCTCAACGGCTGGAACTCGGCCCAGGCGGCGAGAACCTCCTCGCGGGTCGCAGGTTTGCGGAGTTTTACGCTGACGCACTCGGTGTGGCCTTCGAGCACGGGGACGCGATTGCACATCGCGGAGACGGGCGCCTCGAGTGGCTGAAAGCCCCGACCGTCGGTCAGGCCGAGCAGTTTGCCGATCTCCTCCTGCAGCTTCTCCTCTTCGCTCTTGATGAAGGGGATCACGTTGCCGAGGATGTCGAGTGACGGCACGCCGGGATAGCCGGCGCCACTGACAGCCTGCATGGTCGAGACGAAGAGCTTTTCAATGCCAAAGCGCTGGTGCAGCGGGGCGAGCGGAAGCACTAATCCGATAGCACAGCAGTTGGGGTTTGTGACCAGGAAGCCGCCAGAGGTCTTGCGCGTAGCCTGGGCCTCGATCACCTCGAAGTGGTCGACGTTGACCTCCGGCACCACGAGGGGGACGTCGGGCGCCATGCGGAAGGCTGAGGAGTTCGAGATGACAGCGCAGCCAGCAGCTGCAAACCTTGGCTCAAGCTCGCGCGCGATGGGGGCGTCGACAGACGAAAAGATAATGCGCGGCAGCTCGACCGAGGAACCTTCGGGTGTGTTGGGTTCGAGCACCATCTCGGCGATATGCTTGGGCAACGGGGTGTCGAGACGCCAGGCGCAGGCCTCGGCGTAGGTCTTACCCGCGCTGCGGTCGCTGGCCGCAAGCCAGGTAATGTTGAACCATGGGTGGTTTGCAAGAAGCTGAATAAATCGCTGGCCGACCGCTCCGGTCGCGCCCAGAATGCCTACGTTACGCCGTTCCATCTATCAAGAATAACGCGTGAATTCGCCCGGCGCTATGCCTTCCTCTCAATCGGCAAAAGAGATCGGGTCCCCAGGGGTCCAAGTCCAATTACAGAGAAGTCAGGGATCTCTGCATCATCAAGACATCCAGCGCTCTGCCGAACTTCTCGCCCACCCCACTGAGTACCCCGACCTCACGAAAGCCGAGAGAACGATGCAGGGTCACCGAAGGGAGGCTGATCGAAGGATCTGCGATCACGGCAATCATCTCCCGTATGCCTGCATTCGCACATAACGCCATCAAGCGTTGCATCAGCAGGCGTGCCACGCCGTGCCGCTGAAAACGCTCTGCCACGTAGACCGAATTCTCTGCCGTGAAACGATAGGCCACACGCGGACGAAAGCGGCTGGCGTAGGCATAACCGGCAATCTCTCCGTCGATCTCGGCGACAAGATAGGGAAGGCCTAGCTCCAGGATGGCGGCTCTGCGCCGAAGAATCTCTTCCGCATCTGGCGCCTCTACTTCGAACGACGCAGTTCCACCCAGCACATGGGGAGCGTAGATGGCAGCAATGGCAAAAGCATCTTCTGGTGTCGCAGAGCGCACCTGAACGGGACTTTCCATAGCTCTAGGTTCAGTCCTCGATCACTCTGACGCGGCGACGGCTTATCACACGGCTTCCGCCCCCGCCCCATGCGACAACAATCGCAATGGCATGGATCAGGAACCAGAGACCGATGCCCTGGTCCTGGTAGATCCAGAAGAGGATCAGGATGCGGGGGATCAGCAGGGCGACGATGACCTGGATCAAATTGACGCTGGTTGGGATATATACCGGCACACTGTGCTGCAGCCAGGCAACCAGGATGCAGATGCGCGGAAGAAAGAGCGACAGCACGAGAAACCACAGGGGCAGCGTGTGAGTCACCAGCAAAACATGAAGATTCATGGCGGTTCGGCTCCGTCGCCGCAGTTTAACTTTTTTGTTGCGGCCAGATGTTACTTAGGTGTGAAGGCAAAGCTGGCACTGGCGGTTGCCTTGGGGGCAACAGTTATCTGAATATCTTGTTCGCCAAGCTTCTCATGCACCGCTGCGAGCGTGTAGCTGCCCGGCGGCAGGCCTTGGATCGTGAAGCTGCCATCCGCGGCGCTGACAGCGAAGTACGGATTGGGAGCGACGTTGACGAAGGCGTTCATCCAGGGATGGTTATTGCAGCGGACGGGCAGCATCGTCTCCGGAGACTTGAACTGATGCGTTTGTGGCTGGCCCATAGGGGCTTGCGAGATGTCGACGCCTTCGTTGCCGACCGTGGATGGCATGGTGTGGATGTTGTGCATCGTGGGGTCGGAGTTGCGGAACTCAACCGATCCGCCCTGCTGCACGGCCACAACATGCGGCAGGTAGCGGCAGCCCTTCTGGTCGAGTACGACAGCTGGCGTGCCCGCGGGTGCCTGCGAAGGCGTAATGCCCGACTTCACATAGACGAACACATTGCCCAGCTTTCCGCTGGTAACGAAGAATTGTTCGCTGAGATTGGGGTCTTTGGAGAACGCGCAGGCCGGATCCATCGACATATCGATGGGAACGCGTGCGGGGGCTTTGCCATCGAAGTGGACAACGCCTGTGATGGAGCCCGCGGTAGCTGGGTCGACCGTGGGTGCCGGGCTCGACTGCACAGTCTCGACATTTTTCGGAGCAGCTTCGTGCTTGCATCCGGTGATTGCGAGGGCGGTGAGGAGGAGTAGCGAAGTCGAGCGAAGGGTCACGATAGTCCTTTGGGGTGAGGCTGGTGCTTCTGCCTTTGTTTTTCTGGTTGTCATTCCGAGCGGAGCGAGTGAACCTGCTTCCTCCCGTTCTTCGTTCGTACTACCCAGAAAAATTATGGTTAAAACTGGAAGAGTATGTTTGCGTCTGTATGTAACGCTTGGACTGACAGTAGCAAAAAGCGGGAGAAAGCAGGTTCACTCGCTCCGCTCGGAATGACAAACAAGAAAAACAAGAACAAAAAATTACAATGCGGCGATAACAGCCTCGCCAAAAGCCCTTGTCCCGGCCTTACCGCCAACGTCGCGCGTCAGTGTCTCGCCTGCGGCGTAGACCTTCTCCAGAGCAGCTTGAATCTTGTCCGCGGTCTCCGACTCCTCGATGTGGTGCAGCATCAGCACGGCAGACTGCAGTAGCGCCGTCGGGTTCGCCTTGTCCTGCCCGGCGATGTCCGGTGCGGAGCCGTGAACAGCCTCGAAGATCGCGCACTCTGCGCCGAGGTTCGCTCCGGGAACCAGACCCAGTCCGCCGACAAAGGCCGAGCAGAGGTCGGAGAGGATGTCGCCGTACAAGTTCTCGGTCAGGATGATGTCGTACTGGTAAGGGTTCAGCACCAGCTGCATGCAGGTGTTGTCGATGATGTGCTCGGCGTACGTGACGTCGGGGTAGCCCTCGGAGACTTCCTTGCAGCACTTGATGAAGAGGCCGTCGGAGAGCTTCATGATGTTGGCCTTGTGAATGGCATGCACCTTCTTGCGGCCATGCTTCTTCGCATAATCGAACGCTGACTTCGCGATGCGGGTCGAACCCTTGCGCGTAATGATCTTCATCGATTGCGCGATGTCGGGGTTGATCATGACCTCGAGGCCGGCGTACAGGTCTTCGGTGTTCTCGCGAAAGATCACGAGGTCGATGTTCGGATAGTTGGACTTAAGGCCGGGAAGGCTCTTGACCGGGCGGAAGTTCGCGTAGAGGTCGAACTTCTTGCGCAGTGTAACGTTGATCGACGAGAAGCCACCGCCGATCGGCGTCGTGACCGGCCCTTTGAGGGCAACGCGGTTCTCTTCGATCGACTTGTAAAGCGCCTTGGGGATGTACTCGTCGGTCTTGGCGTAGGCATCCGCGCCGGCGTCGTAGCTGTGCCAGTCGAAGGTGCAGCCGGTCTGTTTGCCGGCGGTCTCGAGAATGTTGACGGTGGCTGCAGTGACTTCCGGGCCGATTCCGTCGCCGGGGATAAGTGTGATCTTGTGCGTGCGGGTGGAGGAGGGCAAACGTTCTTCCTTTATTTATTTCAAAAAAGTTCTTCCATGATTTTACTAGGCAGCCTTGACGGCTACCGCAGAGCAGACCGCCTGGACTTCGGGTCTTTGCCGCCGAGCAGGTCTTCGAGTTCCTGCTTGAACTCGCGAACGTCCTTGAAATCGCGATAGACGCTGGCAAAACGGATATAGGCGACCGTATCGATGTCCTTTAGCCGCGCCATAATGAGCTCGCCGACAGACGAGGTAGTGCGCTCGCGCTCCGGCGAGTCGACGACGAAGGCCTCGACGGCGTCCACGATCTCCTGCATCTGCGAGACGGAGACCTTTCTCTTCTGGCAGGAGTGCAGCAGCCCGGCAAGGACTTTCTGGCGGTCGAAGTTCTCGCGGCGGCCGTCTTTTTTGACGACCATGTACGGAATCTCATCGAGGCGCTCATAGGTGGTGAAGCGTTTATTGCATCGTTCGCATTCCCGCCGACGCCGGATGGAGTTGGCGTCTTTGCTCTCGCGTGAGTCGATGACCTTGTCCTGAGTGAAGGCGCAATACGGACATTTCATGTCAAACCGGATTTTATCAGTGTTCGCCCAGATCTCAGGATCACGTCGAAAAACCAGCAATAACAAGGGTTTAAGCCTGACCGAGTGATGCATCCTCGGCCCTGCCACTTTCGTTGACGGCCTGTCGTAACGTTATGCCCTGCAGGCGTGCGGCAATGAGCCCGGCGGGAAGAATATCGAGGTTGAGGACGAAGAACATCACTGTGGCACAGGCCGTCGCGGTCTCCCACGGAACATTGAAGAAACCATGTAACGCCGTGGCGACGACGCCAATCTGCGTAAACCATCCCAACACGGGAAGCTGCAGAAGCGAGCCGCTCAGACTCGCGGCGACCACCAGCATCGTCGCCGTAAAGCTGAAATGTGCCAGGGTTGGCTCCGTGGTGAACGAGTGTGCTGACTGCATATAGCCAAGCGCTATGCACAGCCACATCAGCATGGAAATGGCGAAGGCCGTGAAGAACTCCCGCAGCGTGGAGAGGGTGTGGAGCCCTTCGCAGAAATCGTGGATGCGCTCGTCGACACGGCCTGCAAAGCTGGCAGACAGTGGTGTAAGCAGGCGGCGGACGACGCCTGCGACCGTCACTCCTGCAAAGCACAGCGAGACGGCGAACACGACAATAACAAGCGTAGCCGCGAGAGAGACCGCTCCGGCGCGAACGTAAAGCGCATGATGCGGTAAATTATGGGGCGCAGCCGCGAGCGTCAGGGAGAAGAGGATTGCTGCTGCGCCGAGGTCGAAGGCGCGCTCTACGGAATAAACGGCAAGCTGCGTGGCCACGGGCATGCCCAGACGGCGGGCGATGAGATATGGACGGACCAGGTCGGCGATTCTGCCGATGAGCATGACAGCGGTGAATCCGATGAGTTGCGGCCCCAGCAACTCCATCGGAGGAACGCGGCGCACCGGTGTCAGCAGGACGGCCCATCGCCATGCCCGCAGCCAGTATCCGAAGTAAAGCAGCGCTACGCCTACCAGCACGTGCCCGATGGACACCGAGCGCAGTTGCCGTCCCAACGCCCCCCAGTCGAACGAGATGCGGCTGTGCAGTAGCCAAGCAACTCCGATGGCTGCAAGAGCTACGATGAGCCACAGGCTTTTACGCTGGGTCGATGGCATACGGTAAGGCTACAGGAGTCTCAACGCGAAGCGACGTTTGTCGTGTTTGCGAGTGCGGTCTTGCGGCGATAGAACTCGTTCATCACACGCGAGACGTAGGCGCGGGTCTCGCGATAGGGCGGAACTCCGTGATACTTCGCGACCGCCGCTGGTCCAGCGTTATAGGCGGCCAGCGCCAGCGCCAGATTGTCTTTGTAGAGCTTCAGCAGGGAATCCAGATAGGCCGTACCACCGGCGATATTCTGGTCGGCCCGGGTAACGTCCTGTACTCCGAGGTCGTGTGCGGTGGAGGGCATCAACTGCATCAGTCCGCGAGCCCCGGCTCGCGAGATGGCGTCGACACGAAAATTGCTCTCGGCTTTGATCACACTGGCCAGCAGTTCGACGTCGATGTCATGCTCCGCACCCGCTCGGGTCAGTAACTCGCGCATCTCTGCCGCTGTGGGGATAGCGTGTATCTGGGAGACGGTGGCTGGCACCGGAGGAGGCTTCGGCGGATCGGGCATCATCTCGATGCTGGCGATCTCTGCGGATGCTAACTCCTGATAGTTGGTATCGCCGGTATAGAGCCGGATACGGTCACCGATTGCCTCATGGCGAATGCAGTCGAGGGAGAAGCCGTTGCGGAGCGTGACGTGCTCGAACGCATGCGCGGCAGAGCAACCCATGACGGCAAAGCTCGCAATGGCGACGCAGAGGCGGCTTGGAAAACGGCGGGGCACTGAGTTTTCAGACTACCATTACGGGCTTTTCGGTAGCACCAGGGGCGGAAACAATATTTAAGGCCGTTTCGATAGCGACGGCAACGCCATCCTCATCATTTGAGGGGCCAAGCGTCCAGCCTCGTTCTCCGGCAAGCTCTTTCAGAGCTTCAGGAGCGTTCGACATGAGTACGGATTGCCCGGCAATCTCGAGCATCGGCAGGTCGTTCCAGTTGTCGCCGATGGCGAGCACCTGCTGCAGGGAAATCCCTCGCAGTTCGGCCAAACGCTCCAGTGCCGAGGCTTTCGAGCAGCCTGCGGGCAGGATGTCGAGGATGCAAAGATCGCGGCCTGGGTACTCGGTGCGGTGCAGCGCGATCTCAGCGTCGTGGCGGGCGGTGGCCCCGACGGGCGTAATGAGCGGATGTTCCATCAGCAGCGCCTCGGCCTGACGCATGCGATCGACGGGGCCGCACAGCATCATCTGGATGGGCGGATTGCCGTCGAGAGCGTTTTCGAGCGACGGGACGTGCGCGATATACGCCTCGTTGCTCTGCATCCAGCGCTCGATGTTGGAGTACAGCTCCTCGGGGTCTTCGACGACGAGCGCCCCGCGGGTATCTTCGCCATCGTCTCCCACGGTGTCGAAGGTGAGCACCAGCGTGCTGCGGAACTCTGCCACGTGCTGGCAGAGCCAGCGCGCCGTTTCCAACGGCATGTGGCTGCGGTACAGCAGCTCCGAGCCGATGGTTCGTATGACCGTGCCGTTGGAGCTGACCAGGGCGTTTGTATGCCGCAGCTTCAAGTCACGCAGCACGCGCATGGCAAAGGAGTGCCGTCGGCCAGTGGCGATAACGACCTCGATGCCTGCCTCTTCGGCGTTGTGCAGCGCGGCGCGATTGCGCTCGCTCACATGACCCTCGGAGTCGAGCAGGGTTCCGTCCATGTCGATGGCGATGAGTTTGGGCGATGAGGGGGGCAGAGGCATCTTCTTCAAGGGTAGATGAAACAGGTGACAAAGACGATGAAATCTCAATTCCCCCTTCGTCTTTGCTTTTGTTCTTGCCTTTCTGGTTGTCATTCCGAGCGTAGCGAGCGAACCTGCTTCCTCCCGTTCTTTGTTTGGATCGCCCAAAAGATGTAGGCGCACATTGAAAGGGCGGGGTTTCTGCTGGAGGATAACGTTTGACATCGCATTGGCGAAAAACGGGAGGAAGCAGGTTCGCTCACTGCGCTCGGAATGACAAGCCAGAAAGGCAAAAACGACACCACAAAACGTGTCCTAGTCGCCGTCGGCTAACATCGAATTCATGCCTGCTATCGCTTATCTCGAGTGCGCCCGCTGTCACCACCGCTTACCTGCCGACACCCCCCAGACCCTTTGCCCGATCGATGCCGGGTCGCTCTACGTTCGCTACGACATGGAAGCGTTGAAGAAAACCGCTCGTCGGGAACACGCAGCGGAGCTGGCCGCCGCCTCGCCGGCGAGCCTAGGCATGTGGCGCTATGCGGATGTTCTGCCGGACGCTGCGCCGGTGACACTCGGCGAGGGCTGGACTCCCATGATTCAGAGCCGCCGCTACCCAGGGCTTTTTCTGAAGGAAGAGGGCGCCAATCCCACCGGGACCTTCAAGGCCCGTGGCCTTGCCATGGCTGTGACCATGGCGAAGCACTATGGTTTGCGGCACCTCGCTGTGCCTTCTGCGGGCAATGCGGCAGGAGCACTCGCGGCCTATGCGGCTGCGGGACAGATCGCTGCGCATATCTTCATGCCTAAAGATGTGCCCTTCGCAAACTATCTCGAAGGCGTGCTCTACGGCGCGGATGTGACCATGGTCGATGGCTTGATCTCTGACTGCGCGCGCATGGTCGGCGAAGAGATTAAGAGGCAGCGGGAAGGCGGCGTTGCTGCAGAGGATGTGTGGTTCGACATCTCGACGCTCAAAGAGCCCTTTCGCGTCGAAGGCAAGAAGACGATGGGCTATGAACTCGTCGAGCAGCTCGGCTGGGAGTATCCCGACGCGGTGTTCTATCCCACGGGCGGCGGGGTCGGCCTCATCGGCATGTGGAAGGCGTTTGAGGAGATGGAGCAGCTTGGCTGGGTCAGCGGCAAACGTCCGCGCATGTATGCGCTACAGGCCACAGGCTGCGCTCCGGTGGCAAAGGCCTACGAAGAGGGCAAGAGTGCCAGCGAGTTCTTCGCCAACGCCGAGACCTTCGCCGCCGGTCTGCGTGTGCCCAAGCCGTATGGCGACAGCATCATTCTCGACATTGTGCGAGAGTCGGGGGGAAGCGTTGTGGCCTCGGACGATGCTGCGATCCTCGCATCGATTTTGGACTGGGCGAAGCACGAAGGTCTGTTTCTCTCCCCCGAAGGTGCTGCAGCGACAGCGGCATACGACACGCTGTTGGCGAACGGCGAGATCAAACCCGGCGAACGAGTCGTTCTGTTCAACACGGGCGCAGGTCTGAAGTACGCCGACGTCGTAGCGGAGGCGATGCACCTGCGCCGTCCGGGATCGTTGCCCACATCGCTGCCGGTAGGCGGGATTATCACCCCCGTATAGATCGGTTTGTGGCTTGTTCTCTGACGGGCCAATATAACGTGAAAACGGCCCCAGACAGGGGCCGTTTTGTTTTCATGGGAAGCGTGATTAGTTGCAGGCTTTGCCGGCATCGGCCTTATATCCGGCAGCCTTGGCATCGGCTTCGGACATGTATTTGCCGGCCTTTGTCTTGCCGTAGTAGCGGTCGGTGGGGCAGTGATAGACCTTGGTCGAGGTATTGACCCATACCTGGCCGGGGCCTCCGCCGGGAGCGGCTGTCGCCGAGGGCGTAGGGGTGGTTTTGGCAGGCTTAGGAGTCGCCGCAGGAGCCGGAGCGGCAGTCATAGCCGTTGTAGATTTGGGAGCTGCTGCAGGGGCTGGAGCCGTTGCAGCAGCGGGAGCGGTCTTGGCGGCAGGTGTAGCGGCAGAGGCTGAGTACCACTGCTGCACGCCCTTATGTCCACGGCAGGCGCCAGCCTTCGTGGCGGCTGTCGAGTAGGTTCCGTCCTTGCACTGACCGGTAGAACCGGCAGGTGCGCCAGCGGGGGCCTGAGCGAAGGACGAGTGACAGCAGAAGAGGGCAGCAGCGAGGACGGGAAGAGCAAATCGTAGTTTCAACATGAAGGGTCTCCGGTAAACAACGAAATTTGAGGATGCAGCGTTACCGCAGCATAGTAGCAAAGAGCCCTGAGCTTGTGTGTAAATAGTTCAAAGCGGCTCGATTCCGGGTGCCGGTGCGATCGTCGTCAGGGTGATGGCTGCGCCGACGATCATCGCTCCGCCTACAAAGGCGGTGGGCCCGAGATGCTCGTGTAGTACGAAGACTCCGAGCAGCGAACCCATCAGGGGTTCCATATTGAGCAGAATTCCGGCCTGCGATGCGGGAACCTGCGTCATGCCCCAGTTCCAGAGCAGCGTCGTCGTGGCTGTGCAGAGGATGCCACTTGCAGCCAACGCCGCCCAGGCCTTCAGCGAGACGCCATGTACAGGCGGCAGACCATACACCACAGGGACGTAGCACGCCAGCATAGCGGTCCCCAGGGCGAGACCATAGGCTGTGACCATAATGGGGCTATGCCGCTCCATCAGGCTCTTGTTGAGCAGGATCCAGAAGAGTGCGATCACCAGCGAGGCAACGACGAGCAGATCGCCCAGTAACGAAGGGCCGCCGCTGGCAGAGTTGTGATGTCCTCCCAGCGCGATGAGTGCGGCACCCGCGGTTGAGACGACGAGCGCTATCCATCCCAGCTTGTGCAGACGTTCGTGGGTAAAGAGTGTCGCACCGACTGCAAGGATGACCGGCATGCTTCCGACCATCAGCGAGGCATGCGAAACGGTGGTCAGTGAGAGTCCGCGAAACTGCACCAGAAACTGCAGCGGCACTCCGAGAAACGTGCAGAACAGCAGCGTGCGCCATTCGGAGGCGTTGAGGCCGGGGCGATGCGTAAGCAGCAACGGCAGCATCCCGAGTGTGGCAAAAAGGAAGCGATAGAGCACCATTGAGCCCACGTTCATCTCGGCAAGAGCAATCTTGCCGAAGAAGAACCCGCAGCCCCACAGCGTGCCCGCAAGGGCACAGGCTACGAAACCAAGAGTGCGGTTGGGAACGGAGGACACACTCTACTTTCGCATGAGGAGAGATGAGAGAACAGAAATCAGAGAACAGGTTTGTTCCCAACGAATATTTCTGTTCTCTGTTCTCTCATCTCTCATCTCTGTTCTCTCTCCCTTACCAGACCCGGCAGGCATCCGCTGGAACCATCGCCGAGCCCTTCTTGCAGCCGAACGCAGGACCAAATCCGGGCTGGTTGACGATGGCTCCATTGGCGCGGAAGTGGTCTGGCGAGTGCTCATTTGTGAGCACCTGCTGGCGAACCTGCTCCGGCCGGGGATTCTCGCACCAGTTCTGAGCGAAGGCGATGTAGAAGCGCTGCGGCCCGGTATAGCCGTCGATCTTCTTATCGATGTCGAAACCGTCCTTCTTTGCGCGAGCCAGATACGCCATGTAGGCCAGCACCAGTCCGCCGTTGTCGGCGGTGTTTTCACCTAGGGTGAGCTTGCCGTTGACCTTCACATCGTCGACTGCGGTGAAGCTGCCGTACTCGTTCACCAGGCAGCCTGTGCGGGACTCGAACTTCCGGGTGTCATCGGCTGTCCACCAGTCGGTCATGTTGCCCTTGGCGTCGAACTTCCTGCCCTGGTCGTCAAAGCCGTGGGTCAGCTCGTGGCCGATGACTGCGCCGATATGTCCATAGTTCACGGCGACATCGGCCTTGGGGTCATAGAACGCAGGCTGCAAAATACCGGCAGGGAAGTTGATGTTGTTCATGCTGGGGTCGTAGTAGGCATTGACGGTTGGAGGTGTCATGCCCCACTCCAGCTTGTCGACGGGCTGGCCGATCTTGTTCAGCTCGCGATCGTTCTCGAACGCGGTGGCACGCTGCGCGTTGCCAAAGGCATCGTCGGGTGCGACGGTAAGCTTCGAGTAGTCGCGCCAGTGCTCGGGATAGCCGATCTTGTCGGCGACGGCATGCAGCTTCTCCTTGGCCCGGACCTTGGTCTCAGGGCTCATCCACTCGAGGGTATCGAGGTCGTGTTCCATCGCGCTCTCAATGTCATGCACCATCTCGAGCGTCTTGGCTTTGCTGTCTCCGGCGAAGTACTGCGAGACGTAGACCTGGCCAAGCGCCTCTCCCAGTGAGCTGTCTACGCCGCTGGAGCAGCGCTTCCAGCGTGGACGCTGTTCGGGCTGGCCCTCGAGCTTGCGGCCATAGAAATCGAAGCTCTCTTCATCGAAGCGCTTGGGCAGGTTGGAAGAGACGGAGTCCAGAAGGTGGAAGCGCATGTAAGCGCGCAGCGTCTGCATATCCGTATCACGGACGGCATTGGCCATCTTGGGGAAGAAATCCGGATTGCCGTTCACCAGAGAGTCGATGTGTGGCGAGTGGATGGCTGTGAAGAACGGTCCGAACGGAACATTGTCGACACTGGATTCGAAGGCGGCAACCGTTTGCGGATGGTAGATTGCTTCCGGATCGCGGCGCTCGGTGTTGGTCATCGAGGCCTCCGCAAGTATGGCCTCGAAGGCGAGGATGTTCTTAGCGTCGAGTGCCGCCTGCTGCGGGGTCTCGCCGGCGAAGGTGAGCACCTTGGTGATGTGCGCGACGTATTGGTCACGGAGTGTCTTGTCCTTGTCGCCGGTGCGTGTGTAGTAGTCGCGTTCGGGCAGGCCGAGTCCGCCCTGATCGATGAACGCTACCTGTTTGCTGGAGTCTTTGAAATCCTGGATCTCACCGAAGCCGAAGAAGACGTTGACGCCATAGCGCTGCAGCTCGCCCGCGAAGTACGTCAGGCCCTGCTTGTTGACTTTGTTGATCGCGTCCAGCAAAGGTTGAACAGGCGCCAGACCTTTCTGCTCGATCAGGTCGGTGTTCATGCAGGCGGCATAGTAGTCGCCGATCTTCTGCTCGTTGGGGGTGCGCGAGGGGTCGGCCGCGGTGTACTTCTTCAGGATGCCGTTCAGCTCCTGCGTATTGACGTTGTATAGGAGGTAGAACTGGTCGACCCCGGACTGGTCGGCGGGGATCGGATGGTTGGCCGCGAAGTTGCCGCAGGCGAACTTGTAGAAGTCGTTGCAGGGGTCGGCCTTCGGATCGATCGAAGAGGTATCGAAGGCTGGGGCAGGAACGTAATGGGTCTGGGGCGGCGCATCCGTCTTGGCGGTTTGCGCAGCGGCTGACAAGGGACAGCAAGCAAGAGCGAAGGCGGCAGCGAGCGCGGTAAACGCCAGAGGGCGAGTCGCCGTCCTATGCAAATGAGCGTGGTTCATGGGTGAGGCTCCATAAGGAATTTTGCGCTCTCTTCCCGCAAAGTCGGGGAGTGAGCAGACAACGGGCTTCGGCTTGAAATTGACACCTCGCGGGCCGTCTGTGCAAGAGTACATGTACGCGGGGTCGTCGATGCCGGTTCCACTGCCAAAGAGACAAAGTTCAGACAGAGCCTGGCGCAGGCTCCTTTGCATCCTGCCGTTGGCCGGAGCGCTAGGGGCGCCGCTGACGGCGTTCGCTGGTGCCAGGCAGGCCCCTCCCGAAGTGCATTTGCCCCTGGAAGACCTGGGGTTTCCCGGGATCTCTTCGACGTTTCTTAGCGTGGGAGCCTCCCTGCTGACCGTACACTTTGTCGATAGCGAGCATCTGCTGGTGACCTTCAGCCTGCGCGGACTGGTGCCACGGCTGGAAGGCGATCCTCCGGACCACGATGACCGTATGGTCGCTGGCCTGTTGGTGGAACTGCCCTCCGGCAAAGTTCTCGCGCGGACGGAGTGGCATCTTCATGACCATGGCCGCTATCTCTGGAACCTGGGCGGTGGGCGTTTTCTGCTGCGCGAGGGGAACGTGCTCTGGACCCTTGCCCCGCTGGCAAATTTACAGTCAGGGCAGCCTTTTGCGCGTACTTCGTTTCTGCATCGTCACGGCTCTGTGGAGGCGTTGATCGTCTCGCCAGATAGCAAACTCATTACGGTCGAGACACGGCCACTGTCATCGGGACAGAGTTCTGACCTCGGCGACAGGCCCCTCGCCTCTCCGGTCACTCTCGACTTCTATCGCATCAGTGGCGCAGGCACGGAAAGCTCTCCGGTTGTGGGCACACCTGCGGGATCGGTGCGCGCTGCCTCGGAGATTAGTCTGCCGATGAACGCCGACGGGTATCTCCACTCGGTCGATACACAGAACAATGGCAAATGGTCTGTTGCCTTTGAGCCCGTCAATGGAAAGACGATCAAGCTCGCGCCCATCGACAGCAGCTGTACTCCGGCACTCAACCTGATGAGTCCGACCCAGTTTCTGGCCATGAGCTGCCGAGGCAGCACGGGCCGGATTACGATGATGGCCTTTGACTTCAACCAGCATGAGATGTGGGAGGAGCCTCTGGGCTTTGTCGGGCAGCCGGCCTTCTCCCTGGCGCCGGCTGTGGGGCGTTTCGCGGTGAGCCGTGTGAACTCGTCGTCCTCGACGGATATTCTTCCGTCCGATCAGGACACCCCCATGTCGCAGGAGGTTCGTGTCTATCAGACCCAGACCGGCGACCTGCTTCTGAAGCTCGGCTGCTCTCCTGTCATTCGCACCTCGGAGAACTTCGATCTTTCAGCGGACGGAATGCGGGTGGTCGTGGTTCGGAATGGGGCGATTGAGGTCTATCGCCTGCCGGAGCTGACCGCTGCCGACCGCGCCGACCTGGCAGAGTTGCAAAAGGCCGCACCGCCGCCGGGCTCAGGGCCTATCAAGCTCAACGCTATCGCGGAAGCCGAATCGAAAGAGGTGGAAGAAAGAACGGCGAGCGTTCGCTCCGAGCTTACAGTCTCTACGGCAGCGACTGCGCGTGGCTCCGAAGCCGTGGGCGACACCCCCACCCGCCGCACCCCCCCGACGCTGCTCAATCCAGGCGAGAAGGCGGAGTTTCAGGACAAGTCGCCAAAGTAGAAGAAGCCAAACGCAACGAAAAACAGGCCAGCACGAGGCTGGCCTGTTCCTTGAGCTTTGAGAAAACTAAGCGGCTTTGACGACCAGAGCCTTGACGCGGGCGTTCAAACGGCCCTTGTAGCGGCTGGCGGTGTTCTTGTGCAGAACGCCCTTCTGGACGCTCTTGTCGAGGATCGAGGCGGTCGAGCGGTAGGCTTCGGTGGCCGACTTGTGGTCGCCGCCAGCGATGGCCTCGCGCATGGCGCGCAGGGTGCCGCGGAGCTTGGACTTGTTGGCGCGATTGACGGCCGTCTTGGTGATGGTCTGACGTGCGCGCTTCAGGGACGAGACATGATTTGCCATACGAAAACTCTTTTCTTAACCGCAATTTGGCGGGAAATGGGATGCAGGCCGGAGGCTGTTGGGCACTCAGCCTTGGGCCGCTTTCGCCAGCCCTGCCGCGTCCCTCTGCAACTACCGATTTTATGGGTTTTTCAGGGTGGGGTCAATGAAATCGTGTGGATTTGTGCCAGATAGGCCTTTCTGGCTGGATATCCGTCGATGTTGAAAAGCTCAGCAATTGACTGCGAATTGGTAGAGAAGCTGAAGTTTGCCGTATTTTATTGTGCGAATATCGACCACTAGGTTCGAAAAGAACGTCGTGCCGGCTTTTGCATCGAATAGGCGTATGGACTTTGCTCCGCTGTTTCCGGTGTTTCAGAAGGATGCCAGCTTGGTTCGCGGGAATCCACAGGCTGCCTTGACGCAGCGAAGTCGGCGGGGTTACGCTTGCGCCAATATCGTTACTCTATTGGCAACCTCAGCCAATCCGGTGGTAGCACAGCTCGCAGGAGATCCAGCCCGCGAGAGTTTCGTCAGGCTGGCTGTTCGGTGGCCAGTCCGCAATCTCCCCGTAAAAAATAACCTTAAGGTACTTCCTGACGGAGGTCAGATCCTCGCTTGGTAAAAAAATCGCTGCATCTCACTCCCGGAATCGAGCCGTTGTATGGCACGCGTGACGAGAACCTTCGTCTGATGGAAGATGGGCTGAACGTCCAGATCGATCTCCGATCGGATTCGATTCAGGTGCTGGGAGATGCCGCGGCAGTCGCGCGCGTCGAAGGCATCTTTGCCGATTTTGAACACCTACGCAAGATAGGAGTACATCCTCACAACGGCGAGCTGAACGCCCTGCTCAAGATGGTCGTTGCCGATCCCACGGTAAACCTGCGCGGACTCGTCGAGAGCGGCAAACAGCGCTCGGCGGGGGTCAAGCGCATGGTGCAGCCGCGTTCGCCGAACCAGCGCAAGTATGTCGAAGCCATTGAGTCGAACGATATGGTCTTCGGCCTGGGCCCGGCGGGTACAGGAAAGACCTATCTTGCAGTAGCGATGGGAGTTAGCGCGCTGCTGGCGAAGAAGGTCTCGCGCATCATCCTGGTGCGTCCGGCGGTCGAAGCCGGCGAGCGGCTGGGCTTCCTGCCCGGCTCTCTGCAGGAGAAGGTCGATCCGTATCTGCGGCCGCTCTATGACGCACTCTATGACTTGCTCGACCCGGCGAAGGTCGACAAGATGCTCGAAACCAATGTGATCGAGGTTGCGCCCCTGGCCTTTATGCGCGGTCGCACCTTGAACGAAGCCTTCATCATCATGGACGAGGCGCAGAACACGACCAACGAGCAGATGAAGATGTTCCTTACTCGCCTGGGCAATGCGTCGAAGGCCGTGATCACCGGCGATCTGACGCAGATCGATCTGCCCAACCCGAAGAAGAGTGGCCTGTTCGAGGCTCTCCACGTGCTGGATGGCGTGGAAGGCATCAAGTTCTGCCACTTTGAAGATGTGGATGTTGTGCGTCATCAGCTGGTACAGCGAATCGTTCGCGCCTACGACAGTTATGGCCGGGCGGAGCAGCTTCCGCTGGCGATCGATGGCACGCCGATACCGCTGGGGGCTGAGGAGCCACGGAAGGCTGTGTTGAAGCCGCAGTAAAGATTAGGGATTAGGGATTAGGGATTAGGGATTAGGGATTAGGGATTAGGGATTAGGGATTAGGCCGCATTTTATTCTGCTCCCCAATCCCTAATCGTGCCTATTTGGCTCCGAAGTGCGAGCTATCGAGGCGATTCACGATAGTCCGCCCTTTCAGGGCTTGTCTTCTCCTTGCACTATCACCCAGGGTTTCACCCTGGGCTTTGATAGAGCCGCCCCTTCGGGGCTAGGATCGACGGCCGCGCTAAAATATGGTCCCTCCCCCATTCATCTTGGTTTCTAATCCCTAGTCCCTAATCCCTAATCCCTAGTTTGCGTTAGCATCAGACCACGCATGATCACTTTGGAACCTCCGCGAAGACTGGACGCGAGTGCTGATCCCTGGAAGGCGTTTGGGCTTTCGCAGGCTGGCCTGGGCCGATTTCTACGCACAGCTCAGGCTGCCGTCGGGCTGCGTGGAGAGGTTGACGTGCTGCTGGCGGGTGACCGCATGCTGCGCCGTCTCAACCGCGAGTTTCGCGGCAAGGACAAGGCGACCGACGTGCTGAGTTTTCCTGCTTCGCCGGAGTTGGTGGGAGAGCATGCGGGCGATCTCGCCATCTCCCTGGATACCGCTCTAAAACAGGCTGAAGAGCATGGGCACACCCTGCGCGAAGAGGTGCGGGTGCTCCTACTGCATGGGTTGCTGCATCTGTATGGAATGGACCATGAGGTTGACGGCGGAGAGATGGCTGCCCGTGAGGCTGCGTTGCGCTCGCAGTTGCGGCTGCGCAATGGGTTGATCGCACGGGTGGAATCGCCGGTGCGCAAAGGGAAGCCCACGGCTGCAGGCTCACGAGGCCGGAAGACAAAGAAGACAACGAAGGCAAAAAAAACTGAGGGGTTTGCATGAGCTCAGTCTTCGGTCTCTCGATCTTCGGACTGTTGTGCCTGCTGACGCTCTCGGCCTACATCGACCGCATTTATTTCGAGATGGGCAAGTTCCTCTCGCGTGAATATACCGAGAATATTGATGCCTGGGAGCACGGCGTAGAGCCGAAGCTGCTGCTGGGCCGCGAGTCGGCGGCGATGTCGGCGTCTGTGCTGCGGCAGATCGCGCTGGGAGCCATGGCCTTCATGCTGGCGATGCGCCTGCACGGAACTGCCATGCATAGCCTGCCGGAGATTGCGCGCACGGTCTTTGAGCTGGTGCTGGTTCTGCTCTTCTTCGACCGTCTGCTGCCTCAACTCTTCTTCACCCGCACGCGGGGGCTGTGGATCGTTCGCATTACTCCCGTGGTGCAGGCGCTCTTTTATCTCGTTCTTCCGGTGACCCTGCTGATCGGGTTACTGCTCTCGATCGCCAGCCTGGCCGAGCCTGAGGTCGAGGAGGACGAACATCCCAGCGAGGCGATGGACGCGCTGCTTGAAGCCGGTGAAGAAGAGGGTGTTCTCGATGAGGAGGACCGCGAACTGGTGCGCAACGTCGTGGAGTTCGGCGACATGGTGGTGCGCGAGGTGATGACCCCGCGGCCGGAGATGTTTGCCGTGCCGGGCACGATGTCGCTCGAAGAGTTTACGGATCAAGTAAACGAGCATGGATTTTCCCGGGTGCCCGTCTATGCCGACTCGATCGACGAGATCACCGGGATCGCCTTCGCGCGCGACCTGCTCGCCGTGAAGGACAGCGAGGCGGGACGGCGCAAGGTTGTCCACATCCAGCGCCCCGTGGAGTTTGTGCCGGAGAGCAAGAAGGTGAATGAGCTGCTCCGCGAGATGCAGGGGCAGAAGCAGCATATGGGTGTGGTGATCGACGAGTACGGCGGCGTCGCTGGACTGGTGACGATCGAAGACCTGCTGGAGGCGATCGTCGGCAACATCGAGGACGAGCACGATGCCCCGGCGGAGGACGAGCCGGTGGAGGAGTCCGATGGAGCGTTCCTCGTGTCTGGGAGCTTTGAGGTGAGCCGCCTGCGCGAACTCTTCGGCGAAAGCCTGCAGTCGCGGGCAAGCTCCGAGGATGGCGCTACGGACGACGATCCACCCGCCGAGGCGGTGCTGCCGCAGTTGCTGACGGACTACGAGGCGACGACGGTTGGCGGGCTGGTGAGCGAGATTGCCGGGCATATTCCCCTGCCGGGAGAGGTGGTCGAGGATGGGCCGCTGCGGTTGGAGGTCATTGAGTCAACGGATCGGCTGGTGGAGCGCGTGAGGGTCTGTCTGGCGGGGTCACAGGCGCCGAGTGAGCCGGAGTAGTGGTGACAGCCGCTGTCGTTGTTGCCGTTGCTTTTCGTCGTCATCCTGAGCCGTAGGCGAAGGACCCCCAGATGCAGAGCGCGATGCAGATGTTTGTGGCGCGCTTTGCGTCAAAGGACCCCCGCATTGGTGTCAGCACAGATGCGGGGGTCCTTCAGCTACGCTTCAGGATGACGGCGAAAAACAAGCAACGGCGAGCATCCATCGGACATTGCACACTATCGGTGTCATCATAAAGACATGGCACTTCGCTCTGGATTCATCTCGATCGTCGGGCGCCCGAATGCGGGCAAGTCGACACTGCTGAACGCGCTGCTCGGTCAGAAGCTCGCGATCGTCACCCATAAACCGCAGACCACACGCACGCGCATTCAGGGCGTGCTGGAGCTGCCGGTACGCAAGAAGACCAAGACCGACAGCGGCCGTCCGGCCTCGCAGATCGTGCTGGTCGATACGCCGGGCGTCCACAAACCCGAGACGCAGCTCGACAAGCGCATGATGCAGGAGGTTCACGATGCGCTGGAGTCGCGCGATGTCGTGTGGTTCATCGTCGACGTAACGCATCGGCTGCCCGAACCCAAGAAGGCGCAGACGAGCGAAGAGTTTGCCGAGGCCCGTAAGGTACGGACGCTTGGGCAGCATCGCCGCGCGATGTCCAAGGCTGAAGATGACTTTGCCTTGCAACTGGTCAATAAGCTCGACTGCCCTGTGATTTTGGTTCTCAATAAAATCGACGCGCTGCCCAAGAGTGCCTTGCTGCCGCTGATTGCACACTGGACCTCGCTGCATACGTTCGCGGACGTGATTCCGATCTCCGCGAAGAAGAGCGAGGGGCTGGAGCTGCTGCTGGATAAGTCGGCGGCGCTTCTGCCAGAGGGCCAGCGTTACTTCCCGAAGTCCCAGCTCACCGACCAGCCCGAACGCTTTCTGGTGGCGGAGCTGATTCGCGAGAAGATTCTGCTGCTCACCGGAGAAGAGGTTCCGTACGCGGCGGCTGTGGTGATCGAGCGTTACGAGGAGCCGGCCTCGCTGAAGAAGACGAAAGACGGCAAGCTGCCGGTGACCAAGATTGCAGCGGCCATCTTCGTGGAGCGTAACGGCCAGAAGGCCATCATCATCGGCAATCAAGGATCGATGCTGAAGAAGATCGGCTCGACTGCCCGCAAAGAGATTGAAGCGCTGCTGGGGACGCGGGTCTTCCTGGAGTTGTTTGTGAAGGTGCAGGAGGAATGGCGTGCCTCGCGCGGCTTCGTGGAAGACCTGGATTGGCGGCGGCAGTTGGAACAGATCGCCGAGTTGCAGCATCGTAATAACAAGCTGGCAGAGAGCCGCAACCGCGAGGTCGAGAGCGAAGACGAGTGAGGCTTTTTTTTCAGAGAGACGGCCATCCGGTCGCTGATTTGAAGGTGGGGCGGTTGCGCCTGGTCCCCATCACGCCTGCGATGCTCGCCGCGGAAGAGGCGCATGATCCGGAGTTTTGTGTCCTGGGGCGGCTGCTGGCCGCGCGTGTGACACAGGAGTGGCCGCCGGTGCATTGGGAGCCGCATGTCTTTCGGTTCATCCTGAAGCAGTTTGAAGCGCGGCCCGACACGGTGGGATGGCATCGCTATGTGCTGCTGTGCGATGCCCGTGGGAATGGCAAGACCTTGATCGGCTGTGTTGGCGGGTTTCCCAGGCCGGAGGGCGATGTCGAGATCGGCTACTCGACGCTGCCGGAGTTTCAGCGGCGCGGCTATGCGACGGCATTTGCGAACGCGCTGGTGACGTGGCTGCTGAAGCAGAAGGGCGTCGTTTCAGTGAATGCGCAGACGTATGCGCGGGTGCCGGAGTCGGTTAAGGTCATGGAGCGCTGTGGCATGGTCTTTGCCGGTGAAGGGGATGAGCCGGAGACCGTGCGGTATCGGCGGTTGAGGTAGCGGTCGAGGTCGTGTCTGGCGCACCGAAAACAAATCCATTCTTCAGGACATATGCAGAATTCGAAAGTGGCACGAACCCCAGCGCCAACGGCGCGGTATATCCCAGCCTGGGGCGCAAGCCCCAGGTAAGAGTGAAATAAAGGACCAAGCGCTGAAAGCGCGATATATCTCGTAGGCATGGGCACAACATTCGGTGCTCAAGTGATTTATTCTCGGCCTCATGCCGGAGTCACTTTCTTCTGTCCTCATTCATGTGATCTTTAGCACCAAAGATCGTGCTCCTTTGCTTGATGCTGATATGCGTCCAAAGCTCTATGCCTATCTTGCCAGTGCGGCACGCGACTGTGGCTGCGAGTGTTATCGCATAGGAGGCGTGGCGGATCATGTGCATCTCGCCATTCGCCTCTCGCGCACGCTGACCATCTCCGATCTGATACGAGAATTGAAGTCGCCGTCCTCAAATTGGCTCAAGAACCAATCACCCGCGCTGGCCGGCTTCGCATGGCAACGCGGTTATGGCGCGTTCTCCGTTAGTTTTTCTGCGTTGGAGGAGCTAAGGCATTACATTGACACGCAGGAGGAGCATCATCGCACTCGAACCTTCCAGGAAGAGTATCGGCTATTTCTCAAAAAATATGAGGTCGAGTTTGATGAGCGGTATGTGTGGGATTGAGTTGTTCCAAGGGTCAAGCAAGGCGTGCAATTGTGCCCAAGCAGACGAGATATATCGCGCTTTCAGCGCTTGCCTCTGAGGGAACTCCTTACCTGGGGCTTGCGCCCCAGGCTGGGATATATCGCGCCGTTGGCGCTGGGTGTTGTGTCACCTCACGGATTTTGCGTAAATCCTGATGTTTCGATTTGTCAGACACTACTTCGTGCGCTTCCATGCTTTGACGGATCGCTCTACGATCGTCCCGCCTTACCCGTCACATACCGCGGAGTTGTATGCGCTCGGAGTATGCGTCATACGCCGGACGAGGTCGGCGGTTGCGTCAGGCCAGGTGGGGAAGCAGAACCTGAAGCCGTGCTTGAGTAGAACGCCGGGGACGACGCGGCGGCTCTTGAGGATAAGTTCTGTCTCCGTGCCCATGGCAAAGGCGCCAATCTCCAGCATCCACTTGGCTGCGGGCAGACCGATTGAGTGTCCCCATGCGTGGCGCAGGGTGCGCATGAACTCGCGGTTCGGCATGGGTTCGGGTGCGGTCATGTTCACGACGCCATCGGTCTCATCGGTGATCTCAGGATGTTCCAGCAGCAGGTCGGTGGCGCGGCAAAGATCGACATCGTGCATCCACGAGACGAACTGCTTGCCCGAACCTTGTGTGCCGCCGAGGCCCATCCGCGCGAGCTTGGAGAAGACGCTGAAGACCCCGCCGGGATCGGGGCTCATGATCATCGAGGAGCGCAGGCGAATCTTGCGCGTGTGCGGTGTTGGAATGGCCGCAAAGGCCTGCTCCCACTGGTGGGCGACGCTGATGGAGAACGACCACGTCTCGGGCAGATTGGCGGGTTCATGGGTTCCTCGCTGGCTGGGCAGGTCGCCAAGTTCGCCGGTAAACTCGTCTTGAGCCTGGTCTGGGTCTCCGCCGGCGTTGCGGTAGTAGGTGCTGGTGCTGGCGTTCATCCAGATGCGTGGTGGTGTGGGCGAGGCTGCGATGACTTCGCCGAGAAGCAGCGTGGGATTGGTGCGCGACTCGAAGATCTGCTTGCGGTTGTGCTCGTTGTAGCGGCAGTTTACCGAGCGTCCGGAGAGATGAATGACCGCATCGCTGCGGTCGATCTCCGCCGTCCACGGGCCGCGGGTGAGGCCGTCCCACTGGAGCGTTCGCCAGGGGCGCGACTCAAGGCTGCGCGAGAGGAGGGTGACTTCGTGGTCGGCTGCGTGCAGGTGGCGGGCGAGGATGGTGCCGACCTGTCCTGAGCCGCCGGGGATGAGGATTTTCATAAGCGCACCATCATAAACAACCGATATAGACAATAGCCTAGAACACGTTCTTGCTGCTGCCTGTTTTTCGTCGTCATCCTGAAGCGGAGCTGAAGGACCCCCGCATTGGTGCCACCACCAATGCGGGGGTCCTTCGCCTACGGCTCAGGATGACGACGAAAAACAAACAACAGCTCAGACCCCGTCGTGTTCATGCGAGTTCTCCGGTTTACTCTCCCATTGAGATGCCGAGAGCCTTCATCTTGCGATAGAGGTGCGAGCGTTCAAGTCCGAGCGATTCGGCGGCGCGGGTGACGTTGCCGTGCGATCGATCGAGCTCTTTCAGGATGTAGTCGCGCTCGTAGGCCTCGCGGGCCTGCAGCAGCGTGGTGAACTCTTCGCGGTTTCCATTGGCCGGCCTGCCATCGGTCCGCTGCACCAGCATGGGCAGGTGTTTGGCTTCGATGCGTTGGGCTTTGGGATTGAGGATGAGCACACGCTCTATGACGTTGCGCAGCTCGCGCACGTTGCCGGGCCAGTGGTACTGCTTTAGTTGGACGAGCGCGGCGTCGGAGATCTCGACGCGTGGGCGGCCGTACTGCTGGCCGAACTCGAGCAGGAACTCGCGCGCCAGCAGGGGAATGTCTTCCTTGCGATCGCGCAACGGTGGAACGTAGAACGGAATCACGTTGAGACGGTAGAAGAGGTCTTCGCGGAAGTTGCCGCGCGCGATCTCTTCTTCCAGGTCCTTGTTGGTCGCGGCGATGACGCGCGCGTCCACATGCACCGGAGTGGAGGCGCCAACGGGGTAGAAGCGCTGTTCATCCAACGCGCGCAGCACCTTAGCCTGGGTCTTCAGGCTCATGTCGCCGACTTCGTCGAGGAAGAGCGTTCCGCCATCCGCGCGCTCAAAGGTGCCACGTTTCTCGTTAGGTTGGTTGGGACCGCCGGGGCCTGCGCCATGGCGGTAGCCGAAGAGTTCGGTCTCGATGAAGTCCTCGGGAATGGCCGCGCAGTTGAGCTCGACGAAGACGCGGTCGTGGCGCAGGGATTCGGCGTGCATGGCGCGGGCGATGAGCTCTTTTCCGGTGCCCGACTCGCCGAAGATGAGCACGCGGCCGTTGGTGGGAGCCATCAGTTTGATCTGCTGGCGTAAAGCCTTCAGCGGTACGGATTGCCCGGTGACCGCGCCTTTGACCGCAAGCTGCCGGGCAAACTCCTGATTGTCTTCGCGGAGCTGATGCGCCTTGATCGCGTTGCGCAGTACCAGCAGGGTGCGGTCGAGCGAGAGCGGCTTTTCGAGAAAGTCGTAAGCGCCGAGCTTGGTAGCGCGTACGGCCGCCTCGATGGTGCCGTGGCCGGAGATCATGATGACCTCGGGGGCGTTGGCGCGCTGGTCGGAGCCGGACTCTCCGCGGATCTGGGCGAGCACATCGAGGCCGTCACTGTCGGGAAGCCAGATGTCGAGCAGCACGGCTTGATAGACAGCGTCCCGTACCAGTTCGAGCGCCTCTTTGGCGGTGCCTGCCGTCGTGATGACGTAGTCCTCCTCTCGAAGGATGGCTTCGAGCGAGTCGCGGATATCGGCTTCGTCGTCGACGATGAGGACGTGATTCAAACAGAGGCTCCTTCTGCGGAGATGGGTTCGGGGGCTTCGGAAGGGTCCTGAGCGGGATCCTGGGCTGGATCCTGATCGTGGAAGGTCGATGGCCGCAGTTCGATGATGAAGCGTGCCCCCACCGGCGCGTTCTTCTCCGCACGAATCGTACCCTGATGTTCCTGTACGATCTTCGCGGCGATGGAGAGTCCGAGGCCGGTGCCACGCTGCTTGGTCGAGAAATAGGGCAGGAAAAGACGCTCACGCTGGTCGTCGGTGAGGCCTGGTCCGGTATCTGCGATGACGAGCTCGACCATACCCGAATCGGCTGGGCCTGAATCGAGCAGACGGGTCGAGATATGCAGTTCGCGCAGAAGACTCTCCTGCATGGCTTCGGCTGCGTTGTCGATGAGGTTGGAGAGCGCCCGCTTGAGGGATTCGGGATCGGCCAGGACAAGAGGCAGGCCTGGCGAGAGGTTACGCGTCACGCGGATGTTTCCGAGGCGTCCGGCGAAGAGTGCGAGCGAGTTCTCGACGATCACATTCAGGTCGGCCGGGTGGGGGCGCGAGCTGGGGAACTCGGCGAGGGCGGAGAACTGGTCGACCAGCGAGCGCATGGTCTCGACGGACGCTGTGATGACCTCAGAGGACCGTTGGATGATGGCGGGAGATCTGGACTCGATGCCGCGCTCGGTCAGCTCTGGAAGCAGACGCAGGATGTGGCGATGAATCAGCTCTGCGTTGAGCGAGATCGGCGTGAGTGGGTTCTTGATCTCATGCGCGACTCGCCGCGCGACCTCTTTCCAGGCACTTTGTTTCTGGGCGTGCAGGAGCTGCGTCACATCTTCGAGCACGAGTACATAGCCAAGATGCTCGCGGTGCGCCGTGGACCGGCTCTCGAGAAGCGCGATCGTGGCTGAAAGATGGAGGATGCGGGAGGCCGATGTCATCTGCAGCTCGGCGGAAGCCTCGCCCATGCGATGCGCCCGGCGCAGCAGGCGGTCGAGCGACTCCACAATCTCGGCGGGAAAGACCTCGCCGAGAGCGGTGCCGATGAAGTGCTTCTGCCCGCCCGGATCGAGCATCTCTGAAAACGCGCGGTTGGCAAGGACGATATGGCGGTCGGCGGAGAGGGTCACGACGCCATTGGGTATGGTTTCGATGATGGTTTCGAGTTCGGTCCGGCGGGCCTGTAGCACGTCGTTCAGTTCGAAGAGTTGTGCTGTCGATTGTTCCGCGACCGACCGCGCCGATTCGAGGTCCGAAGCCATGGCGTTGAACTTGTCGACAAGTTCCCCCAGCTCTTCGGTAACCGATTGGCTCACGCGATGCGCGTAGTCTCCGGCGGCGATGGCCTCCATGGCATCGGCGAGCGATTCGATAGGCCTCGTGACCTGCTTACTAAGGTGCAGTGCCAGCCAGCAGCAGGCGAAGAGCGCCAGCCCCGTGATAAGCAGCAGCAGGCCCATATAGAGACTGCGAATCTGTTTGCGCTCGCGGAAGGAAATCCAGTAAGCGTCTGCTTCAGCGCGTAGCCGTAGAGTGGTTGCGGAGATATCCGTTGGAATTGGCAAGGCGACCAGGACGACTATTCCGTTTTTTAAGCCAGCCGTTGCAAGCGTGTAGTCGGTGCCGCCAACGCTGTAGATGGGGTCGTCGCTACGCTGCGCCGTGGCAAGGATCGCCCGCTCGTCGGATCCTGGGTTCGAAGACGCTTCTCCTCCCGGCTTTTGGCTGGGAGCTTCCTCGGTGTCAGGTTCGCTGGACGGTAACGATTTGAGTTCGATGTGACCCTTGCCGAGGTTGGGCACATGAAAGGAGGCGACTGGCTGCTCGTCGCGAAAGAGAATGGCAAAGCCATTCTGCAGCGTGAGTTCGTGGCTTTGCAGCACGCGATCGATGGTGGCGACGGAAGCGGGCGACAGCTTCTCCTTAGAGCCGGCCGGGGAGTCCGAAAGCGCCGTGGCGATGGAGTCGGCCTCGGAACGTGAGTTCAGCGCCGCATAGTGAAACATCTCGGCCGTCATGCGGTTGGCGTCGTCGCGCATTTGCGTGCCGGGCTGTGAAAACCAGCGTTCTACGGCGCGATTCATCAGCAGGTAGCTGAAGGCGAACATGAAGACCAAGGGAACCAGCGAAACCAGCACCGCACCCCACAGCATGCGCGTGCGCAGACGGGTGCCGAGCACGCGGCTGCGCTGGTCGGCGTAGAGCTTCAGCACATTGCGCACCAGAAGCACCAGCACGCCGACGAAGAGCAGGAAGGCGAGCACGGAAAGTGCAACGAAGCCCAGCGTCTGAAGCGGGGTGACCGGATTCAAAAAGCTGAGTTTGAAGGCATTGAGGGCTGCCAGCGCGAGGAACAGAAACAACAGGCCGACGCCCAGCCCAATGATGAGCGCTCTGCGTCGGCCTGCGGAAGTTCCCATGCCAGAAAGTCTACTCGTTCTGCTACTTCGAAAGCAGCCCGGCTATCGAAGTGAACTCCCGGCCCTGGCCCTCGGCGACGGCCTTGTAGGTCAGGTGCCCCTCATAGGTGTTGACGCCTTCGGCGATGCCCGCATCCTCGAGGATGGCGGCTTTCGCCCCCAGTTTTGCGAGTTTCATGACATAGGGGAAGGTCGCGTTGGTGAGTGCGAGCGTGCTGGTATTGGGCACTGCCGCCGGCATATTGGTCACGCAGTAGTGGACGACGCCGTCGACCTCATAGCTGGGGTCGGAGTGCGTGGTCGGCCGCGCGGTCTCGATGCAGCCGCCCTGGTCGATGGCAACATCGACGATCACAGCGCCCTTCTTCATCCTGGAGACCATGGCCTTGGTGACGATCTTGGGCGCAGCTGCACCGGGGATCAGAACGCCGCCGATGACGAGGTCGGCCTCACGGACCGCCCGCTCGACGTTGTAGGCATTCGAGGCCAGAGTGTAGAGGCGGCCGGAGAAGATGTCGTCGAGTTCGCGCAGGCGGTTGAGGTTCAGGTCGACCAGCGTGACCTTCGCGCCCATGCCCAGCGCGATCTTCGCGGCGTTGATGCCGACGATGCCTCCGCCGATGATGCAGACGTTGCCGGGAGGAACACCGGGAACACCGCCCAGCAGGACACCGCGTCCGCCATGCTCTTTCTCGAGGTAGGCAGCGCCCACCTGAACAGAGAGGCGGCCGGCGACCTCGGACATCGGGGTCAGAAGCGGGAGGGTGCCGGCACGGTCGCGGACGGTCTCGTAGGCGATGCCCGTAACCTTCTTGGCGAGCAGGGTGTCGGTGAGTTCTTTGAGCGGCGCAAGGTGCAGGTAGGTGAAGAGCACGAGGCCTTCGCGGAAGTTGCCGTACTCCTTGGCGACTGGCTCCTTGACCTTGACGACCATGTCGGCGTGGCCCCAGACGGCGGAGGCTTCGCCGACGATCTCGGCCCCGACGGCCTGGTATTCGTCGTCGGGGAAGGAGGAGAGCTGCCCGGCGTTGTGCTCTACGAGTACTTTGTGGCCTGCGTCGACGAGCGCTCGTACGCCTGCGGGGGTGATGCCTACGCGGCTCTCGTGGTCTTTTACTTCCTTAGGAACTCCGATAATCATGGGGAACGTACCTTTCGCCTTCATCGTACCTGAACGCTGCGCAGGAAATCTGACGACAGCAGCCTCAGAACTGGAAGTAGATGAATGGGCGATATCCGAGCGGAAGCATCGAGACGGCGAATGCCCATATTCCGCCGTAGATCAAGGCGAATTGGGGCAGGGAGCTTGCGCAGATGAGCTCCTGGACACGGGTGCGGCGCATCAGGGCCTGGCCGAGAAGCAGAGCCGGTGGCAGAGCCATCAGCCAGAGTGGCAGAAGGCTGCTTCCGCCGCGAGACAGGAAGAAATACTGCCGCGTAACCAGGTTGGCGGTAGAGAAGTTGGGGGAGCGGAAGAGAATCCAGACCACGCAGACGAATTGCAAGGTAAGGAACCAGCCCAGCAGCTTGCGCCAGGGCTCGTGGGTGGGCTCAGGGGGCAGTTGGCGACGGAACTCGGCATGGACGACCTGCGCTGCTCCGTGAGCCCCTCCCCAGACGACGAAGGTCCATGCCGCGCCGTGCCAGAGTCCGCCGGCGAGCATCGTCAGCAGCAGGTTGCGGTAGGTAAAGAGACGCGTCTTGCCGCGGCTGCCTCCGAGCGAGATGTAGATGTAGTCGCGAATCCAGGAAGAGAGCGAGATGTGCCAGCGGCGCCAGAAGTCCTGAATGGAGACGGCGAGATAGGGGGCATCGAAGTTGAGCACCAGCTTGTAGCCCATGAGCCCGGCGACGGCGATCGCCATATCCGAGTAGCCGGAGAAGTCGCAGAAGATCTGGGTGGCGTAGAGCCAGACGGCGGTGATGGCGGAGGCGTTGCTGAACGACGCCGGATGCAGGAAGTAGCGATCCACCATCGGGGAGATGTTGTCGGCGATGCAGGCCTTCTTGATGTATCCGAGAAGAAAGAGGTACAGCATGTTCTTCACGTCGTCGACCGAGACCGAGCGGCAGGACTCCAGCTGGGGAATGAAGTATCTCGGGCGAACGATGGGGCCGGCAACCAGCTGGGGGAAGAAGGAGGCGAAGGTGAGGTAGTCGCGCAGGCTTGGAGCGGGGGGTATCTCCTTGCGATAGACGTCGATGGTGTAGCTGAGGGATTGAAAGGTGAAGAAGCTGACGCCGACTGGGAGGATGATCTTGAGGGTTGGCTGATCCAGGTGGACGTGCAGGGTGCCGGCGAGCGTGATGGCGCTGCCGACGAAGAAGTGGAAGTACTTGAAGAAGCCCAGGACGGTGAGGTTCATGGCAACGCTGGCGGTCACATAGAGCTTGCGCAGACGTTGGCTGGAGGTCAGCGTGAGGCGGAGGGCGAAGTAATAATCCGCGGCGGAGAGAAGCAGTAGCATGCAGGCGAAGCGCCAGTCCCAGCAGCCGTAGAAGAAGTAGCTGGCCACCAACAGCAGCCCTTTGCGGGCGCTGTTGGATTTGAGAGTCCAGTAGGTTGTGAGGACGATACCAAAGAAGAGGAAGAATCGGGGTTCAACAAAAAGCATGCCTCAGCCTCCGCACGCCATGGGCTGAGGGTGAGTCTTGTACCAGTCGAGCAACTGGCTGCCAAGCAGGTTGCCGAGCAGCGCGGCACCAGGCGCACTGAGGTGCGAGTCGTCGACCCAGTTTTGCGGCTGATAGAGAGCGGGGTAGAGGTCCGGGCGCGCTATGGAGAGGATGGGCGTGGTGACTCCTGAGACGGTGATCTCGGCGGGGTAGACCGGGTAGTGGTCGAGGTTGTCGGCTCGCGGCGAGACCCAGTAGACGAAGTGAACGTTGTGCATAGGGCTGTCGTGTTGCAGCTCCGCGAAGAGATCGTAGTTGCCGGGAAGGAGCGGCTCCGGCGAGGGCTTCATGGAGCGGTCGATGGTGGCGAAGAGGTGGACCAGGCTGGCCGATCCAGCCTCCTGATGCGGTGTCAGGAGGCCTCGCCGGTCGTCATTCGTCTCGTCGGCGAGCATGTCTTGATCCGGCTGCGGGTGAAAGATCAGATTGCTGAGCATCCCGACGTTGGTGTAGTACAGGCCGGAGGCGGCCAGAGCGTATAAAAGCCTGCCCACAGCGCGGCCACGGCCCAGCGAAGGTGGGGAGAGCCTGGAGATGAGGCGCACCGTGCGCCAGTCGTAGATGTTGATGGCGCGGGGGTGGACCAGGTGGTCGTCCGTGAAATTGGCGCCGGCATTGAGTTCCAGCAGGACGAAGCAGGCCTGGTCGGGGTGCGGCTTCAGGTGGGAGACGAACTGCAGTGCCATGGCGCGCTGCTCGGACTGCGATCCTCCCTCGATGCCGAGGTTGAGGCTGGTGGTGGAGAGCGGCGTGCCGGCCAGGGCCTGGTCGAAGGTCCGTGGATCGAACCCGTTATGAACGTGGCTGGAGCCGAATACCGCAGTGGTGGCGCGGTCTTTGAACTGGTTGAGGAGAATCAGCTTTTCGCTGCGAAAAGCGGCGTACAGCCCGATCGCTGGAGGAAGTATGATGTGAAGAAGCCCCGCGCAGAGCACAAATGCGGCAAAAAAGAAGATAACGGCTCGGAGAATAATCTTTGGAGTGACAGTGTCCGCAGTGCAGACCTTCAACGTGGTCTCTGACATGAACCTGCCTCAGGCCGGGATGAACCGATTCTATAACACCTGCTGCGTTACTTTTAGGGCACCGGCAGCGCCGCTTACAGGCACAGGTCAGATGGCCAGGCATCTATAATCGATTTAAGTACATCACTTTCGAGATTGTGTTCCTACCTTTCATGTCCTCAAAGAACTTTCAGTCGCGTACCTCGCGCGTAAGTAATATGCGCTCCATCTTCTCGCTCTTTTCCAGCGATCTGGCGATCGATCTTGGGACTGCGAACACGCTCGTCTTCGCGCACGGTAAGGGCATCATCGTGAACGAGCCTTCTATCATCGCCGTCAATCGAGTGACGGGCGAAGTGGAAGCCGTGGGCAAGGAAGCCAAAGAGATGCTCGGGCGCACGCCCGGCAACATCATCGCGATCAAGCCGATGAAGGATGGCGTCATCGCCGACTTCAAGCAGACCGAGAAGATGTTGAACTACTTCATCCAGAAGGCGCACAACCGCAAGATGATGGTGCATCCACGCATCGTCATCGGCGTGCCGAGCGAGATCACGCAGGTGGAAAAGCGCGCGGTTATGGACTCCGCCTATCGCGCCAAGGCCAGCGAAGTGCATCTCGTGGAGCAGGCGATGGTGGCTGCGATTGGCGCGGGCCTGCCCATCACCGAGCCCGGCGGCAACATGGTTGTCGACATCGGCGGCGGGACAACGGACATTGCTGTGATCTCGCTGGCGGGCATCGTTTATTCACGCTCGGTGCGTATGGCCGGCAATCAGATGGATGAGGCTGTAGCCACCTATCTGAAGCGGAAGTACAACCTGCTGGTGGGTGAGCGCACGGCGGAGCAGATCAAGATCGAACTCGGCTCGGCGTTTCCGCTGGACAAGCCGCTGACGATGGAGATCAAGGGCCGCAACCTGATTGAAGGTGTGCCGAAGACCATCACTATTGAGGATTCGGAGATTCGTGAGGCGCTCGGCGAGTGCATTGCGACCATCATGAATGCGATTCGCGTGGCTCTGGAGCGGACCCCGCCCGAGTTGTCGGCGGACATCTCCGACCGGGGCATTGTGCTGACCGGCGGCGGCGCGTTGATCAAGAACCTGGATCGCCGCATCCGCGAGGAAACGGGCTTGCCGGTTTCGATTGCAGACGATCCGTTGGCCAGCGTCGTGCTCGGCACGGGCAAGATGCTTTCGGACTTCAAGCTGCTGCGCAAGATCTCGATCGACTAAGAGCTGTATTGAAGTAGCTATACCAGGGAAGTTTGTTTTTACCCCACCACAAATCCGTCATCCTGAGCGAAGTAGCTCGCGCACTTTGCGAGCTACGTAGCCGAAGGACCCCGAAGAGTTTTTCCTGCCGATACAGACTGAACCGTTTCAACCTCAAGACGCTTGGCGCTTCGTACAACAGGCGTATCGGTCGAAAAGGATTGAGAGGTAGAGGCAACGTAGAGGCCTTCGGGGTCCTTCGACTCCGCATCCCCAAAAGCTGGGACGCTCCGCTCAGGATGACAATTTTCCGGTAAAAAAAATGTAAAAACACGGAGTGCGGCCTTTTCTATTGGGGACGTGCCGCCACCCCGTGCTCGTTTGCGTCTCCTTTGAAAGCCGGCCGAATCAAGTATTTAAGATGATATATATTTCTTATATTGACATTTTAGAGTATCTATATCATCTTAAATGTAGAGGGCAGATCGAAGTGAAAGTGAGCAAAGAAGCTATGGCTGCTCACAGAGAGCAGATCGTGACAGCGGCTGCGAAACGATTTCGGGAATGTGGCTTCGACGGAATCAGCGTCGCGGACATCATGAAGGAGGTCGGCCTCACCCATGGTGGCTTCTACAGGCACTTTTCCTCCAAAGAAGAATTGACGGCTGCTGCTGCTGAGAGGGCCTTTTCCGAAATCATTGAGAAATTACAAAAAGTTGCCGATGAAGCCCCTGGTGACCGACTCGAGGCTGCTGTTGCGTTCTATCTTTCTCAGCGTCATCACGACCATCCAGAAGTGGGATGTCCTCTAGCGGCTCTGGGCGGAGAGTTGGGTCGGCAGCCAACTGCTGTGAAGCATGTCGTGACGGAAGGGGAGAACCGAATGCTCGACTTTCTTAGCTCGATTGCGCCTGGAAAGACAAAGGTTCTACGGCGCTCCCAGGCGATTGTTGCGCTCGCGTCGATGGTGGGAGCGATGATTCTGGCGCGTGGTAGTAGTAACGCTGCATTCAGCAAAGAAGTGTTGAAGACCATAGCAACAGCAATTCCAGCGGCCATGGGCGCTGTGGAGAGAAAAGCCCATGCCTGATACTCGATTCGAAACGGCTAAAGCGGCGGCCCAGTCTGGCACCGTGTCGGGAGAGACTCCCACCCTGATCTCCCGTACCTTCAGCTCGCCCCGCCACACAACGCACTACTGGGAGGCCGGGCCGTCGGACGGGCCCTTGATGATCTTCGTCCATGGCTGGCCTGAGATCGGTCTGGTATGGCGCGCGCAGATGGAGGCGTTCGCGTCTGAAGGCTGGCATTGCGTCGCGCCAGACATGCGTGGCTACGGTGCCTCCTCGGCGCCGACCGCTCCCGAGGCCTATGCTCTCATCGAAATCGTTCAGGACATGGTGGAGCTTCACGACCATCTGGGAGCGCGCCCGGCTATTTGGGTCGGCCACGACCTGGGAAGCCCCGTGGTCGGGGCATTGGCCGCGCATCACGCGAAGAGAAGCCGCGGCGTGGTGTTTGCCTCCGTCCCTTATTCACCGGAAGCCTTCGCGTTACCCAGTCTCCTGCCCCTGGTCGACAGGAAGCTCTACCCCGCCGACCAATATCCGGATGGGCAGTGGGACTACTACCGCTTCTACCTGACCCACTTCGACCAGACCGTCACCGATTTCGACGCCGACATCCCAGCGACGCTCGCAGCGCTCTATCGGAGCGGGAACCCCGCGTCCGTGGGGCAGGTTTACCGATCCGCCCTGGTCACGCGCAATGGAGGTTGGTTCGGCTCGGCGCATCATGCCCCGGCTGTGTTGCCCGATCCCGCGCTCTGGCCGGCCGCCGACTTTGAAGCTTTGGTCGAAGCATTCCGCAGTACTAGTTTTCGACCGGGCAACTCCTGGTACCTGAACGACGCGGTTAACCTTGCCTATGCTCTCGCTGCACCCGATGGAGGCCGCCTGCACCAGCCCGTGCTGTTCCTCAACTGCGACTTCGATGGGCTCTGCAACATCCACCACAACCGCATCGGAGAGCCCATGCGCCACACCTGCAAGGACCTTTCGGTGACGAGTCTGCCTTCCGGCCACTGGTTGCCCCTCGAACGCAAGGCCGAAAGCGTCCATGCCATCCGTTCCTGGCTCAAAACGAAAGGGCTGTAATTTATGACCACACCGATCACACCTTCCACTGCCAATGCTTCCAGCCCATTCGCTTCCTTGAAGATGAACCACTCAGCCATTCGCGTGCCGGACTTCGATACTGCGGTTGCCTGGTATGCCGAGAAGCTCGACTTTCGAGTGAGACAGTCCGTGCCCGTTGCGGGGCTTACCTTCGCTTTTCTTTACCCCGCCACGGACGACAGTTTCCACTTCGAGCTTCTGGCCGGCTCCGGCGCAGACGACCGCCGCCCCTATAAAGATCTGCATGACAGCTACAAGATGGCTGGTTGGCACCATACGGGTTTCCGTGTCGATAGCGTCGATGGAGTGATCGGCGAATTGAAACGCCGCAGCGTGACAATCGTCAGCGAGCCACATGATGTAGCCGCGATGGGGCTCCGCGTCGCCTTCTTTGCGGATCCCTGGGGCAACCTCTTTGAGGTGATTCAGCCAATCGGAGATTAGAGCATAATGTCGTTTTTTTGGTCCAACCCATACCGAGTCATCTCGACCGAAGGCGGCTTTTTTTTGCCGCCGTAGCGGAGAGACCTGCAGGTTGCAGAGCGCGATGCAGATGTTTGTGGCGCGCTTTGCGTCAAGACCTGCAGGTTGCAGAGCGCGATGCAGATGTTTGTGGCGCGCTTTGCGTCAAGACCTGCAGTTTGCTTGCGCCAGCGCTATCGCCTGCGCGGGCAACCTGCAGGTCTCTCCACTCCGCGTCACGATAAAGCCATGACGCTCCGGTCGAGATGACAGTTCTGTGGTGGTTCATTCCTACACCACACTAATGGACAAACTGCTCTAGTTTCGAGGGCGATCCAGTGGATTTAGCGGATACTTATTTTCAACCGTAGGAGCAGGGGGTGCTATGAACAGCCATGAGACGAAGGATGAAATCCATCCCAAAGAGGACGTACTTGCCATCGAGGCCCACGTTCTCAAGGAGTACGATATCGCTACAAACGGCATCTCCTTGCACGTAACGGAGCAAGGGGAAGGACCTGCCGTTCTTTTCTGTCACGGGTTTCCAGATACTTCTTATACGTGGCGCCGGCAGATGAAGGCCGTCGCGGCGGCGGGGTTTCGAGCGATCGCTCCAGATATGCGCGGATATGGCCGGACCTCAGCTCCGGCGGACGCAAACTTATACACGCCGCTGCATACGGCCGGTGATCTCGTTGGATTGCTCGATGCGCTGAATGTCTCCAGCGCTGTCATCGTCGGCCATGACTGGGGTGCCACTCATGCGTGGAACGCTGCGCTGATGCGTCCCGATCGATTCAACGCGGTGCTATGCCTAAGCGTGCCCTATGTTCCGCGTGGGGACGTCAGCATCTTCGAGCGCATGCGGAAGTCCGGCCATCAAAATGATTTCTACATGTTCGAACAGATCCGACCCGACGCCGATCAAATTTGGAGCGATGCCGCAGTCACCATTCCAGGGATTCTGTATTGGGCATCGGGTTCTGCTCCAGCCGACATGCGGTGGGACCCTATGGATCCTGCCCGAAGCCTTCATCGCCCAGCTCCTGGGCCGTTGCCGTCCTGGGCGGAGCCAGATTATGTCGCTCATAACGTCGCTGAATTTCAGCGTACCGGCTTTCACGGCGCCCTGAATTACTACCGTGCCGCCGAACCTTATTTCTATCTCTCCGGCGCCTGGAAAGGAGCGAAGATCATCCAGCCTTCTTTTTACATTGGGGGAAAGGCGGATGGCCTGGAGTCTCTATATCCACCCTTCGAAAAACTCCGCGCGAGTCTTCCCGGTCTCGTGGGGAATCTTGAAATCGACGATGTGGGCCACTGGGCTCAACACGAGGCTTCTGCCGAGGTCAGTGACCAGATTGTTAAGTTTCTGCGTACTGTAAACCCTGCATAAAACTCAACCGAAGCGATACCGCAATGAAACGCTCTAATGCTTGTGTTGCTGGAAGAGGCTGCCTCCGGGCGGCCTCTTCTATTGGGGCCGAGCCGCCACCACGAGCTTGTGGTATTCGCCGGGTGTGTAGCCCACCAGATTGCGGAAGTCGTTAATGAGGTGTGCCTGGTCGGCGTAGCCCAGGTCGAGCGCGAGTTGGGCGCCGTCGAAGGGATGGCCGGTGTGGAAGCGTTCCACGAGCTCGTGCAGACGATAGCGCCGGATAACCCACTTGGGAGAGACGCCGACATAGTCCTCGAAGAGCCGCTGTAGTGACCGGAGACCCATGCCTGCACGCGCGGCTAGTTGATCGACGGTCAGCAGCGACGGGTCTTTGAAGATGGTGTCCACTAACTCCGAACTTAGAGTGACCGATGGGTCCGGCTTGGGCAAACGCTCTGTCAGGAACTCGCTGGCGACCTTCGCCATGGCTTCCGCGTCGGGAGAGTGATGGATTGCGGACGTCAGTTTCCGAATGGACGGGCCGAAGATCTGTTCTGCGGGGACAATGCGATCCCTAAGGGTCGAAACAGATTCTCCGAGATAGGGACGGAAGCTCCGGGCTTGAACTTGACGCCGAAGACCCGCACCCAGCCTTCCAATTGCCTGGAGAACTTGCCGGTGCAGACACCTGCTACCTCGATTTTGTGGGCGGCTGGGTCCGTCTGCTGTAGATCCTGCTCAAAGATCAATTGGACGTTTGGATGAGGCAGAGTCTCTTGGGATCGAGGCTCAAACTCACGCAGATCCCATTGCACCATCCAATAGTGCTGAACCCAGGGGACCAGGTGGGGCAGAGGAGCCAATCGGAAATGGAGGAATTTACCTCCGGTGGGATCGGCAGGCTGCAACACCCCGCGCGGAGGGCCGACGCTTTCCGCAAAAGACTGGGTCTCTGTCGGCGATTGCGATTGTCGCCTTTTTTCAATCTTTGCCGGGGGCTTCGTTTTAGCGTTGGTTCTGGAAGGCATACAGAGAGGGTGTTATCCGATCTGTCGGGTGATTGATTTGATACTCAGAGTACTCCGTGCAGCCGTGACTATGGCAGTCTTGATGATCGGGGTTACCTCGTCGATAGTGGCCGCAGTCCCAACCCAACAAACTGGAGAAAAAGTCATGAAGCATGCAAAGGGAACGTTTGAGGTGAAGATCGCCCCTGCCGAGATGTCGGCTCTCGGAAAAGAGGCCGGAATGGGGCGGATGACGATCGACAAGGTGTTTGCAGGGGAGCTGGAGGGAACCAGCAAGGGCGAGATGCTGACTGGGATGACGGAGAGCACGGGAGCGATGGCCTACGTCGCCATCGAACGCGTCACCGGCAAGCTCGACGGCCACGCTGGGAGCTTTCTCTTGATGCACAACGCCTCGATGAACAAGAACGACCCGAAGTCGAGTCGTCTGCAGGTTGTTGTGGTTCCGGGGTCGGGAACGGAAGGTCTTAGCGGATTGACCGGGACGCTGACGATCATCATCGATGGTGCGGGGAAGCACTCCTATGACTTTGAGTATGAGTTGCCGTAGGTGGGAAGAATTAGAACATCTTCACGCGTAGGGTGATCTGTCTTTTTCGATTCTCCCCACACTGTGTCATCTCGACCGTAGGTGGCGTTCTTTGCCACCGAAGCGGAGAGACCTGCATGTTGCAGAGCGCGATGCAAATGTTTGTGGCGCGCTTTGCGTCAAGACCTGCAGTTTGCTTGTGCCAGCACTATCGCCTGCGCAGGCAAGCTGCAGGTCTCTCCACTCCGCATGACGATAAAACCATCATGCTCCGGTCGAGATGACAGTTCTGAGGGAATTCATCCTGTTTCCTGATCTCTGATCTCTGATCTCTGATCTCTCTTCTCTGTTTCCTGTTACCGCCCCATCCATCCGCCATCGACCGTAAGCACCGTGCCCGTAACGTAGTCGCTTGCAGGCGAGGAGAGAAAGAGCGCCGCTCCTGCGAGGTCCTGCGGTTTGCCCCAGCGGGCTGCCGGGATGCGCTCGAGGATCTGGCGATTGCGGGTCTCGTCGGCTTGCAGGGCCTCGGTGTTGGTGGTGGAGAAGTAGCCGGGTGCGATGGCGTTGACCTGGATTCCCTTGGGGGCCCACTCGTTGGCCAGCGCCTTGGTGAGTTGGGCCACGCCGCCCTTGGAGGCGGCATAGGCGGGCACGCGGATGCCGCCCTGGAAGCTGAGGAGGGAGGCGATATTCACGATCTTTCCAGCGGCACTGCGCGAGATGATGTCACGGCCAACAAACTGCGAGAGCTGGAAGACGCTGGTGAGATTTACCTGCAGCACCTGCTGCCAGTCTTCGAGCAGCGTGTCCTCGGCTGCGTTGCGGTGGATCGTCCCGGCATTGTTGATGAGGATGTCGACGTGCCCGAAGCGCTCCTTGACCGCTCCGAAGAGAGACTCCGCCCCGGTGGTCGAAGAGAGGTCGGCTTGGAAGGCCTCGGCCTTCGCGCCAATGGTGGTAGCGGTCTCCGTGGCGGGGCGGCGGTTGCCATGGACGGCGACTTCGGCACCGGCCTGGGCAAGAGCCGTAGCGATGGCCGCGCCAAGGCCGCTGGCGGCCCCGGTGACGAGCGCGACTTTGCCGTCGAGGCGGAAGAGATCGAGGATGGTCGGGGCGGGGGCGGAGGTAGACATGATGAAGAAACTCTACGCGGAGTGACGCGCTAAGAGCAAAGGCCGGGCGCAAAACCGGAGCCGAGGTTTTTTGTAGCCTCGAAAAAACATTAATTTGTGCAGTCATCCGGTTGTATAAAGCTGACGACTCTATGCACACTTGCGTATGCTGTTGAGCGGGGTAGATGGAATCCGTTCCCCGGAGGATATGAGATGAGGGATCTATTGGGTGTGTTTGGACGGCCCGTGCGAAGTCTGGCAACGATGGCACTGGCCTGTGGCGCAGTGGTGGGATCGACCGTTGCGGTGAGCGCGCAGAATGCGCCGGCAGCCGCGCCGCCGGTGATTCAGACGCAGCCCGAAGTCCTGAACTTCGACGCGCTGGCCCAGCAGGGCAAAGAGCTGCTGGAGAAGGCCAAGGCCGGGAGTGGAAGCGCCGGCATTACGCTGGCCAACTACAACGGCCACTACACCATGCTGACAGCTCGCACCAAGAGCGGCGGCGGCGAACAGCACAAGCACTTTGCCGACTTTCTGATCGTTGTTGATGGCGAGGGTACGGAGTTGACTGGCGGCACAATGGTCGATGCCAAAGAGGGGCCGAACGGTGAGGTGCGAGGAACACGGCTGGAAGGCGCAACGCCTCATGTGCTGCACAAGGGCGATGTGATTCATATTCCCGCAGGAACACCGCATCAGGCTATCGAAGCGCCAGGGCAGAGCATCACGATTTATGTGATCAAGGTCGAAGAGTCGGGTCCATCGAGGCTGGCGGAATTTTTGAGTGCACCGCCACCGCCGCCCCCTCCGCCGCCGCCTGCGAAGAACTAATGGGGTAGGGAGAGTTTTGTTTTTGCTTTTGCTGTTGTTTGTTTTTCGTCGTCATCCTTGAGAGAGCGTAGCGAACGAAGGACCCCCGTATTCGTTCGTGGTGGCATAGATTTCTGTGGCGCTGCTCAATGCGGGGGTCCTTCAGCTCCGCTTCAGGATGACGACGAAAAACAAGCAACGACGAAAAACGAGCAACGGCAACCGACAACAGTGTGCAATATGTGCAGTAGAGGCGCGTTATTCTTAAGAGCCAAACGATAGAGGGAGATTCACGATGAAGTTGTTGCAGATGGCCGATCCGGTTCGCTACAGCCGTATGACGACGCCGGAGTTGCGCGAGACGTTTCTGCTGGAAGGCCTGTTTCGCCCCGGCGCGCTGGATCTCGCATATGTCGATCTGGATCGCACTGTGATCGGGTCAGCTGTGCCGACGGCAGCTCCCTTGTCTCTGGAGACGCAGCCGGAGCTACGCGCGGAGTTCTTCTGCGAGCGTCGTGAACTGGGCGTGCTCAACGTCGGTGGCGCGGGTTCGGTAACCGTCGATGGCGCAACGTTTGAACTAGCCAAGCTGGATTGCCTCTACGTTGGGCGCGGAAGCAAGGCCGTCAGCTTCGCCAGCCAGGACGCGGCGAACCCTGCAGCGTTCTATCTGTTGAGCTATCCGGCCCATGCCGAGTTTCCTACGAAAATGGTGCACTTCAAAGACCTTGAAGGGCTTAAACTCGGCTCGGTAGAAACCTGCAACAAGCGCACGATCTATAAGGCGATCTACAGAGAGGGCATTCGCAGCTGCCAGCTGGTTATGGGCTTCACGCTGCTGGACGAAGGCTCGAACTGGAACACCATGCCACCGCACACGCACATGCGCCGCAGCGAGGTCTACATGTACTTCGATGTCGATCCTGCGCACCGTGTGTTGCACCTGATGGGGCCGCCGCAGGAGACCCGGCACCTCTTTATCGGCGATCGCGAGGTTGCGGTCTCGCCGGGCTGGAGCGTCCATGCGGGTGTCGGCACCAAGAGCTATGGCTTCTGCTGGGGAATGGGCGGGGAGAACCAGGCGTACGACGATATGGACGGCGTCGCCATCACGGAGTTGAAGTGAGAGAGTTCGGCGGCGAATTCGCGAACGCCGCACATGGCGGTCTGGTCATGCGCGATCCGGTGCTATGCGAGTGGGATCTCGTCTCGCTTGGTGAGGTAATGCTGCGCTTCGATCCCGGCGAAGGCCGCATCGTCGGCTCGCGCAGCTTTCGCGTGTGGGAGGGTGGCGGCGAGTACAACGTCGTGCGCGGCTTGCGGCGCTGCTTCGGTTTGCGCACCGCCATTGTTACGGCGCTCGTGGACAATCCCGTAGGCCGTCTCGTCGAAGACCTGATGCTGCAAGGTGGCGTCGATCTGTCGCATGTCTTGTGGCGAGACTTCGATGGCATTGGGCGCGAGGCCCGTAATGGCGTCTATTTTCTGGAACGCGGCTTTGGCGTGCGCGGCGGCCTCGGCATGATGGATCGCGGCAACACTGCGATCTCGCAGGTAAAGCCGGGCGATGTGGACTGGGACGAGATCTTCCAGGATGAAGGCGCGCAGTGGTTCCACACCGGTGGCGTGATGGCGGCGCTGAGCGAGGACTCCACCGAGGTGGTGCGCGAGGCCATGACCGCGGCCAAGCGTCACGGAACCATCGTGAGCTTCGATTGCAACTACCGGCCTTCGCTGTGGAAGTCGCGTGGCGGCAGGCAAGGTTCCATCGATGTGAATCGTTCTCTGATGCCGCTGGTCGATGTTCTGTTCGGCCACGAGGGCGATATCGCCGCAACGCTCGGCGAGGCTTCACAGGGGCCGGTTTGGCACACGCTGGAGAGCTTCCACGCGATGGCTGGGCGCGTGACCGCGGAGTTCGAAAACCTCAAGGTCATCGCCAGCACGGTGCGGCGTCCGCTTACAGCAAACCGCAATGGCTGGAGCGCCTTTGGCTATGCCGAAGGGGAAGCCTATGAGGGGCTGCGTTTTGACGATCTGGAGATTCTGGACCGCGTTGGCGGTGGCGATTCCTTTGCATCGGGGCTGATCTATGGTCTGCTTCAGGGCAAGGGCATACGCTGGGCACTGGACTGTGGCATAGCCCATGGTGCGCTCGCGATGACTACGGCGGGTGATTCGTCGATGGCTACGTTGAATGAAGTGGAGCGGTTGATGACGGGTGGTTCGGCCGGGACGGTACGATAGATCAGCAGCTTATTGAGTGGGAACGAGACGAAAGACATGGCCTTGACCAAAACTGAAGTGTTGCAGCAGTTGCGCAAGATCGGGCTGGTGCCCGTATTGCGTGCCGAGAGCGAAGAGCAGGGACTGGCGCTGGCGGAAGCCATCGCCGCCGGTGGCGTGACGGTGCTTGAAGTCACGATGACTGTGCCCGGTGCGGTGCGTTTGATGGCGCGACTCACCAAAGAGCGTCCTGACCTCCTCATCGGTGCGGGGACAGTGCTCGACCCCGAGACCGCGCGCATCTGCATGCTGGAAGGCGCACAGTTTGTGGTGAGCCCCTCGTTGAATGTGAAGACCGTGGAGATCTGCCAGCGCTACGACATCGCCGTACTTCCGGGCGCGCTTACGCCGACCGAGGTCGTCACGGCCTGGCAGTGTGGCGCGGATGTCATCAAGGTCTTCCCGGCCAATGCGCTGGGCGGAGCGAAGTACCTGAAGAGCCTGAAGGCTCCGCTGCCGCAGGTTGAAATGATTCCGACGGGCGGCGTCTCACTGGCGACGGCTCATGAGTTTCTTGAAGCCGGCGCGTTTGCACTGGGAGTCGGCGCGGACCTCGTGGATACGAAGGCCATTGCTGCCGGGCAGCATGAGAAGATCACCGAAAATGCGCGGAAGTATCTCGAGATTGTGAAGCACTTTCATCAGCACGCGCACTAGAGAAGGCATGTCTTTCTGCCATCGTTCCACTGCGAAGTGCAAAAGCCTTGACGCAACGGGCGCGACGGCTCGCCAAGGAACGCGACGGCATTCGTGTTTGGGAAAATGCTTACCCTACGTACTGCAGCCGTTGCGTATCGTCGCGAACCGCAGCGCCCGTTGCGTCAAAGGTTTTGCAACGCACAGCACTAGTAGCGTGGAACGGTAGGGTCGATAGAGCGTGACCAGGCATCGATGCCACCTGCGACTGACTGTGCCTGATCGAAGCCCTGCTGGCGAAGCCACGCGGCCACCGAGAGGGAGCGCGCCCCGTGATGGCAGAGAACGAGGATGTGCTGCTCTTCGTCGAGCTCCTGGTGTGCGCGGCTGGGGATCTCTCCCATCGGCATCAGTTTGCTGCCCTCAATGTTGGCAGTGTTGAACTCCCACTGTTCGCGTACGTCGAGGAGAAGGGGCGGATTGGCCGAGGCTAGTTGCTGTTTGAGCTGCTCGACTGTGATTTCAAGGTCCATAGGGTAAGGATACAAGGCCGCTGCTACTCCGAGTCAGCCTCAACAAACGACTTCAGTCGAGCCAGCGCCTGATCCCAGCGCTCGGAGACGAGATCGAGATATTGCTTGAGCTCGTCAATGGGCTCGGGGTTGAACTCGAACAAGCTCTCTCGCCCGGCTCGTGTGCTATGCACGATGCGGACTCGCTCCAGGATGCGCAGGTGTTTGGTGACGGCCTGACGAGTCAGTCTGGAACCCTCCGTGAGCTGCGCGATGGAGTGCCGCTGCCCGTCGGAGAGCCTGACGAGCAGCGCCAGACGCGTCTCATCACCGAGAGCGGCGAAGACAGCTGCCTTTGCTTGTGGTTGCTGGTTAGGAAACCTTGGCGACATAAGCCTCGATATTCTTGAGCTGTTGTGTCCAGCCGTCTTCGTTCATGCGGAAGGCATCGGCGAAGCGCTCGCGGGGAATATTTTCGAAACCGGATTCCGTAATGATGAGAGCCGTGCCGGTGGCAGTTTTTTCGAGCTTGAATTCGACAAGGGTAGGCGTCTCTTTCGAGTAGTCCACCTTGGGGTCGATCGCATAGGGGTGCCAGGTGAAGAAGAAGAAGTGCTCGGGCTCCAGCTTTTGCACGGCAACCTCCATGAGGAGATGTTCGTAGCCGGGCCAGGTGATATAGCCGCGAGCGGTCTTGCCGGGGATGAAAGGGCCTTCCAGGTTCACCCGGAACCATTCGCCGAACTCGCGGTAGTCGGTCAGGGCTCGCCAAACACGCGATTGCGGGGCCTTTAGTTCGATGTGTTTTTCTATTCGATTGGTCATGTATGCAACCTCTTGGTTGCATATTACGAAAAGGACCGGGTGAATAGCAACCTTTTGGTTGCTGTTTTGGGCGAGGGCAATCCCCGGCAGCAGTCTCTGCCACGGAATGCCACAAAACTGATGGCAGGGGATCTTGCTGTTGCTTTTCGGAGTAGCAGCGGCCTTCAGGCCGCGGAAACAAGGTACAACCAGAAAGGGCTTTAGCCCTGGGCCTCTTGCTAATGCCAGCAAAGAGCCCAGGGCTAAAGCCCAGGAAATGTTTTGTCCTATTTCCGCGGCCTGAAGGCCGCTGCTACTCCCCAAGAACAACAGCCGAAAACAAGACCGTGAAAACTACGCGTTCACTCCATGGCATTTCTTGTACTTTTTGCCTGAGCCGCAGAAGCACTCGTCGTTACGGCCGATCTTTTCACCGGTGCGCCGGAGAGCCGAGCCATTGGCTGTTGAGCCACCAGCGCTGCGGGCAGCGTTGAGGTCGCTCTGCTTCTTGCGCTCGAACTCACGCTCCAGCGCATCGATCGTGGTCGATGGCGGCCGCGTCGGAACAGCTGGAGGTGGTGTCTGCGGTGCGTCGAGAGGCAAAGACTGCTGGCTTTGTAAGGCCGGCTGAGCGATCTCGCCAGAGAGGGTGCGCTGCTGGGGAGGCGGTGCAGGCTGTCCTGCCTGCAAGGCGGCCAGCTGCTCTGCCGTCTCGATTGGGGTTCCGTCCGGAGCGAGAATCTGCATGCGGAAGAGATGGCGCGCGGTGTCTTCCTGGAAGCGCAGCATCATCGTTTCGAACATCTCGAACGACTCCTTCTTATAGGCCACCAGGGGATCCTGCTGCGCATAGCCGCGCATGCCGATGCCTTCTTTGAGGTGGTCCATGTTGAGGAGGTGCTCTTTCCAGAGGCCATCGAGGACGGAGAGCATGACGATGCGCTCGTGGTAGCGCATATTGGGTTCGCCGAGGATCTTCTCCTTCACGTCATAGCGCTCGCGCAGCTTGTCGAAGATGGTATCGCCAAGCTCGTGGCGCGACAGCTCGGTTGGATCGAGCTCGCCTTCGAACTTGGCGCCGAAGACGTCGTAGACCTGTGCGAAGATCTGTTCGGTGTTCCACTGGTCCGGATGCGCCTTTTCAGGCGCGAACTCTTCGAGGATGCCGGAGAGGATGGTCGCGACGTAGTCGTCGGTGATGAGCTGCTTCTGCTCGACGCCTTCCATGAGCTGGTGGCGCAGGCCATAGACGGCCTCACGCTGCTTGTTCATGACGTCGTCGTACTCGAGCACGTGTTTGCGTGACTCGAAGTTCTGCGATTCGACGGCCTTCTGCGCGGCTTCGATGCGCCGCGAGATCATGCGGCTCTCGATGGGCACGCCCTCTTCCATGCCGAGCGACTGCAGCAGGGTGCTGACCCACTCGCGCGCGAAGATGCGCATGAGGTCGTCTTCCAGGGAGAGGAAGAAGCGTGAAGATCCGGGATCGCCTTGACGTCCTGCGCGGCCGCGGAGCTGGTTATCGACGCGCCGTGACTCATGGCGTTCGGTGCCGAGGATGTGCAGGCCACCGGCCTCGATGACGGCATCGTGTTCCTGCTTGGTGGCCGCGGAGTGGGCGGCGACGATGGTGTCCCACTGCTCCTGCGAGGTCTCGAACTCCTGCGACTGGTAGTAGAAGCGCACGAAGCCCGGTGCGGCGACCGGCTGAATCGCGCCTTCCGCGGCAGAGACGGCGCGGGCGAGCGAACGCTTGACGAGATCCTGCCGCGCCATGAACTCGGAGTTGCCGCCGAGCAGAATGTCCGTACCGCGACCGGCCATGTTGGTGGCGATCGTGACCATGCCCAGCCGTCCAGCCTGGGCGACGATCTCGGCTTCCTTCTCGTGGAACTTGGCGTTCAGCACGACGTGGCGCACGCTCTTGCGCTTCAGGATGTCGGAGAGCAGCTCGGACTTCTCGATGCTGGTGGTTCCCACCAGCACAGGCTGCTTCATCGCGTGCAGGCGCTCGATCTCGTCGGCGACGGCGAAGTATTTTTCCTTGGCCGTGCGGTAGACGACGTCGGGGTTTTCGATGCGCAGCATCTGCCGGTTCGTGGGGATGACGACGATGTCCAGCTTGTAAATTTTGTCGAACTCGGCGGCTTCTGTCTCGGCGGTGCCGGTCATGCCGGAGAGCTTCTTGTACAGGCGGAAGTAGTTCTGGAAGGTGATGGTCGCGAGTGTCTGATCTTCCTTGCGGATCTGCACGCCTTCCTTGGCTTCGACGGCCTGGTGCAGGCCATCCGACCAGCGGCGGCCGGGCATCAGGCGGCCGGTGAACTCGTCGACGATGATGACTTCGCCGTCCTTCACTACGTACTCCACATCGCGCTTGTAGAGAGAGTGCGCCTTGATGGCGACCTCGATGTGGTGCTTCATGTCCCAGTTTTCGGGGTCGGCGATGTTGCCGATGCCAAGGATGGCTTCGATCTTCTCCCAGCCGTCGTCGGTGACGGTGATGGCGCGCGCCTTTTCGTCGACGACGTAATCGCCGGACCAGGTCTTGGTCTCGAGCGTCTCGATCAGCTCGCCGGCTTCAATCTTGGGAATAACGGTATTGGCGATGGCGTATTTGTCGGTGGTCTTGTCGGTTGGGCCGGAGATGATGAGCGGGGTGCGGGCTTCGTCGATGAGGATCGAATCGACCTCGTCGACGATGCAGTAGTAGTGGCCGCGCTGCACGGTCTCGCCGAGCTCGAACTTCATGTTGTCGCGCAGGTAGTCGAAGCCGAACTCGTTGTTCGTGCCGTAGGTGATGTCCGAGGCATAGGCTTCGCGGCGTTGGCGATCGTCCAGATCATGCACGATGACGCCGACGGTGAGGCCGAGGAAGCCATAGATCTTGCCCATCCACTCGGCATCGCGCTTGGCGAGATAGTCGTTCACGGTTACGACGTGGACGCCGTGCCCGGCGAGCGCGTTCAGATAGCAGGGAAGTGTGGCGACGAGGGTCTTGCCTTCGCCGGTCTTCATCTCAGCGATCTTGCCGGAGTGCAGCGTCATGCCGCCGATCATCTGGACGTCGAAGTGGCGCATGCTGACGACGCGGCGACCGGCCTCGCGAACCACAGCGAAGGCTTCGGGCAGGATCTCATCGAGCGCGGCCTTCTCGGCGGCGACGATCTCGTCGGCATCCGTCAGGCCTTCGATGGCTTTGGCGATGCGGGCTTTGAATTCAGGAGTTTTGGCCTGCAGCTCGGCGTCAGAGAGGGATTTGGCAGCTTCATCGAAACTATTGATCTGCGCAAGCACAGGGAGCATGCGTTTGACGGCGCGCTCGTTGCTGGTACCGAAGACTTTGGCGAGAACTTTGTTGAGCAAAACGGGTGTCCTTCTTGCGTGGGCGCCAGGTGGAGACACAGGCGCAGAGGATCGCAACCTCGAGTTTACGTGAAACGGATAGGCCGAACCGGAGTGGTGACCTGGACGAAACGCGTGGGAGGGCGGACTCTAGACGCCGAAACCGGTGACGGCCTGAAGCTCTACGCAATGTGCGGAGGGCGGGCGCATCGTCCAGACGGTGCGGTGCAGCGCGAGCGAGGCGACGGGAAGATCGAGCGCAAGGGCGTCGCTGCTATCGGAGTTGAACTCCGATAGGGTGCTGATTCCGCCGCGGTCCTGGCCCAACAGCATGCTGATGTAATGGCCGCCGATGCTGAAGTCGCTGTCGCGCACGACCGACCCTTCTGCCACGCCCAGAGAGGCTAGCAGCAGGAGGACGCTTGCGAGATGGATCGCGCGGAGTCGCATTGATTGAATTTTAGCCGATGACGGGATTAAGGGGGTAAATAGCTGGTGGGGGGCAGGACCGATTCCAGCAAGCCTCCCAGGAGCGGGTAGTACGATAACCAGAACCAAAGCAAGGGAGAGCCCCCCTCATGGCAGCAGCAGCCGAGGCAGTCCCACAGATCGCGGCACTTCAGTCGGCCCTGCGGAAGGCGCGATGGAGGCTAATTCCGCTGCTGTCAATCTGTTACCTCGTCGCGTTTATGGACCGCGCAAACATCAGCTTTGCTCAGGAGTCCCTAAGCCGCGACCTGCACTTTACGCCGAAGGTCTATGGGCTGGGCGCGGGACTGTTCTTCCTGAGCTATGCTCTGTGCGAGATACCTTCCAACCGCATGTTGTTGCGCTTTGGACCGCGCAAGTGGCTGGCACGCATCATGTTGACGTGGGGGCTGATTGCAGCGGCGATGGTCTTTATCCATTCGACCAGGAGCTTCTACGGCATGCGCCTTCTGCTCGGCATTGCGGAGGCAGGCTACTTTCCAGGGGCACTCTTCTACTTGTCGCAATGGTTTCCGGCGACGGAACGGGCGCGCTCGATCAGCCTCTTCTATATGGCGTTTCCGCTGAGCGGGACGGTCATGGGCGGTGTTGCCGGGCTGCTGCTGCGACAGAATGGGCGGCTGGGACTTACGGGCTGGCAGTGGTTGTTCCTGGTGGAGGCTCTGCCTGCCATTCTGCTGAGTGTCGTGGTGTGGTGCTGTCTGCCCGAGGGGCCGCAGACTGCCAAGTGGCTCAGCGCAGAAGAACGCGAAGCCCTGACCGCCGAGCTTGCAAACGATCCGGTGGGTTTGCGCGAAGCCGCGCATATCGGCAGCGGGCTGCGCCGGGCTCTGACCAGCGGTCGTGCATGGACGATCAGCCTCTTCCTGTTTTTTACGCTGGGTTCGTACTATGCGCTCATCTTTTCGCTGCCCACGCTGCTGCAGGAGCTCACCGGCTGGAACGTGGGGCATGTCGGCTACCTGGTTGCGGGTTTTGGACTCGCGGGCGCTGTGGCGATGGTGCTGGTCGCGTTGCACTCCGACTACACGCGAGAACGGCGATGGCACATTGTGGTTCCAACCGGGTTCATGACACTTGCGGTGTTGGCCGCAGGGTTAGGCTTCGCCGGCAAAGCGCATATAGCGGGCTGGGGAACGGTCCTCGCGCTGCTGGTGGCGATCACCTCTTACTATGCGATGCAGGGGCCAGCGATGGGTCTGCCCAATATGGTGTTTTCCGGCGATGCCGCAGCAGTAGCCATCGCGATGCTGACGATGGGCGGCATTGCTGGCGGTTTTGTGGGGCCGTACTGGATGGGCTGGATGCGCGAGTCGACCGGAGGCTATGCCCGGGGTATTGGCTTGCTGTGTGTGCCATGCCTGCTGGGCGGGCTGCTTATATTGGCGCTCCTGCGAAGCATTTCATCGGAGAGCAGCGGAAACTAGGGCTTTTCGTCATGGAAGAGGCGTGGTGGATGTTGTCGACGAAGAGGGCTCTCCAGCACCATGGGTAGTACGATGGGCGTGGTTTCTGACAGGCTTGGAGGTCGTTGCGTGAAGTCGAGTAGAGGTTATGCGTGCGTGTGGGTTGCCGCACTGACGATGAGCGTGGCGGCGCAGCAGGCTGGCACGTGGACGGTCAAGCCGGAGTGGGTGCGGGCCCATGAGGAGTTTCTAGCCAGCGATGCGATGCATGGTCGTGGCAGCGCGACACACGATGAGGAGATCACGGCGACCTATGTGGCCTCGGAGTTCAGGGCCTATGGATTGAAACCTGCTCCGGAGATGCAGGGCTACCTCCAGAGCGCGGAGGTTGTGTCTCCTACGCTGGATGGCCACGCGACACTCTATGCACAGAGTGTTTCTGTGGTTGAAGGTGCGGATCTTCAGCTTTTGGCTTCTTCGGGGGAGAGCGTGTCCGGCTCTCTGGTGCATGTATCTGCCAAAGAGGCCGCCGCTGCGAAGATTGATCGCAACTCTGTAGTCCTGCTAACCGGTTTGGCGCCTGGGCAGGGTGCCTTGGGCGTGCTGCGGTCCCTCTGGAGGCAGCATCCGGCAGCGCTTGTGCTGGAGCAGGGGGAGGAGACGCAGCAGATCTCTACGGTATTTGGTGGCAAGACCCACGTCGCTATTCATTTGAAGGAGATGCCGGCGGAGTTCGATGCGACGATCGTTGTGCTGCGCGGGAAGGCGTTCTCGCAGCTTGAGGCCGCAAAGGATGGAGAGCGGATAGAAGTTGCCGTGCATACCACGGTGCAGACTGCCCCGAGGATGACGTATAACGCCATCGGCTACCTGGAAGGGAGCGATCCGAAGAGTGGAACGATTCTTCTGACAGCGCATCTGGATCATCTGGGGGTAGGGAGTGCGGTGAATGGGGATGCAATTTACAACGGTGCGAATGATGATGCGGCGGGCACGACGGCCGTCTTGGAGCTTGCGCATGCGCTTGCGGCAGGACCGCGGTTGAAGCGCAATGTATTGTTTGTCTGCTATGGCAGCGAAGAGATTGGGGAACTGGGGTCAACGTACTTTGGAATGCACCCGCCTGTGCCGCTGAAGGATTTGGTGACGAACCTGGAGTTCGAGATGATCGGCGCTCAGGACCCTAAGATGCCTAAGGGAGTGTTGTTGCTGACCGGGTGGGAGCGTTCAAACCTGGGGCCGACTCTGAAGAAGCACGGCGCGCTGCTGGGGCCCGATCCCTATCCGGAACAGCACTTCTTTGAGCGTTCGGACAACTATGCGCTGGCGTTGAAGGGAGTGGTGGCGCATACGGCAGCGGGCTGGGGAACGCCGCCGACGTACCATCAACCGAACGATGACCTGGCGCATCTGGATCTGCCCTTTATGACGGCTGCGATCCAGAGCCTGGTGGAACCGGTACGGTGGTTGGCCGACAGCGACTTCAGGCCAGAGTGGGTGCCGGGCGGTGCGCCGAAGAACTAAGAGGCGTTGAAACGGTTCTCAGGAAGAGGCTGTACTCTACTGTTTTTGGCCGTGGAACAGGGCATGGTTGATGTCCGGCCAGAACTCCTTGACCTCGAAGGTGGCAGCATCGATGGCTATATCCAGGCCCCACTGGCTGCCGGTATTGCCGAAGCCACGCTGGCTGGATGGATAGTAGAGGTTGGAGATACCAGCAGAGGCTCCGGAGCCAATGACTTCGCCGGCGTTGAAGACCTCCTTGCCGGAGTCCGACCGGGTGATCACAGCACGGCTGAGGGCATATTCGGTGCGTTTGAGAAATCCTCCGCGGCCTAACGTGTAGTAGCGGGTGTCTTCGTGAGTGACGGCGGGGACGATAAATTCCACCAAGTAGTTTTCGCTCGTCTGATCCACGGTTGAATGCCAGAGATAACGGCCATAGCCGACTCCGCCACCGCCAAACTCGGGTACGGAGTTGCGGCCCAGGTTGAAGCCTGCAAGCGCTGCAGGCACAACAATGGAGGAGTAGTCGAAGGAGTCCTGGCTCGCGGTCACGAATTTTTCTTTGACGGATTGCGGCGGCAGCTTCTGATCTGCGCTTACGGCACGAAAATTCGGGATGATGCCGAGGATGCGCGTCGTCTGCTTGCCCGTGGAATCGTCGCTCTGTGGTGTCTGTGGTGTTGGAGCATCGAAAGTGGGTTTGGGTTGTAGACTCGACGACTCCAGAGGAGATCCCGCGATCGCGGAACTGGTGGCCTCGCCCGGATCAGGCGAGGAGTTATACCGGGCGCTGGTTGTTGGGCTGACAGCGGTATTGGGAGCGGTAGAAACCGCAAGCTGCTGCGCACAGAGTCCACCGGTGCAGAGCAATCCGAGGAGAAGAGAGGTCGAAACTGTCTGCCGTCGCAAGATCTTCGTCATGTTTCCTTATACGTTAGTTGGTTCTGAACTGGATTTGGATTCGAAGAGTTCAAATTGCTCTATGTATTCCTATCGTTGCAGTTATAGATAGATGGACGAGAGGGCGGCTGGGATGCACAGGATTGTGACTTCATCAAAAGAATCTAAAGATATCAAGGATTAGGATAGCTTGGATGCACGAAGTGGCGGGAGCTATGCTGGGGGGATTGGTGTACTGCACCAACGGAGCAAGAGGAGAGTTTTGATGAGCAGCAGGGCAGTAGAGTTTGCGAAGGACAATGGCGTACGGTTTGTTGAGGAACTAAAGGCGCTGCTGCGCATCCCATCGATTTCAACAACGCCGGAACGCGCAGGCGATGTGCGCAAAGCGGCAGAATTCGTGGCGACCGGTCTACGTGCGGCCGGCATGGAGAACGTGCGGCTCATCGAAACTTCGACTCCGAAGCGCGAAGGACACCCGCTGGTCTATGCAGATTGGTTGCATGCCCCCGGTAAGCCGACGGTGCTTTGCTATGGCCACTATGACGTACAGCCTCCCGATCCGCTTGACGAGTGGAAGTCGCCGCCGTTTGAGCCGGAGGAGCGCGACGGCAACATCTACGCGCGAGGGGCCGTCGACGACAAAGGCCAAATGTGGATGCATGTGAAGGCGCTCGAGTCGCTGCTGAAGGCCGAGGGTAAGCTGCCGGTCAATATCAAGGTGATTGTCGAGGGTGAGGAGGAGGTTGGAGGCGAAGGCATTGCGGCGTTCGTTCGTGAGCATGGCGACGTGCTGAAGGCCGATGCCGCACTCGTCAGCGACACTGAGATGTTCGCGCCTGAGTTGCCAACGTTGTGTGTGGGCCTGCGTGGCATGATCTATACCGAACTTGAGGTGCGCGGCGCGGGGACGGACCTTCATTCCGGCATGTACGGAGGCGCTGCCCCGAATCCCTTCGTAGCGCTGGCGCAGATCATTACAAAGTTGAAAGACGAGTCCGGGCACATCGCAATTCCCGGCTTCTACGACGGTATCGAAGAGCCGAGCGCCGATGAGCTAAAGGCATGGAAGTCGCTGCCGTTCGATGAAGAGCACTATCGCAAGACCGAGGTTGGCTCAACGGAGCTGACCGGTGAAGCGGGTTTCAGCGTCCTGGAGCGTACCTGGTCGCGGCCGACGATGGATGTTCACGGTATGCCCGGCGGCTTCACCGGGGCCGGCGCGAAGACGGTGATTCCCGCAAAGGCGCTGGCCAAGATCAGCTTCCGCCTCGTGCCGGGAATGACGCCCGATGCGACCTTTGCGAAATATAAGGCCTTCGTGGAGAAGATCTGTCCCAAGGGTATTCAGGTGTCGGTGCGGATGATCCACTCGGGCGAGCCGATCGTTGTGAGCACGGATAACGACTACATCCGTGCCGCGAAAGAGGCGATGGGAGAGGTCTTTGGCAAGGAGACGGTCTTCGTGCGCGGTGGCGGGTCGATTCCGATCGTCGGCGACTTCGTCCGGGAGCTGGGAATCCCGACGGTGATGATGGGCTTCGGTTTGCCGGACGACAACCTCCATGCCCCGAACGAAAAATTTCATCTGGCGAACTTCCATCGCGGGATTGAGTCAATAGTGCGGTTCTTTGGGCTGGTTGGCGGCGCGTAGGGGCGTTTCTATCCAGTAGCGATATGCGAGTTGCGAGGGATGATCGCTTGAGCGATACGAAGCTGCCCGTGCATGGATTTGTGCTGGCAGGCGGTAAGAGTTCGCGCATGGGCCAGGACAAAGCGCTGCTCACCTTTTGTGGGCGGCCGATGATCGAGATCGCGGTTGAAAAGCTGCGGGAGTTCTGCGCTGAAGTCAGCATTGTAGGGAACCGGGAAGACCTGCAGGTGTTTGCGCCGGTAGTCCGGGAAGAACGGTTGAACGTGGGGCCGGTGGCAGGGGTTGAAGCCGGCTTGTTAGCGGCGACGCAACCATGGGCGATGTTTGTGCCGGTGGATGTGCCGCTGGTGCCGTTGGAGTTGCTGCGGGCATGGGTCGCAGCCGTTGTCGAACAGCAGTCAGCAGGATGTGTGGCAAGTTATCTGCTGGTCAATAAACAGCGACAACCGGCGTTTTGCCTGATGCGGCGGGAGTGTTTTGGCTCCGTTACGCGGGCAGTCGAACGAGGGGAACGTCGACTGGACGATATTCTAATGATCATTGACAACGACGAAGAGGTTGGGTCGTTATGGGTTTGCGATGCCGCCAAATTTGCCCTTAAGTCCAGTCCGTCGTATCTGGATCTTGAGTATTGGTTCTCGAACGTGAATACGCCACAGGAACTTGTTGAGGCGGAAGCCTGGGCTGTTGCATCGAAGGTATGAGCGCGAGTGACATACTAAGTCCAGGAGCGATCTATGACTGACGACAAAGAGGCCGTGCTGCCTAAGGGCGAAGATGAGCCCTTGACCGCGGAACTCTCGCCAGACGTCGCTCCGTTCGTCCAGGAGTTTATGGCGGAGGCTGCGCAGGCCAACGAAGAAGAGGCTGAAGCTATCGCGCAGGACACGACCTTCGCGGCGGACGCAGGGCTGGCCGGTGCGGCCTTTTCGACGGCTTCGCTGATAGGTCCCTACATCTCGTTCGAGCACGTCTGTAAATCATTTGGCGACTTTATCGTCTTAGAGGATGTAAGCTTCTTCGTCAATCCGGGGGAGACGCTCTGCATTCTGGGCCGAAGCGGGGTCGGCAAGTCGGTTTCGCTGCAGATATTGATGGGGTTTCTCAAGCCGGATCGTGGAACCGTGTTGGTCGCCGGTCAGGACATCTCCGGCCTCTCCGAGCGCGAGATGCAGGAGGTTCGACGCAAGGTCACCATGGTCTTCCAGAACGGAGCGTTATTTGATTCTGTTTCGGTGGGCGAAAATGTGGCTTTTCCTCTGCGCGAGCGCAGAACCATGGAGGAAGACCAGATCCAGCAGGTAGTAAAAGGTTTATTGGAGATGGTCGGTGTTGCCGGGATGGAGAATATGCTGCCTTCAGACCTTTCTACGGGCATGAAACGATCGGTCGCCATCGCCCGTGCGCTCGCAGCCCAGCCTTCGGCTGTGCTGTACGACGAGCCGACCACCATGGTCGATCCCTTGATGGCGCATCTTCTTGGAAATCTAATCCAACGCTTGAAGGTGCAGTTGCATCTGACCAGTATTGTAGTTACTCACGACATGCGTTTTGCTCAGAAACTGGCCGATCGCGTAGTCTTTTTGCATGAAGGTAAGGCTCGTTTCTTCGGCACAATGGAAGAAATGCACGCCAGCAACGACCCCGTGCTTCAGGAATTCCTTGCATTGGATGCCTTGGTTCTGCCAAACTAGCAACACACTCAACCCAGCAGGCGCAACCGCAACTTTTTTGAAATGATTGTGTTACAGGAAACAGCTTCTTGTTTCTTACTGTCTTCAATAAGATGCTGTCACCCTTTGTTCCGCAGATTAGGGAACACCACTCAACAAGATATACAAACGCCAGTTCCCTGGCGTTGGGGCCATTTACGGTAGCTCAAGATGACGACACCTGACTATCTCCAACAGATAGTGATTTCCGGAAGACAAAGAAGGCTGAACGCCTCCGCGTCTGGAGCTGCGGGCACGCTATCGCAGCCGGGATTGACCAGCATCGTCTGGGCAAGTTTTGACTTTCTGAGTGCCCTGCTGGGCGGTTTAATTGCGTTCAGGCTCCGGCTTATTCCCGAGGGCCGCGTCCCGGCCGAGAGGGTTCTGGCGCAACTCGTGCCGGTGCAGCCAGCTATTGCCTTGATGTTCCTACTGCTCTTCGGCGTCTACCTGGTGATCTTTGCGCGGATCTACGGCCTGTATGGCATGTCCCAGAACCACAGCGGCTTGCACGAACAGCGGATGACTCTCCAGGCGACCCTGACCGCAGGTTTGCTGCTTTGCGGCAGCTTGTACGTCATGCATGGATACGGCATCTCGCGCGTCATGGTGATGCTGACGGTTGTGCTCACGATGGTGATGGTGATGGCGCGGCGCGCGGTCATGCGGAAACTGCGGGAACGTCGCTTCCTGCAGGGGTTGGAGACGCGCAACATTCTCATTGTGGGCGATGGGCGTGTGGGCCATGCGCTTCGCAATCATCTCGAAACCCTGCGTCACATGGGTTTTCGGTTCATGGGTTTCATCTCGCTTATGCCGCGCAGAGACGATCAAGCGGCTCCCGACGTGATCGGCGACGTTCGCAACTGTGTTGCTTTGGCGAGGTCATTGTTTGTCGACGAGATTTACTTCTCAATTCCCGCGGACAAGCAAACGGTCGTTACGGTCGTCGAAGAGGCTCGCTCGCAAGGCATCGATGTACGTGTGATTCCCGATCTCTATGACGGTTTGGCCTGGAATGCGCGAGTGGAATATATCGGCCAATTCCCGACCATTCCGTTGCATCGCCGCGAGTTTCCACGTGGTGCTTTCCTGTTGAAACGCATTCTGGATGTAGTGCTGTCGCTCATCGTGCTTCTGGCGGTCTCGCCTTTGATGATTGCTATCGCCATTGCGGTTCGGTTCGGCTCGAAGGGCCCCATTTTTTATAGAGCGCAGCGCATCGGTCGTAAAGGACGTACTTTCACCTGCTATAAGTTCCGCACCATGGTGGTGGATGCCGATCGTCTGCGCAAGGACCTGGATCATTTGAATGAGCGTGCAGGAGTGCTCTTCAAGATCAGCAACGACCCCCGGATTACCAAGATCGGGGCTATGCTGCGCAAGTACTCGCTCGACGAACTTCCGCAACTTTTCAATGTATTGATCGGTGATATGAGCCTCGTGGGTCCGCGTCCGCCGATAGCCTCGGAGGTCGAGCAGTACGATATCGCACACCTGCGCCGGCTGGATGTGCTTCCGGGCATTACCGGCTTGTGGCAGGTGGAAGCGCGTCAGGATCCCTCCTTCGACAGTTACATCTCGCTCGACACGGCCTATGTCGAGAATTGGACACTGCTCCTGGATCTTCGTATCCTTGCACGGACCATCGGGGTCGTTGTGGGTGGCACAGGCTCTTGAGGTTGTTTTTGCCGGTGCCTGTCCCACAACCGTCCTCGCGATAGAGCATTTTCGCTATAGGTGTAAACCGAAAGCAAAGATCTATACGCCGTTTTTCCCAATAAAAACGGCACTCGTAGGACTCGTCCATCTCACAGCAATAGGGGAAATGCTCTAGACTTGAACTGTGCGGATTGCGCTGGCCCAAATCAACCCGACTGTCGGAGACTTCTCCGGCAATCTGAAGAAAATTCGTGAGTTCACGGAGCGAGCGGTCGCGGAACACGCTGACCTGGTGATTTTTCCGGAACTGGCGACGTGTGGATACCCCCCTGCGGACCTTCTCGAAAAGGAATCGTTCGTAAAGCGCGCGGAAGAGTCGTTGACCGAGATCGCTGCGCTTACCAAAGGTGAAGGTCGCCCGGCTATCCTGTGCGGTTCGGTGCTACCGGTCCATCAGCCTACCGGCAAGCACGTGCGCAACGTCGCAGCTTTGCTGGAGGCGGGAGAGATTCGGTGTTTGCAGCAGAAGATGTTGCTTCCGTTCTACGACGTCTTTGATGAGCAGCGTTATTTTGAGCCGGCGACACAGCAATCTCTCGTCGTCGTCAAAGGGCAAGCCGTGGCGATCACGGTGTGTGAGGACGCCTGGAACGACAAGATGTTCTGGCCGCGTCTCAACTACTCCATCGACCCCGTCGAGGAGTTGATGAAGCAGTGGGCTGTGCTGCCGCAACCGCTGAGTGGGCCGCGTCTGATTCTGAATATCTCCGCTTCGCCCTATTGGCACGGCAAGGCCGAGGTCCGGCAGCGCATGATTGGCGCCCTGGCGAAGCGGCACAACGCGACTGCCGTGCTGGTAAACCAGGTGGGTGCGAACGACAGCCTGATCTTCGACGGAAACTCGTTCGTTGCCGGTCCTGATGGGGAAATCCACACCCAGGCCCGCGGCTTTGTGGAAGATCTTGTGCTCTTCGATACAGACAATGTGCCGACGAAGACGGTCTCAGTGCCGGATACAAACTACGAAACCCAGACAGCTCTTACCTGGCAGGCTTTGGTGCTTGGAACTCGCGATTACGTACGTAAATGCGGCTTTCAGAAGGCAATTCTCGGTCTGAGCGGCGGCATCGACTCGGCTTTGGTAGCGGTGATTGCAGTGGAAGCGCTGGGGGCAGAGAATGTGCAGGGAATCGGTATGCCGAGCGAATTTTCTTCGAGCGGATCCGTCAGCGATGCCGAGAAGCTGGCGCGAAACCTGGGTATTCCATTCTCCGTTGTGCCTGTGCGTGAGATTTATACAAAGTTTTCTGAATCGCTCGAACCGTTTTTTGCCGGTACGCCGTTCGGCCTGGCCGAAGAGAACCTGCAACCGCGCATTCGCGGCAGCCTCCTGATGGCGCTCTCCAACAAGACCGGGGCTTTGGTGCTGACGACCGGCAATAAGAGTGAGATGGCGACCGGGTACTGCACACTCTACGGCGATATGGTGGGAGCTCTTGCTGTGATCGGCGATGTGTATAAGACGGAGGTCTACGCTCTGAGCCGTTACGCCAACCGCGAGCGTGAGATCATCCCGGAAGATACCTTGACGAAGCCACCCTCGGCCGAACTGCGGCCTGGGCAGAAGGATACCGACTCTCTGCCTCCATATGAGGTACTCGATCCTGTCCTGAAGGCTTACATTGAAGACTACTGCTCTGCCGAAGAGATCGCAGCCCGGCAGAATGTCAGCGTGGAACTGGTTCGGTCTGTGATTCAGCTCGTTGAGCGCAGCGAATACAAGCGGCAGCAAGCAGCGCCGGTACTCAAGGTTTCCAAAAAGTCCTTTGGCACGGGGAGGCGTTTCCCCATCGCCGCAAAACGTGAAGTTTAAAAAGATGCCCGAAGCGGGCTCAGGAGATAGCAAGACGTGAAGAACAGCAAACTCGCATGGGCAGCCGGTTTGGCGCTGCTGACAACCGCAGCCTCCAACATTGCACAGACGCCCGCGCCACCCCAGCTAAGCCCCGCGACACAAGAAGCCAATCAAGCCGCAACTCCGCAGGCGCCTGCAGCCCATGCCAACCCGTTTCCTGCAGTGAATCCGAAAAACTTTACCGCAACCTCCCCAACGGCCGATGACGTCAACAGCTTTCTGAAGTCAATCTGGGGTTACGACGAGAACCGTATCTGGAGTGTCGCTGCAATCCTCGCAACACCTGCCCCCGGCGTCAGCAAAGTCGTTGTCTTCGTAGCCGACAAGACACAGCCAGGCAAGGGGACGCAGACCATCTTCTTCACAACGCCCGATGGCAAGCATGCGATCGCTGATAACGTGATCGACTTTGGCCCGAAACCCTTTGCCGAGTCGCGGAAGACGCTGCAGGAGCGGGCCAATGGACCTGCGCGGGGAGCGAAGAGCAACGATCTTCTGTTGGTTGAGTTCGCCGATCTTCAGTGCCCGCACTGCAAGGAAGTGCAGGCGATCATGGACAACATCGTGCAGGACTTTCCTCAGGCGCGCGTAGTGTATGAGAGCTATCCGATCACCGGGCTTCATCCATATGCATTCCGCGCGGCTGCAGAGGGCGAATGCGTGCGCAAGGCCAAGGGTGATGCCGCCTTCTTTACCTATGCACAGGCTGTCTTTGCCACACAGGAAGGTCTCACTGCTGAGCGTGCAGACGCCACGCTGAGTGCTGCGGTCACCAAGGCTGGCGGTGACCCGGCAGCGGCTGCTGCCTGCGCGGAGACTCCGGCGATCAAGGACGACGTCAATGCCTCCGAGAAGCTTGGCACGGACATCGGAGTCGATCAGACACCGATGCTTGCGGTAAATGGCCATCTGCTTCCGATCGCGTCGATTCCATACGAGACACTGAAGAAGATCATCGCGTACCAGGCTGGGCAGGACGGTGTCGTCGTGCATGTGCAGCCCACGCTTTCGACACTGAAGTAGTTCCAGTTGAATAGAGAACCGATGGGGCTACGGTTGTAGCCCCATCGCCGTCATGTTGTCCCCCATATCTGTCATTTCGACCGACCAACGGGAGTGGAGAAACCCCTGCATTTCACGGGTGCTTCTACTATCAAAGAAGTCAAAGAAACACGCTGTACTAGCTCGCCAGAGATGTCCGTGTCAGTCGCAAAGGGTGTTCCTGTTGCAGGTACCGTGCCCTTGGCGGCATCGTTAAATGCAGGGGTTTCTCCACTCCCGTTGGTCGGTCGAAATGACAGATATGGGGGGTAGGTGTTGCGTACAGGGTCCACTGGATACGTAGTCGCATCAGACATTTTTCCCGGCCAATTTCTGTAGACCTTCTCCCGCCAGAAGAACAATTCGCCAGTCGTTCAGGAAATGAGCGCCCAGCGACTTGTACATATTGATGGCGTGTTGATTCCAATCCAACACCGCCCACCGAATGAAGGCACGGCCTTCCTGTTCTGCTGCTTGTGCAACGTGTGCCAGCAATGCGCTGCCGATTCCTCGACGGCGAAATTCAGGGAGAACAAAAAGATCTTCGAGATAAAACCCTGCGCCGCGCCATGTGGAGTAGTAAGGGAAGAACACTGCGAAGCCCACAGGCTCCCCGCACCACTCGCCGATTGAGACTCGAAACTGAGGGTTTGCGCCGAAGCCGTCGCGTGCGATATCAGCCTCCGTCGTGCGGACCTGGTCTGGCTCTTTTTCGTACTCGGCAAGCTCCCCTATGAGTCTTCTGATCAGAGCGGCGTCGGCAATGGTGGCTGTGCGAATCGTTATCATCGGGTTCTGCCTTTATGTCATTCGAACTCTAGGGCGTTTCACGAATAGTGTGAGGTGGCTCTTTTCGATCCGCCCATACCGTGTCATCTCGACCGTAGGTGGCGTTCTTTGCCACCGAAGCGGAGAGACCTGCAGGTTGCAGAGCGTGATGCGAATTTTTGTGGCACGCTTTGTGTCAAGACCTGCAGTTTGCTTGCACCAGTACTGTCGCCTGCGCCAACATGCAGGTCTCTCCACTCCGCATGACGATAAAACCATCATGCTCCGGTCGAGATGACAATTCTGGGGTGGTTCATTCCTACATCACACTACTGGTGAAAATGCTCTGGTTGTATGCGCAGCTCAGCGTGTTTTCTCAACTTCATCTTTCACTCGCGTCTGATCTGTAATCCAGTTGACCTCCCATGTCTTGCCTCCGTCGTCCGAATAGGACTGCTCAAAGTGGGCAGAATTGGGAGTGATCTTTGACCAGACAAATCGAACGTAGACAGACCGGCCCTTCCATAGCTCCTGGTCGTAAAACTCGCCGTGTCCGTCCTTGAACTCGCCGACCATGGGTTGAAGAGGTTGGCCTAAGTCAGGGTCCTTACTACTAGCCCAATAGATGCTCCACTGATGAGTGAGCGGATTGTAGACGCGTAGAGTAAGACCTTCTATATGGCCGGTGGGGCTATCGGTTTCGAACTCCTCGATATTGCCGCGCCCATCCCAAATCTTTCGTGTGACCGAAGTGCCATCAAATTCGACCCAGGTCTTGGAGCCGGCTAAGCGATCCTTCAGGCGCGACAAGTGGATCTTCCAGGTACCTATCTCATAGTCAAAATCGTGTTGCCCGTCTCGCACCGTGTCGGTTTTGACGGTGGAGGTTTGTGAAGATGCCGGAGAAGGCTGTGCAAGATAACCAACACTGCACAGCAGAAGATACAGGCCAACAGATCGTAGTGAGTTCATTGTTCCTCCAGGTGTACGATTGCGCGTTAGTTCGAGGGCTGCGTTTCTCGGGTCAAATCGGCGGTAAAGTTGGGCTCCCAGGTTTTGCCGCCATCGTCCGAGTAGGCCTGCTCAACGTGGTGTGAGTTCAGCGTGATATCCGACCATACAAATCGAACAAGGATGGTTCTGCCGTTGAATGTCTCCTGGTCGAAGAGTTCGCCGCGTCCGTTCTTGAACTCCCCGATCATGGGCTGATTCAATGTGCCGTCGTTGATGCTCGAGAAGGTCTGGCTCCACTGGTGGGATTGGGGGTTGTAGAGAAACAGGGTCAATCCCTTGAGGTGACTCGTGGCGTTGCTGGCTTCGATCTCCTCCAGGTTGGCGCGGCCATCCCAAACCTTTCGGACCGTGACTGTGCCGTTGAGTTCTACCCAGGCGTTGGAGCCCGATAGTGGCTGCGTAAGGCGCCGGATGTGCGTCTTCCATGTGCCGAAGTGGAAGTCAAAATCGTGTTGCCCGTCGCGCACCTGTTGCGATCCGGCCTGGGACGCCGCCGGGGTCGCTTGCGAAGATGCCGGAAAGGAATGGATGAGAAAGCCAAACAGGCTCAACAGAAGATACGGTCTGATGCGTCGAAGCGAGTTCATTGTTTCCTCCAGATTCAGATTTTGCCCATGCACTCGAACCAGAGCTATGTTGCTGATTCCATCAAGAGGCAAGGCTGAACGTTTGCTACGGTTACAAGAGTGACGTGAACTATGGTATTTTCATAGATCCACTTTCTATGGAACTCGCGATACCACTTTCGAAGAAAGGAGAACCGCTCTTCCGGCAGGTTTACCTTGGCCTGCGGCAGGCTATCCTCGTGGGTAATTTCCGCGCTGGCGACCAGCTTCCTTCGACACGAGACATGGCGGAACAGCTTGGTATTTCGAGGACAGTTGTGCTGTTGGCCTATGACCAACTGCTCGCGGAAGGCTTCGTTGAAGGCCGTAGCGGCTCAGGGACCTATGTGGCCGAATTTCTGAATGGCACTCGTCCTAAAAGTCCGGAAAAATCTGCCAGAGTACAGCTCTCGCGTTTCGGAGCGGCAGCTGCGCAGGCTGCGAGTGGCGTGGATTTTCCAGATCGGCGCTCTGGTGGACTTCGCTACAACTTTGCATTTGGCCGTAGTGATACGACGATCTTCCCCTTTGAGATGTGGCGGCGCATACTGCTGGCGAAGGCGCGCGAATCGTCGGTACGCGAACTCGACTATGGCCCTGCGGCGGGAGTACCGGCACTGCGCGAAGCCATCTGTGTTCATCTGCGGCGGTCTCGCGCGGTAGTCTGCGATCCATCGGAAGTGATTGTTGTGAACGGCTCTCAGCAGGCATTGGATCTGATTGCGCGGGTTCTCGTGGAGCGCGGCGACAGTGTGGCGATCGAAGATCCACAGTATCAGGGCACAAGGGAAGTGCTTCGTGCTGCAGGTGCCCGATTGCGACCCGTGCCGGTCGATGGCGATGGCTTGAACGCCGCAAAGCTGCCGAAGCAGGCCAGGCTGGTATTTGTAACACCATCGCACCAGTTTCCAACCGGTGCGATCTTGTCGCTCGCGCGACGTATTGAACTACTCGAATGGGCAAGGCGCAATAATTCAGTTGTCGTCGAAAATGACTACGATGGGGAGTTTCATTATCAGGGGCGGCCGCTGGAGTCTCTGCAAGGCCTCGACACGGAAGGCCGAGTCCTCTACTTAGGAACGTTTTCGCGCACTGTGTTTCCAGCTCTGCGCATCGGGTATCTGATCGTGCCTAAGTTGTTGGCCCCTGCCTTCACGACCGCCAAATGGCTTTGCGATCAACACTCCGCCACGCTGGAGCAGCAGACTCTTGCGGAGTTTATAACTTCAGGAATGTATGAACGCCATCTGCGCCGGCTTCGGCGCAGGAATACAGCGCGCCGTGAGGCGCTGGTTCAGGCCATTCAAAAGTACCTGGGCGAACGTGTCGAAGTGACCGGCGATGGCTCTGGGGCTCACGTCGTACTGTGGCCCAGAAAACGTGTCTCGGAAGATGCCGTAATCGCCCAGGCAGCAGCTCGAGGCGTTGGTATTTACGGAATATCTCATTCGTTTCTCACACAGCCATCAAGGCCGGGGCTGATGCTCGGCTACTCGACGATGAGCGAAGCAGAGATTCGAGAAGGAGTTCGACTCCTGAGCGAAGTACTCTAGGACTTATCAACCTATCGGTATGCGCAGCAGATCCCAAAGGTGTTGCTTGCCTTCCAGCGTTACCCGTACAGCTCGCGTGTCACGTATCGGTGCCATCCACCGGAGATCGTTGAACCGTTTGTACATTGCACAACCGAGAGTGCCGGCCAGATGGTGCCGGCGTTCTGTCCAGTCCAAACAGCGTCGCGCAAGCTTCTTTTGCGAGAGATCGGACGATGGAAGCTCGATACCGAGGGCTTCTATCCAGGCTCGTCCGGATGGGGTAACGGTGTAGGTCTTTGTGTCGGATGCTCTGAGCAGGTCACGTTCTTCCAGTGTCTCGGTGATCCGTACGCCGAGCCAGCCTGCAAGGTGTGAGTAGCAGGTGCGTGCATGGCCCAGGCTTCCCGCGCTTGCTTGACGGTTCTTGTCACTGGGTTTTGACCGGGCAGTTAGCACGAGCAAGGATTCAATCGCGTCAGCGACCTCCGCACTCGAGAGTCGATAATATCGGTGCCGTCCCTGGCGCTCAACGCTCAGCAATCGGCCTTCGATGAGTTTGGCGAGATGGCCGCTCGCTGTCTGCGCTGAAACATTGGCGATGGCGGCCAGTTCTCCCGCCGGTAACGCGATACCGCCCATCAGGCTGAGCAGCATCGCGGCGCGTCCGGGGTCGCCCAATAGGTTCGCGGCAATCGACAGGTCTTCATGCATATAGAAAGTATGCCGCTTATGAAAGCCGATATACTTCGGCTGCCGCCGAAGTATATCGTTGCACCCCTGGACTAGGCTGTCCCTGGAGGTGATCCTATGATTACGCTGTATCTTCGTTACACCATCGATCCGAACAAGTTTTCCGACTTTGCAACCTACGCTGCGGAGGAGCAGATTCCTATTCGTGAGAGCGGAGGGAAGATCGTCGGCTACTTTCTGCCCACCGACTTCGCAGGGGCTACCGATGAAGCCTTCGGCTTGATCGATTTTCCATCGCTCGCGGAGTATGAGATCTACCGTGCAACGCTGGCTGCACATCCTCTGCACAAGAAGAACGCGGCAATTCTCCAGAGCAGCGGGGCTGTGCGCTCGATTCAGCGCTCGCTGATCCAGCGGGTGGAACCGGCAAAGGAGTCACAGTCATGACCGCGTTATCCCAGAATCCCGAAATACCCGGCTACAACTTTGGCTCTCCGGAAGTTGCTCAATCGCCGCTTTCCTCTGAAGACCTGTTGCATCTGGAACAGACGCTCGGCTGGACGCTCGCCGATGAACAACTGCTGCGGAAGCATGCCGCATTATTCGAAGCTCAGGCGGAGCACATGGTGGACTCCTGGCGAGCTGTTATCGGAGCGCAGCCGCATCTTGCGCACTGGTTCGTCGGACCTGACGGTCAGCCAGACGACGAATACAGGGTCCGTGTGAAGCGCCGGTTTGTTCGGTGGGTCGTCGACGTAGCGACGCGTCCGCACGATCGCGCGTGGCTGAACTATCAGGAGGAGATAGGTCTGAGGCATACTCCGGCGAAAAAGAACAAGACCGATTCACGCCACACTCCGCCTGTAGTGCCCCTACGCTATCTATGGGCCTTTGTTCCTGTGGTGACAGAGGTGCGTAGCTTCTTCGCGAGCGCCATCTCTGATTCGGCGGAACTCACAGCTCTTGAGCGTGCCTGGACCAAGGCCGTGCATTTACATGTTGTGCTCTGGACGAGGCCTTACACCTCCGAAGGTCTTTGGTAATCCACGTGGCGATAGCGCTCCTGTGGGCCATGCCTGAGACAGCCGTGAATGATGGTTCGGATGGGACATGTTGGGGCTCAAGTAAGCCTCTATGTCGCACTAAATAATAAGCTTATTGGGGTTTCGATGATTTGGCGCATTTGCTGGAAGAGCCTCACCCAGGAGGATATGGCGGTGAAGGACAGGGCCCGTTTGAAAGGTCTGGCCGTATAACGGCCACTCTTGCCTATCGCTGAATTGGTTTACCCACAGGGTTCGCGACGCTGGACACTGTCCTGTCATAAACTAATAATGAGGCCCACTGAGAATAATGTGCGGTATTGTTGGTGTCTTTGGACACAATCCAGTTAGTCAGGTGATCTATGATTCCTTGTCCATGCTGCAACATCGCGGGCAGGACGCAGCTGGCATTGCCACCTGTTTTGAGGACCGTTTCTACCTTGAAAAGGGCAACGGACTGATCACCGAAGTCTTCGATGCCGCCAATATGGCGCGCCTGCTGGGCAATATTGGACTCGGGCATGTGCGCTATCCGACCGCCGGTTGCGCCTCGGTGGCAGAAGCCCAACCCTTCTATGTGAATTCCCCGTACGGCATCGTCTTTGCGCACAACGGTAACCTTACCAACGTGCCGGACATCGTCGAGAGCCTGTTCCACACGGACATGCGGCACCTGAACACGACCTCTGACTCCGAAGTGATGTTGAACGTCTTCGCCCACGCGCTGACCCGGCGTGGCGCGGTGAAGCCCAACGAGTTCGACATCTTCGCGGCCGTCGAAGAGGTGCATCGACGATGTAAGGGTGGCTACGCTGTCATCAGCGTGATTGCCGGGGTCGGCATGGTGGCGTTTCGCGATCTGCACGGCATTCGGCCGCTGGTCTTTGGCTCTCGTACCGAAGGCGGCAAGACCGAGTACATGATCGCCTCCGAAAGTGTTGCGTTGCAGGTGAGTGGCTTCAAGATCGAGCACGATCTCGCCCCTGGCGAGGTGATCTTCATCAGCGACGCGGGTGAGTTCTATACGCATGTGAGCTTGCAGGCGCACGAGAAGGCCCCCTGTCTGTTCGAGTACGTGTATCTGGCGCGGCCCGACTCCACGCTCGACGGTGCGTCCGTCTATCAGTGCCGCATCAACATGGGGACCAAGCTGGCGGAGAAGATCAAGCGCGAGTGGGCGCATGTGCCCATCGATGTCGTCATTCCGATCCCCTCGACCAGCCGCGTGGCGGCACAGGAGATTGCAACGCGTCTCAACATCCCGTATCGCGATGCACTCGTGCGCAATCGCTATGTAGGCCGCACCTTCATCATGCCTGGACAGGCGATGCGCAAGCAGTCCATCCGGCGCAAGCTCAACCCGATTCCGCAGGCGTTTGAGGGCAAGAACATTCTGCTGGTGGACGATTCGATCGTGCGTGGCACGACGATCCGGGAGATCATCGCGATGGTTCGCGAACAGGGTGCGAAGAAGGTGTATGTCTGCTCCGCTGCGCCGCCGGTGCGCTTTCCTAACGTCTACGGTATCGATATGCCGGCGCGTTCGGAGTTGATTGCCAATGGCAAGACCGTGCAGGAGCTGGCGAACGACATCGGAGCCGATGAGCTGATCTTTCAGGATCTGCAGGATCTGAAGGACTCGATCAGTGAGGCCGAGCCTGCTCTTGCGCACTTCGACACGTCAGTCTTCGATGGAACCTATGTGACGGGAGATGTTACGGAAGAGTATCTCGCCACCCTTGAAAAACAACGCAACGAAGCCGCGAAACATACAGAAGATGTCGCCAGCCATATCACTAGAAACTTCTCATCCCGCCTCTAGCGTGAAACCCTCGGTGCGCGTGCTGCCGGGGCCGGCAGCGCTGACGCCGTTTGAGGCTAAGCGGCTCGCCGAGCGCCTGCGCGTGCTGGACGCGGGTGTCTCCGGCGTTTCAGTGTCGTATCTCTATTTGCTGTCGGTGCGCGAGGGCGCGGTCGACGAGACGCGGCTTGCTGAACTGCTGGGGCATAACACGGAGATACTCTCCGGAGCCAGTGTCTGGATAGCTCCTCGTCTCGGCACGCAGTCGCCATGGTCGAGCAAAGCCACGGATATCCTGCACAATACGGGCTTCAGCAACATCGAGCGGATTGAGCGTGCGCGTGTCGTGCATGTTGCGGGTGCGCGCGATGTGAAGGCGCTTGTCGGCGCTCTGCACGATCGCATGACCGAGAGCGTCTTCTTCGAGAGCGCGGATGAGCTACAGGCACTGTTTGCTCCGCGGCAGCAGAAACCGCTGGCGCATATCGATGTGTTGGGCAACGGTGCGGCTGCGATTGCGGCGGCGGATCGTGAGCTTGGCTTGTCGCTGGCCGCCGATGAGATCGACTATCTCGTCGCGGAGTTCAAAAAACTGGGCCGCAACCCAACCGATGTTGAGCTGTATATGTTCGCGCAGGCCAACAGCGAGCACTGCCGCCACAAGATCTTCAATGCCACGTGGACCATCGACGGCGAGAAGCAGCCGCGTTCCTTGTTCCAGATGATTCGCAATACCAACGAAGTCTCTGGCGACAACGTGCTCTCGGCCTATCGGGATAACGCGGCGGTCATTCGCGGGTCGCGCGGCGGAAGGTTCTTCCCCGATGCCGAGGGGAACACGTACGGCTATCACGAAGAAGACATTCACATTCTGCTGAAGGTCGAGACGCACAATCATCCGACGGCAATCTCTCCGTGGCCGGGCGCCGCGACTGGTTCGGGTGGTGAGATTCGCGATGAAGGGGCAACCGGACGTGGCGCAAAGCCGAAGGCTGGACTGAGCGGATTTACTGTTTCCAACCTTGATTTGCCGCAGGCTCCGCAGCCGTGGGAGAAGCCGTATGGCCGTCCCGCGCACATCGCGTCTCCGCTCGACATCATGATCGAAGGGCCGCTCGGGGCAGCGGCGTTCAACAACGAGTTCGGCAGGCCTAACCTGTGCGGCTACTTCCGGACGTATGAGCAAGAGAACGCCGGCGAGAGCTTGAACCAGGTTTGGGGCTATCACAAGCCCATCATGCTCGCAGGCGGGCTGGGAAATATCCGCGAGGAGCACGTCGAAAAGGGTGCGATGAAGCCCGGTTATGCGCTGGTCGTGCTCGGTGGCCCGGCAATGTTGATCGGCCTGGGCGGTGGTGCAGCTTCGAGCAGCGCAGGCGGGGGCAACACCGAACTGGACTTTGCCTCCGTGCAGCGTGACAACGCCGAGATGGAGCGTCGTGCGCAGGAGGTCATCGACCGCAGCTGGCAGCGCGGCGAGAGCAATCCGATTGCGTTCATTCACGATGTCGGCGCGGGCGGATTGTCGAATGCCTTTCCTGAGCTGGTGAAGGATGGTGGCTGCGGCGGCACGTTCGATCTGAACGCTATTCCGCGCGGCGAAGCTGGACTGAGCCCGTTGGAGACATGGTGCAACGAGTCGCAGGAGCGCTATGTCCTGGCGATTGCCCCGGAAGACCTGGCAGCCTTTGAAGAGATCTGCACGCGCGAGCGCTGCCCGTTTGCCGTGATCGGCTATGCGGAGCAAGAGCCGCACCTGACGTTGAACGACGGAGCAGAGAAGCCTATCGATCTACCGCTACAAGTACTTTTCGGTAAACCGCCGAAGATGGAGCGAGCGTTTACTCGCACCTCTCTCAAGACGACGCCACTGGATCTATCGGGCGTAACGATTGCAGATGCGGTGGAGCGTCTGCTGCGGCTGCCGACGATTGCCTCGAAGTCGTTCCTGATTACGATTGGCGACCGCAGTATCAGTGGCATGGTGGTGCAGGACCAGATGGTCGGTCCGTGGCAGGTTCCGGTCGCTGACTGTGCCGTGACGCTCACCTCGTACGACACAACCACCGGCGAGGCGATGGCCGTCGGCGAACGTACCCCGCTGGCTGTGATCGATGCGGCCGCTTCGGCGCGCATGGCGGTGGGTGAAGTGATTACCAATATGGCAGGAGCAGCGATCGACAAGCTCTCCGACATCAAGCTCTCGGCCAACTGGATGGCCGCTGCAGGGCAGGGCAACGAAGACCAGAAGTTGTTCGACGCGGTGCATGCCGTTGGCATGGAGTTCTGCCCGGCACTGGGGATGACGATTCCTGTCGGCAAAGACTCAATGTCGATGAAGACGAAGTGGCGCGAGGGCGAGGCGGAGAGGGCTGTGGTATCGCCGCTGTCGCTGATCGTCTCCGGCTTTGCGCCCGTGATCGATGCGCGCCGCACGCTGACGCCGCAGCTGCAAGCGGGCGAGACCTCGTTGATTCTGATCGATCTGGGTGAGAGCAAGAATCGTCTTGGCGGATCGTGCCTCGTGCAGGTCTATAGCCAGGTTGGTGATCAGGCTCCGGATGCGCCGCAACCTGCGACGATCAAAGCATTCTTCGAGATGATCCAGCGGCTCAACCGTGAGAAGAAACTCCTCGCCTATCACGATCGCAGCGATGGCGGCCTCTTCGTTACGCTGGTGGAGATGGCCTTTGCCGGACACATGGGGCTGGAGATCGATCTTCCCAGCGCGGATCTTGGCACCTTGTTCAGTGAAGAGCTTGGAGCGGTGATTCAGGTTGCGAGCGACGACGCGCCGACTGTGCTCAATGCTCTAAAGGCCGCAGGACTTGCCGCGCAGGCCATCGGTCACAGCGCTCCCGGCAATGAGATCGTCTTCCGTCATGCGGGACAGCTTGTTTATAGCAATACGCGCACCGAGTTGCAGAAGATATGGGCCGAGACGAGCTTCCACATTCAGTCTCTGCGCGACAATCCGGATTGTGCTGCGCAGGAGTTTGCGTTGCTCGATGACGTAGCCCGTCCAGGCTTGTCGGTGAGTACACCGTTTGAACCTGCGGAACGAGTCAGCGCTCCATTCTTCCATAGCGCCCGTCCGCGTGTGGCGATTCTTCGCGAGCAGGGTGTAAACGGACAGGTGGAGATGGCTGCTGCCTTCGACCGTGCTGGATTCACCGCCATCGATGTGCCTATGAGCGATCTTCTGGCTGGCCGCGCACACTTAGAGGACTTCAGCGGTCTCGCAGCCTGCGGCGGCTTCTCGTACGGCGACGTGCTGGGTGCAGGTAGTGGATGGGCGAAGACGATCTTGTTCAATGATCGCCTGAAGGATCAGTTCACCGACTTCTTTCATCGCGAGGACACCTTCTCGCTCGGCGTCTGCAACGGCTGCCAGATGATGGCGCAACTGCGCGACATCATTCCCGGCGCCTCGGGGTGGCCGTACTTCGGGCGCAACGTTTCGGCACGATTCGAAGCGCGGGTGTGCATGGTCGAAGTTCAGGACACGCCATCGCTGTTCTTTAGCGGCATGGCCGGAGCAAAGGTTCCCATCGTGGTTGCGCACGGTGAAGGTTATGCAGAAGTGGACGGAGATCTAACCGCTCTGCGCTTCGTCGACACTTACGGCCATGTGACGGAGCACTATCCGCTCAACCCGAACGGCTCTGTACAGGGTGTCGCGGGATTAAGCAGTGCCGATGGCCGTGCGCTGATCCTGATGCCTCATCCGGAGCGCGTCGCGCTGGGATTGCAACACACTTGGACACGGAAATTGCAGCATAGCCCGTGGCAACGTATGTTTGACAATGCTCGCAGATGGGTTCGGTAATAAGGGGTTCTGCGGGTACGTAGGAGAACGGTTCCTGTTGAGCTACGAGCTGTGAGGATTGAGAGCTACGAGGAAAATCAGGGAACAGAATGAGGAGAGAGTTTGAGCGCGAAGATTGATTACAAGTCCGCGGGTGTGGACATCGAGGCCGGCAACGAAGCGGTACGGCGCATTAAGTCGCACGTTGCGCGCACGCACTCGGCTGCGGTGCTGACCGGGCTCGGATCGTTTGGCACGCTGTTTTCGCTGGGCGATGCGCTGAAGGGCATGAGCGAGCCGGTGATGGTACAGAGCACCGACGGCGTTGGGACGAAAACCAAGGTCACCGTGATGGCTGGACGTTACGAAGACCTTGGCCGCGATCTCGTCGCCGCGGTTGCAGGCGACATCGTTGTGATGGGCGCAAAGCCGCTGACGTTTCTCGACTACGTTGGTCTGCACAAGACGGACCCTGCCATTGTGGAAGAGCTCGTCCGCGGCATGAGCGCGGCATGTTTCGACGCGGGCATTGCACTGGTAGGTGGCGAGACCGCGGAGATGCCGGCGGTATACGCCGAGGGCGATCTCGATGTCGTTGGATTTGTGACCGGCGTCGTCGAGCGTGAGAAGTTGTTGACCGGAGCTACCATTGCGCCGGGCGATGTACTCTATGCGATCAACTCCAGCGGCCTGCATACCAATGGCTTTTCGCTGGCCCGCAAGCTCTTCTTCGAGATCGGTGGCTATGCCATCGATGCGAAGCCTGAAGAGTTTGGCGGCAAGTCACTCGCGGATGTGCTGCTCGCGCCACATGCCAACTATGTCGCGCCCGTGCAGAGCATCCTTGGGGCCGGCATTCCAGTCAAAGGCATGGCGCACATCACCGGTGGTGGCTTAGTGGAAAATGTTCCGCGCATTCTGCCTGAGGGGCTGGGTGTGGTGATCGACCGTGCAACGTGGACGCCACAGCCTGTCTTCGCGACGATGCAGAAGCTCGGCAGCATCGACGACCTTGAGATGCACCGGACGTTCAACATGGGCGTCGGTCTCGTGCTCATCGCACCTGCGGGCCTGCAAGACGACCTGGCCGCTGCGATTGGCAATTTTCCAGCATTGCGTGTCTGGCAGCTTGGCCGCGTTGAGGCGAATGCTTCCGGCGTGCGGTTTGGTGGTGAATAAATCAAATGGATCGCCAGTTACTTATTGACGCTATTCCTCATTGCCTGACGGAGACCAACCTGCCTTTGCTGGATAAGTATCCCGGCAAGGTGCGCGATACCTATGACCTCGGGAACGAGCGTCTACTGCTCGTTACTACCGATCGTCAGAGTGGCTTCGACCGCATGCTCGGTGCGATTCCATTCAAGGGACAGGTGCTCAATCGCACCTCGCTGCACTGGTTCACGGCGACGAAGCACATCGTCGGCAACCATGTTCTCGGCAGTCCACATGCGAACGCGCTGCTCGCGCGTAAGTGCAAGGTGCTTCCGATTGAGTTTGTTGTCCGCGGCTATCTCACCGGCTCGACCGACACTTCTATCTGGACGCAGTATGCGAAGGGTGTGCGTCAGTACTACGACCTCACACTGCCCGACGGCATGCGCAAGAACGAGAAGCTGCAGCAGAGCATCGTGACTCCGACGACGAAGGAGACGGCGCACGATCGCCCGATTACGGCGCAGGAGATCGTCGCTGAAGGCTGGCTGACGGCGGAGCAGTGGGAGTTCTGTTCCGCGAAGGCGCTGGCTCTATTCGCCTTTGGGCAGAAGATTGCGGCGGAGCACGGCTTGATTCTGGTCGATACCAAGTACGAGTTTGGTGTCGCCGGCGATGGCGAGATTTTATTGATCGACGAGATCCACACGCCGGATTCGAGCCGCTACTGGTTAGCCGATAGCTACGCATCGCGGCTGGCGGCAGGGCAGGAGCCGGAGATGATCGACAAAGAATTCTTCCGGCTATGGTTTCGCGAGCGCTGCGATCCCTACAAGGATGCGATTCTTCCCGTGCCTCCGGATGATCTCATCGCGGAGCTGGCGTCGCGTTACATTCAACTCTTCGAAAAGATCACAGGCACGGTGTTCGTGCCGGACCTGCGTCCGTTGGACGCGACCGTGATAGCGAGTTTATCGGCATGAAGGAAACGATTCTCATCATCGGCTCTGGCGCACGTGAGCATGCCATTGCCGAAGCACTGGCACGTTCGCCGCAACGGCCTGAGCTGATCTGTTTCAGTGGTGCGCGCAATCCAGGGATTGCAGCGCTCTGTGCGGCGTATGGGATTGGCAGCATCGTAGACCCGAACAAGGTTGTCGCGTTTGCTGCGGAGCACGCGCCGACGATGGCAATCATCGGTCCGGAAGCGCCGCTGGCGGTAGGTGTTGCCGATGCGCTGTGGGCGGCGAAGATTCCTGTCATAGGTCCGACGGAGGCACTGGCGCGTATCGAATCGAGCAAAGGCTTCGCCCGTGAGCTGCTGGCCAAGCACAACATTCCCGGCAACCCTTTCTTTCAGCGGTTCGAGTCGCTCGATGGCCTGGAGGCTGTGCTGGCGAGGTTTCCGAACCAGCACGTCATCAAGGATGACGGACTGGCCGGCGGCAAGGGCGTGAAGGTCTGCGGCGATCATCTGGTGTCGTTGGACGATAGTCTCGCCTTCTGCCAGGAACTTGTCGCGGCCGGCCATCCGTTTGTCGTTGAAGAGAAGGTCGAAGGCGAAGAGTTTTCGCTGATGAGCTTCTGCGACGGCAAGACCTTACGTCACATGCCTGCGGTACAGGACCACAAGCGTGCCTACGAGGGTGACAAGGGCCCGAACACCGGCGGCATGGGAACCTACACCGATGCGGACCACAAGCTGCCATTCCTCACCGATGCGGATATTGCTGAGGCCCAGACCATCAATGAGCGCGTAGCGCAAGCGCTTGCCGAGGACTGTGGCGCTCCTTATCAGGGCATCTTGTATGGTGGCTTCATGGCGACGAAGGACGGCGTCAAGCTGATTGAATACAACGCACGCTTTGGTGACCCGGAGTCGCTCAACCTGCTGTCGCTGCTCGAAACGGACTTCGTTGCGGTGTGCCGCGCTATCGTCGATCAAACCCTGGATCGACAGACAGTGGACTTTGCGCGCGAAGCCAGCGTCTGCAAGTACATCGTGCCTGAAGGATATCCCGATACGCCACGCAAGGGCGATGCGGTGCATCTTCCAACGCAACTGCCGCCGGATGTCACGCTGTTTTTGAGTGCGGTCGACGTCAAGGAGGAGCAACTGATCGCAACCGGCTCTCGTACTGTCGCGGTGGTTGGCAAAGCCGCAACCATCGCTCAAGCAGAGGTGCTGTGCGAGCAGGTGGTACGGCAGATACCTGGCCCCTTCTTTCATCGTGTAGATATTGGAACGGCTGCGCTCATTGAGCGCCGGGTAGAACATATGAAATCGTTGAGGCCTGCATGAGTTTGAAGGTTGGAGTTCTTGGCTCAACTCGCGGTACTGCTTTGCAGGGCGTTATCGACGCCGTCGAGCGCGGCACGCTGGATGTAGATCTTGCGCTGATCGTGTCGGATAAGGCAACAGCGCCAATTCTGCAGCGCGCCGCCGATCACGCTATTCCGTCCGTCTTTCTTTCGCCAGCGGGGCTTACGCGTGAGGTGTACGACGCGCAGGTAACCGAGGCTCTGCAACAGGCGGGCGTACAGCTCGTTCTGCTGATCGGCTATATGCGCATCGTCTCCGCATCGTTCGTAGCTGCGTGGCGCGGGCGGCTGCTCAATATACACCCTTCGCTGCTGCCGGCCTTTGGCGGCAAGATGAACAAGAGTGTGCATGAGGCGGTTCTGGCAGCAGGTGTAACCGAGACCGGCTGTACGATTCACCAGGTGACGGAAGATGTCGATGCCGGCCCGATTGTGTTGCAGAAGCGTTGCGCCGTGTTGCCGGGTGATACGGTGGACACCTTGAAGGACCGTGTGCAGACCCTGGAGCAGGAAGCATTCGTGGAAGTCTTGCAGAGTTGGAGAGCGTAATGGCAAAGAAGAAAATGATCCAGGTCGGAATCATCATGGGCTCGAAGTCCGATTGGCCGACGATGGAAGAAGCTGCGAAGGTGCTGGACGAGTTTGGCATCGGCTATGAGGCCGAGGTGGTCTCAGCGCATCGCACGCCGGACAAGATGATGAAGTATGCGGAGAGTGCGAAGGACCGTGGTTTGCGCCTCATCATCGCAGGTGCGGGAGGAGCGGCGCATCTTCCCGGCATGGTTGCGGCCAAGACGAGCCTCCCCGTGCTCGGCGTTCCGGTGAAGAGCCGCGCGCTGGATGGATTGGATTCGCTGCTGTCGATCGCTCAGATGCCTGCGGGGATTCCCGTAGCGACGTTCGCCATTGGCGCAGCGGGCGCAAAGAACGCGGCCCTGTTTGCGGCTGCGATTCTTGCGCATGAAGATAAAGCCCTCGCGCTGAAACTGGAGAAGTTCCGCAGCACGCAGACCAAAACTGTCTTGAAGAACCCAAATCCACGCGCATGACACAGACTCTTCGGCCACGTATAGGAATTCTCGGCGCAGGCCAACTCGCGCTTATGCTGGCGCAGGCCGGCAAGCGGCTCGACGTGGATGTCCTCTGCGCCGGCCAGCCCGGTGACTGTGCCGAGCAGGTTGCGCCGGTGGTTGCCGTGGATCTGAATGATGCCGCGGCAGTCGCGGAGTTTGCCGCGCAGGTTGACCTTGTCACCATCGAGAGCGAGAACATCGATGCCGCTGTGTTGCATGGCTTGAAGCTCTATCCGAATGCGCGAGCCGTCGGCATCGCACAGGACCGCTTGCCGGAGAAGCGTTTCTTTCAATCGTGCGGTATCGGCGTTGCACCGTTTGCGGCTGTCGACAGCCTGCAGGATCTCGAGCGAGCGATCGAGTCTACCGGTCTGCCGGCGATCCTCAAGACCCGTCGCATGGGCTACGACGGCAAGGGGCAGGTACGGTTGTATCGTCCTGAGGACGCGGCTGCAGCATGGGATGAGATTGGCGGCGTGCCCTGTATTCTCGAGGGCATGCTGAAGTTCGATGCGGAGGTGTCCCTGATCGCGGCACGCAGCCGGACGGGACAGATCGCGTTCTATCCGCTGATCCAGAACCATCATCGCGACGGCATTCTGCGAACCTCCATTGCGCCTTATGCCCATGCGGAGAGTCTGCAGGGGCAAGCTGAGGCTCACATGACAAAAGTGCTCGAAGAGCTCGACTACGTCGGTGTGCTGGCTATTGAGTTCTTTGTGCAGGGAGACATGCTGCTGGCCAACGAGATGGCGCCGCGCGTCCATAACTCAGGGCATTGGACGATTGAAGGCTCCAAGACCTCGCAGTTTGAAAATCATCTGCGCGCCATTCTCGGCATGGAGCTCGGCAGCACGGAGAGCCGTCCGACGGTCATGCTGAACTGCATTGGAACGATGCCTCTGGTGGTGGCGACTGAACAGTTTCCAACGCTGTCTCGGCACGACTACGGCAAAGAGGCAAGGCCTGGCCGCAAGGTTGGACATCTGACGTTCCCAGCGTCTGAGACGAAGGCTATTGAAGAGTGGCAGCGGCGGCTAAATCAGGATTGCTGATCGTTATTGCGGCTGTTGTTGCCTGTTTTTCGCCGTCATCCTGAAGCGAAGCTGAAGGACCCCCGCATTCGTGGTGGCACAGACGCAAAGCGCACCACAAACACTGGTTCTGTTTCGCTTTGCATCTGTGGTTGTACCAATGCGGGGGTCCTTCGCCTACGGCTCAGGATGACGGCGAAAAACAAGCAACGACAAATACAGGTACCCATCTTCGGCGCGTTCTTTGCGCCTAGCGCAGGTCTACTGTTGAGGCGTAGGACCGTCTTCCTGTTCCACTTCTTTGCCCTCGCCGGGGAAAGGCCACTTGCGGTTGAGGGGTTGGGTCTCTTCGCGCACAGGCTTGGGCACCTTGTCGATCTTCAGGTTCTCGAAGACATGCACCCCAAGCTTGCCTGCGCTGGCGAGGTCGATATCTCCGTCGTGGTCGAAGTCGGCCGCGACGAACTGAGTTCCGGCACTGGCTGTGCCATTGACCGAAAGTGCAATGCGGGTGAAGACCGGGTCGTCTTTGCTGTCAGCGATTCGCATCGTGCCTGAGGCCGGTTGCTGTGTCTCTTTGGCGTGGCCTTTGGCAGGAGGAAACGATGCGGCGGTGGGAAGTTTGTACGCGTAGACGACGACGGGGTCGTACGATCCGGGGTCGTCGCCGGCGTGACCACGATAGCGCTTACCTGTTATCAGTTCCGGTGTGCCATCGCCATCGATGTCGACCAGGGCGAGCGCGTGCGACTGCGAGAAGGATTCGTCGATGGTATGGCGTATCCATACCCGGTGCGCAGGAGTTCCGGCCTGCTCCAGCCAGTAGAGCCCATAGCCGTGGCCCTGGCCGTAGATGAGATCCATCTTGCCGTCGTGGTTTACGTCGTAGCCGAGAATGGGAAAGCCGGTGTCGCCAAGGTCCCAGTCCGCGTGCCACACCCATTTATCGTTGTCTGCGTCGATCTGCTCGAACCAGCCATGAGGTGTGAGGACATCGGCCTTCCCGTCACCGTTGATATCAACGATGCCGATGCCGTGACCATCCTGTTCGCGATTGCCAAGGTGATGCACGCGTGGCTTGTCTTTGCTGAAGTCGACCCACAGAATGCCCGAACGGTTGTAGTGCGCCAATGCCAGGTCGGGCTTGCCATCACCGTTGATGTCGGCAAATGCTCCACCTTCGGTATCAAAGCTGTCGGTGATCTTTTCGGCCTTCCACTGCTCGCCAGCCGCAACCGCCTTGGGCCCCGGATTGCGATACCACCACAGGCCGCCGGAGATCCAGCCGGTGGTGACGAGATCAGGCAGGCCATCGTGATCCACATCGACGACCCATTCCCCGCAGTCGCTCACAAACTCATTGTGAATGCCAACGGTTCGGAACTGGTGCTGCTTCCACTCCCCACCGTTCGCGCCGGGATTCTCATACCAGTAAGCGCCGCTGAGCAGATCGGTGAAACCATCGCCATTCATATCGAGCATGGAGATGCCCTCCGAGTGATCCGTGCCGAGGCGATGGACGAGAAATGCGATGCGAGACTCGCCGCCAGGGCCGTTGCCGGGATGCTGCATGCGGAACTCGGTAGCGTGAGCGGGGTCCTGCGCTTGCGCGGCGTTGATCGCAACGAGGGGTAACAGGAGGGCGAGGTGCTTCAGAGACAGCTTCACTGTGAACTCCATTGAAACGGGAACTCCATCGAAAAGGTTATACGACCTTCATGGTTTCAGGATTCCAGTGCACAACGCTGTCGCGGTCGACACTGAGGTTGCAGAGCAAGGCAGCGCCCGCGGCGCGGAAGCCGAAGGTCGCGTCTTCCACGACTGGTTTGCGAGTACGCACAGCGTCGAAGAAGTTGTGGAAGTGGTCGTAACTATCCAGGTAGCCATCGGGAACGGTGTAGGTCTCGACGTCACGCGGCGGTGGGCCGGCAGGGTGGTCGACGGGATATTTTTTGCGGTACTCGTCAACATATTGCTTCTGCATGGCGTCGGCGAAGGTAGAGACGGTGTAGCCGGGCTCCTTCGACAGGGGACTGCGGGTGACGGTGACGGATTTTGTGGTGATCTCCATCTGTCCTTCGGACCCGGTGAAGAGGAAGCCTTCGCTCTCCTCACCGCCATCGACAAAGTTGACGCGTAGGCTGAGGTTGAAGCCCTCCGGGTAATCGAGCAGGCCGAGGAGAACATCATCGACGTCGCGGCCGTCCTTCCAATAGCGGAGGCCGCCGGTGGCCAGGGCACGTGTGGGGCCGTGCGAGCCCGTGATGAAGTGCGTACCGCTAAAGAGATGCACGAAGAGATCCCCGGCCACACCAGAGCCGTAGTCTTTCCACTTGCGCCATTGGAAGAAGCGCTCGCCTGAGAAAGGAATCTTGGGTGCGGAGCCGAGGAAGCGAGGCCAGTCGCAGGTCTCGGGCGAGGCATCGAGCGGGACGGAGTAATTCCAGGCGCCGGTGGACGAGTTGCGGTCCCAGCGCGCGGTGACCATGTTGAGCTTGCCGATGGCGCCGGAAGCAAGGAGATCCCGCGCCTTGGAATAGAGAATGTTGCTGACGCGCTGGCTGCCTACCTGCAGAATGCGGTTGGTGGATCGCGCGGCCTCGATGATCTCTGGGCCATCCGAGTAGAGATGGATCATGGGCTTTTCGAGATAGACATCCTTGCCGGCGTGCATGGCGTCGACGGCGGCCTGTTTATGCCAGTGATCGGGTGTTGCAATCAGGACGGCGTCGACATCTTTGCGGCTGAGAATCTCGCGGTAGTCGCGAGTGGTGAAGATATCGGCGCCCCAGAGTTCCTTCGCATGGGTCAGGCGTCCGTCGTAGCAGTCGGCCACGGCGACGAGTTTGACGCCAGGAACCTGGATGGCCACTTTGGTGTCGCTCTGCCCCTGGATACCCGCGCCGATGAGCGCTAGCTGGATGTTGTCATTCGGCGACCGCGGTGACGTCTCCTGTGCAAACAACGGTCGAAGGTAGGATGTAGTGCCGGCTATAGCCACAGCCTTGGCAGCCGATTGAAGGAAATTTCTGCGATCGAAGTAACGCATTGCTTGCTCAGCCTCGTGATGGGATGGTGCCGCTGGAATCGGTACCACTATAGAGGAGTGAAAAGAACATTGTGAAGCACAAACCTTCACATACCTTGTGACTAAAGAAATATCGAAGTAACTACACCCGTTTTTTTGTACTTCTTTTTCCCTCAAAACCGTCATCCTGAGCGGAGCGTCCCAGCTTTTGGGGACGCGGAGTCGAAGGACCCCGAGGGCTTTCACCTTACCTCTACATCTCAATCCTTTTCGACCGATACGCCTGTTGTGCGGGGGGCAGCAAGAGTCTGGAGGTTGAAATGGTTCGACCTGCATCGGCGGATAAAGATCTTCGGGGTCCTTCGACTGCGTAGCTCGCAAAGTGCGCGAGCTACTACGCTCAGGATGACGATTTTAGGGTGATACAAAAAACAAAACACGCTGGGTACAGCTACTTCTATATCGTGGGGCACCCGGAGTTGTGGCTTCACAGGGCGTATTAATTCCCTGAGTCCGTCTTCGTGTCCTTCTCGATCGCCTTCAGCACAATGTCCTTGGTCAACAGCTCCGGCAGGACGTCTGGGTTGGAGGTTTTGCCCGCCGGGTAGATGACGTAGGTGGGAACGCCGCTACGTCCAACGGCGCCAAGCTCTTCCGTAATCTGCGGGTCATACTGGGTCCAGTCGGCCTTGAGCAACTGGACATGGTTGTCGATGAGTTTTTTCTCAACATCAGCCGAGCGCAGAACGGCGCGTTCGTTGACCTGGCAGCTCAGGCACCAGGCTGCGGTGAAGTCGATGAAGACTGGCTTGCCCGATGCGCGTGCTGCCTCGTAATTTGCCTGCGTATAGGGCTGCCAGACGAGGGTCTCAACGGTGGGCTTACGCAACGGAAAATAGAGTGCTCCTGCGATCAGCAGAACCGCGACGATCCCCGAACCCCATTTGGCGGGCCAACGTCCTAGTGCCCAGCCTGCAATGGCCAGCACCAGGAAGCAGGCCATCAGAGCGACGATGCGGTCGATGCCATCGTTTGCGTAGAGGTGTCCGAAGACCCATGCGAGCCATATGGCAGTGGCGAACAGGATGACCGAGGTGAGCTGCTTGAGCACCTCCATCCAGGCCCCGGGCTTGGGCAGAACGCTTGTCCACTGCGGTTGCATGGTGAGAGCGAGGTAGGGCAGCGCGAGGCCCAGGGCCAGCGCCGTGAAGACGAGGAAGGTGAGCCATGCCGGCTGCGCCAGTGCGAAGCCGATAGCCGCGCCCATCAACGGGCCTGTGCAGGGCGTTGCGACGACGGTAGCGAGCACGCCGGTAAAGAAGCTGCCTGCCAGGCCTTGCTTCTTGGCCAGGCCTCCGCCGGCGCTGGTGAGCGAGAGCCCGAGTTCAAACTGTCCGGCCAGCGACAGTGCAAGGAAGAAGAAGAACGAGGCCAGCACGGCGACGAACGCCGGAGACTGAAGCTGGAAGCCCCAACCCAGTTCCTTGCCCGTCGTGCGTAGGACAAGCAGCGCGGCGACCACAACCCAGAACGAGACGACGATTCCCAGCGTGTAGACGAGCCCATGGGTTCGCTGGCGCCCGCGCTCTTCCGTGGAGGAATGCACCAGCGCCATACCCTTGAGGAACAGCACGGGGAAGACGCAGGGCATCAAATTGAGCAGCAATCCGCCCAGAAACGCGAGGCCGATGGCGCTGAACAGGGTCACATCTTTTGCGGTAGTGGTGTCGGAACTCTTTCTTCCTCCTGCGGCTGTGGGTACTTCGCCCGGCACGACCTTGGCTGTAAATTCGTAGGCCTCGGTGTCGGTCAGTTTGAGGAGGCCGTGAACTGTCTCGGGCAGGGGCGTGAGTTGATCGGATTCGGGCGAGACGTGCGCTCGAGGCACACGCACGCGAATGCCATCGGGCAGCGGCTGGACGTTTTGGTCCGCTGCGTCGTCGATCTGTCCCTCGTCGAACGGATAGAACTCAACCTCCTGCTCGCGTCCGCCCGTTTTCAGGGTGAATACCAGCTCTTTGGCTCCGCCCATCACGCTGACGCTCATATCCGGGCGCAGAGGCCGAGGAAGGCTGGTGACAGCTTCGCCGAGCGCGCCGACGACCGGAGGCGCCGGCAGTGGACCTTTCACAACGTCGAGATCGAGCCCGAGATGTGCTTTGCCGGGCAGGCACTGACTGCTGCACACCTGCCAGTTAACATGGGCGTCCAAGTGAACTTTGCCGGGTTTTAACGAGGGCGCGGCGGTTACGGTGATGGGAAACGCAACCTGATCCTCGTAGCCGTAGTCCATATAGGGGCCGAGGGGTAACTGGGAGGGGGGTGGGAACTGTAGCGGGCCTGCGGTGATTCCTGGAGGCAGCGACCACTTAATGTTTGGCGGCTCACCTGCGAAGCCGGCGTTGATCCAGTAAACGTGCCAGTGTTCTTCGATGGTGATGACTAGACCCGCCTGCACCTGGCCGCCAACGGCGACCTGTGGGGACAACGCGGTGAGTTCCACTGTGAGATGCGGAGCTTTTACGGGGCCAGGACCGCCGTCGCCGACTTCAACGAGCTGCGCGTGGGCTGCAGGAGCAGCGGCGCAAAGCATAAGGGCAATCATGGCCGATGTGAAGCGCAGCAGGTCGCGAAGGGTACGTCGTAGGTCCATTTGACTATTGTAGAAGCTCATGGAAGATGTACATATCCGAACATTGTCATCTCCGTTGACTCAGTCACCCATCTTTGGTTGAAGCAAGGGTATAGGGGAGCGCGAACCGGCAGTGTTGCTGGCACAAGTAAACTGAGGGTTTCGTCAAACCGTCAATAGTGGTACAAGGTGCTGCATTGCACCGGAGTGAACAAAAACGTCTACCCGGGGACCCCGCTTTCCGGTTGAGATGAAATGTTGGGTGGGGCAAGACTGCCTCCTCGTTTACAATCAGAGGTTAATGGGGCCGGTATCGAGTGATCGGCTTGAGCGGTTTCTCCAAGGTTTGTTAGGAGCAGTTTTGCACGGAGTAGCGATGCAACAAGCAGCAGCAAAGGGGAGGCGCAATTCTCTGGCCATCCTCACGACGGGTCTCGCAGCGGTGCTCTTTACGTCCGGTTGCGGCAACCAGTACCGCCCGGTCGTCACAGCCACCAACCCTGTCGGCCCCGCCGGACAGCCCACAAAGTACGCCGTGGCGATCTCCAACCCCTCTGCCACCGCTGTTGGCTGTGGTGACACGTATGCTGCCGGACAAGGGGAGACCGGATTAATCACGATCGTTGATGTGTCGGGAGACACGGTGCTTGCGACGCCGAATATTGGCCCTGCCAGCAATGACAACTTCTTTCTTCCGCCATCGGCTTTTAACTGCCCTCTCAATCCGAACATCTTTTCGATCGACATAGCCACTGGCTCTGCAGGGTTTATCGTCGACCCCAACGTGGGGCTCTTTCAGAGCGGGGGAGGCTTTGCAGACTTTCCTCTCAGCGCGACCCTGCTGTCCCAGAACGTTGTGCAGTCTACGCTTGCGACCGGAGCGAATCCATCCAGCGTAGAGGCCATCACGGTGACCAGCACCGGTTCGACAGTCTTCGTCACCCAGGCTGGGGACTCATCGCTCAGCCCGGCCGTTCCTCCATCCATCGCTGCGCTGAACGTCACCTCCGGCCCCTCGTTGCTGCAGTCCATCACCCTCGCCGACCCGACTCAGGTACCCGTGTTTGTGGTTGGGTATGATGGCACGCAGCGCGTCTATGCGCTCAGCCAGGGCGCAAGTGGCAACGGAGAAGCGTCGGCTATCGAAGGCACGCAGTTGGCTATCTCGGCAACCATTCCAGTGGGGAGTAATCCGGTCTATGGAGTGATGACCAGTGATCTCAAGCGTGCCTATATCCTCAATAAGGGATCGGCCTCGGTTTCGGTGATCAATGTAGTGAACAATGCACTGGATTCCGCAGTGCCTACGATTACCCTGCCGAATATCACGACCCCGAGTGGGACCACAGCTCCTAACCCGGTATGGGCGGACTATTCCCTGACGACCAACGAACTGGTGGTACTGAACCAGGGTGATGGCGTGAATCCTGGGTCGCTGAGCATCATCAATATTCCGCTTTGCAGTATCAACACGCAGCCAGCAAATCCCAATTGCAGCACGACCAATCCAACCGATGCGACGGGTTTTGGGACAATCGTGGCAACGGTCCCTGTGGGCATCAATCCGACGATGGTTTCGATGCTGGTAGACGGCACCCAGGCCTATGTTGTGAACTCGGGCACTACGGGTACGGGAGCCGGAGCCTCGGTGAGTGTTGTGAATCTCATCAGTGGTGTGGTCACGGCAACAATTCCATCCACTACCACGGATACGCCAGATACCTCAACCCAGATAGTCAACTCGGTCTTCGGCCATCCGAATACGGTTTCGGCGACTACAGGATCGCCGACCGGCAAGGTGTACATTACGTCGCCGGATGACAGATACCTGACTATCCTTCGCACCGATAACAACACCGTCCAGGGGCATATCAACCTCCAGGGAGAGGGTGTTCGTGTGCTGGTCAATACGCGATAGTAGCCGGGCTATTGGACCTATACAAGAGACCCGCCCCTGGGGCGGGTCTCTCGCATTAGGAAACGCTTGAAAACTCACCCTAGTGTTTCTAGGTGATCCATTAAATTATTGATAATAAACGAGTTGTAATGGATTTTCGTTTTCGCCTGAATCGGTACGACTGCCCGTTTATGTCGTTTGCACCCCATCCGACTGCACGATTTGAATCAGGATCGCATTTGAATTTTGCAAGTGGCTCATCGGTCATTTTGAAACAGCGCCCATGAAACTTCGTCTTGACAAGCTATTGGTAGAGCGCGGGTTGGCGGCTTCTCGGGAACGCGCGCAGGCCCTTATTCTGGCTGGGCGAGTGCTCGTCGAGGAGCAGCGCGTCGACAAGCCCGGAACTGCCGTCGAGGCAGAGGCTTCTCTGCGTATGCTGGGTGACGACCTGCGCTTTGTCGGGCGTGGAGGCCTCAAGCTGGAACATGCGCTCGCGACATGGTCGATTGCCGTGGAGGGCCTGGCCTGCGCCGATATCGGAGCTTCTACCGGTGGTTTTACCGACTGCCTGTTGCAGCGCAATGCTGCCAGTGTGCTGGCGGTCGATACGGGCTATGGTCAGATCGCGCACAAGCTGCGTGTCGACCCGCGCGTGACGCTGCTGGAGCGTACGAATGCCCGTACGCTTACGCCCGGCTCTCTGTTGCCGCATGCGCCGCAGCCAGTCGGCTTCTTTTGCATGGACGTCAGCTTTATCTCGGCGACCCTGGTGCTGCCTGCGGTCGTGGCGGCGCTTGCTCCGGAGGGCAGTCGCTGGGCCGGCGATGCGGTCATTCTCGTAAAGCCTCAGTTTGAGGCAGGGCGCGAGCACGTCGGCAAGGGGGGCATCGTGCGTGATCCGGCGGCGCAGCAACTCGCAGTCGACCGCGTCGAATCCGCTGTGCGTGGACTCGGAGGCGAGGCGCTTGCACTGATCGATTCGCCGATACTTGGCATGGAAGGGAACCGCGAGTTTCTGCTGCATGCCCGTTTCGGCTGACGCGATTACACTTACACTACTCATAATGCCGATAGCTGCCATTATCTCCAAGCCGCAAAAGCCCGAGCTGGAAACTCTCCTGCCCGAACTGATCACGTGGCTCAAAGAACACGAGTTCGACTCAGTTCTCGATCCTGAGAGCGCGGCCTACATTGGCCGCAGTAACGATGCTATCGAGCGGCCGGAGTTACCGTGCCATGAGCCCTCGATTGTGATCTCGCTCGGCGGTGATGGGACTTTGCTCTCGGCTGCGCGGGCGTTTGCCAAGACCGACACCCCTATTCTCGGGGTCAATCTTGGCTCCCTCGGATTTTTGACCGAGGTGCCGCTGGCTGAGCTGTACACGACGTTTGAGGCATGGATGCAGGGCAAAGCCATCGTCGATGCGCGCAGCCTGATGCACGCGGAGCTTATACGCGATGGCCAGCCGTTTCGCCAGTGGGACGCACTGAATGACGTCGTGCTCTCCAAGGGCGCCATCGCCCGTATGGGTGAGTTTGCAATCGAACTAGACGGTCAATTCGTAGCCCGCTTCCGCGCCGATGGTGTCATCGTCTCCACACCTACTGGCTCTACGGCGTACACCCTGGCAGCAGATGGTCCCATTCTGATTCCGAGTGTCGACGCGATGGTGCTTACGGCGATCTGTCCGCACCTGCTTACGATCCGGCCGATTGTCGTTCCGGGAAGCTCTGAGATCTGTGTCTCGGTCGACGGGGTACCGCATGAGACGTATCTCACGGTCGATGGGCAGGAGGCTGTAGAGCTGCTGCTCGACGATCGTATCCTCTGTCGACGGTCGGAGCGCAGCGTACACCTGCTGCGGCTGCATCCGAATGGGCTCTTCAACGTGCTGCGGTCTAAGTTGAGCTGGGGCGAGCGGTAAGGCTCTACTTGCCCAAATGCACTACGTTCGACACCGGATGGCAGAACACTTTGCCGTGGCTCAGCGCGATCCTGCGTTGTGCCAGCGCAGCCATCTCCGGGTCGTGAGTCACCATTACGATGGTGTTTCCGTTGCTGTGCAGCTCAGTCAGAATCTCTGCCACAATGCGCTGATTGGCTGCGTCGAGATTGCCGGTTGGTTCGTCGGCCAGCAGGATCGGCGGGTCGTTGATGAGAGCACGAGCGATGCAGACACGCTGCTGCTCACCGCCACTTAGTTCGCTGGGCAGATGATCGGCGCGATGGCCGAGGCCGACGCGTTCGAGCGCGGCGCGCGCATCGTTTTCATGAGTCATGGAGTGAAAATACTGCGCCAGCATGACATTTTCGAGTGCCGAGAGGTAGGGAATCAGGTGAAACTGCTGAAAGATGAACCCCACTTTGTCGGCGCGGAAGCGATCGAGGTCGCCACCGCTCATCGCGTGGACTTCCGTGCTGTCAATGCGCAGTTTGCCGGCAGTGGGCGTGTCGAGGCAGCCGAGCAGGTTAACCAGCGTTGATTTGCCCGACCCGGAGGGGCCGGTGATGGCGACCCACTCGCCCGCACCGATAGTGAAGCTGGCATCGTTGAGCGCGTAGACTACTCCCGAACGTGAGGGGTAGACACGCGAGACGCCGAGCAGTTCAATGACCGGGGCAGCGCCTTCAAGCATCGCTTCTGCATGTTGCCGTTGTGCTTCTGAGACCATCTTCATGGTTGTTATTCACCCTTCAGCAGTGCGGCTGGTTGCAGGCCGCGGAGCACGCGTGCGGGAAACAGCGCTGCGCACGCAGCGATCACCAGGTTCAAGACTAAAACGAGCGGCAGTACTGACAGCCGAGGCCATGTGGCTGTGCCAAAATTCACCTCACCAATGGTCCACGCCAGCGCCGATCCAAGGATATAGCCGGCAACTACGCCGGCCGTGGCGATGGCCAGTGCTTCGAGCAGAAAGTGAGCGAACAGCTGGTTTTGTGACGCGCCCAGAGCCTTCATCAGCGCGAAGTCGCGGCGTCGTTCGAGCACACTGGCAGAAAGCGTCGCCAGCACGCTGACCGCGACGGTTAGTGCAATCAAGAGGACAGACCCGTACATCAGGGCATGGGTCTTGTCGACGATCCGCGATTCGCCTGCGACGAGTTGGCGCACAGGCTCGCTATGCAGTTGCGGCAGGTCGTGCCGCAACTGGGATAGAACGGCGTTCACACGTTCTGCGCCGCCGGGAACCTGTATCTCGAGCACGCGAGGCTGCACGCCGGTCCAGTTCTCGAAGGCTGCAAGGGGCATATAGACGCGCGAGTCTTCATCTCCACCTGTACTCAGGCGCCCCACGCCATGCAGTGTGACCGGCTGGCCTGCGTAGGTGAGGGTCACGTCGTGCTCGTTGGCGATGAAACCGGCCGCGCGCTGGCCGAGCAAGGCCTGATCCTGCTGTGTAGGCCATGCGCCGACCTTCCACCACTTGTCGAGTTTCTGCATTGTGGCGAAGTCTACGCCTGCAACCACGATTGGAGTCTTCCGGTCGGTGGTCGCGATGACATAGGCGACAGGTGCGGTGAGAGAGTTGGTCCCCGCAATGTCCTGTACCTCTGTGATCTCGTCGGGGGTAACGGCGTCGCTCGTCGCGGTCACGATAACGTTCGCCCCAAAGCTGCGGAATTCGCGATGCAGCTTAGCGTCGAGGTCGGCATAGAGCGTAAGCAGCGCCGTGGCAACGGCTGCGGAAACTGTGAGTGCGGCCAACGCAGAGAAACTGCGTGCTCGGCGATGTGAGAGCGAGCGCAGGAGCATCTGGGGAAGCGAGATCTTTGCGCCGACGGTGCGCTTTGCAGGAGAGGTTGAGGTGGTGGTCATGCGTTGGACCTCAGCACGGCGGAAGGGTCCATGCGCAACGCGCTGCGGATCGATGCGGTACTTCCTGCGATGGCAACCAGCAGTGCCATCGCCAGAACTACCGGCAGCAGCACAGGGTTGAATGCGTGTTCCATGGCGAAGCGTTGCGTGATGCCTGAGGGCTCACCGAAGATCTTTGCAGTGAGCAGCGCCGCCAGCAGTGAGCCGACGGCGTACCCGACAACACCTGCGATGAGTGCGAGCAGTCCGGCTTCAGCGTAGAAGAGGGAAGCGATGCGGCCTTTGCTCGCACCAAGCGAGCGCATCAGGCCAATCTCGGTGCGGCGTTCGAGTACAGCTGTCGCCATCGCCGCGGATACCGCAACGGCAGCGGCCAGCAAGGCTGCTGCACTCACTAGCCACATCAGACCGCCGATGCGTTCGAGGATGGTGCCTTCGCTCTGCTCCACCTGCCGTACCTGCTGGGCCTCTGCTCCGGGAATGGCTTCGCGAATCTGGTAGGCGATGGAGTTCGCGTAGGGCCGGCAGTACCAGATGTCGCGCTGCTTGGGGGCGAGGCTGTCGGGGTCTTTGCGCGCGAAGGCATCTTCAGGCTTGGTGCGAGCGCTGACATCCACGCGAGAAACGGCGTCGAGAAGACCGGCATATTGCTGTAGCGCGCTGAGAGAAAAGACGGCCTTTGTTTCGGTAGCGTCGCCTGTAGTGAGAATGCCTGTCACTGTGGCTGGTTCAGCCAGATCTGAAACACCCAACACCATGAGGCGGTCGCCAATGGCTATCTTCAAGTCTTTCGCCAGAGCCGCACCGAGAACGATCTGATTGTTTCCCTGTGGCGCGGAACCCTGAAGCTTCCACCACGGATGCAACTGCGTTGCACCGGTGATCAGACTGGATTTGGCAGCGCCGAAGTTGTGCTGGAACCAGAAACCAACCGCAGGAACGGGAGCAGGAGGAACGGAATCCATCTTGCCAAGGCTGATGGTGGCATCCAGCTCAGGACTCAAACCTGTAATGTTGTTCGCCCAGAAGATGCCATGCAGTTTCTCGAGATCGCTCTCATGCAGATACGCGCCGCCTGTTGCTGGCCGCAGCGTCTGGTCGCCGATCTTCACGTCGAGTGTGTCGGCCTTGGGATAGACGACGATGTTCGCGCCGTAGACCGCGAGTTCGCGGTGGATGCGGTCGCCGATGGTTGTCGCTAGTGCGAGCATCGCGGTGACAGCGGTGGTGCCGAGCAGGATCGCTAGACCCGCGAGCAGCTTGCGCCGCCGCTGTCGCACGAAGCTCTCACCCAGCATCCGTAGAAACATGATGCGCTACTTTCCGAAGACTTTAACAAGTGGTTCGAGGTCGGCGCGGGCGATAACGATTTGACCGCCCTCGATCGTCGACTTCAAAGGAATTGGGTTGCAGCCGCCAGGCTGGCCCATCGAGCTCGCCACCAGCGGCGACGAGCACATCTTGCAGGTGATGCCTTGTTCCCCGATATAGAAGCCCACCGGCCCGCAGATAGAGCAGGCATCGGCGACGGCGACGAGGTTGCCGTCAGGTTTGCGAAAGAGCAGGAAACGTACTTCGGTGGACTTGCCGCCGTCGTCGATATGCACAGAGTAGCGATGCAGCTTGGCGTCGTTGATGTCTGCGGCGGGCACGGTCACCTGCGAGCCGACCAGCGTGACCGGTGTGGCCGCACTCAAGGCTGTCGAACTCTGCGCGTAGATAAACTCGGCTGTCGAGAGGAAGATAAAAAGGAAGCTGATGATGACCACAGAGGTCATCCAGAGCCGCTCGCGCTTCGCGGTCCACTCCAGTTTGCGCCGGTCCGCAGGAGTGGCGTCTGCGGGAATTGTCTGAGGCGCACGGCTACGGTACTCAAACAGCACCATCAAGCCGGCCAGAGCGAGCATCGTCACGAAGAAAAAGAGGTCATTGCGCACAATGGGACCGATGTAGCGCATCTCGGCGGTACTGGAAGGCAGAACGCCGTTTTCGGAGAGTTCATGCAGACCGCTGACGAGGAGCTGAAAGACAACAAAGTAAAGGATGACCGTTGTGACCCGGAAAAAGCGCTTCAGGTTGATGCGTACGCTGCCGCGAATGAACAGTACGCCAAACACAACCGCTGCGGCGATACCGAGCAGTGTTCCGGTAAAGCTCATCAGTTCGGTGGAGTTCAACGAAACGCCGGCGAGGATAAGAACCGTCTCAACGCCTTCGCGCAGCACCATCAGGAAGACGAACATAAAGAGCCCGAAGCGGTTGCTGGTGAGCTTCGCGACCTTGGACTCGATCTCGCCCTTCATGCTGCGCGCTGTCTTGTGCATGAACCAGATCATGCCGACTACGAAGGCAGCCGCGACGAGCATTACCCAGCCTTCGAAGATGTCTTCATTGAACTGGGTGCGCGAGATGACAATGGCGACGCCGACGCTGGCGGCAACGGCTGAGAGAAGGGCCACAAAGGCAGTCTTCTTGAGCTCACGGCGGTCAATTTTGTCGAGATACGCGAAGATAATCCCGACGATCAGCGCCGCTTCGACACCCTCGCGGAGCGTGATGATAAAGGCTTGCAGCATCCCAGTCTTTCCTAGCTGGGCAGGCCCGGGGTCCCTGGCAGGCGGCGTTTTGCCCGTTGGGGTGGTCCATTCACTACCCGCGCTTGCGACGCAATAAATTCCGTCGTTGCTAACTTCATTCTAATTTGGACTAAATAGGTCGTCAATCGACGATACGTGGCGATGCGACGAAAACGAACCGTTATCGTCAGTGGAAAGCACTGTATTGAAGGGGATTATGGTGCGCCCGGAAGGATTCGAACCTCCGACCTACTGGTTCGTAGCCAGGCGCTCTATCCAGCTGAGCTACGGGCGCACATTGCAAGAACGCAACTAAACAAGAATACCCGATGAAAGAGCGGGAAGCAACTGATTGCCGCCCGTTTTCCTCATTCAGATTGTCAGTAGATCCGCCCGCTTACGCAGAATGGCTCGCAAGGCGTCCGTCGCCGATCGAATCTCGCTGAGATGTTCGAGAATCCATGCACTGCCACCACTCTGAGTCTGTCCGCGCAGTGCGGCGGCGATGACTACCAGCTCTTTGTCCACCTGGCTGAGTTGGACAAGGGTATAACCTTCATGCCGATGCCGTTGCCACATACGGTCGTTCTCCGGCGCCGGTGCGGAACGTATCTGGGCGGCAATGGCAGTCAGCGCAGCGGCCTCCTCATCGATGGCTTTGGCTGTGCGCACGGCCTCGGGATTCGGAAAGGGATTCTCTCGCGTGGGTGGCGGCAGGTGCTCATGGCGGTACTTGATTCCGGTATTGACGACATCGGTGCGTGCGGCTGCCAGCAGTTCGCTCACCTTGCTGCGAACCAGCAGGTCGTCGGTGCGTAACTGGTTCTCGAGGCGATAGAAGTTATAACCCCAGCCATAGAAAAGGTTGATCGCAACCTGTTCGAATTCGTTGGTCTCATAGAAGTACGGCATCTTCAACCACCTGTTCCTAAAGGTTGAGCCCCGGCGTGGCCGGGGCTCCGTAGTGCAAATTTTAGATCACTTGATTTTCAAGGTTTTATCCAGCTCAAAGGTTCCGAGTGCCTGGCCGCCAATGTTGAACGGCAGCCCAGCAGCGGCGTTTGGCGCGGATATCAGGCCCTTTTCTGCCATTTGCAGGGCAAGGTAATAGCGCACCGCCTGCTCGGGCTCGAGGCCGAAGGCCTTCAGGGAGATCAACTCCCGCATCCGCGCATCCTTGGGAAGCATCAGCAGCTTCACGTCGTTCAGTGCGATGCCATAGATCTTGAGAGTTGCGGCGAGGTGTTCCTTGATGAGTTCAACGATGTCGTGAACTTTTTCGTTGATTTGCTCGAGCGGGGTGACCTGGATGACCTGGTTGATGGCCTGTTCCACCACGGGACCGGCATATTCGGCTACTTCGCTGGCTGAAATCGACATGCCATCGAACGGCATATGCGTAATCAAGTCCAGGGCATCTTCGGTGCTGTCAATGTGGATGTAATAGTCCACCTGGTACTGCACTTCGGCCATCTCTTTGCTGGTGGCGATACCGACACTGCTCAATAGCAGCTTGCTGCGGTTGATGTAGATGACCTCATACACCCAGGGCGATGAGCCGCCGAAGAATCCCTGCGCGATGGAGCCGAGCAATGGTTTATCCGGAGTTTGGATGGAGTATTGGCCCGTCTCATAGACGGACAATACGGCGCCACGAGACTTCAAAATACAAAAATGATTGCTTTCGACCGTGAGGAGTGAACCGCTGACGATGCTCTCATCAATGATTTTGATGGCAACCGTTTTCCTGCCGAGTAGATCGGATCCATCTCGTGCGAGAGAGGTAATAACTTGCCGCGTAATAGCCACTTAAGTGCCTCGTATTGAAATACGAAGACGGAACCGCCATCCGAAGATGGGATCGCCTCGCTGGCAGAGAATTATACGGTTGCGAGGCACGTAGGGAGTTACAGGCTGAGCTAGGTTGCTGCGGGAGCGGCAACGGGTTCTGGCTGTGGCGGAATCAACGACACGCGATCCACGACATCCAGGCCAGACCGGCGCAGCAACTGATGCACGATAGGCTCGGTGAGCCGAGTGGCGTCGTATTCCACACGCACGGTCTTTTCGGCCTCGCTGAACTCCACGCGTCGAATTCCGTAGACTTCGCGAATGCGTCCCAGGGCCATCATGGCGGCCTCATTGGGCGAGGCGCCGTAGCGATACATCACATCAAGCTGCGTCATAAAGGAATTTTAGCAGTCTGCTCAGGCTGCGAGCTTTTTCAGGAAATCGACGATCTCAGGGCTGGTCCAGTCCTGGGGACCGATGAACTTACGGCGGATGACGCCTGTTTTGTCGATGATGTAGCTTTCCGGGGGGCGGAAGGTGCCATACAAGGTGTTGGACTTCTGCGTACTGTCAAAAACAGTGAGCAGTTGTAGTGGGCGACGCTTGAGGAAGCGCTGGTAAGCCTCTGGTTCGTCATCAAAAGCGACCGCAACCACCTGGACCTGCGGCAACTCCTGCTGCATCGCCTCAAGGCTTGGTATCTCTTGCAGGCAGGGGGCGCACCAAGTTGCCCAGAAGTTCAATAAAACGACGTGGCCGCGGAGTTTCGCGAGATCGACAGACTGCTGACCGTCGTTCAGGCTGAAGGTGGGAGCAGCCTGGCCGAGCTGTCCGGGATGCTCATTACGGTCGCAGCCGGTTGCGCTTAGCATTGTCACAGCTGCGATCGCTGCCATTGTCTGGACTGCACCTTTGAATGTCATCACTTCCTATAATACGAAGCTATGCTGTTCGACTCCAACTTAGAGGGTGGTTTGAGGGAACCCGCGGGGCGGAAGGTGAGCCCTATCCTTGGACTTCCCGTGGATGAGTCGACGTCTGTACCGTTGCCGGCAAGGGAAGATAGTGAGGCCACGATCCAATTGAGCGTCATCATCCCCGCGCGCAACGAAGAGCCGAATCTGCCGAACTGTCTGGCCTCATTGCTCTCGCAGGCCGACGAATTCTTCCCGCTGGACCTCGAATGGGAGTTGATTGTTGTCGACGATGCCTCAACGGACCGTACGCGGGCGATTGCGGACGAAGCTGCGGCAAAACACGTAGGCATGCAGGTCCTCGAAGCCCCTCCGCTGGAGCTTCGCGCCACGCAGCGAGCTTTCACGGGCAAGACCAACGCATGCTGGGCTGGGGTACAGAAGGCGCGTGGCCGCTGGCTTCTCTTTACCGACGCGGACACGCTGCATGAGCCTGGTGACCTTGTCCGCGCGCTGCACGAGGCGAAAAAGTATGAGGCAGCGTTGCTCTCATACTCACCTCGGCAGATCGTTCACGGCTTCTGGCAGCGCGCTCTGATGCCGCTGGTTTTCTCGGAGCTGGCAAGTGTCTACCCGCCGAGCCAGGTAAACGATCCTGCACAGCGAATCGCCGCGGCGAACGGGCAGTTTTTGATGGTAGAGCGCGAAGCGTACTTTGCCGTTGGAGGGCACAGGGCTGTTGGACGGTCAGTGCTTGAAGATGTGGGCCTCGCCTACAATATCAAGCATCCCAAACGTGGGCTGAGGTTTCGCTACGCTCCCGATGCTCTGAGCACCCGCATGTATCGCGGGCTGAGCGACATGGTCGAAGGCTGGACGAAGAATCTCGCGCTGCTGTTCCCACATGCGCTGGGGCTGGCCGCATGGAGGCTGCTCGATGTTGCTCTGCTCCTGCTGCCGCTATTGATCTTTGCGTTGCCCTATCTCGTGCTGTGGCAAAAGGTAGCGATTCTTCTGCTCTGGGCGAGGACGCTCCTGCGCTACTCTCGCCGTGTTGCGCGTTCGAATTTTGGCTTTGTGAACTGCTCTCTCTCGATATTCGCCCTGCCGCTCTTTATTGTGTTGCTGGTTCGAAGTTGGATGAAGCATAAGCTTTTTCACCAAGTAACCTGGAAGGGCAGGGAATACCGTACGGGACGCTGAAGCGCGACAGCAGCTCCCCGTATTCAACCATCTCGTTGTACTGTTAACTGTTTACTGATTTCTGTTCGCTGTTTCCTATTCTTATGATTCTGCTCACACGCAAAGCCGACTTCTCCGCCGCCCACTTCTACTGGAATGACTCCTGGACCGAAGCCGAGAACTACCGTGTCTTCGGCAAGTGCGCCAACCGCCAGGGGCACGGCCACAACTACACGCTGGAGGTTACGGTCGAAGGCAATGTCGATCCCACCTCGGGCTTCGTCGTCGACCTGAAGCAGTTGAAGGACATCCTGGAGCGTGAGGTCGTCTCGGTCTACGATCATCGGCATCTGAACCATGAGGTCCCTGAGTTCAAGACGGCTGTGCCCACAACGGAGAACATTGCCATCGCCATCTGGCGACGGCTGGACGGCAAGATCCCCAACGCAAAGCTGCACCGCGTGCGTGTCTACGAGATGCCCGACCTCTTCGCCGACTTCTATGGAGAAGGCGCATGAACGGTACAGTGGCACATCTGAGCCGTCGTTACCACTTCGCGGCATCGCACCGTCTGCACATCGATGCGCTTTCGCCCGAGCGCAATCGCGAAATCTTCGGCAAGTGCAATAACCCGTTTGGACATGGTCACAACTATGTTGTGCAGGTTACCTTTTCCGGACCAGTGGATGCCGCAACAGGTATGGTGACAAATCTCGCCGATCTAGACAGCTTTGCGCAGCGTGAGATGCTCGATCACTTCGACCACGCGAACCTGAATACGCTGGAGTATTTTCTCGATCTGGTGCCCAGCACCGAAAACCTGTGCCTCGAACTCTGGCGCATCTTTGCCGAGTATCCGCACGCGAAGCTCGAGCGCATCCGTGTAGAAGAGACCGGCAACAATGCCTTCGACTACTTCGGCAATGGCGCGAAGATAAAACATCAAGAATAGAAATTACGAATCATTGTTGAGTAGAGACTACGAATGACTGACAAGCCACCTATCGAATCTCCTGACCCTACACTCGCGAGCGCGAGCCTGCAGCAGATCTATGCGGAGTTGCTGGCCCGCATTGGCGAAGACCCCACCCGCGACGGACTTCTGAATACACCGAAGCGCATGGAAAAGTCGATGGCGTTTCTGACCCAGGGCTACAAGCAGTCGGTCGACGATGTGCTGCACGGCGCGTTGTTCGACGTGCATTACGACGAGATGGTTATCGTCAAGGAGATCGAATTTTACTCGCAGTGCGAGCACCACCTGCTGCCGTTCTTTGGCAGGGCGCATGTTGCCTATGTGCCGAACGGCAAGGTCATCGGGCTGAGTAAGATTCCACGTATTATCGATGTCTTCAGCCGTCGTCTGCAGGTGCAGGAACGCCTGACGCAGCAGGTTGCTGCCGCCATCGACGAAGCGATTCATCCGCAGGGCGTTGGTGTCATTCTGGAAGCACAGCACCTCTGCATGATGATGCGTGGCGTTGAGAAGCAGAGCTCAAGCACTGTGACCAGTGCGATGCTAGGTGTGTTCAAGTCGCAGCTGCAGACGCGCAACGAGTTCCTTTCGCTCGTCGAACGGCGGCGCTAGCTGCATGAATGGTCTCCTCGTTCTCGATAAGCCCACCGGTCTTACCTCGCATGATGTTGTTTCCATCGTGCGCCGCGCCACAGGCGAACGCTCCGTCGGCCATCTCGGCACGCTTGACCCCATGGCGACGGGCGTTTTGCCCTTGCTGCTCGGCAAGTACACGCGCCTGGCTCAGTTCTTCGGTCAGGCCGAAAAACACTATACCGGCGATATCCGCTTTGGTTTTGCCACCGATACCTTCGACGCTGAAGGCACGCCTGCGGCTGAACCGCAGCCTTTGATGCAGTCGTTCGATGAACTGAGTGGATTGGCGCAGCGTTTTCATGGCGAGATGGACCAGATGCCGCCGGTCTTCTCCGCGAAGAAGATTAATGGTGTCCCAGCGCACAAGCTCGCACGCGCGGGAAAAGAGGTGCCGGTAAAGCCTGCGCGCATCTGCATTCACTCCTTTGAGCTGGTGGGGCTGGAAGGCGATACAGCCAGTTTCACGATGCACGTTTCAGCAGGTGGCTATGTGCGTTCCGTGGCGCATGAGCTTGGCCAACTCGCCGGTTGCGGAGCCCATCTCTCATCGTTGCGCCGCACGCAGGCGGGCCTGTTCACGCTGGAGCACGCGATCACTGTCGACGATCTGAAGACACTAAGTGCCGCAGAGATTGAAGTGCGTCTTCCGCATCCGCGCTCACTGTTGCCGGAGATGCCCAGTGTCACGGTCGACGATCAGACCGCAGGGCGCATTCGCAACGGTATGCAGGTCAATGTGCCGGAGTTCTCGCAGGCCTCGCTGGTGAAGGTCTTCACGGGCCCACGCGAGCTGCTCGCAATTGCACGCCGTATCGCCGGCACCCTGGTGCAGCCGATCGTCGTGCTCGCGTAGATAAGTCCGCTAATGGCCGTGGCTTTTTAAAGCCTCAACGCTTCAGCATTGGCTCAATCAACTGCTCAACATTCACCGCAACCTGCTTGTTGCCCTTTGCGGTTGCATGAGTGTTGTCGTCCTGTATGTCACCGGCCACGCCATATACGTCCTGCAGCAGGAACGGCAGCAGAGGCACGCGATACTGCTTCGCCAGAGCCGGATACATCGCATCGAACTTTGCAATGTAGTCATGGCCGTAGTCCGGCGGCAGTGTTATGCCGGCCAACGCGACCTTTGCTCCACTGGCTTGCAGTTGTTCGATGATGCTTGCGAGGTTCTGCTGGGTCTGTTCGAGTTGCAGGCCGCGCAGTCCGTCGTTGCCGCCGAACTCGACGACGACCAGCTCGGGATGCTGCGCGACCACGCGCGCAATGCGGCTCAGGCCGTCTTTCGTGGTGTTGCCGCTTACGCCGGCATTCGTGACACGATAGTGAAAGCCTGCGTCATCGAGCCTCTGCTGCAGATAGTCCGGATAGCTCTGGCCAGGGTCTGTACCATAGCCTGCGGTCAAGCTGTTGCCGAAGCAAACGATTACGGGCAGGCCGGTTATGGGCGCGGCCGTTGGTTTTGGCTGGACTGAAACCGCGGCGCCTGGGTTTGCGTATTGCTTATTGGCGCCAGTTTTACAGCCGCCTTGCACCAGTGTGACGAACGCTACAGCTAAGATAGGAAGCACATTGAGTCGCTGCACAAGTCGATTCTACCTAGAGGGCCCGCCGCTTGCTTGAAACCCCGTCAGCTTCCGCCTTACCTATGATCGCCGTCGAGTCTCTGCGTAAGTCGCTGCGCACGGGTTCGACCAACGTTGAAATCCTCAAGGGCATCGACTTCACGATCCACAAGGGTGAGTTTGCCGCCATCATGGGGGCGTCGGGGTCGGGCAAATCGACACTGCTCGGTTTACTCGCGGGTCTCGATAATCCAACCTCCGGCAATGTGCATCTCAACGGCACTGCGATCAGCTATCTGCCCGAGGACAAGCTTGCAAAGCTGCGAGGCCGCACCATCGGCTTCGTCTTCCAGAGCTACCAGCTCATTCCAACGCTTACCGCCTTCGAGAACGTGCTGCTGCCTTACGAGTTGAACGATGAATCCGGCGACCGCAAAGCGGGTCTCGAACGTGCGCGACAACTGCTCGTTTCAGTTGGCCTCGAATCGCGGCTCGATCACTATCCGGTGCAGCTCTCCGGCGGCGAACAGCAGCGTGTGGCGCTCGCGCGGGCCTTCATCCTGCGGCCGCCCATCGTGCTGGCCGACGAGCCCACCGGCAACCTGGATACCTCTAACGGGAAGCATGTGCTGGAGCTTCTGCTGCAACTCAACCACGCTGAAGGAACAACGCTCGTACTCGTGACGCATGATCCCGCGCTCGCAGCGCACGCAACGCGCGTCATCACGTTGAGCGACGGTCTTATCGTTGCCGATCAACATCAGATAGCACAACTCTGAGGAAGGGAACCCCCAACCATGCCCAGCCTCAGCTACTCCACCGCCTCTCGCATCGCCTCTCGCGAGCTTCGTGCTTCTCGCGGGAAGTTTGCCTTCGTCGTGATTTCGGTGGCGATCGGAGTCGCTGCGCTCACGGGGGTACGCGGGTTTTCGTCCTCGTTTCGTGCGATGCTCCTGCTCCGCGCGCGCAGCATCATGGCCGCCGATCTCTCCGCGCGAACGACGCAGCAACTTACGCCGCAGGAGCAGGCAGGTATCGACAATCTCATTGCGACGGGAGGTGACGAGACCCAGATTACCGAGATGCTTTCGATGGCCTCATCGACTACGTCACTCGATCCTCTTCTGGTGGCGCTGAAGGCCGTCGACCCAGCGAAGTACCCTTTCTATGGTGAGGTTGTTCTATCGCCCGTGACGCCGGTCACACAGGCACTGACGTCCACAACTGTTGCAGTCGGTGACGATCTATTGCTACGCCTGCATCTAAAGGTCGGCGACTCTATCAAGATGGGTAATCGTACGTATCGCATCGTCGCCACGGTGGTGGACGAGCCGGACCGGCTCTCGGGCTCGTTTGCCGCGGGTCCGCGCGTTCTGCTCTCTCAGGCGGCGCTTGCGGATTCCGGTCTGCTGGCTGAGGGTTCGCATGCCGCACGACGCTATCTTTTTAGGTTGTCAGCCACAAAGCAGGGAAAGGCCAGTTCCGACAATGCGGTGGCCGCCCTGAAATCGCAGCTTGAAACACTGCTGCCCGACGCACAGATCACCGACTATCGCGAGGCAAGCCCGGCCCTAACCAAGGGACTTGATGGCGCCACCGGCCTGCTCTCGCTGATGTCGCTGGTGGCTCTTGTGCTTGGTGCGGTAGGGGTTGCGATGGCCATGCGCGCACACCTGCAACAGCGACTGGACTCTATTGCCATCATGAAATCGCTCGGCGCAGGTTCCGGGCAGATTATGAAGATCTATCTGCTGCAGACGCTGCTGCTAGGGCTCGGTGGAGGCCTGCTTGGCGTTGTGCTTGGCATCGGTGTGCAGCTTGCATTCCCGCTCTTCCTCGCCAAGTTGCTGCGTATCACGCCTGACTTCCATATCGACCTACATGCGTTTGCCATTGGCCTGGGTGCGGGCATGTTGACCACACTGCTCTTCACATTGCCGCCGCTGCTCGACATCCGCGGCGTGCGCCCGATTCTGATTCTGCGTCGTGCGGTTGAGGTCAGCGATGATCCTTTCACGACTCGGCTGGTGCGTAAGCTTCAGGGTTCTGCTGTCCAACTCGGTGCCATTGCGATTATTCTCGTAGGCCTTGCGTTCCTTGCCGCCGCAGTGTCGGACTCGCGGCAGGTCGGTGGATTCTTTGCTGCTGGTCTTGTGGTTGTGCTGCTGGTTCTGTTGATGATGTCCTGGCTCACGCTGTCTCTTCTGCGCGTGTTTCTGCGCAGAACCCGGCTGCATCTGCCGTCGGTGGTGCGGCACGGCCTCTCGAACCTTTATCGTCCCGGCAACCCCTCCGCCGCGCTGCTGGCTGCACTCGGCCTTGGTGTGATGCAGATTGTAGCTGTGTATATCGCGCAACGCGCCGTTGTGCAGGAGATGCAGGTTTCCACCTCTGCCAATCTGCCCAATATCTTCCTTATCGACATCGCAAGCGACGAGGTCGAAGGTGTTCGCACGCTGCTCACGCATCAGCCTGGCATTCGAGGCAACCCGGAGATACTGCCTGTTGTGAGCTCTCGGCTGTTGTCGATCGATGGAGTTCCGGCTTCGCAGCTCAAGCTGGAGCACTTACCACGCCGCATGTTGCAGTCGATCAATCTCACCTGGCCGCCAACCGCCGATGCCCCGCCACCGGGGGATGACATCGTCGAAGGGAAGTGGTGGACCGCGCAGCAGTCGGCAGACTCCGCTACGCATCCACTGGTGGCCATCGAGAGAGAGGAGGCCGCTCGGTTGCGTGTGCATCCGGGACAGCAGATGACCTTCGCTGCGCAAGACGCACAGTTCACTGCCACGGTAGCGGCCATCTACGAACCCGATAGCCGTCACACCTTCTCTCGTGCGGGATTCGTTGTGCCGCAGCCTGTGCTCGCGGGCTTGCCCGTAGTCTGGTACGGCGGCGTGCATTGTGACTTCTCGGCGACCGCGCTTTTGCAGCGCTCTCTCTATGAGCACTACCCGACGGTCACAGTCATCAATGTAGCGGCCACGCTCGAAACCGTGCGACAGGTGATCCTGCAGATCACCTACATCATCCAGTTCCTCGCAGCGTTCAGTATCTTTGCAGGCATCGTGATTCTTGCGAGTTCCATCGCGGGCACTCGCTACCGCCGCATCCGTGAGGTCGTCGTGCTGAAGACACTCGGCGCAACCCGTCCTCGCATCGCCGCTATTTTTTCGATAGAGTTCGCCGTTTTGGGGCTGGTCGCCGGCTTGGTGGGCCTGGTGTTTGCGAACGTTCTCGCACGCCTGATCCTGCTCCGTGCACTGCACTTCGAATATCACTTCCAGTTGTGGTTGAATCTCGGCGCGTGGTTCATTACAGCATTACTTACCGTTGCGGCGGGATGGCTGGCGAGTTACCGCATCCTCGGCCAGAAGCCATTAGAGGTTTTGCGAGAAGAGTAAGTGGCTGGCTATTTCGGTATTCAAGAAAGAAAGGGGCCCGACTTGAAAGCTAGGAGCCCCTTCCTTCTGTTGCATCATCACCGTTCAATTACCTGATCCCGATGGTGCTAGGGGGCAAGTGTAGTGATCAGACCGGCCTTCGGACTGCCCCATCCGGTCACCAGGTCATAACCGGTTACAGCCGAATAGCTGCCGGATTTGCCGCTGGTGATGTCGTGAAAGTCCGTGCTGTAGGTGGAAGTTATATTTTCCGAGTAGATGGTTGGGTTGATGAAGCCGATGGTCGAATCGCCGTTGGCAACCAACTGCTGGTTGACCAGTGCGATGAAACCAGCCCACATGGGTGCGGCGAAGCTGGTGCCCCCATACTCGTTTGCCAGGCAGGTAGTCTGATCGGCACAGGTATAGAAGGTGAAGTTCGCGTTAGCCGAGACGTCCGGGCCGTTACGGTACGTTGTCGAACCCTTGTTGGTTGAGGTGATCACGCCCGAGAGCTTCTGCCACGAGGGGATCGCAATTTTGTCCGGGGAGATGCCGCCGCCGCTATCGGCCCATGCGGTCTCCGACTTCCAGGGACCAGCCGCGCTTGAGGTCGTCAGGTCTGTACCACCGACTGAAACGACATACGCATCGTCCGCTGGCCATGCCTCATTGCGCGATGACCAGGTAGAGCTGTCGCCAGACGCCGCAAAGAAGTTCTGGCCTTGAGCTGCCATCTTCTCGAAGTACGGGTCAAGTGTGCTGGGGTCTGCCGGCGTCCAGCCCCACGAGCAGCCAATGGTCGTCGGCAGGGGGTTGTGCGTCGTCATGGAGCTGATGATCGCGGTGTCAGTTGATCCAACGTATACCACCAGACTTGCCAGCCCTGGAGCCATGCCGATTGCCTGGGTCATGTCGAGCGTCTGTTCGGTGTCATCGCAGCCAGCCGAGTTCAGGCAGCTTGTGCTGGTTCCATCCGTGGAGAGGAGGGTGACAGGCACGTTGTTAGTTTGACCGACGTTCTTGAAATACGTGGTCAAGTCCGCCAGGTCGGTGCCTTCATACTCGAACAAGCCGAGGTTCTGACCGGCACCGGTGAGAGCCGTTCCGCCGTAATAGGCTGCGCGCATGTCGCTGCCCAGGAAAGAAGCTGAAGGGCCGGAGCCGGTAGTAGCGTGGGACACGACCGCCTCTGGCGCAATACCATGGGCCTTCGCGTAGTCACTCTTCTTAACTAACATGGTGTGCGGAATGGAGTAGTTATCCAATCCGGAGATATGCCATAAGTTGAATGACAAGTTAGTTGTGGGTTCGTTGTCAGGACCGTAGAACGTGCGGTCTTCGGTGGGATGCTGGTAGGTACGCATAGTTACATGGAACGCAGTCTCGACGGCTGAAACAGTGCCTTTGACCTGAACATCCATGCCGTCGCGGGTACCACCAGTGATCGTAAGGCCATTTTTATTCACGAATTGAATGACAGCGTCATAATCGGCCTGACTGGGCCCAAACCTTGCCGTGAACTCTGGCACGGTGAGGAAGTGCCGGTACAATCCACTATTCGGATCATAGATATCGCTCAATAGACTTTCCAGCTCAGCTTGGTTGCGCAACGGCAGAACGATGTCCAGGTTCATGGTCTGATCTGCGGGAAGTTGTGCGATGGCTCGCGCCTCACCGGTGCTAGCCACTTCTCGTACATGACGGGTCAATACGGATTGCGCCTGGGATGCTGTCGATACAGCTAACCCAACTGCGACGATTGAACACAGAATGGAACGAGAAGGACGAATTGCTGCGGAAAATGCACTTCTAGTAATTACTCTCTTCATAACAGAGCCCCTTTAAGGATCTTGTGAAGCCTGGCCTAAAACTCCAGGCGTAGTGAGAGATATCTAGTTGTAGCTAGGATTGGCGAATAAATATATTTGAATTGACGAACCTCAAGCTGCAGGTCGTCGGAGCTACCGTATCACAAGTTATGTGTTACTGGTTATTGCAATAGATTTTTAAAAAGCCGTTTTTTTGCAATTAATGACCCTCTTACGAATAATCGCGTAGGAAGAATTACTCATTACCTAAGTTCCATTGTGTTTTTGAAAACTATGATTGGAAAGTGCGATCAGGTTTTTATCGCCACTAAGGCGATCCGCCGCTGCAAAGCGCACCCAATTGCATGATCGAATGCAGGGCGGTTTTTCAACTTGTGTTGAAGAGTGAAGCTAATTGTGGCTTAGCTGCTGGAATACAAATATTTATTGCGGCTTGGTTTTTTGAGCAGAGAAATACTTGCGACCTCTTCTGGTAGAAGAGTCCTTGTATAGTGCTCGAAAAAGAACGTGCTGAGTTATTCGATGCCAGTCTCGATAACCATCAAAATTTTGTGCTTGGTTTCGACTGGAGCATCTTGAAATATGCATTTCCGTTGATTTTGAAAATGGTGCATCTTTCATAAATGCAATCGATGAGGTGGTTGTCATGTAGGGCAACTTATTCATCGTGGTGGTTCCACTGGTAGATCTGCCTAAGTGATGTGTAAAGCCATCCTCGCGAAGCATCGGTGCCAGCCAGAGGAGTAGGCGGTGTCACGGTGCAACTGCAGCTAAAGCTGTCCGCATAGATGTCGCTCTCTTTTTGATCTTCCAAGTGCAACAAGTGGGCTGTGCGTTCGAGGTGCCAGATAACAGGTGCAGCAAGGATAAAACCATAAGGTTCCACTACGTCAAGAACATCTTCTTTCAGCGTTGAATCGGTAACGGTTTTTCGACGGAGTAGTTGCTAAAGTATGAAATCCAGCGAACCCTTGTGATCCAAAATTTGCTGCCATGGGAACTCACCGAATTTGAGGAAGAAGGTTCCAAATACCTTCTCCCATGGCGTGCAGTCCGCCTACGCTCGGAAGTGTCTCACCGGATACCCTCTTGTGTCGAACGCTTTAGCGACGAGCAGGCGAAAGAACGGAAACCGGGCACCACCGCACATTTCGAATATCACCGAATACCGCGCGAGGTTGACCCCACCGCCCATACCCTCGTACACTTGCAGAGGCGGCTGATTGTGGCTCCCGCCGAGCCTGCGGCTGCCGTTACAACCTGTTTTTTGCCCTCTCGTTCAATGGTAGGACTGACGACTCTGACTCGTCCAATCGGGGTTCGAATCCCTGGGGGGCAACCAAACCGTTCGTCTTCGGACATCCTCGAACGGTTCAAGCACAGGCAATTTGATCTGTTTTCAAATACTTAGCCGAAACAAGAGTTCGAAATGATTCGGCTAAGTCCGGCGATAGCCGCACTTGAAGTGGGGTACGAAACAGGGGTACGATTCCCTCCAAAGTGGGGTACGGACGATACCCCACCGATGCTATATGAACTACTGTAGGTTCACTGCAATTGTGAGCTGATGTGTAAGGTTGCCAGACGAAGCGGCAACGATCACATTGGCGCTGCCGGTGATCGCCTGCATGTAGCTATTCGAGGTCGCCGAGGAGTGATTACTGTCGCCATTGAAAGTTGCAGTGATGACGTGGATGCCAACCGGGAGAGCACTGGAGTCCAGCTTCGCAACGCCAGAGACGATTGCGGAGGGTTGACCAAGCTGCTTACTGTCAGCGAAGAAAGTCACTGAACCAGTAAGGGCATCGGAGCCGGTGGAGGTAACGGTAGCAGAGTAAGTCGCCGTACTGCCTGCCGCAACTTTTGCCGAGTTGGAACTGAGGCTCACGGTCGTGGAGTGTATACCCGGGCCGCTGCAACCAACCATCAAGGTCAGAGCGGAGAGGGAAACAACGATAGCAAGAGAGGCCGTGTTAAATCGCTTGCGCCGGCCGACGAAGAGAATACCGAAGCCGGTTGCTAAAGTTGTAGCCAGCCAAGGTGACTTGTCGAACGGATGGGGTACCGCTAGAAGGGCAGTGTTTTTGGCAGCCGCCGTCAGTGTGAGGGTCGCATTGCCGGAACCGGCGGCGATCTGGCTGGGAGAGACAGCGCACTGCACGCCGGTGGGAACTGTGGTTGAGTCGCAGCTAAGGCTTATGGTTCCATTGAAACCGAGCACAGGTTGAATTTGAAGAGTAGCCGTCGCGCTTGAGCCCACGGGAAGTGCGAGGCTGGTGGCCGTGGAGACAATGGTGAAGTCTGGGATGCTGACCGTGATGGTCCCCGTGGTGGCTTGCTGAGCTTTGTAGTTAATATCGCCAGAGTAGGACGCCGAGATGATGTGTGTACCTGCGACGGGCAGGGGAACTGCCAGCGTAGTGACTCCAGCAGTGATGTAGTTTGCGGAACCATTGGCTACAGTGAGTGTGTGAGGTTGACCCAGGGCAACCGGTGTGGCGCCATTGACAGCGTCAAAGAACTGTACGGTTCCAGATGGGTAGGGAATTGCGTTGGTTGAGGTTGAGCCCGTCACCACTGCCTGGACGACAATTTGGCTACCTGGCTGCAGTAGGGAAGAGGAGGAGCTGAGCGTCAAGGGCGCGGCAATTTTCTGTACAGCCATCGCCAGCACTGTCCCCGAAGACGGAGCATAGTAACTATCGCCAGAGTAGGCTACATATACCGGGGTGTTACCTGCTTCAGAGAATGTGGCGACGATCTGCGCGGAGCCACGATTCAGGGTCATGATATCGGGCGAAAATCCAGAGAAGCCCGTGACTCCGCCCTGCGTGGCTCCGGTGAGGGTGACGGTGCCGGTGGGGGTAGGGGCGGTAGTATTCGCGGTCTTTGGCGCAATCGATACGTAGAAGGTGACGGCCTGTCCAAGAACTGGCTGGAGGGATGTTGTCGTTACCGCGACTGCGCTGGCAACCCCTTTCCCTGTGGAGACGGTGTAGGTCGTCGAGTAGGTATATTCGTTTGGGTTGAAGTTGGAGTCGCCGGCGTATTTAGCTGTAAGGGAGTGGTTCCCGCTAGTGGTGAAGGTGTACGGGATGAGCGCCTTCGATCCACCGCTGCTAAGCGCTCCAGCGGACTGAAGCGTTCCAGTAGCTGCCGCCACGCCATTGTCGAATAACTGGACTGTACCGCCTGGGCCGACAGGCAATCCGGGAGTAATCGTGTCCACGTAGACATTCAAGAGAACCTGCTGTCCGACAATGGGTGAGGGATTTCCGGTCGTCAGAAAGGTGTCGTCATCAGCTTTCGTCACGGTAAAGGTAGTGTTTGTGGAACTACTGGTATTGAAGCTGCTGTCGCCGGCAAAGCTGGCAGAGAAAGTATGGGAACCGACGCCGGGTAAGATGCCCGCGTTGGTTCCGGCGCCTGTGTCAAGCTCCACCGATCCTTCCGCATTGACCGCAAACGTGCCGAGCGAGTTACCATCCAGCAGCATCGTGACGTTTCCTGTGGGCTTGCCATTTCCGGAGGCTCCGGCGACATCCGCTCGCAGTAAAAGGTTGTCGCCAAACTGTGATGTAGCTCCTGAGGTGATTGCTCCGGTATAAGGGTTCACGTCCAAAACGGATGTGGTTGTGGTGCTCTTCTCGGGGCTGATCGTCACGCTGACTGGAGACGAGTTGCTGGGGCTGAGGGTCGCATCGCCTGGATAGTCGGCCGTCAGGGTATAGGTGCCGCCAGGAAACGTTGTGACGGTGGCTGAGTACGCGCCACTGGCAAGCGGGAACGGACCGAAAGACAAGCCATTGCTGCCGGCCAGAGATACAGCACCAGTTGCCAGGCCAGAGCCCGAAGCAGGCGTCACCTTACCGCTGATTTGGATCGGCTGGCCATGCTGCACCGTCGTTTGAGCAGCGGAGAGTGTCGTCGCCGAAGATGAGGTGGTGGCGATGCTCCACGCTGCCACAAGATTGGCCGCATCGACTGAGCCGAGTCCGGTTGCGAGGTCATATCCAGCAGTAGTGTTGTAGCCCGTAAGCGTACCGGAGATAGAGGCCGAGGTAGACGAGCAGTCAGGCATGCCGCCGACGCACGGAACACTGTTGGTCCCCTTGGTGATGTCGTGAAAGATGCAGGTTCCACGTTGAGTGGGATCTGTCTGCTGGGAGGAGTTGCAGGATGCACCTGCTGTGTTCGCGAGCTGATACAGCTTGTAGTTCAACAGACCCTGAGGACCGCCGCTCTTCTGGTTGAGGAGCGCCACAATGCCGGCAAAGGTCGGGGTCGCCGCCGAAGTGCCACCGACGAAGGAGGCGGCGATGAGCGTTACATTCCCCTGGGAATCCTGGGAAGATTGGCAGCTTCCTTCCACGCAAACGGTGTAGGCCGCATTGTTGGCTGCCGCAGCAAGCGATACGTCGGGAATATCGCGCGCACCATCAGAGGGAACGGATGCGCCAATCTGCCAGGAAGGCTTGGCGTACTTATCCGTGCAGTCTATGTTTAGCGAGCCATCGGGGTTTTGCGTCGAGGTGCTTACGGTGCAGGAACTGGCGCCGCCACTGCCACTTGAAAGCAGAGGGTAGGCAAAATTAGGGTAGGCGAAGAAGGCTGCACAGTTACCGGTGGCGGTAATAGGCTGGCTTGGATCGCAGGTTTCGTTCCAGGCATTTTCTGGAACGTAGCCGTTAGCGCTAACAAAGGTAGTCAGGTTGCTAGTGTTCCAGAAAGGCGCTCCCAGGGCAGAGGCGTCGAACATGGTACCGCCAACCGCGGTGTTGTAGGGAGTCGATGCTAAACCGTTCACGGCCAAGCCATCTTCGGCCAGAGTGTATTCATTAGGATTGTCACAACCGGCTGACCCGCTGTCTCCGGTAGAGACCATGACAGAGATACCTTCGGCTGCTGCCTGTTCCCAAAGGGAGGATATGAACTGGTTGCCAGCGGTGCCCAGAAAAGCTTCGCACTCACCGTAGCTTTCAGTGATGACTGGAGCGACTGCGTGATCGACGGCATAGGTGGCAGCAAGATCGATGCCGTCGGCGGTGTCGGTGGACTGTGCGATAACGAAATTAATGGTGGCGTTAGGAGCAAGCGCGCCGGCGTATTCGAGATCGAGCGCGGATTCAGTTTCATCGTCACTGCCAGTGCCCGGATCGGGACCGATGAGAACGATCTGAGGATCATGTGCCGGCAAACCGAAGAGCTGACGGAACGTGCGCATATCCGAGAGCTGTACGTTCGAGCGTCCGATGACGGCGACCGACGCGCCTGTTCCGTCGGTGCCTGCCTTATTCAAGGCAGCCGCGTTGTAGATCTGCGCGAGATCTCCGGGAGTCAGATACTGGAGTGTGCCATCCGTGAGCTGCGGAGAGGATGTGGATGGAGCAACGCTATCTTTCAGAGCGCTATAGCTGGTGATTGCCAACTTGTTATCGATGTTGCGCCGCATGCGGCCGGTGTTGCCAATCGGCGTCTTCTTGATGATGTCGTTCAGCCGGACTATGCCACCAACCAGCGAGGTGAGCGCGGATGGGATCGAGATGTCCGTTGAGTTTGCAATGTGCGAGACACCGGCGATCTGGTAGTTTCGCATCGTAGTGCGGAAGGTTTTGTTGACCTGCGCGGTTGTGCCCGAAAAGTCGATCGATCGACGGCCGGTGGAGACGCTGGAGACCGTGAGGCCCTGGCTTGTGAGCCATGCTGTGACGCTCTGCACGTCGGCCTGAGAAGGCCCGAACTGTTCGCCAAACTGCTCGGGTGTCAGCCACTGATGATAGTTTGGCGAGCGTGGGTTCTGACGGTCCGTCATAAACTGCTCGAGCGCAGCTTTCTTATCCGAGGAGGGTAGCAGGACCAACTGCATGTGATTCATCGGAAGACTATCGGATACGGCGCCTTGATCGACTGCCCCACGAATCAACGGATGCGTTGAGTGTGGGATGGTTGTTACCTCTTCGGGCCTGATGATGCCTGTGATCTGTGATACGGGCGCCCCCGATGGCTGTTGCGCACGCATATCGGCGAAGCTGTTCGCCAACAGCAGAATGACAAGAAGAGGGAGCGTGCGAGTTGCACAAAGTAAATCGCGCATCATCAGATCCTTAGTCTTTGGATTTGAAATAGACAAGCTTTGGCCAGCTGTCTGCTAACTGGCGAAAGGTGTAGTCCCGATATGCCCTTGAGGGATACCGTAGATTATCGTTGAGTTCTTGTCTGATGCACTCCCTGCAAAGAGGCAAAGGTCATCCCCCATATGGGGGATGACCTTGTTCGGAGGTCCTTAGCCGTCGAGGAAGCCGCGCTTCATCGCAATTGTGACCGCGTGGGTGCGGTCATGCGCAGAAAGCTTCTGCGTAATGGTGCGCATGTGCGCCTTGACGGTCTCTTCAGAGACCTTGAGCACGCGTGCGGCAAGTTTATTGGAGTGACCGCTGGCGACTAGCCGCAGTACGTCGATCTCGCGTGGAGTCAGCACACCCATCTCCAAGTGGTCGGCGATGGCGGAGGCAATCTCTGGCGGAATATAACGTTTGCCTGCATGGACAGAGCGGATGACCTCAGCTAGTTGCTTGCGCAGCATGCCCTTGAGCAGGTAGCCAGCGGCGCCGGCACGCAACGCGCGCAGCGCCTGGGCGTCTCCGCTGTACATGGTGAGAATGATGATGCGGGCTTCGGGGAACTCACGGCGGATCGCGATCAGTGCGTCGGTCCCGTTGATATCACCCATCTGCAGATCCATCAGGGTGATGTCGGGCTGGTGCGTCCGGTAGGCTCCAATCGCTTCGCGGCCGCTGCTGGCTTCAGCTACCAGTTCCATGTCGGGTTCTCCGTTGATGGCGGCTGCAATGCCTTCGCGCAACAACGGATGATCGTCCACGCAGAGCACTCGAATCTTCCGGTCAATTGGCATGGGGGTAGTTTCGCTACACGGTGAGCTGGTCTGCATGATAGTAAGCGATGCGGCCGCGAATGCTCAACTCAATCCTCGTCCCAGTGGTAGCGCTGCTCTGTACATGCAGGGATGCGTTCAAGCGGCGAGCACGCTCCTGCATGCCGAGCAGTCCCCAATGTCCTTCGCGTTCGCCTGCGTCCAGGATGTGGGGATCGATGCCCTTGCCATTGTCCTGGCAAACAAAGAGAAAGCGGCGTCGCTCGTAGATGATTTCACAAACAATGGACGATGCACCGGCATGGCGGAAGGCGTTGCTCAAGGCTTCCCGGCCGATAGCAAAGACCTCCTCTTGAACGACACGTTGCAAGGGGCGCGGCGATCCCACCTCATGCACTTCAAAGGCTATCGGCGTCACCTGTTGCAGGTCGTTGGCGAGCCGTTCGAGCGCCTTGCCGAGTTCGACTTCCAGAACCTGCGAGCGAAGATCGCGAACACGGTCTCGGCCTTCGAGCAACACTTCATCGGCACGGTCGAGAGCGCTTTCCATCAGCTCGCGCGCAGGCTCGCTGGCGGGAATAGCGTTGGTAGCCATCTGGAACCGAAGGACCAGGCCCTGAAAACCTTGCAGCAGCGTATCGTGCAACTCGCGAGCGATACGGTCTCGCTCGGTGAGACGTTGGCTGATGTGATCTTCGACGCGGGTGGTTGCATAGCGAATGCGCAGCAGACTGAGAGCCCAGATAGCCATGAACACAGCGACGACAGCGAGGCAGCGGAACCAGGCAGTCTGATACCACTTCGGCTGGATGGCAAATTGGATCTTGTCGCCGAGGGTATTCCAGACGCCGTCATTGTTGCATGCACGCACCTCGAACGTATATTTGCCAGGGGAAAGGTTGGTGTAAAAAGCTTGGCGGCGGGAGCCCGCATCTTGCCAGTCTTTGTCGACACCGGAAAGCTTATAGCGGAAGTACACCTTCTGTGGTGCGATGTAGCTAAGGCCGGTGTAGTCGATCTGGATAGAGCGGGTGAGCGCCGGCAGCGAGACTTCGCCTGAAACCGGAAAGGTTTTTTGGTCCGCAAGGATTTGTTCAATATGTACCGGTGGAGGAATGATGTTGAGCGGCAGGTGCTTTCTGTCTATGACCTGAAGAACGCCTTCGTGCGCAAACCACAGCCGTCCATCCTTGGACTCGGTGACTTCCGGTGTGAACGGGGAAAAGCCTGGGCGGGCGCCATCGGACGCATCGAGCAATAGGCGGGCGTGGACCTGCTGGTCGAGATGCGCGGTCCAGGCTGCAATATCATTGTGTGAAACGACGGCGATACCGCAGTGCATGTAAAGCCAGAAGTTATCGTCTTCATCCTCCAGAACCGTATGGATGGCGTCGCAAGGCAGCCCGTTGTGAGAGTCGAGTTTGGTCCAGGAGTTGTCCTGCAAATGCAGCAAGCCTGTTTCGCCCCAGGCCCATAGGGTCCGGTCCGCGCCGATGTGAAGTCGCTCAATGTCATAGTGCGGTGGTGTCTTTTGGACAATATGAAATGCACCGTTCTCGTAACGCGCGATCTCGCCATTTTGCAGTTGCAGCCAGAACCCGTTGACGGTGTCGGGAGCGATGGCCGCGTTTGGACCAACCCCAGGAGTGGGGACCTCTATCATCGATCGTTCTGTGACACGAAATAGCGTCCGGCGTTTGCCGGCGCAGATGGCCCATACCGCGCGCTGCGGGTCCTGGATCAGGGCATAAACTTGTCCAGGAGGCTGACCGTCTAAGGTGGGTACCGTGCGGAAGTGTCCGTCACGGTACAGGGTGAGCCGGTCATCGATGCCGATCCACAGTGTTCCGTTCGCATCGGCCAACATCGAGGTAACTTGACTGCCAGGAAAGCCCTTGCCGGCGCGGACGGTGGAGAGCCGTCCGTCCTTCATGATATTGAAGCCTCCGATGCTGCCAATCAGCACGCTACCATCCGACCGCGCCAGCACGGAGGTGGCGTCGTCGGAGACCAAGCCTTCGCGCTGTGTGAACGGAGTGGCCTTCATAGGGTGGAAGCGATCAAGACCTCCGGACGTTGCAACCCAAATACTCCCTTCGAAGTCCTGGTAGAACGCCGAGACGAAGTTGCCCGAGAGCCCTTCGGCCGTGCCGAAGTGATCGGCCACGCCCTCGGCGAGGTGATAGAGTCCTTGGCGAATCGTGCCTATCCAAAGGCTGCCATCGTGGTCCACCATCAGGGCGGAGACTTGCAGGGAACTACCCTGAAGTCCACGAGCATTGAAAGCTTCCCAATGGCCATCGACGAGTTGCTGGAGGCCAAGAGCGGAACCGGCCTCGGAGTAACCAATGATGGTCTTGCCGGCTACCGTCCTTGCAATGGAAGAAACCGCCGGGGCCGTATCGCCCTGCTTGGAGTTTCTGGGGAGATAGGAAGCGTTCGACTTTGGCGACCAGTGGCACACCCCAGGATTGGAACCCATCCAGAGGCCGCCGGAACCATCGGAGGCCAGGATTTGGCCATAGCGGCAGGCCATGCCCTCGGATTCCGCGTAACACCGAACATTCGCTGCGTCGATGCTGCAGAGCGGGCCGCTCCCGTGCTGGAAACGGGTGCGGGCCAGCCAGATTCTGCCATTGGCATCCTGAAGTAACGAATTGATGCGCCCCAGCGTGTTGGAGATGTAGGTAACTCGGTTGTCTTGCAATCGCTCTACGTTGGATTGAGTGCCGATCCAAAGACTGCCGTCTTTTGCGCCGAGCAGGGAATATATGCTGAAGCGATTCTGCTGCTCGGTCTCAGGAAGTCTCCAGGGAACGAAACGGATACCGTCGAAGCGCACCAATCCGGCTGCCGTGCCTATCCAGAGGTAGCCGTCCGTCGTCTGAGTGATTGCGTCGGGAGCGCCATCAAGCGCATCGTCCTGTAAACGCCAGGCATTGTGCGCATATTGGGTGAGCCTCAGAGCTGGAAACTGTGCAAGTAGTGGCACAGACAGGCTAGGGGCGCCAAGCAAGAAAAATCCCAAGATGACGTGCCAGACTCTTGTTTCGCGATGCTCCAGAATGCACCAGTGCTGCAGTTTGAACATTAGCCGAAACTCCCAAGGCTTCGATGTAGCAATAGACTCATGCTAACGCTGACCGCGACCCCTCTTCTTGCATCCGGGGTCAGAGGCCACAGTAGAGCGTATCGTGAAGGCTCCGCTCAACCACGATTCACGGCGACGAGACTGCGGTGGGTAGGTCTCCGTGAAGTGGCCTGGGATATGGCGCGGTACAACGGCCTTGCACCAGGCCAGCTCTCCGAGGCTATAGGTTTGTTGTGGCCATGGATTTTCCTAGGACATCTCGAGTCAAGGAGCAGAAAGCACAATATAGAGAGTTGATCGCAAACTTTTCATGGGCAGGTAGGTAAAAAATACCGCACCCCACCGTTAACAAGACATCACAGCGCATCCTCTATGAGATTTTTTGCCTCAGGTCGTGGTGTTTCCGCAGTGAGCGTCCTTCGGGTGCCATTAGGGAGCGCCATGCTCAAGGTGCAATCGGAGATTGCAGATTCAGCCAAATCGAAGATGACACGGGAGGACCGGCTGATCCAGCTCTACGATCAGCTTCGTCCGACGCTTCTGGCCTATTTGGGAGGTCTCGGACTCTCGCTTTCGGAGGCCGAGGACATCCTCCAGGAAGCGTTCCTTCGTCTGCTCGGTCAGGTCAACGCTAAAGGCGAACATGAGAATCCCAAGGCCTGGTTGTTCCGTGTGGCGCACAACCTAACCATGGATCTATACCGCGAAGGTAAGCGATTTGAGCAGCCTGGCACGGACGGACGCGATCTTCTCGACGGACTCCTGGCTCCAGCCGATAGTCCCGAAGATCAAGCGATCCGCAACGAACAGATGCTCCGTATGCACGCGGCTCTGGGCCGTCTGACGCAGCAGCAAAGGGCGGCGGTGTTGCTCCGTGCCGAAGATCTTCGTTATCGCGAGGTCGCGGAGATTCTCGGTATCAGTATCAAGCGGGTCTCCCATTTGGTTCAGCGAGCGTTGTCGCGCCTCGCAGGGGAGATCTAGATATGCGCGGCATTGGGTTTCCTATGTTCAATCATCTTTCCGACGAGAAGTTATCCCGCCTTACTGCGGGCGAGTTGGGTGCCGTGCAGCGTTTTTTGGCGCGGACCCATCTTGAAAAGTGTTGGCAGTGTAGATTGCGCCGCGAGGCGCTGGAGCGGAGTGCTCTTCAACTCGCCGAATATCGTAACTGCCTGGTCGAGCGCATCCCCTCCAATCCAGATCGCCGCTCCGCTTTGCTGATGCTTATGCGCCAGCGCAGTGAGGCCGCATCTCTGCCGCGCGAATCGGGGATAGCTCTCTTCAGTGCCATAAGTAAGAGCGATACCTGGATGAGTCCAATGTTGGCTAGTTTTCTTATTGTTGCCTGTGCCGGTTGCCTGCTTTTCATGGTGTGGCGTCGTCCTACAGCTACCGTCAGTGCTGCCGAGTTGCTCAATCGTGCAGAGAGTGCAGACCGAGGGGTCTTATATGGAAGGCCAGGGGTGATCTACGAGAAGATCGGGATACGTACGGCTAGCGGCCGAATAGAACGCGAGATCTATCGCGATGCACACCGTGAACGTCGTCGTCGTGCGGGTGACACAGACGCAAAGATAGAAGCTCCACTGCAGGGCGTTCTGGTCTCCGCTCAGGTCAACCTGGATGATCCTCTCTCTGTAGCTTCCTACCGCACTTGGTACGACGGACAGGAGAAGAAGGTCGACGCAGTTTCACAGGGTGGGGGACTACTTACTCTGAGCACTCGGGTTCCCGAAGGAAATATCAGGCAGGAAACCATCACCGTCCGTGCTTCTGACTTCCATCCGATTCAACGCACGATCAAGACTGCAGACGATGACGTCATCGAGATTGCCGAGTTGAACTATGCATTGCTGGATTGGAGCAGTGTGAACGAAGCGTTGTTCGAGCCCCTGGCCACCCCGCGACTGGAGCATCCGATGCTGGTGTCCGCATTACCCGTGTTGCCGGCTCTGCCCACGCAGGCAGAACTGGATGGAGCGGAGTTGGAGGTGCTGCTAGCCCTCAACCGCTTACATGCGGATGAGGGAGAGCAGATCAATATTGCGCGGTCTGATCGCGGTGTTGAGGTCAAAGGCGTCGTTGACAGCACTGAACGGAAACAGGAGGTAGTCAATAGTCTACGGACGCTGCCGCATGTCAAAGCTGAGGTGCTTAGCACTGCCGAAGTTCGGCCGGATACCACTGAAGCACTCCCCCTGCAGGTTCGGGCCATCGATCCGGCGGCGTCTCCTTTGGAGGAATATGTTGACTCACAGCCTCAGAAAAAATTGCTGCTCAACGATGCACCAAGGGATCTAGTAGATGCGGCATTCAAGGTTCGGCGTAGTGCGGACGAGCTGGATACGCTCGCTACAAAGTTTACTAACTCGGCAGAAGGCGCTACACCGAACGCCGCCATTAAAGAGCTTACGCAAAGCTACACACAGCGCCTCTTAGCGGCTCTCGACAATGAAAGCTCGATTTTGCATCAGTTTGGCCTGGACGAAACGACGAACACCCCGGCCTCCATATCGACGCAAATAAGTTTGCCGGTTGAGGTGCGAAGGAATGATGCGCTATGTCAGGAGATGGTGACAGATGATAGCGTCACTCGGCGGACGGCATCGGAGATCGCCGCGGATATAAGAGATTCCATCGTTCGCATTCGTTCTGCTATCGCCACCCGGGGTGAGATTGACAGCAAAGAGAGCCCTGGGGGAGACCAGCCTGACGAACAGTAGATAAGTTGAATGGATGGGATGTGAAGTGCATGCACTGAAGAGAAAATGTTAGCGCTGTGTTCAATCACACCACTTTGAGATCACCACCTCAATCGGCCCAAGTACATATTACAAGCACGAGTTCAAGAAGTATCCAATAGCGCGAACTGTAAGACCGATGAGGCCTCAGCCTCAACTGAGGGATCTTCTGTCTAATTGCTCGCATTGATAGAGAGAAACAATAAATACGCATAAGGAAACTGTAGTTATTTCTTGGAGGACTGACATGATTGGCGAGTTACCGAAGAGACTCAGGCGGATTCTTTCTGTTGCACAAAGAGCAGTCGCTCAGACTTATGTCAACTCTCGACAGCAAACCAGGAGCTGGGCTACTGGGGCTCTGCTGTTACTGATATTTCCTGCCCTGCCCTTTTCGGCACAGACAGGCATCTCGGCTACTTTCAGCGGAACGGTAACGGATCGACAAGGAGCGGTTGTTGTAGATGCCCGAGTGGAACTTGACAATGCGGATCAGGGAATCAAGCTCACGACGAAGACAGACAACAGTGGTAGTTTCAGCGAAGTTGCTCTCCGTCCAGGCAGATATGTGCTTTTAGTCAGCCACGCCGGTTTCGATGCTACGGTCGTAAGAAACATCACACTCTCAGCAAATGACAATGTGGCGCTGCAGGTAATGCTGAAGGTGGCGGGAGGCACGGAAAGTGTCACTGTGAATGACCGTCCGTCTTTGATCAACCTGTCTCCTGCGGTATCTAACAGCATTGATCATGAGCTCGTCGCCGAGTTGCCGCTGGATGGTAGAAGCATCCAGTCCCTGATCACCTTGAGTCCAGGCGTCCAGCTTGCTCCTGTAAACGGGGGAGGGGGAAATCCCGGCCAGTTCAGTGTGAATGGCATGCGCTCTAACTCGAATTACTTTACGGTGGACGGCGTCAGCGCCAACTTTGGAGCAGCTGCCTATGGTGGTTTTGGCGGTATTAACGATGCGAGTTCAGGCTCGACGCCCTCCACCGATGTTGTAGGCTCTTTTGCAAACCTGGTCTCGATCGACGATCTTCAAGAGATTCAAATTCAGACTTCAACCTATGCTCCGGAGTTTGGTCGCAGCCCCGGCGCCCAGATATCTATGGTTACCCGGTCGGGTGAAAACAAGTTTCACGGAGCCTTATACGAATATTTTCGTAACGACGCCCTAGACGCAACTGACTGGTTCTCAAACTATCTGCAAACAGGCAAGACGGCCCTGCGCTATAACGACTTTGGCGGAGTATTCGGCGGCCCGATTTTGCTGCCCAAATACAACGGACGGAAGCATCATAGTTTCTTCTTCTTTTCCTATGAAGGAAGCCGGTTTGTACTTCCACAGCCAGCAGTAACATCTATCGTGCCCAGCGTCACCGCACGGCAAAACGCGCCGACGGAGATATCAAAGGAGATCCTGAGCGCCTTTCCACTTCCGACCGGCCCCGCATTTTATACCGACGGCAGCGGAAACCCCTGCACCCCGCCAGCCTCGAACTGCAATGCCAACGGAGCCTTCTTTACTTCCGGATTTTCCAACCCAAGCCGAAGCAATGTGTGGAGTTTGCGTCTCGATCAAAATCTACACGAGAAGTACACGTTCTTTGCTCGCTATAACCGCGCCACGAGCGGCCAGGTTGCGCGCAACGCCACGTCAAATGCAGCTGAGCTTGACAATAACGATACCAATACAGACACGCTCACGATTGGCACAACCCAGATCTTTACCCCACATTTTCTCAACCAGTTCACCATCAACGCCAGTTCGCAAAGCACCCTTGCAAGCGGAACCCAGGACAGCTTTGGGGGGGCTATTCCTCTTCCCAATTCAGTGTTGTTTCCTAGCAATCCATGTGTCGGTTGTGGCGGTGTCATCGGAATTTATGGTTTTAACACCGAATTTATACCAGCGGAGATAAGTCTTACGAATCCAACATTTTCTAAAAACCGCCAGATTAACGGCGTGGACAACCTGAGTTATCAATTACACGATCATCAGCTCAAATTTGGTGCTGATTATCGTTATCTCTCTCCCATCAGTGCGCAGGAGTCTCTAGTAATCGGAGACTATTTCAGCAATGTGCAGGCTCTTGAGACCAACAGCAACGAATTTGCAATTGCGGCCTTCAATCAATCGTTCGCGATTGCGCTCAAATCACTTTCCGTCTATGCGCAAGACACCTGGAAGGCTGCCCCTCGGCTGACACTGACTTATGGTGTGCGCTGGGAACTGAATCCACCGCCAAGCGGTAAGAATGGGAAACACCCTTTGACCGTTCAGAGCCTGAACCTGAATACCCTTGATTTCACATACCTGGCCCTGGCTCCAGCCGGAACGCCGCTTTATCCGACGACCTACAAAAACTTTGCGCCACGCTTTGGTTTCGCCTATACCGCGCACGAGACGCCTGGACGTGAAACCGTGTTGCGTGGTGGCGCAGGTATCTTCTATGACATTGGCCAGAACGGCTTTGGTAATATCAGCTTTCCCTACTCTCAATCTTATTTCCTGCCTCCTGGGGGGGAGTCCCGGGCTACCCTGCGCTTACTTTGCCAGTACCTACGGCTTATGCTCAGGCGCCTGCTCCGAACTTTACGCCGAGTCCGACCAATCAGGCATCCCCTACGGTGGCGGCGCCTAACTATAAGTTGCCGGTATCCTACGAATGGAATGTGACACTAGAGCAGTCCCTGGGACCCAATACGGCATTTTCTCTTGCGTATGTCGGCTCGACCGGCCATTCGCTGCAAAGCACGGAGCAATATATCTTTGCGTCACCGGGTACTCCGGGCGTACCAGTAAGTGCCAATTTTTCTGGCCTCTCGGTGATCGGCAACCTTGGCAAGTCTGCCTATCACAGCCTACAGGCGCAGGTTCATAGCCGCTTCACGAAGCAGTTTGAGTTACTGACCTCCTATACCTGGTCGCACGGTGTCGATAATGGTTCCAATGACGCTGTGCAGTTTATTCCAAGCGGAATTGCCAACCCCAGCCTCAATCGCGGCGACTCCGACTATGATGTGCGCAATAGTGTGAGCGAGGCGCTTACCTATAACATTCCTTCGGTAAACTGGCATAACCCCTTGAGCCAGGTACTGAAGAACTGGGCTCTAAACAACCTGTTCTCGGCGCATAGCTCGTTGCCCTTCGATGTCGATTCTTATAACTATTCGTACGTCACGAATGGGGGCTACTATACGCTGCGTGCCGATACCGTGCCTGGGCAGCCGCAGTGGCTCTATGCGAAATACCTGCCCGGTACCCATAACCTGGTTCCAGGCGGCAAGTATTTGAATGCTCTTGCGTTTACTGATCCTCCTGCAAGCGCGGAGCAGGGCGATCTGCGTCGTAATTCGCTTCGCGGGTTTAACTATTGGCAGCTCGATTTTGGAATCCATCGCCAGTTTCCCATTACGAAATCTCTTGGGGTCCAATTCCGCGCGGAGATGTTCAATATTCTGAATCACCCTAACTTTGCAAGCCCGGGGCTCTCAGGCTCAAACTATGTGGGCTACACGGCGCCTGGAACTCCCTTTGTTTTTGGAGAATCTACCGAATCCTATGGATCTGGTCTGGGTGGCGGCGGCAATACGGGTGGGTTCAATCCATTGTTCCAGCAGGGCGGCCCTCGCGCCATCCAAATGGCCCTGCGCGTCGAATTCTAAATCGGTACCAACAAAGAGGAGATTCACTCGATGCAAGTCAGGATACTCTCAGCCGTGATCGTGCCTCTGCTGGCGGGCGCAATCACCTTACCCTCTGTTGCCCAGACTCCGCTGAATCTTCCGACAGATAGTGCAGGCATCGTCGCTCTCCAAGCTCGTCAAGAGAAAGAGGAGACGGAGATGAGAAAGGTGCTGGTCTCGAAGGAGCCTGGTGGCAATCTCGATGCACTACCTGTGTTTATCCGGCAGCATCCGGCATTTAGTGCGGACAAAGGGGCCGTATCCAACTACGCCTACTCCTTTAAGAGCTACCTGCAAAAAGGGCATCCCGATTCCAAGACGTTAGATCTGAAGATGCATGCGATTCAGGATGCCCTTCTGCACACAGTCCCTGCCTACTATCAGGGCATGTTCGACTTCGAGATGGCACGGCTCTTCCTGAAGTACGACTGGAATCCTGCAGAGACCAAGACTCTCGCCGAATCCGCTGTGGCTCTGTACAGTCAAAATGATTGCCTGCAGGATGATCGCTTCTCGGCGGAGGCACGCCACGTCGGAGATGAAAAGAGAGGGAAACAGCCTGTACTGTTCACCTATCACATCGAGGATGGGGAGATGCACTGCGGGAAGGAGGGCGCTTCCCGGTATGCGACGCTCGGCAAGATTCAGGCCAAGCTTGGAGAGACGGATGTGGCAGTCGATACCTTCCAGAAAGCGCTTCACCTCTATTCCAGCATGGAGGCCGCCTTAGGTCTGGCGACGATCTATAAGGCCAAGGGAGACAAGCCTGCGGAGCTTGAGATGCTGACGCAGGCCTATCTCACAGGAGATATGCCTGCGGAGAATATCCTGGAGGCAAAGGCCCTCTATGCGGAGTTACACCCAGGCAGCACACCCGATGAATACGAGGCGCTGCTTGACCAGCGATACGCAAAAACTTTTGCTAATCCTGTGAAGTACGAGCCTGCACACCCGCGGCATGTGGTGCTCGACGAACTGTTTACCGGGGGCGGATGTGAGCCTTGCATTGCACCCGACCTCGCGACCGAAGCGGCTCTGCATCGCTACACTCGCGATCAAGTCGTCTTTGCGATCTACCATAACAACGCACCTGTCTCGGATCCCCTCACAAATAACACGTCCGTCGCTCGGGCAAAGTACTACGGCACAGGCGGAAGTACGCCGCATGTCTTTGTGGACGGCAAAGAAGCTGAGCTGGAAGAGGGACAACAGAGTCATTCACAGAGTGCCTTCGATCTCCTAACGAAGGCTGTTGATCCGCTGCTCGCGGGCTCATCCAAAGCGACATTGCATCTGGCAGCGCACCGGGAAGGTGATCTTGTGGAGGTCACAGTAACAGGGAAGGCCGGAGACCTTTCCTCAAAGACCCACTTGCAGATTTTGTTGTTGGAGACCGAGGTAAGTTATAGCGGCGAGAATACTCTCCACTTCCAGCCAATGGTGGTGCGCGCAGGCGCAGGCCTCAAAGATCAAGACACAGGCTTTGCCATTATGCCGAGTGGGGTCCTCTCGCAACACTTCAGCTTCGATCTCAAAAAGATCGAAGCTGACAATTTTGCCTACTACGACCAATCCCGTCAGGAGTTGGAGAAACGATTAGCTTCTCTCATCTCTTCCGGAGGGATGAGCAAAGCTGAGGTCGATAAGATGGGCGAATTTCGCGAGCCGAAGAATCTGATCCATCCCGATCGCCTCGCTGTTGTCGCGTTCCTCCAAGCTGACGACAATAAGCAAATTCTTCAGACGAGCTATACGGTGGTTTCCGGTGGACACGCAGGAGACGCGAAATGAAGCTTTGTTCGATATCAATAAGGCTGAAGACTATCCCGATGCAAGCCAAAATATTCTCGGCCATGATCGCGCTTCTGCTGGCCTGTGCTATCTCAGTGCCCTCTGTTGCCCAAATATCACTCAGTCTTCCGACTGATCGTGCAGGCATCCTCGCTCTCCAGGCTCGTCAGGAAAAAGAAGGGAAGGACTTTTATCACAGGCCGAAGACCTCGGAAGAGCCTGGTACCTACCTCGATGAGATGCCCGAGTTTATTCGGCAGCATCCGGCTTTCAGTGCCACGAAGAACGGTCTTTATAACTATGCCTTCTCTTTCGAAAATGATATTAAGAAGGGACATCCCGAACTCAAAACGCTGGATCTGAAGCTCCATGCCGTTCAGGTTGCGCTCCAGCAGGCAGTCCCGGCCTACTACCAGGGCATGTTTGACTACGCGACGGCGCGGCTCTTCTTGAAGAACAATTGGAATCTCGCAGGTGCTAAAGCTCTTGCCGAGTCCGGAGTAGCTCTGTATAGCCGCAGCGATTGCCTGCAGGATGATCGATTCTCCGCGGAATCGCGTGAGATCTACGATGAGAAGAGCGCGAAACATCCTGTTTCATTCACTTATCACATTGAGGATGGGGACGCGCACTGCACAGAAGAGAGCGCTTCCCGGTACGCGACGCTCGGAAAGATTCAAACCAAGCTTGGAGATGCGGATGCGGCAGCCGACAGCTTCCAAAAGGCTCTTCAGGAGCACTCCAATATGGATGCGGCCTTGGGTCTTGCAACCATCGATAAAGCGAAAGGTGACAAGGTTGCGACTCTTGAGATGCTGACGGAAGCCTATCTCACAGGTTCTCTGCCCGCGGAAGACATTCTGGAGGCAAAGGCCCTCTATGTGGAGTTACACCCGGGCAGTTCGTCGGCTGACTACGAGGCACTGTTGGATCAGCGGTACGCAAAGACCTTTGTCAATCCTGTGACGTACGTCGCTACATCTCCACAGCATGTGGTGCTCGACGAACTCTTTACCGGAGGCGGGTGCGAACCCTGTATGGCGCCTGACCTCGCAACGGAGGCGGCTCTCCATCGCTATACGCGCGATCAGGTTGTCTTTGCGGTCTATCACGACAACGCGCCCGATCCTGACCCACTCGCTACAAATACCAGTGAGAATCGAGCCAAATACTACGGCACAGGAGGCAGTACGCCGCACGTCTTTCTGGATGGCAAAGAAGGCGAATTAGAAGAAGGGCAACCGAGTCATGCACAGAGTGCTTTTGATCTCTTGACGAAAGCAGTTGACCCGATGTTGGCGGCTGTGTCCAAGGCAACGCTGAATCTAGAGGCGCATCGAGATGGCGACCATGTGGAGGTAATGGTGACCGGGAAGACAGGAGGCTCGACTGCAAAGACTCACTTGCGGATTCTGCTGCTGGAGACCGAGGTAAGTTATAGCGGTGAGAACACTCTGCGCTTTCAGCCGATGGTAGTGCGCGCCAGTGCAGCCCTCAAAGATGAGGAGTCGGGATTTTCCGTGGAGCAGGGCGTAGCGCTTTCACAGAGATATACGTTCGACCTGAAGAAGCTCGAGGCGGACAACCTCGCGTACTACGACCAATACCGTGAAGAACTGGAGAAGCGAATGGCGCAGTTCATCACGAGCGGTTATATGAGTAAGGCTGAAGTCGATACGAGAGCCCAGTTTCGTGAGCCAAAGAACCTCCTCCATCGTGATCGTCTTGCCGTCGTGGCGTTTCTGCAGGTAGATGAAAGCAAGGAAATTCTTCAGACGAAATACGCAACGGTGTCCGGAGAAACGAGATAAACCAGCACTCGCAGAATTCGTTAGACCATCCATGTAAATCGCGACTTTACAGTTGCGCGAAGGAAGATATGAAGACTTGCTATCGGATATTGAATTCGATCTTTGGCCGCAGAGCTATCGCCTCCATACTGCTGCTCTTTGCGCTGTGCGCCGTGGCCCGAGCACAAGACGGCGCAAGGAAGCTGACAGCCGAGGAACAAAAAGGAGTAGCCGCAGCAGCGCAGGAGGCGAAGCTTACGCCCGAGCAGCAAGAACAGTTAATGAAATACGCGCAGGGAAGTGATGAGATGACGCCGGAGTATCTAAAGAAACTTGCAACAATGTTGGCGAAGAAGCCAACCCCTATGATGCTCAGGGACAAGCCGGTACGTGAAGCGCTGCAAAAGTTGTATGAGATCAAAGACCTCGATCAAAGGGTGGATGCCATCATCCAACTTATGAAAGAGCACCCTTTGTTTTTTAAAGAATCCGGCGACGGCAGCGACGCTGGCAATTCGCCTATAAATATGGCCTATGTGGTGGAGGGTTATATCGGGGCCAATCAGGACAACACGGACAAGTTGCGTGTCAAGCTGAGCGCCCTGGATAATGCCTTTGGTTCCGATAACTCTCTCGGAAAGTCCCTATACGAGACCACGGCTGCGAGGATTTTGCCTAAGAAGGGGATTGCCCTTGAGTATGCCGCCACCTTTGCCCAGAGTTCGATCGACCTGTTCCATCAGGACAAATATACGGAATTTGAGCGGTCCAACCATGCTAATAGTGAGGAGTATGAGTCCCTGAACGATAAAGACTACGTCCCGGAGAAATTTAATGCTGGAGACGCGGATGTGCATTTCCACGAAAAAATGTCCGAGCGGTACACAACTCTGGGGACTATCGAGGCGAAGCTAGGCAAGAACCCTGAAGCCCTCGAAGGCTATACGCAAGCCATCAAGTTTCATCCAAACATGGAGGCGTACCTCGGAGTGGCGAAGCTGCAGGAGGCTAAGGGAGATAAGTCCGCAGCCGTGGAGTCACTCTATGCTGCCGATCTCACCGGGCGTCTTGATGCAAAAAACATTGTGCATATGCAGCAACTGTATGCGGAGTTGAATCCGGGCAGCACCGAGCAGTCGCTGGAGTCTCTTCTGGACGCAAGATACATGGCGACTTTTCACAATCCGATTGCGGCTACGCCCTATGTGGCGAGTAGTACCCATTCAGGCCGTGCTGTTCTTGCCGAGTTGTTTACTGGTGCTGGCTGTGAGCCCTGCATGGCACCCGATTTGGCCTTCGATGCCGGCCTACAGCGTTATTCTCGCGGGGAACTTGTCCTGTTGGTTCACCATGACAATGCTCCGTTTTCCGACCCTCTTGCCAACGAGGTGACCGAAGAGCGTGCCAAGTACTACTCGACGGGAGGAAGCACTCCCCATGGGTTCCTAGATGGTAAAGAACTGAAACTCGTGGAGGGTTTGCCGCTCCATGCTCAGGACGCCTTCGATTCGATGGGGAAGTCCATCGACCAGCGTCTCGACGTTCCCGCAGGAGCGCATCTTGCAATTGAGGCGAAACGGCAAGGATCGACGATACAGGTAGTGGTTCATGGAGCCGTTTTAGCGCCGCAGACCAAGCTGTTCCTGCACATCGACCTTGTGGAGACAGAGCTAAGCTATAGCGGCGAGAACGGCTTGCGTCTGCAGCGGATGGTCGTGCGCGCCACCGCGAAGCAGACAGAAAGTGAGTCTGGTCTTCCGCTCGCCGGAAGCCACAAGATAGAGGCGAAGTATACGTTCGATTTGAAGCAGATTGAGGCGGCCAACTTTGTCTACTACGACCGGTATGACGCTGATTTGAAGAAACGCACGCATGGCGTGGTCGGCGCCAAATACCGCGAGAAGAAGAACATCATAGATCCGACCAAACTAGCAGCTGTGGCCTTCGTGCAGAACGATATGACCAAAGAGGTTTTACAGTCGGCTTTTACAACCGTTCCAATCGACGGCTCGTCCGAACCGTCGAAACCGTGAGGACTCGATGAAAAAAAATTACGCTTCCGTAATAGTGCCTATCGTTGCTTTTATCTTGTTCACCCTTGCAGGAATGCACCGTGCATTGGGGGAAACTCCTCAACCCATCCATTGGGCGGCGACGGCAACCACAACATCGCTCCCACTCAACAAAGGGTCGAAGATCCTGGCGAAGATCACGGCCAGCATTGCGCCGGGCTGGCATCTCTATGCGTTCGACCAGCAGCCAGGCGGACCACTTCCCACCAATGTCAGCCTGGCTGCGGGGCAGCCCTTTGCCGCCGCCGGCCCCGTCGGTGAGTCTACCCCGAAGACGGAGTTCGACTCTAACTTCAACCTGTCCACGAGCATCTTCGAAGACAAGGCCGTCTTCACTGTTCCAGCGAAAGCTTCGGGAACTGTATCGGCGAGCTCTCCTAAGCTGATGATCGACGTTGCCTTTCAGACATGTAACGACCGGATGTGTCTGCCGCTTACTGTAGTCCACCTGACTGCTCCGGTTCGAGTAAATGAGGCTCGTCGATGAAACCCTATGCATTTAGACACAGTGTATGAACCAGGGCACATCGCATATGAGTCTTTCACCCTGCTCTAGGTCTCAATCAACCGGGCCTTTGTGCCTGCCCTAACTCCTTTCGAGAAAGTTGGATTTGTATGAAACGAAAGCTCCATGTAGGTCTCTCCGTTTGTTTGCTGTCTGCATCGCTCGCAGCGCAAACGGCCATCCCACCTTACAAAGAGGTGATGCTCAAGAATGGCTTACGAGTTCTATTGATGGAAGATCACAGCACACCAGTGGATGCCATCGCTGTCGTGTACGATGTGGGCTCACGAGTCGAGAAGCCTGGTGCTACTGGCTTCGCACACCTTTTTGAACACATGATGTTTCAGGGGTCGGCTAATGTAGGGAAAGGTGAGCACCTGCAACTCATCCAGGAAAACGGTGGTGGGATGAACGGTACGACCACCGAGGATCGTACGAATTACTTTGAGATGTTGCCGGCAAACCAGATAGACCTTGGTCTCTACCTCGAATCCGACCGTATGCGTTCGCTCGCTGTCACGCAGGCCAATCTCGATAACCAGCGCAATGCCGTGCAGGAAGAGAAACGGCTACGGATCGACAATCAGGCTTATGGAAGATCGCGCGAGGCGTTGCAGAATCTGATGTACGACAACTTTGCGTACAAGCACTCTACCATGGGTTCGATGGCCGATCTGAACGCTGCGAGCGTGCAGGATGTGCAACGGTTCTTCAAGACCTACTATGCCCCAAACAATGCTGTTATTGCGTTGGTGGGGGACTTCAAGTCGGCTGACGCGCTCAAGAAGGTAGAGCAGTACTTCGGCAGCATACCATCACAACCTGCGCCTCCTCCGCTGGACATTACCGAACCCAGGCAGCAGGCTGAGCGTCGTCAGACCATAACGGATGATTTCGCCAAGCTTCCGATGTTGTTGGTGGGATATAAGACGACGCAGGCGAACACACCTGATTTCTTTGCACTGGATCTTTTGATGAGCGTTCTTTGCGATGGGCAGTCTTCCCGCCTGTATCGACGTCTCGTCGAGCAGGACAAGATTGCGGTACAGGTGGAAGGCGGCATGGAACCGTCGCGTGGAACAACGATGGCCGAGGTTCAGGTGTTATCTCCGCAGGGGACAGATCTCAAAAAGGTCGAAGCCGCAATCTACGAAGAGATCTCAGCATTGGCTAAAAGTGGTCCTGAAGACTGGGAGATGGAAAAGGTCCGCAACGGTGAACGGAAGCAACAGGTGGGAACAACCAGTTCCGATCTAAACCGTGCCATCACCATGGCGCAGGATGCAGTCTTTTATAAGGATCCCACGCTAATGTACACGGAGGTGAAACGTTATGACGCGATCACCAAGGATGACATCCGCCGAGTTGCACAGCAGTACCTGACCCAAAACAATCGAAGCGTTCTGATCACGCTGCCCAAAGCGGCGCCTGCTACGAAGGAAACGAGGTAAACACGATGAAGAAGCATCTTTCGCTAGTAATCACGCCTCTTGTGCTATTGCTCCTGGCATCGGGGCCTGTATTGACAGAGGGCCAGACAACAAGAAGCGTTCAACCGCAACCCATGCGTTTCAATCGGGCTCCGGTGTCAAATGAAATTCTCCAGGTACATATCCCTCGTGCGGTTAAGCAGACGTTACCCAATGGGGTGAGAGTACTCGTTCTAGAAAATCACCGCGCTGCCGAGATCAACATAAATATTGTTATTGACGGTGCTGGAGGGCTGTTTGATCCAACCGGACAGCCTGGACTCGCCAATATGACCGCTCAAATGCTGAGTCAGGGCACCGAGAAGCTTTCAGCGCAGGATATTGCCCGAGCAATCGATACGCAGGGAGCCTCTATCGATGTCACCTCTGCTTCTACCTCCGCAGGCACATCTTTGTTTGCGAGCGGCCTGTCGTCCAACTTCTCTACTTGGCTGCCGATTATTGCCGACGTTTTGCTGCATCCGAGCTTTCCGGCCAATGAGTTGGCTGACGCAAAGAGCAGACAACTGAGTCGTCTCCAATCACAGCAGGCCAATGCGAGTTTTTTGGCAGGCAAATACCTGCGTAAGACTCTTTATGGTGATACACCTGAAGGCATTGTCAGCGCCACCCCGGCATCCACGGACGCTTTTACCGTCGACGCGATCCACACTTTCTACTCGCAGCATTATGCCCCGCAGAATACGATCGTGATCGTTGCTGGGGACATCACTCCCGCAAGGGCATTTGCAGCAATCTCGGATGTGCTGAGAGGTTGGCAGAAGACCAATTTGCAGGTGGCGCTTCCTCCCGTTACACAGGACACTGCGCCGCGAACGGTCACGCTAGTCGACCGGCCTGGCTCCGTGCAGACGAACCTGGTCCTTGGACGGCTGGCGATCGACCGGCGTGACCCTGACTATGTGCCGCTCTCAGTTGCGAATAACATCCTCGGGGCAGGAGCAGCGGGCCGACTCTTTATGCGGCTTCGCGAAGAGAAAAGCTATACCTATGGGGCTTACAGCAGGCTCGATGCGAACGACTACCGCGGCTATGTAAGCGCAAGCAGCGAGGTCCGTTCATCAGTTACAGGCGGGGCACTTGATGAGTTCTTTAACGAGTTCCATCGACTCGGCAGCGAACCGGTAAGCGCTCAAGAACTTGAGCGGCACGAGCACTCCATGGTGGCTGTATTTGCGTTATCGCTTGAGTCCTCACAATCGCTCATCAGCTACGTCTATACCCAGGAGCATTATGGGTTCCCAGAGGATTATTGGGATCGCTATGCAGCACAGATCGCAACTGTCACCGCCGAGGATGTAATGCGGATGGGGGGCAAGTACTTCTCTGGAGATCATATGCAGGTAGTGGCCATAGGTGATCCTGCTATTAAACCCGCGCTCGCCAAGTGGGGAGACGTTCAGGAAATAAAGCCGTAAACCACAGCAATCGCCGCATTCGCTGTAGCGTTTGTCGCTAATGCATGAGAGGGCATTGGTCGTGCTCACGAGAGGAAGAAATTCCTGCCTAGTGGGCACGACTTAAGTCTTGGAGGTCGTATGCCAACTGGCTCTGTATTTTCATACCTGTGGTTATCGATGGGGATGGGAGCACTATCCCTGCTGACTCCATGTGTCTTTCCTATGATTCCGATCACAGTATCTTATTTTGCCAATCACTCCTCCGTAACACGTGCTGGTGCTATCCGCAAAGCCGCCGTTTACGGTGTCGGAATCATGCTGACATTTGTGGTTCTTGGAATGTCGCTCTCCCTTCTTTTCGGTGCATCTGGGATCAACAAACTCGCAGCAAACCCGTGGGTCAACCTGCTTATCACAGCTATCTTTATCGGTTTCGCACTCAGTTTATTAGGGGTGTTTTTTCTGCAGGTTCCGGCTGCCGCCATGAATCGTCTACAAAGAACCTCCGCAAACAAAGACGATAGCAGCATCACTGGTACGTTGCTTATGGGGTTGGTATTTTCACTCACTTCATTCACATGTACCGCGCCTTTCGTCGGTACGCTGCTGGTACTCGCTTCGCAAGGTAACTGGCGGTGGCCGCTGGTCGGGATGGCAGGCTTCAGCTTTGTTTTTGCGTTGCCATTTTTTCTGCTGGCACTTGCTCCTCAACTGATGTCACAGATGCCGAAGGCTGGCGGTTGGATGAACTCGGTCAAGGTAGTCATGGGCTTTCTCGAGATCGCGGCAGCGATGAAGTTTCTGTCGAATGCTGATCTGATTTGGCAGTGGAACATCTTCACTCGCTCGATGGTGCTTTGTATCTGGGCCAGTTGTCTGTTGATGATTGTTGCCTACCTGCTTGGCTGGTTCCGATTGACCCATGACGACGAGCAGTCTCACGTGTCAGGTATGGGAGTCCTGTTTTCACTTATCTTTCTCGCTGGCTCTATTTGGCTGCTGAATGGGCTTGCGGGTAAGAGTCTCGGTGAACTCGAAGCCTTTCTTCCTCCTATCCAAGTCTCGGCAGCCAATTCAACTTCGGTAGCTTCTGCCGAGACACCGTGGATCTTGAATGACCTGCCAAGAGGATTGACGGAGGCCAAAACGCAGGGGAAACCTATCTTTATCGATTTCACCGGCTACACCTGCACAAACTGCCGTTGGATGGAAGCGAACATCTTTTCGCGGCCAGAAATCCGAAACAATATGAACCGCTTCGTCAAGGTGCGCTTATACACCGATGGTGCCGGTAAGGTGTACACCGACCAGCAGGATTATGAGAACAAACGTTTTGGCACAGTCGCGTTGCCGCTTTATGCCCTGCTGTCAAGTAACGGTGAGACTATTGATACCTTGGCCGGCGTGACACGAAATATGGCTGAATTTGAAGCTTTTCTAGACAAAGCCCGTTAAGGTTGCTGCTACGGACGTGATCAAATGTGAAGGTTTACAGCAAGTAAGCATTTCTCGTAAAAAACTCCATGTATCAACCATGGGCGTCCGTCGGAACGGTAGACGGCGCTCCGCGGCATACGAGGGTTCGAAACCCTATTCATTAGTGGGGCAGGCGCTGATAGGCGCGAAGTCTGTGAAGTGGAGGAAAGCCCGGATCTGCATTCTTCCAAACCTTCTCAACTTCGGTATATGCATGCTCTGCGCCGGCGCGATCTCCAAGAAGTTGTAAGGCATGACCAAGTTCAAGCTGCGAAAGAACCACGTAAACAGGAAAGTCGGCTAGAGACCCATGGTCAATCACTCGGCGAAACTCGGCAATAGCTTGTTGTGGCTGGTTGTTCTGCATGTAAGCTAACCCGCGGTAGTATCCCGGTGCGAGTTCCATATAACTGCAAAAATCTAATGGTCGAGTCACTTCGAGAGATTGAATAGCCTGTTTGGGATCGTGGTTTTGCAAATGGATAGCAGCGCGGACACTGGCCAGCATTGCAGAGTTCACGATGGTGTCAAGCGGCGCCAGGGAAGCTGCTTTTTTTGCGACAGCTTGGGAGTCCGGAATGTCGCCCGACCAAGCCAGGGGGAGTGCCGCATAAGCCTGCTCGAAGGCGCTGGAGAAGGGAAGGTTCAGTACCTCCTGCGCATCCTTTCTGGCTGCCTGAAGAAAGCCGAGGTCGGCTTCCAGGTTCGCTTCCTCTACCTGTGCGGACGCAGCGGATTCTAAAGAGCTGTTTGCGAGTGCGCTTTGCTTTGCTTCGGCAAAGAGCCGTCGGGCCTCGACAACCCGTCCCCGATACATCGCGACCCAGGCTGCATCGTCCAAGGAGTCGCTTTCCTCGGGATTTCCATGAGCCCACTGCATCTGTCGCTGCATGCCCGCTTCGTCAACCTGCGCGAAGGCGGCCCGGAAGCAGATGCGATGAAATCCCATCACGTTCATCTTCCCGTGTACGGGATCGTCGCAGAGCAACTTTACGTTCGCGTAGTCTCCGAGTCTGAGATAAGCCTCAGCCAAGGTGCCGTAAAGAAGACCATTGGTGGGATCCAATTGGAGTGCTTTCCGTGCCAATTCCAATGCCTTTTGGGGCTCGCCCATCATCAGGTAGTCGATTGCGAGATTGTTTGTCGGCACTAAATCGCGAGGATAGAGCGTTCGCCAGAGTTCGTAGTCTTCAATGGCTCGCTTGGTCTCGCCGGTCGCGTACTCGTAGTAATGCGTGACGATATAGAGCTTCTCGCGGTCGGAGGATCGATTGCGCAGCTCAAACGCCCTCTGGTAATATTGGCGACTGAGCGCGGACTCTCCGGCGTTGTTATAGATAGTCCCAAGGCGTGCATAAGCGAGCGCAAATTGGGGATCGAGATCGATAGCCAATTTATAACTGGCGACGGAACCCGCCGGTTCCCCCTGCGAGCGTTTCTCTTCTCCGAGGGTAAATGCCTTCAGGGCGGCCAGAGAGGCTGTGGTAGCTTGCACGAGCGGGACATTGAATTTCTGAAGTGAACTCTCCGACTCGCCCAGCCGGCGCCGCATCTGCTCTGCGGCAACGTCGAGAGCGGTCAAAATGGTCGCTTGTGAAGTCGCATCGGCCTTCTGTGTTGTCAGCAAGCGACCGCTTGAGCATCTCCACGCTGTCAGCAGAACCTGATAGCCCTGCCCCTTGGTAACGAGCTCTCCTTTCAAGAGCAACTGTCCATTGAGGGAAGCACAAGCATGGAGTTCCTCTTTCAAGGACGGGGAATCCACGTCCTTGACCATGGCTCGAAACTTTCCGTCTGGGATCAGACTTAAGTAAGGGGATTCCTGAAGCTTTATCTGAACAGCGAAGGACAGCATCCTATCGAGATCAGGATTACCAGTGCTGTTGCTGAATGCTCCAACTACCACCTTGTCCTGGTCGCTGGCCAGTGGTCGATGAGCGTATTTATAGAGAGCTCCTCCCATGCCTGCCAAAATGAGGACCACCAGAAGGCTCCAGGCTGCCATGCGCCATGCGCTGGAATGCCGAACCTGACCCTGCACCACCGGCTGCATTAAAACGAGGCGGGGTTCTGCCGGCTGCGTGAACACCGGGGTTACGTGCCCGATGAAGCGGTATCCCTGTCCAGAGACTGTTTTGATAAAACGGGGCTGAGCCGCATCGTCGCCAAGCGCCTCGCGCAGCTTTCCGGCCATGACGTAGAGGCTCTTGTCGACCTCTATAAACGTCTCTTGTCCCCAGAGTCGCCTTCGCAACTCCTCTTTGCTCACAACCTCTCCAGGCTTTTCGAGCAGGACAAGCAACATCTGGAACGGCAGTTCCTGGATCTTGAGGCGCTCGCCGCCTTGTCGCAACGTCCTCAGCCGGACCGACACTTCGAAAGAGTCGAACAGGTAGGCCTCACACCCCGGGACACCCGACTCTTGCGCTTGCATTCCACCATTGTATCGGTTGTCCACGCGACACAGGCGCGTTTTGCTGCCGCGCTTGAGCAGCTTGCTGGAACCGGATCGAGCTTGTAAGTCGTTCACTCCAGAGTGCCAACGGGCAGTTTAGAACTGTTTGGATCAGTTTCGTTGACGGTGATGGTGGCAGGATGTTCTTACTTGCGTAAAGAATCTGTCAATTTTGTCCGGCTTCAGAAGGAGTCTTGGAAATGGGAAAGAAATTACTCAGTGACCTGCGATGGACGGCGGCGATCATGCTTGGACTCTTCTACGCAGGTGTGACAGGGCACTCTCAGACGAGCCCCAAGCCTGCGCTGCTTTCTACCCTTCAGACGGGAACGGCCATCCCGAGAACTGCAACCGCACCGCAACCTCCTTCTCGTGCGACTCGCCCTGCCACTCAGCCCATGACGCCCTTCGAGCGGATCATTGCGCCCCATATGAGTGAGGTGATGAAGCAGGGTGCCGCAGGCAAGACAAAAGCAGCAGCGGCCCTTAGCCAGTCGGCTGCTACAGGTGTAGGTGGAAGCAGCGTGAACTTCCCGGGCTTCGTGTCGGTACCCTTTCTCACGATCAAGGATGGAGACAGTTCTACGGTCTTCAACTCGGTAAGTGGCGACTTTAACCATGACGGACGCATGGATGTTGCCATGGTCAAGGCCGATGGAACGATCGATGTCCTTCTCAATCCCGGCTCATTTTCCGGCATTGCGAACCTCACGCCCATCACTTCCAATAACAACGGAAATCCGGGTTTTCTTTATGTTCCTTATGTGATCGTTGCCGATATGAATGGTGATGGCTTTCCGGACCTGGTGGGCCAGGATATCGAGAACAACCAGATCGTAATCTGGATTGGCAAGGGAGATGGCACCTTTGGCCCTCCGAATACCTATCCGATAGTGCTGGCCTCAGGAGAGACCTGGGCTTCAACCAGTGACGGCAGCATCTTCGTGGGTGATTTCAACGGTGATGGCGCGCTCGATGTCGCTACTCTCAACACTTTTTCGACCTATATCCCGGGCGGCGCTTCCAACACCGTGATCTCGGAGGTGACATTCCTGAACACAGGATCGGGCCAACTGAGTCCGCTCGCCGAAAAAGATACGACTTTCAATGACGTCTACCTTACCGGATACGATGACTCCGCCATGATTACAAGCGATGGAACCACGCCGACGGCTATAGCGTTCCTGCTCGATGATACAGGTATCAATAAAAACAGTAACGAAGGAATCGATGTCATTACGATGGCGAGTAATGGCGATGGCACCTTCAAGGCTCCCGTTGAGCCGTCGAGCCCGCTGGTCCAGAACTACACGCTTTCCCCGAATGGATACGATGCGGTCATTGCGACGAATCTAACGGCAAATGTTTCGGCCGGCGGGGTGCCGACCACGGACCTCGTCTTCATCACGGGGGATGGAGCGGTCTATGACGCTCCTTACAGTTCAGGCAATCCTGTATCGGCCCATGTTCTTGTCGGTCTCAACACTCAGTTGTTCGCCTTCGGCGGTGCGTTCGTTCCTCCTGTGACTGCGCCCCCCGCGCCGCCCTCGCTCATCAGCACGCCTCTTCCCAACGAGGGCACTCTCAATATCGCAGATATGAATGGCGATGGTCTGCCAGACCTGGTGGTCTATACCAATGCCGGTGTGAGCATCTTTCCCAACGCCGGTAAGGGAGTGTTTACGGTAGCACCTACCCAAATGGCAGGTGCGACTTCTGGTGTACAGCAACCGCAACCGTCAAACTATGACGGTAGTACATTCAATTCTCTTCTGAACGTGGATCTCTCGCTGGACGAGATCGCCTACTTTCAGAACCTTGGCAGTGCGGCCTCGGTTCAGGGCGGCCAGTTTCTGGCTGCTCCCCTTACTACGGGAACCAATACAGATGGGAACTTCGAGACCTTCGGCGCGAATGTGCAGGTCGTGGCGACTGCGGACATCGATGGCGACGGATTGCAGGACTTGATTGCAATGGATGTCTCCAATCTTGCGAACGGTCCTACTGATGTTGTGGCCGGCTTTAGAAAGGGTGCTGGCTCCGGCAACGAGTCGAGCAATTACACCTTTCAGACTGTGGTCAAAGGCCAGGATCTTTACAACATCAGCAATGGTCTCGAATTTGTAGAGCCCTTCGCTATCTCCAATGCAGCAGGAACGAGCATCATGCTTGTGACCTATGCTGGCGGGCCTTTTATCGTTACGTTGGACAAGACGGGTAAAGCTGGTCAGCCGACGGCCCTCAGCTTTGACGCTACGTCTACTCCGTCCAGCGTAATGAACTATGGCGATGTTGGCGATGTCAACGGCGACGGTATTCCGGACCTTGTGATCGCCTATGGCGGCGATGGCACAGTCCCATCCGGGTTTTACACGTTCCTCGGGAAGGCTGACGGCACCTTTCAGCCCGGAATACATACATCACTTGGCAGTGACCTCTACCAGGTCAGGCTGATGAACCTGAGCGGCGCAGCCGGCAATCTGGACATCGCGGCAATCGATCAGAACTTCAACACGGACAGGTTTGCCGTTTACGTAGTTCCGAATAAAGCGGATGGCAGCGGTGCCTTCGATATAGCGAAGACCTCCAAGCCGGTGAGTGGCTATATCGTCACAGATATCGTCGCAGGTGACTACAACTCCGATGGAAAGCAGGATTTGACTCTCCTAACGATGGGGAGCTTCGACCTCAGTACCAGCACCGTCATCCCTAATACCTCGGGTGTGCTGCAGCTTCCCGGCAATGGCGACTATACCTTTGGCACGCCGACATTGGTCGATCCCGGCCAGTCCCCGCAATGGGGTACTTATGCAGACTTCAATGGAGACGGGAACCCCGATCTGGCATTGACTGAGATCAACGACCTCTTCACGGAGCAGGCTGAAACTCCGTTGGTGCAAATTCTCCCGAACCTGGGTGGTGGCATCTTCGGCAATCCGATCGCCGAGTTCAGTTCCTACAACTCCTTTCTTCCTGGTCAGGACTCATTTACGTCCTATACCTTTGCAGGCAAGTTCACCAACAGCGGAGGTCCCGATCTGCTGGTGACCAGCATCTACGGTACGGCGGAGTTCGTAAACAAGGGTGTGACCACTCTGGCTCTTACCGCCAGCTCTACTACCGCAAACCAGGGGGCGCCTGTCACCTTCACGGCGACGATCAGCCAGGCTGTCAGCGCCGGTGTTGCTGAAACAGGTTCTGTAGCGTTCACTGCCAACGGAACGGCGCTCGGCGCGACTCCGGTCACAGACGGTGTTGCTACGCTGACGACGACACTTCCGGTCGGCAACGATACGATTACGGCCACGTACGCAGGCGATTCCAATCACAACCAGGCTGGCGCTTCCCTCGCATTGACCGTCACTCCTGTGTCTCCGGCATTCTCCCTGACGGCCACCGCGGCAACGCTCACGCTGGCGCAAGGAGCAACTGGTGCGGTCATCGTTTCGCTCACGGGCAACTCCACCTTCAGCGGCGTCGTTCAGGTTAGTTGCTCTGGCGCTCCAACTGAAGCCTCCTGCGTATCGAGTCCTGCGAGCGTTACGTTAGCCGCAGGGCAGTCTACCGGCCTGTCGATCATAGTAGCGACGACTCCCCCAAACAGTACCTATCAGGCAAGAGACATGCGTCGCACACCTCCATGGGCAGGTACTCTAGGCGGCTTAAGTTTTGCCAGCCTGGCATTCCTGTTATGGCCGAGAAGCCGTCGTCTTCCCAGGCTCTTGATGGTTCTTGCTGCTGCGACCCTAGCGTTTGGCTCTACAACCGCATTGACTGGCTGCACGGGAGGTGGTGGGAGCAAAACCCCGAACCAATATGCGGGTACAGCACCCGGCACTTACACACTGACCGTTACGGCTACCTCTGGTGCGCTTTCGCAGACACAGACGATCGCACTCACAGTGACGCAACCACAGTAGGCCCTCACACGGACGCCGGGGTAGTTGTTCCGGCTTCCGTGCTTCTCAAGTCGCACCTCGGCAACACGTACAGTTCTGGAGACGAACGAGCATGAGACATTTCGCAATATCCCGGCCTATTTTTTTGGTATTCCTCCTGTTGCTATGGTGCCTTGCGACCGTAGGTCATGCCCAGAATCCAGTTCAAGCAACCCAGCCGGCTCCGAGAATTACTCAGGCGATCGATGAGAGCCACTTGGTGACGCTGCAGGGCAGCGTTCATCCACTCGCGACAAACGCGGCGGATCAGGGAGTGGCGTCCGATTCGCTGGAGCTAGGGCGAACTATTCTCATGCTCAAGAGCAGCGACGCCCAGCAGGCGTCTCTCAAGAAATTAGTCGATGATCAGCAAAATACCCACTCATCGAACTATCATGCCTGGCTGACACCACAGCAATTCGGTGAGCAGTTCGGTGCTGCGCCACAGGACATCCAGAAGATCACGCAATGGCTGGCCAGCCATGGTTTTCAGGTAGAGTCCCCGATGGCGGGGCATAACCTGATCGTGTTTTCGGGGACTCATGCCCAACTGAAAGCAGCGTTCCATACCGAGATCCATACGTACAAGGTCAACGGCGAATCCTACCTCGCCAATGCGACCGACCCACAGATTCCAGCAGCGCTTGCATCCGTCGTGAGCGGTTTTTCATCGTTGAACAACTTCCCACGCTATGCACAGCACACCAACCCCAAATTAGTTCGGCACAATAAATCCAACTGGCAGGTGGCGGCGGAGGGCAGCACGCCGCAGCCGCAGTTCACAACGACTAGTGGAGGGCAAGCCGTATATTTGCTCGCTCCCTATGATCTTGCAACTATCTACAACGTGAAGCCGTTATGGAACGCAGGTATCGACGGAACAGGTCAGACGATTGCGATCGTCAGCGATTCCAATATCAACCCTGCGGATGTCGATTATTTCCGGACGACTTTCGGGCTTCCCGCGAAGAAGCTCAATATCATCAATTACGGGCCCGATCCCGGTCTGGCTGCGGATGAAGGCGAGGCCGACCTGGATGTGCAATGGTCCGGCGCCGTCGCAAAGAATGCGATCATCGACCTCGTCGTAGCAGCAAATACCGCAACCTCCGGCGGTATCGACGGAGCAGCAGCGTACATCATCAACAATCAGCTGGCATCGATCCTCAGCGTTAGCTATGGAGCCTGTGAGGTAGCGCTTGGGACCTCCGGAAACCAGTACTATAGCCAGATCTGGGAGCAGGCTGCTGCGCAAGGGATCACCGTTCTCGCCGCGTCAGGCGATTCGGGGTCGGCCTCCTGCGATCAAAACGAGCCCTATGCCACGCGTGGCCTGAGCGTCAGTGGTATTGCTTCGACGCCTTATAACGTGGCTGTAGGTGGCACAGACTTTCACTCCACCTTTGTCGATGCTGCTAAATATTGGAACTCCACCAATGACCCTGTAACGCTGGCATCGGTAAAGTCCTATCTTCCTGAATCGACTTGGAACGATAGCTGCGCAAATCCGGAGATCCTCTCAGCTCTACAGAACAACGGAAGTACCGACGCAACAACCGAAGCGCTCTGCAACGACGCGAATGAGCAGGCGAACTTTCTGACGACGGCGTCCGGTTCGGGTGGCATTAGCAATTGTGCTATCGCAGGTGCAGATGCCAGCATTCCATGCTTGAGCGGATATCCCAAACCCTCCTGGCAGAGCGGCGTCTCCGGGATTCCATCGGACGGCGTGCGTGATTTGCCGGATGTTTCCCTGATGGCAGGCAATGGTATCTGGGGTAGTTTCTATGTCTTTTGCCAATCCGATATCCTTCCTGGCAAAGTATGTGACATCAACAATTCACTTCAGGGAGCAGGCGGAACCTCCTTCGCAACGCCAGTCTTTGCGGGCATCCTGGCCATGGTCCAGCAAAAGACAGCCGCACAGCAAGGAAACGTTAACTATGTGTTGTACAAGCTGGCTGCGGCACAGTACTCAAGCAGCAACGCAGCCTCGTGTACCTCAGACAGCGCCGTTGCTGGCAACTCCTGCATCTTCTACGATGTCACCGACGGCACGATCGCTGTCCCTTGCTATAACGGAAGCACAAACTGTACGACTACAGTTGCAGGGGACACTGTCGGAATCCTGCCGGGCTACAACGCGAACTCCGGGTATGACCTTGCGACAGGTCTGGGATCTGTAAATGCCTATAACCTGGTTGAGGGTTGGAACAGTGCCACAGCAACGTTTCTCCCAACGAATACTACGATCACCCCAACTACTTCTTCAACGGCAACCTATGGATCTGCACTTAGCGTGAACGTATCGGTTGCAGCCGTGGCGCCGGCAACCGGTTCACCTAGCGGAGATGTTGGAATCACTACAAACAGTGTGGCCCCCAATAGCATCTCTGTCACAGAGGTCACCCTCAGCAACAGTAAAGGCACGGTTGCGGCTGAGTTGTTACCGGTCGGCACCTATCAGTTATTTGCCGGATACGCAGGCGACGCGACCTTTGCGCCCAGTCACTCCAGTGGGCTTTCGGTCACCATCACAAAAACAAGCGTCGACGCTGTTTTAGCCGCGACTCGAAAATCAGTGCAGCCGGGACAAAAAGTGACGTTCTCTATCTCGGCGACGGGTGTGACGAATGGGGTTGTCCCGACCGGTTCCGTGATCTTCACGAATGCAACCACCGGAGTTGTGCTTGGTTCCGAAGTGCTCTCCGCCACATCATCTTCAACAACCACACCCATTTCGATCGCTTACGTCACGGTATCGGCTAGCCAGCTTCAGTTAGGCGCTAACACGATTACAGCGAGCTACTCTGGAGATTCGAACTATACCGCGGCCAGTATCGCTTCATTGACGATTAGCCTGTCGGGATCATTCACAACTACGATCAATCCGACATCCTTGACTCTGGCCCCGAACGGCACAGGCAGCGTAGCGGTCACCGTCACGCCGAATGGCACAGTACTGACTCAAAATTCGCTTACCTTTGCTTGCCCTGCAACGATGCCGGCGGGAATCGCCTGCTCTTTCAGCCCAGCCATTCTGGGAAGCAGCGGTGCAATTACCTCAACGCTCACGCTGCAACTCGCAACGCCGCTCTATGTGAACCCCACTTCCACGGCGAGCGTTCCCACATCGCGCAGAGGCTGGTTGGGCGCAGGATTCACAGGTAGTCTGGCTGGCCTGGTTTTGCTCATGCTGCCCAGGCGTCGCCGTCGTCATCTTCTGGCGCTTTCGATGATCTTTTGCAGCTCGCTTCTGATCACAGTTGGCTGTAGTGGAGGAGGCGCAGGAGGCGGAGAGAAGAACCCGCCCGCGCTGATCGCCACGACAACTACCCTCTCTGTTTCTCCAACAGCGCCCATTCTGGGGAGTCCTGTTGTGTTCACCACGAAGGTAGCGCCAACTTCTGGGACCGGCCTGCCCTCTGGCACAATCACGTTTTCAGAGGGCGCTACCGTTCTTGGTACGGCAAACCTGGCTTCAGGATCAGCAAGTCTCAGCACTAGCTCGCTCCTTGTAGGCTCGCAGGCGGTTACTGCCACATATGGAGGAGATTCAACTTATAGCGGTTCAAGCTCGGCCGTTAGTACCTTGGATGTGGCTTTCAATGGCACGATTGCAGTGACTGCATCTGACAATGCCGGTGACCAAAGCAGCGCGAATCTTTCGGTGACGATAGAGTAGTTACCTCAGTCGCTCAGAGGTGTATGGCTCTTCCCCCTTGGTCATGATGTTTCCAATACGTTTAGAGCTAAATATTAGTGGGGGAATGCATTGGGGGTCGGATGTGGAAAAGTGACATATCTTCTTTATTTTCAATGTCTGTGAATTCCTGGGGGGCAACCAATACCCATCAAAACCGAACTTCCTCGTACTTCGCTGAACATCCTCGCACGTGAGGATGTTATTGCTTTACAACGACTTACGCGAAAATAGCGTGCGAAGTTGTCCGAGGGCGTGCGGCTACAGTCACCAATTTTCTTGGGGAACAGTTTGGGTACGATGAACCAAAGTTTGGGGAATGAAAATTCGCCCGTTGGGGCACATCATGCCACTCACAATCAAAGAGATCGAAAACGCGAAGCCAAAGGCCAAGAAATATAAGATGCTCGACGGAGGCGGCCTCAGTCTGCTTGTCTTGCCGACAGGCACGAAGCTCTGGCTTTGGCGCTATCAATTCAATGGCGTCCCATTCGACGGTCAAAAACCGATGCGGCAGACGCCGAGGTGTTAGCTGAATACACTCATCGGATGCCATTTACAGTTTGGATCGCCCCTAGTTCCAGTTCAATGCGATTGCGCTCGATTGTTCGCCACGTCGAGAGCCTCTCTGAGAAGAGCGCTCTATATGCCGGCGCTGGTCGCATCACGTTGCGATCCACACGCGAAAGCTTTTTTCGAAAGCCTCCTAGCTCGAACCAAAGCGCGTTTACAGGCACTCATTGCTGTTGCGAGGAAGTTGCTCCACGCAATATACGGGATATTTCGAAGCGGCCTGAAGTATGAGGGGACAAAGCTGTTTCCACGGATCATTTTGTCCTGACACAATTTCTACCTCATCAGAAGTGTCCGAAATTGTGCCTCAAACCAGAGCGGATGAGTGCATTGGCCTGTTATTACCAACTGATAACGGCCCCGGTGAATATTATTCACCGTTAAGGATTTCGATTGCCTCGCGCAGCAGTCGTTTTCAAGCGAGTTCGTCCGCGTATTGCTCTCCGAGCATCGCCTTGACCTCTCCGGTTGTCCAGAAGGGGGTTGCGCCAGCGCGGCTGGCCACCACAGCCCCAAGCGCATTCGCGAACTGAGCAGCTTTTGCAATCTGCCATCCGCGGTGGTATCCGTGAAGGAACGCTGCAGCAAAGGCGTCTCCGGAACCAACAGTGTCGCAAACGGCGACGTTGTAACCGGGGACGCGGTGGAAGCTGCCGCCGTCATAGATCATGCAGCCCGCGGGGCCAAGCGTAACGCAGATGACGTCGATTCCGTAGGCCTGCGCCCAACGATTGCAGAAACTCTCCAAAGAGAAGGCTTCCCCCTGCGAGCTGGTTAGGGAGAACAGGGTTTCGGCCTCCACTTCGTTCAATTTCATGATGGACGCCAGCTGCGAGAGCCTTTGCACCAGTGCTAGATTCCACTGCCCCGTGCGCAGGTTGATATCGTAGAAACCGCGCGCTGGATGTAGATTTTGCTTCAGGTTGGTTGTGAGCTGCTCGGTTGCTGCATTGGTCTGGAGCAGAGTGCCGAAGTAGACCCAATCGACGCCTTGAGCTTCGAGCGTTGCCAGCATCACGGGGGCAACCGAGACCTCGTCGAAGGCGGAAGGCCGCGGGATGAGGAAGGAGGGTTCTCCTTCCTCGTTCATGGATATGTGGGCTGTGCCAGTCGGCAGATCTTTGGCGATGTTGATTCCTTGTGTGCTGATCCCGAGGGTCCGCATCTGCTCGAGCGACCTCTGCCCACGAGGGTCGTCACCGACGGCGCTGAAGAGTGTGGCGTCGTCCCCGAGACGGTGCAGGTTGACGCAGAAGTTGAGCGCAGCTCCCCCAAAACGCTCTCCATCGGGAAAGAGGTCCCAAAGGACCTCGCCGATCACGCAACTCACCATGGACTACTCCATCTGTTCAAGGGTGTACAGCGTAATGTATATTCCAGTTGCTCCATAGTTGTCTATGTCGTTACCCATTTGGGTGGCATCGAATCACGGCGCTCATTGAGCTTGTGTTGGGATGGAATGACCAGAAAGAAGGTGCGGGATGGAGAGCGAAGCAGAGGAACTTCCAGGGGCGAAGAAGCGCCCCCAGGCAAAATACCTCCAGATCATTGAGAGCCTCCGGCAGAACCTCGAGGCTGGGCGTTACAGGAACGGCGCACGTCTGCCGAGTGAGGCCGAGCTAATGCGTCGGTTTGACGTTAGCCGGATGACCGTGGTCAAGGCCATGCATCATCTGCAGCAGGAGGGATTGCTGGTGCGGCGGCCGGGCTCGGGCACCTATGCCTCCGATGCCGATCCGAACCAGAAGCCCGTCTTCGGTTTGATTATTCCGGATCTTGGCCGGACGGAGATCTTCGAGCCGATCTGCCAGGGGATGTCGGCCTCTCCGAACGCTTCGGGCCACTCGCTTTCTTGGGGGCACTCGGCTGGTGGCGAAAGCAAGGAGGACGAGGCCGAGCATCTTTGCGAGCAGTACATCGAGCAGCGTGTCTCCGGTGTTTTCTTTGCGCCTGTGGAGTTTGGCCCGCGCCGCGAACGGGTCAACCAGCGTGTGCTGAAGGCTCTGAAAAGTGCGCGTATTCCCGTGGTTTTGCTGGATCGTTGCGTTCTAGACTACCCGGCGCGAAGCGACTACGACATCGTAAGCCTGGACAACCGGAGGGCCGGCTATGTGATGACGGATCACCTGATCCGTCAAGGGGCAAAGCGTGTTGGGTTTTTCGCCCTGGAGGGCTCTGCGGAGACGGTTGACGACCGGATCGCCGGTTATCGTGAGGCGCTGTATGCGTCCGGGATGCCGCTTGACAGGGAGTTGGTGCTGCGTGCCGATCCGGCCGATGCCGCTACGCTCTCGAGCAGACTTGCAGCGAAGGAGATCGACGCCTTGCTCTGTGCCAACGATCTGACAGCGGCCCATGTCATGCGGACGCTGCTCGGTCTTGGACTGCGGATTCCTGACGATATACGCATCGCTGGGATCGACGACGTGCGTTATGCCGAGCTCCTGCCTGTGCCACTCACGACCCTGCGCCAGCCCTGCCAAGATATCGGCGCGACGGCCATTGCGACCATGCTCGACCGCATCAGCAACCCCCACCTCCCGGCGCGCTCGGTGCTTCTGAATGGGAGCCTCGTGGTGCGCCAATCGTGCGGGGCCAGGAAGAACTAGCCCCAGATTGTCAGCAACCGGTAGGTCGTTGAATCTATGTGTGAGCGTAAATGTATAGCCAGATTTGTTTCATTTATATAGTCAAATTTGTTGACATCTGTATATCGATTCTCCTACAAGGGTCATCGCCTTAGAAAAAGGATCAAGCAGAACTTCGGAGGATGGAAACATGTCAGCAGCCCAAGACGGTTCGAAATATTCAAGGACCGCGATCATATTCTTGATGAGCGTGATAGCGCTCTTTGCTTCACTCTCGGCGAACGCGCAGAATAATTTTGGTTCGATCGTGGGAACGGTCACCGATTCCTCCGGGGCGAACGTCGCGGGAGCGAAGGTTTCGCTGAAGAACATCGGGACCAACCAGACGCAGGAGACAACGACCGGGACCGGTGGTACATACAGCTTTTTGAACCTAAATCCGGGAACGTATTCGGCGAACGTCTCGCAGGTCGGCTTCAAAGCCTCAACGCAGAACGATATCGTCGTGACGGTTGGCGGGACCACCCGCGTTGATGTCGCGCTGGAGGTTGGCGATGTGACCGAGACAGTGACGGTCGAGGCCGCAACGGCTCCGCTGCAGACCGATAGCGCCTCGTTGGGAGGAGTCGTAGGCGAGCGTCAGGTACTCGAGTCACCCTTGAATGGGCGCAACGTCAATAACCTGCTCGACTTCGTTCCGGGTGTTGTGCCTGGGGGCGGGACCTCCGGCAACACGATGGCCAACGGCGGCAGCGGCAACTTTCAGGCTGGCGCCCAGACGCAGGCGATCGCTTATGGCAACTACCAGATCGGCGGCGGTTTCAGTGGGCAGAGCCTCTTCTTCATCGACGGCGTCGGTTCGAACGTGCCCGAGAACAATGTCAACTCGCTGGTCCCCACGCAGGACGCGGTGCAGGAGTTCCGTGTGCAGACAAACAACGTGAGCGCGGAGTTCGGCGGATTCGCCGGAGGCGTCATCCAGATCTCGACCAAGCAGGGAACCAACAAGATTCACGGTTCGGCGTATGAGTACTTCCGCAATACGGCGCTCGATGCCAATGACTGGTTCAGCAACCATCAGGGCCTGAAGCGCTCGCCGCTACACCAGAACCAGTACGGCGCGAATATCGGCCTGCCGATCCTCAAGGACAAGCTCTTCACCTTCTTCTCGTTCGAGCGGGAGACGCTGACCTCTGGCGCCATCTCGACCTTTACGCTGCCTACGGCGGCGCAGCTGGGCGGAGACTTCTCCGCCGCGGGCCTGGGGAATATCTATAACCCCGTCACCGGTGTGCAGTACTCGTGCAACGGTGTTCTGAATGTGATCTGCCCCAGCCTGATCGACCCGACCGCCGCGAAGATTCTGGCGCTCGAGTCGCCGCTACCCAACCGTCCAGGGGTGGTGAATAACTTCGTCGCGACTGCGCCTATCGAGGGCGCTCAGAATCAGTTCAACGCTCGCGTCGATTACAACCTGGGCAAGGCGGATCAGTTGTTCGCCCGCTACGCCTTCTGGAATCCGCACAACGGCGACAGTGATCCGCTCGGCACCAAGGTTGGTTCCGGTCCCACGGGCAACACGACAACCGAGGCGGTGGTGGGAGACAACCATGTCTTCAACCAGTCGACGATCGCCGACCTTCGGCTCTCCTGGCTCGAGAACTATAACTTCCAGACGCCTCTTTCGAACGGTTTCGACCAGAGCACGATCAATTCTAATTACGGAGCGCTCCAGGCCCAGCAGGTGAACGATCATCAGGGGCTTCTGCCGAATATCGGCGTTCCTGGCTACAGCCTCGGCGTCAACCTCTCGCAGCTCTACTGGCTCAACACGGTCTACGCGATTAGCGGCAGCATCACGAAGGTGACTGGACGTCACACCATCAAAGTCGGTGGCAGCGGCCGGCAGATTCTGTGGACGAACTTCGGCAACAACCAAGGAGTGGGTTTTGGCACGACGACCGCGTTTACCGCAAGCCCCACACTTGGTGGAGGCAACGGGCTCGCGTCGTTGCTGCTTGGCATTCCCGCCAGCACGAGCATCAATGAGGTGGGCACATGGCACGCCGTATTGCACACCTATGGCTTCTATGCGACCGATACCTGGCAGGCTACGGGTAAGCTGACGGCCAATCTTGGCGTCCGCTGGGACCAGCCCGGTTCCTACTCCGAGGTCAACAATCTGGACACAATCCTCAACCCCACACTCGCGACGAGTCTTGGCAGCGTCACCAATCCTGTGACGGGCAACAGCACGCCGGTCGTAGGTGGTCTGGTCTACGTGGACAGCTCTCTCTATCCCTCGCGGCGTGAGGAGTCGCAGCATTGGAAGCTCTTCTCGCCACGCATCGGCATGAACTACCGCGCTGACACGAGCACGGTCTTCCGTGGCGGCTATGGCATCTCGTTCCTGCCCGCGGAGATCACAGCCGACTCGCCCAGTGCGGCACCGATCAACAGCGCCGTCACCGGACTCTCGAACACTCCCGGCGGTACCGTCAACACCACCGTCGACGACCCCTTTCCGAACGGCATTCTCCTTCCCTCAGGCCGTACGGCCGCGGCCCTAACTGCTGTGCTGGGACAGGGAATCAGCTCCCGTATCCCCGATCAGCCCTACGGCTATGTGCAGCAGTGGAACGCGGGCACGGAGCACGCCTTCGGTAGCAAGACCTCGGCGACGATCTCTTACGCTGGAGCCATTGGTACGCACCTCACGCTCTCGCAGGGCTACACCGGCACGGGCCTAAATCTCAATCAACTTCCCGATCAGTACGACTCGATCGGCGGCTCCGCCGGGCTCAGCACTGGTCTCTTCACGCCCCTCAGCAATCCGCTCTACGGCAAGATTCCAACGGGCGGTCAACTCGGCGGAACCACCGTTCTCGAGGGCTACCTGTTGAAGCCGTTCCCGCAGTACACGAGCGTGGACCAGACCGTGCCACGCAAGGGCACCTCGACATACGAGGCGTTGCAGGCGACTTTCAACCGGCGCTTCGAACACGGTGGTCTTGTGCAGGTCGCTTACACTTGGTCCAAGCTGTTGAGCAACACCGAGAACACCAGCAGCTTCGAGGACGGGCAGGGCGGACAGGGCGTCGTGCAGGATAACTACAACCTACGCGCGGAGAAGTCGGTCAGCATGCAGGACCTCACGCACAACCTCGTCATCAACTACGGCGTCGATCTCCCCTTTGGGCACGGACAGAAGTACCTCAGCGGAAGCAACGCGCTGGTCAACGCGGTCGTCGGTGGATGGCGCGTCAACGGCATCACCACCTTCCACAGTGGTCTGCCTCTGCCGTTCTCTACTTCGGGCAATTCGCTGAGCAACTACTTTGGTTCGGGCCCCATCCGTCCGAATCTCGTCGCCGGATGCAATAGGCAGATTGGCGGATCGGCGCAAAGCCGCGTGAACAGCTGGTTTAACAAGGCCTGCTTCACGGCCCCAGACGACTTCACCTTTGGTGACGAGAACCGCGTGGACAACAAGCTGCGTACTGCGGGTGCGGCGAACTTCGACTTCTCCGCCAGCAAGAACTTCCCGCTCTATGAAAAGATCACGGGCAAGTTCAGTATCGAGGCCTTCAACCTTTTCAACCGTGCGCAGTTCGGCGCACCGGATACGAACCTGAACGATGGCGCGTTTGGCACTGTCACCAGCCAGGCCAATACACCCCGGGTTTTGCAGGCAGCATTCCGTCTCTCGTTCTAAGACTGCAATCGCATGGGCGCATCGTCAGCATGCCTGGCGAGGCGCCCATGGGTTCGTTACGATCATCCTTCGCGTCGTAAGAAAGCAACAGGAGTCAGGAATGAAGCACAGCGCTCGTCTCTCCTCAAACCGGCGTCAGTTTCTCGCGACGGCAGCGGCATTCGCTCTTGCCCCGCGTGCACTGCTCGCGAAGTCCAATCCGGTTGCAGCGAGGCCTGCCGCCGAAATCGCGAACGATCCACGACGTCCTCAGTTCCATCTTCTCCCGGCGAAGAACTGGATGAATGACCCGAACGGTCCCATCTTCTTCAACGGCAAGTACCACATGTTCTTTCAGTACAACCCTCATGCGGCGGTCTGGGGCGATATGAGTTGGTACCACTCCGTGAGCCCGGACATGCTGCACTGGACCCATCTGCCGCTTGCCTTTGAACCAACCGCAGGCGGCCCTGACGCCTTCGGCTGCTTCTCCGGCTCGGCCATCGCCGTGGGGAAGCGCGTGTATGTCGTCTACACGGGCGTTGTCGAGAGCACGCCTGACAAGGCTACGATACGCGACGGCTCCGACAAGCTACGGGAGTCGCAATGCCTCGTCTTCTCCGATGATCCGAACTTGATTCACTGGACCAAGGTCCCCAAGCCCGTCGTGCCTCTGCCTCCCGAAGGCCTGGCCATCACCGGCTTCCGCGATCCCTCCGCGTGGAGACAAGATGACACCTATTACATGACGGTAGGCTCTGGCGTGGCTCGCCTGGGCGGATGCGTACTGCTATATCGCTCGAAGGACCTGAACACCTGGGAGTATCTACATCCATTAACCAGCGGCACGTGGAACGGCAAGAAGACTCCTAACCCATGCGACGACGGCGAGATGTGGGAGTGCCCGGAGTTCTTCGCGCTTGACGGCATGCACGTGCTTATCTACTCGACGCTCGGCAAGGTCTTCTGGCAGTCTGGCCAGCTCGATGCCTCGACGATGAAGTTCACTCCACTCAAGACCGGCCTGCTCGACCTCGACGCGTTCTATGCACCCAAGACCCAGCTCGATGCTAAGGGACGCAGGATTTTATGGGGCTGGATTCCGGAGCGACGCAACGATGCCGCCATGCTTGAGGCTGGCTGGTCTGGCATCATGAGCCTGCCACGAGTGATGCATGTCGATTCCGATGGCACGCTGCGGCTCCAGGTGCTGCCCGAGACCGCTACACTGCGCGCAGGTACAGTCCCGTCGCAGGAAACTCGGGCTGGCGTTCTCAAGACGCTGCGCAAGGCAAGCGGCGAGGTGACGTGCGTCGGTCGTGGCGACAAAAGCTTCGAAGTCTCTATAAGCGCTGATGATGCCGAGATCATCCGGGTCAGCTACTCGCCGGAGAAGCACAGCTTCCTTACGGACGAGCACGAGATCGTTCTCGAACCGCACGATCAGCCAACGCTCCATGCCTTCGTCGATGGCTCGGTGATCGAGCTGATACTCGGCGACCGCATTGGCTACACGAAGCGCTTCTATTACGAAGGCTTGACCGCGCCCGATATCCGCGTGCATGCAACGGGCAACGATGAAGTCACGATGAACGCGTGGAAGATCGAGCCAATCTCCAGCAACCGCCTGACGACGGCCCGCACCGCATAGAACTCTGGAGACGAAAGTGAATCGATATCTTGTAAAGGCCACGATTGTAGGGGCATTGGGTGGCCTGCTCTTCGGCTTCGATACAGCCGTTATCGCCGGCACGACGCAGCAACTTACCGAGATCTTTCACCTCACCCCGACAACACTTGGGCTGACAGTCTTCATCGGCCTGGCCGGCACTGTCATCGGTGCGCTCTGCTCCGGTGTGCTCGGACAGAAGATCGGCGGACGCGAAGCTCTGCGCGTCATGGCGATTCTCTACACCCTCTCGGCGATCGGCTGCGCCTTCGCGTGGGATTGGAACGTATTGATGGTGGCTCGCTTCATTGGCGGCTTGGGCATCGGCGGCTCGTCGGTGCTTGGCCCTGTCTATATCGCGGAACTCGCTCCTGCGAAGTGGCGTGGGCGCATGGTAGGACTCTTCCAGATCAACATCGTCGTCGGCATCCTCCTTGCCTATCTGTCGAACTACATCATCACCACGCAGAACCTCGGAGCGATACAGTGGCGTTGGGAGTTCGGTGTCGCTATCGTGCCGTCGCTCCTGTTCCTCGTCATGCTTTATGGCATCCCTCGCAGCTCCCGCTGGCTCGTCACTACCAATCAAACGGAGGAGGCGCGTGAGGTGTTGGAGTTGATGGGCTCGCCCAACTCCACAGCGGAGCTTCAGGAGATCATCGACTCCGTCCATCTCGAGCGTGGTGCGCGGCAGGAGCCCCTTTTCAACGGTCGCTACGGTAAACCGATCTTTCTCGCCATCTCGATCGGGATGTTCAATCAGCTCGCCGGCATCAACGCGATTCTCTACTACTCGAACTATATCTTCGCCTCGGCGGGCTTCAGCTCCAACTCGGCTGCCTTGCAGACCGTAGGAGTCGGACTGGTCAACCTGCTCGCAACACTTCTCGGTATGAGTCTGATCGACAAGCTCGGCCGCAAGACGCTTCTGTTGATCGGTGCCATCGGCATGGCCTTCGCACTGCTTGGCGTAGCAGCGATCTTCTATACCCATGCACACCAGGCCATGCTCGTATGGCTGCTGGTGATGTTCATCCTCTTCTTCGCGATCTCGCAGGGTTCCGTCATCTGGGTCTACATCGCGGAGGTCTTTCCATCGCGTGTGCGATCCAAGGGGCAGAGCGTCGGTTCGTCCTCGCACTGGATTATGAACGCTCTCATTGCAGGCGCATTTCCCTATATCGCTGCACGATCACAGGCCGCACCCTTCGCCTTCTTCGCCGCGATGATGCTTCTACAATTTTTTGTGGTGCTCTTCCTCTATCCCGAGACGAAGGGCAGATCGCTCGAACAGATCCAAACGCAACTCGGTCTCAACTAGGAGGAGGAAGATGAAATTAGGAGTAAGTGGATTCGCCTGGACTGCCAGCTTCGAAGAGCGGCACTTGAGCCTTCTGCCCAGCATCCGTGCTATGGGCTTTGCAGGGTTTGAGCTTCCCATGTTCGACCCTGCGGCGCTCCCGGCTACTGCCATCCGCAGAGCGTTCGAAGCGAATGAACTGGAATGCACCTTGTGCTCGATCCTTCCTGCTGGAATCAATCCCATCAGTCCGGAACACTTTGTACGTCAGCGCTCCAGGGATCATCTCGTTCGTTGCATTGAGACGGCAGCGGAGATAGGGGCGCATCTTCTCGGCGGCCCCCTCTTCGCCCCTATCGGCTATCTGCCCGCGCATCGGCCAACGGAGGACGAATGGAATTGGGCGGTTGAGCTTTTCCAATCTGTCAGAGATCTGCTGGAAGCAAATGACGTCACTCTGTCCATCGAGCCAGTCAACCGCTCCGAGACGTTCTTCCTGCGCACGAGCGCGGAGGCCGGGAAGCTATGCACCGCAATAGGAAACCCGCGCATCGGCGTCACTATCGACACCTTCCACGCTAACATCGAGGAGAAGAACATTTCGGCTGCCATAGAGTCTTTGGGCGCACAACTGAAGCATGTCCATTTGAGCGAGAACGATCGCGGCCTCCTCGGTTCTGGACATGTAGATTTTCCGGCGATTCTGCGGTCACTCCAACGCATTGAGTACCGCGGATACCTGATGATCGAAGGCTTCGGGTATTTGTCGTCCGAACCTTCGGCCCCCGGAGCGTTGTGGGCGGATCCAGCCGTGTCCCCGGATATGATCGCGCAACGGGGAATCTCCTATCTGAAGGCGCAGATCCAACACGCCTAACTAGGCAGGATGAATGTGTCCAGCATTAGACTTGTCAACCTCACCGCGCAAGGTCGGAAACCGATTTGCACCAAATCGCCGAATCGCTCTTCGATAAAGATCAGTGATCTCGCCACTGAAATACTCAGGCTGACATCGGGACTTTGTCTGATCTCATGATCTCGCTGCGTTCTCCCTGAAAAGAGAAATGTCCAGAGGGGATATTTCTCTTTTTGAGAGGACGCGCAGATCCCGGTGTGACATAACTAGATATTTGTCGTCTCACAATGAAAGACTGGATCGACCGAATATCTATGAAAAGCTTCCTTTTGTTGATTTGTTGGGGATGTTTGGCGGTTTGTGGTCAAGCGCAGCAAACTGCCGTAGCCGCGTCTCCATCGTTTGAAGTCGCCACGATTAAACCCAACAACCAAGGGAACACCCTGAGCCTCGTCTGGTTCGGTGATCTGGACAAAGTTACGGAAACGAATGTCACAATAGCGTCGCTCATCACGTTTGCCTATGACCTCAAAGACGGCGAATTGATGGGAGGACCAGGCTGGATCAATTCCGACAGATACGACATCAACGCAAAAGTCTCTGACTCATACGTTGGCGAATTTCGAAAAGCCTCTGGTCGTGCGGGGGAGCAGCACCGAATCGATCAGCTTCGGCTAATGGTACGCAATCTGCTGTCGGATCGCTTTGGTCTTGTCGTTAGCAATCATACAAAAGACATTCAGGTATTTGTTTTGAAAGTTGCTAAGAATGGCCCAAAACTTTCGTCGGCAACAGATCGGTTCGGCCTGAGTTCATCTGGCGACGAACTTGCGGGCTACGGGCTCGAAATAGGGTCTTTAGCAGGCGAGCTTTCTAAGCGTCTGTCGCGCCGAGTAGTCGACGAAACTGGACTGCAAGGAAAATATGACTTTGTGTTGTCGTGGAAGCTGGATTCATCTGCAGAAACCGCAGATCACAGCGATCCCATGGATGTGCGAATTGCTAGAGCACTTGATGAACAACTTGGTTTGAAGCTGGAAGTACGGAAAACGTCAGTTCCAGTTGTTCAAGTGGAGAGCATTCAAAAACCGTCCGCAAACTAGTGAAGTGCTACGTTTGCGGCGGGTTCGTGAGTGTAGGATCGCTCAGTGAGTGAAGTCAGCTTGTGTTGTGCGCCAGCTTCAGAATATGGTCCGCTCTCCACTGCGGAGGCCAGGGCAATGTACTCATCCGTTCTATTTTGTGACTGCAAATTCGGTCAGTCGTTCCCGAACCGGGAGATGGCGCTTATAAGGGAATCGGGTCAAGATAACGTAATCCTCGGAAACAACTTTGCCCCTTCAAATTTGAGTCCACTTTCCCATATATGGCGTGGAGCAACTTCCTAGCGACAGCAATGAGTGCCTGTAGACGGGCCTTGTTTCGGGCCAGGAGACTTTCAAAAAAATGCTTTTATGTGGGGATCGCAACGGGACGCGACCAGCGCCGGCATGTAAAGCGCTCTCCTCAGGTGACGATTGCCAGCACGGCTGATCCGGGACGGCTTCTTCACTGAGGTTCCGGACGTCTCATGAGCAGGATCAAGCCCGTGGCGCTGACGGATACTGCGATCCGGGGAACGGAGGCGGGGACGAGGTCTCCGTCAGAGGCGGCAATTTGGCATTTGTCGAGAACCGAAAGGGGTCTCCGTTCGAAAGTGCTAACGAGAAGAGCGGCCGCTCGGATGAATTCGAGGTGCAAAACCAAGACATCTCGTTTGGTTTCGAACCTTTCAGGCGCTGTGGGGGGAGGGCAGCGATGGTTGGCCATCGCCGCCTTCAGGTGCTTCAAGGAAGGCATCGAAGAGGATGGAATATAGACCGTGCCTGCTCGATAGTTTCACGCGTTGTGTTCGTAGATATTCAAAGCCAAACGGAGAACAGAGCTCCGCTTCGTTTACAAAGCCAGGAGAAAAGAATTCACGCGAGTCTGCTACGGCTCCAATGATGAGCGATCGCCAACTCATCCTCAGCAGTTCCTTTAGTTCCTTAGTACCGTTGGGCAGGCGGTCCATTCGAGCCCCTACCTGCTCGCTGAAGTTTAGGAGCTGAATCACGAGGCGATCCAGTGGTATGCCGAGTGTAGCCGCGCGCGAAAACAATGTAGCCGAGCCACGCCGCATATCCTCACGCACGTCCTGCAAATCGTCCCCCAATTGGAGCAACACGCCCCATTCGAATGAAAATATTCTTTCTTCCTCGGTGAGCCATCCATGAGCCATGCAGGCGTCGGCCAATACGGAACTGCCACCTTTCGCGCAACTCATCCGCAATACCTCGCCATCACTGCTCTGGCCACAGTGCCCTAGTTGAGCAATACTTTCCTCCTGCGCTCGATGGATTGCCAGCAAGCAGTCAAACACCTGGGGGTAATGCAGGCGAGGGTATTGGCCTTCGATCAATTGAACCAATGTCCATAGTGCTGCCTCCCGGTCGCTCTGGGCTAGAATCCTCTCACCACGCAACCGGTTTCTAAAACGCTGACTGAACTGCAGCTTCGCCTCAGCAGAAATGTCTGCACGGTCTAAATAATTATCACTATAGGGATACAGGAGACTGTATCCCAGGATAGATGGAGTAATCCCAATTCTCTCGCCGACCAGCGGCTGCAATCCGCATGCGGTCCAGGCATTGCGGCACGCCTGAATAATGTCGGCCATGCTCAGACTTGCGTCGAACTGTCGTGCCCACCGTGCAAGCCTTGTAGCGACTGGCAAGAAATCGTTTGTGAGGAGATTCACTGCATTCTCCTCTAGATCTAGCGCAATCGTCGAAAATTCTGCGAATGACGCTACGATTCGAGCCTGTGTCTCTATGCGCTCTGCTCTGGTCCGAGGAGCTCTCTTTACCTCCCGCTCAACAGCTCGCAAGGCTTCATCGTATGCTTTCTCTCGTCTCAGCTGTTCGTTCAGGCTGTACCGCGGCCCTCCCGGTAGCGGGAGCGCAACAGTGCCGTTCCAAACCTCGATGGTCTGCGCGACTTGGGCTTCGACCCATGACCAGCTGTAAAGTTGGTGCATCCTCCTCATAGTACGCATGACTGAGTCAAGGAGTTCCCCCTCGATGTGACGCAGCTCAACATCGAACTCCCGTTGACTCTCGCACGCTCGGTCAGTCATCGCTCGGCGTTCTGGTCTATCGGGTCCTGCTATCAACATGTTGGTCCCTTCCAAGTGGCGCACCCGGATCGGCACTGTGCAAATACACGATGTTGCACGTTTGTACTTATTGCTGCATAATTTTCGGGACTGATTTTCCGAGGTTAATATGTGTGCAAGATCTCTACTGCCCGCGGAACGACAGAAGGAGATCCTGGAGCGTATCCGAAAGGATGGCCGGGTTCTCGCCACCGACTTGGCTCGAGAGTTTCAGACTTCCGAGGACACCATTCGGCGCGCTCTGCGCGATCTGGCAGCCCAGGGACTATGCACCCGCGTTTACGGGGGCGCCCTCGCCATGTCTTCAGCATCAGGCTCCGCTCAGCAACGAAGGAAGGAGTCCGTCGACCGAAAGCTCGCTCTTGGGAAAAAGATGGCTTCGATCGTGCGACCGGGTCAACTCCTGTTTATCGACGCAGGCTCGACCAATCTGGCAGCCGCTCGTTCCCTCCCCGAAGGTATTGGCGCGACGGTAGTCACACATGACCCGGTCATTGCTTCAGTCCTCGCAGGACGGACCGATCTGACGCTGATCACCATTGGGGGACAAGTCAATCCGTTCGTTGGAGCGGCGGTCGACGGTCAGGCTCTTCGTGTGATTTTGGACATGCGGCCTGATCTTCTCTTTCTTGGGCTGTGTGCAATTGACGCACAGAATGGAATCGCGGCTTTTCATAGCGAAGACGCGCAGATGAAGCGTGTACTTATAGAGCAGTCGGGCTCGGTCGCAATCGCAGTGTTGAACGAGAAGTTGGCGTCCTCAGCACCTTTTCACGTCAGCTCGGTTAGCGCGGTGGCAGATCTCGTTGTAGAAGCGGATGCACCGAGGTCGCTGATTTCCAGCTTCCAATCGCAGGGAGTTCATGTTCATTGGGCAGCGGTGGGTAGTGTGAAACCAAGTGATAGACCGCACATCGTTAGACAGAATGCTGTTGCCAAATGAGACCTCCCTCTGAAATGTGTGGACGCACGCAGCCGTTCAAGTCAAGAACAGCTTCAATGAGCCGCTATGTGGGCGACTGCATTGCCGTTCCAGGTGCCAGGAGGCGCCCGCGGTTAGCCACGCAAGTAGTGTTCACGCTATGCATCGGCTCCATTTTTGCCCGACCTCAAACCCCAGCCCCTCCATGGCGGGGCGTATTGCAGAACGAAGCTGGCAGCCCTGTCGGTAAGGCCGAGGTAAAGCTCGACTCTGCAGATGATCACGAAACAGCAACGACTTCCACAAACGGATCGTTCGTTTTTACGTCGCTGCTGCCTGCGACCTATGCCCTCTCAGTGCATGTCAACACACAGGTCTTTCGCAGCGCCGCCGCGATCGTGATCCCGGCACAAGCCGCGATGGTAACCCTGATTGTCAAACAAAACGGTGAGCTGTTCGTCGGCATTCAGCAGGAGAAGGCAGCTGCAGGAGGAGAGCAGTTGACCAGCAAAGTTGTCAGCGAAATTCCACTCAACAAGCGCGATTTCAGCCAGCTCCTTTTACTGGCAGCGGGAACAGCAGCGGACCCAAGTGGTGCTTCGAACTTTACGCAACAGTTCGCGATCAATGGCCAACGTGGCGTCGAAGCTGTGTTCGCACTCGACGGTGCCGATATCAGCGATCCAGAGATTGGAGGAGGAACATTCACCAACTTCAACGTTGATGCGGTGCTCGAACTTCAATCCCTCTCGGGGGGCATGCCTGCTGAGATCGGTCGAGGCGCTTCCGGATTTACCAATATACTGACGCGCTCCGGGCTGGACAGCATCCATGGTTCCATCTTCGAGTTTTTGCGCAACTCTTCGCTCGATGCCCGCAACTACTTCGACTACTCATCGCTGGCCAATCCTGGCCGCATCCCGCCTTTCAAGCGGAACGAATTCGGATTTACCAATGGTGGTCCGGTTCTCATCCCTCACGTTTACGACGGCCGAGGAAAGTTGTTTTACTACGTGGAGTATCAAGGCTTCCGTCAGGTCCTCGGCACAACTCAGGTGTTCGCCGTTCCGACCCAGCAACAGAGAATCGGGATTGATACGACGGCTTTTGCCGGCGATACGCTTACCGTACCCGTCAATTCGGCGATTTCCGATGTGCTTGCCCGGTATCCTTTGCCGAACCTCCCTCAAGGCACATTTGGTGTGAATACCTACGCGACCTCCTCGAAGGTAGCGACCGATGCTGATCAGTTTTCGATTCGCCTGGACTTTCAGCTTGGCGCGAAGGACCATATCTTCGGACGATTCACACTTGATACTCTGAACGGGCCGACAACCAATCCCGACCAGACGGCTATTGATTCAAGCTTTGGCGTTGTCTACATGGATCGGCAGCGCAACGGGATCGTTACCTGGGTTCATACGGCTTCCTCGCGGCTCGTCTTTGAATCGTCCTTAAGCACGACACGAACGACGCCGTCTTTTCCGACGACAAATCTGACGGACCCCGCAATCAAGTTTAACGATGCGCTCTTTGAACCCTTCAACGCTCCGGGAGGCTCGGTAACACGGGCATTTGGCAATCTCTTTCAGGCGCGCGAAAACGTTTCTATCACCACCACAGCCCATGCTTTCAAAGCAGGTGCAGAGGTCCGCTTGAATCGCGACACCACCTACTTCGGAGTCTCTCCGAATGGAGAGTACGACTTCGGCGGGGGAACCTCTTATTCCCCTTCCGAAATCAAGTCTCAGATCGGAACCCACGATATCCATATCGGTGATGCCTTGCCCGATACGCTCTCTGCCCTCCTCACCGGGAGCCCATTCGCTTATACCCGGGCCGTTGCCCCTTCCTATTTCTCGAACGGACAAAATATCGGCCCCGCGGCGGATAGCCGAAGCGCATTCGCCGCCTATGCGCAGGACGTCTGGAAGTTGACGTCCCGAATCGTGCTCAACTACGGTCTACGATTCGAGTTGTACACACCTATCTCCGAACGAGCGCACCGTACCTCGGGGTTCTATCCCACTGCGGATGGCGGACAGCAATTTCTGATTAACCCGCAGCCGGCGTATCGGACAGCGACGAACAACTGGGGGCCACGGGTCCAGGTCGACTATCGATTTAACGATCACTTTATAGCGCACGTTGGCGGCGCTTTGACAACGATCCCTCCGAACATCTGGCAGGACAACCAACTGACAGGTGCTCTCCCATTTGTCTTCTATCCTCGAGTGACCGCCGCTCCTGGGGCGCAGATCCCTTATGGCTTCCAGATCACTCCGGCGCAGTTGCCTCGGGTCTATACCCCTACCGGAGCAGACATCTTTGCGAGCGGGCGGCCAAATAATGTCCCTGCCAATACTGTCCTTGATATTGTCCGACTGGAGGCTGATATTGCGTCGCTTTCGGGAGAGCCTTCTCCGCTTAATGTCCAAGGGATTAGTCGTGGATTCGGCAATGCGATGCTCGGCACGTGGTCGCTCGGGTTCGAACGGTCTCTAGGTAATGTCACAACATCCGCTACCTATGTGGGAACCTCGGCTTACAAGCTGGCGCGCAACAGCTTTCCCAACGCCTATCCCGGCGCATCGGCAGCATTCGCGCGCTTTACTCAATTCAATGCGACCGGCGTTCCGATCGGCGGCTTCGGCACCGAAAGCGAAATTACACCGACATCACACTCGAGCTACCAAGCTCTCCAGGTTTCCGCTGCGGGGCAGACGCCTCACGGCGGCCCTGGCATGCAAGCAAGCTATACGTGGTCGAAATCGATTGACGATACAAGCACTGTGGCAGGAACGTCAGCCACAAGTACCGTCGGCGCGATTGCTCAGGCGGCGCCTCAAGATCCCTTCAATACTTACCCAGAGCGGGGTCCCTCTACGTTCGATGCAACGAACTCCTTCTCTCTTAGCCTTGCACAGGAGATTCCGATTCAAACGTTTTCCTTTCTCGACAGAGTGAATCGAAAGTTCGTAGAGGGCTGGCAACTGATCAGCATATCCAGCATCAGCAGTGGGACTCCGTTCACCGTGTATTCAGGCATTCAACAGACGGGCGCAGGCTCAGCGAACTCCGATCGGCCGGATCAGATCGCAAAGCCCAAGTTGTCGACGGCACGCACCCGGCGAGAAGACTATTTCGGACGCGGTGATAATAACGCCTCTTTTTTCTCCATTCCGATCAACGTCGTGGGAGGGACCGGGCCAAACCGTGGACGCTTCGGAACTTTGGGGCGAAATACCTTTCGAGGACCTGCCTACTATGACTTCGATATCTCACTCGTGAAGGACACTCCGATTGGAAGGCGCAAATCCGGAAGCGAGCTGGTCAACGTCCAGTTTCGTTCTGAATTCTTCAACATATTCAATGTAGTGAACATGGGTCTTCCGTCCAACACGATTCAGGGATCTGGCTTTGGACTCATCAACCGTACCGCTGGCAGCTCTCGTCAAATCCAATTTTCTCTCAAAGTTGCTTATTAACAGCAGTCAACAATCTAGAGCGTGTTTACATGTCGAAACGATTGTTACGAAAAGCTTCGAGACTGAACTCACCAGGCTTCAAGAGGTTGGACCTGATTCAACGGTCATGGGACGGGATTGACGTTCAAGATGACATAGCGACGATCGCTGTGGTCGAAAGGGCCGGAGCTTTGGATTTGAGGAAAAGTTCATTGAGAATGCGGAGGAATGATATGCAGCCTAATCGTGTATGGATCGCAGTGCTTCTGGTTGTGTTGTTTGCCGTTTCCCTCACGATAATGGCGGAGGCCCAAGAGAGCGGGACACCAAATGACGCTGTCTCACGGCGCTCCGATGAACTACTGAAGAAGTTGACTCTCGACGAGAAGCTTCAGTTGATTCTCTCCAAGTACCCCTCCAATGCCTCACCAGGTGGCGGAGGCGGATATATCGAGGGTGTAACGAGGCTCCATATTCCCGACATCAATATCTCCGATTCGGCCACGGGTTCAGGGAGCGCAACCCAGCCGAGCTCTACTTTCCCTGCGACTATTGCACTTGCTGCCAGTTGGGACAGGCAGTTGTCTTATGACTACGGGAGTGAAGTAGCGATCCAGTTGCGCGCCCAAGGATTCGCAATGGGTCTTGGCGGAGGTGCAAATCTCACAAGAGAGCCCAGAGGCGGCAGAGCCTTCGAGTACTTAGGCGAAGATCCACTCCTCGCGGGGGAACTGTTGGCGGCGCGCACGAAAGGAACTCAGAGCCAGAAGGTGATGGCGTCGATCAAACACTTTGCGGGAAATGAACAGGAGACAAACCGCATGGGTGGAGACAGCCGCATCGATGACCGCACCCTGCGAGAGCTCTATCTATTACCTTTTGAAATCGCCATTGAACAGGGCCATCCGGCAAGCGTTATGTGCAGCTATAACCGGCTGAATGCCGAGTATGCCTGCGAGAATTCAGCGCTCCTTACTGACATTCTGAAGACGCAATGGCACTTTCCGGGCCAGGTGCAGTCGGACTGGGGAGCGACTCATACGACGGCAAAGGCGATCAACGCCGGCCTTGATGAAGAAGAGGGAAGCGATGCGGGCCCTTCTTACTTCGGGCGTGTCCCAGTCCTATTCGCGTTGGCCAATCATGACATCACCCCAGAGCGGGTCGACGATATGGTGCGCCGCAAACTCTATTCAATGATTGCTTCCGGCGTTATGGACGATCCTCCCCACGGTGGAGAAAAGATTGATTTCGATGCGGCACGGACCTTTGCACAATCCGTAGAGGAACAATCCATCGTATTGCTCAAGAACGATCGCCGGCAGCTTCCGCTGTCGGCCTCAAAGCTGAAGCGTATTGCGGTCATCGGCTCCCATGCAGACGTAGCTGTAATGTCTGGTGGCGGTTCTGCGGATACGATGCATCCGGTGACTGGCTCATTCACTGGGTGCGATGGTCTGGAATTCGTCGACCATAATGGCTGCGGATGGTGGCGCAATCCGTGGCTGAAGGTTCCTGTTCCCCTGACAAAAGCCATTCGCGAATTTTCGCCGGCCAGCAAAGTCGAATTTTCCGGGGTCCAGGACGAGCAAGCCCCCTTCCGCGCCTATAGTCCGAGCGAAATCGCCGACGCAGTCGCGCTGGCACGCCGGTCGGACATTGCGATTGTCGTAGTCGCGCAGCCTGCTGGGGAAGATTTCGGAGATTTGAGGACTCTCAGTTTGCAGAACCCCTCGAACCAGAATGAACTCGTAGAGGCTGTTGCAAGCGCCAACCCTCATACGATCGTTGTGATCGAGAGTGGTAATCCCGTTCTGATGCCGTGGAAAGATAAGGTCGCGGCGATCATCGAAGCCTGGTATCCAGGCGAAGCGGGAGGCAGAGCGATCGCTGACGTCTTGTTTGGCAAGGTGGATCCTTCCGGCAAGCTGCCGGTTACGTTTCCTGCCCGGGACGAGGATACTCCCACCTGGGGCGCTAGCGGCGCCATCTCTAAAGATCCTGTCTATTCCGAAAAACTCAATATAGGCTATCGCTGGTACGACGCGAAGAAACTTGCACCGCTTTTTGAGTTCGGCTACGGGCTGTCGTATACCCATTTTGCCTACTCGGACCTCTCCCTAAAACGCGATCCAGGTCACACTCTCCGCGTGTCGTTCAAGGTCAAGAATGACGGCACTGTTGAAGGTGCAGAAGTTCCGCAAGTCTACCTGGGAATTGATTACGCCGGGGAACCACCTCTGCGATTGGGTGGCTGGAGCAAGGTTCGTTTGAAACCTGGAGAAAGCCAGCAGGTCGATATCACGGTCTCGCCCAGGACCCAAAGCGTTTGGGACACGTCCGCCACTGATTGGCGGTATATTCCGGACGCTGTCGTCTACGTAGGCTCCTCATCGCGAGACATACGCTTGAAAGAGCGATGATCTGCGACGGAGAATAGCCGACCTACCAAGAGGCGGTGAATGACGGACTGCTCCATCGGCGTGTAAAGAACTCTCCATGCCGCTCTAAGTTGATCGAACTAGATGCGAAGCATACCTTCCATGATGGTGATAGCTCGACCTGCCAGTCGCAAAACATCGTTTTCGACCTCAACCTCTAATACGCATGGGCGCTTCATCTCATACCCTTGTTCAATGAAAAGGGTTTTCCTGTTCCCGGCGATTCCGTATCTCCGCAATAAGCAGGCCAAAGGCACAGCAGCAGTCGCAGTAGCGGCCTCCTCGACGACCCCTTGTGCTAGATTGAAAAATCTAGCATGGGCAATGGAAGACGGTAACTCCAAGTCATCCAGAGAATAAAGGTAACAACCCTCTCCATCTGCTGCTTGAAGTATGCGTCTGAGTCGTTGTGGGTCTGGTTGAGCTTTTGCAACGATCTCCCGATCTATTACTGGGACGAGCAGATGGGCTATTCCCGTCGAAACTACCTGTGCAGGCAAAGACAACATGATGTCCTCATCCTCTACTCCAAGTGCATCGGCAAGCTCCGGAAGATCCTCGTAAACAGCTCCGTATACAGGAGGCATATGCGTAAGGGCAACCGTGACCGGTTGGCTGTGCTGGCAGCGAACTTCCACAGGCAAAAGCTCCCCTCCAATCTCCTGCGTGAAGTGATTGCGGCCTTCACCCAGCATAAGATTTCCGGACTCGGCCAGCCACCCCCACGCGCCGAGCGAATTGTATCCTGCTCCGAAGACCTCGTCGCCAGCTGTAGTGAAAGATCTCAAGCCCCAATCCGCGAAATCATTTTTGGGCGGAAGAATGAATGTCGTCGTGACCTGATTGAGCTCTCCCGCGATTCGCCGCATGGTTGGTTCATCCAGCGTCTCGGCATGAGGGACAATAGCGTCGGGGTTCCCTGCCAGCGGGCTTTCTGTGAAGGCGTCGACAAAGGCATACGGAATTTGCATAGTGTCCTCTTTAGAGCTGGATATCCCAGCTCCAGCTCTGCACCCAGCGTTCATTGCGTGGTCTTAAATTCCGCGTGAAGACTTGCCGTTGAATCTCCTCCGGCCCACACATCGAAATCGGTAGGTTCCACAACCCAGGTTTTCGACTGCGGACTCCAAAAATGCAGTTGTTCCGTTCCAAGAGGAAACCTGAGAGTTTTGGTCTCTCCCGCTTGGAGGAGAATCCGCTCAAATCCCTTGAGTTCGCGAACGGGGCGAGATGCCGAGCCATAGCGTTGATGAATATAAATCTGTGCAACAGCATCCCCTGCGACAGAGCCCGTATTCGTTACGTCGACGCTTACCTCGTTGTTATCGCTCACACTCATGCTGTCCCTGCTGAGATGGAGGTTGGAGAATTTGAACGCCGTGTAGCTGAGACCGTACCCGAAAGGGTAAAGCGGTTTGGAAGCAACATCCCAATAGCGTGACGTGAAGCCAGGGCGATCTTCGGGATCATGTGTCAACGTGTGGTTGTAGTAGAGTGGCTCGACGCCCGATGCGCCCGGCCAACTTACCGGCAGCTTCCCGCCAGGATTCACATCTCCGAATAGTACGTCCGCTACGGCATTGCCACCTTGTGTGCCTGGGTACCATGCCTCGAGTATTGCCGGCACGTGTTCAGAGGCCCAGTGAATATCGAGTGGGCGGCCATTTTCAAGCACGAGCACGACTGGCTTGCCAACACCAACAGCAGCTTCTAACATCTGCTCCTGAATTCCTGGCAGATCCAGGCTGGCTCGCGAAGCCGTTTCGCCGCTCATATTCGCCGTTTCACCCATGACGGCCACGACGAGGTCAGCATCAGCGGCCGCTGCCTTGGCCTTGGCAATCCATTCGGCGGTTTCTTGAGCAGTGGGCGGAGGTGAAGGCTTCGTCCCTAGAAACTGATCCAACATGCCGGTATAGACCTTCGACGGCTGAGGCCCGGCGACGAGCGTGATTTGCGCATCGGCACCCAGCCTATTCCTGAGACCGGCAAGCACAGTAACCGGATGACTCTTGGACCCCTTGCCGAATAATCCCTCCACCGTCCATCCGCCCTCGATATCATGGGCAGCATCTGCGAGAGGGCCAATAACGGCAATCTTTTTCAGCTCCTTCGACAGGGGCAGAGTCCGGTTCTCATTGCGAAGCAGCACCATGGAACGCCCTGCCAGTTTGCGCTCGAGCGCGATACCCTCGGGCCGATTCAGGACCGTATCGACACTGGTTTCGTCAACGTAGGGATGGTCGAAGAGTCCCAGATCAAACTTCGCCTCCAGAATCGGCAACACCATCTGGTCGATGTAGGCTTCGCTGACTTTGCCCTCTTTTACTACCTTTGCAAGATTTTGTGTGTAAGTGAGACTCGCCATATCCATGTTTAGGCCGGCGGTGATCGCCTTGTAGGCCGCATCTTCGCCATCGCTCGCGTAGCCATGGGTAACGAGGCTTCCGACTGCAAATGCATCCGAAAGCACAATGCCTTGGAACCCCCAATCCTTCCGAAGAACGTCGGTCAAGAGCCAATGGTTGCCACTCGCCGGCACGTCGTTCAAGTCCATATAGGCACTCATGATTCCGCCAGCCCCAGCCTGAACCGCTGCATGAAAAGGAACCAGGTAAAGATTGCGAAGCAGTTCTTCCGGCACATAGGAAGAGTCGTAGTCACGGCCGCCTTCGGCCGCACCGTAACCGGCAAAGTGCTTTACGGTCACGAGTACGCTGTCCTGTCCAAGCTTCGAACCTTGGAATCCGCGAACCTGTGCTTGAGCCATTGCGGAACCAAGAACCGGATCCTCTCCGGCACCTTCCACAATGCGGCCCCACCGGGCGTCGCGCGCAATATCGACCATCGGCGTAAACGTCCAATCAATCCCGGCAGCGCGTGCATCCTGTGCCGCAAGATGTTGTGCCTGTTCCTCGACGGACGGATCCCACGAAGACGCCATCGCCAGCGGTACTGGAAAGACGGTTCGATATCCATGAATCACGTCGAAACCAAAGATGATTGGAATATGAAGACGCGACTTTTCAACTGCGATATGCTGAAGGCGATTGATCTCCTTGACGTCCATCTGCCAAAGGATCGAGCCTACTCCGCCTTTGGCAATCAGATCATCTGGTTTCTCTTTAGCGATGCCAGGCATCACCAAACCGGACGATTCATTGAGTTGACCGACCTTTTCGTCGAGAGTCATTTGCTTCAGCAGAGACTCGGCCTTCTGCTTGGCCTCAGCGCTGAAGGGACTGGTCTGTGCTCCGGCGGTAACGGCACCAGAGAGTGCGACCCCCAAAAGAGCGATTGCAGAGTACCTCTTAACCATCATGTTTTCGTCCTCCGTTTTTGGAAATGAATAGGCATTTTTGCTGCGATCTTGTCGGGCATTATGCTGCCGCCCGCTTTATGCCGTAGCGGCGGGTCAGCCACGCACGAACAGGCTCATCGAAATACTTAAGAGCTAGCCACGCCACTGCGATTACGAATGGCAGAAGCACGAAGATACAAGTCAACAGCACGGACTTGGCTGGATGTCTCGTATGAGCGAAGTTCGCAAGGATATATACGAAGGCGATATGCGTGATGTAGAGGGGATAGGAGAGCCTGCCGCTGAACTTGCAGAGCCTCATCATGCCTGCACCGGCATTAGAGTGTGCGCCACAGATAATGATGAGCGGGAATAAGAACAGCACGCACGCAGCATCGTAGAGACCATTGAAAGAAAGCCCGCCTGCGTTGGGAAACTTTGGCGCCTGAAAGATGACCACAAGAAGAATCGAAAGAATCAGGAGTCCAATTTTGGGACGGCGGATGCGGCCCTGAATACGGTATAGCCAGAGCCCCATCACGAAAGAAGCGGTCAGCCGCAGGGGTGCCATCCAGATCTCCGGGTATCCCCAGCCTCCATCCAGCGAACCTTTCATAGCAGCGACCCATATGAGCAGCAATCCGGAGACTCCGAAGATGATTCCGAGTGTCAGCGCACGCAGCCGGCGAAGAATCAGAGCGTACGCAATATTTCCGAGATACTCCTGCATAAGAGACCACGCCGGCCCATTGAGTGCCTGGCTCTCGTTCTGCCGGCCCCCTACTGGCGGAGAAGGCAACAGGAGAAGTGAAGTCACATAGGCCAGCAGTAACATCGGCGCTGAGGTCTGGTTTATCCCCTTGCCGAAGGGATCGAAGAGGTAGCCGAGAAGGCCCAGGGTCGCGCCTACCAGCACCAGCGGATGAAGCCGGATGAGCCGGATACGAAAGAATTGGAGGGTAGTCATTCGAGTCCATCGGTCATCGTAGGCATAGGCGACGACAAAACCGGAGAGCCCGAAGAAGAAATCGACTGCCAGGTAGGCGTGGTGCATCAGGCTCAGAGGAGTATCCCAGCCAAATGAGTAATTGAAGACGTGAAAGATAACAATCAGGATGGCGGCGCTCCCTCTCAATCCATCCAGCACCTCAAAGTGTTCTTTCCCGGTGCTTGTCCGGTCAGCTCGAACTGTACTGCCCGTCTGGCCCAGAGTTGATGCGCCGTTCATTTGAGAGGTCTCCTTATCGTTCGAGCTTCAACTTGGCTGATAGGAACCGTTAAGGTTCACACCACCTCCTGGAGCCCAATCGAAACCTTGTGCCCGAAGCTCGCCGCCGATCACTTCGCCAAATTGGCAGGCCGACTCTGGATCCCAACTCGAAGCTGCCGCCAGATTTGAAGGCATCGTGGAAGTTGTGGGCTGCATTTCGGCATCGAGTCTCCAGGTTGCCCCGGCGATGCTGCGATGGCTAAAGTCAAGGCCAGAAGAAGTCGCGGCGGTACAAAGGGCAACTACCAATGCAGGATCTAATGCGGATGAGGTGATGTAAAAGCTCCAACGGGTAGGAGCTTGGCTCTATTTCGATAACTATATATTTATCTTGCAGTTGCAGCCAAAAGGATAGACCGTCTCCGGGCATGTATCATACGGCTAAATCAGTGAGACAGAGATCGGAGACTCGACGACAGCCAGCCATATCGAGCACCGTTGGCCATCGGCGGAGAGGGCACCGTCACGTCAGGTGCCGTAAGAACGGAGTACGCTTCTATTCGAGTTCCGGTGGAGGGAATTGTGCTACCTCCGACTCTTGATTTCGTGGCATAGAACTGAATTCATGGAGCGGAGTGATCTGAGGGCGGCAGATCCCTGCCTGCCGTGGCCAGACCTCCAGGCCACCAGTTCCAATCGCCCGCAATACGCAGGAGTGCGGGGCCGATCACAATTCGGACCAATGTGGCGTCAATCAATACAGCCACCGCCAGCGTAAATCCGATCATCTTGACAACGAGGAAATTTCCGAAGGTGAAGGCGGCGAATACCACGATCATGATCGCGGCGGCGCTCGTAATCAGGCCTGCCGTCCTGGCCATACCCTCCGGGATTGCGTCCGTTTCACTCAGCCCGCTCTTCCTCGCTTCGAGAACTCGCGCGACCAGAAACACTTCGTAATCCATGCTTAGACCGAAGACGATGGCGAAGGCGACGATAGGCACAAGGGGGAACACGCTGCCCGTACCGCCGGGAACCCCGAACAGACGACTTCCGTGTCCGTCCTGGAACACTAAGACCAAGGCCCCAAAGGACGCAGCAACCGAGAACAGGTTGAGCAGAATGGCCTTCACAGCAGCAAAAAGCGATCGGAAGCCGGCCAGAAGCGCCAGTAGCGTTGCGACGACCACCATCGTCATTACCGGGACAAAATGTTTCACGACAATCGTCTGGTAGTCGGCGTTGAGCGCCGGGATACCGCCGATCTCCAGCGTTGCTCCGGGCACTCCGGTGAGATCCGCCGCGCCGGTCTTTCGAAGCTCCCGCACCCAGTTCACCTGGTCGCGCAGGGAGACTGAAGTCGCGGGTAGCACCTCAAGCAGCGCCGCATGTCCGTCGCTACTTAGAAACGTGCGCCTCGTCTCGCGTGAGAGGTCGGTGAGGGAGGCGCGGTTGCCCTCCGCGATCGTTGAAATTGAAATGACGCGCGCGCAACGCGGGTCGCTCGCAAGGCGCTTGCCGAGGCGATCGAGCGCACTCCATCCCGCATCGGTTTGCGCGATGGAATCCGCTGGTAGCTCGACAATCATGCGCATCGAGTAAACGACACCAACACGGTCCATCCGTTCCAAACTATGCAGTGCCTGGACTGATTCCGCCGATTCCGGAAGCCAATCGCCTTGGGGGACGCTCGTATCCAGCCGCGTGGCTTGCCAGGCGAGCACAAGCAACGGAGCACCTACGAGAGCCAGTGCCAGCCAGGGATGAGCGACAATCACCTTTCCCCATTTTCTCCAGCGGGTGCCTGTATGTGCGGTCCGGTCTGCATCCAGCTTCGGGGTAAACGGCATCCGGCCCGCATCGATCCGCGGCCCGAGCAATGCCAGCACTGCCGGAACCAGGGTATTTGTAAGCAACACACTGATTGCCGCCACCAGAAATCCCGCGATGCCAATGGAGCGGATTTCGCTGATAGGAACAGTCAGGAGCGCTAGAAATCCGATGGCTACCGTTGATGCTGAAATCAGGAGCGTACGACCGGCCTGACGCGCGGCCATGACTGCGGCTACAGATCCATCATTCCCAGCGCAAATGGCTTCTCGAAAACGGCTGACCATGAGGAGCGCATAGTCGATGCCCAGGCCCAAGCCGAGCATGGTGGCCAGATTCTGGACCAGGATGGACAGGTGGAATCGCTGGGCTATTAGTCCGGTAATTGCTAGAGTGGTCGCGATAGCAAGCTGGCCGACGGCCAATGGAATAACGGCGGCAACCAGGCTACCGAAAGCCACCAGCAAGAGTAAGAGAGTCGCGGGAACCACCAAGCTCTCACCGCGTTGCACATCATCGGCGCTGGCTTTACGGATATCGAAATTCAGCGGAAGTTCGCCCGTCAGTTCGAGTTTCACGGCAGGGTAGCGGCCCCGCAATTGATTGGCGAGAGAGTTTGCCCGCTCGTGAAGCTTAGGAACGAGCGCTTCTACTGGACCCTCGCTCGACGACAGGCCCACCAGGACAAACGTTCCACCGCCCTTGCCCAGGAAGATCGGATCGCGCAGTTCAATATGGGAAACGACGCCGGACACGCCGGGTTCTTCTCGCAGTCCCGCCACAATGCTTGATAGCGCTTGCTCGCCTTCCTCTGAGTCCGCGGGGGGAAGGCCCTGAACCACCAGGACAACGCGGTCGACGAATGGCGAATGAAAGCGAGTGGTCAGCTCCTGCGTGACAGTCTCGGCTTCGCTGCCCTCAACGCGGGTTGCCGTCTCAAGATGACGTTCGGAATGAAAAGAGAATGGCAGAAGCGCAACAACGGCGGCAAGAACAACCCCGGCCATCCAGAAACGGCGAACCTGCATGAGATTCATGATGTCATATCTTTACTGGAATCGAAGGATTTCAGACGCATAAGAAGTCCGCGGTGAACGGCTTCGGGCTATGACGCATCCTACGTGTTGAGAGCAGCGCTTCTGTTGGCCCTGCTAAAATTTGCTTCCCGTGCTTCAGGAGGAACCATTCGCGCATTAGTGTTGTTCGCAATGACTGCCGCGTTTCAAATTGGAGGGGCAGACCCTCGCATTGGCTCGTGGACGCTCGTCACGGCGCAATCTTCTCTGGACCCTGCCGACAAGCTCTCCATCACATCGCTTCCAGATGGGACGAAGCATGTCGTCATGTCCGGTGAGACCCACCTCGATTTCACTGCGAAGGCCGACGGACACGAAGCTGCTGTGCCGGGTAATCCGGCGTTCAATCAAATTGTGCTGCACCGAATTGGTAAGAAGCAGGTCGAGGTCACGGAGAAAAAGGATGGAGCGGTCGTGGCTACGCTTCACAGTAAACTATCGACTGACGGCAATGAGCTGGCGATCACGACTACGAGCAGAGGCCGCACCGACCAGACCACCGTGTGGACGCGAAGTGGAGGCGTGAGGGCTACCAGGGACCCGCTGGCTGGCGAGTGGACCGAGGACCTCAGCAAGAGCCGTTTGCGGCAAGGGTTGGTGTTGAAGATCGAGCCGAATGCAATCAACGGTGTCCGTTTCTCAGGGGACTATAGCTACACTGCTCGCTTTGATGGGAAGCCGTATGACCTCAAGAACTCCAGCAACGATACCGTGGTGCTTCAACTGGTCGATCCTCACACGGTGGACGCGATTTACCGTCGAGACAATCAGGTGACTCAAAAGGACAGGTGGGCCGTCTCTGCGGATGGGCAGCAGATGACGCTCACCACCGCGGGCACGTTGGAAACCGGCCAGCACCTGACTGAGAGGCTGGTGTTCAAAAAGCAGTAGCGGATGATGGGTCTGTCAGCGCCAGGTCCTCGCTTGGCGGCAACACCGTGCTAGGCTCGCGAGCTGCAACCGAAATGATGCCCTTGCGGTGCATGAACTTCAGAATGCCGTTGACGGTGTCTTCGAGCGACGGGTCAGGGATGCCCCACTCGGAGGCGTCGCGAGCTGCTTGGTAGGTGGAGTTGTCATAGCGCTTAAACTCCATTGCGGTGATATTGTCCACCGAGCCGACCAGAAAATCTAGCAAAGGGAACAGCAAATCTTCCTTGCGGCATCGCCGGATCAATTCGGGAACGAAATCGTCGACGCTGAATATTTCGAATTGCCGCCCGGTCGACTTGGTAATGAGACTGGTGATGTCCATCATGTTCGCGTAGTCGTCACGCACGATGTGGTAGGTCTTGTTCTCTGTGCCCGAGGTGGTAGAGATCGCAACGATATTGTTCGCCACAATGTCGGCGGGAACGAAACTCACCTGGTTCAGCGCGTCGACGCCGATGCCGTGATTCACCATGAATGCGACCAGGCGAACCGCGATGTCGAAGTTGTTGCCTCCCCCCGTAATCGAGGGGCTCACGAGAGCAGGCCGGAAAATTCGCGTGGAGAGACCATGGTTGCGTGCGTCTGCAACGACCTGTTCCGCAACCCATTTGGACTGGCTGTATCCGAAGTCAAGAAGCTCCATGTCTCTGTTGAAGTCGGTCTCATAGAGGACGCTCTTAACCGCCCAGCCAAACACGAAGGTCGTTGAGACGTAATTGAATTCCTTGGGCCGTCCCTCGAATGCTAGTCTTAGCACTTCGTTAGTTCCCATTACGTTCGCATCACGCATGCGGTCGTAGTTGAACAGGTAGTTCACGGTCGCGCCGTTGTGGAACACGGTGTCCATTTCAGCAGCGAGAAAATCCCAGACGTCCTGCGCCACGCCCAGCATCGGCTGCCCAAGATCGCCGCAGATAGGAATAATGCGGGCTTCAAACATCTGCATCAGCCGCGCCGGGCAAGGGCCCATCGATTCCATCGCCGCCCTGAGCCTTTGCCTGCCCTGATCTTCGTCGGAAGCCCGGACGAGAACATAGATTTTAGCCTTCGTTTGTTCCAGCAGGCTCTTGATCAGGAACGGTCCGATGAAGCCGGTGCCACCCGTCAGAAGGACGTGGTTCGGGATTGGTGTCTCGGGCAAAGGCTCCGGCACTGAAGGCGTGAAAACGAGCGCGGTGTCGTCGCTCATCATCTGCTTTTCCGCTGCGCGCTGCTCATCACGAAAAACTGCCAGCGAATGACGTAACTGGATGAGCGCTTCTTCAGGAGCACTCTCCAAATGTTCAGCCAGTTGAAACAGGTGAGCTACACTGACCCGCTGAATGACTCCGATATCGACCTGCCGCGCCAGCATATCGGCGCCCTTATCTTTCAGAAGCTCCTTGAGTTCGTGCATGAAAACCACAAGATCGAGCGAATCCAACCCGGCTTCGACAAGGTTGTAGGATTCATTGCCGGTCAGGTTGTACCGCGCTTTCAATTCGTCGAACGACGACCGGATTCCCGAAATAGACTCGCAAGGCCCCGCGTCTTTCTCGCGTGAAAAGTCGGAGAGGACCGTGAACTCGCCCGCCAGCCACATTTGCTTCGTCTTGTGGCGCATGATCTTGCCCGAACTGGTCCTCGGGATCGCACGAGGCGCTATGAAGGAGATCAACGCGACTTCCACGTTGAGATAACTCCGCACCGCTGCGGCAATTTTCCGCGCATCCGGAAGCGCCTTGGGATTTTTCACTTCAGCTACGATTGCCAGCGCAGGCTCGCTGTCTTCGTGGATTTGGAACGCAGCGATGCAATTGTGCCGGACGAGGCTGGACGCTCTCTCCACAACGTTCTCGATATCCTGCGGATAATAATTTTGCCCTCGGAGGATAATCATGTCCTTAATGCGGCCGCAAATGTAGAGTTCTCCGTCGTGGAAAAATCCCATATCGCCGGTACGCAGGAAGCCATCGTCATAAGGGCTGTCGTTCACCAGCCGCGCATGGAACTGCTTCAGCGTCAGTTCCGGATTGTTCCAGTAGCCCACGCATTTACCGCTGCCGGCGATCCAGACTTCGCCGACATGCCCTGAAGCTAATGCAACGTGCTGTTCCGGGTCCACAATCTTGACGTCGATGCCCGCGAGCGGAGTGCCGCAACTGACAATCGGCGCGGCTCTGTCGATTTCGGAAACCTCCGTAATCATGCGGGCCTTACCCAGCGCCAGGGCACGCTTGTTGACCGAGACGATGTTGCGGCCGCCGAGCGAAACGGCCAGGGTATTTTCCGCCAGCCCATAGGCGACGTAAAAGCTTTCCGACTTGAGTCCGTAGGGCTGGAACGCCTCCAGGAACCGTGTGAACGTATCCGCTTTTACCGGCTCCGCTGCGCACATCAACACCCGCAGCGAGCTAAGATCGCAGTCTTCCAGACTGTCCTTGGAGAGCCTTCCGGCGCGCAGGCAATAGTCGTACGCAAAATTGGGTGCAGCCGTCGCAGTAGCGCGATAAGTCGTGATGGTCTCGAACCAGAGTATCGGCCGCTGAATGAAATCCGTCGCAGTGAAGCCGTACGTCGTGCCACCTTTCAGCGCGGGATATAGATAGCAACCGATGAGACCCATATCGTGATACTGCGGAAGCCAGGAGACGACGATCGGATCGGAATGGTCGATTACCAGAGGACAGGTCTGCAAGATGTTTTCGTGCGTCACCATCACACCCTTGGGCTCCATCGTGGACCCCGATGTGTACTGGAGAAACAAAATCTTCGACGCGTCAAAAAAAGTCACGCCCGAAATCGGCTTCACGAAATCTTCTGTGACAATCCACGGAAGACCGGAGATGTAGTCGACATCGACCCCGGATGCCGAGACTCCACTTCTCGTGAGATTTGTTTTCAAAGATGCGTGGTAGTCTGCGCTGGTTAAAATTCCGGACGCCTGACAGTCCTTGGCGATGTGTACCATTTTGTACAAGGCACTCTGGAAGCCGCGAGAGCTTGGTGGATACACAGGCACAGGAACCAACCCAGCGCGCACACAACCCAAAAAGGCGCAGATCATTTCGAGGCCCGGCGGATAGGCCAACAGCAGCCGGTCGCCCGCAGCGAAACGACCTTCCTTCAGCAAATGACTGGCGATTGCCTTCGTACGGCGGAGAAACGACGCGTACGTGTAGCTTTCGAGCTGATTGCCATTCAGGTCAAGGTACGAATAAAGGATTTTTCGCGGGTGTTCATTCCCGAGCCTATCCAGTCGATCTAAAATTGACGCCATAGTTGCTCAGCGATCCCTCAGGGGTAAAATAGGAAACTCAGTACATAAACGCCAAGCATATTGCTTTGTTGCTCTCGGTATGTCGTCAGGGGTAACCGCACTAGACGAGTGAATCTCGCGGAGCATCGCCAGACCGCTGCTCCATCCAGAGCATTCTGGTTTGATACGATCTGTTCACTAATGTTAGCAAAGTCATGTTGAAATACGACGCTCATCGCTTCCAGAAAGACGGAGTCCACGTTGGCTCCTTCTGGCGCAAATTTTCTTGATTCTGCTTGAGTCTTCGCGCTACCATCAAACGTCAAAACTATAGGCGGCGGGCCACAGATTCGCTGTCGGGCTAAGCCACCGCTCCACCAATGGGAATGTGCCTAACCGATTTGAAGTGTTTGTGGAGGCACAGGTGACGTCCAGAATCGAATCGGTTGTTGCTCTTACGCCGGATATTGCTCTCAGACCGGAGGTAGAGGATCTGGTGCCGTCCGAGCCCTCGTTGCGACAGTCCGTCGGCACCCCTTCAGGGGTGTCTTCCTTCCCGAAAGTCTTACGCCGCCGCCTGGACAGGTTCTTTGTCGAGCAGAATATTTCGCCCAAAGCCGACCGGACCATGTGGGTTAAGATCGTTGCGGGGCTGTCCGTGCTGGTAGGCAGTTGGATTGCCATCTACGCATTCAAGCCCGATTCATGGAAGTTCTTTGCTATCTATGTTTTAGGTGGCCTCGCCCAGACATTTCTTTTGCTCAATATTGCCCACGACAGCAACCACAACGCCATCTCGTCTGTGCCACTAGTCAACAAGAGCCTGAACTACGCCTTCGACCTATGCGGGATCAACTCATACATGTGGCGCATCCTCCATCATCGAGGCCACCACTCCTGCATCAATCTTCATGACGAAGACGACGCGCTCACGGGACGCGGCATCTTCCGCTTTACGCCCCACGAACCCCGTGCGCGATGGCACCGGTTCCAGCACATCTATGCGCTGTTCTTTTACGCGATGTTTTCTCTGGACTACGTTTTCGTAAGAGACTTTGAGGCATTCTTCTTCCCAACCCACGACTACCTGAAACGCACCAGGCATCCGGCGCGAGAGTACGCCATCCTCTTCTCGGGGAAGGCGTTCTACATCACCTACATGCTCATTTTTCCGATGGTGCTGCTGGGAAAATCGCCTTGGCTCGTCGCTGGGGCGTTCGTGATGGTGCATCTAATCGTCGGTTTGAGTGTATCGCTGGTATTTCAGACCACGCATACGATCGACACCACGTACTTTCCCGAAAGCCGCAACGAGTTCGACAACGGCGTGTATCACATCTTCGCGACTACGGCCGATTATGCGACCAGCAACCCGGTTGTAGGCTGGCTCACGGGCGGGCTCAACCATCACATTGCTCACCATCTGTGCCCATTCGTATGCCACACCCACTACGCTCCGCTGACCCGGATTGTGCGGGAGACCGCCGAAGAGTTTGGCGTTCCCTATCGGCAAAACCCCACGATGACGCGGGCAATCTGGCATCATCTGATACTTTTGAAGCAACTGGGAAACGAAACGTATTTGTGATGATGACCCATTTGCGACAGCCAAATTTCCTGAAATCTCCTGTGGTCCGTTGCGAACATCCGGGCAGTGAGGTGTAACGTTGCCCAAACCGATCCCCACTGTTTCGAGACTTCGATCCCTTGCTGACTCGCCCGCGATGGCCGCCAATCCCGTGAAGGTGTTGGCAAGATACACAGAGTTCTTCGGCGAGACATTTCGCTTCTATCTGGGTGGCATTAGAGAGGCCATCGTTACGACCGATCCGGCCGTCATTCAACATGTGTTGAAGACCAACGCGGAGATCTATCAGAAGTCCGAAATTCAAGTAAAGCGGATGGGCCACTTCCTGGGCAAAGGTCTGCTGACCACCCACGGCGAAGCCTGGCGCACACAGCGTCGTCTCATCCAGAAGGGCTTTGATCGAAAGCAGCTCGAGGCCCTTTCCGCGATCATGCAGAACTCCCTTGCCGAGTCGCTGCGGGATTTCGATAGGCAAATAGGTGTCGGCCCCGTCGACATCTACCCCCAGCTGATGAAGATGACTTTCGCGATGGTCGCCCGCTCGCTTTTTGGCGCCAAGCTGAAGGACGAAGATATCGATATCGTCAGCCAGACCATCTGCACCGTTCAGGAATTTATCGTTCGGCAAACCCTCCAGCCCTATCTGAATCCCTGGTTTGAAGTCTCCGGCGAGCTCCGCAGACACGAAGAGATGCGGGCCCGCGCGGATGGCATTCTGATGGCGTACATCAAGACGCGCCGGCAACAAGCGCCCGGCAACGATCTCCTGCAGACGTTGATGGACGCGCGTTACAGCGACGGCGAGGGCATGAGCGACGAACTGGTCCTAAGCGAGAGTATGCAGCTTTTGGTTGCCGGCCATGAGACTTCGTCGAACGGTCTTTCGTGGCTCCTTTATCTTCTAAGCAGGCATCCGGATTGCCTCGCAAAGGTACGGCAGGAGTTTGATTCGGTTCTGGGTGACGCGCCTCTGAGTTTCAGCGACGTTCCCAAATTGGAGTTTGCCACGCAGGTCATTCAGGAGGCGCTGCGCCTTTACCCGCCGTTCTGGATGGTCGACCGTATGGCTGTCGCCGACGACTGCGTAGGAGACATAGCCATACCTGCGGGATCAATGGTCATTGTGTGCGTATACGGTGCGCACCATGCGCCACGCTACTGGCCGGTCCCCGAGACCTTCGACCCGGAGCGTTTCGCCAAAGGCAATGTGCATACGCCCTTCACTCATATCCCCTTCGGGGCCGGACCCCGGGGCTGTATCGGCGCCAATTACGCGATGCTGCAGATACTCATGATTCTGAGCGATCTGCTCAGAAGATATGATTTTGAACTGACTCCCGGCCAGACGATCGAAGCACGCCCGATGGTCATCCTGCGCCCGAAGCACGGAATCCGCATGACCTTCACCAAGATAACCGCACGCGACCCGGGCAGACTACGAACCGCCGAAGTATGAACGAATTGTACATTCGGTTCTAAAAACTCGAAGGACAGGTGCGTTGGATCTTCTGGATTAATTCTGCTTCAGAGCCCGCTGCGCCTCCATCCGTGACTTCTTCAGGGAGGCTACCGGCTCTTCGGTCGGGTAGTACTCCATTGCAATCCAATGGTTGTAGTTGAGTTCTGATAGTTTGCGATAGATCGACTCGTAGTCGATCTCGCCCGTCCCAGGCTCATGCCGTCCCGGCACATCCGCCACATGCACCAGCCCTATCCACCCAATATTCTTTTCGAGCTTTTCGATCAGGTTCCCGAAGCTCCGCTGCTCGTGGTAAAAGTCGTATAAAACCTTCACATTCGAGCTGTTGACTGCCTGCACAATATCGAAGCCATCCGTCACAGACGCCAGATCGATGGTCGGATTCTCCAGCAGATCGATCGGTTCAATCACGATGTCGATCTGCTCTTTTTCTGCTCTTTCGGCTGCCCACTGAAGATTATCGATGGATGTCTGCCGCTGCACGCCGTCGCGCAGCCCCTCTACCCGTTTTCCCGAGAGCAGAATAATCTTCGAACACTCCAGTTCCTTCGCTGCCCTCATCTGTTCCGTGAACTGTGTCCGGAATATCTCTGTCTGTGCCGGCACCGCGAATCCTGCCTTCACTCCGCTCATCGCATCAAAGACCATTCCCAGGCGGCGCATTCTCGCCATGGTGGCTGCTCTCTCCGTGGGTGACCAACTCTGGAACTCACCCACCAACTCAACGCCTTGGTATCCTGCTTCGGCCACCCACTCCAGGCATTGGCTGAACGGCGCCTGCTTCTCGAGTGCCCACAGCATGAAGGAGAATCGCACTTTACTTGCCACGCTAACGCCCTGTGCGGCCACGGGCCACGCCGATGCCAAAGCTGCTCCCATACCTATCTTTGTAAACTCTCTACGATTCATTCGTTCCTCCGTAGGTCCGGGGTGGCTGCGTCGTTCGTGCCAAACACATGCACATAGCTGGAGCTCCAACTTGCACAGAGCCGATGTTAATCGTCGGCGCTGTCGTCATGTGTATGAGTACATATGTGGCCCGAGGATGCTTATGCGTCCAGAAACCCACGCTTCATGGCAATCATTACGGCGTGAGTTCTATCGTTCGCACAAAGCTTAGCCAGAACACTTTTGATGTGGCCCTTTACCGTTTCCTCAGAGATAGCGAGCCTGTCCGCAACAATCTTGTTCGAGCAGCCGGCCGCTACAACGCGGAGCACCTCAGTCTCGCGGGCTGAAAGGGCATCAGCACCGATGTGCTCGGCGATCTCATCGGCAATCTCCCTCGGGATTCTTCTCTGTCCTGCATGGACGCCACGAATCGTGTCGATGAGTTCGGTGCGGAGCATGCTTTTCAGCAGATAGCCCACGGCGCCAGCCTCGAATGCACGCGTCGCCTGCACATCGCCAGAGTAAGTGGTCAGGACGACGATGCGAGCGCGAGGGAACTCTTTACGGATGGAAAGGATAGCTTCAATGCCGTTCATCTGTGGCATTTGCAAATCCATGAGCGTAACGTCTGGCCGCTGTTGCCGGAACGCGGCAACAGCCTCCCTTCCGTTCGTAGCCTCAGCCACGAGTTCCATATCCCTCTCGGCTTGGAGCGCGAAGGCAATACCATCCCTGACGAGCGGATGATCGTCGACACAGAGGACCCTTATGCGATCGGATTTGTTCACAAAGCGCCTCCTGAAGAGTTCAGCCGTAGATACAGCGAGAAAAGTTCGCGAGAAGCCAGCCAAGATTTTGGGAGCAATGCTAAATCATCCGCCAAGATATCACGTTCTTTCCAAGAAAGAGCCCCTCATAAGGGTTGCTCTGCGACAGTCTTCCTGCGGGTAGCCATTCTTGATGTTTGGACCTACTGTACATAGGTGCAAAGGCTCTGCAGCTCATATCCAAGTGGTATTCCAGGGATCGCTCTGGTCTTGCTTAGGTTGTCCGTGGCAGTGCTCTTGTTCGCCGGCGGGGACTCGCGCTCGTCTCTTGTCAGGTCAAGCCCATTATTTTTCTTCAGCTTAGCCGTAGCCGTCGCCCTTTGTGCAGGAGGAGGCACAAAACTGGCAGCATTCTTTGCGTTGGTTGTGCAGGCACTTCTTCTGGTTCGTTCGCCGCAGGAAAACATCGTGTTGAGCGCCATCTTCATGACGCAGAGCCTTTCAGCGGCAATGCTTGGAGGCGGTTACTACTCCATCGATGGTTTTATGTATGGGCGGAAGCGAGTTATCTTACCGCCTTCTCATAGGTGAAACAGACGCCATGTGGGTAAATTAGGGTATGTTGTTATCGCGACGTCTCCTGCATGTGCTCTTCGGACTGCTTCTTGTGGGCGGTAGAGCGATCACCTGCCGGGCAGACGAGTACCCCCCCATCAGCGAGTTTCAGCACACTTCCTGGAGTGCCAGGGAGGGAGCACCGGCTATCGCAACGTGTTTTGCGCAGACTCCAGATGGATATCTTTGGATTGCATCGCCGATTGGTCTGTATCGTTTCGATGGCGTGCAATTTGAGAAGCTTCAAACCGCGCATGGAGAGCATCTCCTAGATATCAGTATCTCGACGCTCTTTGTCGCAAAAGATGGAGGTCTTTGGATCGGTTATACCCATGGCGGAGCGAGCCTGCTCAAGGACGATCGCCTGATTAACTTTGTTGAGGCAGAAGGCCTGGCGGCGAACGTCAAGCTCTTTCATTTCGCCCAAGATCGCGATGGGCGAATGTGGGCTGCAACCAGAGGCGGTCTATTTCGTCTCGAAGATGGGCACTGGCGGAAGGTGGGATACGAATCCGGCTACACCGAATCTTTGGCGCAGGAAGTGGCGATCGATGAAGATGGAACGCTTTGGGTGCTTACAAGTCAGAACGTCGTCTATCTGCCGCGAGGCGCTTCACAATTTAAGATAGCGGAGCCGCAAGTTGCCGGGTTCGGCTTTGTCTATCGATATGGCGGAACCATTTGGATGACGCGGTCAAAACGACGCAAAACCATGGGATATCAAACCCCAGAGTACATTCCCTATCTGAACGGATCTGTTGTGGGACGTGATGCCCCTGGTTATTTCGTGGATCAGTCGGGCGGTCTTTGGGTTGAAAACACAGGCGATGGGCTCTATCGAGTCTCTGATGCATCACGCGTGTCAAACAGCGATGGAGTTCCACCTACCAGTGGCGTAGAGGAGTTTTCGAGTCGAGACGGACTGAGTGGAAACGAGATTTTTAGTGTTTTTGAGGACAAGGAAAAGAATGTTTGGATAGGTACGCAAAATGGCATTGACCGATTTACTCCAAGCAAGTTTGTATCGGTCAAACTGCCCACGGGCGCGACCGATCTGGAATTGGCCCCTGGAGATCGTGGATCAGTCGTCGTCACAACCTTCCACGGTTCAGCGATCACGATCGATGCTGAGGGAAAGACAGGGAATCGGATAGGCGCCGGGGGCAGCGTCAGTTCCATGTATCGCGATCCCAAGGGGGCTCTGTGGTTGAGTACTCCGCATGGACTCTCACGGACCATAGCAGGTCGATCGGAGCAGATCGCTCTACCTGATTTCCATCGCCGGCGAGGAATCGACAACGTGCTTGCCATGACGATGGACAAAGGAGGCGCACTATGGGTCTCGATAGATGGAGAAGGGGTCTTTCGTCTGTCGGACGGGACCTGGAGCCAGATCGACACACCTTTCATTTCATCCAAGACTGCTGCATTGTGTGCGTTCACCGATAGCCGGGGAGCTGTCTGGCTGGGCTATTCCGACGATCTCATCGTTGAATTCAGCGCGAAAGGGATGAGAGATTTCACGCGTTCGTCTGGCCTGCAACTCGGGAACGTCAAAACTCTGACGGAAGAGGGCGGATCCTTATGGGCAGGCGGAGATACTGGCATCGCCTATTTCAATAATCAAAATTTTAGCCAAGTGCAACTGGCAGACCACAAAGAGCTGCGAGGCGTGTTTGGCATCGTCTTCTCACGAACCGGGGATCTGTTCATCACGGATCGATCTGGTGTGGGCCGTATTGCTAGTTCCGAACTCGCTAGACTGCCTGGCAGTTCGGAACAACCGGTGACCTATCAGTCACTCTACCTCGATAGTTCTCCCCCCGGCTTGACTCCGCGTTCGAGTTCGGTTCAGGCCTCAGATGGAAGGCTGTGGTTCGTTTCATCGAATGGGCTCGCATGGCTCAATCCCTTGCAGCAGTGGAGCAATCCTCCTCCTCCGCCGGTGCTTATAAAATCCGTGAACATTGGTGACAAGTCTTTCGAAGCGACCTCCAAGCTGGATTTTCCGCCACGAACGAAGAGCGTGCAGATCAGCTACACCGCTCCGACTCTAACCTCTTCGGAGAATGTCCATTTTAAGTATCGGCTCGATGGAAACGATTCAGAATGGCAGGATGCAGGAACGCGAAGAGAGGCGTTCTACACAAACCTTGCCCCGGGGAGCTATGTGTTTCACGTGATCGCCTCTAATAGAGACGGCATTTGGAATGACACGGGGGCGTCCCTGGCCTTCCACATCTCGCCAGCATTTAATCAGACGAGAGGATTTCTTCTCGCCTGCGCAGTGGTCTTTTGCGGATTGATCTATCTTCTCTACCTCTTCAGAATTCGCCAGCTTCTCTCTCTGCACGAGACCATGGCCGCGGATCGAATGGCGGAGCGAGAACGCATAGCGCGAGAGTTGCATGACACTCTCTTGCAGGGGGTGCATGGCCTCATCTTAAGGTTCGGTGTTCTCACAACGAATTACCCAGAAGGAAATTCGACCCGCGCCGCGTTGGAGGACACACTTGTTCTCGCAGAGAAGACGCTGATCGAGGGCCGTCAACGGGTTCGCGATCTTCGTTCCGAGGCGAACTCGGTTGATTTGCCAGAGGCTCTCTCTGAGGCGGGACATGAAATGGCAAGGAGCGCCAATCTTCCATTCGTGTTGCAAGTACATGGCACGCCTCGACCCCTCCGGAGGATAGTGTCCGAGGAGATATATAACATTGGACGGGAGGCGATCAACAATAGTTTCCTGCACTCACAAGGTTCGAAAGTAGAGGCTGAGCTGGTCTATTCCAAAACCTCCATAACGCTTCGGGTGCGAGATGATGGCCGCGGCCTCGAACCCTCCGTCCTTAAGTCAGGCCGTACTGTGGATCACTGGGGCCTCCCTGGCATGCGAGAACGCGCTGCTTCTCTCGGCGCAGAATTTCAGATCTATAGCAAAGCAGGATTCGGGACCGAGGTGGAACTCCGTATCGCAGGCCGTATCGCCTTTCAAAAAGGGCAGCCTCTTGGCTATGGAGCACGGATATGGAGAGGTCTTCGTCGAACGATCGCGAGGAGCGGAGCCGCGAAGAGAATGCCCGATTAGTTGAGAGGGCTTAAGTCAGACCCGAACTGGCGGTAGTATACGCTCCCTCAAAAGGGTTATAGGAACACGACCCTATTCAGCATTTACGGGCTTGACCTCATCAGGGACACTCATCGTGTCGATCTAGTTTTGATCCACGTGAGAGATTCGAAGGATCTTTTCCTTGACTCCGTTCCCATCAACGTTTCCTTGTAGAGGTCATCATCGTGAGCACTTCGTGTAGCAGGCCCACTTGCGTCAAATTGGCACTCTTCCTCTCGTTCCTTGTGCTGGTGAGCCAGATCTGGAGCCTGTCGGCAGCCGCTCAGCTTTCTTCGGCATCGGTTACGGGAGGGGTCAAGGATGTGAGCGGTGCAGTCGTGCCAGGTGCGCGGATTGTGTTGAAGAATGCGTCGACGGGAGTGGAGCGCGCGGTGACCTCCAACGACAGTGGGAGCTATAACTTTCCCGCCGTCCCTCCCGGACCATATACCTTGCAAGCGACGAAGACCGGGTTCGCTACGTTTAGCAGTGGTGGCTTCACGCTCGTTGTTAGCCAAACGAGCACCATTGACATAACGATGACGGTTGGAGCCGTCAATGAGACCGTCTCAGTGCAAGCGGAAGGACAGACGCTCGAAACCGGCAGCTCCCAGTTGGGCACAGTCATCGGGAGTAGGGAAGTGACGGACCTGCCTCTGAATGGACGTAACTTCACCCAATTACTTTCGCTCACGCCCGGCGCCTCGCCGATCAGCGTGGCCCAGAATGGAAGCGGAGATCGGACGCCCACTACCTTTGGTTCGGCATTCACCTTTCCAGCGGTAAATGGGCAGACGAACCGTAGCAACTTTTTCATGGTGGATGGCTTGAACGATGAGAACAGCTGGTACAACACCTACACCGTCGCCCCGATTATTGATGCGATTCAAGAGTTCAAGGTTCTCTCTCATCCGGATCAGGCCCAATATGGAGGTGTAACGGGCGGCATCGTCAATGTCGTGACCAAATCTGGGACGCAGCACTTCCATGGCTCTGCCTGGGAGTACTTACGTAACGACTTTTTCGATGCGCGCAATCCATTCTTGAGCTCTGTTACGCCACTTCGACAGAACCAGTTTGGTGGCTCGCTCGGCGGCCCGGTAATTGTTCCCAAACTGGCAGGACTGCGCAAGAATACTTTTTTCTTTGTGGCCGCAGAGGGTTTTCTCTTCAGCCAGCCTTCCAATAGCTTCTTTATCGTTCCCACCTCCGCAGAACTCAACGGCGATTTAAGTGCGGTGCCTACGCAGATCTATGACCCCTCGTCGACTCGACCCGATCCCGCAAACCCTGGTCAATTTCTCCGGACGGCTTATGCCAATAACCAAATTACGCCCTCAGAGATTGATCCAAGAGCGGTTGCCTATGCAAAGTTGGTCCTGCCGGCCCCGATCTTCATACCCAGTGCGCCGCAATATAACGCGATCAATACAGAGTCGAACAAGCAGCAGCAACAAAACTATACCGTCAGGATCGACCATAACTTCGGGGATCACGACTTCGTTTGGTTTCGCTACAGCGCGGAACGTTTGAATGAAACGACGCCAGGAGGCCTTCCCAGCATTACGCAAACCCTCAGTGAGCCGGGGCAGAACTATGGAGCAAGTTGGATGCATGTTTTCGGCCCTTCACTCAGCCTGCAGGCCCAATTTGCGCGTTCTCACCTTGGCTACGATAGCGAGAGTCGTTTCACTATCCCAAATGTCATCGGAACATACGGAGCGACGCCCGCGATCGCGGGATATGTTGGCGGAATTCAGCTGATGCCACAGATTGGTGTCAATGGCTTCTTCAGTGGCGGGGAATCGTCTGCTCCGTCCCCGGATCTCTCGACGACATGGCAGTACAAGAGCGATGTCACGAAGAGCTTCGGACGACATGTCCTCCAGGCCGGCGGAGAGTGGAACAGCCTGGGGCATACCGAGAAACAACTCTACGGTCAGGTTGGGTTTGCGCCTCAGCAGACGGCCGATCCTAACAATCTCGGTACCACGGGAAGCGCCCTCGCCTCCTTCTTGCTCGATGTTCCGGATAACGCCTACCGCCGTAACGTGAACATCGCGGAGAGACCGGGCGGCATCATGGGATTCTATGTACAGGATCAGATGCGCGTCACGGAGAAACTAACGGTCAACGCTGGGCTTCGCTATGACCGCACCTTCATCCCTGGCTATGGAACGGAGAGCTCAGTCGGAACGCAGGGCAGCATCGAGACCGGAGACATGGACTTCGACAATGGCACTTACATCGTCCAACAGCTTCCTCCTTCCTGTGAGGATCGCGGGCACGCCCCCTGTATTCCGGGAGGCGTTCTGCCAGCGCATGTCGTCGTAAGCCCTAATAGGCGGATACTGCATGACACGAAGACGAACTTCGGTCCGCGAATCGGTGCAATATACCGTGTCAACCCACGCCTCGTGATGCACGTGGGCTTTGGGATCATCTTCGATAATTGGGCGGCTGCCATCCAACTCGCGCAGAACTATCAAGGCTCCTGGCCCGATATAGGAACTCAATCCGTTCAGAGCCTCAATCTGCCCAGCGGCACAAGCCTACTTCCAACAGTGACCGGACAAAATCCATTTCTCGGTGCGAGCGCCTCCGATCTGCCTGCCAATACTCCGTTCACTCCTTCAAATGCGAACTACTACGTGGATCCGAATATCTGGAACCCCTATTCCGAACAATACAACCTCGGAATCGAGCAGCAGCTGACCCAAAATATGAACGTCTCGCTCAATTATGTTGGGTCGGAATCACACCGTTTGGATGTTGGGACCTACTACAACACAGCCGTCACACCCGGACCGGGAGATCCAAGTGCGAGATCGCTGTACCCTTACATGATTGCCAGCAACTATGATCGCTCCATCGGAAACGGAACATATAACGCTTTGCAGGTTGCTTTGAGCCGGCGCTTTGAAGGTGGCCTCGCCTATCAAATCTCCTACACATGGAGTAAATCGATCGATGAAGGATCGTCGGGCTACTTTGGCGTTGAAGGTACGAATGTCCAAAACCCATACAACATCCGCGGCGACCGTAGCGTATCTGCATTCGATCTTCCGCAACAGTTCACGGCGAACATCAACTACGAGGCGCCGGTCGGCCGCGGCAAGCGCTTCTCGACCGGCAACAGATTGGCGGATTATGTAATCGGCGGCTGGCAGGGGAATGCTATCTTCAGCGCGCACTCCGGTCAGAATTTTAGCCTCAATCTTGATCCGGACATTGCTAACGTTGGAAATGAGGGATACGAGAGGCCGAATCTTGTCGGTAACCCGAAACCAGCACATCAATCGAAAGACGAGTGGTTTAATACCGCTGCTTTCGTCGCACCTGCGCAATACACCTATGGAGACGTTGGACGCAACTCTCTGCGGCAACAAGGTTTCTGGGATCTTGACCTCTCTGTCTTCCGGCAATTTCCAATCTACGGGTCGGCGCGCCTCGAGCTTAGAGGTGAGGCGTTCAACGCAACCAATAGTGTCATCTTAGGTACACCTGGAACCGATCTTTCGAGCCCGACGACCTTCGGAGTGATCTCCAGTACGTCCAATGATGCTCGCAAGCTTCAGATTGCCGCAAAGATCATCTTTTGAAGAGAACGCCACTGCCTCTTGACTGACAGATGGTCTTGGGTCGTTCTATCGTGATTTGGCTCGCGCGCAATGGCAGACGTTCTTTGCTAACAGTAATGCATAACGGGACGGCCCCTTTGCCGCAAGGAGAAATTGAGTGACGATCAGCCGGCGAGAATTCAACTATGGGCTCATGACAGCTGCGACCTTGCTGGGAGGTGCGCGCAGATTGGACGCTTTGTCCGCTCTGCCTCAAGTGCGGGAGCCGTTGTTAGATCTGCAGCAGAAGTTTCTGGACTTGCGTTTCGGGACGTTCATTCACCTGAATATGGCCACCTTTGAGGAGCGTGAGTGGGGAGACCCAAAGTCGTCCCCGAAGTTGTTCAATCCAGCTCATCTGGACACGGATCAGTGGGCAGAGGCGGCCGCCTCCGCCAACATGGGATATGGATGCCTGACGACGAAACACCATGACGGCTTTTGTCTCTGGCCCACAAAGACTAGTAGCCCAAGTGTCAAGGACTCGTCCTTCCCGCATGACATCGTCCGTTCTTATACCGATTCCTTTCGGAAGCGTGGGCTGAAAGTTTGCCTCTACCTCTCTATTCTCGATCTGAGGGCTGATATCCGTCCGTATCAGATCACATCGCAGAAGATCGATCTGATTAAAGCCCAGCTAACGGAGCTTCTGACCAACTACGGAGAGATCACGATGTTGATCTTCGACGGGTGGGACTGTGGTTGGGCGCGCTTGCACTACGATCAACTTCCCTTTAGGACAATCTACGATCATATAAAGAGCCTTCAGCCCAATTGTTTGGTCTCTGACCACAATGCGGGCCAGTATCCGGGCCCCGCTCTCTATTACTCAGATATCAAGGAGTACGAGCAACACGCCGGCCAGAAGATTCCAGCTGACAGCCTGGTTCCATCGCAGTCCGGTACTACGTTGCAGAGCGAATGGTTTTGGAAGTCCGATTATCCTAAACAAGAACTTACGTCTGCCAAGCAGATTGTCGAGGAGTGGCTGATTCCGTTCAATCAAGGACATTGCAATCTCATCCTGAATGTTGCTCCGAACCGGGATGGGCGATTTGATCCAAACGCAATTGCGAGGCTTGAGGAGATTGGCAAGCTTTGGAAGAACCCCGGTCCTTCCCCGAAGATAGCCGCCTCCATCCAGATCACGACTCCGAATCTGGCGTTTGCCAAGCGTTCTTTTGCCAGCAGCAGTGCCGACACGTCCGGCCCAGATCTTGCGAATGACAATAACTTTCGAAGCTCCTGGATGTGCGATGAAGGGCAGACGTCAGGCTGGCTAGAGATTGACTTCGATCAATCGGTCGCATTCAATACCGTTTCGATCGTGGAGTCCCGCTACGACCCGGACTCTGGAGCGAAGAGCCGAATCGACAGCTATCGAGTGCAGCGTTGGCATGACGGCTCGTGGTCCGATCTCGCAATAGGCAAAGGTGGGAATACATTCCAGCTGCATCAGTTCGAACGGATTAGTGCGGAGCGTATTCGGTTGGTATTGTCTGGCTCGACGTTACCGCCTGGCATTACCGAATTCGGGGTCTACAACGAACCACTGTGATCGTAGCTTTCATGGCTCGCCGCAAATCCGGTGTCGGACTTCGATTCACGTTTGAGTGAGCAAAACCTATTGGCATCCCCGTCCTCGCCATTTATGGAATGGGATGCCAGCGACGTTTGAGCGTCGTTGAGAATTTGCGCTGCGCATCCCTGGTAAATGCCTGGGTATAGGCCGGTGCGTCGATGTCGCATACCGCCTTCTTGGCCAATTCGATTCGAATCAGTCGTCGTTCCAGCAATTGCTGAGATCCGGCGACGGGATCGCTGCGCGATCATTGCCGGGTCAGACGGTAAAGCAGCGAGTTCAGTGATTGTGTTGGTAGCGTGTACGTTCTGCCCCTCTAAAGGGGTGTTGGAGCGGGCCTCAAACGAGGATATGCCGCTTCGCCTTCTTGAGAAAGACTCATCGTGTTGACCCTCTGAAATTTGCGTGAAAGAAGCGAGAGTGGGCGAAGCCCATTTAACTCTCACAAAAGATCGACGGGGTTATGGGTTCAGGTAGCTGCGACTGTGCCTCGGCCTGCAGAGTGCTGTGAATTGAACTGAGATCTCCGAACACCTCAGGGCCCATGTTTCTGGCTGTGACGATGATCCCCAGGAATCCAGTCGACAAAGAGAGATTCAACCGAACAAGTACATCCATTTCAGAGGTCAGCAATGCCTAAGCTAATGTCAAATCTGCAACAGCGTCTCTTCTTCGGAATTTGCCTGTTAACGTTCTTTCTCTCGGTATGTAGTGAGGCTCAGGAATATCGAGGCACAATCTCCGGACGGGTAACGGATCAATCAGGAGCGGTAATCCCCAAAGCTGCGATCACTGCCGTAGGTCCGCAGCAGACGTATCATGCGGTGACAAGTGCCAACGGGGAATACACGATTCCCTATGTTCAATTGGGCGTGTACCGAGTGTCTGCCAAGGCCCCCGACTTTGGCGAGGTTACGAAAAGCAATATTAATATCGAAGTCTCTTCAAAGATCAATCTGAACTTCGCTCTGCAAGTTGGTGGCGTCTCCGAATCAGTAGTAGTTTCTGCTGATGCCGTGGGGCTCAATACAGATGACGCCTCTGGTGGAACTGTCATGGATCCGGAGAAGGTTCAGAACCTTCCCTTGAATGGCCGCCAAGTCTATGGACTTTTGTCTCTTGTTCCTGGAGTAAAAAACTATGCCACTACGGGTGCACAACAGGCCACCGGGCAGGACGAGAGCAATGCGTATTCCATCAATGGACAATCAGGGAACTACAATCAGTTCTCCCTGAATGGCGCCTCGGTCTCACAGCAGGGAGGAGGCGGTTCGGGAACCTGGAACATCTCGCCGAGCGTTGATGCCGTAGAAGAGTTCAAGGTGATGACGAACACCTATGATGCACAGTATGGACGCGAGGCAGGTGGAACCGTCAATACGGTCCTCAAGAGCGGCACCGACCAATTTCACGGGACAATCTATGACTTTTGGCGCAATTCGATCTTGGATGCGAATTATTATCAGTTGAATCAACAGGGGCAGAGTAGAGCCTTTCACAATCAGCATCAGTTTGGTGGCACCGTTGGTGGACCTATTCTCCATAAGAAGCTCTACTTCTTTGGTAGCTATGAAGGTTGGCGGGAAGTCTATCCGGTAGCCGTTGTAACGGGTACTGTAACTCCGGACATGTTGCCGGGACCCGATGGCAGTGTGAACCTGACAAATTATCTGGCGAACACCAGTGGGCACAATATCTATGATCCTCTGACAACACACTGCGTCGTCCCAGGTCAGAATCCATGTGAAAGTTACACGAGGAATCCGTTCCCAAACAATACGATTCCGGCAAACAGAATCAGTCAGATCGGTCTCAATATTTTGAAGCTCTGGCCTCATCCCAATGTTCCGGGTAATACCTATAGCAACAACTATATTGGGGATAATCCCGGCCGGTTTCAGTACAACCAGCCGATCGTTCGCGTTGACTATGCGTTCAGCGACAGAACCCGCATGTATGGAATGTTCGCGTGGTGGTCAGGTACATCAGATAGTAATTCGTCCGGTCTGCCAGGTGGAATTGCGCAGGGAAATATCAATAACTACAAATCGAGCTTGACACAGGTCCTCGATTTGACGCATACGTTTACGTCAACACTCTTCGGAGACATTCGCGTTTCCTACAATCGAGCAACAAATATCAGCTACGACGGCGCGCTTGCTGCCGGTCTTGATAACAGTCTTACAGCAGAGAGTCTAGGGTTAAGCATGCCGCAGATTCCGACGACATCCAACCGATATGCTCCAGAGATTGGTATCTCCAACTGTTGCACTGCGAACATTATCGGAAATACCGTCAATCCAAATATGTACGAGACCTATGAATTGTCACCTTCTGTGAATCAGGTGTTGGGGCACCACAACCTGCACTACGGCGCAGATTTTATGCTATTCCACGACATACCTGGGGGCGACGGACAGCCCAACGGGAACTTTTCCTTCGGGAGCCAATACACCCAAGAGGATCCATATAACAATGTCGGCGATGGCGACGGTATAGCGGAACTCTTATTAGGGGTGCCCGACAGCGGTTCCGTGGACGATTTTCTGACCGCCTACGAAAGTTACAACTACTATGCAGCCTATGCACAGGACGATTGGAAGGTCATGCACAATCTGACGATCAATTTGGGCCTGCGATGGGAGACCGAGAGTTCGCCGCGTGACCGCAATAATCGCTTGACGGCAGGTTTCTGTACGACATGCGTCAATCCGGTTACCAATCAACTGGATTACTCTGGTGCTGCTGCCTCTCTCTCTAATCCGATTTTGGGGGGATTACAGTTTGCGAGTGGTAACTTCACTGCTTACCAAAACTACTGGGGCAGCCTGCTGCCCAAGGTCGGCGTGTCGTACGCTTTGGGGGACAAGCTCGTTGTGCGTGGCGGCTGGGGGTTGAGTTCAGCACTTGGCGTCGAGCTAGGCGCACAGTCTACCTGGCAAGAAACAACTGGCTATACTGCCTCCCTTAACGGTGGCCTGACTCCAAGTGGTTATTTCGGTACAGGTAATCCGTATCCTAACGGCTTTACACCGCCTCCGGGCAATTCCCAGGGGTTGGAATCGGGTATTGGGAATGGGGTTCAATATGATCAGCGCGATCGGCGGATTCCTCGCGTGCAGTCGTATTCCTTTGGGTTCCAGGGGGCGGGCCCATTTCAGTCTGTGTGGGACCTTGAATATGTCGGAGCCCATACGACTCGGCTTCGTTCTACCATCCAGTTGAACTCCATTACCCCTGCAGAGTTCGCGGACGCGCATGCGAACCCAGGAAAATACAATGCTCAGGTTCAGAATCCTTTTTACGGTATTGCGGGACCAGCCACAACGCTCGGTAGCAGCCAGACGATTTCGGCCGTGAGGCTACTAGTTCCGTTTCCCGAGTTCGACTATGTCGCCGACTATGCCGATCCGCAAGGATACAGCAACTATAACTCCTTGCAGGCAAAGTTTGAGAAGCGCCTCACGAACTCAAACGTTCTGATGAAGGGTCTGAGCGTTCTCGCTTCATTCACCTGGTCCAAAATGATGACGGCGACGGACCGACTCAATGATAGTCAGGATAGTTTGGTAGACATCAATCCGACCTACCATATCGACCCCTACGATCGCGGTTGGGACTTTTCCTTCAGCGGTCTCTACACCTTGCCCATCGGCAAGGGTGGTCTAATCGCCGGCAACGCCCATGGCCTTTTGGGGCAGGCGCTCGACAATTGGCAGTTGGACTGGATATTTCAGAATGATGGGGGCCAACCCATCGGTTATCCCAATGGCTATGTTTACAACTGTGGTGGGCCCTACAATATTCGTCCCGCACATAAGACCTATTACAGCTATCTGAATAACTCCGACAACTACAACGCTTATACGAATGGCAGGCAGCCGAGTTGCTTCACACCCTTAGCCCAGTACACCGCTATAACGGCGATGCCCAACACGGGTGTGGTCCGCACCCCCTGGGCTCAACAAACGTCCTTGGGCGTGGAAAAGCGCTTCAATATCACCAACGACATAAAGCTTCAATTCAAGGCAGAAGCTTTCAACCTTACGAATACACCTATCTTCGGTGGGCCCAACACAGGGAATGTCACCGACCCGTTGACGCGGAATAATAATGTCGCCGATCCAAATGCTCCGGGCGCTTGGTCGGGCTACGGGACAGTCGGTGCAAATCAGCAGAACAGTCCTAGGCAGATACAGCTTTCGTTGAAGGCTCTCTTCTGATCAGGACGAGTCATCTTCATCGAATGAGTCCCATATCTGGCTATGTGAGCTATGGGGCTCATTCGAGCGTTTGCGACATATTGGAACATTGTCCGCATAGAAGGGAACTGACGTCGGACCAGCCGCGATGGGGCTTCTGCCAAAAGACACGTCCACACAAGCGGTTTCCATCAGGCGATCTGGCTTTAGTAGTTTGGTTGAGCAGCAGCGATTCAGTATTCAGACTTCTCGCCTGCTGCAGGGACTGAGGTAGGAACGCCTGGGGTGCCTGCATAGGTGATGAGTAGCACGGTGGTTTCATCACCCGACTCGCCACGATGCACATCGTCTACTGACTCTCCTACTGCTTGTCCCTGATGAACGACGTGAGTCTTGCCGCTGGCTTTGTCATGCAGCGTGAGAGTGCCAGAGAGCACATAGACGACATTTGGGAATGGATGCGTGTGCCATGGCAGAGCCGTATGGGGTGCGATGGTCAACTTGATCGTCGTGAGTTGTGGCTGACCCGCGGGGTAGTGTGTGTAGGGCTTGCCGTTCCACGATTGGGTTGTCTGCAGCAGGATCTCGCGGTGACCGCTCGCAACGCTATTCGCGCCGGTTTGAGCGAGTACGGCTGTTATCGAGGCTACGGCGATAGTGGCAATTCCAATGCTTCGGTATTTAGAAATCATGTCGTTGGTCTCCATGTGCGTGAGATGACTATTTGCCTGTGTAAGATACCCGCCAAACGCTGCGAGAGCCGTCATCTGTAACGTAGAGAGCGCCATCGTGACCTACGGCTACTCCTACCGGGCGCCCCCAGACCTGTCCATCTGCAGTGACAAAGCCGGTAAGAAAATCCTCGTACTCGCCGGTGGCTTTGCCGTTCTGCATGGGGATCCGAATCACTTCGTAGCCTCCACGATTGGCACGGTTCCAGGACCCGTGTTCGGCTGCGAATCCGTCACCGTCGTATTCGGATGGGAAGGCGGATTTACTGGTGGGATAGAAGGTCATTCCGAGCGAGGCCATGTGGGGTTGAACCAGGACATCGGGAGTAATGACTTTGGACTGGAGTTCAGGATGGGTACCCATGAGGCGCGGGTCCTGATGACCTCCCATATAGAACCAGGGCCAACCATAGAAGCCACCTTCTTTGATCGAAGTCACATAGTCTGGAACGAGATTGTTTCCCAGAGCGTCACGCTCGTTCGTGGAGCACCAGAGCTGGTGTGTCACGGAGTTGATCGCCTCGCCGACGCAGTTCCGAATACCGTAAGCGTACACTTCGACAAATTTGCCCGCAGGGGTGTACTCCAGTACATCCGCCCGGTGGAACTCTTTAGGATGCGTGTCAGGATCGTCCGCATTCGACCCACTTCCAACGGATACCAGCATATGTTTGCCGTCGGCAGAGAAGACGACATCCCGGGTCCAATGGCCACCACCGCGGAGTTGGGCATAGCCGGGGAGATCAGGCACGATCGTCTCAGGCGCGCGCGCAGCGTTTAGATCTCCGGACTTGTAGGCGAATCGAACGACGGTCGTGGCGTTTCCGACGTAGATCCACTTAGGATTTGCGCCAGCGGGGTAAAACGCTATGCCAAAGGGATGATCGAGACCCGTAGCGTAGGTGCTGATGGTAGCTGCCTTACCCGCATCCGTGATGCCGCGCAGCACCAGTATGGAACCAGCCTGTGAGTCCGCTACGAAGAGATCGCCGTTCGGTGCAGTGTGGATGATGCGGGGCATCACGAAAGTTCCAGAGGTAGGAGCGTGTATCTCTTTCTTGTTTTCGGATCGCTGCATAGGAGTGGCTGCGTCACCGCCCGCATAGAGCTGTACCGTAAAACCGGCTGGGGCAATGGGCCACGCGCCCTCAGGCCTTTGGACAAGAGTGGGACCGTTGTCTACAGACTCGGACGGTTTCGGCTCTGGCAGATCTGCCACGGTGATCTTTCGCCGGACGCCCGGCTTCTGTTGCGCGTAGCCGGCAAAGGCGGCTTGACCGGTGATCGTCTGCTGGGCATGGAGTGCAAAGGGAAGGAGCGCGGTGAAGGCGAAAGAGGTTAATACGTGAATCTTTGCGAAGCGTGAATGTCTCATCATTCTTATCTCCAGATCTGTATTTTGGCGACAGTCGATCGTGCAATGGCTTAGAGCAGAACCCCTGGTACTGTCCCCCGGAAAGAGCTTGGGAGGGGAGCTTCTCCTGGGGAAAAGCGCCGTCCAAAGGATCGCCTTTGGGGATACCTATAGGGGTTCTGCTCCAGCTTTGGCCACATTTCAACCACGTAGACTTGCGGGAGGGTGGTTTACGGCGGCCAACTTGTCATACGCGGCCTGAGGGAGTTCAAGGCCAGCAGCAGCGATATTCTCCTCCAGGTGTTTGACCGAAGACGTTCCGGGAATAGGCAGGATCACTTTCGAACGTTTGAGTAGCCACGCCAAGGCGACCTGCAAAGGAGTTGCATCAAGATCGTTCGCGACTTTCTTGATGGCATCGTGTGCCTCCTTTGCCTGGCCGAGCGGAGCCCACGGAAGGAACGCGATGTCGTTCTGCGCGCAGTAGTCGACGATGAAGTCCGATTCCCGATCAGCGAAGCTGTAACGGTTCTGCACGGAGACAATCGGTACGATCCTGCGGGCCCTCTGCACGTGTTCGCGCGTCACATTGGAGAGCGCGACATGGCGAATCTTACCCTGCGCGCGCAGCCTGACGAGTGCTTCTACCGATGCCTCGAAGGACACAGCATTATCGGGAGCGTGCAGTTGATAGACGTCGATATGGTCCAGACGCAGGCGCTTCAGGCTTCCCTCCAGTGCTTTGGTGAGATGTTCCGGGCTGGCATTGTGCGTCCATTGGCCGGGGCCGGGACGCTCCCATCCACCTTTGGTTGCGATCACTAATCCAGCTGGATAGGGGTAGAGTGCCTCTGCGATCAACTCTTCGGAGGTGCCAGGGCCGTAGGAGTCGGCCGTGTCGATCAGATTTACTCCGAGTTCAATCGCGCGCCGAAGGGTCGAAAGGGAAGCAGCTTTGTCTGCGGGAGGTCCCCACACACCTGCCCCTGTGATCCGCATCGCTCCGTAACCCAGGCGGTTGACCGTGAGATCGCCGCCGATGGTAAACGTGCCGGCAGCTGCTGCTGAAAGAATCTGTTCCTCATTCGTAATCATGAGACTGCTCCTTTTTGTGTTGAGAATTCGTGTTGAGAATCTGGAATGAATGACCAACCCACGATTTGTGCTCAGGCGGTGGGCCAGAAATCGTCAGGCAGATTGACAACGATCGGCTCTGACGTACTTCGTACAACTACCCATCGAAAGGGGTGTTCCTTCGAAGGGTTGAGTTCTTGATGTGGCAACCAACTTGGCACATGCAGAAAATCGCCCGCTCCAACAGTCGCGGAGTGTTCTCCGAAGTCACCCCACCGCACCGTAGCCTCTCCTTCAAGGACGTACACAACGGTGTCCTGTTCGCCATGGTGGTGAATGCCGGTCTTCCCTGAAGGCTCGACCACAAAGATGCCTGCCCATAGCGAGGAGAGAATGCCATTCATGGCTGCAATGGCGGACATCCTTAGCGAACCTGACGTCTGCTGAGTTTCGGTGCTCAGTCCAGCGGGATGCACAACGCTGACCATCGAATTCGATCCCGGTTGAGATCCCATCCGAATAGCGCCTCCCCTCTGCATAGCAATCGGGTCAGCTATCGCGCGAGTGAGCGAATCATTGGGCTTGCTTCGCATTTGACCTCCTGACAGTTCGCTCTTGTCCGGCGAACTAACTGTACTGTACAGTACATTACAATAAGATGCGCTCAACGGCAAGTTCGACGCACCAATAATCCAAGGCGTCTCATCAATTAGGGCTAGAAGAATTGGCCTAAAGCCTGATTTTTCTAGTCCTTATTCCGTGATCTCCACCCCAGCCCTAAAGGCCACGGCTCCCTTCACCCCGCAACGCCAAAGCGTCACGGTTTGCGCTTAGCGCTATTCTGAACGTCCTCACTCTTCAACTAATTAACGAGTCATCACACGAGGGAGCCTTTTATGGCAAAGCGTTTAGCGATGGTTATCTAGCTCACTTATCGAGTCGATTGACCATTTCCCCGAGGCTGGTTTCACTACGACTAAGAGTCGATCTGGACGTTCAAGATGTGAAGTGACTGGATTGATGCTTGGGGAGGATTCCGTATTTCCGGAAGTGCGCAATTGTTGATTCTTCAGTAGTAGATCGGCAATGATGAGTTGCAGTCCTTCGGCTTTTTGCCGCCAGAATACGGCGTCTTCCCGAGGCTCTGGACATGCCGGGGATTCATGGGCGATGGCCTCCTGGCTATGCGTGCCCAATTCAGCAGTGGCACGCGTAGACAAGGAAACCGCTGTTGAGGGTGAGTCGCGGCGCTTCAGAAGGCGATCGGCTGAAACATAGCCCGTACTCGTCGCTACGATGAGGAGAGCGCCGATGATCGCCTGAGGAGCCAGAGAGGGAACTCCGGTCCACCTCGAACCTGCGCCGATACCGAATGCGATGATAAACGCGATCAGGATTTTCATCTGCTCCTCCTTGAAATATTTGAAGCATGTGAAGCCTTACGTTTCGTTCAGAAGATCTTTTCCACCCTCAGTACAAGCTTGTTTCCATCGGGTCGATTCTTTACGCCAAACTCGTGATAGCCATTCGCATAGAAGAACCATTTCCCTGAGTTCCAGACCATGCCTGGACCGATCGCCGCTACTTGCTCCGGAGAGTTCCTAAGCGGAACGCCATTGATGCGACCATCCGAGATCTGCCGGAGGTAGTAGGCGTTCGGGCCGAGCCAAAGATGTTTGCCAAAGTTGTACGCGGTAGTGGCGTTGAAGTGGATCGCCTGGCCTGCCTGCATCGATTGAGCGCCTGTTGCGGATGGCGGACTATCGTTCGTCGAATTCCAGAGATAGTGAACGCGCCAACTGGTCTCGATACGTTTAGCTGGGAACGCGGTAATCGCGTAATACGGATGAACAGTAAATGCATTCGCGCCGATATTTACAACGGAAGATCGTGTGTAAGCGCCGACGTGTAGATCAAAATCGAAGACGACTCGCTGGTCGATAGGGACATTGCCAATCTTTCGCTCGCTCCATTGAAGGATGAAGGGAGACACCGTGAGCGCTCCCCAACCGCCGGATTGTCCCATGCTGCCGGCATTGACGTGTGCTGCAGCTGCCACTACTTCCGTGCCGTACCAACCACCCAGGATTGTCTTATGAGTAATCCATGCGATGTGGGTCAGTTGGCTGATGCTGTTAACAGTGTCAGTCCCTGAGACCGGATTTCCTGAGCCGTCTACGATCGTTCCTTCATGCGCGCCGTCTCCAATCTCTTCAAGGACCCCGCCAGGTCCGGCGATACCGTCGAGAAAGCTGGTGTCACCCAGGTTCACCGCCGGCTCAGCAACGTGCGTCTGCGCGACGAGCGGAGTTGCCGGGAGGAGTATGAGGAAAAGAACGTATTGGAGCGGCTTGAGCATGACCCTCTCTTAGGCGTAAACCAGGCGGCGACCCAGGATCTCTTCGCGAAGTCTGTCGAGTGAGCGCAGCATAAACGTCAGCCCATTCTCGTCCTCATATATATCTTCCGCGAGCTTTGCGTGAACACCACCGACGACGACTTCTGGTCCCATCACGAGGTGTGCGTGCATGGAGATCAGTGTTTCTCGTAGTTGGTACTGAGCTCGGACGCCGCCTGTGAACGCCTTGGACGAACTGATGATCGAAACGGGCTTGTTCTTGAAACACGATTCGAAGACTGGACGCGAGGCCCAGTCAAGTGCATTCTTCAGGACGCCGGGCGTGCCATGGTTATATTCGGGCGTTGCTATCAGAACCCCGTCGCTCTCCGCGATGATCTTCTTGAACGCGGCAACCGAGGCGATCTCAGGGGTCCGATCAAGATCCTCGTTATAGAGGGGAATGTCTTCCAGCGTCACCACCTGAATATCGATCGCGGGCGTGGCTTTTTCGGCCAGTATCTTCAGCAAAGACGTGCTGAAAGACGCTCTCCGGAGGCTCCCCGAAATGCCAACTACTCGAACTGTTTCTCCTGTGCGTCCCATGCTGTTTTCCTCGTCTGCGGCCGCGTCAAGCGCCCACATTCATGAGGCTAGGTGTATCTTATTCATGTGTCCAACGAAAGATTCGCATAATATATATCTCTATTTATGATGAATAGAAAGAGGGACCAGATGGAGATACGACACCTGCAGCACTTCATCGCTTTAGCGGAGGAGGGTAAGTTTACGGCCGCTGCGCAACGCATGAACATCGTTCAATCGGGACTGTCGGTGTCTATCAAAGAACTCGAACAGGAACTCGGAAGCCAACTGGTCATGCGCACGACTCGCAAAGTCTCATTGACTGCGGCGGGAGAACTTTTCCTGGAACATGCGCGCGGTTGTCTCGCGTTGCTGAGCGATGGCGTTCAGGCGGTCCGATCTCAGGATGGCGTCGTCAGAGGCCGTCTGCATCTCGGCATTCTGCAAAGCCTGACACCGTACGTGCATCTCGCCGCTTTGCTGAAACGGTTCCACTCGTCATACCCGGAAGTCGAATTCGCCGTTCGCGCTCTTTCTACAGAGACGATTCCTGCCCTGGTGCGTTCGGGATATGTCGATCTGAGCTTCCAGGCAATCATTGGCAAAGAGCAATGGCCCGGAGTTCAGGTCATCCCCTATGCAGAAGATTCGCTCGTTGCGATCTGCTCCCGCGAGCATGCGTTAGCAAAGAGCAGCAGTGTACGTCTCGAAATGCTCAGCCATGAGAGCTTCGTGGATCTTACGCACGAGAGGGCCCTGCGGAAGCTGGTTGATGAGGTTTTCACTCAACACCATTTGCGGAGGTCGAGCGTATATCAGGTAAGCGATATTGAGACGCAGCTCTATTTCGTGGCTCACGGTCTTGGCGTCGCAATCGTGCCGTCTGCACTGGCTCGTTCTTCCACCGAATCACATCACCTTCATACGTTGCGGATTCTGAGTCAGGCTCCAAAGCTTCCCAAATGGCGAATCGCGATTCTGACACGGCCGAGGCGGACCGACATTCCTGGAAAGACGACAGTCGAACTCTTTCTGGAAACACTTGCCGAACTTTCACGGAGGCGGAAGGCCACGTGACGCGGTAGTGGCCTTCTTATTTACAGAGGGCTCTTTTCTCGTTTACTGCCATGTCACTAAACTTGCGAACACGCAAGGGGACGCAGCACGAGGCTTGTGATATTTGATACCGTCGGCGGGTCTAACTGAAACCTTGGATCGGCAGAGAGCTTCTTCCAATCTGGATCGGCGGAAAACTTCTCCCAATCCGCCTCCAGCGAGTTCATATCAGGAAAGCTAAGCATGTAGGTAAGATTCGGCAGATTCGGTCCGACCAGCGTATCGGCGTAGAAGACTCCCGTAGCGCCGGCTTTCGCGAAAATGCCGAACTCGCCGTTATGAAACATCTCTACCTTCCGAACGTGATCCATGTTTGTCGGTGACTGATATTGACGAAGGTGGTAGATGCGTTTTCCCTTGGCTGCGGCGGAGGCCGGTGGAGTGACCTTGGGATATCCCGGGAACGCCCGCAACAGGGAACTCTCTATGCGAATGTAGGGTGGCGTGGCCGCAGGAGCATCCCAGAACGGCGCGGCCGACTTCATAAAGACATCGTCCTTCGCCAACTCAAGGTCAGCTGTCACTAAAGTTTCCAGCTTCGAGCTTGGCATCAGCAGGTAATAGGACGGGCTGTCCGGTCCGAAATAAACAGAGAATGCACCCACGGGCCCAATGCCGAGCCGGTTCAATGCCGGAATGAGAGTGTCAGCAAAAAAATCATTGGTAAGCTTTACGCCCGGTCCACTTGCCAGATGGTACCGGCGCAAATCCATGTATTCGGGTTCAGGTTTGTCCGCGGTAGAGCCTGTCTGAGAAAGTAAATCACCAGCAGTGACAAGCGAGAGCGCTGAAGCAGCGAGTGAGCTAGATAGAAAATTGCGACGATCCAATGAAGTCTCCTTGGGATTCGATAGCGTAGTCCGAACAACTTGGGGGGCATCATTTAGCGCAATGGCGGTATTGCATTCTCCATACACTTCGCTATTTTTTGCAATATGTACTGTACTGTACGTTACACTATAAAGGCAGGGTATGACAACTCGATAGAGGCTCGAAAGCCAGAGTAGTCTGACGCCATCGGTCTCGTAGGATACTGCTACTACAGCGGACTCAAGCTGGAGATCGCATGGAATGATTTTGGGATGCAGTAAAGACTTGAGATGGAGAGATGGATGCCTGACAAGAGGTCGCGAGGAGACGTTCGAAACAGCAAGCTTCAGAAAGTCGCAGCAGACTTGTTCCTAAAGCGCGGTTATGAGGGAGTCACCATCGACAAAATCGTCGAGGTGGCTGGCGGTTCGAAGAGCACGGTGTATAGCGAATTCGGTGGGAAGTGTGGGCTGTTCATCAGCAGCATCGAGAACCTGTGCCGCGAAGCGAATGAACCGCTCACGAAGCTCGACTACACCGGATTGAAGCTTGAAGAGAGCCTCAAGAAGCTCTCTTTTCAGATCCTGAAGATCATTACCGCGAAACGTTCTGTGGAGCTTCATCGTCTTGCCGTCGGCGAGGCCGCGAACTGCCCTGAAGTAGGCGAAGCGTGGTATACGTACGGCCCTGCCAGAACGGCTTCGATCATACGATCTGTATTGGAGAGTCATCCGGACGAGCTGCGTAAGACAACCATTCCGATGGAACGGATGGCGGTGATGCTTCACGACTCATTGACGGGAGATGTCCTATACCGTCTGTTGGCAGGAGTCGGCAAGCCTGAAAATGACGCCTCACTCGAGCGATTGGCAGCCACCGCCGTTGACGTCATACTCAGGAACGTTCGAAACGACCTGGCCTGAGACCCTCCGGGCACTCCTCAGTCGCGGATCAGCCACCGCCATTCTTCATCCCTGTGAGATTCGAAACCTGAAGACTTACTGTTCGTCCGGATCTCAGCGGTATCAAGAGACAGAAGCAGGTGGCTCCGGCAATGCTGCCGCAGCCGTGGCGTTCACACACCGCACGTTCTCGCGTGGAAAGGTCATCAAACCATGCCGGAGGGCTTGGCGCGACTTTCTACTTCACGCGAATATCTATTCTTCGATCTCCAGGCTGGCATCGACTTCTTCAGAAGTAGGGGAGGAGCGAACGGTACCTGTGGCAAAGGTAAAGAAGGCATTGCCGGCGCGCGACAGTGGTATGTCATGCCGCGATATGATCGCGAGGTCTCGTGGTATGTTGACGCCTTCTACATCGATAGCTTGCACGAGCCCTTGTTTGATTTCGTCAACAACGTTGATATGCGGTAAAAAACTGATCCCAAGTCCCGCCACGATCAGGCGTTTCAGCAGCTCGCTCGAATCAAGTTCCATGGTGATGCGCCGCGCGGTCTTATTCTGAACGAACAAATGGTCGATTAGCTCACGCCGTCGGCCCTCTTTGGGAACCAGAAATCCGTGTTTCGCCGCATCTGACAGTGTGACGGATTCAAGCGTAGTAAGCGGATGCCCCGCCGGTACTACAAGCACCAGCTTGTCTTCGTGGACAATCTCAATATGAAGCCGTGGGTCTTTCACAGGCAAAGAGACGATGCCGAACTCTACTTCGCGATCCAGCACCAGCGCCAGAGTCTTGGAGCGTTCGGCACGAATAATGTTGAGGGCTACACGAGGGTACTGCTTTTTGAACTTAGAGATTAGAAGAGGCAGGACATAGAGTGCGGTCGAATCGTTGGCACTGACCGTCAGCGTACCGCGCGGCATACGCTCCATGTCTTCCAGCGTGAGCCGAATGTGCTTCAGTTGATTCAGGGACTGCTCCGCGAACGGCTGGAAGACCCTCCCTGCCGCGGTCAGTGTCACCTTGCTGCCACCCCGATCCAAAAGACGATGGCCAAGGTACGTCTCGAGAGATCGGATCTGTGCAGAGATGGACGGCTGCGTGACGTGCAGCCTCTCGCCCGCGCGTGAAAAGCTTTTCTGGCGCGCTACCTCGAGAAAAGTATTTAACCAGTCGAAATCCATTTTGACCCTTTATAAAATATGCGACAAAAATTGTTTGGCATTCCAGCAAATATCCCTCGGCAGAGCCGAGGGCTAATGGTGTGAGCCACTCAAAGGGACCTGGCGAGATCGCTGGAGCATTTTCACTGTGGGTGTAAGCCGGAGCGAATGGCGTTTGCGTGGTTTTCTCCCAAGGAAAACCACATTGCACAATCTTTGCTGGATCACAGTAACAGTAAAAATGCTCAAACGCGGTCCCGGTATGTTAGCGACGTTATAAGTGGCAGTTTATCGCCGGTCTTTGGTCTTACGGGAGATGCCCTTCTTCGATAGGGCTCTCCTTCCGCTTGGCCAGTTGGTAGAACAACTCTTCTAAAGGCTCTTGTAGTCCCCGTACCGCATCTTTCAGTGGTACTTCGGGAGCAATCCCACTTCACGAGTGAAATACCGATAACTCCGACCGCTCGGGTGAACTGCCTGCTTACACGGTAGACGAAAAACAAATAGGCAGCATGTGAAATGCCGCATATCGCATTATAACTTATGCGAGCGATAGCAAAATCCCATGCTGATTGGCGGATACCCGCATAAACGCTGGATTTTCCACGCAAACGAGCTAGAAGCAGTAGAGAATGCCGCAACGGACACGTCGGAAACGGGTTCTGTTGTTGCTTGTTTTTCGTCGTTATCCTGAAGCGAAGCTGAAGGACCCCCGCATTGGTGGTGACACGAATGCGGGGACCCTCATCCTTCGCTTCGCTCGAGGATTCAGGATGACGATGGCACAAACAAGCAACAGCTTTAAGTCAGGTTCTGATGTTTGCATGCCGCCTCCTCTCTGAGCTTTAGAAAACGACTATCTAAATCGTTTATCCCAGCTATAGGTAAATCTCGGTTTTCTTGATTTACGCAAAGTGCCTTCTCATAATCGATTCACAGCAATTCCTGAAACTAGAAATGCCACAAGCCTACAAACGCTGACCAGATTCAGCCCTGTGCTTCTATTTCATGCCGAACTCTCTGTTCAGCATGTGCCTTTTGCGTTCGCCCCCGGAGAATGTATATGCAGACTTGCATCACCAGATACGGCACCACCTTTCTTTCTGCCTTCCTGTTTGCCCTCTTGTGTTCTCCCTGCCTTGTAGCGCAAACGAACACCACGGCCTTATCGGGAACGGTAACGGACGCAACCGGCGCTATCCTTCCGGGAGTGAACGTCAACCTCTCGAACACGGCCTCCGGTAGCACGCAGAGTGCGCAGACAAAGTCGAAAGGCGACTTCTCTTTCGAGCAGATCCAACCGGGAACCTACCAGGTAAAGATCGTCGCGCCGGGTTTCGCTGAGCTGGTGCAAAAAGTGGAGCTGTTGGTGGCAACACCGGTAAAACTCAACTTCAAGCTGACCGTTGGCTCAAACGAAGTCGTCAATGTTGAAACGTCTCTGGCCGAGGTGAACACCTCGGATGCCACGCTCGGAAAGGCTTTTAACAGCGCCCAGGTACAGAATCTTCCGTATCTTGCGAACAACGTTACGTACCTGCTCTCACTGCAGCCAGGCGTTCTTGCGTTGGACAGCGGCTCGCAGACCGGCGGGTTGAACAACGACCCACGAACCGGCAGTGTCAACGGCGCGCGCCAGGACCAGACCAACATCACCCTGGACGGTGTGGACAATAACGACCAGGTTTTCGGCTATGCGTTCAACGGCGGCCTGCGCTCCACGCGCGATTCCGTGGAAGAGTTTCGTGTAACCACGACCAATGCCAATGCCGATGCTGGAAGGTCCTCAGGCGCGCAGGTATCGCTGGTGACCAAGAGCGGCACCAATAAGATTCATGGCAGCGCTTACGAGTATTATCGCGATCCCGCCACTACCTCCAATAATTGGTTCATTAAGCAGGAGCAGCTGAACTCTGGAGCGCCTAATATTCCGCCCAAGGTTCTGGAGCACACCTATGGGGCCTCGCTGGGACTTCCAATCCTCAAGAACAAGTTGTTTTTCTTCGCTGCGTACGAAGGCTTCAAGCAGGCCAGCGATATCGCTGTCGGTGAGACTGTGCCGTCGACGATAGGTGGGGGTGGCCTGGTAACCGGCAATGTTACCTATCAAGCCTGTCCTTCTACGGCGATCTGCCAGAACGGGACCACCTATAAAACGCTCACGCCGGCAGAGATTGCGACGCTGGATGGAAGATCTTCCGACTCCAACTGCGCTCCCGGTTCCGGTAACCCGACCTGTGTTGCACCGAGCACGGATGCCGCAGCCGTCGCTTATTTCAAACAGTTTCCTATATCCAACTCGAATGGGGCGGGTGACGGCTACAACACTGGCGGCTACAACTTTACCTCGCCTGCACCGCTTCACCAGATTACGAATATCGTTCGTTTGGATTACAACATTACCCCGCGGCAGACGCTGTTTGTGCGTGGCAATCTGCAGAGCGACAATCAGGCAGAGCCGCTCCAGTTTCCTGGACTGCCCGCAGCCGCCAACATCTTCGGAAACAATAAGGGTATAGCCGCAGGCCATACCTGGTCGATCAACGACAACATCACCAACAATGCGCGTTATGGCTATGTACGTGTCGGTAACGCGACCAGAGGTACGGGCAGTCAGCCGAATGTTGTCTTTGGCGCCTTCAATAACTTGACCTCGACCACGACGACAAAGGTGTATGCCGTTGCTACAAACAACTTCATAGACGACTTCACCTACGTGAAGGGACGGCATACGTTACAGGCCGGACTGAATGTCCTTCTTATATCGAATGGCCAGTACTTTGACGCCCCACTTGTACCGGTCGCCAACGTAAGCCCCAACCTGTTGGCGACCGCGGCTATCGCCAATCAGGGTGGAAGCCTTGATCCAGGAGCCTTTAGTTGCGCCGATTGTGGCACAGTGTCAGCGGCTTTTTCGAACTTCTACAACAACGCCATCATCTCGAACGTCGGAGCCATTGAAACGGCAACCTCAGGGACTGAATTCCAGGTGCAGAACAACTCCATGACGCCTCTGGGGGCAGGTGTTATTCCCACCCACACCTTTCGTAACGTCGAACAGGAGTACTACGTTCAGGACCAGTGGAAGCCTACCTCGCGGCTCTCGCTGACATTTGGTCTCCGCTACGCTCATCTTGGTGTTCCCTATGAGAAGAATGGTCAACAAATTGCCCCCACCATCTCTGCTGACACCTTTCTTGCTGATCGCGTAGCTGCTGCCAGCGCTGGAACCGCCTATACCGATCGCATCGCGTTTCGCGCGTCTGGTTCTCCGAATGGCCAACCAAACTTCTGGACTCCTCAGAAACTTAACTTCGCTCCTCGTATTGCGTTTGCATACTCTACGCCGGATAACAAGAGCTCGATTCGTGGCGGCTTCGCCATTGCGTACGATCACTTTGGAGCGGGTGTCATTGATTCCTATCAATCGAATCCTCAGTCGCTATTCTCGTTGTCTCAGACGAATCTGGCGACCTATACGGATATCAACTACAACCCGCGTTTTACCGGCTATCACGATGTTCCTACTGTGCCAGGAGCTACTTCAACACTAGCGTTGCCTTTTACGCCGGCAGATAGTCCGTTTACGTTCGACTACAGCATCAATGACCATCAGAAGACCCCTTATGCGGAGACCTTCAATCTGACATTGGAACATCAGTTTTCCCACAGCCTGGATGTAACGGCCTCCTACGTTGGACGTCTGGGCCGTCATCTGATTACGAACCTGGACATTGCCCAGCCCACTAATCTCTATGATCCAGCCAGCGGCCAGACCTACTTCCAGGCAGCTACTGCTTTTGACAAAATGGTCGATGCCGGTGCAAGTGCAGCGAGTGTGCCCAATTCAGGCTACTTCCAAAATATCTTCCCCAATTTCAGCGCGAATGGTTATACGGGTGCGCAGGCCTACTACTCGGTCTTCGCCAATAACCGGGGCAATGAAACGAACGCCCTCTTCCAGGCGGACACCGATCCGACTGCTTCTCCCAGTGGGCAGTCTTTCCGGTTCTTTTATCCCCAGACGTCCTCTATTTATGTTCAATCCAGCATTGGAACCAGCAACTACAACGCATTACAGCTTTCTGTGCGTCAGGCTCTCCGCTACGGCCTGGAGTACGACGTGAACTACACCTACTCCAAATCGATGGATGAAGGCTCCGATCCGGAACAGAATGGAACCTCTGGAAGCCCCATCATCAATACCTTCGGTCAGCGTCAGATGTACTCTGTATCCGACTACGATGTCCGCCACAACCTCACCGCCAACTACACGGTGCCTCTGCCTATCGGCAAAGGAGCGCCTTTCTTGAATGTGGGTGGCCTGCTGGGACGTCTTATAGGAGGGTTCCAGTTGAATGGAGTGGTTCACTACAGCACGGGCTTTCCCTTCAGCGCCCAGGCCAAAGGCAACTGGGGAACCAACTTTGCGTTCAACAGCAATATGGTTCAGACGGCGCCGATTCCAACTGGCGGACACCACTATGACGCTGTGAATCAGGTTGAGACCTCTCTGAACGGCATTACATCGCAGCAGGCACACACAAATCTTCGGTTTGCTTACGTGGGAGATAGTGGCCAGCGCAACAACTTTCGCTCCGATGGTTATCTCTCCATCGACGATGGTCTGTCTAAATCCTTCCATACTTTCCGCGATCAACAACTCAGGCTTTCTGTAGAGGTCTTCAACGTGATCAATACGAATCGTTTTGGAATTGTGCAGGACGATGGCACCAGCGGTAACTTCGGGGTGTACCAGAACCAGCCGGCGGTCTCGACCGGCGGCCCTGCATCGCTGCTGTTGCAGCCTCGGCAGATGCAGTTCTCCGGCAAATACATTTTTTAGTGCCACGGCTGAATGAAACGGTGTTTCTGTTTTTGCTCTTGCCTTTGCTTTTGTTCTTGCCTTTCTTGTTTGTCATTCCGAGCGCAGCGAGCGAACCTGCTGTCTCCCGTTCTTTGCTTGTGCTACTACAAATGTTATGTTCTGGCCCAAATCACGCCCTTCAGTTCTGGCGCAGATGTTTTCGGGTGGTACGAACGAAAAGCGGGAGACAGCAGGTTCGCTCGCTGCGCTCGGAATGACAACCAGAAAAACAAAGCCAAAAGCACTTTTCATCCAGCTACAGTAAAGAGACAACTCATAAACCGATCCACTACCACGCACCGAGGTAAGCATGTTGAAGCGCTCTCTAACTCTCGCCAGCTTGACGGCTGTGCTCTGTCTCTCTACCCAGGCGCAGCTTCCCGAACCTGATGGAGGAACGATCGAGCGAGGCGTTCTTCCCGTGCGGTGGTTGTCTGAGGGATTGAAGTGCATGGAGATTCCAGAGTGGCAGGTGCAGGAGTACAACCCAAACTTCTTTATCCTGCGGCAGTCACCCTGTACGGACTATGAGAAACCCTTCATCTTTCTCTTCTTCGGCAAAGACAAGGCCATGCTGATAGACACAGGGTCGAGAAATGGCAACCTCGCTCCTTCGCTCCAGGGTGTCGTCAAGAATTGGTTGACCAGGAATGGGCGCGCCAGCATTCCATTGCTTGTGGTGCATACCCATCCTCATGGCGACCACATAGCTGGAGATGCGGGTATCCAGGCCCTGAAAGATCCGGCCATGCCTGTAACCTTCCTGCCTCCCACCGACTTGGAAGCGGCTAAGCACTTCTATGGAATAGCGAACTGGCCGACTGACATTGGGCATATCGATCTGGGGGCACGCATGATCGACGTGATCCCGATTCCTGGACACAGCGCGCTGAGCATTGCGTTCTATGACCGCAACACCGGAATATTGCTGGCGGGCGACAGCCTCTATCCAGGACGGCTGTATGTGCAGGATTTTCCCGCCTTTCAGGCCAGCACCGAACGGTTAATCGAGTTTACAAAGGGCAAGCCCGTGGCCCATATTCTGGGCAACCACATCGAGCAGACGATCACCCCATTTCTGGACTACCCGGTAGGCACGATCTATCAACCCAACGAGCATGAACTGGCGTTATCGCGGGGATCGCTGCTGGAGTTGGAAGACGCGCTGCTGTCGATGCATGGTGTTCCGCAGCGGATGGCTCTGAGGGACTTCTCGGTGTGGCCTTCTGGACGGCAGTTTGCGAAGCCAGGGGATACGGAGAAATACGAGAAGCATGAGAAAGAAGAGAAGGAAAAGATGTGGGATCACTCACAGCACTAGAGTGCATTGACTGTAGCCGTACAGAATTCTAGATTTCCCCAATCATTGGAGGTAACATGCGATCGGTCGTAGTAGGTTTCACGGGCTTCAGCACTCTAGTGCTTTTAACCATCGGGTTAAATACAACATCTGTTCAGGCTCGAGAGGACGCTTCCAAGCCTGAGTTTTATACAGCCCGCGTTAAGCCGATCTTCGATACGAACTGCGCACGTTGTCATGGCGGAATCAATCATCGCGGAGGGTTGAACATAGACACTCGCGAAGCTCTGCTCAAGGGCGGACATACTGGACCCGCGATCGTGCCAGGCGATTCGTCCAAGTCTCTCCTGCTCACGCTGATTCGTCATGAAGGCCCCTCGTCCGACCCCAAGGATATGCCTCCGAACAAGCCGAAGCTCTCAGACGCCGACATCCAGACCGTAACGGATTGGGTCAAGGCAGGAGCCATCATGCCGGCAGCTACTCCCAAGTAAGAGAACACTTTGCCTGCTCAACAAGAGCGACCCGTGCGAATATCGCACGGGTCGCTGTTTTCATAAGCCTCAGCTCAAAAAGCACTGTTTACTGCAAAGTCCAACAACGCCGAAGTTAGGCGATGATGTCGTGGATGACGTTTCCGGCGACGTCTGTGAGTCGGAAATCGCGGCCGCTGGAGCGGAAAGTAAGCTTAGTGTGATCGATACCCATCAGGTAAAGGATCGTGGCGTGGATATCGTGGACGTGGACAGGCTTGTCGACGACCTTCCATCCGAAGTCGTCGGTGGCGCCGTAGGTCATGCCGCCCTTGATGCCGCCGCCGGCGAGCCACATGGTGAAGCCGTGAGGGTTATGATCGCGACCAGCGTGGGTGCCCGCGCCGCCAAGTTCGACGACCGGAGTACGGCCAAACTCTGAACCGCAGACGATGATGGTCTCATCGAGGAGGCCACGAGCCTTTAGATCTTTGATGAGTGCTGCGAAGGGCTGGTCGGAGTCTTTCGCATTTTTACGGTGGGCCTGGATGTCCTGGTGAGCATCCCACGGATCACCTTGGGAGTAGTAGACCTGGACCATGCGAACGCCGCGTTCGATGAGGCGGGCTGCAGTAAGGCAACCGCGAGCGGTTGAGCCCTCGCCATACATCTTGATGGTAGCTTCGGACTCCTTGCGCACGTCGAAGACATCGGGAGCTTCGGTCTGCATACGATAGGCCGTCTCCATGGACCCAATGGTGGCTTCGAGTTGGGGATCGGCGTCGGCGACATCGCTGCCATAGGTCTCTTGCTCGTTGAGAGCGTCCAGCTTCTTGACGAGGTCAAGCTCCTTGCGCTGCTGGGTGATATCGTACTTTGCGTTGTGGATGTCGGGAATCAGCTTGTAGGGATCGAAGTCCTTTTGCTTGGTGTCTGTCGAAACATAGGTCGCCTGGTTGACGGCCGGGAGGAAGCCGGCGCTCCACAGCGGCGGACCCACCGTAGTGGGCACCTGTGGGCAAAGGACGACAAAGCCCGGGAGATTTTTGTTCGTTGTACCGAGACCATAGGTGAGCCAGGAACCCATGGAAGGCCGGCCAATGATATTCGCGCCGGTGTTCATCATAATCAGGGCGGGCTCGTGATTCGGGATCTCCGTGAAGACGGATTTGACGACGCAGATGTCGTCGGCGCAGGCACCTACATTGGGGAAGAGTTCCGAGACCTCGAGACCGCTCTTACCATAGCGTGAGAACTCGAACGGTGACTTCATCAATGTGCCGGTCTTGCGCTCATGGCCCAGGTCGCCGCCCGGCATAGGCTGCCCGTGGTACTTGGTGAGCATCGGCTTGTTATCGAAGCTGTCGATATGGGACAGTCCACCATTCATGAACAGGAAGATGACGTGTTTGGCCTTGGGCTTGAAGTGAGGATCGCGGAGCATCCACGGGTTGGTGGCAGGCGTATTAGCGGCGACCGAGCCGGGATCCTTGGCGTCGAGGGTTTCCGCCTCTGCCAGGGACTCACCGAGCATACCGGCGAAGCTCATCATGGCGAATCCACCGCCAATCTTGCGAAGTGCGTCACGACGATTGATAGGTTTCGGCTTTTGACAAGACATAGTCTGATCTCCTGGTCTAGTTGAGGAACTCGAATTCATTGGAACTAAAGAGAACACGGCAGTATTCCTTCCATGCGCTGATAGGTTCCTGGTTGACCATGTAGCCGGGTTTATCTGGAGTCGTCTTCAGGAACTCAAGGCCGGCTTGAAGCTCAGCGGGAGTCGGGGCGCGGCCAAAGACAAGATGGTAGGTCTCTGTAATGCGGGCTGAGTCGTCGCCTTTCGGATAGACGCGGTTGGAAAGAACCTCCGCCTGCTTGTATACGAACGGATCATTCATGAAATAGAGACGCTGGACGGGCACGTTCGTGGAGAATCGCTGTTCTGCCGTGAACGTTGGGTTTGGAAAATCGAAGGCCTGCAGGAATGGATCGATGCGGAATCGGCTGACCTTCGCATAGACAGTACGTTTGTCGTTGTCGATGCCAAGTGGAGTGGCAGGGCCGCTAATATTCTTCGTGTCGAGGTCACCCGCGACGAAGAGAATAGAGTCGCGGAGTTGTTCGGCGTCGAGGCGCTGCAGCGAGAAGTGCGAGTAGAAACGGTTGAGAGGATCCTTGATGTGCTCGTCAGGAGTTTCTTTGCTGCTCTGCTGATAGACAGCAGAGAGCATGATCATGCGCTGCAACTTCTTCAGCGACATGCCGTTCTTCTGGAACTGAGTGGCAAGATACTCCAGAAGCGCAGGATCGGATGGCGGATCGCCGATAGCGCCGAAGTTGTCCGGGGTATTGACGATGCCGGTGCCGAAGTGCCACTTCCAGACTCGGTTCACAAAGACACGGGTGGCGATAGGGCTGGCAATAATATCGTCGGCGAGCTGGAGGCGGCCACTCTGTTTGTCGCTGTAAGGTTTCTTATCTGCCGGCCCGAGCACTGTTAGGAAAGCGCGTGGAACCATGTCACCCTGCGCATGCGGGTTGCCACGCAGATCAAGCGCGATGTTGACGACTTTGGGCTTATCCGCAGTGCCATGGACAAAGGGATAGATCTCGGGGACATCCTTGGGGGCACTGTGGCGCCCGCCGCCACCCTCGCCCTGAAGTGAGGTGAGATACGCCTGTTCCGCTGGACCGAGGCGACGAATGAGTTCCCACCCGCGGAAGCCGAAGAGAGCTGGCTCTCCGGGGCCTTCGTCGTCTCCTGAGTTGAGACTTCGGACGAAGAGGTCTGAGTAGAGATTGGCTTCCTCAGGGGGAAGAACTTTGAGCTCCAGAGTGCAGCCTGGGCAGAACTCATCATAGGTGTCGAACTGGTTAGGCTTGACATCTTTTTCGCGCCGGGTAGGAACGCCGGCCTTGGCCTTGATCTTGTCGTTCTCGTCCTCGATGGCTTTGTCTTTGATCTCAAGATCGATAATCCGTTTCTGGAAGGAGTCGGCGAGAAACTTGGCCTGGTCCTCCGAACCTCCCTCGGCGATCATTAGCTGCCAGTCCTTGAGGTAGGGATAATAGAGAGGCTTTTTGGCGAGGAATTTTACCCAGCGATCCAGTAGTTCTGGATCGAGGCGAGCCTGATCGGCAGCGTCCTCAACCTTTGCCTTGGGCTTCCCCGCAACTCGCCAGGCTGCAACCATGTACACGGAGCTCTGCGCAGCATAAGCTTTGGCCAGTTGCTGGCCAGCAGTCTTGGTGTACTCCTGGGATGCTTCATCCTTGTCGTTGGACTGTTTAAACTTCTCGCGCCAGAAGTTGATTTCGGAGTCGGGAACGAAGTTGTACTCCTTATACGTGGAGCTGGCGAAGACCCCACCCAGCGCGTAGTAGTCCTTGGCAAGAATGGGATCGTACTTGTGATCGTGACAGCGAGCGCAGGCTACGGTGAGTCCGAGGAATCCACGGGTGACGGCGTCGATGCGTTCATTGCGTTCGTCAGCGCGGCCCTGGATAGGTTCTGCCTGATCCCAGATCCATGGAGCGCCACCCAGGAAGCCGGTGCCTTTGAGGTCTTCGGCCGTCGGGTGGTCGGATAGGAGATCGCCGGCGAGTTGCATCTTGACGAATTTGTTGTAGGACAAATCATCGTTTATCTGCTTGATGACCCAGTCGCGATAAACCCAGGCGCCATCGAGTGGCATATAACCGCGGCCTCGAGGATCGAGACCTCGGATATCGTCGTCGCCGTAGCGGGCAACATCGAGCCAATGACGGCCCCAACGCTCTCCATAATGAGGTGAGGCGAGGAGGCGATCGACCACTTTCGCGAAGGCGTCGGGCGAGTTGTCCTTCTCGAAGGAGTCAATCTCTTCAGGTGTGGGAGGCAGTCCGATGAGGTCGAGCGTAGCGCGACGGATGAGGGTGCGCTTGTCCGCCATGGGCGCAGGCTTGAGGCCTTTCTCTTCAAGCTTCGCGAGCACAAAATGGTCGATGTCCGTCTTTGCCCAGGACCGGAGGGCAGCATCTTGGATCGCGGGAACGGTCGGTTCCTTTAAAGGAACAAAGGACCAGAATCTACGCATGTCGTCTGTGATCTGTTTTCCTGCAGGACGAACTGCAACCGTGCTCTGAGGCCACGGCGCACCCATGCGAATCCAGTCGGAGAGAACCTGGATCTCGTCGGCGGTCAGTTTGGCACCCTTGGGAGGCATCTTGAGTTCGCCGGTCTGATGGACAGCCTGGATAAGAAGACTCTTCTCCGGGTCGTTCACTACGATGGCAGCGCCTGTGTCGCCGCCCTTGAGGATGGCTTCGCGGGAGGTGAGGCTGAGTCCTCCTGCAGTGCGGTCCTGGTGGCAGGAGCCGCAGGAGTTAGCGAAGATGGGACGGACTTTGGTCTCGAAGAAATCGTCACCGGGTGAACCTTTGGCCTGCGCCGCAGTAAGCAGAGCTACGACAGGCTTGGAGGGCTCGGCGCTATCCCACGAGCCGCCGCGACGGACCCACTCGACGAGGTTTGCTATATCTCCATCGGCAAGTTTTTCGCCTTTGGGAGGCATCTTGAGATCACCAGCCTGGCGAACGGCTTTGATGAGGAGGCTCTTGTCGGGATCGCCGGGAACCAAAGCGGGGCCGGAGTCGCCGCCCTTGAGTACAGCTTCGAGGGAGTCCAGGCGCAGGCCACCGGCTGACTCCTTTGTGTGGCATTGATAGCAACTCTGAGCGAGAACGGGACGAACTTTCTGGGTGAAGAATTGAGTGTTGTCTTCCGCCGATGGGGTCGCAGCCCCGACGCGGGCAGGCGCATTGGAGGCTTGACCGTGAACAACAGTGGTACCGGTGCCGACGACTGCGAGGCTGATGGTGACGAAACTACAAGCCCCGAGAATACGGACAAAAGTCTGGGTGGGGATTCGAAGGTTCTTCACAGCGTCTCTCCATCTAGCGGGAAGGCGTTCAGTGTTTCGGGAAGATCGTTGGAATCGTCAAAGCCGGTCGAAGGGTTGTGATGATCGCCGCGGGAGAAGCGTTCGACGTGTTCGACGAGGTCAAGGAACTGTTGGCCGTTGTTGCGGAGGTTCATGCCCAAGGCAGGAAGCTTCATATCAAGAACGACACGAGAGCCACAGTGGTCTTCGCGGTTTTGACGAGCAAGGACGATGACACGGGTACCGAGGAAGAGTGCTTCGGCGGTGTTGTGAGTCACAAAAACAACGGTGGGCCGGGTCTCGCTCCAGACAGAACGGAGCAGGCGTTGCAGATTGGCGCGAGTTGCGGGGTCAAGGGCACTAAATGCCTCATCCATGAGCAGGACACGGGACTTCATCATGAGTGCCTGCGCGATGGCTACGCGCTGCTGCATGCCGCCAGAGAGTTGGTGAGGATACTTGGCGGCGTCTGACGGTTGAAGACCCATGTGACTGAGTTGACGAAGCGCCTCTTCACGGACCTGACGGCGGAAGGGGCGGAAGCTGGGGCGCAGGCGGCCGAAGATGTGATACTTCGAAGTCTCCGGGCCCATAGTGAGGTTTTCCAGAACGGTGCGATCGGGGAAGAGCGAGTATTTCTGCGGGACGTAGCTGGAGCGGGCGTCAACCCGTTGTACGAGACTTCCAGCAATGGAGACGCTGCCCGAGGTAGGACGATCCTGGCCGAGGAGCATGCGGAGGAGCGTGCTCTTGCCGCAGCCGGTTTCTCCGAGAAGAACAACAAACTCACCTTCTTCAATATCCAGCGAGATGTTCTCTAGTACGGTACGACAACCCTTACGTCCAATGGGGAACGTGACGGAGACATCGTCGATGCGTATGGCTGTTGCAACATGTTGGGACTTAGTAGCGGTCAAGGCGTTGATAGAGGCAGCCTCGTGTTGGAGGTTGACGGGGGTCGGCATCTCGGGCGTGCTCAAGCCTGAAACCATGGATGCAACCTCCTGTTGAGTACGCGTAGAGAAAAGTCGATGAGGAAGAGGAGAAGTGCAACCCAGAGGACGTAAGGGAGAATGACATCCATACCCATATGGCGGCGCATGATAGCGATGCGGTAGGCGAGCCCGTCGGAGGCAGCGATCATCTCCCCTGCGAAGAGGAAGAGCATCATGGGCTTGAGGTTGAGGCGGAGGCTATTGATGACCTGCGGCATGATCTGTCGGAAGACTACTCGGTAAGCGACATCGAAATTGTTGGCATCCAGTGTGAATGCCTTGACTATCTGCTCCTGAGGAACTGCCTTCACCATCTGGGTTACGTCGAGGATCATGGTGGGCGCGACGCCTATGACGATGAGGGCTATCTTGGACCACTCGTCGATTCCGAAGACGATGAAGAGAATAGGCAGGAGCGAGAGGGCGACGATCTTATCGAAGAAGAGGACGAAGCGGAGGAACCCGGCGCCGAACCATGGAAATAGGCCGATGTGAAGCGCCAGTATGACAGCGGGAACAAGAAGAAAGAGGCTGATGAAGAAGCGGCGGCCGCTGGATACGGTGTCCTTCCAGATCATCGAGTGATGCAGTCGCTCCCAGGTGGAGGCGTTATCTGCAGGGATGTAGTCATCCTCTTCTGCGGGCTCGAGGACGGCGGAACGGATACCGGCCACAAGTTGATGTCCGCTGGGGACGATGCGATCTTCAGGATTCTCACGATGCCGGCTGATCGAGGTCTGCATGTAGAGGCCGATACAGACGAGGAAGATCAGGCAGGAGAACGCCTGGGTAAGCAGCTTGTTAGGCCGCGCCTGAATGTCGAATGGAGATAGGTTCGCCATGGCGCTAGAGCTTTCCTTGTTGCGCGGCCTGCATGTAGGCTGCGTTGAAGCGGAAGCGGACGCGATCTTTCTTCCCCTGGATCGCACCATTGGGATAGGAGATAGCGACGTCATCGACTGACTTGATGCCTTCGCCAAGGAGGCCATGAATAAAGCAGAACTGACGAACGAGGTCCATCTTTTTCTGGAGATCGGGACTGGTTGTAAAGTCCGCAGCGGACTTGGGGGTAACAAAGAGGGCGGTAGTCTTGAGTTGTTCTTTGTAGGAGTCGGTTGAATCTCCTGATGCGGCAGCCGAGTATTTGATGGCGGCAGCCTGTCCTGCGGCGACCTGCTGGATAGCCTCGTACCAGGCGCCTGTGATGGCTTTGGCGAACTTCTGCCCATTGGGAGTATTGAGAAGCTCGGTGCGGACGACGAGAAGATCGAGGATCTCGCCCGGGATCCTCGAGGAGTCGAAGATGGAGTGGACGCTCTTGTCTCCAACGATTTGGCTGACAAGAGGCTTCCAGGTCACAACGACCTGATTGGACTTGTTATTGAGAAAGGCAGCAACGATATCGGAGTCCGAGGTATTGATGAGGCGGAGCTTTGAAAGCTGTGCCTGTTGGCCGTTGAGTACCATGCCCCGCTCAAGCAGATATTCAGATACGGTCTTCTGAACCAGCATGATGGGTTTGCCGGGGAGCGCGCCAAAGCCGAGGTTGTTGCGCACCAGGACTGCATCGTTGCCGTTGCTATAGTCGCCGACGATGATAGCGGTGGAGTCGACTCCGGCTGCGGCTGGCATGTCGAGCGCCTCCATATTGGTCATCGTGCAGGCGTCAATGTTTTTGGCGACGAAAGAGTCGAGGGAGGCAGCATAGTCGAAGCGCTGAACCTTGATGACTATGCCGTACTTATCGGCCCACTTCTTCAAAATGCCGGACTTCTGCATGTAGAAATAGGGGTTCCAGCCAGCATAGACGGACCAACCGACAGTAAAGGTTGGTGCATCGGCCCGCGCCGCAAGAGGCACAACGGTTCCGAAGGCGAGACAGAGAGCACAGATTAGAGAGAAAAAACGCGGCTTGGTCACTTTCATCAACACCCTGGTGTCATCAAACGGATGCAACCGTTTCAACGTGTTCTAAGAGTTAGAGTTAGTAAACTTTTCCGTGTGTGAGCGCCGATCGAGCGGTTCGCTGGAGCGGCAGAACTATCAAGGCCGCAAACATGAGCCAAGTTTAGACGGAATAATCGCGAAATCAATGCTGTATTGAAGCAATCAATCGAAGTCATATAAGAACGCTATGGGATTGATTTTCGCTATGAGCCGAATAGAAAAATCTAATGTTGTGAGGCTTGATGGCTCTGCTTTGCTTGCTTGCAGTGGTGATCCCAGACAGTGCGAAGCCCATGTGTATGCGGATAGGTTCTTGCTGATCGTGGTTATATCGTGAGCCTGATTACAGAGAAAGCTGGTCCTGCGAAGTGAATGTCCGGAGTTAGTTCGTATCGCTGGGAGCTGCTGCTGCGCCGGGCTGGCCGCCTTCCTTCTTGGGTTTATACGTACCATCGAGGATCTGATCGATGGTAGAGAGCATCTCGGGGGAATCCGGGGCTATGTCGGAATCGAGGCGTGCGATTACATTGCCTTTCTTGTCGACGATGAACTTCGTATAGTTCCATGGAACAGGGCCGCCAGCTGGCGCATTCTTGCTCTTGGTGAGATAGAGGTAGAAAGGAAGTTCATCGTCGCCAGTCAGTTTGGAAACGCCTGTGATGAGGAAGTCAACCTTCGCGTCAGCGTAAGCCTTCTGAACCTCGGGGCCCGTACCGGGTTCTGCAGTGCCGAAATCGTTAGACGGGACACCGATAGTAACGAGACCTTTGTCTTTGTAGGTGTCATTGAGCTTGATGAGCGCGGGAAGCTGATCGTTGTAGCTTGACTTGCGGCCAAGATTGACGATGAGGATGTATTTGCCCTTAAAGTTTGAAAGTGGAACGTCTTTCCCATTCGCACCCGGGAGATAGTAGTCATAAGCGTTCTTCTCGGGTTTGGCATCCGCACCTTGTGTGTTGCCGGCTCCGGCATTACGACGTTTGCTTCCGCTCTCGCCACCTCTCTGTTTTGTCTGATCTGACTGAGGTGTCTGCTTAGCTTGAGCGCCAGAAGTATCAGAGATGGGTTTTTCCTGGGAGAATCCGGATATGGCTGAGACTGCAAAAAACGCCAGTAGCAGGGGACAGCTTACTGGAATCTTCTTCGTGAAAACTGTCTTTCGAGGTCGGGGATTCGTGATCAGATTAAGCACTTGAATACTCCTGGTGATTGTTCCCGGAATCAGCGAAGCTGAAATCGATGCACTTGAGTTATTCGTAGGGTGCGGAGGCTTGTAGGTATCCTATCGCATAACGAAAAGCATGAATTTCTGTGAGTTGTGAATGAATCCTATAGGTCAATTTGTTAGAACGCGAAAAGTTCATAGCACTGAGGGTTTCGCGTTGTGGACGATTGACGGTTAGAAGTAATACTTGCCAGAGAACTGCATCTGTCGCGGTGAGGTGAGCAAGGCGCTGTTTGTGGAGCTGGGTGAGTAGTTTCCAAACTTGGTGCTGACGGCGCTGGTAGTGGGTGTACTGAAACGGACGTCGTTCAGAACGTTGAAGATCTCGACGGAGATTTTGAGCTGTTGCTCGCGATAGGTCTTGAAGGACTTGCTGAGGCCGTCATCGAGCGAGAGGTAACCGTCAGCACGGAAGTTATTGCGCTGACCCGAATCGCCGGGGTAAGCGAAGCGTAGATTCGCCTGCGCCTGGGCTGGACTATCGTTTTTGAAGGCCGTCTCATATGGAGCGGATCCCCCGGGCACGTAGCGGTGTCCGCCACTGGCGATGGGGCCGGTTTGAACCATATAGCTAGATTGATCGAAGTTGGTTCCGTAACTGCCGGAATCCGTTGCAGACCAGGGGAAGCCCGTGCTGTAGTGTGCTGTACCGTTGAGATGCCAGCCACCGATAATTCGGTCGATGATGTTGTTGGCGTTGGTGAAGAATGCCTGACCTCTTCCAACGGGAAGGCTCAAGCTGTAGTTGGCGGTTAGGTTCTGGTGTACGTCAAAGTCGGATACCGCATACATCTGGTGAGGATTGAAGGTGTTGATGATGGAACTGGCGCTGCTCAAGGTCCCGACCGTGGTGCTGCTTCCGCGCTCAGGCGAGGATCCGTAGTCCATCGATTTGGAGTAGGTGTAGTTGATATCGTACTCGTTGCCATACTTGAGGCTGTGGCGAATGGATAGTTGCAACCCATTGTAGTTACTGGTTCCGATCGAAGACTGGACGTAGATGGAGGAGTACTGAGGGTAGAAGAAACGTAGGCTTTGCCCTGCAGCTGCAAACGCAGGATTCGTGTCGAAGTTATAGAGCGTATTGGTTTCATTCCCGGTTCGACGATCAACCGCGAGTGAAGCGTAGTAAGCCTGTGCACCCTTGTATGTGATGGCCGGGCTTGTAGCTGTTTTGGCAACGGTGTAGCTGGCGTTAGGGAAGATGTTTTGGAAATATCCGCTATTCGGAATGGCCGCAATGGAAGTACCAGCATCAAGCATCTTGGCGTATGCATCGACCGCTTGGAAGTAGGTTTGGCCGCTGGTGGGATCGAGGAGATTATTGGGTTGGGCGACGTCGAAGTTATCAAGAACATGACGTCCCAGCCTGCCTACATAAGCAGCAGTAACAGTCATTCCGTGTACCACTTCATGCTGGATCGACAGGTTGAAGGTCTCCGCATAAGGTGTTTTGAGATCGGCGTTGATATCTCTCACAAAGGAGTTCGCGAAGTTTGCGATCGTAGTGGCTGCCGGTGTAATGGGGAACGTTTGGGTAGCTGCATTGACTGAGCCTACAGGTACGTTCTCATAGCCAGTGAAGCGTGGAGTCCCACCAACAGTCGAGTACGCGAAGCCATTGGACCGGCTGAGAGCAAAGGCGCCGTTTGAATCGTAGTAATTGATTACCCCTTCGCCGAAGTGATCGAAGGTCAGGGCGAAGCCGCCGCGGATAGAAGTACGGTTATCAGCCGTAGCGTATGCGAAGCCAAAACGAGGAGCAAAATCGAGCTTCGCTGGTGTCCAGAGATTGGGCGCGCCGTTGGCTTGGCCGCCCGGCAAGACGCTTATAGGGGTGTTATAGCTCGATCCGGCTGCAGCGGCCGCCAGCCGGTTTTGGTAAAAGGTAGTGCCAAGATTGATGTTTGGGGCGACTTGCTGACCATGAATCTCGTACGGCACGCCAAGATGGGTATAACGAACACCTCCTGTCAGCGTAAGGCGAGAGGTTGCCTTCCACTGATCCTGGAAGTAATACTCCTGCTCGAACGAGTGATAGACGTGAGTCGGAACTATCCCTGTTGGAGCTGCTACGAGCTGGTTGTTCTGGACTAGAAAATTAGTATAGGAGACAGCATCGGTGATCGCACCCGCATTTGCCAAGATGTCGTTGTTGTAGGAGCTCGTAAATGCCTTCTGGACTGGGCCGTATGCTGCGGTTGGATCGAGGTTCGAGCCGGTGCCTACGACCGTAGCTGTTGCAAGTACGGATGCCGAGACGCTCCCGTTCGGGTACAGCGTACTGTTGGCATAACGGCTATTGGAGATAAAGCGATCGTTTATGCCGAACTGCATGGTGTGGCGGCCTTTGCTGTAGGTCGCATCGTCGACGATATTGTTAGTCGTGACGAGATAGATTGTAGAAGTATTGGTAGCTGTGAGCGAGCTGAACGAACTGAAGCTGACATAGGGATGTGCTCCGGCCCCTCGACTTGCGCTTCCTTCTCGGACGAATCCATAGCGTAGATTGTTGGTTAAGGAGTTGTTGATCTGCCAGATGTGGCCGGCTGCGAGACCTTTGTTGTTCTCGTAGGTCAGGCTGTTTGCGGGCTGTCCGGGGAACTGGAGTGCGCTGGCCTGGTTGTCGCTCTGGAGTGTGCCTCGGAAGAAGAGGCTCTGGTGGGCGCTGAGGTTATAGTCGAGCCGAGCGACATTCGTGATGTAGTGAATCGGTTGTGGAGAAGCGAAGATATAAGAGCCGGTGTTATACCCGTCGCCTCCGGCGGTAGAGTTAGCCGCGGGGAACTGCGCGAAGTAGGCCAGTGCGGCAGCATCGGTGCCAGGGGCCGTGCAGAGAGTGCAGCCCTGATCGATGGCCGCAATCTGTGTCGGTGTAAGCACTACAGGTGTTGGATTGGTACATGCTGCGTTCGACGCAGGGCATGATGGGTAAACAACGTTCCCCGTAACCAATCCACCGACGGCTATTCCGCCAACGGTGGTTGTCGAGCCTGCGACGGGGTTTATGAGTGATGGAACGGTTTGGGTAACGATTTGATCGGTTGCCTGCTTGAATCCTTCGTAAGCACCAAAGAAGAAGAGCTTGTCCTTAAGGATAGGCATGCCAAGGGAACCTCCATAGGTGTGCTGCAGAACCTTAGGGGAGATGTTGGGCTTTCCTGACTGGAGCTGTGACTGCTTATTGAACCAGCTATTCGATGCCGTAGCTGAACCGCGATAGTACTCATAGGCGCTGCCGTGGAAATGATTGGCGCCGCTGCGGGTGGTGACGGAGACCTGTCCCCCTGAAGAACGGCCGGCATCCGCATTAGCATTCGTGGTGGTGACGCGGAACTCCTCGACGGACTCACGTGTGGAGCGAAGAACGCCGACGAAAGCATACCCATAATTGGGATCATTATTGTCGACGCCGTCGAGCGTAAGGTTGGTTTGGTCCTGACGGGCACCGTTGACGATGCCGGTACGTGTGTCCGTATTGACACCACCGCTGGTGGCTCCGGGGTCAAGGGCGAGAACGCCTGGCTGAAGAGAAAGAAGATAGTTTACGTTATTGGCCAGGTAGGGCAAGCTCTGGACCTGCGCGCTATCGAATGCCTTGCCGAGACTTGCATCCGTGGTGTTGACCGCAGACAGAGAGGTCGTCTCGACATCGACGACCTCATTCGCTCCAACCGTCAGGTTGAAGTTGGCCTTGAGCGGAGTGGCAACAAGGAGCTCCACCTGTTCGACCTGCACTGCGAAACCGGGAACAGTGACTGTGACGGTGTATTTGCCAGGCGCAACCTGTTCGAAGCCATAGTTTCCCTTGGCATCGGTCTTGATGTTTTTTGTGAGCCCAGTTGCAGGATTGGCAAGGCTGACTGCAGCTCCGGCAATATCGGCCCCGGTAGCATCCACAACAGCCCCGGTAAGACTGGTGGTATTGCTCTGCGCCATCATTGGTCGAGACAGAATCGGAGAAAGAACACCCAGAGATGTACAGATTATGGCGAAAAACGATATTGTGGCCAATCGAGTACAACGAAAGCGCATGTACTGCCTCCAAAAAATGGGGTGAAGTAAAGCGGGTCAATATGTAATTCATTCGCAAGGGGCAGATGGAATCTGCATTCGTCTGAACCGACGAGGAGCCTTTATTGCTGTCTGGTGAAAAGAGCTTAGCGTGGGGGATGTGAAAGTCAAAGGCGCATGGATTTCTCTTATTGAGCGCATAAAGCGCAGAGGCATCACGCATTTGCCGACTGCTTGCCGTTGTTTTTCTACGTGTGTTCGATAAATTTCTCGATGCTGAGGCAGGATGAAGCTGTCCAAAGAGGGCGCACTAGAATCCTGTGACCCATGATTGGCAGATAGTCCATTTTTGATGAGTTTGGCCAGATCGATTACGAGTACAGGGAATGCCCCGAGCCTCCATCTGTCTATATCGTTGATAGGCAATTTGAATACCTATGCACTGCCAAATGCATTTGTGATCTAGTAAGAAAATCTGCGGTCTCGCAGAATCTCCTTTCCTATCCATGATTTCCCATGCAGGAGCCTTGAAAGAAATGTTTTTACCCAGTCAAGTCTTGTCCATAACTGGCCGTGCGTTCATCCTTGCTGGGCTTGTGGTGGCTCCGTTCGCATTCAGTCAGGGGCCATCCTCTCAGCCGGCTACTCCTGCCGGACAGGCTCCTGTCAAGGCCCGCCCTCCTCGTATCGTGCGGCCAGGTGTGGCTACAGAGGGCGTATCCCGGTCCATGTCGGACATCCAGACAGAAGCTGTCCTTCCGGTTGAGGGGTCGCCTGACTGGTCTGTTGTAACCAACGACTCCGTCTGGATTACGAGTGCGCGAGTAAACCATGTCGCTCAACTCATTGCAGCTACCAACCAAGTTGGGCTGATCGTCGAAGTGCAGCGCCCTTGTTCGGGTTTGGCCTATGGGTTTGGATCGATCTGGATACCCAGTTGCGGTAGCCACTCGGTGATTCGTGTCGATCCCGCAACGGGGAAGAAGCTGGCAGAGATCGCAGGCGATCCGGCGAACTCGGAGGGTGGAATCACTGTGGGCGCGGATTCAGTGTGGATGGTCACGAAACCATCGACCTTGGTGCGTATCAATCCAAAGACAAATGCTATATCGGCGACCATTCAACTCCCATCGGGTTCGGAAAACCCTTTGTTCAGCGACAACTTTGTGTGGATCTCCTCGTTCGAACACGATCAGCTACTGAAGGTGGATCCTGTTTCAGGAACGATTATTGCCACAATTCCTGTGGGACCCAAGCCCCGTTTCCTTACTGCGGGCAGCGGCTCGATATGGACGCTCAACCAGGGGGATGGAACAATCTCTCGAGTAGATCCTAAAGCCGGCAAAGTTGTTGCGACGATTTCGTGTGGCATCCCCGGTAGCGGGGGAGAGATTACCTACGGTGCTGGATCTGTATGGGCTACCATGTTCGATTTTCCTCTGACAGAGGTGGATCCTAAAAGCAATAAAGTTGTGAAGCAGTGGGGAGGCCCAGGGGGCGATGGCATACGGTTCGGTTTCGAATCGATATGGCTTTCCAATGGTCGTCAGGGTACAGTCTGGCGAATATCTCCAGATCAGAAATGAAAAATCGATTAGCTTTCTTCGATCATAGAATGTTGGCCGAAGAGTACCGGAACGGATGCACTTGATGTGCATCACCTTCCAGTGAAAAGCACTGGAGTGCTGAAGTAAGGACGGATATATTGAACTCATCTACCCTTTGGGAAGAAATTCTCCCCGGCTCGTCTTCCTGGTCTCATATATTGAAGCGCGGAACTGCTCTTCGTATAGAGACGATCGAAGACAATAGCAATGTTGGCGCTATTTTTCTTAATGCCGATAATCCCTCGGAACGCTTGAACCTGGCTGACACTCTGAAGGCGCAGCATACAGCTCGTTTGAGCAAGGGGACGGTTCTGTACTCAGACATGGGGCGGATTCTCTGTTCTATTACGGATGATACGGTTGGCTGGCATGATCCTCTTGGCGGGTGTTCCGATACTACGCTCGTGGTGAGGAAATACGGCGAGCTCTCCTATCAGGATGCAAAAAATGGGTGGCATCAGAATGCGTTGGATGCTTTTCTGATTGAGTTGGCTAAGTATGGGTTGAACAGCCGCGACCTTATGATGAACGTAAACTTTTTTAGCAAAGTCGAAGTGCATGAAGACGGTAGGATGCAGTTCATTGAAAATCATTCAGGAGCTGGTTCCGCAGTAGAGTTACGCGCAGAGATGAACACACTCGTCATTCTCAACACTTGCCAGCATCCTATGGATACGGAAAAGACCTATGCGCAGCGGCCAGTCAAGTTGACGATCAAGAAAGTTGAAGTTCCGGGGCTCGATGATCTCTGCCGCAATTCCTGCCCGGAAAATGGTCGAGGTTTCACACTTACCGAACGCTATTTCGCTTAATTTAAGGAGTTTAAGGTGCCAGAGACAGTGATTCAATTGAGCCCGCGTCTGCCTGAGGACGCAATCTTCAGCGAGATTGTTGGAGCGGGTGATTCCTTCGTTCACGAAGTCCTTCAGGGGCAGTTCGTTCGCATTGTCGATCTGGAAGGGAATCAGGCGGCTGATATTCTTTTCTACAATGCGCACAACTATACCGATCGCTATAGCGCACAGGACACAATCCGCGAACAAGGGAATGTCTATCTCACGACGGGCACGAAACTTATATCGACCATGCGCAATATCATGCTTACGATTGTGGCGGACACCTGCGGCCGACACGACACGCTGGGGGGAGCCTGTTCGGCGGAAAGCAACATGATTCGCTATGCGATTGAGAAGCGCTCGATGCATGCCTGCCGTCAAAGTTTTCTAAAAGGAGCGCTGGCGTGGTCTAAAGATACCGGCCATGAATTGGAGAAGCGAGACCTGACCGCGAATGTCAATTTTTTCATGAATGTCCCTGTAACTTCGGATGGGAAGCTCAGCTTTGAGGATGGTGTGTCCGATGCAGGAAAATACGTGGAGCTTCGGGCAGAGATGAACACCCTGATACTTATCTCTAACTGCCCCCAATTGAATAACCCATGTAATGCCTATAACCCGACACCGGTACGGGTTCTTGTCTGGGATGCAAACTAGGAGTTATATGTTTAGGAAAGTTCTTATTGCCAACCGTGGGGCAATTGCCTGCAGAATTGAACGTACATTACACCGGATGGGTGTCGGTTCGGTGGCAGTCTATTCCACCGCCGACAAGAATTCTCTGCACGTCCTGCAGGCTGATGAAGCAGTTTTAATCGGGGAGGCCCCGGCAGCATCAAGCTACCTCTCTTTTGATGCGATCTTTGCCGCAGCAGAGCGAACGGGGGCAGAAGCAATTCACCCTGGCTATGGTTTTCTGAGTGAGAATATACAATTTGCCCGTGAGTGCGCTAAACGGGGTATCACCTTCATTGGGCCCGCTCCTGAGCATATTGAGGCATTCGCCCTGAAGCACACAGCACGGGCTACCGCGAAGTCCTGCGGTGTCCCGTTGTTGCCTGGAACAGGTCTGTTATCGAGTCTTGAAGAAGCTCTGGCCCAGGCAGAGTTGCTCAAATATCCCGTGATGCTGAAGAGCTCTGGCGGAGGCGGTGGAATTGGCATGCGCGTTTGCCACTCCGCGGAGCAGCTCAGTGAAGCCTATGAGTCTGTACTACGTCTGAGCCGCGCAAATTTTGGCGATAGTGGTGTGTATCTCGAAAAATTTGTGCCGCGCGCTCGGCATATTGAGGTACAGATATTTGGCGATGGCCGGGGCAATGTATTGGCTTTAGGCGAGCGTGATTGCTCCGCCCAACGCCGTCATCAGAAGGTGCTGGAAGAGACCCCCGCGCCGGGCCTCACCGAAGCGACTCGGCAGCAGTTGAGGTCTGCGGCGATTCTGCTGGCCAAGGAGGTGAACTATGCCTCCGCTGGTACGGTCGAATTTATCTACGACGATGATACGAACGAATTCTATTTCCTGGAGGTGAATACACGTCTGCAGGTAGAGCACGGAGTGACGGAAGAAGTCACCGGGATTGATCTTGTGGAGTGGATGGTCCGTCAGGCTGCGAACGATATGCCTCCATTTGAATCCTTTGCTGTGAATCCTGTAGGGGCATCCATCGAAGCCAGGGTCTATGCAGAAGATCCCGCGCATAACTTCCAGCCGACTCCGGGAAAGCTGACGCTAGTTGCATTTCCAGGAGCAGAGTTAGCTCGCGTTGAAACATGGATTGAGTCAGGGACAACCATCACATCCTTCTACGATCCCATGATTGCAAAGATCATTGTCCATGGAAAAGACAGGGAAGAAGCTCTCCAGCAGCTCTCTACAGCCCTTAATGCCACCGCCATCGATGGTACCGAGACAAATCTTCGTTATCTGCGTGAAGTGGTCAAAACTCCCGAATTTGTGTCGGGTAAGATTACGACCTCATTTCTTGGAACCTTTGATTTTGCCCGGCACGCAGTTGAGGTTCTCGAGGGCGGAACACAGACTACGATTCAGGACTACCCGGGCCGCACTGGCTATTGGAATATTGGAGTGCCTCCGTCGGGACCGATGGACCATTTATCCTTCCGAATTGCAAATCGGCTGGTGGGTAATCCTGAGAATGCCTCGGCTATTGAATTCGCTACGATGGGTGGTCGTCTTAAGTTCCATGCCGATACGCGTATCGCTCTTACTGGTGCCGACATGGGGGCAAAGCTCAACGGAGTTGCGATACCTCTATGGACAGCAATCGATGTAAAGTCCGGCAGTGTACTCGCCCTTGGCGCCGCCTCCAGGGAAGGCATCCGCACTTATCTTGCAGTTCAGGGGAGTTTCGATACGCAGCCTTATCTTGGAAGCCGCAGCACCTTCGTGCTTGGCGGCTTCGGAGGTCACGCGGGAAGAAGTTTGCGCGCTGGAGATGTTCTCCACATTGGCCAACAGGATCTAACGCTCGAAACCGCAGTCACTCTGCCCTCCGATTTTGTGCCCGTACTCACGCACAACTGGACCATTGGTGTTATCTTCGGCCCTCATACAGCACCTGATTTCTTTACTGAAGAAGACATCGAGATGCTTTTCTCGACACAATGGAAGGTTCACTATCAGAGCGATCGTACGGGAGTAAGACTGGTTGGGCCGAAACCGAAATGGGCGCGGCCTGACGGTGGCGAAGCCGGACTGCATCCCTCCAATATTCACGACAATGCTTATGCAATAGGGACCATCGATTTCACGGGCGATATGCCGATTCTGCTCGGACCGGATGGTCCTAGCCTCGGAGGCTTTGTTTGTCCAGCAACAATCGTTCAGGCGGAGCTATGGAAACTCGGACAACTCAAGGCCGGGGATCTCGTTCAGTTTCGTCGCATTGATCTCTCTCTGGCTGAAGCGATGGAGAGTGCGCAGGACAAATTTCTCCAGAACTTTGGAGCGCCTCTGCCTGCGCTCTCCGAAGAGCCTATCCTAGAACCGGCCATACTCAAACGAGTTACTGAACGCGCCCAGTCGATGACGTTTCGCGCGGATGGAGATAAGTATCTCCTTGTTGAATATGGCGAACTGCAGCTTGATCTAAACCTGCGATTCCGCGTTCACATTCTTGAGCAAAATCTACGTGCAGAGAATATCCCGGGCATCATCGACATCACACCGGGAATCCGTTCGCTGCATATCCACTACGATAGCCGGAAACTTGCCCGCCAAAAGTTGATCGATGGGTTGAATGAGATTGACCGCACCATGCCGGAACTCACGGACATTACGGTTCCGTCGCGTATCGTGCATCTGCCGTTGTCCTGGGACGATCCACAGGCGAAGCTTGCTCAACAGAAATACATGCAGGCGGTTCGGCCAGACGCTCCATGGTGTCCATCGAATATCGAGTTCATCCGGCGCATCAATGGTCTGAACTCCATCGACGATGTATATCGTATTGTGCATGAAGCCAGCTATTTGGTGCTTGGACTAGGGGACGTCTATCTTGGGGCTCCGGTAGCGACGCCGATCGATCCTCGCCACCGTCTTGTCACTACAAAGTACAACCCTGCCCGGACCTGGACTCCGGAGAATGCGGTTGGTATCGGCGGGGCCTATATGTGTGTGTATGGAATGGAAGGCCCAGGCGGATATCAGCTTGTCGGCCGCACCATTCAGGTGTGGAATACATGGAAGTCGACTCCTGTCTTTGCCGAGGGCATTCCATGGTCGCTACGGTTCTTCGATCAGATCCGTTTCTACCCGGTATCGGCAGAGGAGCTGCTCGATGCGCGAGAGCGTTTTCCTCATGGTCGCTACGCTCTGAAAATTGAGGAAACCACCTTTAATCTCGCTGAATATCAGCGATTTCTTGATTCCATCAGTGTTGAGGCCGCCGCGTTCAAACGCCATCAGAAAGAATCGTTCGATGCTGAACGGGAGCGGTGGCGTGCTGCTGGTCTGTTGACCATTGCTGAGCCGCCTGAGGTTCAGCAGGAGACGGAGAGTGCAATAGTTGCGGAGGGTTGCGAAGGCATCTCATCTCCTCTTACCGCAAGCGTCTTTCAGATTGTGGTTAAGCCGGGGCAGGTTGTCGCCGAGGATGAGAAGTTAATTGTTCTCGATGCCATGAAAACGGAGATCATGATCGCTTCGCCCATTAGCGGAACCGTAGAGGAGATTCATTGTGAGCTTGGAGCTGTGGTTAACGGCGGGCAGTTACTAGTTTCCATTCGTCCTTCATAGGCTGGTCGTGACCTATCAAAACAAAGTGATGAAAGGCAACAAAGGCTATGGATATTACGTCGATCCACAAAGACTATGCTTCAGGTCGATTGAATCCTGAAACTATGGTCAACGAGATATACGACCGCATCGATGCAGAAGGATTGCATCCTGTGTGGATAGCGCGAGTTCCTCGGCAACAAGCTCTGGAACGCGCAAAAGAGCTGCAGGCCGCGGCGCATGCCGATTTGCCACTTTATGGAATTCCTTTCGCGGTGAAAGACAATATAGACATTGCCGGCATTCCGACTACGGCAGCCTGTCCGGAATACGCCTACATCCCAAATCAGAGTGCTACCGTTGTTACTCGGCTGGAGGCGGCTGGCGCCATACTGATCGGCAAGACCAACATGGACCAGTTTGCAACGGGGCTAGTCGGTACGAGAACTCCCTATGGAATATGTTCCAGCGTCTTTAATAAGAGATATATCTCGGGTGGCTCCAGTGCCGGCTCGGCTGTTGCGGTTGCCAATGGTTTGGTAAGTTTTTCTCTGGGTACAGATACCGCCGGTTCGGGCCGCGTCCCTGCGATGTTCAATAACTTGATTGGACTTAAGCCGACACGAGGTGTGCTGAGCACTCACGGCATCGTTCCTGCATGCCGCACGCTGGATTGCGTATCCATCTTCGCGGAGACTGCATTCGATGCTTCTCTGGTGTTGAGTGCGGCGCGTGGCTTCGACGATCAGGACCCTTATTCCCGTGTACCTTCGATTGGTGCTGGAGCTTCTCCCTGGATCTCCTCCGCAACTTTTCGCTTTGGGTTCCCTTCATCCAGCATGCTGGAGTTTTATGGTGATTTATACAACCCTGAGCTCTATAGAGCAGCAGTGGAAAAGCTCGTTGCGTTGGGGGGGCAACCAGTCGAATTTGATTTGACCTCTTTTCTCGCCGCAGCACAGCTGCTTTATAAGGGGCCCTGGGTTGCAGAGCGTTACGCAGCGATCGCACAGTTTATTGAGAAGCACGCCGAAAAGATGGACCCAACAGTAGCGAAGATCATCCTTGGAGCAGGGAGCTATTCAGCCGTCGATACCTTTAATGCAGCCTATAAGCTCGAGGAGCTTCGTCAAAAGACCAAGGGCGTGTGGAACTCTATCGACGTGATGGTCCTGCCGACGGCGCCTCGGACCTACACCATAAATGAGATTCAGGAATCTCCAGTTGAGCGGAACAGCCATCTTGGGCAATACACAAACTTCGTCAACTTGCTGGATCTTTCGGCGGTTGCCTTGCCTGCCGGCTTTCGTCCAGATGGGTTACCGTTTGGTGTCAGTCTTATAGGGCAGGCGTTTCAGGAGAGCGCCTTGCTTGTCCTGGCGGATCGTTTGCATCGCGGTCTCGCATCTACTCTGGGCGGATCCGATAGAAAGTTGGCTGAAACACCCGCCTTGACTGCCATAACACCATCTCCAGGATGCCTATTGATGGCCGTCGTCGGCGCGCATCTCACGGGTCAGCCCCTGAATTGGCAGTTGACCGAACGCAAAGGGTGCCTCATACGAAGCTGCCGTACGCATCCGGACTATAAGCTTTATGCATTGAAGGGAACTGTGCCGCCGAAGCCCGGTCTTATACATGTTCCTGAATTTGAAGGCCCGGGTATTGAAGTCGAGATCTGGTCTCTTCCTGAAGACTCAGTCGGTAGCTTTGTTAACGGAGTTCCACCCCCGCTCTCTATTGGAACACTTCGGCTTGAAGATGGAACTCTGGTCAAAGGATTCCTTGTGGAGTCTGCCGCAACGGAGGATGCTGTCGAGATAACCCATCTTGGCGGATGGCGCAGATACCTTCAGACCCTAAAAAATACAAGCGCGAAGATCGGATCTAACGTTTCTGAGCCATGATGGCCCACTGCATCCGAGCTTCAGAACGCACTGTGCCCCCCGTCGATCAAGAGTTCCTGATCGGCTAACCCTGCAGCTGATCCGAAAGAAAGTACTGCTGAAGTGGAGTACATACTACAACGTATCTGATAATGCCTCAGTAGAATCGGGGACAAGGCAGGTTGGAGCACCTATCTTCTAGTGCTCCTGCTATTGTCACTCCTGATGGAAGTTCAGCTGTTAGCCACACATTTGCTGACGGCGCTGAAGTTTAAGCAGATGGTGTCGGTTAATCTTGTAATAACTGCACTGTACTCGTTGCCGTAATGAATTAAAGAGGTTTGTAACGAGTGAGGCAGAGTATGCCGTCTTCGGGTGAGATGGTGATCCGACAGGGCTCATAGGATTCGACGCGAACGGTGGTGTTTTCATGGATGTCGACCTGTGCGATGAGGTGCTCCCGTTTCTCGTTGGAGTAGATGGTGCAGCACCAAGAATCTCCTTTGTCTTGCCAAACTAGACTCAGTTTGCGGTTGTCGTGATGGCGTTGCTCGATCAGGTCGCCGCTGCGGAGATTGCAGGCTAAACGTCCTAGAACTGCCGGATCGGCCATGCGTTGGTCGACGATTTCTGTTAGTTCAAGGGCTGTCATGAGGTTCCTCCGTTGAGGCGGGAAGTGTACCAAAGCCTTGATACGGCAGGAAAGCTTCGATGTTTCCTGCGGAATAATCTTGAATTTATGCGATCGGCTTGGTGGGTGAAATTCGTGCTTTGTAGGGTTGCGGTGGTGAGAATGAGCCTTTCCTGGTCAGCGGATCAGGAGGTTGGGGGCGCAGCCGAAAAGGATGACTGACGCGGCCAGCAGGACGATTACTAATTGGGTGAAGGGTGGGGTTTTCAGCGGGGCGTCGTCATCGGGGTTGGTGACGAAGGCGCGTTTGAGGATCTGAAGATAGTAGTAGAGGGAGACAGCGCTGCCGGCGATGGCGAGGATCGCGAGCCAGACGAGGCCGGGGGTAGAGATTACGGCGACGAACAGGAAGAACTTGCCGAAGAATCCGGCAAGAGGTGGAATTCCGGCCAGCGAGAGCATGAAGACGAAGAGGCATGCCGAGAGGAGCGGAGCTCGTCGGCTGAGGCCGTTGAAGCTGGAGAGATGGTCGCTGCCGGTTTGCTGCTCTACAGCGCCGACGATGGCGAAGGCACCGATGGTTGTGAGCGCGTAAGTAGTGACGTAGTAAAGGAGCGCCGAGAGGCTTTGCGGCGTGTGCGCGACGATGGCGAGAAGCATATAGCCGGCGTGAGCGATTGCGGAGTATGCAAGCAAGCGGCGGACGCTAGTCTGGCGGATGGCTAGGAGATTGCCGAGGATCATGGATGCGGCGGCGATGAGCGCGAGGGCAGGTGTCCAGCCGGTGGCGAAATGCCTCCAGGCGGCCCCGCCAGAGGCATCGTTGAGAGCTATCGTCATGAACTCGAAGAAGATGAAGAAGCTGGCGACCTTGGAGCTGGAGGCGATGAAAGCTGCGGCTGGCGCGGGCGCGGCCTGGTATACGTCCGGCGCCCAGAAGTGGAACGGGACGGCGGCCACTTTGAAGCCGAAGCCGACGAGGGTCGTGACGATGGCGATGACGATAAGCGGATTGAGCGGTGCGGCGTGTATTGCGGTGGCTATCTGCGCAAAGCTGGTGGCGTTTGCGAAGCCGTAGAAGAGGCTGAAGCCGAAGAGGAGAAAGGCGGCGGACATGGCGCCGAACAGGAAGTATTTGAGTGCGGCTTCAGCAAAGCGCGGATTGCGTTTGTCGAAGGCTGTGAGGATGTAGAGCGAGAGGCTGAGGAGCTCGAGGGATAGGAAGAGAACAAGAAGGTCCTCGGTTGCCACGAGGAACATCATGCCGATGGTGGCGAAGAGAATGAGCGTGACGAACTCGCCGACGTGATCGGTGAAGGTGGAGTCGGTGGAGAGCAGAAGCGTAAAGATGCTTAGAACAAGAAGGATGATCTGGACGGTGTTGATGAGCGGATCGGAGAGGAAGACTCCGTTGAGGAGGTTGGCTCGCTGCGGTGCATAGACGAGATGGAAGATGGCTGCGGCGCAGCCAAGAGTTGCAAGCAGGGAGGCTGCGGTGAAGCGGGTCTTTGTTGCGCTGTTGCGAAGAATGAGGAGATCGACGCCAAGGACGATCACGGAGGTGATGACGAGGATCACTTCGGGAAGCGCTAGATGGAGAAGGTGGGTATAGGTCATTGCCAGCTCCCTCTACGGATGCCGTCAAAGAGCGGCGAGTTGAGCGCTGGAACGATGAGCTTCAGGAGTATCTGCGGATAGAGACCAATGGTGATGCTGGTGGCGATGAGAAGGATGGCGCCGAGGCGTTCGGGGAGCGTGATGGGAGGGAGCGCCTCGGTGGATGGAATGTGGTGGCCGTTCGCTTCGCGGTGCGCAACGACCTCTGTGTGACCGGAGTCTGCGAAGAAGGCTTTTTGCATCGCACGCCAGACGTAGATGATGCCGATGAGAATGCCAAGGCCTATGCAGAGCGCAAGGATGGGGAAGGCACGCCATGCGCCGATGAGGATCATCAATTCAGCGACGAAGCCGCTGAAGCCCGGAAGGCCCATGCTGGCCATGCCGGCGATGACGAAGGTGATTGCTGCGAAAGGGATGGCCTTGTTGAGGTTCATCGGGCCGAGGGCGCTGAGGTCGCGGGTGTGGGTGCGGTCGTAGACCATGCGTCCGACAGTGGCGAAGAGCAGGCCGGCGAGGATGCCGTGCGAGAACATCTGGATGATAGCGCCGGAGAGTCCGATCTGGTTGAGCGTCATGAGGCCCAGGAGGATGAAGCCCATGTGGCTGACGCTGGAGTAGCCGATGACGAACTTGAAGTCTTTTTGCACGAGGGCGACGGATGCGCCGTAGACGATGCCGATGATGGCAAGGACGGCGAAGACATCGCGCCAGGAGCCAAGGCCGAGAATATGGAAGCCCCACGGGGACAAACCGAGCGGGAAGAGCGTCATGGCTACGCGCAGGCAGCCGTAAGCGCCGAGCTTCATCACGACGCCGGCGAGGAGCATGGAGGCGGCCGTGGGAGCGGCAACGTGACCGGTGGGTGCCCAGGTGTGGAACGGCCACAGGCCAGCGAGGATGGCGAAGCCAATAAAGACAAGCGGAAAGGCGATCAACTGAAAGTGCGGTGAGAAGTGGGCTTGCGCGAGCTCGGTCAGAGACATGGTGTGAATGCCGGAGGCGACATAAGCGGCGATGAGTCCGATGAGGACCATGGCGGAGCCGACGAAGGAGTAGAGCGCGAGCTTCATCGCCCCGTACTCCTTGCGAGTGGAACCCCAGATGGCGATGAGGAAGTACTTGGGGATGATGACGATTTCGTAGAAGACGAAGAGAAGGAAGAGGTCGTAGCTGAGGAAGACTCCGTAGACGGAGCCGATGAGGAGGAGATAGAAGGCGAAGAACTCTTTTGTCCGGTGCTCGATATTCCAGGAGAAAAGGATGCCGGCGATGGCTACGATGCCGGTGAGAAGAACGAGGCAGAGGCTGATGCCGTCGGCGGCAAGATGGTACTCGATGCCCAGAGAGGGAATCCATGGGATGCGCGTGACGGTGAACAGCTCACCGGTGCGGTGATGGATGAAGGCAGTGAGCGCGATGGCGAAACCGGCGATGGCCGCGAGCAGCGCGAGCAGGCGCGCGGCAGCGGCGTTATTTTTCGGCAGCAGCAGTAAGAGGAGGGCTGCCAGAAACGAGATGTAGATCGTCCACGCGAGCATTGGTTAGCGGTCAGAACTTAAGTTGATTCACGAGCTGCATTGTTGTGGTGTTGAAGAGTGTGATGAGGATTTGCGGGTAAAGGCCAAAGACGAACAGTAGAGCGATGGCAGGCGCCAGTGCAAGGCGCTCGCCGGTGGTGAGGTCGGCGAAGGCGGACCATTTTTCATGGAGCGGACCGGAGAAGACCTTTTGCAGGATGCCAAGGATGAAGATCGTAGTGATCATGAGTCCGATGGCAGAAATCGATGTGGCCCATGTGACGAGAGGGAAGGAGCCCTTGAAGATAAGAAACTCGCCGATGAAGCCGTTGAGCCCGGGGAGGCCGAGTGACGAGAAGAGTGCAATGCCCATGAGCCCGGTGAAGACGGGAGCGACCTTGCGGAGACCGCCGAAGTCGTGAAGACCACGTAGACCGCTGCTGCGCTTTTCAAGAAGCGCGATGGACCAGAAGATAGTGGCGGCGGTAAGACCGTGGTTGAAGCTCTGCAGCACCGTGCCGTTGATGGCGGCATATTTTTCGGCCGTTAGAGAAGCATCACCACCGATGAACTTTGCCGCGGCGAAGATGGCCAACAGGCAGTAGCCGAGATGGTTGATGGAGGAGTAAGCGAAGATGCGCTTGAGGTCTGTCTGGGCGAGCGCAGAGTACGCGGAGAGAACAATGGTGGCGACGGCCAGCCAGAGCAAAGGCGTGAGGACGTGCTGCATCTGCGGCCAGAAGATAGGGAGCAGAACGCGAAGGAAGCCGTAGATGCCCATCTTCGACATGGCGCCGGTGAGGATGGCGGTGGTGCCGCTGGGAGCTTCCGCGTAAGCAGCCGGCAGCCAGGTGTGGAACGGGATGAGCGGAACTTTTACGGCGAAACCGAGGAATACTCCAGCAAAGAGGAGAAGCGCGAGGTGATGCGTGAAGAAGCGATGCGCTCCGAGCGTGGAGACGACGGCGGGCATGAGCTGATTGGTTTGGGTGAGGTGCGCCAGCTCGATGAAGTCAAAACTGTGCGTGGCGAGGAAGATGGCGATGAAGCTGAGCAGCATCGCGATGCTGCCGATCATGGTGTAGACGAGAAACTGCGTGGCGGCGGCGGTGCGGTGCGAACCTCCCCAGAGCTTGATGAGGAAGAAGGCCGGGATGATGCTGAGCTCCCAGAAGGTGAACCAGTGAATGAAGTTGAGTGCAGTAAATGCGCCGAAGAGGCAGGACTGTAGAAGGAGAACGAGCGCGAAGTAGAGTGAGGCGCGATCTTCAATGTGCCACGAGGCGGCGATGCCGATGGGGACAACGATGGCTGAGAGCAGAAGCATGAGAAGGCCGAGGCCATCGACGGCGAGTCGGTACTCGATGCTGAGAGCGGGAATCCATGCGTGGCGCTCTTCAAATTGCAGCGCGGTCGAGGAGCGGTCGAAGTGGAGTGCGACGACGAGGGTCAGGGCTAGCGCGGTGAGGCTGAACGTGAGTGCGAGGATGCGTGAGAGTTTGGGGTTGCGTCCCGTGAGCGCCACGAGGACGGCGCCGATAATCGGGAGCGCGGTGAGGATGGAGAGGAAGGGCATTATGCTTTGGCCCTCCAGAGCAGGAGCGCGGCAGCGAGGAAGAACGCGAGGCCGACGTAGCGAAGATAGTTTTGGATGCGGCCATGCTGGAGGTAGGCGAGTAGCTTTGCGCTGCGCGAGACAGTAGTGCAGCCTTCATCGAAGCCCGCGTTGACGAAGTGTGTATCGACAAAGTTGTCCGTGTAAGCGAGGCCGAGGACCAGGTAGGAGATGGCCTGGACGATGGAGTTGAAGAACCAGCGGTCAAGTTTGTCGGCGACGTGCGAGAGCAGTGTGTTGAGACGGACGATGGTGTGGGTGTAGAGCTTGTCGATGTAGAAGGCGTGATGGAGTACGGAGAATGTGTGCGGCTGGATCTGCTGCAGCGCGTCGGGCTGTTCGGAGTGTGTGATCTTGCGGCCATAGAGTATCCAGCCGAAGGCGAGGCCGATGAAGACCAAAGCGGACGACGAGAGCATGACGGGGAGAATGCCGTTGCCTCCGAAGGCGGAGAGGTTGAGAACGGCGTACTTGTCTTCGAGGAAGTCTTGGAACCATGGCCACGAGGGCGCGCCGATAAACCCGAGAAGTATGGCGCAAACGGCGAGGATGATGAGCGGGACCGTCATGACGGAGGGACTTTCATGCGGTGGGCCTTCGTGGTATGCGGCGGCGGAATCGTAGTCGTCATGCAGGAAGGAGTGGGTCGGGAGCGGTTTGCGCGAGGCGGCGGCGAAGACGTAGCAGATCTGACGCGTCATATAGAAGGCGGTGAGTAACGCCCCAATGGCTCCCATGTAAAACGGCGTGTGAGAGAGCGGCCAGTCGTAGGCGGCGTGAAGGATTTCGTCCTTGCTCCAGAAGCCGGAGAAGAAGAGCGGGAAGCCGCAGAGCGCGAGCATGCCGACGGCGTAGGTGGCGAAGGTGAGCGGCATGAATCTGCGCAGGCCGCCCATGTGGCGGATGTCTTGCTCGCCATTGCTGCCGTGGATGACGGAGCCAGCGCCGAGGAAGAGCAGCGCCTTGAAGAAGGCATGAGTGATGAGATGGAACATGCCGACGGGAACGCCACCGACGCCGAGGCCCATCATCATGTAGCCGAGCTGCGAGATGGTGGAGTAAGCGAGGATGCGCTTGATATCGAACTGCGCGACGGCGATGAGCGCGCCGAAGAGAGCGGTGAGCGCCCCAATCCAGGTGATGACCTGCAACGCGATGGAAGGCGTAAGTACGTTGGCGACGTGCGCGCTCATGAGCGGGTAGACGCGCGCGACGAGGAAGACTCCGGCAGCGACCATGGTGGCCGCGTGGATGAGAGCGCTGACGGGAGTGGGGCCTTCCATCGCGTCCGGCAGCCAGACATGCAGTGGGAACTGGCCGGACTTTCCTGCTGCTCCGCAGAAGATGAGAATGCCGATGCCAGTGGATGCGGTGAGGCCAAGGATAGTGGTGTGCGAGACGAGCGCGTTGAGCGCGGAGGGCTCGAGGCAGCCGGCGCCGTGGTCATAGAAGAGCAGCGTACCGGTCTGGTGATAGAGCCAGGCAATGCCGAGGAACAGGCCGATGTCGCCGATGCGCGTGACGAGAAAAGCTTTTTTTGCGGCAGCCGCCGCGGCGGGGTTCGCGTACCAGAAGCCGATGAGGAGATAGGAGGTGAGGCCGACGATCTCCCAGCACATGAAGAGAAGCAGCAGGCTGTTGGCGATGATGACGCCGAGCATGGCTCCGGCGAAGAGGGCGAGGAAGCAGAAGAAGCGCGTGAAGTTTTCGTCGCGCTCCATGTAGCCGATGCTGTAAATGAAGATGAGCAGGCCGACGAAGGTGACCATTAGGAGCATAACGACAGTGAGCGGACTGAGGAGCCAGCCGATGCGAACCCAGTCGCTGCCGAATTGAAACCAATCGAGGTTGAAGGCTTCTTTGATATTGTTGCCGTGGCCGATGGAGAGCGTGTGCGTGAAGGCGACGACGGAGAGCAGAAACGAGACGGACATGGAGCCGATGGCGAGTGCGGTCGCGAGGCTGCCGTGAGGTCGCTTCGTGAGTGCGATGATGCCGGCTGCGAGTATGGGCAGCGCGGGGATCAGCCATAGGTTGGGAAGAATCCAGGTCATTCGTTTTAGGTACTCAGCCCTTCAGGGTGTTGATGTGGTCGAGGTCGATGGTCTTGTGGTGACGATAGACGGCGAGGATAATGCCGAGGCCTACGGCGGCTTCGGCGGCGGCGATGCTGATGGAAAAGATAGTGAAGAGGATTCCGGTGAGGGCTTCGGGATGCGGGCCGTAGCGCCAGAAGGCGATGAAGTTGAGGTTGGCGGCGTTTAGCATGAGCTCGATACCGATGAGGACGAGGATGGCGTTGCGGCGAGTGAGCGCGCCGGCGAGGCCGATGGAGAAGAGCAGCGCGGAGAGCAGAAGGTAGCCGGTGAGGGGGGTCACTTGCTGCTCCTGTTCTGTGGCATCGCGATGATGACTGCGCCGATCAGTGCGGCGGTGAGCAGCAGGCCCATGATTTCAAGCGGGAGAGCGAAGCTGTGCATGAGCGCGTCGCCGATTTGGTTGGTGGAGACGGCGGGTTGTGCGGACGTCGGCGTAGCGATGTTGCTCCGGATGATGGCCCAGGCAAGGACTGCGAATGTGGCTCCGGCGATGACGCAGCCGGTGATCCAGAAGGCGCTGAGCGCGGGCTGCGGGTGCGGGCCGGCGCTACGGGTCATCATGATGGCGAAGACGGCGAGGATGGCGATGGCACCGACGTAAACGAGGATCTGCGTGAAGCCGACGAATTGCGCGCCGAGAGAAAGATAGAGTAGGGCGAGGCCGACGAAGCCCAGTGTGAGTGCGAGGACGCAGTGGATGAGATTGCGCAGACCCATCGCGGCGGAGGCTCCGGCGATAGTGAGTGCGGCGAGGATGAAGAAAGTTGCGTGCATGTTGGTCGGCGAAACCTATTCGGCGAAACGGTAGGTGCGAATTTGGAGCTGTTTGCGCTGCTTGAGGTTGAGGCTTAGGAGGAAGCAGGGGATTGCGAGGATGGCGATACACACGAGCCAGCGCAGGATGTTGTGGGGCATCAGGTGCCAGACGGCGGCGTCGATGAGGTTAAGGAGAGACATGGGGAGCATGAACTTCCAGGCGAAACCCATGAGCTGGTCCATGCGCAGACGGGGAAACGTGCCGCGAACCCAGATAAAAGCCGCGATGAAGACGAGCAGCTTGAGGAAGAACCAGAGGTAAGACGGAATCCACGTGAGGAACGAGAAGGGTGCGGACCAGCCGCCGAGGAAGAGCGTGATGGCGAGGCCGGAGGTGGCGAACATGCCGAGGTATTCACCGAGAAAGAAGAGCGCGAATTTGAAGCCGGAGTATTCGATGTAATAGCCAGCGATGATTTCGGATTCGCCTTCGGGAAGGTCGAAGGGCGAACGGTTGGATTCGGCGGTGGCGGCGATCATGAAGAGGACGAAACCGCAGAAACCCCACGGCGTGAGGACGTACCAGTGCGGCAGAATACCGATGTAGCGTGTCTGCGCGTCGACGATGGCGACGGTGGAGAGCGTGCCCGTGGCCATGATGACGACGATAGAGGAAAGAACTAGCGGGATTTCGTAGCTAATCATCTGGGCCACGGCGCGCATGGCGCCGAGGAGCGAGTATTTGCTGTGACTGGACCACCCGGCCATGAAGACGGCGAGCTCCACCATGGAGCCGATAGCGAAAAAGAAAAGCACGCCCGCGCTGAGGTTCGCGATAACCATGTTGCGGCCGATGGGAAGCACCGCGTAAGCCAGGAATGCGGCCAGGACCAGGAGTAGCGGTGCGAGGAAGTGGACGACCTGGTCCGCTGTGCGGGGGATGACGTCCTCTTTCGTGAGCGATTTGATGCCGTCTGCAATGGGCTGCCAGAAACCGAAGGGGCCGACGCGGTTGGGACCATAACGGTTCTGCATGCGGCCCAGGCCTTTGCGCTCGAGGACGGTAGTGATAGCGAAAAGTAGAGGGAAGACGACGAGGACGGGTGCGACGGAAAGAATGGCGGAAGAGATGGGCTGGAAGGCGACAGGAACATGGCCCATGATCCATGCCTTCGATAGAACGAATATCTGGTCGATCGTTTGTGTAAGAGGCAGGTGCATCATTTTTCCGGAGCACCTCCGGTTGCTGACGGCGCCGGTGGCGCTGGTGAGGCAGCAGGTTTTGGCGCCGCAGCCTTGGCTCGTGCCGCGGCGAGCGCGGCGTCGACGTCGGCGGCTTCGGTGGGATGGACCTGGTGGTAGTACTCATTGGACTTTGCGAGGCGCTCTTTGGTCCAAAGAAGATCGCTGAAGCGACCCGTGGCGCTGGCTTCGAAGTCATTGTCCATCTTGATGGCGTCGAAGGGGCAGACTTCGACGCAGATCTGGCAACTCATGCAGACAGAGACATCAATGTTGAAGCGAGTCGGATAGAACTGTGGTTTGCCGACGGCGTCAGGCTTTTTGTCGGTACTCTTCTCGATGAAGATGCACTTCGGCGGACACTCTTTTTCGCAGATAAGACAGGAGACGCAACGGAGGCCGGCCTGCGGGTCAGTGCCGTCGTAAACGAGAAAAGGGAAGTTGCGAGAGGCTTCGATGCGCGGGGCGCGCTCCTCGGGGAACTGGATGGTGGTAAGGCGATCTTTATCGACATAGCTGCCGAAAAAGTTTCGGGCTGTCTCTGCTAGTCCTTTTAGGAGGCCATTCCCAAGCATCTATCTGTTTTCCCTGCGAAAAAAATAGTGCAATATTGCGCGATCTAACTCTACTCCAATTGAGTGTGTCCAGCGATACTTTTTAGCGATCTACCTCACCCATGACGATATCGATGCTGCCAAGAATGATGACTACGTCGGCTACGTTGCGGCCAAGGCACATGTCCTCAAGGACGGTGAGGTTGATGAGACTAGGGGGGCGGACGCGGTAGCGGTAGGGGTTGGGTGTGCCATCGCTGATGAGATAAAAGCCCAGTTCTCCCTTGGGGGCTTCGATGCGACCGTAGGCTTCGCCGGGTTTGGGGCGGAAGTTGCGGACCTTGGTTTTGGGGTCGGTAAAGGGGCCTTCGGGGAGATCGCGCATCGCTTGCTCGAGAATTTTGATCGATTCGCGCATTTCCAGCAGACGAAGCATGTAGCGGTCGTAGACATCCCCGTGATCGCCCAGCGGGATGCGGAAGCTGAAGCGATCGTAGATGCCGTACTTGTCTACCTTGCGGAGGTCGTAGTTAACGCCGCAGGCGCGGAGAACGGGGCCGGTGATCCCGGCGTTGATCGCCAGTTCTCTAGAAAGAACGCCGACACCCTGTGTGCGGGCCATGATGATTTCATTGCTAACGAGAAGAGTTTCGTACTCGTCGAGGAAGCGGGGAAAGGCCGCGACGACCTGCTTCGCTTGTTCGAGCCAGCCGGCGGGAAGGTCGACGCGGCAGCCGCCGAAACGCATGTAGTTGCACATCATGCGCGCGCCGGTGAGAGCTTCAAAGAGGTCGAGGATCTTTTCCCGCTCGCGGAAGGCGTACATAAGCGGCGTGCCGCTGGCGCCCATGTCCTGCATGAGGAAGCCGACGAGTGAAGCGTGGTTTTGCAGGCGGGTGAGCTCGGCGGTGATGATGCGAAGGTATTGTGCGCGCTCTGGGACCTGAATGCCCGCGAGGGTCTCCACTGCGAGTGCATAGGCCCAGTTGTTGGTGAGCGAGCAGAAGTAGTCGAGGCGATCGGTGTAGGGCATGGAGCCGAGGTAAGTTTCATCCTCGGCGATTTTTTCGTGATTGCGATGGAGGTAGCCGAAGATGGGTTTGAGTTTGACTACGGTTTCACCGTCGAGCACGACATCCATGCGGAAGACGCCATGTGTGGACGGGTGCTGGGGACCCATGGAGACTTCAAGGAGCTGCGAATCGCCATCGGCGGATGGCGTGAGGTGCGCGGCGGAAGGGAACTCGGCGAGAGCGCTCATGCCGTGCCTCCTTGGTGCTGCATGGTTTTGAGGAGGACCTTGTCGTGCGCAGTGGGCTCGTACTCGTAGTCGTCCGGTTCGACGTAATCGCGGCGCATGGGGAAGTCAGTAAACTCGTCCCACATGAGAAGGCGGCGAAGATCGGGATGGCCGTCGAAGATGACGCCGAAGAGGTCGAAAACTTCGCGCTCCTGAAAGTCGACGCTGCGCCATACAGAGATGAGTGAAGGCAGATGGACACGTGTGGAGCGATCCTGCGTGCGCATACGCAGGATGACCGGACCGTGTTTCAGCTCCATGGAATAAAGGTGATAGACGACCTCGAGATGCCCGGTGGCCAGCGCTTCGGCGTTTTCGACGTCTTCTTCTATGGCGTCGCCGGTTTCCTTGGCTTTGCTGGGTGCGGGAGTGGGCGCGGGCCAGTCGATGCCGGTGACGTTGGAGCAATAATCGAAGCGGAGATGCGGAGCATCGCGGAGGAATATGGCAATAGCGAGCGCGTGCTCTGAGTCGATGAGCAACGAGTGCTGCGCGGAAGGGCTGGGGTTGGAAATAATCTCCAGTCGGCAGCCAGGGACATTCGCTTCTATTTCGGGTTTAAGCGATTCCAGATTCATCGTTATCAGCCAGGGAGATGTTGATGAGCGGTGGATGCCACACGGCAGGATTTTTTGACGGTTCCAGATCATGCTCCCCGAATTTGGGAATCAGAAATTCACTGGGCTCGGCGGCGTTGAGATGGCGGGGACGATCGTCGCCGGTCAATGGCTGACCATCGATTTTCTTTTGCAGTTCGATGAAGCCTTCGAGAAGAGCTTCGGGACGGGGCGGGCAGCCGGGAATGTAAATGTCGACGGGGATGTAGCGATCGATGCCCTTGAGGACGTTGTATCCCTGTTTGAAGGGGCCTCCGGAGATGGCGCAGGCACCCATGGAAATAACGTACTTGGGCTCGGGCATCTGGTTATAGAGGCGGACGATTTGCGGCGCCATCTTTTTGGTGATGGTGCCGGAGACGATCATGAGGTCAGCCTGGCGGGGAGAAGGGCGAAAGACTTCCGCGCCGAAGCGGGCGAGGTCGTAGCGTGCCATGGTGGTGGCAATCATTTCGATGGCACAGCAGGCGAGGCCAAAGTTCAACGGCCAGAGCGAGCTTCTGCGGCTCCAGTTGTAGAGTTCCTGCATGGTGGTGGCGATGACGCCCTGGCGGCCTAGCTCGTGTTTGAGTGCTTCATCCATGGAAGGGCTTTCGAGAGTTCGATCTTATGACCAGGTGAGGACGTTCTTTTGCCAGGCCCAGGCAAGACCTTCGATCAACAGCAAGAGGAAGGCGAGCATGGAGAGACACTCGCCCATGCCGAAGTGAGTGAAGGCTGTGGCGAAGGGCAGGAGGAAGACGACTTCGACATCGAAGACGAGAAATATGATGGCGTAAAGGTAATATCCCGGGTTGAACTGGACCCAGGCATCGCCCTTGGCTTCAAGGCCGCACTCGTAGACTGCGTTTTTGGATTGGCCGGGCTTGGCTGGAGAAAACTTTTTGGCCCAGAGCCATGCCAGCGCAAGCGGGGCAACCGCAAACCCGAGAGCCCCAATGAGCAGAACAAAAATCGGCAGGTAGGAGTCGTTCGCCATGTCTTCAAAATCACGGTAGCAGATTTGGGCGATAGCCGCACGGCGCTTGTTGACGCATTGCCACCAATTTTGCTGGCTGATATGTCTCGCGCCTGATCTGAAGTCGAGTCTGAAGTTGAATTTAGTGATGGGGCGGGACCCAGTTTGAGGCCGGTATCTGGCATGGAATGGAGAGCAGAAAGAATCGAAGACGGAGTTCCCGTAGTCTGCTTTTGGGGCAGCAACTATGAAATTGCCCAATCGTATGACTGTGTCTCGCTAGAGCTTGTCATGATTTTGGGCAGGTCCCATGAAAATGGGACATGTCACAATTAATCGCTTTGGGATTACGGTGTTCGGAGGTTTCTGATGCGTTCGTTGGCTCGCTATGTTGCTTTGTTGATCTTTCTTCTGGCTTCGGTAGCGAGAGCTGCGGAGACTGAAACCCAGTACCTATCCGGTCTGGGCAAGGACGATCCCGTCAAGTGGGAGTTCAAGTGCGACAAGGGGCAAAACGCCGACAAATGGTCGACTATCGGTGTCCCCTCCAACTGGGAACTGCAAGGCTTCGGGATCTACACCTATGGCCGGATTACTCCAGCAGGGGGGTGGCCTCGCGTTCATGGTATCTACAAGCGCACCTTTACCACGCCTGTGGTCTGGCGAGATAAAACCATTTTCGTCAAGTTTGAAGGTGTTATGACCGATGCCCGGGTCACCATCAACGGTCAATCGGCCGGTCCCATGCACCAGGGCGGCTATTACGCCTTCAAGTACGACATCACGAGTCTCCTTAGGCCCGCGGGTCAGCAGAATGAGATCCAGGTGGACGTCGACGATGATTCGATGAACGAGTCCGTCAATCACGCCGAGCGTCGCGGCGATTTCTGGAACTACGCCGGCATCTTCCGTCCGGTTTATCTCGAGGCTGTCCCCAAGACATTTGTCGATCACGTGGCCATCAACGCGACCGCTGCGGGCTCCCTGGATGTCGATGTTGCGCTCTCCGATACGCGGCCTGCCGCCCCGAGCAGCCCTACAGCCTCCGTGGAGATGCGGGTGCTCGACATAGACGGCAGGCCTGTTGGCGATCCTGTAACAGCGAAGGCTGTCACCCTCAATGGAGAAACCCACCTTGCCGGAAAGATTTTCAATCTGCGACTCTGGACTGCTGAGACGCCGAATCTTTACCAGCTCGAAGTGCGACTGAAATTAGGCGATACCGTCGTGCATACAGTGCGTCAGAAGTTCGGATTTCGCACCATTGAACTCCGCCCAGGGCTAGGCCTGTTTGTGAACGGCAATCGCGTCTTCCTGAAGGGTGTCGCCCGTCACTCATTCTGGCCCGATTCCGGCCGGACTCTGTCCGAGCAGATCTCCAGAGACGACGTCAACCTCATCAAAGAAATGAACGGCAACGCAGTTCGTTCCAGCCACTATCCGCCGGACCGCCACTTCCTCGATGCCTGTGACGAACTTGGCCTATACGTACTCGATGAACTCGCCGGCTGGCAGGCGCATTACGACACTGATATCGGCAAGAAGCTGGTCAAGGAGATGTTGGAGCATGACGTAAATCACCCTTCGATCCTCTTCTGGGACAACGGCAACGAAGGTGGGTTCAACTTCGATCTTGATGGTGAGTACTCAAAGTACGACCCGGAGAAACGTGTAGTTCTGCACCCTTGGGCGGCCTACCCCTCGGGTATCGTCGATACCAAACACTATCCAAACTATGAGCTGCTGCAGCAAAAGCTCGCCAATGATCCTGTCTTTTTCCCAACGGAGATGCTGCACGGCCTCTATGACGGAGGTGCCGGAGCGGGGCTGAGTGACTATTGGGATGCCATTCTCAAGAGTAAGGCTGGGGCCGGTGGATTCATCTGGTCGTTCGTGGACGAAGATGTGAAACGCGTGGACAAGGGCGGCATTCTCGACTCCGCCGGCAACCAAGCCCCCGATGGCATTGTCGGCCCATATCGCGAACGGGAAGCAAGCTTCTACACCGTCAAACAGCTTTGGTCGCCCATTATTGTGACGCCGCCTGACGGCACTTCACACTCCTTCACCGTAACAAACCGTTACGCCTTCACCAATGCCGACCAATGCACCTTCGAATGGCAGACGATCGCCTTTCGCCAACCCAATGACACAGCTTCCGGTTCGGTAGTGCTGGCATCGCGGACCGATCACGGCCGTTCGCTGGCGCCGGGCTCGTCGGCAAGTTGGGACGATTGGGGACCGCCTGCTCCAGCCTCCGGTCGCAGTACAAAGAGAACACCCGATGCCACTCGACTTCTTATTAGGGACGCCACGGGCCGCGTGATTCAGACCTATGTCTGGCCTAACGACAGTCTCGAGAGCCGATTGGACCAACTAGAGCATTCCGTTGGAGGAGCAAAGCCGACTGCCGCCGAATCCGGTGACACGATTACTGCGACTGCGGGTGACCTGTCCCTACGAATAAGCAAGACCAGCGGCCTATTAATCTCAGCCTCTCGGCATGGCAAGTCCTTTTCCCTTGCCAGCGGCCCTCGCGTCGTGGCGATGAGCCCAAGGAGCGCTCCTTCTCGCAAGCAAGATCCGCCAACTCCACCACCTGCCCTTGCTCCGGAGTCCAGGCTCAGGTCTATAAGCCATGAAACTGACGGCAACGACCTGATCATCTCCGCCGCGTTCGACGGACCGATGAAATCGCTCACCTACCGTCTCAAACCCAATGGCTGGTTGTCCATCGACTATGTCTATGACATGAGTGGCGCCGAGGAATACTTCGGCATCGGATTCGACTATCCCGAAGCTGACGTCAAAGGCATGCGATTCCTTGGTGATGGGCCTGCCCCGGTCTATCAGAATCGCCTCGCCGGCGGCACTCTTGATGTTTGGAACAGGCCGTATAACAACACCATGGTCGGAGATCCAGACGATCTGAAACCTGGAGAGCACTTCGACTATCCGATCTTCAAGGGGTTCTACGCCGGTGTGCGTTGGGTGCAGTTCAATACCTCGGAAGGCCCGATTACCGTGAGGGTAGGCCAACAGCGCGACTCTCCAATCTACGTGCAGGTCTTTACTCCGAAGACCGCGCCTGCAAATCTGCTAGGACAAGTTGCCGTGCCGTTCCCCAATGCCGGAGTTTCCTTTCTTCATGGCATCCCAGCAATTGGCAACAAGTTTGGAGGGCCGCAATCCATGGGTCCTTCAGGGCAGGCAGCGATAGCGAAAGGCGAGTACAAGGGAAACGTCAGTCTGTATTTTGGAAAGTTGCTGGCACGGTAAGACTACGTGTTTCTACATGAGTACTTTCCCCTATACCGTCTTGGCTCAATCGAGTTCGACACCCCAACACGCTGCGCATCATCGGAGCTGTTCATAATCCGTAGGGGGTCTCAAGAGTACGACGAAGTACTACAGGTGGCTCAAGATCTCTCCGTGTGGCGACGGCATTCGCGCCATCTGCGGGGTGTAGATGCTCTTTTCGTCGCGAGCTCGGGAACCACGGTGGGATTACACATGTAGCTAAAAACGACATCAGATCCGGTCTCTAACTCCGAATGTTCTTTGCCGGCATAGCAGAAGACATTCTTGTCGTGTGAGAGACCGGGCTGCATCTCTGGCATTTTGTACAGGACCTGTCCCTCGGTCCACGGCCCGGTCAGTTGCGGCGCGGGAGAGAGCAAGCCTCGATGAAGTGCTAACTAGCCACCGATTGCCGACTTAGATTGGACAGCTTTGATCTATCACAAAGCCCGGCATTCAAAAATTATTTTGCGTATGCATGCTGAGCCAAATTATTCCGCATATCTGAAAATAAAGAACGGCCATTGCTTGGTTCATGGCGCAAACATAGTTCTTTTGAACCAAAAAAAATCAGTTCAATCACCCCATTGACGGTCGCACCTGTCACGCCTACATTTCTCATGGTCAACGAAAGAGTTATTTCCGAGAGACGTACTTAACTGCGACCTCGTAATTATCGAAGCACCCCCACAATTAGCCGCATAGGGCTTCCAATATAGAGCCGCATAAGCCAGTTCAGGCTCAATTATAAGAGCCCTTTGTGTGTGGTGCGGAGGATGGCTTCAGTATCGAGGCTGCGATACCTAACACCAAGCGAAGGAGCCAGGTAAAAGCTTATGAGAATCAAGTCACAATCGGTGTACGGAAAAATCTTATTCAGGATAGTGCTTATCGCTGTCCTGGCCATCAGTTTGGCTAATGTTTGCTCGGCACAAGCAAGATCGAATGGTCCGTGCGACATCTATGCAGGGGCCACACCTTGTGTTGCTGCATTCAGCACAACCAGAGCGTTATATGCATCCTATACGGGTTCGCTATATCAGGTGACACGTCAATCAGACAACACCACGAGTAATATCGGAATTCTTTCCGATGGCTATGCGAATGCTGCTGCACAAGACAGTTTCTGCGCCAACACCATTTGTACGATCACCGAAGTTTACGATCAGTCCTCCAACCATAACAACCTTACCCTCGCGCCTCCGGGTGGTGCGGCGAGCGGTTCCGGGCCGGGTGGCCAGGATCTCCCTGTATTTGCAGCTACATTGCCGGTGACTGCAGGTGGGCATAAGGTATACGGAATGTACTTTCAATCGGGTATGGGATATCGCAACGATGCGACCACGGGCATTGCGGTAAATGGTCAGCCTGAGGGGGTATACATGGTGAGCTCGGGCGCTCATCTCAATGGTGGATGCTGCTTCGACTTTGGCAATGCTGAGACGAACAACCGTGATAATAATGCCGGCCACATGGATGCGATCAACATTATCTGTTCTGGCAATCCATGCTCTCCAGTTGCAGGACTCGATATGGAGAATGGCATTTATGGCAATTTGGCGGTAACCGACGGGACTCCGTTTATGACTGCGATGGGCTCAAACGATGGGCAGCATAACTACACCATCTACCAGGGCAACGCTCAATCGGGCAGCCTTACGACTACCGGTTCGGTAGCTCTTCCAAGTGGGTACGCGCCGATGCAGCAGGAGGGAGCCATCATTCTTGGTATTGGCGGGGATAACAGCGACACGACAATAGGGTCCTTCTTCGAAGGCGTCATGACGTCGGGTGTTCCCTCCAGTACGACAATGAATTCTGTTCAGGCTAATATCGTCTCGGCCGGCTATGCGGGTATGCTCCCTTATCATGACGGATTTGGAAGTGGTTCTGCATCGGGATGGGCCACGTATAACGGCAACTGGTCCGTGTCTGGAGGTTCATACGTAAACAGTACAGTCGACAACAACGGTGACAAGGCCGTTACCGGCTCGTCGACGTGGGATAACTACACCCTGCAGGGGGATGTGCAGATTACGACCAGCGGAGGCGATGCTGGGTTGAACTTCCGTGTGACCAATCCGGCGGCGGGGCTCGACTCCTTAGATGGCTACTATGTGGGCGTAGACGCGACTAGTGGCATTTTAGTTCTCGGTCGTGAAAGCTATGGTTGGACGGCACTACAGACAGCGGCAATGCCCGGTGGCGTATCAACGAATACGTGGTATCACCTCACCGCGCAAGCTGTGGGCTGTACTCTCACTGTTTCTGCTCAACCGGTAGGATCGACTACAGTGACTGGATTCACCTACACCGATACCGGATGTACATACACGGCTGGTGCGGTTGGAGTTCGCAGTCATCTTACATCGGCAGCCTGGCGCAATATCAACGTGACCTTAGGAGGGAGTTCCACGTTACCTTACTATGCTCCGTTTGCGGCCGGTACAGGGCCGGCAGGCTGGACAACCTATGACGGGACCTGGGCGCTATCCGGCGAAGACTACATCAATTCGGCAACTGATACGAACGGTGACAAATCAATCGGCGGGCCCACTTTTAGCAATTTCACGATAACCGGCGATCTCGATCTGACAACCAGCGGTGGAGATGCGGGCTTCCTGGTCCGTGCGACGAATCCGGCCGTTGGTACTGATTCTGTGGATGCCTACTATTTAGGAATCGACAGCTCGGGATATATCGAGATTGGGAAAGAGAGCTATGGTTGGACTCAGCTAGCAGCCGCTCCTCTTCATTCTGCGCCTGCTAATACCTGGATTCATCTCACGGCACAGATTGTTGGCTGCCAGATCAGGTTAACTGCACAACCTATAAACTCTTCGACCCCGATCAATGATGTTGCTGTGACAGATTGCAGCTTTTCCTCAGGACAAACTGGAGTACGAACATATGGCACATCTGCCCAGTGGAGATATGTCAGCGTAACTCCGAATTAAGAGAAGTATCAATAGTCTTTATGCGGTATGCAGGGTAGAAGGGCATCTTGAGTGAAGTGAAAGATGCTTTTCTACCCTGCAGTTCGTCTTGGGGGAAGCGTTACACGTAGGTTAGTTCGCGGTTGTTCTGACTGAGTCCATAGTTATCGCCGTTCACCTTCAGGAGATATCCATGGGGGGGCGAGTTGCACGTATAGTGCTGGCTGAGCATTTCGAAGCGTAGCTTGATACCGGTCTTCTAATCAAACTCAAAAAGATCCGGAGGTGGGCTGCTTTTACTCCGCCTTGGTGGTTTAGCTCTGCACCAAAATGTATTGATGCATTTGAACCAATACATTTTGGTTCATAAGACATCTTGCGGGTGGTGTATCGGAACATATAGCGTCCGTGTTGGAAAAATAACAAAATTCGAGGTGAACTCAAGTCTGCGGTTTAGTCTCTGCCGGTGAGACTTGTGTCCTCGAAGACCATGATCTCTATTGAATCAACAGGTACTGCGTAGCCATCGCAGTAGAGTTTGACCGGCCATTGGTATGAAGCATTTCAGGAGGCAGCACGATGAAGAAGTTGAGCAGGATGATCGGGATACTGGTTGGGATCTGCATGATCCTGGCTTCAGGAGGTTTCTTCTTCCCGTCTTATGTAGCCCTTGCACAATCGGTGCGCGGATCTCTGTCAGGTAGCGTTCTGGACCAATCGGGAGCGGCCATTCCGGGAGCTAAGATCACCGTCCGCGACCCCAATACAGGCGTAACGCGAGCCACGGTTTCGAGCGCCGAAGGTTCCTATCGCCTTCCCGAGCTGAATCTGGGCTCCTATGATGTCACGGCATCAGCCACTGGCTTTTCGACGCTCGTCCAGCATGGGGTACAGATCACGATCGGAGATGTGTCCGCCCTGAATCTGACGCTTAAGGCGGGCAGCAGCGATACGACGATCAATGTGGATGCTTCCGCGCCGAACGTTGAGACGCAATCATCTGACGTTAGTGGAACCATACAGTTCCGGCAAATCATAGACCTGCCACTTGCACTGGGTGGAGTCGGCGCTTTTCGCTCCCCGGAAGCTTTTGAATTCTTGTTGCCCGGGACAACGGGCCCTGGGTCGGGGAACAGCTTCAACGGCATTTATACGTTGAAGATCGCGGGTGGACAGTCGTTTGCCAACGAAGACCTGCTCGATGGAGCAAGCCAGACGAGAAGTGAAAATGGTTCCTCGTTCGATGAAGAGTCGCCATCCGTGGAAGCAATTCAGGAATTCAAGATTACGACCGGCATTCCCGCGGCGGAGTATGGGCGGAACACCGGTGGCATCGAGAGCTTCGTGACAAAGGGAGGCACGAATAACTATCACGGTACAATCTTCGACATCTTCAGGAATGAAGCGCTCGATGCAAACACCTGGTTCAATAATGGAAATCTAGCCTTGAACTGCGCGGGCTCGAACAATACTCCTCAGTGCGCCAGCCTTTATAGGAGGCCAGACGACAAGCAGAATGATTATGGAGGAACACTAGGTGGCCCCGTAAGTATTCCGCACGTCTTCAGTGGTACCGATAAGCTCTTCTTCTTTTTCGCTTGGGAGCAACTCAAGCGGAGAGTTGGGGGAACGCAGATCAGCAGCGTGCCGACTCTTGCCGAGCGGGGAGGGGATTTTACAGATCTTTACAATCCGGCGGCACCGCCTGCCACTGGCAGCACGGCTATTAATCCTTGTGATGGCCTGCCAGTTTATCCCGGTGAGATATTCGACCCTTCGACACAACGGATTGTGAATGGAACACCCTGCCGGTCCGCCTTCAAGGGAAACGTGATTCCGCAGCAGAGCTTCAGTGCGGTAGGGAAGAACATCCTCAATTACATTCCTGCTCCCACAACGTCTGGTCTTTATAACAACTACTTTTATGCCAGTTCGATCCCGATTACGAACACCACGTACACCGTTCGCATCGATGCCAGCCCCTCACCCCGGCACAAAATTTTCGTGTCTTACTCGACACGTGACAACCTCCGCACCTGCTGCGCAACGCCCCTTCTTCCTTATCCTGAAGATTCGGGTACCTGGCAGCAGAACTTCGAGACTCATCTTGGCCGCGCTGGCTGGGACTTCATCATTACGCCCAACGTTTTGAACCACTTCAATTTCGGGTATAACCACACGAACAGCTCCAACTTTGCCTATCCGACCTTTAACAACATCAATTACACGCAGCAGCTTGGAATTTCCAATGCACCTTTTTCCAAAAACTTTCCAGGTGTCAATTTCGACTCTCGGGATCAATACCGCAACTTGGGCAATTCGTTGAACAATGATTGGGTTGACAGCGGGTTCCGTTTCAATGACAGCGTAAGCATCGCCAAGGGACGTAACAACTTTAAGTTCGGAGGAGATTTCCGTATTCAGTAGTTTTCACCGCTGTCCTATCCAACATCTACCCTGACCTACGATCGCGCGCAGACGGCATCGGACCCCTCGAATTCGGAGCTTGACGGTAACAGCCTGGCAAGTCTTCTTCTCGGTCAGGTCTCAAACGGCAACTTTGGTGCAGGAGTGAACTCGACGCAGCCTCGATGGACATCGTTTTACTATGCGTTATTTGCTCAGGACGACTTAAAGGTTAGCGACAAATTGACCTTGAATCTGGGCATCCGCTGGGATGTGGATGTCCCTCGCACGGAAGCACACAATAACACGTCCAATTTCAGCCCTACAGCGATCGATCCAGAGTACGGCATCCCAGGAGCTCTCGTCTTCGGTACAACGTACAAAGGAGATACTCGTTGGGCTGACACCTACTACAAGGATATTGCACCTCGAGTCGGATTCGCGTTTACTCCGTATCCAAATGGATTGACCGTATTTCGCGGTGGGGCGGCTATTGTCTATGGTCCGCTGCTGTATGCCGATGACGGCAATGGCATGAATGCTGGTTACAAGATTCAACCTGTGTTTACAAGCAGTGATGGCTTTTCGCCATCGTTCTTGAGTGATAAGGGTTTCCCTGCCTATGCCCAACCGCCCAATCTGGACCCAGGCATCTTCAATGGTCAACCCCTGAGCGACAATTACATCAAGTCCTCATTCGGCAAACCTGCAGAACTCTTTGAGTGGAGCCTCCAGCTTCAGCAACAGCTTGCGCAGGACCTCATCCTCGAAGTCGGCTATCTGGGCAACAAGGCGCAGAACCTTCGTTCGACTCTGCAGAACATTAACAATATTCCTTTGAGTGCGTTCAGCCTGGGCAATGAACTGAATGCCGGTGTAGCAGGGAACACCGTGGGAGTGGCTGCCCCATTTCCAGGGTTCTTCTCCTTGTGGGGTGCAGGAGCGCCAATTAACCACGCTCTTCGTCCTTTCGCTCAGTATTCCGCGATTGACTCAGGCTGCTGCCTCCAGAACGTAGGTATGTCGACCTACAATGCGCTGCTTGTATCTCTTAGCCGACGCTTCCGCAATGGATTCTCTTTGCAGGCCTCCTACACCTGGGAGAAGAATCTGACGGATGCCGAAAGCGCGGTTCCGGGCGTAGTCCCAACGAACATACAGAATCCGACCAATCTTCACCAGGAAAAGGCTCTCGCCGCAGAAGACCTGCCACAAACCGTTGTGCTAGCCCCGCTGTATCAATTGCCCTTTGGTAAAGGAAAGGCATACCTGACTCACGGACTGTCGAACTACCTTGCTGGAGGTTGGGAGGTCGGTACGGTTCAGCGTTATGAGTCAGGACAAACCGTCGAATTCTGCTGCGCAACCTCAATTCCCGGTTGGGATAACGACATACGTTACAATCGCAATCCAGCGCAATCTCTTGCGAGCGCGGCCTACCGTTCAGGTCATCTCAACCCATTCATCCCGGGACAGAATAGCTACTTCAACCCTGCCGCCTTTATTGATCCCAACAGCACCGCGGTCCGGGGTACCGGAGCCTATACCTTTGGCAACATGCCACGGAATACGGGAGAGGTGAGAAGTCAGAAATTTTTCAACGAAGACGTGAGCCTATCGAAGACCACGCCAATCCGTGACGGTGTCACTTTTGTGTTCAAGGGAGAGTTGCTGAATGTACTCAATCGCCACCAGTTTGCGGTGCCTGATACAAATCCAACGGACTCTTCTTTTGGTGTGCCGACCTCAACCGTTGCTCTCCCAAGGAACGTGCAGTTCACGGCTCGTGTCAGCTTCTGATGATGCTGGAGAGCCGAGCCAGGCCGTTATGTCTGCCTGGCTCGGTTCTTCTTCGACCTTCCAGGAACCAGATGGTACGCTGTTGTCCCTATGGGATGGCATCGATCCTCGGTTTATCGATTCCCGTTCTATGTATGAAAGAAAATCATTGAAGATGAAGATCCTCGGTAAATCGGCTGCAAAGCTTATCAAGTTTTCTACGTTGCTTTGTTTTGTGGCAACAGCGGCATCCCTCGCCTGGTCTCAGATGTCGGAGTCTTCGCTTGGGGTTCAGGGCAGGGCCATCGTGATTCGAGTCAGGCGATCCGACACGCGACAAGATATAGCACCGACTCTGTTTGGAAGTTTTCTGGAGCCGATTGGCCACTCTACATACGGTGGGCTTTGGGCCAATGTCGTGGAGAACCCCTCCTTTGAAGAAGGGCTCTGGTCCGCGGAGAATCTTGAGGCACTGTGGAATTCTCATCCTGAACTTCGCGCGGCGTCGTCACTCGGCTTGCCAACCCCATGGGAGCCGCTCTATCCAGCCGAAGGCAGTCGTTACGCTCCCGTGCGAGGAGATGCGGCGAATTCCGCACAATCCATTCTCCTGATGTCGCTTCCGGACAAGGAGGTGGGCATGCTGCAACAGGTCTACCTTCCTATCCAGCGCGAGCTGAAGTATAGCGGCAGCCTGTGGTTGAAGCATGTCAATGGAGACGATAAGGTAAAGCTCTCTTTGCGCCGCCACGCACATCCGGAGGAAGTGCTTGCTGCGAGTGTAGTACAGGCCCCATCCGATGCTTGGACGAAGTACACCTTTCGCCTCGAGTTGAAATCCGTCCAAGTGGCACCCCTTGAACCTGTAGACCTGGTGATCTCTCTCGAGGGCGATGCTCGTGTGCTCGTGGACAACATCGCCTTGAATCCTGAAGACGCGGTGGATGGCATGGACCCAGAAGTTCTGACGTTGGCACGGGAACTTCATTCCCCAGTGGTTCGCTTCGGAGGCAACTTCACCTCCGCATATAACTGGCATGATGGCGTGGGGCCACTGGACACCCGCGTTAGTAAATTGAATCTGGCCTGGGGCATACCGGAGTACAACACCTTCGGCACAGTCGAATTCCTTCGCTTCTGCGAGCTCATCCAGGCAAAGCCGCAGATTGCACTGAACTTGGGTACAGGAACACCGCGCGAAGCGGCTGATTGGGTCAACTTCGTCAACGAGCACTGGGCCGATCATCGCGGAGGCCTAACCTGGGAACTGGGAAATGAACTTTGGGGTGACTATCAGGTGGGCTATCCTGCGGCGTCGCTCGCTGCTGCTACAACCCTTGCGAATAGCGATGCCGTCCGCAAGGTTGACCCGAACGCCCATCTGATTGCGACCGGTGGCGATGGAGGGCAGTTTCAGGAGTGGAACGCGCGGCAGCTTACCAACCCCGCTGATAGCTTCGATTATCTTTCCAGTCACTTCATCGTGAACGAAAATGTGCTTCTTCCCGAGGCTACAAACGAATTTCGCACGATGGCGATGCTCGCCGTCCCCTGGGGTCTGTCAGAGCGAATTCATGCAATGAAGCAACAGGCTATAGAAGCTCACCGGCCTAAGGTGCAGTTTGCCTTTACCGAGTGGCTGATGATTACCAACAACTCGCACACGGTACCGAACTACAACAATATGGGAGGCGCCCTCTTTGCCGGTGGGTTCCTGAATGCGATGATCCGTAACTCGGATGCGGTGTCGATCGCCAATATGACGGGAATTCTAGAGTTTGGTGGGATATGGAAGAAGCGGGGGCAGGTGTATGCCTCGCCAGCCTATTGGGTGCTGCGTACCTATGCAAAGGCAAAGCCCCGCACCCTGCTCAGGGTCGACTCCACTTCGCCAACCTTCGCTATCTCGAAGGGAGTTACTCAGCTGCCAGAGATTGCGGATGCACCGTATCTCGATGTCGTGGCGGCCTTATCCGATGATGGAAGCAAGCTGTTGCTGTTGTGCGTCAATCGCCATATCACACGTCCCGAATCCGCCATCATCGACCTTAGTGCCTTTGGAGTAGATAGTGGGCCCACTCAGGTGACGACCATCGCCGGCGACGGCGTCCTTGACGAGAACGACGAATATAACCCGGACCGTGTGACTGCTGTGACGCATGCCGAGAGATTCACCGCCAAACAGTCCTACACCTTCCCGAATGCCAGCGTAACGGTCATAGAAATTCCACTCAAGAATTGAGACCTGCCGCCAAGGTGAAGGGTTCACATGGCGGACTCAAGGAAGAGTGAGATAAAACAGGGAACTCTAATCTTCGGGCTCTATCTGGATCGCGTTAATGAGTGGATAGTTCGTGTCCGGTGCGAAAGATAGTTCCAGCATGCCGTGAGAGGTAGGTTTTATATGATCAAATGTTACGACAACCATGCCGTTCTTCTGATCTCTTGCAATGTCGAAGTTTTTTAGTAAGGTCACACCGTTGCAGTAGACATCAAAGACTCGACTCCCCACGCCGCCTGGGCCACCATTGTTTTTGCCAAACCAACCCTCGGAAAAATACAACCTAACTTTATATTCTTTGCCCACAACAACGGGAATGAGATAGCGAAAATGTCCATATCGCTCCCATTCGAAGAGTTTCGAGTTCGCGGCCTTGGGTAGATTATCTGAATGAAATGCCCGCCTGCCCCCTTGGAAGAAACGTTCTGGAAGCCAGGTGTTCCCCTGGTCATCGTGAAATATTGCGGGACCGGCAAGCATCCGCAACGGAAGTCCACCGTCAGACTTGGACGGCGCGATCTCAGCCGTGTTAACAAACGAGCCATCTGAAGTAAAGTCCAAATGGATGGTGCCGTCATTCATAGGGTGGATTCCCGCATACACCTTGCCAACTACGACATCATCTCCGCCTGCTTCATCAACGATATCCAAGGCTGCAGTTGGTGCGTTGTTAATCGAAACATCTACCTGTCGCGCTGCTTCTTTATCTCCTGCGGTGTCGGCGAACAGTAGCTGAAGTTGATAGCTTCCCGGAGGGACGGGAATCCTGCATTGGAATTTACCCTCGCGCCCCTCTTGAAACAGCGCCGGATCGTCAGTGCCCTGTATTTCGCGATTCGGATGGGAAAAGGTTGAGCCGCCTTTGCAGTATTGGTCTGTAAGCCATGTTTGACCTGCAACATCCACATAGGGGTGCGAGGTTACGCCAAAACGGACACGGATGGATCGATCCTGCGCTGTTCCGACAGGTTCTGCAGGAATCGAATTGCCGGCAGCCTTTGCTGCGGACACAAGACTTTCCTGTGTCCCTGGTTGCTTGTGCCTTAAGAGATTGCTCCCCAGTAACAACAGAGCGGTTGCTCCGACAACAGCCAGGCATCCCCAGATTATTCTTCTGGGAAGACTTGTATGGGGTATACCCTCCAGAGGTTCCTCTAGCGCTGGTAAGGTCTCGCGAAGGGCTGCAGGTGGCATGCTTGTGGATCTTTTGCGCTCAAACTGCAGAACATATTTACCCGCTGGCAGCCGAATCTGTATGGGGTGGTCGGCACCTGTCGTGGCATAATACTGTTCCAGTTTTTTCCGCAATGTGTGAGCCGAGACGCGCACAATGGTATCTGATTGGGGATCGAACTGCTCCTGTCGATGCAGCGCTTGGACGGCAATACTATATTCCTTGATCTGTTCAGTGTTTCCGGCAAAGTGTTGTTCTGCCACAAACTCCAGGAACTTCCGCAAATTGGAAGCTTTGTCCAGAAGGCCCGACTGAAGCACGGCTTGAAGTTCCTGCCATTCTTCTTCCTGCGCAGCATTTATTGGGGGATTCGCCAAGACCATGTGGTAATGCTCCTCCAAGTGACAGCGGGGATCATTATAACGATCAAAAATGGACATGAGCGATTTCATTAACGTCATCGTTAACGTTGTTATTAACGAATTCACTGCGGATCAGAAGCGCCATAGCCATGTCTCTATGGCCCAAGCCTGGGGCGCGCCTAAGTGGAACATTCGTAAATATGTTACGGCAGGTTAAGACGGTGTTAAATGAAGCCGATGAATTGGCTCGCTAGAAGCTCTTGGATCTCGCCTTATCCGTGAATGAACGGCGACTCACTTGTCAGATGGGCACTCATTCCCACAGTGTCACAGCATTACATATGTCAGTCTTGCGAACGCCGCAAATCGAAGGTGTTGGCAAACGGAGCCTCATGTACCCCAAAAACCATTCCACCGAAGCTGTTCTTAGCCCTCGCTGCTCAACGCCTGCCAACCCGAAGCTCGATCCGGAGACTATCCAAAATAGATACCTGGAGGGTTGCCCTTGGGGCGTTGGCAGCTGTCGGTTGGTTATGACGACGCTCTCGGTTATCGGATTCGTGCTGGCCGCGCTGTTCGCAGGAGCGCGAACAGCCTCCGCACAGAACTCGACGATCTTTGGCCCCAACGTCTACGTTTTTACATCTGGCGATTCGGTGTCTTCGATTAATACGACTCTCAATACGCTGAATGCGAACACACAATTCAGCACCAATCGCTACGCAGTGCTTTTCGCTCCGGGTACGTATACCGGCGTTGAATCCGAGGTTGGATACTACGAATCCGTCGCTGGACTTGGGGAGACGCCTGGTGCTGTCACCATCAGCAATGGCTATCTGACCTCAAACCAGACGGACTCCAACGGCAATTTGACGACAAACTTCTGGCGCTCCATCGAGAACATGTCCATCACGCCGCCGTCCGGTGATTTGCTGCAGTGGGGAGTTTCGCAGGGAGCGGCCTTCCGACGCATGTATGTCGATGGCGCAATGGAACTTACGAATACATACTGCGGGGAGGCAAGTGGAGGATTCATCAGCGATACCGTAGTCACCGGAAATATCGGATCCTGCTCCCAGCAGCAGTGGTACACACGTAACAGCTCCATTGGGAGTTGGACGGGAAACCTTTGGAATATAGTCTTCTCCGGCGTCTCAGGCGCACCAACGCCAAACTATCCGACGGGTAATACCTACACCGTTCTTCCCACCACTCCAGTGAGCCGTGAAAAGCCCTTCCTCTATATGGATAGCAGCGGAAGCTACTGGGTGTTCTCGCCGACCCTGAGGACAAATTCGTCGGGCACAAGTTGGTCGGGCGGAGGACTTGGTCCCGGCAACTCTCTGCCCATCAGCACCTTTTATATCGCCACGCCTTCGAGCACTTTGGCGCAGATCAACGCCGCTCTGGCCTCAGGGCAGAACCTCATCCTAACTCCTGGCATTTATACCTATAGCGGATCCATCAGCGTGACCAACGCAAACACGGTGGTTCTGGGACTCGGCTACGCGAATCTCAGTCCGCAGACGGGAACGGCTGCAATCACTGTAGCTGATGTGAGTGGTGTGCAGATCGCCGGGCTGCTGATTGATGCGGGGCCGGTCAACTCACCGGTGCTCTTCCAGGTGGGCGTTGCAGGCGCATCGCGCATTAGCCACGCAAGCAATCCAACGTCGATCAGCGATGTGTTTTTCCGCATCGGTGGAGCTGTAACGGGAACGGCAACCGAAAGTATGGAAATCGATAGCGATAACGTCATCCTGGACAATATCTGGGCGTGGCGCGCAGACCACGGACAGGTTCCCGTCGGCTGGACGGTAAACGTGGGCATCAATGGATTGGTTGTAAACGGAGACTACGTCACAGCCTTGGGGCTGGCCGTCGAGCACTATGAGGGCGGCCAGGTCGTATGGAACGGTGAAGGTGGAGAAACCATCTTCTATCAGAGTGAAATGCCCTATGACGTTCCGAGCCAGAGCGCATGGATGGATGGCACTGTGGACGGTTACGCTTCCTACAATGTGTCGCCGACAGTCACGACCCACACTGCCTACGGCCTCGGTGTCTACTCCTACTTTGATCAGGGAGTACCCATCATTGCAAATAGCGGTATCGCCGTTCCAGTTGCCAGCGGCGTTACTGTGACCGACGCGGTGACGGTATTCCTTTCCGGAAGTGGCCAAATCACTTACACCATCGCTTCAGACAGCGGCACTGTCGATAATGCAGGCACGGTGGCGGAGTCTGGTTCCATTACCAGCTATGTTGCTTCCTACGGTGGTTCGAGCGGAGGTTGTACTGCAGTTCCTTCGCCGCCGACAGGTCTAACGGCATCGACGTCTTCTTCAAACGCTATTAATTTGAGCTGGACGGAAGCTAGCCCTCCGGCCAACTGCACCGCCAGTTCCTATAACGTCTACGCCAGCACCACCAGCGGGTTTACTCCGTCTTCGAGCAACCTGATCGCAAGTGGGTTGGCGAGCACCAGTTATTCCAGCACCGGCCTTGCGGCTTCTACAGCGTATTACTACGTCGTCGAAGCACTTGATGCAGACGGAACCTCGGCGGCATCGACGCAGGCTACCGCTACGACTCAAAGCAATAGTGGCAACTGCACCTCCGTCCCTTCTGCTCCGACCGGTCTAACGGCGACGGCGTCTTCCTCCAGCGCCATCGGTTTGATCTGGACGACAGATACACCACCGGCCAACTGCACTATCAGCTCGTACAGCGTCTACGGCAGTACCGTCAACGGATTCACCCCGTCTTCGAGCAACCTGATCGCTAGCGGGTTGACGAGCACGAGTTATTCCAACACCGGGCTGACCGCATCTACGACGTACTACTATGTCGTAAAAGCAATCGACGTGGACGGCACTTCGGCGGCATCGACGCAGTCCAGTGCAGAGACTTCGGCTGCGGCATCCGGGGCGGAGATCGCGGCCATCAACTCCGGCGGCCCTGCGGTAAGCAACTCGGGCGGAGGCGATGCCTCCTTTGTAGCGGATGAAGATTTTAGCGGTGGCGGCGCGGATATATCGGCGAATGCCATCGTCACTGCAGGTATAGCCAATGCCGCGCCAGAGGCCGTCTATCAGTCAGAGCGCGCTGGGGCGTTTACCTATATGATTCCGGGCCTGACGGCTGGCACCCAATACACGGTCCTGCTGCACTTTGCAGAATTCTATTGGACCGCGGCAGGGCAACGTGTCTTCAACGTTGCGATCAACGGCACAACCGTTCTCAGTAACTTCGACATCTATGCCACAGTTGGAGCGAACAAGGCATTGGTCGAGCAGTTCACTGCTACCGCCAACAGCAGCGGCCAGATCATCATCGCTTATACCAACGGCACGGCTGACCAACCCAAGTCCAGCGGTATCGAGGTCCGAGGCGGAAGCTCCAATGCTTGCAGCACGGTTCCTCCTGCGCCCGCTGGTCTCACGGCGACGGCGTCCTCTTCCAGCGCCATCGGTTTGAGTTGGACGGCAGATACCCCGCCGTCTAACTGCACCATCAGCTCGTATAGTGTCTACGGTAGCACCGTCAACGGATTCACCCCGTCGTCGAGCAACTTGATCGCGAGCGGGGTGGCGAGCACTGGTTACTCCATCACCGGCCTCACCGCTTCGACGAACTACTATTACGTCGTGGAAGCGGTCGATGCGGATGGAACCTCGGTGGCATCATCGCAGGTCGGCGCCGAAACGTTGGCGGCTACGTCATGCAATGTGGTTCCTTCTGCGCCAACTGGCCTTACGGCTACTGCGTCTTCCTCCAGCGCCATTGGTTTGAGCTGGACCGCAGATACACCACCGGCCGGTTGTACCATCAGCTCGTACAGCGTCTACGGCAGCACCACCGGTGGGTTTACTCCATCTTCGAGCAACCTGATTGCAAGTGGGCTAACGAGTGCTAACTACTCCAATACAGGTCTCGTTGCTTCAACATCCTATTACTACGTCGTACAAGCAGTTGATGCAGACGGAGCATCGCCAGCATCGACACAAACATCCGCTACTACGCTATCCTCCAGCACGGACTTCGTGGCCATCAACTCGGGTGGGCCGGCGGCCAGTAACTCGAGCGGTGGCGACGCTTCCTTCATTGCTGACGAAGACTATAGCGGCGGTGGCACAGACACGTCGGCCAACACCATTGTCACAGCGGGTGTCACCAACGCAGCACCGGAGGCGGTCTACCAGTCGGAGCGGGCGGGAACCTTCACATATACGATCTCTGGCCTGACTGCTGGCAGCGGACACTCAGTCTTATTGCACTTCGCAGAGTTCTATTGGACCGCAGCTGGGAAGCGTGTCTTCAACGTGGCGATCAATGGCACCACTGTACTTAGCAACTTCGACATCTACGCGACTGTAGGTGTAAACCACGCGCTGGTCGAGCAATTCACGGCTACCGCTAACAGTAGTGGCGAAATAGTCATTGCCTATACCAACGGCACAGCAGATCAACCTAAATCCAGTGGCATCGAAATTCGGTGAGCCGAACCAACTAAGGGCAGCAGTGCCGAGTGCAGAAGTATTCTTCTCGACCATTGATAACAGTTGACTAACAAGGAGTTCGTCGTGCATACAAATTCCAATTCCCTGCGAGGCTCGGTTCATTCAGGACAGGAAGCCTGCCATCAAATGATTAATCTCTCTACAATATTCCATTCTTGCAAAAGGGTATTTCTGGTTCTTGCTGCGTACTTCTTATGTGCGTCTTCGTTACACGCGCAGTGGACTCAGGTTTGGGGTGGCAATTTCCCTGGAGCCGCGGGAACGACCTACAATCATGCCGATTGGTGGAACGATGTTCAGTCCACCGCAGTATGGGGCGATGGCACGATACAAAATACGAGCGACAGCCTCCAGAATGTATATCTCGATGGCAATGGCGATCTCGTGATTGCCATGACGTATAACCCAAATGCGGCGGTGCCATACACTTCTGCCCGATTGACAAGTACCTATGCCGCTGGACCTTATGGGCGCATCGATGCCCGTATCCAGAATCCATCCGCTGTGGGGATGGGAGCAGCCTTCTGGGCATTAGGTGCGGATGCTTACCCGGTAGGTACGGGACCAGGCTCATCGGCTCCAAGCACGAACGGGGGTACGCCTTGGCCCTGGTGTGGTGAGTTAGACATGATGGAACTTCAGTCCTCGAACTCCGCTCATAACGGATCGACTATCCATGGTGGAGAGACGGATTCGCAGACCAGCTACGAGTATGGCGGAATCAGCGCGACTGTGAACTTGACGGGAGGTCAGACCTTCGACAACGGCTTTCACATCTTCACCACGGAGTGGTCTCCATACCAGATCCAATATCTTCTGGATGGTGTGCAATATGGCAGCGTCAATCTTGCCAACACTGGGGTTACCGATCAGTGGGAGATGAATCAGCCGATCAACTTCATCCTCAGCTCCGGGGTCGGTGGGAATGGTGGAACGCCGAATGGCACAGGATTCCCCTCTAACCTCGTCATCAACTACGTCAATTACTCGAAGTGGAGCGCGGGGCTACCTGCTCCAGTCACTGGGCTTACCGCCACAGCGCCCTATAGCAATGCCGTCAATCTCAGTTGGGGAGCGAGCTCGACCTCAGGTGTTACTTACGATATTTATGCCAGCACGACTGCGGGAACAGCGCCGAGTCTTGCCACGCTCGTCGCGCAAAATGTATCGGGCACCTCTTATACACATACAGGTTTGCAGCCGAACACGACTTACTATTACACGGTGGTTTCGGCAAATTTTGGAGGTGAATCCAGCGCATCCAACGCCACGGTAAGCACGCAGGCAGCAGGGAACAGCACTGGCATGCAATTGAGCGCAGGCGGTTATGCCGTTGGCACTTACATGGCTTCCAACTTCGTTCTCGGTGGCAATACGAACTATCACTACAACGTTGGGCCGCCATCGGGCCTTACCGCAGTCAATACCTCGCAGGTTACAAATCCTGCGCCGCAAGAGGTCTACAACACGGAGCGCTGGGGCGCTGCAGCATGGACCATCACAGGTTTGACCCCACTGGCCGGCTATAACGTTCGGTTGCACTTCGTGGAGTTTGCTCACACTGCGGCTGGGCAGCGCAATTTCAATGTGTCTATTAATAGTGACCAGGTTTTAACCAATTTCGACATTATTGGCACTGCAGGTGCCGCAGATACGGCCATCGCGGAGGAGTTCTATACCCAGGCCGATGAAAACGGCATCATCGAGATTCAAACCACTGCTGGCACGACAACTGTCGTCGATTTGAATCCCACGATAAACGCAATCGAGATCGTCCCGGCCACCGGCGGCAATCCTGTAGGAGCTGCTCCGGGTACCATAACCGACTTGGCTATCAACTCTGGCGGCGCGGCAGTTGGCAATTTTATAGCCGATGAAGATTTCAATGGAGGAGACGTAGCGACATCGACAGCTACAGTCACTCTCGGCTCAAATTCTGCTCCTGAGGCTGTCTATCAATCTCAACGCTATGTGCCATTCACCTATGTTCTGACCGGGCTGGTCGCGGATGCCCCTTATACCGTGAATCTGCATTTCGCAGAAAGCTATTGGACGGGTGTGGGGGATCGCATCTTCAACGTTGTGATCAATGGAAAGCAGGTTCTGACCAATCTCGACGTATTCAAAATAGCGGGCGGCGAAAACATCGCCTATGATCCGCAATTCACTGCGAGTGCTGACAAGTATGGGCAGATTATCGTGCAGTTTGTCTACGGTGGTGCTGATCAGCCTTTCATCAACGGAATCGAGGCCGTAAAGAGCGGCAACGTCGCTCCTACCTGCACGACAGTCCCTTCTGCGCCGACAGGACTTACTGCGACAGCCTCTTCCGCAAGCACGATCGGTTTGAGTTGGACGGCAGTCGCAGCCCCAGCCAACTGCAAGATTACCTCTTACAACGTTTACAGCAGCACCGTGGGCGGGTTCGTCCCATCGTCAAGCAACTTCATTGGCAGTGTGACCGGGACAACCTATTCCAATACTGGCCTTAACGCCTCGACGCCTTACTACTATGTCGTTGAAGCGGTAGATGGTGATGGTCCTTCCACGGAATCGACACAGGCCACGGCAACCACTCCGTCATCCGGATCTGGATCTGGGACGGAGATCGTTGCCATCGATTCAGGCGGCCCTGCAGTCAGCAACTCGGGTGGTGGCGACGTCTCTTTTGTCGCCGATGAATACGTAACCGGCGGGGGCACCGACACCTCTGCCAATACCATCACCACGGCAGGCGTAGCCAACGCGGCACCGATGGCTGTCTATCAATCGGAGCGCGCAGGAGTCTTTACCTATACGATTCCGGGCCTGACGGCAGGCGCTCAGTACACGGTTCTCATGCACTTCGCCGAGTTCTATTTCACAGCAGCCGGGCAGCGTCTCTTCAACGTAGCTATCAACGGCACTACGGTGTTGAACAACTTTGACATCTATGCCACGGCAGGATCCAATAAGGCGCTGGTCGAGCAGTTTACGGCTACAGCCAATAGCAATGGGCAAATTGTCATCGCCTACACGAATGGTTTGGCAGACCAGGCCAAATCGAGCGGTATTGAGATACGAGGGGGAAGTTCCGGAAGTTGCAGTACGAACCCTGCGGCTCCGACTGGTCTCACTGCAACGGCGACCTCATCGAGCGCTATCGGTTTGAGTTGGACGGCGGTGACCGCTCCAGCCAACTGCACGATTAGCTCCTATAACGTATACAGAAGCACAGCCAGTGGCTTTACTCCATCAGCGAGTAACCTGATCGCGAGCGGACTGACGACGCCAAACTACTCGAACACTGGCCTCACCGCTTCAACCACCTACTACTATGTTGTCGAGGCTCTCGATGCAGAAGGAAACTCAACAGCCTCGGCTCAGGTATCCGCTACTACAACAGTGTCCAGCGATTTCGTAGCCATCAACTCTGGCGGCCCCGCAGTCAGCAACTCGAGTGGTGGAGACGTATCGTTCGCCGCAGATGAAGACTTTACCGGGGGAGGCACAGACACCTCAACCAACATCATCACAACAGCTGGTGTAGCCAACGCGGCCCCGGCGGCAGTCTATCAGTCGGAACGCGCCGGAATCTTCACCTACACCATCTCGGGGCTGGCTGCCGGCAGCTCCCATACCGTCCTCCTGCATTTTGCAGAGTTCTACTGGACGGCGGCAGGACAGCGTGTCTTCAACGTAGCTATCAACGGTACTCCAGTGTTGAGCAACTTCGACATCTATGCCACGGCTGGTGCGAATAGAGCGCTAGTTGAACAGTTCACGGCTACTGCCAACAGCAGCGGCCAAATCGTCATCGCCTACACCAATGGAACAGCGGATCAACCTAAGTCCAGCGGTATCGAAATTAGATAGATAGCGTTAGTCGTACTCATACTGGTGACAGCGCTGTAGTTGCTAATCAATCAGCATTCTAGAAATTTAACACCGGCCAAGGGAGTGTTATGCATAACCAATATATTTGTATTGAAAAGCTGCGCAACCATAGCACTCGCTTCCAGGATATCTTCGGGTTATGGCCCATCGTGTCGATGATGGTGCTCGCTATTGCCGCATTATCTTTGGGCAGCGCGCGAGCCCAACAGGTCGAGCCATCTCTCCCAACATCCCCGCGGGTCACGATCAATCTGTCAGCCGGTATGCCTGGGCAAAGTCCATGGCTGTATATCAAGGATTCAGACTCGCCGACCTACGCATCACCTTCTTTTAACGATTCCTCCTGGACTCCGGTCGGAATTCCATACTCGGCGAATTTCTTTACCTCGTTTCTCAATGCGGACTCGGGAGGTGGCGACGGTGATTTAAATGGAACCAACAACTGGTATCGCTTGCACTTTACCCTGGGCACACAGTATGCAAACAGCAAGATATTAGTAGAGTTTGAAGGAGCGCACACGGGTGCGCAGGTTTACATTAACGGCACACTTCTGCCGGGCATCAGTGCTGTCGCTGCCAATGCGCAGGCCTCCCACGTCGTCGGTTTTATTCCCTTTATTGTCGACCTAACGCCATACGTAACGGCCGATGGTGCCACGGAAAATGTGCTCGCCGTAAGCGTCTCTCGGAATAACACCTGGTTTGAACAGCCGGGATTCTCCCAGGATTATCGCTTCGGTCAGGCCGATGCTGGATTATTCCGCCCTGCATATATGTTCGTCACGAACAAGGTGCATATCCCGGTCAATGTCTACTCGAATCAGAAAACCTGGGGCACGTACGTCGCAACGGTATCTGAGGTTCCTTCCCAGAGCAGTACGGCGCAAGCTGCATCAGCTGTTGTCGAGGTGCAGACGAACGTTCTCAACGAAGGTACGACTTCGCAGCAAGTTACTTTGACCACCCAGATTGTGGACGCGAGTGGAAATGTAGTGGCTACCGCGCCACCCATCACTCAGACAGTGGCTCCAATGACTGCGAGTAGCTTCCCATCTACTGCGGATCCAATGTTCGACCAACAGATCACGGTGAATAATCCCACCTTGTGGTACCCGAACAACAGCACCTTCGGTACACCTTATATGTACAAGGTCTACCACATCATCAGCGTCAACGGGCAAGTGGTCGACTCGGCGCAAAGTCCGCTGGGTATTCGCACGATCACGTGGGACCCCAACTTCCCATACTTCAATGGTCATCCCATGTATCTATGGGGCGCTTCGGGGCGCTACGACTATCCTGCATTAGGATCCTCCGTCCCCGAAGAACAGCAGTGGCGCGACCTCGCGCAGTTAGCCGCAGAGGGCGGAAATATGTGGCGCCCTGGCCATTCGAGCACCAGCGAAGAATTCGTGAACGCGGCTGATGAGTATGGCATCATGATCGATCAACCGAGCGGAGACGGCGAGGGTGCATTCAATACGCCGACGGCCGATCAGGTGACGCTGAAGGAAGAGTTGCATCGTGACATGATCCTTCGTGATCGCAGTCATCCGTCTATTCTCGACTGGGAGTCCAACAATGGCACGATGAATGAAACCGTTGGCGAAGCCCTTCTAGCCCTCGATAAGACCTGGGACCCCATCAATACACGTGTCGCGGCCGACCGTACGCCTGACCCCGTAAACGGTTATATGCTCGGCTGCACTCTGCAAGGCTGTGAGGTCGGTGTCAAGAATGAGTTCCCGAATAATCCGGCATGGGGAGCGGAGTATTGGGGCAACGGGTCGGCTCGGGGTCTGGATTGGAACTACGAGCTCGCCTTCGCCGCACCGTTTCTGGACAGCTGGCGCCAAGGCAAAGCGGCAAATGCCTTCGGAATGGCGCAATGGTACTTTGCCGACTCCCCAGGCGAAGACAGCCTTTATGCCGAATTTACAGGCCAGCCGTCGCAGCAAAGTATGGTTCGCTCGTTGGGCGCCTCTTCCGTCGATATGAACAGATTTCCCAAGCTGCTGTACTACATCTATGAGGCAGCTTGGACACCTTTTTCCATCAAGCCAGTTGTGCGCCTGGCGAATCACTGGAACCTTTCCGGAGCTGTTCAGGAGAACGCTTTCAGCAACTGTCCATCTGTCCGCCTGCTGGTCAATGGAGTACAGCAAGGCTCGGCCAAGGCGCCAAATAGCTGGGACTCGAACTCCGAATCGAATTTGACGCAAACCACTACTCTGATGCCATTCCAAACCTCGTGGCCTGTGACCTGGGCTTCCGGCACCGTAGAGGCGGACTGTTTGGATCAGTTCGGAAATGTGCTGGCGAAAGACACCAGGGTGACAGCCGGAGCAGAGAGCAAAATCGTGCTCACCGTCGTTCCTGAATTGACCAAGCCGGATGGGACGAACTTCGCTGTCACAGCGAACGGCTCTGACGCAGCATTTGTTGTGGCTCAGGTAGAAGATGCAAACGGGAATATAGAACCACTTGCCTCCGACATACTTACCTTTTCCGTGAACGGTCCGGCCACGTATATGGGTGGCTCCGAGCAATATGTGTCTACTGCCACCGACGCATACTCCACCGCTCCAGGCAATAGTGAGCTTAACTATCATGCGCCCGGAGATCCTCAACTGCAGGTCGAAGGTGGCATGACTAAGATCGCTATCCGCAGCCAGTTCACTCCGGGAAATGTAACGGTCACTGCTACCGCTCCCGGCTTGGTTACGGGCACCGCGACTTATACGATCCAGCCGATCCCGAGCGTTACACCTGCGCAGACCGCTCCATCCATCATCGTGCAGCCCGTAAGTGCTGCGGTAACGCAGGGGCAATCGGCTACGTTTTCCGTCACGGCAGCTGGCACCGCACCGTTCACCTTCCAGTGGTTCAAAAATGGTTCCACAATCGCCGGCGCGACCAATGCGGCGTACACCACTCCTGCCGCCGCCTCGACGGACAACAACAGCAGCTTCACTGTGACCGTTACCAACAGCGTTGGATCTGCAACCTCCAGTGCTGCCACTCTCACGGTGGATGCATCGGCGAATGTTGTTATCACTACTCAACCGGCAAGTCAGACGGTGTATGTCGGTCAAACAGCCCAGCTATCTGTCACTGCGACCGGCTCGCCTACTCTCACCTATCAATGGCGAAAGAATGGTGCGGCGATTGCTGGAGCAACTACCTCCACCTATACCACTCCTGTTCTTGCATCGACGGACAACGGGGACAGCTTTACTGTAGTTGTCAGCAATCCCGTCAACTCGGTAACCTCCGCGTCCGCGGTGCTCACGGTAGACGCAGCCATCGCGCCCGCAATCACCCAGCAGCCTGTTAGCCTCTCCGTGCTGGCAAATGACCCGGCCACCTTCTCCGTTGGCGTCTCCGGATCTACGCCCTTTACATACCAGTGGCAACTGAATGGAGTGAACCTTCTTGGCGCCAATGCAGCCACATACGCCATTCTCGCAGTGCAATCCACCAATGTTGGCAGCTACACGGTGGTCGTCACAAACGCTGCGGGCAGCGTTACGAGTGCGCCGGCTACGCTTAGCATCGCGCCTCCAGGAGTCAACCTGGCTCTTAATCAACCGGCAACCTCCAGTAGTACACAAGGTACAGGGCTGACCGCGAACTATGTGAATGATGGGAACCTCACCACTAAGTGGGCATCGGCGGGGGGGATTGATCCCTCGTGGGTCGAAATCGATCTCGGATCAGTGCAGGCCTTTGACAACGTCATTCTGTACTGGGAAGCAGCATACGCAAGTACGTATCAGATCCAATATTCAACCGACAACTCAACCTGGAACGTGGCCTACAACAATACCAATGGTGTCGGGGGCATAGAAAATCTTACTTTTCCCACGGTTACGGGACGATATATTCGCATGTACGGCGAAACGCGCGCTACAACGTATGGCTATTCGATCTATGAATTCCAGGTTTACGACGTGGCGCAGTGCGGAGGTTCGAGTGAGCGCTATACCGTTCTGAGCTCTACTGCCGTACTCGACAATATAAGCCAGCTAACCTGGCTGCGCTCTGAAAATACCTACGCCAATGGTGGTGCGCAGTATACTCAGCCAATCGCCCAGACCTACTGTGCAAGTCAAAACATGCGCTTGCCTACCCAGGCAGAGGCTCTAGCCATCAGCGGAGCCGCTTCTGCTTCCTGCGCATTTCCTCAGCCATGGAATACGTGGACATCAACGACTGATCCTTTGAACATTAACGACGCTGCTTTTGTCTCCTCAACTGGCCAATCTACCTTTCAGGTCGCGAACAACTATCCCGGTGCAGTGTTGTGCAACTCCGGTACTACGGTTCCGCCTCCCACCATTACGACCCAACCTGCGTCACAAACGGTAGCCGCAGGTCAGAGTGCGACGTTCAGTGTCGTTGCAGGAGGCACAGGGCTAGTTACTTACCAGTGGTATCAGAACGGAGCCGCCATTACTGCTGCGATAGCGGCCAGCTATACGACCCCTGCAACAACAGCCGCTCAAAGTGGCACACTCTTCACCGTGGTTGTGACCGGCCCAACGAAAGAGACGGTCACCAGCAACTCCGCCACACTCACCGTGTCGGGAGCAGGCGGTGGAAATTGCACAACACTTCCATCTGCGCCGACCGGGCTGACAGCGACAGCTTCCTCTCCCAATGTCATCAACCTGAGTTGGACTGCAGTCACGCCTCCAGGAAGCTGCTCAATCAGTTACTACAATGTCTACGGTAGTCCGACCAGCGGTTTTACTCCCTCTGCGAGCAACCTGTTATCTAGTGGGCTGACAGAGACAACCTACTCCAATACTGGACTTTCGGCCTCGACAACCTACTACTACGTTGTAGAAGCTGTCGATGCGGATGGTTCATCGCCAGCCTCATCACAGACTTCCGCGATCACGCAAGCCGCCGCTTCCGGCACAGATATAGTAGCCATCAACTCCGGTGGTCCTGCCGCCAGCAATACAGGAGGTGGCGATACCTCCTTCGTGGCTGACGAAGATTTCGCCGGTGGAGGTGCGGCCACATCCACGAATGCGATCAACACGGTGGGTGTAACCAACGCCGCGCCCATGGCTGTCTATCAGTCGGAACGTGCAGGTGTTTTCACCTATACCATCCCAGGCCTGACCGCCGGCACACAGTACACCGTTCTTCTCCACTTTGCGGAGTTCTATTGGACGGCGGCAGGGCAGCGCGTCTTCAATGTCGTCATCAACGGCACAACCGTACTGAGCAACCTCGACATCTATGCCACAGTCGGTGCTAACAAGGCTTTAGTCGAGCAGTTCACCGCCACCGCCAACAGTAGTGGCCAAATCGTAATCGCCTATACGGCTGGCTCCGCAGACCAGCCCAAATCCAGCGGCATTGAAATCAGAAGTAGCACCAGCAGTTGCAGCACACTGCCCGCCGCCCCCACGGGCCTAACGGCAACGACGTCCTCCTCCAGTGCCATCGGTTTGAGTTGGACCGCACCAACCGCTCCCACCAATTGCACCATCAGCTCCTACAATGTCTATAGCAGCACAACCAGCGGATTTGCCCCATCTACGGCTAACCTTATTGCGAGCGGCGTGGCCGGCACTAGCTATTCCAACACCGGTCTCGCAGCTGCTACGACGCATTACTATGTCGTCGAAGCCGTCGATGCAGACGGCCCATCCGCCGCCTCATCTCAAGCCAGTGCAGAGACTGCGGCCACCGCCTCATGCACCACCGTTCCATCGGCGCCAACCGGCCTTACGGCGACGGCATCTTCTTCGAGTGCCATTGCTCTTACCTGGACCGCACCTACCCCTCCCACGAACTGCACCATCAGCTCCTACGACGTCTATCGCAGCACAACCAGCGGGTTTTCCCCATCGGCGACTAATCTTATTGCGAGCGGTGTGACCAGTGCTAACTACTCCAACACCGGCCTCACTGCTTCCACCACCTATTACTACGTCGTAGAAGCCATTGATTCAGACGGCTCGTCGTCGGCCTCATTGCAGGCGTCGGGAGCCACGCAGGCAGTCTCTTCCGGTACGGATATAGTAGCCATCAACTCTGGTGGTCCCGCGGTAAGTAATGCGGGAGGCGGTGATGCATCCTTCGTCGCTGACGAAGATGTCACTGGTGGAGGAACGGACACCTCCACGAATGCCATTACCACGGCAGGCGTAACCAACGCCGCACCCATGGCCGTCTACCAATCGGAACGCGCAGGAGTCTTCACCTATACCATTCCAGGCCTAACCGCCGGCACACAGTACACCGTTCTTCTCCACTTTGCGGAGTTCTATTGGACGGCGGCAGGGCAGCGTGTCTTCAATGTCGCCATCAACGGCACAACTGTACTCAGCAACTTCGACATTTATGCAGCGGCCGGAGCGAACAAAGCCTTAGTCGAGCAGTTCACCGCTACCGCTAACAGCAGTGGTCAAATCGTGATCGCCTATACGGCTGGCTCTGCAGACCAACCGAAATCCAGTGGCATTGAGATTAGAACGAACTAGATGATATTGAGACCGTCAGCAATACGACGATCGGCGCATTCCCACATGACCCAACCCTCGACCAAAGCGGTGACCGAGGCACAAACAGGAGGCTTGCATGTCGAATAGCTATTCGGTTCCTTTACATAGAATCATTCTTCGTGCGTTCTCCATATCGGTCATGATCTGCATCTTTGGACTTGCATCGATGGCCCGTGCCGCCACCACAGAGATCGTGGCTATCGCTTCAGGTGGTCCGGCTGTAAGTAACTCAGGGGGCGGTGATGCATCTTTCGTCGCTGATGAGTACTTCAGCGGCGGTGGCACCGACACATCAGCGAACACCATCACCATAGCTGGGGTTGCCAATGCAGCACCGGCTGCAGTGTACCAGTCAGAGCGCGCAGGAGTGTTCACCTATACAATTCCTGGGCTCACTGCCGGCAGTCAATACGCGGTACTGCTGCATTTTGCCGAATTCTATTGGACGGCGGCGGGGCGGCGTGTCTTCAACGTCGCCATCAACGGTACAACCGTACTGAGCAACTTCGATATCTATGCCACAGTCGGCGCCAACAAAGCTCTGGTCGAGCAGTTTACTGCTACCGCTAATAGCAGCGGTCAAATTGTGATCGCCTATACCGCCGGCTCTGCAGACCAACCCAAATCCAGCGGTATTGAAATTAGAAGTACATCCAGCAACTGCAGCACACTGCCACTGGCTCCGGCTGGACTTACCGCCACCTCGTCTTCCTCAAGCTCGATTAATTTGAACTGGGATGCTGTTACTCCTCCTGCCAATTGCTCCATCACTTCCTACAGCATCTACCGCAGTACCACGAGCGGATTTACGCCGTCTTCGAACAACTTGATATCGAGCGGAGCTGTTGTTAACACCATCTATACAGACACTAACCTCACGCCTTCGACAACGTACTACTATGTCGTAGAGGCCGTCGATGCAGAAGGTTCATCCGCTGCCTCGTCTCAAGCCGGTGCGGAGACTGCGGCTGTCGCCTCATGTTCTGCCGTACCATTGCCGCCAACCGGCGTGACCGCGACGGCATCGTCTTCTACTACGATCGCCGTAAGTTGGGCTGCGGCCACCCCTCCGCTGAACTGTTCCATCAACTCCTACAGCGTCTATGGCAGCACAATCAGTGGATTCACTCCCTCCGCCAGCACCCTGCTGGCTAGCGGACTGACAGGCACGACCTATTCCAATAGCGGCCTCACCGCTTCGACAACTCACTACTATGTTGTGGAAGCCATCGATGCGGCAGGTGCATCGGTACCCTCGGCTCAAGAGTCCGCAACCACGCTGTCCGGATCTTCTGGAGAAATTGCAGCCATCAACTCCGGTGGTCCTGCAGTGAGCAATTCAGGCGGTGGCGACGCATCTTTCGTTGCCGATGAGTATGTTGTCGGTGGTGGTGCGGCTTCCTCAACCAATCCTGTAAACATCGCAGGTATAGCAAATGCAGCGCCTGTGGCTGTTTACCAGACGGAACGCAACGGAACCTTCACCTATACCGTCCCAGGCCTTGCGCCCGGTGCACAGTACACCGTTCTGCTCCACTTCGCGGAGACCTATTGGACAGCCGCAGGAAAACGTGTCTTCAATGTCGCCATCAACGGTGTTCCAGTGCTGAGCAACTTCGACATTTACGCCACGGCCGGAGCGAACACAGCTCTGGTCGAACAGTTCACTGCCAATGCCAATAGCAACGGCCAAATCATCATCGCCTACACCGACGGTTCCATCGATCAACCTAAATCCAGCGGTATCGAGATACGTGGCGCCTCTAGCAACTGCACCCTTCTTCCCACCGCTGCGCCCGTTGGACTAACAGCGCTTGCATCATCTCCCAGCATCATTGGCCTTACCTGGACGGCAGTTACTCCTCCGCCTAACTGCGCCATCACCTATAACGTGTATAGCAGCACAACGAGCGGCTTTACTCCATCCGCAAGCAACCTAATCGCGACTGGCCTAACGAGTGCAGCTTACGCCAACACAGGACTCGCACCTTCGACCACGTACTACTATGTCGTCGAGGCCGTCGACGCTGACGGCACCACGGCACCCTCAACACAAGCCAGCGCCGAAACGAACTCTGCCACCTCTTGCATCTCTATTCCTTCAACGGCGCCAGCCAATCTAACGGCAACTCCCTCCTCCTCAAGTGCGATCGGTTTGACCTGGGTGCCAATTATTCCGCCCTCGCACTGCACAGCCACAACGTACAACATTTACAGCAGTACAAGCAGTGGGTTCACTCCGTCCCCAGAGAATCAGATTGCAAGGAGTCTGACTGGCACAACGTTCTTCAATACCAGCCTCCCTGCTTCGTCGACTTACTACTATGTCGTACAGGCGGCCGACGAGGACGGGACATCGACAGCACTGTCAACGCAATCAGTTGCCACTACACTGCCTCCTCCAGCCGTATTAACAGCGACGGCATCCTCGGCGAACGAGATCGATCTGACCTTTCCTGCAAGCACAGCCGCGGCGCCGGTCGAGTATCTGATCTTCCGGAGCACAATCTCGAGCTTTATCCCCGCAAGCGGTAATGAGATCGGCACGACCAAGTCCAACTCCTTTCAGGACGTTGTAGCTTCAGCATCAACGACGTACTACTACATCGTCCAGGCCAGTAACCCAGCCGGGATTACGACGGTAGGTGGCCCTGTTAGCGCCACTACGTTGGCTCTCGGCGCGAATGCACCCTTTTGGGATGCAAGCAATATCCCGCCAACGCCTACAGGAGATGTCATGACGTTCAAAATTCTGAACCGAACGAATGGGCAATATCCAGACGATCAGGTCTTTTGGAGCACAACAGTGGGCGGGGTCACGACGACGAATTCCATCGCTGCACAACCCTACTTCCAAATGCCTGCCAACTCTTCAGGTCGTATGGAGTTTTATCTAGGTCCTCAGAGTACGAGTAGCCCGTACTCCGATTTCATCGAGTTCACCATCGGGCCTACCTTCTTCAACGGGGACACAACACGGGTTGACGCGTTCGGCATTAAGTTGGCAATGCAACTGACCTGCACCGATGGCACAGATATAGCAGTCGGCGAAAATGCCGCTACCTTTGCGGAGAACAGGGCGACTACATTCCAGCGATATCTCAATGCTGTTCCTGCGAACTTCCAACAGTTGGCACAATTAAATGCTCCGTACCAGATCATCTCCCCCGGAGGAGGCGGATTCGATACCGGTGGCGCCTATGCGAACTATTACACCGCCTATATCGCTGAAATCTGGGCGTCCAATGGTCTCACCATCCCACTTGCAGGAGCTAACGGAGACGGTCTGGGTGCTTACCCTGATCTTTCCGCCGCAATCTATCGGCATACCGCGGCTCCGGGGACATTCAATCCTAATGGGACGTTGATATCCGAGTCGATGTGGGGAAACCCCAGTAACTTCTACCAGACAGCGCCCACTAGCTACTATGCACAGTTCTTCCATGCCAATGCGATCAATGGCCAGCAGTATGCCTTTCCCTACGATGATGCTGGTGGATACTCTTCCGATGTAAGCTGCTCCAACCCGAAGACGCTGCTCGTAGCTGTTGGCTGGTAGCGACAAGATCGGACTGCGTGGGCGCGAGCTACTGAGGAGAGGGTACCGTGCGCCATCTGTATCGATGGTTTTACAACCGAAGCTTACTTCGGTGAAATCGAGTTCGTCGTCATGTGGTCATGGATGGTGGTGCATCTTTTGCCTCGGCGCCGAGCAGCTTGTTTGGATGGTCTGTCATCATGAATGTAACGTGGCCACCTTTGACGATGTCGGAGTGTTTAAACCATAGCTTTGTTTCTGGCTTGCCATTCAGGCTGAGGGCATCAATATATTTGCTTGTTGGAGACGCACGTTTTGCTTCGAGAATGAGTTGACGGTTCTCGCCGAGGGTGATGGTGACTTTATCAAAGAGTGGGGTTCCAAAAATATAGTTTGTGCTCACTGGGTCAACTGCATAGAATCCCATGGCGCTCATCACATACCAGGCCGACATTTGGCCACAGTCTTCATTGCCGGCAAGACCGTCCGGCTCGTTGCGGTACATCGTTTCCATCAGGCTTGATAGGCGCTCCTGGGCCTTGTAGGGCGCACCCGCATAAACGTATAGGTATGCGATGTGATGGCTTGGCTCATTGCCATGGGCATACTGCCCAACAAGTCCGGCAATATCATCCGGAGCATCAGGCGGCAACTCCGGACTGGCGTTGAATATTCCATCTAGCTTTTGAAGAAGCTGGTCTCGCCCACCCATAAGATCTGCTAACCCCTTGGGGTCGTGCTGAACCGCAAAGGTAGCCTGCCAGGCGTTAGACTCAGTAAAGTCGCGCCATTTCTTTGCGTGTCCCATCTCGTTCGGAGCGAACGGTTCTGCCCAGTGACCATCCGCGAGACGCGGCCGGATAAAGCCTATTTCTTTGTCATATAGGTTGCGGTAGCTCTGAGCCCGGCGTAGAAGCGCGGCCGCTTCATCTTCAGCGCCAGTCGCACGGGCTACATGGGCCATTGCCCAGTCGTCATAGGCATAGTCCATGCTCTTGCCAATAGATTCCGCTATGAGATCGCAGGGGATATAACCATATTTCCGGTAGAGAGGTAGGCCTTGATAATCGCTTGCTGTTGCTTGTCGCTTCATCGCAGCATACGCCCCAATCAGATCGATACCCTGGAAACCCTTTTGCACCGCTTCGGCAATCACTACTACAGAGTGGTAGCCGCTCATACACTCCGTCTCCTTTGCCTGGAGTGGCCACACGGGCATCCCGACAGGGCTTTCGTTCGACATACGAATGAGACAGTTTGCAAGATCTGGGACGCGCTCCGGCTGAATCAGCGTAAACAGCGGATGCACAGCACGGTATGTGTCCCAAAGAGAAAAAGTGCTGTAGTTGTGAGCCCCGGAAGGAAGATGATGGATCTCACCATCCATACCGCGATAGTTTCCATCTGCATCGTCAAAGATTGTTGGTGCGAGTAAGGAATGATACAACGCGGTATAAAAGATCTCCTTTTGCCGTGTCGTTCCGCCCTCAACCCTTATCTTTGCCAGCTCGTGCTCCCAGAGGTTGATAGCTTCAGAACTGACCTCTGCAAAGTCCCATCCAGGAATCTCCGATTGCAGATTGTTCAGCGCACCCTCAATATTCACTCCTGATAGGCCCACCTTGACGAGAATGACCTCTCGATTCTTTGTCGCATAGTGAACAACGCACTTGAGAGATTTGCCCTCGACTTCCTTTCCGATGTTGTTTGAAATCTCGTCGTTCACAAGAACGTCAATTCGGTCGAACGGGCGGGAGAATTTCATCGCGAAATAGATCTCTCGCCCATTAGCCCAGCGGGCAGTGCTACGTCCTCCGACGATCGTGTCCCTTCCGAGTATCTTGAGTTTTGCCCAGCGCACTGCATCAGGTCCATCTTCGTAGCTATGAGCGAGATCGACAATCAAATGACCTGTATCACTAGAGGGGAACGTATATTTGTGAATGCCGGCTCTCGTAGTCGCACTCAATTCCGCGCGGATCTGATAGTCCTTTAAGACCACGGAGTAGTATCCTGGCATCGCAATCTCCTCGTCGTGAGAAAAGCGGGAGCGATACCCCTCTGTGGGGTTTTCGGGTGTTCCGGGGGTTATTTTCACTGCGCCTGTACATGGCATGAGAAGGATGTCGAGCATGTCTCCAACACCCGTGCCGCTCAAATGGGTGTGACTGAAGCCCATAATCGAATTGTCAGCGTAGTGATAACCTGAACACCGGTCCCACCCTCGATTGTGAGTATCTGGGCTAAGTTGGACCATGCCAAAGGGAACAGTCGCGCCTGGATAGGTGTGTCCATGACCGCCTGTTCCAATTTTGATCTTGACGAATCGAGTCACTCCGTCGGATATCTCTCTCTGAGTCCCCCGGATAGCTGCTCGCTCCGAGATGCCATGAGCTTTTTCCAGGCCACATAAAGCTAGAGCCGAACTGGCGGCAAGAAAAGTTCTTCTGGAGATCATTTTGAGGCTCCCATCCCGGTTCTGTCATTTGTAGGTGTGCCATGTATGCCTTCTAGGTCGGCATAGCTAGTGGACTCACAACAAGTCAGTGTTGTTTTTTGCACTTCTACAATCTATGGGGGAGCTCATAGGTTGGCGCAACGTTAGGCGCGGCCTTAACGTTGTTGTATCTGCATGAAAAGTAAGGCAGCATCGAATATTAGCTGCTCTAACAGTAGTTACCTGTTCTGGATAGCGGACCTAATGCGTGACGATGACTGATCGAAGTTCGACCGAACATGCCTTCGCTGATAGGAACTTATAGATAGGATTCTGATCATTCCTAGGGCTATTCCGGGGCTATGGAGCCCGAATAGCAAATGCAAAATAGCAAGTCCTAGTGGGTGGAGGTCTCAGGCAAAATGTGACATGCCTCTATATTAGTGTTTGTCGATGAGCCAGCCATTGTGTTCAGCCGCAACAGCAATTCGAAGTGCTGTTGCGGGCCTGACGGAGAGATGCCGCAGCTTCGAAGCACATTGGATAGGCGGGGGAGATCCGTAACCAGTTTTCCTGCGGCCTCGGTGCCTTCTGCGTTGGCGCCGCCAATGAGAAGCACCTGCCCATTCTGATCTGGATTTCGAACCAGAGCAACAATGGCATAGGACTGGCCGGTCGCCCACCCCAGGGCGGTCGGGACGTATTGCGTCTGCTCATGTGCCCGCGGATGAAGGTTGCGAATGATCTCCTGTCCAGAATCCTTGTCAAAGACGAAACGGAAATCCAATTGATCGCTGAAAAAAGCTGTCCATGGGTTCGAGAGGGGACTTCCAAGCAGAACGAAGTTGTCATCGTTCTGAAGATTTGAAAGCTGCAAGCTTCTAGCGGTTTGCAATTCAATCCGTTTTGCGCCGGACTGCGCGAGCTCTGCGAGATTGACTGCAATCGGGGTGTCGACGAGCGATGTTTTATTTCCATGCACGAGGATTTGGTAAATTCCGTAGATCTCAGGCGTCAACTTGTCCGGATGAGGGACGTAATTATGGTTGGCGTAGTCAGAAACAGAGAGCTGTTGTCCTGTGTATCCCTGAATCTCTGCCATGTCCGGATCGCTTGTGATCAGGTGTAGTGCCCGTGGTGAAGTGAGAAACACGGACCAGGGAAGTATAGAGGCCGCAGCTCTGGCTTTGTGGGTAAAGTGGTTCCAGAAAATACCCCACACTGCAAGATTCACTAGCGTGAGAGCCAGGCATATCGCGAGCCATTTGCGCCCGCTCTGTTTCGGGGTTTCATGTGTTTCGAGATCCACCGTGGCCAAGGGGGCGGACTCTGCTTCCTTGGCTTCCGGAGAAATTGCTGCTACCGCTAGCTGCGCATGAGGGGCATAGGGTTGAATGTCTTCAGATGCCGGTTGTATGACCTCTGCAGAAGCTGGACGCACTTCTTGAACTGGATCACGCGATATCTCCGGGAAATATGAACCCAGGGGAAGACTGATACGAAATTCTGAGGTGTCTCCGTATCTACCATAATGCTGAAGCAAGCGTTTGCGAACATCGCTCGCGGTTACGCGAACAATGGCATCATCCCCGGTATCATACGAAGGAGCGCGGCCGAACAGCTCGATTCCAATGATGCGCTCTTTCAGCGACTCGGTATGGCCAGCAATTGCTTGGTCAACAATATACTGAAGAAATTGTCCGCTGCGATGACTTCCTCTAAACGCAGCTCCTTCAATAACCTCCTTGACATGCTGCTTAAGCAGGAAAACGTCTTCCTCTGTCTCAGAGATTTTCGCTAATTCTATGGTCCGTGCTTCAATTTGAGAGGTCTGCGACATAGAGGGTATCGAGCGAGAGCAATTCTAACACCGTTCCTGTAGGGCGCTCTTTTCGGCCCCACGGTCTGCCCACAGGGGCCATGGCGTAACGTGCTGCTTCTCCTGGAGGGAAGTGCCATTGCCGCTGTTCTCCGGTAGGTAGTTACCGTTAAGCTATGCAGCATTATGCAAATTACTGATTTTGTTTGACTTTTCGGCCACTGTTAGGAGCTTCCCTAACGTTGCCAAATCCTCTTTTGTCCTCGTAGATTTGTGCCTGTTCGATGAGGTCCGACCCGCAAGCAGTCGTACTCAAAATCGGCCAGAGCAATATCTAGAAGTACAGGGGATCCAATGAGCCAAGCATCATCTCAAGGTGGAAACGCAACTCTACGCAAAATTTCGTCTTCATGCCGAAATCTCAAATCGCGATTTCGCCTACTGTTGCCCGGTATCGTGGTTGTATTTTGCATGCTCTTTGGAAGCCCTTTGTCGCTTTGTACTGCGGCGTTCGGCCAGGCCGAGCAGGGAACGATCACTGGCTTAATCAGGGACTCCTCCGGTGCAATCATTCGCGGCGCGAAGGTGTCCGCAACCGAGGTGGCCACGAATACGGTGAGCTCCACGGTCTCGGACTCCAATGGCTACTATACGATTCCGTATCTTGCTCCGGGCACCTATAAAGTTACGGCAGAGGCGAACGGGTTCTCTCTATCTACAGTCTCCGGCATTCATATTACGGTTAACCTTTCGACCGGTATAAATTTGACCCTCAAGGTGGGTGGCGTCTCCCAAAACGTGACCGTTCAGGCGAACGCGATCCAGCTTGAGACGGAAAACTCTGAACTTGGAGGGACGGTATCCCGCCAGCAAATTATTGAGCTTCCCCAACTTGGACGCAACCCGTACAATCTGTTAGCCCTTCAGCCCGGGGTGCTTCCCGTGTATTTCAACGCCGGCATTCAGGCACAGATCAACGGCGGCATGGCGAACACGAGCAACGTCCTGCTGGATGGAGCCACGCAAGGCAACAGTTCCTCGGGCGATCTCGCGTATACACCACCCTTGGAGTCGGTCGGTGAATTGAAGCTCATCACCAATAATTATTCGGCTGAGTACGGTATGTCCGGAGGTGGCGTCGTTACCGCTGCTTCTGAATCGGGAACAAACGTCTTTCACGGTAGCGTATATGAGTATGTCCGCAATACAGACTTCAACGCCAATGGTTGGTATCCGAATCACGTGGGCCAGGCCAGAGGTACCTACCACGAGAACAACTATGGATTTAGCATCGGTGGTCCCGCGATCTTACCCAAGCTATACAACGGAAGAAACAAGACGTTCTTCTTCCTGAATCTTGAGTGGGACCCGCAAAGCACGCCAGACCTGATCACGGCGAGCGTTCCGACGGCAGCTATGCGTGCCGGCGATTTTTCCGGGCTCGTCGACCAGAATGGGCATCCAATTACGATTTACGATCCGAACTCGACAACGCTGGTTTCGGGAACCACGAATACCTGGAAAAGAACTCCCTTTCCGGGCAATATCATTCCTTCCAGTAGGATGAGTAACCCGATCGTGCAGAAGGTACTCAGTTACTATCCAATGCCCAATACCTATGGTACTCAGGGAATTTATAATAACTATCAGGCCACACCAACCAGGACGACAACGCAAAACACCTTTCTTGCCCGTGTCGACCAGAATTTTGGAAGCAGCCACAAAGCTTTTGTGACTGTGGGTCGCCACGCGTATACCGGTATAACTCCGTCGATCAACATTGCATTCCCGCAGACAGGGACTAATGGTGACCCCGGAGGCGCTACGAATACCTCATGGACGGGCACAGTCAGCGATACATGGACGATTCGACCCAATTTGCTGGCAGAGTTCCGTGGAAATTTCGTTCACACTTTCTTTGGGACACTGATTCCAAGCCAGGGGTTTGACGTTGGCAGTCTTGGCTTTCCTGGCTCTTTTGTTCAACAAACGGAAAGTAAGGTATTTCCTCAATTTGGTATAGGGGACGAGAGCGGCCTTGGTATTCAAAACTCTGCTGTAGACGCAGATACGGAAGGCAGCAACCAAGGGCAAGCTCACCTTACGTGGGTCACGGGTGCGCACACTGTGAGAGCAGGCTTCGAGTATAGATTTGTCTATTTCAATCAGTACAGGCCCCTAAACCCTGCCGGAGACTTCACCTTTGGTAGGGCCTATACACAGGGCCCCGATCCTACAGATGCTACGGCCGATGCCGGATGGGGGTTTGCGTCATTCCTGCTCGGTGCGCCAGATGGCGGATATACGACGAGAGATGCGTCGGCGACATCGTCGCAAAAAAATATCGATGGCTATGTGAACGACGACTATAAATTGACCCACAACTTCACGCTCAATCTCGGTCTCCGCTATGACGTTCTGACCGGTTGGACAGATAGATACAACAAGCTGACATGGTTTGATCCAACGACGCCAGATCCGATTACAAAACTTCCAGGCATTGTGCAATTTGCCGGAGTGAACGGCAATCCAAGACAGGAAAACGACACGGATTACAAGAATTTCGCGCCACGTCTCGGATTCGCATGGCAAGTTGGAGACAAGACCGCGGTGCGTGGCGGATATGGAATCTTCTATGTCACAAATAGTGGTGGCAACGTCGCAGGTACTGGTTATCAGGTCTCGACGAACGTCTATACGGGGCCGCCCCCTCTAGCGCCGAATACACCTCCGGCAGGAGCAACTCTATCCAACCCGTTTGCGGCTGGATATCTCCCTTACCCCGCTCCAGCGAGCTCTCTAGTAGGGCAAGGAATTGGTGCTCCATTTCGCCCTGGCACGCTTCCAAACCATCAGGATTGGAACTTGAGCATTCAGCGATCATTGGCCCGCAGCACAGTACTTACTGCAGCTTATGCCGGGTCGCGCGGAGAGCACATATGGTACAACCTGGACCGTAATGCGGCACCTATCGCGGACCTGAGCCTGGGTTCTAAGCTCACGGAGCAGGTAACTAATCCTTTTGCAGGACAATTGCAAGGGTCGTTGGGCGCACCTACGGTCGCATATAGTCAACTGCTGCGTCGCTTTCCGCAATATACCGGCGTGAGTTGGTATCACGATCCCGTCGGTGACTCCTACTATGATGCATTCACGATGCAACTTCAGCATCGAGACGATGCCCACGGGCTGTTTCTACAGGCTTCCTATACGCTCAGCAAAGGAATAAACAATGTCCCAGAGAGGTATGCTGGACGAAGCGGAGCAATCATTGATCCGGATAACCTGGGGCTATCACGAGCAGTAGCAGAATACGATCGTCCCAATTATTTGGTTTTCAATTACATCTATCAATTGCCTTTTGGGCGGGGACACCAGATTTTGGGCAAAGGCATTGTCTCTCATATCGTTGGTAATTGGCAGTGGAGCGGAATAACAACGTATGGCTCGGGAATCCCAGTTGTTATTACAGCACCAAACAATACAAATCTGCCGGGTATCAGCGCCGTTGCGGATAAGTTGCACGACCCCCATCTAAAAAATGGATTGCAAAACCCAGAAAAATGGTTTGACACAACAGCCTATGCGGTTCCAGCGCCCTACACGACTGGAACCGGGAGCCGCAACGAGCCGAATCTTCGCGAGCCAGCCTATGGCAATTGGGACATGAGTCTAAGCCGCAAACAACAGTTCGGCGACCGAGCGAGCTTTCAACTACGCTTTGAAGCCTTCAATACGTTCAATAACAGAAACCTTGGCGCCGTGGATGGCGGTGTCACGGATGGAACATTTGGCCAGGTTACGAGTAGCGGTCAACCTCGCAATCTTCAAATTGGGGCCCGCCTGGCATTCTGATAGAGAGTTCAAGTAAAGATTAGGGCGGAGCATCCGAGTAGTTCGTCGGGTGAGAGAAACCAGCTCCGCCCTTCTGTCCGTTGTATCCCGTGACTGCAGAGGCCCGACTCTGTTTGTGAAGGGACTATTTCATTCTTAACCTTCCCCCAGCCTCTATGACAAATAATCTTCTTGTTTCATGAAAGTCTTCCGGTCCGGCGCTTACGCGTCTCCGTTTTGCTATCAGGGCAGAGATCTCAGCTTATGCGCGTCAGTCCTGGCAGGTGGCTTTGAGAAACAAGTGTTATCGCCTGCGTAAAGCGATGAAAGTACGCAAACCCTACCCTCCGCTAGTCGGCATCACACTGGCCTTGGTGTCCAATCCAGAAGATATGGGTTCGACCTTGCGGTGCGATTCATTCGAGCCATTGGATGGAAGGCCGGCACGCCTTCTTTCAGCGCCTTGTACAATCGCAGTGTTCATCGATCGGGGTATAGCGCGTGCCAGCAATTATCGACTCGTCACCTCAGCCAGAATTGGGGCGAGGACGTCGCAAACTTCTTCTCTTTAGCGCAATCGTGTTCGGTACTTTCGTCGCCGGCCGGATCGCCTTGTCCTATTGGATCGACCTTCTCTGGTTTGGATCGCTGGGTTATGGCGAGGTCTTTTGGAAGACGGTGAGCCTGCAAGCGGGAATCTTCATAGTCTTTGCAGGGATCACGTTCCTCCTTCTGTACGGCGCATTCTCGATGATCCGGCGGTCTCACGAAGCTGATCTGCCGAGTGCTCGCGCGATCATCATCTCAGGACAGCCGATCACCCTATCGGTCAAACCTGCTTTGCGTGTCATTTCCCTTTGTCTTTCGATTGTTATTGCTGGCCTGACCGGTTTCGAGATGATGTCAGAATGGCCAACGCTAGCGCTGTTCTGGTCTGCGCCCCATGCAACGGGCGCAGTTACCGATCCGATATTTGGGAAGCCGCTGAACTTCTTCCTGTTCACTCTGCCAGCGTGGCAGGTCATCAACGACTGGCTTATGACGCTCGCGATCGTGACTTGTGGCGTAGCAGTATTGTTTCTCGTCATCACGAGCGGCTCTCGTGCCCTCGCCAAACAACGGACGAGATATGGCTCGTCGCCCTGGCGAGGGCTCTCCATCACGGTCGCGTTTCTGCTGCTCGTCCTTGCTATGTTGGTGTATGTCGATCGCTTCCAGAGTTTGCTGGAACATCACACGATCTTCGACGGCATCACATACACTGACGCGCATGTAATGATCCATGGGCTGCTCCTGGTCTGTATGGCTCTGGTCGTCGGTGCGGGCATCGCCGCAGCCAACGCCGTGCGAGAGTCGCGCGGACGATGGCTCGTGTTTGCAATCGCTCCCGCCGCGGTCTGCTATGTTGTGCTGGGAGTCGTTGGTTGGTATGTCGGAAACTTCATCGTCAAGCCGAACGAGCTGGTTCGTGAAGGGCCCTTCATTGCCCACAATATTGAGATGACCCGGCAAGCCTTCGGGCTCGATAGGTTTGCACAGCACGAATTTCCTGCTGAGACTACGGTCGATGCAACCGATCCGGCTAACAATCAGCCCACGCTGCAGAACATTCGGCTCTGGGACTGGCACGCACTCCAGGACACGCTTCGTCAGGTCCAGGAGATTCGCACCTATTACGACTTTCCCGACATCGACATCGACCGCTATAACCTCGACGGCACGACGCGCGAGGTGATGCTCGCTGCGCGCGAACTGAACGTCGAAAAGCTCCCCATTAGCAGCCGAAACTGGATCAACGAGAAACTGATTTACACCCACGGTTACGGAGTAACGATGAACCCCGTCAACGGGTTCACGGCAGAAGGTTTGCCGACGTTGTTGCTGAGCAACATGCCTGTCCAGAGCACAGTGTCCGGTCTCAAAGTAACGCGCCCTGAGATCTATTTTGGCGAACTTACCAACACGGATGTGTACGTCAATACAAGGCAACAAGAGTTCGATTACCCGCAGGGGCAGAGCAATAACCTCACGTCCTATCAGGGAACTGGCGGTATTGTGCTGGGCGGTTTTCTGCGGCGGGTTATTCTCTCGATCGCTCGAGGAGATCTTGGAAAGCTACCGTTCAGTGACGACATCAACGCGCAGAGCCGGTTGCTGATGCGGCGCAATATACGCGAGCGCATTGCGACGCTGGCGCCATTCCTTACCTTCGACCAGGACCCCTACATGGTGGTCGGCGATGATGGCCGGCTCTCCTGGGTCATGGACGCGTTCACATCGTCCGATAGCTATCCGTATTCGACCCACTACAACCTCGGCGATAGCCCGATCAACTACATGCGCAACAGCGTCAAAGTGGTTGTCGACGCCTATAACGGAGCTACTACCTTCTATGTCTTCGACGCCGAGGACCCGATTCTAACGGCGTATCGCCGCATCTTCCCAAGCCTCTTCAAGGAGGCTGCCGCGATGCCAGCGGACCTTCGCAGGCATGTCCGCTACTCCGAGGCGCTGTTTAAAGTGCAGTCGGAGGTCTATGGCCTGTACCACATGACAAATCCAGAGGTCTTCTTCAACCGTGAGGATCTATGGACAGTTGCCACAGAGACGGGGCCTGATGGTAACGGCGGACAATCCGTTCAGGAGATGCAGCCAAACTTCGTCCTGATGAAACTACCCGGGGAAGTTGGGGAAGAGTTTGTGGAAATTCTCCCCTTCACGCCGGCTAACCGGAACAACCTTATTGGGTGGATTGCCGGGCGTTCAGACGGCGCTCATTATGGAACAGCAGTCGTCTACGATTTCCCCAAGACTAGACTCGTTGATGGTCCCCAACAGATTGAATCGCGCATCGATCAGAATGCGCAGCTCTCCGGACAGTTGACGCTATGGAATCAACAGGGCTCTCACGTATTGCGAGGAAGTCTGCTGGTCATCCCGTCCGGCCGCGCACTTCTGTACGCAGAACCCATTTACCTGCAGGCTCAACAAAGCCCTATGCCGGAGTTGCGCCTGGTTGTGCTGGCACTGCAAGACAAGCTCGCTTACGGTCCCACATTTGAGGCCGCGCTGGCATCTCTTTTCGGAGGGGACGTTTCGTCGCTGCGCTCCGCGGAAACATCGTCAGCTGCACCAACACCCCATGGCACACCCCCGCCCGCGGAGGATATCCATGCACTCATCGCGGAGGCTGGCAAAGACTTTGCTGACTATCAGCAATTAACGGCGAAAGGAAAGCTTGCAGAAGCTGGACAAAAGCTTGATGAATTGAAGCTTGTGATCGACAAGCTAAACGCTCATGAGAAGTAGATTCAGGAAGGAAGGTTTAACCTGGGGAGATTCTGCTATGGTTTCTCCCACGCCATGTTGACCCTTCCAATTGCTCTCGTGCTCGCCTTCCTGCTCTCACCATACCCCGGACAGAACCCGTCCGAGATCGCTCCAGGAGGCACTCAAACCAAGGGCACCCCAGGCCCTGTTCAGATGACCGCCGCCCAGGACCATCAACGTCTCCTCGATCTCCTGCACATCAACACCCTGCGTCCCGGCGTCAAGCATGACCCTAAAGCGGCCAACCCGGTCAACTTCGATGAGAGCAAGGCCAACCCCTGGCCTAATCTGCCCAATCCACTAATTCTGAAGAATGGCAAGCCCGTCACTACTTCGAAGTTATGGTGGGCTAAGCGGCGCCCCGAGATCGTAGAGGACTTCGATCGTGAAGTCTTCGGTCGCGTACCTTCGAATGCCCCAACGGTTCACTGGCAAGTTGTATCAACAACACAAGGCTCCGATAACGGCATTGCCACTGTGACCAAACACCTCATTGGCCATGTCGATAACTCAGCCTACCCCGCAATCGCGGTTAACATCGATGTCTCGCTCACTCTTCCTATGGGCCTCCCGAAAGCCGTCCCGGTAGTCCTCGAGTTAACCTTTGAAAACTACCCACGTCCCACTGGCGTTGCCCCCGCCTCACTCCCTCCGCCCGAGAAGGAACCTACCTGGAAGCAGCAGGTGCTGGCCAACGGTTGGGGCTACGCTCTGCTGCAGCCCACGACCATTCAACCTGACAATGGCGCCGGTTTGACCCAGGGGATCATCGGGCTGTGCAATCACGGTCAGCCGCGCAAGCTCGACGACTGGGGCGCCCTTCGCGCCTGGGCCTGGGGTGGCTCAAGAGTCATGGACTATTTGGAAACCGATCCGGCCGTCGACGCAAAGCATGTCGCGATCGAAGGTCACTCGCGGTTCGGCAAAGCTGCTCTTGTCGCAATGGCCTACGACCAGCGTTTTGCTGTGGCTTACATTAGCTCAGCCGGTGCAGGTGGGTCTGCGCTTGCGCGTCACCGCTTTGGCGAGCAGTTGGAAAACGTTGCAGACATTGGCGAATATCATTGGATGGACGGTAACTACCTCAAATACGCCGGCCCGCTCACTCCAGCCGACATGCCCGTGGATACGCACGAGCTGATCTCCCTCTGCGCCCCACGGCCTGTCTTTATCGGTGGGGGTACTATCCAGGGCGATGGCTGGGCCGATACACGTGGCAGCTTTATCGCGGAAGTCGCCGCCGGTCCGGTCTACCGCCTGCTCGGCAAGAGAGGTCTCGAAACCACCAGCTACCCGCCCATTGAGACCGCCCTCATCTCTGGCGAGCTCGGTTTTCGGCAACACTCCGAAGGCCACACGCCTCTCCCCAACTGGCCGACCTTCATCCTCTTCGCCAGCCGCTACATGGTCTCGACAGCCTCAATGTAAGCATCTCCACGTTGCACGTGTGAGTGCATATAGATCTCATTCACGCGAGTCACACCAGCAATCCTCAATGCACTGTACCGATATCCTCTATTGGCTGGAATATAGGAAGATCTGCTGGAGAGTGTGGTACTGAACTCTCGGTAGGAAACTACTAGGACATACATCCTGTGGGTCAGTTGCACTGGTTCATATTGATTCATTCACTCTATTGATCATGATTGTGGTTACTTTCTACTATCAATTCCAACATCTATTCACAAACTATTCAGTTGGTAGAAGTGCCGAAGAGAAGCCTAACAAGGAGAAGTTTGCTCACGGATCGGCAGCGTGTTGTAACTCTGCCACCTTTCCAGGCTCGCCCGATGATGCTCATCGAAACAGACCTTGTCTCCGTGGATGACATACATATCTTTGCGTCGTACCGTCGCACGATACGTGCCACTGTGAACGCTTTCCCTCCGTCGACATCGTCGTTATGATTGCGAAAGCGATCCTTGATTACGCAACAATGAGAGAACAACTGTCACAATAGCCCCTCAGACCACAAGTGACAATTCAATACGAACCCTTGTTGCCGGGGACGGATAAACAAAATCCGAGGCCAAAACGTGTTCTATAGTCACCCCCGGCACATCGGCAAACGAAAGGTAGTATATGCATACGAACGAACAGACATTGAATCGCGGCTTGCGGGAACGGCACATTCGCCTGATGGCGCTGGGCTCAACGATAGGCGTCGGTCTATTCCTGGGGTCGGCCAGCGCAATCAAGCTCGCCGGTCCTGCGATCATGCTCTCTTACGTTCTTGGCGGAATCGCGATCTTCATTATCATGCGCGCTCTCGGCGAAATGGCTGTGTACCAGCCGGTTGCCGGCTCTTTTAGCCGCTATGCGCAAGATTATCTCGGTCCGCTGTCCGGCTATCTGACGGGCTGGAACTATTGGTTCATGTGGCTGGTCACCTGTATTGCGGAGATCACGGCAGTCGGTATTTACATGGCCGTCTGGTTTCCAAATGTCCCGCAGTGGGCCTGGGCCCTGGCAGCGCTCGCGACGATGGGCGCCGTCAATTTGGCTGCGGTCAAAGCTTATGGCGAATTCGAATTCTGGTTCGCGATGATCAAGGTCGTCACCATCGTGCTGATGATTGTGGCCGGCGCCGGCATGATCCTGTTTGGCCTGGGCAATCACGGTGTTGCCACCGGCATCAGCAATCTTTGGACACATGGCGGTTTCTTCCCCAACGGCGGGCGCGGCATGCTCATGGCCTTGCAGATGGTGATGTTCGCCTATCTTGGCGTGGAGATGATCGGACTTACCGCTGGGGAAGCTGACAACCCGAAGAAGTCGATTCCCGACGCGATCAACTCTGTGTTTTGGCGCATCCTTATTTTCTATATTGGCGCCCTCTTCGTGATTCTGGCGATCTATCCGTGGAACGAGCTCGGCACACATGGCAGTCCGTTTGTCATGACGTTTCAACGGTTGGGCATCAAATCGGCAGCGGGCATCATTAATTTCGTGGTCCTCACGGCCGCGCTCTCTTCGTGCAACGGAGGTATCTACAGCACGGGCCGCATGCTCTATAACCTCTCCGAACAGGGCCAGGCACCGCGGCTCTTTGCCGTCACTTCGCGGGGCGGTGTGCCTCGCCGGGCGGTTCAGGTATCCATTGTCGCCTTGCTGTTTGGAGTGTTGCTCAACTATCTGGTGCCGGCAAAGGTCTTTGTATGGGTCACGTCGATCGCAACGTTCGGCGCTATCTGGACCTGGGCTGTCGTACTGGTAACGCAAATGAAATTCCGGAGAAGCCTGAGCGAGACAGAACGCGAGCAACTGACCTTCCGCATGCCCTTCTATCCCTATGGCTCGTGGTTTGCACTAGCTTTCCTGGCGCTCGTTATCGGATTGATGGCCTATTTCCCGGACACGCGAGTCGCTTTGATCATCGGCCCGCTATGGCTAGTGCTGCTGACAGCGCTTTTCTACGGGCTTGGGCTCAATAAGAATCGCACCTAGAGTTCCATTCCGGCGGCCTTCGCTTCCTCACGGGCCAGAAGATGGAGCGCTGTAAAGTTATGGAGCGGGTTGATACGCGAGCTGTCTCTACTACAGGATGGTTTGCTTTCGTCGATCGTGGTAGACGGCGGAAACAAACCATCTGGACAAGAATGATTTGGAGCGTCGATGGTACCCGTCAACGCACAGGTAATGTCAGCAGTGCATCGAAGAGGCGAGCGGTTACCATTTTTAGAGTGTGCTCATCTAGCAGCTCAGGCACAAACTGTTCCTCAATTGCCAAAGCTGAGAGTATGGGCCCCAGTGTCGCAACTGCGGCAGAGCGACTCAAATCGTTGCCACTGGATCCAAAGACCTTTATGAACTCTTCTTCCTGGTGAGCCCGGGGAAGCAGTTCTTTATAGACCTTCTGGAGCCGTTCCTTCGACTCTGGATGGCGAATCGCAAACAGTTTGAACTCGAGCAGGAGAAGCGACCAGTTTTTATCTTCGAATGTGCTCACATAAAACTCGCGAAATATCTTTAAGTTCTCCTCTACGCTCGTCGACTCAGAAAGCAACTCGTACATACGGTTTGAGTAGAGGGTCATTCGCTCCGCGAACAGTGCGATGAAGAGATCCTCTTTGTTCTTGAAATGAGCGTAGATGGCTCCCTTGGTTCGTCCCGCCAGCGACGCGATCTCTCCAAGTTCCGCGCCTTCGTACCCGTCGCGCACAAAGATTGTCTCTGCGGAGCGCAGGAGGAGATCCCTGGTTTCTTTCGTTCTAAGGTCGTTCTTGTTAGGCAGCTTTGTAGGCATCTTTTCTCATCTTCTCTGCAAATTTAGGACCGGTCAGCGGTCATGTACGTATTAGAGGTCAGTTTCAAATTGTATTGAAACTGCATTGCTTAGGCTTCTGGGGAAAAAGACCCGCCCACTCGATATAGCGAGGATCTCGGCGTATTACGCGGCTGGTGGCTCGTCGCTGCAATTTGCACTGCTCTTCGCGTCAAGCAGCGCACTGCGGAGCTCTTGGTTGGTTTTGAGGAGGTCACAGACGAGCGAACGTAAGGCCTGGAACTTGTATTTCATCTCTTGATAGGAATCAAAGCTCCGTAGATAACAGGTCTCGTCCGGTTCGTAGTTGCTACCCATATTCTCTCCGTTGTTGCCAAAGTCTCTGGATTGGTAAGCGGCGATGGTGAGGTCCTAAACAGATCGCGGTGTGGAACCCCGCGATCTGCAGGCCCGATGGAGCTTGAGTCATGCCAAAGTCCGTTTTCAGAATTACTGGAATAAGCCTGAATCTCCCACGCGACCGACCGGCTAGAAGTTAACTTTGGGATTGGACAGGACCTTTCTGGAGTTGTTTCTGCGCCTTGGTCCACTTCTTTACGACTTGCTTTGCTAGGGTGTCGATTACGTTCATGCTTTCAGACTCGCCGCGCTGAGTGGCCTTGATCTGGTCATGGACTAACGTAGTGCCTTTTCCGTCTGTAATCTCGACGTCCAGGGTGATCTGGGTTACGCCAACGAAGAATCCCACAGGCCCCATCGAAGCGCGCTTCACCTGGCTCCCAGCCTTGAACGCTGTTGTGGAGAGCCGCATCGTGTACTGGGAACAGTTCTCTCGACCGTCAGTCACTCCATCCCGATCGACCTCAGTGCCTGGAACCTGATGCAAACGCTCAACGATGTGCTCATAAACAAGAACCCGATAGGCTACAGGGAAGTCGGTTTGTCCAGACGCAGGCCGCTTCACCAGGATGGAATTTGGATCTACTCTCGCAGTGGAACAGGGGGCATTCGACACATCATGCCGCACGTCCACAGGCGCAGCGATAGCGATATTGTGGAGAGCTTGCTCGGCCTCGTTGCCTGGTAGATAGAACACAGCACCGTGATAACGGCCCAGACTATCCACGAACTCCACGGTGAGCATGTCTCGTTGACGATGCATGAATGTGGCAAATGCCGCGCCCCCACCATAGGGAACAGCCATCCGCATCAGCCGCCCCTTCATTCCCCAAAGCTCGACACGCTCATTCCCGGCACTAAGCGCCACGATAGAGGGAAGGTCGATGGTGGAATTCGCCGATTTTCCGGTGAACTTCAGCTGTTGAGGCGTAATGGTTAAGGTTCCGTTCTCTTTGGCCTTTACGTCAGGCATGCCAAGTACATGGACCGCGTGTGTCGAACTCCATCCAGAGGACGGAACGACGGGCGAATTATGTGTAACGGAGGGGGCTATCTGCGCTGGCACAGGTAAAGAAAAAGAGCTTGCGATCAGGGATAGTACAAATCCTGCATGGAGAGGACGGAGCATTGGTATTCCTTGGGAGGCTGGCTGCCTATATTTATACGTACTAGTAGGTATAAAACTTGATTAAGGGTTGAACTTGAGAGACCAAGCTTAAACCTATAAATATACGTACTAGTAGGAATATATCATGTTGAGGCATCAAACTGCGTAGATATTTTCAAGAAGGCCGTATGTCTCAAACAATAAAGGGTTTAGTGCATAACGACTATGAGCGACAGGGTGAAATTTCCTAACAGGACGCCTGGCAGCAGACGAGAGTCGCCAAACGGCTGCCGCCGATAAGGATCCTTGCGGGAAGCGCTCGCATGAATTCCAGGCTGCCGACAGTGCAGCAGTGAATGACGAAAGGTGCCCTTATCGGTACCGTTCGTTGCCAAATACAAGCCGTTGCGTAATTCTGCGGCCTCCATCCGTATACCCTGCGTATGTTCAAACAAGACATATCGATGGTTGCGAGAATGGACAGCGACACGAAACAAATCGCATTTGGACTGCGCCATAGGGATGTCGCGCTCCTGCAGTCACTCGTCGAGCAGTATCAGTATCGTCTTGTTCGCTATCTCATCTACCTGCTGGGCAGACGCGATGGTGTCGACGATCTGGTGCAGGAAACGTGGCTGCGGGTTCTCGAACGTGGCTCTTCCTACGACGGATGCTCTCGCTTCGAACCCTGGCTCTTCACCGTCGCGCGAAATCTCGCCATTGATCAAACGCGCAAGAGGCGAACCTTTAGCCTGGACTCCAGCGACGACGAAGAGTGGGACGCCCCTGCGGCACCGCACACCTCAAATGACCCGTCCCCCTTCACCCTTGCGGCGCGCACCGAAGATGCCGAACGGCTGGCCCTATCCATGCAGACCCTTGATCCGGTCTATCGCGAAGCGCTTGTGCTTCGCTTCCAGGAAGATCTATCGCTACAGGAGATCTCTTCCGTCGTCGCTGCTCCCGTCTCTACGGTCGCTTCAAGAATCTATCGAGGTCTCGCAACGTTACGGGTGCAGTTGGAGAAAGGAAATCATGCAATCTGACAATCACAAACTCTTTCAGCAGATGATCGACGAGACGCTTGCGTCCGGCACTCCTCTCCAAGAGGATCGCACCCTCCGCGAGCACCTCCAGTCCTGTGCTGTATGTGAGGAGTATCTCAATAGCAGCACCAGAGCCATCGCCAGCCTCGCCGGCTTCTCCTTTGCAGTGGATCCGATGCTCCACGCGAAAGTCTCCGCATCTCTCAGTCGGCGCGCGCAGCAGCTTGAAGCCACACCGCTTAGCCGGCGGCGGTGGGTGTTCGCCTGCATCGGTGCCTTCGTTCTGACAGTTGCTGGAACATTGTTCGACCTGCAATTTCACAGTCTGATCGCTGCATTCTTCAAAGTGCCGGGTGTCCATGTACAGCAAGGGCTGCTGCACTTCTGGATCGTATCTTCCTTATCCCCTGTGCTGCTGTTTCTACTACTGCCGCTGTTGTCCCGGCAGAAAGAGAGGGCTTTATGAAACGTCGTCCATTTTTGAGTGTTGTGCCAAAGGCAATCCAGATCTGGGCTTTGGTCCTTGTTGGCGCTGCTGTCTCGATTGGTTTGGTGATAGGGCAACAGACCGCTGGAGCAGGCGCTCGCGCAGGCGAGTTGTTAACCACCATGTCACTGTTTGGTGGCGTCGCGTTGCTCTTCGGCTCCTTTATGGCTGTCTGGCTTCTGGGTGTTGGATTCGTCTATGCCGACGCACGCCAGAGGGCCATGCGGCCCGTCCCCTGGGTCCTGGCCGTCATCTTCTTTCCCCACCTGCTTGGATTTCTCCTCTACTTTGTCATGCGCCAGCCCATCACCGCGATCTGCAACCGCTGCGGCATGGCTGTCTCGCCCTATCAGCGATTCTGCTCCTGGTGCGGCACCTCCCAGATCCCTCAAACCTCAACCGACGATCCAGTTCTCGAAACCCATTGAAAAGGCAGGCTGGTGAATCTGGCTTACGATGGGCAATTCAGCAGCTAATAATGATTTTGTTACTGTTTTGCCTTTCGGAGTAGCAGCGGCCTTTAGGCCGCGGAAATAGGGCAAAATCTCTCTTGGGCTTTAGCCCTGGGCTTTTCGTCGGCATCGGCAAGAGGTCCAGGGCTAAAGCCCTTTCTGGTCGAACCTCGTAGCAGCGGCCTAAAGGCCGCTGCTACTCCCAAGTGCAACAACAAAGACAAATACACTGATTTGTCAGTCACCACCTAGAGCATTTCCCTTATAGGTGTAGCGCGAGCCACCGATCCGGGTGCCCCATCTTCGGCGCGTTTTTTGCGCCTAAGGTGGGCATCGGGCGACCGCCCGACCGCTCCTGCCCATGTATGCCACATCTCCAATGTTCCAACCGACACAACGCTTTCTCCCGCTGCCTCTACACCTGCACGGAAAATGCTCCTAATGCACCGCAGCCTCCATATGCTTCGGCGGCTTCTTTAGCAGCAACGCCATCGGAACCATGCATGCACAGAAGAGCGAAAGCATGAGGATGACGTCGATATAAGAGAGCACGCTCGCTTGCGCCTGCAGCGTCTGATAGAGACGTCCCATCGCGAACCGTTGCGCATCCGCTAGAGACGCCGTGTGCTGCAGAGACTGTTGTACGAGCGCGTGGTACTGGTTCAGCCATGCAGGACTGCTTCCATACACGTTCGCGGCAAGATACTGCTGATGCACCTGCTGATGCCGCGCAAGCACCGTCGTAAAAAGGGAAGTTCCGGCTGAGCCGCCGATATTGCGCGCCAGGTTCGCCAGTCCGGAGACGTCGTTGTTCTTGCCCGGCTCTATGCCCACGTACGCGAGCGTATTGATGGGCACAAAGAGGAAGGCGAGACCGATGGACTGATAGAAGCGCAGAAAAGAGACGTACCGGAAGCTCATCTGCAGATTGAGAGTTGTCATGTGATACAGGGTCACGGCTAACGCCCCGAACCCAAACATGATGAGATAACGTCCGTCGAACCGGGAGATGAGGATACCGACGATTGGCATACAGATAATGGTCGCCAGGCCACCCGCGGACATGGCCAGCCCCGCAATCTCCGCCGTATAGCCCATCAACGACTGTAGGAACTGAGGGAGCAGAACGGTCGTAGCGTAAAGGGTCAGGCCCAGCATGAACATCATCAGGAACGAGACCGCGAAGTTCCGATTCTTGAATAATCGGAGATCGAGGATCGGACGGTTTCTCTTGTGAATCTGCCACAGCTCCCAGCCGACAAGAGAGAGCAACCCGATCACGAACAGGACACTAAAGACCACGATGAAGTGCGAGGCGAACCAATCGTCCTCCTGGCCCTTGTCCATCACAACTTCCAGGGTGCCGAAGGTGAGCGCAACCAGGCCGAAGCCGATGAGGTCCAGCCGGAAGCCTCCACGCTTTGCCTCTGCTACTTCGCGCTTGATCCGAGGCGTGTCCTCCACCAGGCGGTGCGTCAGCGTGAGCGACAGAATCGCGATAGGAATATTGATGAAGAAGATCCAGCGCCAGTTGTAGTTGTCCGTGATCCATCCTCCCAGCGTTGGCCCAATGATCGGTGCTGTGATGACAGCCAGGCCATAGAGCGCAAACGCCTGCCCCCGCTTCGCGGGTGGGAACGTATCGGCAAGGATCGACTGCTCGGACGGTTGCAGCCCTCCGCCGCCAAGCCCCTGCAGCACCCGGAAGAACAGCAACATGGGAAGAGACGTAGCCAGCCCGCACAACAGAGAACTGACTCCGAAGATGACCACGCAGGTCATGTAAAAGCGCTTTCGGCCAATGATGCTGCCCAGATACGCCCCCAGCGGCAGCACGATCGCATTCGCCACAAGGTAAGAGGTAATCACCCACGTGGACTCATCCGCGGAGGCTCCCAGCGAGCCCGCAATATGGGGCAGCGCCACATTCGCAATGGAGGTATCCAGCACTTCCATAATCGTGGCGAGCGTCACCGTGATCGCGATGATCCACGGATTGTGCTTCGGTGTATAGATCTCGTCCATTGTGTCGGTGTCCGTTTTTGAGGGGTTTTCTTCCGTTACGTTGCATCTGCGCGGTGCAGGGAATACCTTTCTTGGAGAGGCGCAGACTGTTTTGCGTAAAATATATCAATCGATAGATATGATGGAAAAAGATCAGCATAAGATTCGGAAAGTTCAGGCTCGTGGGGAAGAGACCAAAAAGCGCCTACTGGAGGCTGCAACCAGGCTCTTCAGCGAACGGGGCTTCGATGGTGTTTCGACCCGAGATATCGCCGCACAGGCGGAGACCACGCTTCCTTCAATTCCGCACCACTTTGAATCGAAAGAAGGTATCTACCAGGCAGTATTGGCAAGCATTGCGGAGGAGATAACGGCTAGCTTGGCGGCTGCGTCTGCCAGGGCGATGGACGTTTTGAGCAAAAAAGATGCGACCAGGCGGGAGAAATTAGAAGCCCTGGACCATCTGCTAAGCACTCATGCGCGCGCCATTCTCCAGAGCCGGCCTGAATGGGCCCGTCTTATGGTCCATGAGCAACTGCATCCCTCTGCGGCCCTGACCCCCATCACCCGGGTTCTTGAGCAGTACCTGATAGGGCCTCTAGTCAAGCTGATTGCGGATCTGCGTGGCCTTCATGTGAAGTGCGTAGAAGTCCGCCTGGAAGCCCTGGTCTTGGTAGGACGCATCCTGATCTTTCGCACTGCCCGGCATTCCAGCCTGCATATTATGGGTTGGGAGGAGTTCACGCCGTCCCGGATCGAACGGATTATTGAGATGCTGAGCAGCAACCTCTATCGCTTGTTCCCGAGCGGCGATTGAAAGTGAAGCGAACGCAGCGATAAACAGTATCGGAGTCGGTGTATCTCAATGGGTTTTGCTTTTTCCCTCCTCAAGATTGTCATCCTGAGCGATGTAGCTCGCGCACTTTGCGAGCTACGTAGTCGAAGGACCCCGAGGATCTTTACATCACCTCAGCGGATTGGGCCTTTTCAACCGATGCCTTCGCGGTGAAGGAACGGCAAGAGTCTGGTGGTTGAGTGAGTCCCGAGGATGTTGGTCTACACCTACACAGTACTGCTCCACCGCCTTTGTCTCGAAATCTATCTCCCGAAGAGCTACCGCAGCTCCGCCGTCCGCAGAAAATCGAAGCTTCCACCAGGATTCAATGTCACGTTAGTCAGCCGTGTCGAATGTACGACTTCATTGTTCGGGTACCACAACGGAATCGCGGGCAGATCGTTGGCGAGAATCTGTTGCACTTCGATGTAAGCGCGCCGTCGCACATCCTGGTCCGTCGAGGCATTGGCTTCTTGCAACAGGGCATCGACACGTGCGTTGGAGTAGTGCCCGCGATTGCCGCCCTTCGGTGGAAACATGCTGGACGCAGAGGTATACCGGAAGATATCCGGATCCTCGTTCGAGCCGATCCAGCGTAGGATGTACATCTGGAACGAGCCTTTGGTGATGTCCGCGTAGAACGTGGCGAACTCGGAGGAACGCAATGACAGCTCGATACCGGCCGCGCGCATCTCCTCCTGCATGGCCTGCGCCTCCAGCCGTGCTGTCTCGTCGATAGAGGTCTTCAACGTGAACCGCAACCGAATCCCGTTCTTATCCGGCTTCAATCCAGCCTCGTCGAGCAGTCGAATCGCGCGTGCTACGTCATGCGGATACTGTGGCAGAGCCGCATCGCCTGCCATGGCCCAGTGCCCCGGAGGCAGCAGCGTCTCTGCGGGGCGGGCCTGGCCGCGCCACAGCGCCGCAATCAGCGCATCTTTATCGATCGCGCAGGCTATTGCCTGCCTTACCCTCGGATCGCGCAGTGCCGGATCGGTTACGTTGAAGTTGGCATAGATTACCCACGCACTGGGCCCGCTCTCTGTGTGCAGATTCGGTAGCCCTTGCAGCGCATGGACCATGTCGGGCGTAATGACATTACTCTCTACATCGCCCGAGCCCTTCTTCATCTCCAGCGCCGTGGTGATGGTGTCGGGGATTACTTCGAAGCGCACGCGCGCGATCTTCGGCGCCCCGGCCCAATACTCAGGGTTGCGTTCGATGACCACCTCTTTGTCTTGCACTTGGCTGACGAACTTGTAGGGCCCCGTTCCCACCGGATGCAGTCCTTCCTCGCTCCCGGCGCCTTTTTCGACGATGCCGAACAGCCCATCGCTCAGGTTGAAGAGCAGGCTCGGAACAGGTTGACGGGTATGTACAACCACGGTCAGCGGATCGCGGACATCAACGCCAGCTACATTCGCAAAGGCCCCACCCTTGGCGGTGATCAACGCACCGTTGGTCATGCTGCGGATCGACCACGCAACGTCGTCGGCGGTGAGCGGCTTCCCATCATGAAAACGCACGCCGTCCCGCAGATGAAAGACCCAGGTCAGCAGATCGGGCCGCTTCCAACTGGTTGCGAGCCAGGGTTGCAGGTTGGAGTGGTCGTCTTTGCGGACCAACGGGTCATAGATCAACTCGCCCACGCGCTCGCTCTGCGCATCGGTGCCCTGGCGCAGATCAAGGTTGTTCGGCGAGCTTTCGATGATGAAGTGCAGTGTGTCGCGATCCGTCGACGCATGTTCGTTACACGCAGCCAGCGGCAGCAACGTCCCCATTGCTAAAAGCCAGCAAAGACGCTTCATGCGAGCGAAATCCTTCCGAGGATGACGGGACGCGTCGCACCCGTAGCCGAAGGCACATTGCCCGGTAGGTCATGCCACGTAAGCCAGCCCATCAGAGCGAAGGCCGCGGCCTCTTTGGCTTCCGTAGCAAGCCCTTCCTCTTCCGTGGTTGCGACCCGGACCCCCAATGCCGCAAAGTCTTCACGCAGCCGATGCATCAGGGTTGCATTGTGTACGCCCCCACCGGCGGCGAACAATTCAGTCACATGCTGTTGGAAGGGCGCGAGACAGAAGCGCTGGTAGGCGTCGAGAATAGTCTCCGCTGTAAAGGCTGTTGCCGTTGCGATCACATCCTGTTTGCGCGCCCCTTCGCGCTCGCACAGGCCAAGGAAACGTATGACGAACGCATCTCCATACTCTTCACGACCACACGACTTCGGCGGCGGGGCAGAGAAGTAGCTCGCTTTCATCAGCGTTGCAACGACGCTATCTAAAACCTTGCCCCGCGCCCCAACCGCGCCATCCTTATCGAAGCGCCGGCCATAGAGTTGCTTCATGCAGGCATCGACGATCATGTTGGCAGGGCCGGTATCGAAGGCCAGTACCTCATCGACGTCGCAACCCGCAGGCAGCGCCGTGACGTTGGCAATGCCTCCCAGATTGAGCAGCAGCCGGTTCTTTGTCATGTGGCGAAATAAGCAGAAGTCCAGCATCGGCACCAGCGGTGCGCCTTGTCCTCCGGCAGCCATGTCCGCTGGACGGAAATCACTGACTACAGGCACACGCAGACGTTCAGCCATCAGTGACGGCTCGCCAATCTGCCACGTGCAGCGCACCGGTTGGCCAAGATACGGTGCTGCTGTGCCCTGGTGATAGATCGTCTGGCCATGGCACGCAATCAGCTGCGGTTTCAACTTTAGTTCGCGGGTTGTAACGTCAACGCATTCCGCGTATACCGCGCCAAGCCGCCACGAAAGCCGCGTGAGCTCTGCCGCGCTCGTCTGCTTTGCATCCATCGCCGCGAGCACGGCAGCGCGCAGTTTGGCATCGTAGGCAAACGAACGATGTCCCAGCACCTTCACGCGCGGTGTACCACCCTCACGCAATGCAGGCGAGATACGGCAGATCGCAACATCGACACCATCGGCCGAGGTCCCGCTCATCACACCCGCAACCAGCATCGCTTTTGCTTTTCTTGTTGTCATTCGCCCTGAGCGCAGTCGAATGGGAGGGAATCTGCTGCCGCTTCTCACATCCCGCCGCCTTTCAACTCGCGCTGTAACTCCGCGAGCAGTTGCAAGGCCTCACGAGGCGTCAGTCCATCCACGTCGGTCTGCTCGATGCGGTCGACGATGCGCTGCGACAGCGGTGTAAACATGGTCATCTGCATCGAAGCCTCACGCTCTGCGACGGGCGCGGCCTCGCGCACCTGTTGCGACTCGGCACGCTCATGCACGCGCAACACCTGCCGCGCACGTTCGATCACAGCTCCAGGCAGTCCCGCGAGCCGTGCGACCTCAATTCCATAGCTCTTGTTCGCTGCTCCCGCTTCGACGGTATGCAGAAAGACGATGCCACCGCCGCTCTCGCGTACGGTGACACGAACATTCTGCAGACGCGCGAGTCTGTCCGCGAGCAGCGTGAGCTCGTGGTAGTGCGTCGCGAACAGCGTCCGCGCCCCAATCTCATTGTGCAGATGCTCAACCGTCGACCACGCGAGCGAGAGGCCGTCATAGGTCGCGGTACCTCGGCCCATCTCGTCGAGCAGCACCAGCGAACGCGCCGTAGCCGTATTAAGAATGGCCGCCGTCTCCGTCATCTCGACCATAAAGGTCGAACGCCCGCGTGCCACATTGTCGCTTGCACCGATCCGGGTATAGACGCGATCGACCAGACCCAGCCGCATACGCTCCGCAGGCACAAAGCAACCACACTGCGCCATGATGACCAGCAGCGCTGCCTGACGCAGATACGTGCTTTTACCACCCATATTCGGCCCGGTGATCAGCAGCAGGGAAGGGCCATGGGCCTCGCCCCCGAGGGCTTCGAGATGCAACGAGTTCGGAATGAACCGCCCGCCGCCACTCTCTTCCAGCCGCTGTTCAACCACGGGATGCCGCGCCGCAACAAACTCCAGCACCTCACTCGCATCCACCTGTGGCCTTACCCAGGCGCGCATCGCCGCAAGATGCGCGAAGCAGCCCAGCAGGTCAATCTCTGCCACACGCCGTGCGGTCTCGCGAACCCGTGTGGCATTCGTCAGGAGCTGACGCCGCAGCTCCGCAAAGATCTTGCGCTCGATCTCACTGGAGCGCTCCTGCGCGGTGAGAATCTTCGTCTCAAGCTCTTTCAGTTCCGGCGTAGTGAAGCGCTCGGCGTTTACCAGCGTCTGCTTGCGCTCGTAGTCAGAGGGCACCGACTTCGCGTTAGCCTTGGTGACTTCGAGATAGTAACCAAAGACCGAGTTGAACCGCACCTTCAGCGAGCCGATACCGGTACGTGCCCGCTCGCGCTCTTCGATCGCTGCGATGCGCTGGCGTCCGCTCGTCGAAAGCCCACGCAACTCATCGAGTTCCGGATCGACCCCTTCTCGAATAGCTCCACCATCGCTCAGCGAAACCGGAGGCTCGTCCACCAGCGTACGCACGATCATCTCGCTCAGGTCGTCGAGCGTATCGAGTTTGGCGGCAAGAAACGCCCAGCGTCCCGCCGTCGCCGTTGCGGCAAACTCCGCAACCGCACTACGTAGCCCTGGTAGCCGCGCCAGCGTCGCGCCAAGCCCAACCACCTCGCGCGGCCCAGCGGAGTCGAGCGACACACGGCCCAGCAGGCGCTCAAGATCAAGCACCCCATCCATCGCTCGCCGCAGACCCTCGCGGCGGCGAATGTCGCTGGCAGCTTCAGCAACGGCATCGAGACGTTCATTGATCTCCGCGAGCGACTGCATAGGCCGCAGCAACTGTGCCCGCAGCAGACGCTTACCCATCGGCGTACAGCAGGCGTCCAGCGTGTAGAAGAGCGTCGTCCGCGGACCTTCGCTGCTGAACAGCGGATCGACGAGTTCGAGGTTGCGCACGCTTACGGCATCTAGCTCCAGGCAATCCCGCTTTTCGTAAAAGCGCAGGGTGTCGAGATGCTCCAGCGCACCCTGCTTGGTCGTGCGCAGGTAATGCACAATCCCGCCCGCAGCAACCGCCGCCGCGGCATGGTTGCCAAGCCCCAGTCCATCGAGAGAGTGTACCCGAAGCTGCTGCCGCAGCAGCGGCACAGCGTAGTCCTCGGTGAAGACCCACTCTTCTACCTCGGTTCGCGCTCCACCGATGTCAGTTGTTGCAGAGTCTTCCTTCGTTTCAACTTCGTCGTTTTCGCGCAAAGAAGTCTGCCGCACGCTCTGCGTGGTCTTGGCTCCGAAGCCGCCAGCGCCTCGGGCAAAGATCAACTCGGCTGGCCGCAGCCGCGCCAGTTCATCCAGCGCGAGCGCCCAGGCATTCGCCCCGCCAAACTCGGTCGCACAGAACTCGCCGGTCGAAAGGTCGATAGCCGCAACGCCCACACTCCCCGCACCAACTCCGGCGACGCTCGCCAGCCACTGGCTCTCACTCGCAGCCAACGTCGGATCAAGCGCTGTTCCAGGCGTGAGCACGCGCGTAACCTCGCGGCGAACGATGGTCTTGGTCGCCTTGGGGTCCTCCATCTGCTCGCACAGCGCCACCCGATAGCCGAGCCGCAGCAACCGCTGCAAATACGTCCCCGCCGAGTGATACGGCACACCGCACATGGGCACGGACTTCGTCTTGTCGCGCGAAGTCAGGGTCAGTTGCAGCTCGCGCGCAGCCACAATGGCGTCTTCATAGAACAGCTCGTAAAAGTCCCCAAGCCGGAAGAAGAGCAGCGCGTCGGGATGTGCCTCTTTGGCAGCGCGGTACTGCCGCATCACTGGTGTTAGTCCGGCTTCGTTCGCGATTTCGTTGGTCGTTGTCATCGTTAATACAGGAAAGGTCAGAATACCGGATACCAGCCCTGAGCATTTCTTGTTCTCGACCCAACGATCCGTCCCAAAAACGAGATGTCTATTTCGCATTTTCGTCTACACTGACAGGAATGATCCAGATTCCCATGTCCGACGCGCAATATGCCGCCGCCGCAGTGCGGCTCCGCAACAACGGCATCGACCTTGTGGGGACCTCCGGCACTCTCACCAAAGACGGCATCACCGCAACCTATACGCACGCCGACGGCAAGCTGACCATCGAGATCGTCGACCGCCCCAACCTGCTGCCGCTCAGCCTCATCGAAGGCAAACTGCAGGCCTATCTAGAGCAGAGCGTGGCCTACGACACCAGCCGCTCTGCTGGGTAGAACCGCTGCGTCCAGCTATTCTGGGAATCTCTCGCCACCATCGCTGAGGCTTCAACACTGGGTATTGCCGCTGCGTCCAGCTATTCTGGGAATCTCTCGCCACCATCGCTGAGGCTTCAACACTGGGTATTGCCGCTGCGTCCAGCTATACTGGACTATCGCGGCAAATCCTCTGCTGCGTCACTGTCGAATGTCTCTCCTCTGGCTCCGAGTCGCGGCTCTTCTCTACGGCATAGCCGCGCTTGCGGTGCTGCCCGCGGCCCTCTATAGCCGGCCGCGCTGGCGCCATATAGCAGTCCCTGCGGCGCTCGCCGGGGCGTTCTTCCACTTCGTCTCCATCGCCGAAACCTTCTATGCCGCCCACCGCGCCCTGCCGGTGGACACGCACGAGACCCTCTCCATGCTCGGCCTTCTGCTGGCCGCTGCGTTTCTTCTGCTGGCGGCCAGGTACCGTACGATGTCGTTCGGCATCTTCCTGCTGCCGGTTGCCGTGCTGCTGACCATCGTTCCCGCCTTCCGGCCCGGGCACGAGACCATCGCCTATCCCTTCGTCGGCACTATTTGGTTGTTCCTGCACGTGGCGCTCCTGCTGGCGGCCTACGCAGCGTTGTTTCTCTCGCTCATCGCGAGCCTGTTGTATCTCATCCAGGAGCGCCTGCTGAAGCAGAAACGCGCCAGCCAGCAACCCACATGGCTGCCTCCGCTCGAAACCACCGACCAGATCGCGCTGAAGTCGCTGCTCTTCGGCCTGCCCTGCATGACGGCCGGCCTGTTGATCGGTTCGGCTATCGCGCTCCAGACCATCGGCCCTACGTTCTTCGCCGACCCCAAGGTGCTGCTCTCCTTCGCAATGTGGGTCGCGTACATGCTGATGATCTTCATCCGTCGTCACAGCGGTCTGCGTGGCCGCCGGGCGGTGTACCTGTCCAGCTTCGTCTTCCTGGTCGTGCTCGCGGTATGGGCGGCGAACCAGCTCTCCGTCGTACACAGGTTCAAGGCACCATGAGCGAGCTTAAGAAAAATTCGGGCTCCCTGTTGCTGCTCGGCGTGAACCACACGACCGCGCCGCTCGACGTGCGCGAGCGCCTCGCCATCCCTGTGTCACGCCTGGCGGACGCGACGCGGACGCTCGCCCACCAGCCCGGCGTGCGCGAGGCTCTGATTCTTTCCACCTGCAATCGCGTCGAGCTCCTGACCGTGCAGGACGATGTAGTCGCGGCAGCCGTGCCGCCCATGGGCATGCTGCGCTTTCTGCATGACTACCTCAACCTTCCCGCCAACGAGATCGAGCCCCACGTCTACGAATTCCGCGAGCGTGAGGCGATCCGGCATCTCTTCCGCGTAGCCAGCTCGCTCGACTCCATGGTCGTAGGCGAGCCGCAGATCCTCGGTCAGGTCAAGGAATCGTGGACAGTAGCGCGCGAGGTAGGCGCGGTCAAATCGACGCTCGACCCCCTATTGCAGCGCGCGTTCTCCGTCGCCAAGAAGGTCCGCACGGAGACGCAGATCGGCAGCTCAACCGTCTCCATCGCTTCTGTAGCTGCGGAACTCGCCCGCAAGATCTTCGGCTCGCTCAGCGGCAAGACGGTGCTGATCGTCGGTGCCGGCAAGATGAGCGACCTGGCCGCGCGCCACCTCATCCAGCAGGGCGCGACGACGCTGCTGGTCTCGAACCGCACCGAAGCCCGCGCCGAAAAGATCGCCGACTCCCTGCGTACACCCGCCATCACCACCGGAGTCATCCCGTTCGATCAGCTCCACGAGCAGTCGCACCGCGCCGACATCGTCATCACCAGCACCGGTGCTGGACACGTCTTTACCCCCGCCCACGCCCGCGCTCTGCTGCATCGCCGCCGCAACCGCCCCATCTTCTTCATCGACATCGCCGTACCCCGCGACGTAGCGCCGGAGATCAATAATCTCGAAGGCTGCTTCGTCTACGACATGGACGACCTGCAACAGGTCGCCGCGCAGAATCAAGCTGTCCGCAGCCGCGAGGCCGAAGCCGCGGAGTCCATCGTAAGCCGCGAGGTGGAGCGTTACGGCGAACGCCTCGCCCAGGCACCCGCGACGGAAGCCATCAAGCAGCTTCTACTCGACGCCGAAACACTGCGCCAGCAGGAGCTAGCCCGCACAGCGCAACGTCTCTCACCGCAGCCGCTCACCCCAGAGCAGCTAGCCGCCATCGACGCCCTGACAAAATCGCTAACAGCCAAGCTCCTGCACCCCCAGATCGCAGCCCTGCGCGAAGCCGCAAACACCCCCGAACCCGACGAATAAACCGGGTCTCCATCTAAACCGGGTGCCCCATCCTCGACGCGCGTTTTTTGCGCGGCAGGGTGGGGTATAGACGCCAAGTGGGCCACAAACATTAGCATCGCGCTCTGCGTCAGGGGTATCGGGCGAACGCCCGACCGCTCCTGCCCATTCTTCCATTTCCTCAAATTCTTAATGTCGGACTTGGCTCACCCCTGCAACGCCGCCATCCGAAAATCCCGCGTCTCCAGCACCCTCTTCGGATACCCATTCCGAGCCACCGCAATCATCGCGCGGCCAAGCTCCTCGGTACTCGTCGCCATACCTGGAGCAACACGCCGCACCAACGGATACGCCCACGACAGCACGGCATAGATGCTGTTGTACCAACCCACCTTCGAACGCACCCCATGCATCGGCTGAATATATCCAGGGCGAAAGCAGAAGACCCGTGCAAACGGCAGGAGCATCAGGGCATTCTCGGTCGCACCCTTCACCCGCGCCCACATGCTGCGGCCCTTTTCAGTGCTGTCGGTGCCCGCACCGGAGACATACACGAACGTCCTCAGGCTCCCGCGCCACGCCAACATCTCCGCAACCCCAAGCGTGAGGTCGTAGGTGGTTCGGCGATACTCAGCCTCTTTCATACCGACCGAAGAGACGCCCAGGCAGAAGAAGCAGGCATCATATCCGTCGAACCGTTCTTCGACGCCGCTCCAATTGAAGAAGTCCCCATGCACCAGCTCCTCAACCTTTGCCGAGGTAATGCCCGTCGGCTTACGCACCACGAGCAACACCCGCTCCACCTTTGCATCCTCGATGCACTCGCGCAGAACGCCTTGCCCCACCATGCCGGAACCGCCAAAAAGAATCACTCGCATGCTGATCAGACTGGACTGTTGTAAGGCAAGATGCAATTTCTGGTATAGGATCCGAGTTTGCATGTAGAAGCTTCCGGCCAGCCGGAGTAATCTGGAATCAGACTTCTGGAGGCCCCAATGCCGCATCCAAATGAGCCTATGACGATTACTCTTTCCCCTGAGATCAGCAGGCGAGTCCGCAGAAAGATCGATGAGAACGGCTACGTCGATGCTGAGGACGTCATTCAGGACGCTCTCGATGCCCTAGAGCCAAACGATCCCGAGCTTGAGCGTTGGCTTCGTGAAGAAGTTGTACCGGTTTGCGAAGAACTCGACCGCGACCCTGGGCAGGTATTGACGCTCGATGAGTCTGGTGAAGCCCTCAAAGCGGAATATGCGCGTTTTCTCAAGGCCGGTTGATGCATAGTGTTGTAATCGCTAGAAAAGCACAGTCCCAGCTCGAATCAATCTATCGCTATATTGCGAAAGCATCATCTCCTCGTATTGCAGAAGCATATGTGGAAGCGATTCGCGCCGAATGTCGCAGTCTCGCGCTCTTGCCGAAGCGAGGCACCGACCATGGATCGATCATGCCCGAACTGCGTACGATAGGCTTTCGTCGTAGCGCGACCATAGCTTTTCGTGTTTCCGAAGACACCGATTGTTGGCGTCTTCTATCGTGGACGTAACGTTCGCGCCCAGATGGATCCTTCCAACCAGCCAAAATGATTGCTCTTGAACGATAAAGCCCGGTAGCCGAGTATCCTAGATACGTGACTACCCCAACTATCCGAATCGGTTCGCGCGGCTCGCAGCTCGCGCTCTGGCAGGCCAACCACATCGCCGCGCAGCTCCGTGAGCGCGGCCACGCGGTCGAGATCGAAGTCATCCGCACAGTCGGCGACCGCATGCAGGACGCCTCCTTCGTCGCTCCCTCCACCTTTCCCGACGGCACCGCCCTCGACGCCAAGGGCATCTTCATCAAGGAGATCGAAGACGCGCTCGCCGCCGGCAAGATCGACCTCGCCGTGCACTCGCTCAAAGACCTCCCCACCACGCTCGACCCGCGCTTCACCCTCGCGGCCATCCCCCCTCGCGCCGACGCGCGTGACGCCTTCGTCTGCGAAGACCACTGGGGCCTGCACATGCTTCCCATGGGCTCGCGCATCGGCACCAACAGCCCACGCCGCCAGGCCATGCTGCTGGCCCTGCGCCCCGATCTGCAGTTCGTCGCGATGCGCGGCAACATCGACACCCGCCTGCGCAAATGGTCGGAGGGCCAGTCCGACGCCCTGGTGCTCGCCAGCGCCGGGCTCGACCGCATCGGCCGCACCGAGAACGTCCACCAGCGCTTCTCCGTCGACGAGCTGACCCCCGCGCCCGGCCAGGGAGCGCTCGCCCTCGAAACCCGATGTCCCTTGCATCCTCTCGATTCCGAGGACCCTACTCGCGACCCCGCGATCCATGCCGCCATCCGCGCGCTCAACGATCCCGCCACCGAGTACGCCACCCAGGCCGAGCGCACCGTGTTGCACGCACTCGGCGGGGGCTGCCAGCTTCCAGTCGGCGCGTTCTGCCATACCGCCGACGAACAAAGACACCTGCACGCGATGGTCGTCTCGCCCGACGGCGAGCAGGTCATACACTTCGTGCAGCGCGCACCGCTGGACATGTCGCCATGCGAGCTGGGAGCCGCTGTCGCCGCCGAACTCACCGCCCGCGGCGCTCTGGAACTTCTTCAGGAATCCGCAGCTGCATAATGGCGGCTGCATAATCTTGTTTTTGCCGTTGTTTGTTTTCGTCGTTGTTTGTTTTTCGCCGTCATCCTGAGGCGTAGCCGAAGGACCCCCGCATTCGTGATGGCACCGATGCAGGGCCTTCAGTTACGCCCTTTTGTCGCCTGCGGTTTCGATAGCAACCCATCCGCTTGTATTGCTATCAAGAGATCATTCTCGATAAAATAAGCCTGATGGAACTCCAACTCGAAACCGCAAATAAATCAGCGCCGGCAATATGGGCTGACCGTATGGGAATCTGGGCCTCGGCACTGTGCATCGTCCACTGCCTGCTCACTCCCATTCTTCTCTCGATGTCAGCCGTCTTCGCGCACTTTCTTCCCTCCGAGGAGCGTACCCACCGCTCGCTTGCAGTGTTCATTGCCTTCGTCGGTGCTATCGCGCTTGTCCGGGGCTTTCGATCGCACCGGCGCATCCGTGTGATCGGCCTGATGGCCACAGGACTAGCCTGCATCTTCTTCGCTGCCTATTGGGGCGATCGTCTGCCAATGCATGGGGCTGAGGTAGGTATCACCTTTCTCGGCAGCGTCTTGATGATCTCAGCTCATCGCCTGAACCACACCTTTTGCAAAGAGTGCGCCTGCACCAGACGCTAGACAAGAATGCCAGGTAATGTTTGACGAATTCGAAAGGATTGATTTCGTCGTTGTCTTTGTTTTTCGGAGTAGCAGCGGCCTTTAGGCCGCGGAAACAAGGCCCAACGAGAAAGGGCTTTAGCCCTGGGCCTCTTGCCTATATCAGCGAGAAGCCCCGAGGCTAAAGCCCAGGAAATGTTTTGCACTATTCCGCCTAAAAGCCGAATAGGACCTTTACAGCTTGGCCGCCTGCTTCGCCGTCATCTCTTCCCACAACCTAAACCCGCCCTTCACGGCGTTCTCATTCGACCCCACTACGATATGCTGCGGAAGATTCTTCATCAGCTTCGCATTGCCGCCGCCCAGCAGCACGTTGTCGCAAACCATCGCCGCTCGCAGCAGCTCGATGATATCGAGCACCGATTGACGCCAGCGCTTCTTGCCGCGATGTTCCAACCCGGCCAGCCCGATGTACTGCTCATAGGTGCGCCCTTTCTTGTAGGGAAGATGCGCCAGCTCCAGCGGCACGACAACGCCATCCAGCACCATCGCCGACCCCAGCCCGGTCCCTGTGCCGATAAATAGCATGCGTCCGCTCTCGTAGCCGCCGAGCGCCTGCATCGCCGCGTCGTTGATAAAGCGTAGCGGCTGGCCGAAGGCCTTGTCGTAGTCGAAGTTCACCCATCCCGCGCCCAGGTTGTGCGGCTCGGCGATAGGGCGATGGTTCACCACAGGCCCCGGATACCCAATGGATATACGGTCGTAGCGCCACTTCTTGGTCGCAGCCAGCACCTGGCTGCACATGCTCTCCGCGGTCATTGCCGGTCCGGAAGGGATCTTGATGGGAACAGGAGCATCCGTCGATGCCACCTTTACATTCGTGCCGCCTATGTCGATTACCAAAACTCTCATGTGGGGAAAATAGTATCAGTTACTCGCAGATGCAAAAGCCCCGAGGCAGGCTTGATATCGTAAGACATGAACTCCGGCAATCTACTCAGGGCTTCCATCGTCCTGCTTGCCTGCGGTGTGGCCGCTGCTCAGGAACGCGCTCAGACCGCGGAGGCAAGGCTGAGTCATCTGGCGGACCGCTTTGTGGATCAGCAGCTCGCCTACGATCCAACCCTCTCTTACACAACCGGCCTTCCAACGACAGACAATAGCCGCTTCGCCGATCGCACGCCCCGAGTCCTGGCAGCACTCGACGAGCAGGAAAGCGAGGACTTGCGTGAGCTGCATAAGATCGACATTCACGGCCTGTCTCCCAGGGCTCGTGCGACCTATGCGAATCTGCGGGAACAGTTGGAAGCGAATCTTCAGTTGCGGGTCTGCAAGACCGAACTATGGAACGTGAACCACTTCGATGGATGGCAATCGAGCTTTGCTGAAGTTGCAGAGCGACAGCCCGTCTCCGCAGCGGAGGATCGAAGACAGGCGCTGCAGAGATGGGCCAGCCTGCCTCGATACATTCAGGTAGAGATTGCCAATCTCAAGCTTGGCCTCGCGCAAGGGTACTCCGCTCCGCAGTCGGTAGTGCGCAGAGTCATCCAACAGATGGAAGATATGGCCGCTGCCGATCCCGAGAAGTCCCCCTTCTTCTCTCCGGCCCAGCGCAGTGGAGATACTGCCTTCCAGGCATCTTTCCGGCAGCTCATCCTGGAACAGATGAATCCGGCGCTGCGAGCCTACCGTGATTACCTGCAGGCAGAGTATCTGCCCAAAGCGCGAGAAGGTGTGGCCCTATCGGATCTGCCGAATGGCGCGGCCTGTTATCAGGCCTTTCTGCGTGCGAATACGACGCTGGCACGAACCCCCAGGGAGGTCTTCGATCTCGGCCAGAAAACAGTGGCTGCAAACGTGTTCGATGTGCAGCAGACCGGAGAGAGGCAGTTTCACAGCTCCAATCTCGCTACCATCCTTGCCGCGATCAAGAGCAACCCTGCTGAGCACTTCCAGTCCCGGGAAGAGATGCTGGCGTTCTCGCGTGATTTTCTGGAAAGGACCAAGCAAAAGACGGGAGCCTCTCTGATCAGCCAGATGCCAAAGCAGGACGTCGTCATCCGGCCACTCTCCTCCTTCGAAGAGTCCGCAGGCGTTGGGTCGCGCTTCCAGCAGGAACCCGATCCGGCCAGGCCCGCGGTTTATCTGATCAATCTCAGCAATTGGAAGACACAGACCCGCGCTGAAGCTGAGATTGTTACGGTCCACGAAACGACGCCCGGCCACTACCTGCAAAAGGCGCTTGCCCAGGAGCTTCAACCGCCAACGAAACTGTCAAAGCTTGTCGACTACGCCGCCTACACAGAGGGATGGGCGCGTTATGCGGAGGCGATGGGGGAAGAGGCGAAGATCTACGACACTGAGGACGCCGCGATCATGCGTCGTCTGTGGCCGGCACGTGGCATGGTCGTCGATCCGGGACTGCACGTCTTTCACTGGACCCGGCAACAGGCGATCGACTACATCGTGGCTTCCGGCCGCTTCACTGCCGAGGAGGCGAACGACTACGTGGACCGAATCGCCGTCATGCCTGGACAACTAACCTCGTATGACTCCGGTGGTCTTGAGATCAAAAGATTGCGAGAGAAAGCAAAGGCCACGCTGGGAAGCAGCTTCGACCTGCGTCGCTTCAACAAGGCTCTTCTCGAAGAGGGCGTGGTTCCTCTCAGCGAATTGCGAGCCCACATAGAGGCTTGGATAGACGCCGAGAAGTCCGCAAATCGATCTACCGCTCAGTCGGATAACCGATCGCATTGATCGGCCCTTTCCCCCAAAGTCTGTCATTTCGACCGACCAACGGGAGTGGAGAAACCCCTGCATTTCGCGGCTGCTCGCACTGCCAAAGAAGGCAAAAAGGACACCCTGTACTACCCCCCAAAAAAAGGCCTGTCATTTCGACCGACCAACGGGAGCGGAGAAACCCCTGCATTTCGCGAATGCTTGTACTGCCAAAGAAACCAATGCGCCGTCACTCGCAGGTACAGGACACCCGATGCTGCTTCGGCATCGTCCCATCCAACGCCGGAATGCAATGCCCGTGCGGATCGGCCTTGGGATTGCCCAGCTTAGCCGCCATGCGCTCCTCGAACTTCTCGGAGATAAAGTGCTCCAGCCGCTCGGCCTCTTCGTGGAGCTCGTCCACCTCGTACCCCAGCACCTCGTACAGAAACGTCTCGATCAGCCGGTGATGCCGCACCAGCTCCAGCGCGCGCTTCCGTCCCGCAGGGCTGAGCACTACGCCGTGATGGCGTTCATACAGCAGCAGCGAGTCCTGGGCAGCAGCCAGCCGCTGCAGCATGTTAGTCACTGACGCAGGCGCCACCGAGAGCCGGTCGGCAAGCTCTTTGCTGCCCACACGCCGCTGGGTGTCACCGCTCAGCGTGTAGATGGCTTTGAGATAGTCGTCTACCGACTCGCTCTCACGAGGCCTCGGCACCGCTGCGGATTCTTTGATCGCTACTGGCATACGCGTCCGCTTGCATTCTATCGCGGTATAAATTAGCCTTGCCTAAATTGATATTTAGGTAAGGCTAATTTATGAAGCGATCAACCCCGATATCCCGTATCCTTCCGTTGATCGCGCTGCTTATGGCGTCCGGCCTCCTGCACGCGCAGAGCGGAACCTCCAGCGCGATCGCAGGTACGGTCGCCGACACCACTGGCGCGATCCTGCCGAACGCAACCGTGACCGCAACCGAGGTGAACACCCATGCGACCCGCACCGGCCACACCGGCGGAGACGGCCACTTCCTCTTCTCGCAGATAAACCCCGGAACGTATCGAGTCACGGTTGCTTCTTTCGGCTTTACGGCCGCGAGCTCCGAGCCTACTGCCGTCGGAGTAAGCCGTACCGCCACGCTGAACTTCACCCTGAAGATCGGCTCCGCCTCACAGACGGTCGAAGTCATGGCCCAGCAAGCGCTTCTCAGCCTGGACAACCCCAACACCACCACCACGCTCGATGCGAAGACCATCAAGGACCTGCCCAACCCCGGCCAGGACCTCACCTACATCACGCAGTTCGCGCAGGGAGCGCTGATGAACACTGCCGGCTCCTCGAACGACGCGAAGGCCGCTGGAGGCTACGGCAACGTCGAGTTCAACGGGCTTCCTGCCACGTCGAACGGCTACATCCTCGACGGCTACGACACCAACGACCCCTGGCTCGGCCTCAACATCGGCCTGTCGACGAACCTCGTCATCGGCCTCGATGCCGTGCAGGAGGCCACAGTCAACACCAACTCATTCTCGGTCGACCAGGGCCGCTACGCTGCTTCGCAGGTGAACTACTTCACCAAATCTGGCACCAATCGCTTCCACGGCGATGCCTACGAGATCTGGAACGGTTCATTGCTCAACGCACAGGATTACTTCCTTCACGCCAACGACACACCGGGAGAGATCGCGAAGAAGCCGCGCTCCACGGTCAACGAGTTCGGTGTGAGCGCCGGCGGCCCCCTTCGCCACGACAAACTCTTCTTCTTCGCCCACTACGAAGGTATCCGCATCGCGCTGCCGCTGGTCTCGCAACTCACGCTGCCTTCGCCCGCCTACCAGCAATACGTATTGGGACAACTCGTCACCGGAGGCACTGACCCAATCACCGGTACAGTCCTGCCCGCTCAACCCGCGGAGGTTCCGTTCTACCGCAACATGTTCTCGTTGTTCCCCAGTGCAACCGGAACGCCCGTTCAGATCCTTGGCTGCCCTCTGGGTAATAACGGCGACGGCTGCGCGAACCAGCGCCAGGCCTCGCTCAACAACAACGACAGCGAAAACCTCATCGTCCTCAAGATCGACCACACCCTCGATGCGAAGAACAGCCTCTGGTACCGCTTTCAGCAGGACACCGGCCTGCAGGCGGCCTATACCGATCCGATCAACCCGATCTTCAATGCCTACTCACCGCAGCCGCAGCGGACGCTGGTCGCCGGCTACACGCATCTGTTCAGCTCCAACCTCGTCAACCAGTTCAACCCCGGCGCAAGCTGGTACGCCAGCATCTTCGAGCCCAACAACTTCAGCCAGGTCATGCAAATCTTCCCCATCGTGCTTCAAGCCGGCAGCTCCAATGTGCCGTTCACCACGATTGGCGGCAACAACAACACCTATCCCCAGGGCCGCAAGGTGACGCAGTGGCAGATCAACGACAACCTGACCTGGACCCATGGAAGGCACACGCTGAAGTTCGGCATCAACACCCGCCGCCTGGATGTCAGCAACTATGACCTCGGCGAAGGCACTGTGCCCACGGTCACCTATAACGATCTCGCCGAATTCACCTACGGAGCCGCATACACCGCCAGTCAGACCTTTCCCGTTGCGCTGAAGGAGCGCGTGGCCGCGGGCAATCTTGAGTTCTACGCGATGGACACCTACAAGCCCTCGCCGAACGCAACCCTCACCCTCGGAATGCGTGTCTCCTGGAACAGCAACGAGACCAGCCAGCAGGGCCTGTTTGCCCGTCCCGCAGGCTCCTTTCTCGATATGTCACACGATGTAAATCAGCCGCTCGATCGTGTGATCCAGACCAACGTGCATGGCCTCTTCCCCTCGACGACGCTGTTCGTCTACCAGCCACGCGCGTCGATTGCCTATCAGCTATCGCCGCATCGGGCAGTGCATGCTGGGTTCGGTGTCTTCAACGACATCATCCCGGCGCAGATCGCAGACCTGGCCGCCGATAACGCACCCTATGCCCCCACCTTTGTAGGCGGCCTTGCGGGGCAAGTTGGAGGTATCGGCATCGCTCCCGGGGTGCAGGGAAGTGCCGTCGATGCGGCGGCAGCAGCCAACGTAGCCTTTCAATCAGCCTTCCATTCAGATAGCGCACCCTGCACAGGAATCGCTGTCGATGCGCCTACCTGTCCGCTTGCCGTCGGCATGAATACCTTTCCCAGCGGCACGTTGAAGACGCCGTACTACTACCAGTACAACGCCGGCGTAGAGCAGCAGACCGGCGCACGTGGCGCACTGCGCTTAGACTTCGTCGGCACCCGCGGCGTGCATGAGCCCTATCAGGTTCAGCTCAACGGCTATCAAAACGTCTGTGCCGGATGCTTCGCACCGTACCCCTATCAACAGCCGCTCGATCAGCGCTTCGGCAGCGTAAACGAGTTCCGCACCGACGCCAACAGCAGCTACGCGGGCCTGCAGACCAGCTACACGCAGCAGCTCGGAGGCCTGATACTGCGCGGTAACTACACCCTGAGCCACTGCCTCGACGAAGTATCCAACGGCGGCCTGCTGTCCTTCTCCACCCAGGGCATCCTGTCGCCACTGCCCGGCGCACTCAGCCGTCAATACGGCAACTGCGACTACGATGTGCGCCACAACATCTCTGCCTTCGGTCTCTACAAGATCCCGTTTCACTCGCATCATGCGCTGTTGCGCCAGATCTTTGGCGGCTGGTCGTTTTCGGAAACGGCGTTCTTCCACACCGGTCTGCCGTTCACCGTGCTGAGCCAGCCCTACACCGCAAACGGCAACGGCATCTTCCAGGCCAGCGGTCCGCAGTTCGCCAATCGAGTTCCCGGTGTTCCGCTATATCGCAAGACACCCTATCCCGGCGTCACAGTGGCAGGAACCAGGCAGTGGCTCAACCCAGACGCCTTCGTCTCCGTGGTCGATCCCACAACCGGAGGCTGCACAGGCGGCAACTCCGTCACTAACTGCCAGTTCGGAGACGCAGGACGAAACACAGTGCGAGGTCCGCACTTCACGGACTCCGATATCTACCTCACGAAGTCGTTCCCGCTCAAAGCCGGTGTTTCGTTGCGGATCGACGCGCAATTCTTCAACGCCTTCAATCATCCCAACTTTGCGCTCCCGAGCAATGTCGAAGCCGGCGTACCCGGCTACGTTCCAGCCAGATTCGGAACCCTCGAAAGCACAATCTCGCCCCCTACAGGACTGCTCGGTGTTGGTCTAGGCGGCGACAGCGCACCACGCATGATCGCCTTTCAGGGCAGGATCGAGTTTTAGTGCAAGCTCACTCCCCGTACGGCACCCAGATGTTCTTGATCTGCGTGGCATGGCGCAGGAAGTACCGCCCCTCAGCCTGCGCGGCATCGAACCAGTCGATACTCTGGCCCTCGTTGGTCCACACTTGCTTGAGGTTCCCGATGCTCCCGAGCTTCACCATCGCGCTCGCTGCCTCATCGCGGAAGCTCCAGATGCCATCGATGTCGTCGTGCTCGGCGAGTGTCTTACCCAACTCACTCGCCTTGCCCGCGACGATGTTAACCACGCCACCCGGCAGATCGCTGGTATCGAAGACCTGGTACAGATCGCTCATCAGCGTCGCCGTGCGCTCACTTGGTACGGCAACGACGGTATTACCCATCGCGATAGCCGGCAGCACCAGCGAGAGGAACCCAAGCAACGGCGCATCATCGGGGCAGAGAATCCCGACTGTGCCGATGGCCTCCTTCATCGCCAGCGTGACCATGCGCATAGGAGGGTTGTGTACAGAGCCCTCGAACTTGTCAGCCCATGCCGCGTAGGCAAACGTGCGCTCCACACCGTAATCAAACTCGATCGCCGCCTGCTCCGCGCCAACAAACTCCGCCAGCTTCGCCACGATCTCCGCCCTCCGCTGCGCCATGTTCTCGGCGATGTAGTACAGAATCTGCGCACGCCCATGGGCCGCGGTCTTCGCCCACTTCGCGGAGACATTCCGCGCGGCCTCGACAGCGTTGCGAATGTCCTTCCGATTGCCCAGCGGAGCCTCGCCTACGAGACCGCCATTCGCACCATACACCGGATAGCTGTATCCCGAATCCGGACGCGCCTGCTTGCCGCCGATGTACATCTTCACCGTGCGGTCGATGCCGAACGTGACAGACGCGCTGCGCTCTTCATCGAAGCCCTCTGGTTGATCGATCACCGTCTCCGGCAACGTCTTCGCCGCAGTCTTGCGCTCGGCATGCACCGGCACAAGGTACTCATACATGCCCTCCTTGCCGCCCTCACGCCCATACCCACTCTCGCGATAGCCGCCGAAGCCGCACGCCGCGTCGAAGAGGTTGGTCGCATTCACCCACACCACACCGGCCTTCACCTGCGCGGCCACATCGAGCGCGACATTGATGTTCTCGCTCCATACCGATGCGGCGAGCCCATAGGTCGTATTGTTCGCCAGCTCCACAGCCTCCGCAGGAGTCCGGAAGGTCATCGCCACCAGCACCGGCCCAAAGATCTCTTCCTGCGCAACGGTCGATGCAGGTTGCACATTGGTCAGCAGCGTCGGCTTGAAGAACAATCCCTTCTCCGGCATCGTGATATCCGGCTGCCAGCAGGTCGCGCCCTCGTTCACACCAGTCTCGACGAGGCCTTTAATGCGGTCGTACTGAACCTGATCCACGATGGCGCCGATATCGATAGCCTTGTCCAGTGGCGAGCCCACACGCAGCGTCTCCATGCGCGCGCGAATCTTGTCGTAGAGCTGATCGGCCACACGCTCCTGCACCAGCAGCCGCGAACCCGCGCAGCACACCTGCCCCTGGTTGAACCAGATGCCATCGACCAGCCCTTCTACAGCGGAGTCCAGGTCAGCATCATCGAACACGATGAACGGCGACTTGCCGCCAAGCGCCAGGCTGAGCTTCTTCGAGGTCTTCGCCGTAGCCTTGCGAATGATGCGGCCCACCTCGGTCGATCCTGTGAACGCAATCTTGTCGATGTCCGCATGTTCGACGATCGCGGCACCCGTCTTGCCGTCGCCATTGATCACGTTGAGCACACCCTTGGGCAGCCCAATCTCATCGGCGATCTCGGCCAGCGCCAGCGCACTCAGAGGCGTGAACTCAGCCGGCTTGATGACAACGGTATTCCCCGCAGCCAGCGCCGGCGCCACCTTCCACGCGAACATCAACAGCGGAAAGTTCCACGGAATAATCTGGCCGACCACGCCAACGCTCGTATAGCCAGGAAACTCCTCCTCCAGCAGTTGCGCCCAACCCGCATGATGATAGAAGTGCCGCGCCACCAGCGGAATATCGATATCGCGCGACTCGCGAATCGACTTCCCGTTGTCAAGTGTCTCCAGCACAGCGAGCCTGCGCGCGTGCTTCTGCACCTGCCGCGCAAACGCATACAGATACCGCGCCCGCTGATGCCCGGTAAGCGCCTGCCAGAAGGGCAGCGCAGCGCGAGCAGCCTTCACCGCGCGATCCACATCGCTCGCATCGGCGGTCGCAACCTTCGCCAGCACCTCACCGGTCGCGGGGTTCTTCGTCTCAAACGACGCGCCGCCAACCTTGGTCCATGCGCCATCGATGTAGTGCCCGAAGCTGCGCTTATGCGCGTCGAGCCACTTGTGTACTTCGCCCGCATCTTCCGGCGCCGGACCATATTCCATGCTGTAGAACTTCTCCACAATGCTGCTGCTCATGTCGGTTGCCTTTGCTCTTGCTTTTCTTCCGCTTTTGCTTTTGTTCTTGCTTCTCTTGTTGTCATCCCCGCAGGGGATCTGCTTCATCTTCGCGCCACGAATTTCTAACTTGCAACTACCGTTGTTGTTTGTTTTTCGCCGTCATCCTGAAGCGTAGCTGAAGGACCCCCGTATTGTGCTGCCTCGAATGTTGCGGGCCTTCGTTTACAACTCAGCCTCACGCAATCGGGTGCCGATATGTCGCCGAATACCTTCCACTCACATGGTGCTCCAACTGCCGCTCAATATCCCCAAGCATCGAACTCGCTCCATAGCGGAAGAGTGTCGGCTCAAGCCACGGCCTGCCAAGCTCATCCTTCATCGTCGCCATCCAGTCCAACGCCTGCTTGGCGGTCTTGATCCCACCTGCCGGCTTGAACCCAACCGACATACCCGTACGCTCGGCATAATCCCGAATCGCCCTCACCATCACCAGCGAGACGGGCAGTGTTGCGTTCACGGCCTCTTTGCCGGTGCTCGTCTTGATGAAGTCCGACCCGGCCATCATCGCAACCCAACTCGCGCGCGCGACATTACGCAAGGTCAACAAATCGCCTGTACCTAAGATCGCCTTCATATGCGCCGCCCCGCACGCCTCTTTGAACGCCGCAACCTCGTCATACAGGGCATTCCACTCGCCATTGAAGACATGCGCTCGCGTGATCACGATGTCGATCTCGCTGGCCCCTGCCTCCACGCTCCGCCGAATCTCCTCAACGCGCTCCGCCAGCGGCGAAAGCCCGGCAGGGAAGCCGGTCGACACCGCGGCAACGGGGATGTTCGAGCCCTCAAGCGCCTTCACCGCCGTCTCGACGAACGCGTGATACACGCACACCGCGCCCGTGGTCAGGTGCAGCTCTTCAATCCCCAGTGCCTTCACCAGATGGTCCTGCAGCGGACGCCGCGCCTTCGCGCACAGCCGCTTCACGCGCTCGGCGGAGTCATCCCCCGAAAGCGTCGTCAGGTCCATGCACGCAATCGCGCGCAGCAGCCATGCCGCCTGCCAATCTTTCTTGACCGAACGCCGAGCCGGGATCGTCGCCGCCCGCCGCTCGACCGCGCTGGTATTCACGCGCACTTCCTCGACCCAGTCCAGGTTCAGAGGAATGCGCTGGTTCGGAACCAGTTCGCGCCCATGCAGCGTGACCGGGACGCCAGCATGCACTACTGCCGCGTTTCCTTCAGCTTTTTTCGTAAACTCTTCCTGCTTCACCGCCATGCGAATACCCACTCCAATCCAAGCAATCAGGCCCGCCTAGAATCCGGCAGGCCTGAAATCAGGTGCGAATAAAAAGTGTATACCCGCGCCGCCGCCGGGTGCCCCACCAATCCGGGTGCCCCATCCTCGACGCGCGTTCTTTGCGCGGCAGGGTGGGTTATCGGGCGAAGCCCGACCGCTCCCGCCCATGTAGGCGGCCCCAGTGCAGAGCCGCTGTTTGTTTTTCGCCGTCATCCTGAGCCATCGGCGAAGGACCCCCGCATTGGTCGTGGCATAAACTCTGGGCGACGAACGACAAACGGCAGCAAGGGCCAACAACCCCGACTTTGTGAATATCGTTCCCATTTGCTACCCTCCCTCCATGCGTCTTCGCGTCCTCTCGCTCGTCGTTCTGTTCTCCGCCACCTTCCTTCCAGCCCAGTCCTTCACCCCGGTGCGAGAACTGAAGAACCTCTCCCCCGACGCCCTCGCGAAGCTGCACACGCTCGAGACCCTGAACGCTCTGCCCTCTGGTGACTGGCATTTCCACGCCGGAGACATCCCGCACGGCGAGTCGCCCACCCTCGACGACTCCGCCTGGCCGCTCGTCCACGCGCGCAGCAAAGCCCCCAAGGAAGCCGTCTGGTACCGTCGCGAGATCGAGGTGCCCAAGACCCTCAACGGCTACGACATCACCGGCGCGCGCGTCTGGTTCCAGTTCCAGGCCGACGCCAACGGTCCCATGCCGCAGATCATCTACTTCAACGGCAAGCGCGTCGCCCTCGGTGATGACCTCGAACCCATCGTCCTCTTCGAGCCCGCCAAGCCCGGCGACAAGATCCTCGTCGCGGTCAAGCTCCTCCACACGGTCGACGACAAGTCCTTCCGCGGCGTCAGCCTGCGCGTCGAGCCCACCGGCTCGAATCAGCGCCCCGATCCCGACGACATCCGCGTGCAGTGCATCACCGCCTTCAACCTCCTGCCGGAACTCCCCACGCCGCGCAAAGACCTGCTGCCTAAAGTGGAAGAGGCCGTCGCCGCTATCGACATGAACGCGCTCAAGGCAGCCGATCAGCGCGCCTTCGACGCCTCTCTCCGCAAGGCCCAGGGCATCCTGAGCGAACTCCACCCCGCGCTCTCGCAGGCCAAGATCGACCTCGCCGGCAACTCGCACATCGATGCTGCCTGGCTCTGGCCGCGCACCGAGACAGTCGACGTCGTCCGCCGCACCTTCACCACCGCCCTGCAGCTGATGAACGAGTATCCCGACTACACCTTCTCGCAGTCCGCCGCGCAGTACACCGAGTGGATGGCCGAGAAGTACCCCGATCTCAACGCTCAGATCAAGCAGCGCGTAAAAGAAGGCCGTTGGGAGATCGTCGGCGGCATGTGGATCGAGCCCGACCTCAACATGCCCGATGGCGAGTCGCAGGTGCGCCAGCTCCTCGTCGGCCAGCGCTACTTCCAGCAGCAGTACGGCGTAACCGCACGCATCGGCTGGAACCCCGACTCCTTCGGCTACAACTGGCAGCTGCCGCAGATCTACAAGCGCTCCGGCCTCGACTACTTCGTCACCCAGAAGATGCACTGGAACGACACCAACCAGCTCCCCTTCCGTCTCTTCTGGTGGGAGTCGCCCGATGGCTCCAAGGTACTCACCTACTTCCCAACCGACTACGTGCATGAGAACGTAAACCCCACCCGCATCTCCGCTGACTTTGCCGAGTCCGCGCAGCGCAACCCCGGCACCTCGGAGATGCTCGACCTCTACGGCATCGGCGACCACGGCGGCGGCCCCACCCGCGCCATGCTCGACCAGGCCGACCACTGGATCGCAGCAGGCGCTGGAGAAAACGGGAAGACGCCCAACGCCGTTCCGACCATGCACTACAGCACCGCGCAGAACTACTTCACCAGCGTAGAAAAGAACCTCAACCCCGACTCCCCCACCTGGGACTACGACAGCATCGCCAAGGGCTACTCCGCACCTCCCGCGTCCTCGACAGGGGCTGTCGGCATTCCGACGTGGAAGAGCGAACTCTACTTCGAGTTCCACCGCGGCGTCTTCACCACCCAGGCCGAGCACAAGCGCAGCATGAGGACCAGCGAAGTCGCCACACTCGACGCCGAGAAGCTGGCGTCGTTCGCCTGGCTGGATGGCAAGCCGTACCCCGATGCCGAACTCACCGAAGACTGGAAGAAGATCACCTTCAACCAGTTCCACGATCTCGCCGCCGGCTCCGGCATCGGCGTCATCTACAAGGACGCACAGCGCGACTACACCGAGGTCTTCCACTCCGACCGCGAGATCAGCGAATCGGCGATCAACACACTCTCCGCGAACGTCGATACTCGCGTCACCTCGGGTGTTCCCGTCCTGGTCTTCAATGCCATGGCTTGGCCGCGCACAGAGACCGTCAGCCTCACCGTGCAGACGCCCGAAGCTGCTTCTGCTGTCAGCATCCTCGACTCAACCGGTAAACATCTTCTCGCGCAGAGCATCTCCTCCAACCCTGCTACGCACGAGTTCACGGTTCTGGTGCGTGCCGAAGTTCCCGCGCTTGGCTATGCCGTGCTGCATGCTGAGCCCGGCCCAACCCCCAATGGAGGCAAGGACCATCTCACCGACCTTCGCCTCGACCAGCAGTCCGATTCCTTCGTCCTTGCCAACGCACACCTCAAGGCCACGATCAACAAGCAGACCGGCTGTATTACCAGCCTCGTCTCGCTCCCAGCAAACACCGAGTTCGTCGCTCCCAACGCCTGCGCCAACCAGCTTCAGGCCTTCAAGGACACGCCCAAACAATACGACGCCTGGAACGTGGACCCCGGAACGTTCGATGTGGCTCCGACGATCATCTCGAACGTAGACTCCATCGCCGCCACCGGCAACGGCCCTCTGCGCAAGACGATTCACATCACGCGCACCTGGCAGTCCTCGAAGTTCGTGCAGGACATCTCACTCGATGCCGGTGCCGACTCCGTGCAGGTCGCCAACGACGTCGATTGGCACGAGCGGCACATCCTGTTGAAGGCTGCCTTCCCACTCGCGGCCACCAGTGCGAAGGCCACCTACGAGATTCCCTACGGCTCCATCGAGCGCACCACCACACGCAACAACTCGTGGGAGAAGGCTCAGTTTGAAGTTCCCGCCATGCGCTGGGCCGATCTTGGAAACGAGAAGCAGGGCGTCTCGATCCTCAACGACTCCAAGTACGGCTACGACGCAGTCGACAACCTGCTGCGCCTCACTCTGCTGCGCTCGGCCACCTGGCCCGACGCCGAGGCCGATCAAGGCACGCAACGCTTCACCTACGCCATCTACCCACACACCGGCGAGTGGAAGCAGGCACTCACGGTTCATCGCGGCTACGAGCTGAACGATCCCCTCAAGGCCCAACAGGTCTTCAGCCACACCGGCACGCTGCCTGCGGAACACTCCTGGGGCGCGGTGGACAACGCCAACGTCACACTCACAGCGGTAAAGAAGGCCGAGGACTCCGACGCCCTCGTCTTCCGCATGTACGAGTGGGCAGGGCAGGCCAGCGACGTAAAACTGCACGTCCCCAAAGGCGCGCAGTACGCCGTCGAGAGCAACCTGATGGAGAAGGTGGAAGGCGAACATCTGTCCCTGAACGGCGACGTCGTAACGGTGCCCATCAAGCCCTACGAAATTCTCACCGTCCAGGTCTTCTACCCAGCCACGAAGTAGCGCTGATCAAGATAAACGCCGCTCTCAACAATAGCGCCAACCTCAACAAAGGTTGGCGCTATTTGTTTTTCGTCGTCATCCTGAAGCGTAGCTGAAGGACCCCCGCATTGGAACCACCACGAATGCAAACTTTTGCTGCTGCTGTCGCGGTCGTTGCTGTTGCTTTTCTTTTTGTCATTCCCGTAGGGAATCTGCTGCTGTCGTTGCTTTTGCTGTTGCTCCTGAGATAGGCCCGGGCTAAAGCCGGACCTATCTCAGAAACAAAAAACAGAGAAGATGAAATACTCCCGAGAGAACGTCGCACGATCTCGATGACCCAACCACGCATCCTTATCACCCGCTCCCCTCACCAATCCTCGGAACTAGTCGAGCGCCTCCGCGCGTCTGGGATCGAGCCCATCCTCATCCCCACCATCGAGATCGTCGAGCCCACCACCTTCGCTCCACTCGATGCTGCGATCGGCGACCTCAACACCTTCCACTGGCTGCTCTTCACCAGCGCCAACGCCGTGGAAGCCTTCCATCGCCGCCTCGTTGCCTTGAAGGGGACGGGCTTCAGCCCGTCCGTTGAACCCCCTCCTGAACGAGGGGCTTTAGCCCCGGAGGGCTCTACCCCAAAGGTAGCCACCATCGGCCCCGCCACCACCCGTGCCGCCGAGGCCGCCGGCCTCCCCGTCGATCTCACTGCCCCACAAGCCGTCGCCGAGTCCCTGGCCAACGCCCTTCTCCCCCACGCCCTCCAGCCCGACGGCACACCCACACGCTTCCTGCTCGTCCGTGCCGAACAGGCTCGCGACCATCTGCCGGATACCCTGCGCGCCGCCGGAGCCCAGGTAACCATAGCCCCGGCCTACCGCACCGTCATCCCCGAAAGCTCAATCCCAGCGATCCGCAACCTGTTCTCTCGTCCCGAGAACTATCCCGACGCCATCACCTTTACCAGCTCATCCACCGCCCACAACCTGCTGGCATTGCTGGACGCCGCCGGCCTTACCCTCCCACCCAACATCCTGCGAGCCTCCATCGGCCCAATCACCTCGCAGACGCTACGCGACCAAGGCCTCCCACCCCACATCGAAGCTGACGAACCCAGCGTGTCTTCTCTGGCCGCCGTAGCGATAAGAGCTCTTCTACGGCCGTAGTGCCTAGGTAAGCGTTCCCCCCAATACAAATGCCGTCGCGTTCCTTTGCGGACCGTTGCGCCCGTTGCGTCAAGGCTTTTGCAGCGCTCGGCAGTCGAACGATGGTAGGGCTGGATGACACCCTAAACAGTGCGCAGAAAACCAAGCAAGTGCCGGAAGTACACCTCCTGGTCATCCCAGAAACACATATGGCTGCCATTGGGGCAGATCGCAGAAGTAGCATTGGGCATCAGGGTAGCCATCTTCTTCATATCCTCCGGGTCCATCTCGTCATAGCGCGCACCGATGGTGAGGGTGCGGACCTTGATCTCATGCAGCCGGTCCCATCGCTCCCAGTCCTTGAGGTTGCCGGTGACGACGAACTCGCTCTTGCCCTGCATCTCGTTATAGATCTTCTGGTTCATACGGTTGAAGGCGCGAGTGAGGGGCTCGGGCCAGGGTTGGGTGCGACAGAGCATCTTGGGATAGAGATCCTCCATCATGATCTGCTCATACGCAGGATTGTCGTAGTCCTGCTTGGCTTCAAGGGCGTTGAGTTGCGCGAGCTTCTCTGGAGAAAGCAGGCTCTCCTTGAGCGCGGCCGTCCGCTTCAGATAGGTCTTGATGCCGGCAGCCATATCCGAGATCACAAGAGCGCGGAGGTGCTGTTGGTACTTCAGCGCATACTCCATCGCGAGGATGCCGCCCCACGAGTGCCCGAAGAGCACGAAGTTCTCAAGACCGAGCCCACGCCGTACCTCTTCAACCTCTTCGGTATAGCGAGCCAAAGTCCACAATGCGGGATCGTCGGGAACATCGGAGTTTCCCACCCCGAGCTGTTCGTAGTAGTACATCTCGATGCCGGCCTCGGGAAGAAAAGACTCCATGGCTTCGAGATAGTCGTGAGGAACACCCGGGCCGCCGTGGAGCAGCAGCACTTTCACCTTGCCGCTGCCGATCTTCTTGGTCCACACCTTATACTTGCCGCCCACAACAGGCAGCATGCGGATACCAGCAGTGCGTATGCCGGAAGGATTAAGCGGCTCGCCGGTGGAGGAGAGCGCTTGGGGAAGCGGGTCCGCAACGGGAGCTACATCGAGCGCCCGGGCTACAGGCACAGCGAGAGCTGCGAGGGCGGCGGTACTTGAAACAAAACTACGTCGGTTCATAGATCAATCTTCCTACCGGGATAGTGGAGCGTTTTAAAATAGACTTCCTGTCCGTGAAATCCAATTACAAAAGCCGTCGCGTTCCTTTGCGAACCGTCGCGCCCGTTGCGTCAAGGCTTTTGCAGTGCCTGCAGAGGAACGATGCACTCTAATGCGAACTCCACGTCTTATCCACCGAGTTGCACAGCTTTTCCAGCGAGCAATCCACACACCGAGGCTTCCGAGCGATGCACACCTGCCGCCCATGATGAATCAGCTCATGCGAGAACTGAATCCAGCGGTTCTGAGGAATCACCTTCTGCAAGTCCTGTTCGACCTTCACCGGCTCGGTCGCCTTAGTCAACTCCAGCCGTCGCGAGATCCGCAGCACATGCGTGTCGACCACAACACCCGAGGGAATCCCATACCAGGAACCCAGCACAACATTCGCCGTCTTCCGCGCAACCCCCGGAAGCTGGATCATCTCCGCGATGGTCTTGGGAACCTCCCCACCGAACCGCTCCACAAGCACCCGCGCCGCACCCTGAATATTCTTCGCCTTCGATCGGTAGAAGCCAGTCGTGCGGACGATCCGCTCGATCTCCAGCAGCGGAGCCTCCGCCAGAGCCTTCGGTGTCGGGAACATCTGAAACAGCTCCGGGGTAACCTTGTTCACGCTCACGTCGGTAGTCTGGGCCGAGAGCGCCGTCGCAATGGTCAACTCAAAGGCATTGCGATGGGTCAGCGCACAGACGACATTCGGATAGGTCTTCCGCAGCGCATCGAGAATAGCCGCAACCCGCTCGGGTGCCAGAGGTTTAGCCGTCTTGCCGCGCTTGACCTTAGCCGCAACCGGCTCTTTAGCGGCAATCGCCCGAGCCTTAGCCGCCGGAACACCCTCAACGGCAGCCTTCCGCGCCGCCGGCTTCAGCCTCTGCGGCGGAGTCAATGCCTTCGCTGACTTGCTAACTCGCTGACTCGCTGCTTTTTTCATCCCAACCGATCCAGCATCTCCATCGGCTTCAGCCGCACGCAGCTAAAGATCGGAGTGTCCTTGAGCGTATACAAACTGGCCTCGGTCTCACGAAGCTGCTGCACGAGGTCAAGGAAGTCCTCAGGGAAGTTGGTCTCGAACGCGACCACGAACTCCTGGTCATCGATGCCGAACGAGTACGTCGTGTTCAGCTTGACGCGCGGATAGAGCAGGCCAACGCGAATGTGCTCATCCATCAGGCGCTTGCGCTCCGTCATAGGCAGCAGGTACCAGGGACGCGTCTTCCAGAACGGATAGATGAAGATGTACTTCTGCCCACCGGGACGAATCGCGCCGCGGCCTTCGCCTTCGCTCTCGTCCTCGCGGTCGATCTGGTACTGCGAGCGCTTGGTCATCGCCAGGAAGTTATGCGGCGACTCCAGATAGCCGCCCAGCGGCGTCGCCATCAGCTCCGAGCGCATCTTGTTCAGCTCATCGACGGCATAGCCGATCGACCAGACGCACATATCGACATCGCCTCGTGTGCCGATTGTGGAATAGGTCAGCGAGAGGAACTCGCCGGGCTTGTTCCAGCGCGTCAGCACATCGGCGAACGCGGTCTTGTGCGCGGCTTTTTCGGCAGCGGGAAGCCTGCGCCACTCGGGCAGCAGTTTATAGAAGCTGAAGCAAACAATCTGACGCTTAACCGGAGGCCCCCCATGCGCAGCGGGCGCTCCATAGCCCGAGGGCTGAGGGCGACCTGGAGCTGAGGTTTCGGGGGTGGCTGGCGTGGCTGCGGGCGGTGCGGTTACGACTTCGGACATAGCCCAATCCTAGCAAATCCGGCAGTGTGACCTGCTCCAGAGCCGGCAAATAGCTGCGAGGGTTGAAGTGACGAGTAACTCGTAGCTGAAGACCTCGTTGCTCGTCGCTGACAGATGACCCTCACACTGCCCGGGACAACTCGCGTGCTCCGTGCTCCCCGCGCTCATGCAAAAGCCCGAGCGGCTGGGGCGAAGGGGCAATCGTTCTGGACGAAAAGAACCCGCAGACAGCCCCCGCGTTAACCTGACGGAAAACCACAATCCGATATACTGCACAGGAATGTCCGAGAAAATCATCGCAATCCTGGTGGCCTTCATCAGCGCGGGAGGTTACGCTGGCGTTGCCTTATTGATGGCGATCCAGTCAGCCTGCATCCCCATCCCCTCTGAAGTCATCATGCCCTTCGCGGGCTATGCTCTGGCCCACTCCCAATGGCAGCTCATCATCCTCGCAACGGTGGCATCCCTGGCTTCCAACCTGGGTTCTATCCCGGCCTACTGGATCGGTGCCAGGGGCGGTCGTCCGATGATCGAGCGTTTCGGCCGGTACCTGCTGCTCAGCAAGCGCGATCTGGATATGGCGGATCACTTTTTCGGCCGCTTCGGTTCGATCACGGTACTGATTGGCCGAATGCTGCCGATCGTCCGCACCTTCATCGCGTTCCCGGCGGGAGTCGCGAAGATGAACCAGTTCCGCTTTCACCTCTACACCTTCATCGGCTCCTGGCCCTGGTGCTATGCGCTGGCCTACGTCGGCATGAAGCTCGGCGCACGCTTCCAAACCGATCCCCGCTTTAAGGCATTCTTCGACAAATTTCACCACGGCGTGGAGCTGATCCTGCTTCTCGGAGTCGTCTTGTTCGTCTGGACGCACTGGAAGAACCGCATGGGCAAGTCCGCACCCGAAACTGCCTAGAACGGTTAGTACTACAGTTGTGCCTTGTGCCTATGGACCTGCCCAATATCTGTCACGAACCCGCCCCCAAAATCTGTCATTTCGACCGACCAGCGGGAGTGGAGAAACCCCTGTATTGGTGGGTGCTCGAACTGCGGAAGAAGCCAAAGGGACACGCTCCGAACTTTAGGCTAGGTTCTTTGCTTTGAAGGGGCGAGGCTTCAGCCCCGCCGTCAGGGCATCGCCATAAAAGCGGCTTCAGCCGCGGAGGGCACGATCCCTACCGCGTAGAAATCTACCCACTGGAATATCTCTAACCTGTAGCTCCTGCACCCCTTAATAGCTGTGTCTTCTCTTTCTGTGCAACCCGGGCGCTCCTGCGTCCATCTGACTCACATGAAGCGGCAGGAAAATAAACATGCCGCAACTCGCTCTTGAAAGGTAATTCAATGAAGAAAGTTAGCGTAATCCTCTGTGCCTTGGTGATGTCGGCTGGACTGGTCCCTGCACATGCACACGCGCAGGATGCGAAGTTAACGGAACGGTTGGACAGCGCCAAAGCTGTGATCGAGGAGATCATGTCGACCCCTGACAAGGGCATTCCTCAGTCGATTTTATCCAGCGCGCACTGCGTCGTCGTTATCCCCTCCTTCAAGAAGGGTGCTTTTGTAGTGGGAGCCCAGTATGGCCAGGGCGTGGCAACTTGCCGTACGCCCCGTGGTTGGAGCGCACCGGTCTTCGTTCAGCTGGCTGGCGGCAGCTTTGGCTTCCAGATCGGTGGTCAGGCTACCGACCTCGTGCTGATCGCGATGAATAAGAATGGCCTTCAGGACATGCTGAAGAACAAGTTCAAGCTCGGTGCCGATGCAGCCGCTTCGGCCGGCCCAGTGGGCCGCAACGCCCAGGCCGGTACGGACTGGAAGTTGAATGCCGAGTTCCTGACCTACTCCCGTAGCAAGGGCCTCTTTGCCGGCATCGATCTTGACGGCACGGTGCTCTCGCAGAACACGGACGATACGCGCTCTGAGTATGGTGCTGACGTCCCGTTCCAGGGTGTACTCCACGGCGATACGCCAACCCGCCCCAATGCACGTCCCTTTGTCCACACCGTTGCGAAGTACTTCATCATCTCGCAGGACAACCACTAACCGATCCAGACAGCATCGTAGTCAACAAAAGGGCGGCTCCGGTCGCCCTTTTGCTTTGCCATATTGGGCGATAATCGCCCAGTATGGGCCCGCAGCCTGAAAATGCAGCAGTTTGCTGAACTTTCCAACATCCTGCGACTCTTAGCATTGCCCTCCGCATTGCGTACACTGAATTCTTGGCCGATAACTTGCAGACTCCTCCGCCGGTACCACCTTCCTTTCGGGAGAACCTGGAGTATTGGGCCCTGCGTGGCCTGGTCGGAGCCGTAGGTCTTCTGCCGCGACCGGTAGCCCGGGCAGCAGGCTCGGCCATTGGCTGGGTCTGCTGGAAATCACTTGGCGGGCTTCGCCGGACGGGCCTGCGGAATCTCAGGCTCGCCTTCCCCGAGAAGTCAGAAGAGCAGCGCCAGGAGATTCTCCGCGAGCTTTATAGAATGCTCGGCTGGCAGATAGCCGAGTTCTGCAAGATGCACAGCTACACGCTGGAGAGTGCCTCGCAGTTCGTCCGCTACGAAGGCCTGGAACATTACCTCCAGGCTCGCGGCAAGGGCCGGGGAGTGCTGGTGCTCACCGGGCATCTGGGTGCGTGGGAGCTATCGAGCTTCTACCACTCGCTGCGCGGGTATCCGATGTCGGTGGTGATCCGCAGACTCGACAATCCGCGGGTAGATGCGTTCGTCAACGGGATACGCTGCATGCACGGCAACCGCGTCCTGCACAAAGACGACTTCGCGCGGGGCCTGTTGTCGGCCATGCACCGCGGCGACACCGTCGGCATCCTGATGGATACGAATATGACGCCTCCGCAGGGAGTCTTCGTGCCGTTCTTCGGCGTGGAGGCCTGCACTGCATCGGGCTTGGCCCGCGTCGCCCTGAAGACCGGCGCAGCCGTGCTGCCCGGATTTCTTCTGTGGGAGAAGAGCGAAAAGCGCTATGTGCTGCACTTCGGCAAGGAGCTGGATCTGGTCCGCACAGGGGACACACAGGCAGACATCCTGGCGAACACGGCCCTGTTCGCTGCAACGACTGAGGCTTATATTCGGCGATATCCGGAGCAGTGGCTTTGGGTGCATCGCCGCTGGAAGACCCGGCCCGAGGGCGAAGGGAGTCTCTACTAGATGAGTGCGATTCGCAGGACGGCAGCACAGATCGCAGCGCTTCTGGGCGTTGAAACGGCATCGCAGGCCACCATTTCGCGCGTCTCCGAGATCGCAGGCGCGACCGGCGATGCGCTCGTCTTCGCCCAGGAAGTAACGACGCTGCAGGCGGCTCTGGAATCACATGCCGGGCTCATTCTCGCCCGCCGTGGGGCCTACGAGGCGGATGACGCCCGCGTACTTTGGGTGCGCGACCCGAAGTATGCGTTTGCGGTGGTTGCAAGGGAACTGGCGGCACCGGACGATAGCCCGTTGCAGCATCCGGCAGCGAGCGTTGCCCCCTCTGCCATCCTGGGCGCACGGACGAGGGTTGGCGCTGGTGCCGTGATTGAAGCCGATGTCGTGATCGGTACGGATTGCACCATCGGCAGCCGCGTGACGATCTGCAAAGGGGCGACGCTCGGAGATCGCGTCGTAGTACAGTCCGGAGCCGTGCTTGGATCAACAGGTTTTGGTTACGTTCGCAACCCCGAAACCGGCGAGTACCTGCTGTTTCCCCAGCAAGGCCGTCTGGTCGTCGAAGACGACGTGGAGATTGGTGCGAACACGACCATCGACCGCGGTGCGCTGGGCGAGACAAGGATCGGCCGGGGAGCGAAGATCGACAATCTGGTCCATATCGGTCATAACTGCAGCATCGGCCGCAACGTCGTGATCGCCGCACAGGTAGGAATCTCGGGCTCATGCGTCGTGGAGGATGGCGCAGTGCTGGCCGGTCAGGTAGGACTGGGTGATCACGTCCATGTCGGGCCGGGTGTCATTCTTGGGGGGCAGGGAGGCATATTTCCAGGCAAGTCGGTGACAGGCCCTGGCGAGATGTATGCCGGAACTCCCGCCGAACCTGTCAAGGATTACCTGAAATCGCTGGCGCGGTTACGACGGCTCAAATAAAGGAAACGATTGCAAAACCGCTCTAGATACTCTGCACGGGAAGCAACATCAGATCCTGCACTGCGCTGACCTCTTTCTGCACGAAGGGTTCAGCGTAACGAACTCCCGCAAGAAGGCCGTAGTGCCGCGCGGTCGCGAACATACGCTCGCGAATGTCGCTTTCAGGCACAAAAAGGCCCGCTCCTGCATGCTGCTCCCCATACTGGGAACGATAAGCAAGCAACGACTGTAGCCGCGTCTCGATGTGTTCTGTGATGTCGACGACGAACGTTGGACGTACATCCGAGTACAGCGAAGCGTAGAGAATCTTGTAAGGTCGATGTGGCGTACCGTGCTCGGCAGGCAGGTCGAGACGCGACAGGCCCGCAGCGAAGCAGGCCTCGTAGCCAAGGGTCGCCGTTGTGTAGTGATCCGGATGGCGGCCCTGCCAGTAGGGAAGAATCACGACACGTGGTCGCAGACGGCGCAGAACAGCGGCGATCTTCAGCCGGTTTTCGAGCGTGTTCTGCACATTGCCGTCGGGCAGGTCGAGTGCCTCGCGATGCGAAACCTGCAGAATGCGTGCGGCTGCCTCGGCTTCGGCGGCACGCTCGGCTGCTGTTCCGCGCGTACCGGCTTCGCCCCTTGTGAGATCAAGGATCCCGGTACGCCAGCCCAGCGAGTGCTGTACTAGCAGTGTTCCGCCGCAGGTCTGTTCTACGTCATCGCGATGCGCCGCGATGGCAAGCACATCGACCGTGGACGGCATGCTGCGTTCGGCGGGCATCGCGATACTCAGTTGGCGGCGTTGGTCAACGCATCCATATAGGCGACGTCAAGTACCGTGCCCTGGACGGTGATGAGGGAGTTGTCGATTTCACTGCCATCCGGCGTGTTGAAGGCATGAATCTGCCCGCCGTACCCCGTGTAGACCTTTTTATAGTTCTGCACCCAGCAGATGCCGTCGAGGTCGCCGTAGTAGTACTGATTCAGATTGGTGTTGGGGTAGTCGACGGTGAGGTTGGTATTGATCGGATTGCTGGCAGTGATGGTGGTGTTGGTGGGATTATTGGGCGTGACGGCGGGAATGATCTGAACCGGGGAGACAGGCCCCAGATTCACCCATACCACGCTGCCATCGGTCGTAGCCTGATCGGTCGAAGCGTTCCAGGTAGGAGTGCTTCCAGCGGATGTGCCGGCAGTCAGCACATACTCTATGTTGCCCGCGTTGCAGAGCCCCGAGCTCGGAGCATCGCAGACTTCCTGGCCAACCGTGTAGCTGGTCTTCGCCGCCCATGTCGGCAAAATCGTATTGCTGGCTGAGTTCGGAACAAAGCGTGTAAGGCAGTTATAGTTAGCCTCTTGAGTCTTGTCCCCACTCGCTGCGGCGGCTGCCCGAGGTCCGTTCGCGCACTGTTGCGAGCCGATCCAGAGCGTGTTGTTGTCGGCGAACAGCATCCTCGTGTGAGTGCCATCGGAGATGTTGTAGGTGGTCGACCCCAGGGTGTAACTGGTCAGGTTCAGCAGGGAAAGATTGCCGCCGAAGAGTCCACTACCCTGAAGGCTCTGCCCCGCAAGATACAGCGTAGTGCCGTCAGGAATCGCATGTGTGACACCGCCTGGAACAGGGATGGGGTTGGGTACGGGGAGGGACTGCAACGGCGACGTGCCGCTCGCAGGCACCTGACTGTAATCAAGGATAAGAGCGCCCGCCTGGAGGACTGTCACGCTGGCTGTCGTGCCACCGCATTCAGGGCCACAATTCAGCACGTAAACGCTATTGCCATCGAGCGAGAAGACAGCATCCGTCGGCCTGTCGAAAGCAGCCCCAGCCACGTTGGCGCTGTTGGAGTCGCTGACAGGCACAACACAGTACACCGGAAGCAACAGAGGCTCGCAGTCGACATACTTGGGAGGGAGGACGGGATTAGCCGTGGCAGGCAGCTGGACGACCTGGTAGAGCGAGTTGGAGTTGCGCACCATCGCCAGGATGATGGTGCCGCTCGGATTGACGACGACTTTGTCGACGTTCGGAAGGTTCAGCGCGTATCCCGTCGTCGTGCCAGCTGGCGTAATGAACAAAATGCCAGAATCGGCGCCTCCGCCTGCAGCTGCAAAAATGGTGCCATTGCTTGCTGCGCCCGCCGAAGCGGAATCGGCGCCGTAGGGCCCCAAGGTGCTACCGGTCTTTTCGGTGCCGTAATCGATCGCGATGAGATCTCCAGTGGTATACGAACGAACGTATCCTGTCAGTTCCTCTGGGAAGCTGAGAATCTCAACCGGATCAGCGCCAGAGAATCCGGAGATGCTGAAGGAGGTAATCGTGTTCTGGATGTTGCCGCGAAGGTTGTTCAGACCGTCCAGGATCTCAAGAGCACCTGCCCCGCCTGCTGGCGTGTAGGCCACCAGGACGCGCTCCAACAAGCCGCTCGGTGGAATGGGGCGTCCGGAATAGGTGCTGGACGGATATACGTAAAGACGCTGTCCGCACGCGGTCAGCGCCAACGTAACGGCTGCAAGGAGCATGCCCGAAACAACCTGGGCGGGGAGACTTCTATTCTTCAACGTGAACCACTCCAAACCATCGCGAGACCGCAGCAAAGCGCTGCATTTATTAGTTTCGAGTATAGCAAAGGGGCGTGGGCTTGATCGTTCATTTGCAGTTTCGCCCAACTCGCTTTGCTTTATCCGTGGCGTTATAGGATGAAGGATGGACGCGGAATACAGGAGACGGATGGCGGTTGGAATCGATAGGCTTTTCGCCGGTGACACAGTGTTGTGTGACGGTGCCATGGGCACCATGCTTTATAGCTGTGGTGTCTTTATCAATCGTTGCTACGACGAGTTAAACGTGTCGCAGCCGGAGATGGTTCGTTCCGTGCATCAGCAGTACCTGCAGGCCGGCGCGGAGGTGATTGAAACCAATACCTTTGGCGCGAACTCCCTTCGCCTGGAGCGGTTCGGACTGCGCGAGAAAGTACGGGATTTCAATCTGGCTGGGGCTGCGATCGCACGGCAGGCGGTTGATGCGATTCGTGAGAAACAGGGTTCGGAAGCCTTTGTAGCCGGTGCCGTGGGGCCGCTGGGCGTCCGGCTCGAACCCCTGGGCAAGCTTGGCTTGGAGGAAGCTCGTGCTGCTTTCGCCGAGCAGATCTCCGCTCTGGCGGACGGTGGTGTCGACCTGCTCATCATCGAAACGATGATGTCGATCGACGAAGCGGAGCAGGCCGTTCTGGCTGCGCGCGAGGTGGCTCCGCACTTGAAGGTCGCTGTTATGGTGACGGTCGATGAAGATGGCAACTGTCTGGACGGCACCAGTCCTGAAGTCGCCGCAGAGCGCCTGACAGCTATCGGTGCGGATGCTATCGGATGCAACTGTAGCTCAGGTCCGGCAACAGTGCTCAGCGTGATCGAACGCATGCGCGAGGCGACCACGCTGCCGCTGCTCGCGATGCCGAATGCAGGCATGCCGCGCAACGTCGAAGGCCGCAATATCTATCTCACATCGCCGGAGTACATGGCGAGCTTTACGCGTAAGGCGGTGCGGGCCGGAGCTACCTGGGTCGGTGGATGCTGCGGCACAACCCCAGCCCACACTCGCGCGATGCGCGGAGCACTGCGCGCGATGGAGGCGCAGGATCTGGGGGAGAAGACCACGGCGCATACACCGCATGCCGCCACGACAAGTGAGCATCGCGTGGAACCGAAGCCCCTTCGCGAGCGCTCGCTCATTGGCCGGATGATTGCCGACGGCGAATTCGTAACAATGGTGGAGATCGTTCCGCCCAAGGGTTTTGACTGCACCAAAGAGCTTGCAGGCGCGCTGCTGCTGAAGAAGCGGGGAGTGCATGCGATCAACGTGCCGGACTCGCCGCGGGCCAGCGCCCGGATGAGCGCGCAGAGCCTCTGTGTGCAGATTCAGCAACAGGTGGGTATTGAGACGATCCTTCACTACACCTGCCGCGACCGCAATGTGTTAAGCATTCAAAGCGATCTGCTCGGCGCCTCGTCGATTGGGCTGAAGAACATCCTCTGCCTGACCGGCGATCCACCGAAGATGGGAAATTACCCGGACGCAACGGCAGTCTTCGATGTCGATGCCATCGGCCTGGTGAACATCGTGCATGGACTCAACCAGGGGCTTGATATCGGACGCAATCCGATCGGCGGATCGGCTGGCTTTACCATCTCTGCGGCTGCGAATCCGGGTGTCCCGGACATCGACCACGAGGTGCGGCGCTTCGCGTACAAAGTCGAGGCCGGTGCGGAGTTCTGCATTACGCAGCCCGTCTTCGATCTGCGGCTGCTGGAGGACTTTTTGCGCCGCATCGAAGGGTTCCGGATTCCCGTGATAGCGGGCATCTGGCCGCTCACCAGTGTGCGCAATGCGGAGTTCATGAAGAATGATCTGCGCCTGAGTGTGCCGGACGAGATATTTACCCGCATGGGAGCGGCATCCAACAAAGAAGACGCGTTGGCCGAAGGGCTGAAGATCGCGCAGGAGATGCTGGCCGGAGTGCGCGGTGTAGTGCAGGGCGTGCAGGTGAGTGCTCCGTTTAGCAAGTACACCGCAGCGGCCGAGGTTCTCGGCTTCACGGAGGAGATTGCATAATGGCGAGCTTTGAAGATCAGTTAGCGGAGTTGGAAAAGGTCGTCGAGCAACTGGAGCGCGGCGACCTGTCGCTGGATGAGAGCGTCAGCCTGTTCGAACGCGGTGTGCATCTGTCGAATGCCTGCAAAGCACAGCTCTCAAGCGCGGAGAGCCGGATTCAGGTCCTGTTGGAGCCCGAGGAGCATGGGCCAGTGCGAGTAGAGGAGTTGGCGCTGACAGTGGCTGATGAAGAGAGCGAAGAAGAGGACGAGGAAGTCGACGAGGAGTAGGATATAGCCATTATGGATCCTCAGGTGGACATCCAGAAATTCGCTGAGAAACTCGTGAAAGCAGGCCGTGAAGGTGTGGCCTGGGAACGAAAGAAGCTCGAGTGGATTCTTGAGCAGAAGAAAAAAGAAGCGAAAACGAGTAAGACTGCGTGAAGCCTCCGGTTCTGACGATTCTGGCTGGATCGAATGGATGTGGCAAAAGTACCTTGACCTCATCGGCACGCGAAGAATTCCAGCAAGCGCCTGTGCTCGATCCTGATGCGATTGCGAAGTCTATCCGTGACACGCTTCCAGGAACCGATTCCGACATCGAAGCTGGCAAGAGAGTCCTCCGGAGCGCGGAAGGATTGATCGAGTCCGGCCAGAGTTTCACCGTAGAGACCACGCTTTCGGGGAGCACCTACCTCCGAATGGCGGCACGTGTGAAAGCGAAAGGTTTTCTCGTAGCTGTCATTTTTGTGGGAACAGATTCTGTCGAGATCAACATCGATCGCGTGAGAGCCCGTGTTGCAAAGGGTGGTCACGACGTTTCTGAGGAAGATCAACGCCGACGATATCCGCGAACATTGGCGAATATGAAAAAGCTTCTACCGCTCGCCGATTTTGTAGTGGTTCTTGATAACTCGAGTCCTCTTGGATATTCACTTGTTGCGACAGGGCATCATGGATTCATGTCTTGGAATGAGCTAACACCTTCATGGGCGCTGCATCTTCGCGAGAAATAAAACACGGTTAAGTGTCAGCACGCACATTCCATGCCTAAAAGCTCGAGAACTGCTCTATCGAATGTAAAGAAAGCTGCGCCGGGCCTCGGCCAACTTTTGCAGATTGCGCTTGGCCTTGTGTTGCTGACGAAGCGTCTCGAATTGAACTTCAAATTCCTGGCTCCTGCCCAGCGAATGCATGAGGGCCGCGGCTTTTTCCAACAAATGGATAGCCGTCTCGTAACGGCCATCGCTGCCGCTCTTAACAGCTTTTTCTCCCTGACTTAGATAAATTGCGGCGGAATCTGCTGGATGTGCCTTCGCGCGTTGTTCTGCCAACTGCAGCCAGAGATCATTGCGGCATCCGCCAGTCTGGGCCTCGCGCCAGGCCTCTTCGAGATTGCCCTCATACAGGAATATCTCGACGAGCAGTGAATGGCCTTGCTTCAGCTCCCACCATGATAGGGTCGTCGCTGCGGAATTGTTCTTTGCTGAAGATCGCTCCGCAGCGAGGCGGCGGAGATGGGCAAGCGCCCGGCCACGCCAGTCCTCCCAGTCGTCGGCCGAACGGGCAAAGTCTTCAAGCAGTTTGTAGCTTTCTAGCTGTGGCTCTATCCGAAATTCGGACCACAGGAGGTGCAGGGCGTCGGCATGACGCTCCGCGTGCCGATATTCCTCGGCTGCGAACAGCCTCAGAGGCGCTCCTTCACGGCCGGGATAACAATTCATGCCACGTTCGGCCCACTGAAGCGCTTTTTCGTGGTGGCCCGCCTCACGATAGACATCGGCGATACGGAGATATTGATTGGGATAGGTGAGGTCTCGTTCGAGAACAGAGACAAGTTGCTCAATGTCGCCCGATTGGCGAGCGAGCGACTCCATGATGTGTGTGAGACTGTAATGGCGTTCACTATTGGTGGCGTTATCGCGCTTGGTTCGTGCTGGAACCTTCTCCCATGCTTTGAAGGCTGCCTCGCGGAAGGCCGTCAGACCCTTCTCTCCAAGAAGATGCGCGTATCTTTCCGCCGCATCGCTCCACTGGTTAAATTGACCGCTTAATTCCAGCGTGAAGAGCCGAACACCCAGTTCCTCCGGCTCGGGTTTCGCCTGTTCACACGCGAGCAGATGCAGATCTGTGACACGCCCCATCAACTCCGAGCCCTCTCCGTTGGAATCGTCGAAATTTTCAATAGCGGCTTCGAGCCACTTCATGGCAGACTCGCACAGATCGATGGTTGTTGCGGCGTAACCCTGCTCTATGAGAGTTTCGAGCCCCTCAAGAGCCGATAACACGCGGGCTGCGTAGACCGGTACCTGATCGTAATCTCGATAGCCGCGAATCCTGATAGCCTTCTCGAGATCCTTGCGAACCTGAGCTGCCACGGCTCCTGGGCTTTTCCTGAGGCTGGCGGCTAGGCTGAGCCTCTGACGAAGGCTCTTATCCTGCTCCGACCATTCGATGAGCCAACCGGCTAAGGTCTCCTTGTCCTGAGCATTGATCGCTTCTTCGATATCCTTCGTTGTGATGCGCGGAGATTGTCCGGTCTTCTGGGGAACCGGTGTTTCAGCCGAGCTGGCGAGCCAAGACAAGGCTGTAGCAACGCAATGTTTACAGAATTCGCCGCCTTCACCGATGGGGCAGTCACACGTGAAGTTAAACTTTTGTCCGTGGGCAGAAAGCCGTACAGCATACTGCTCGGTTCCGTTCACCGTAGCTTCAATGATGTTGCCGGATTGTGTGAGGGAGTCGACCAGGCCTCGACGTAAGTAATCGACGCCTCTCTGGTAGTAGCGGTCACCGGCCAGTCTGCGGATGAATGAGTCCGAGAGGATGGTATGAAGATGACTGCGGTCACTCATGGATCTATGTCAGCCCGAAAGGCCGTTTACCGGTCGCGTGTCGTAACAAACCCTGGAACCCACAACAGCGCTCGCTTGTAGTCGCTCTCAGGAAGATCCGCAATAGATTGGCGAGCCGCCTCGGCATAAGCGCAGGCTGTATCCATGGCGTAGGCCAGGGATTCGTGCCGATGTAGAATCTCCAGAATGTCCGTATGGGCAACATGCGCGAAGCTGCGGTCGGCGAGTACGGTGCGAATGGCTTCACGATCGGCTCCGGTGCCCCGTTCCAGTGCATGGATGACCGCCAGCGTCGCCTTGCCCTCGCGAAGGTCAGAGGCTGCAGGTTTGCCGAGGACGTCGTCCTGCGCGGTGAGATCGAGCACATCGTCGACGATCTGGAAGGCAAGCCCGAGGTTGCGGCCATACTCCCCCAGAGCCTCTTCATACGGTGCGTTATCGGATAACGCTGGAGGCGCCGCGATCACCGCGCCCAGCTGCATCGATACTTTGAACAGACAAGCGGTCTTGCGGTAGATGAGGTCGAAGTACTCTTCTTCATTGATCAGATGGCCCAGCTTCTCCATCTGCAATAGCTCGCCTTCCACCATCTGCTGCGTCAGCGAGATGAGCAGATCGAGGATGCGGAAGTTGCGTTCGGCCAGGGCCGTCTGGAACGACTGCATATAGAGCCAGTCGCCCGCGAGCACGCACTTGGCGTTGCCCCAGGTGGTGTTCGACGAAGGCCGCCCGCGGCGCGTGCTAGCCTCGTCGATGATGTCGTCATGCACCAGCGTCGCGGTGTGCAGCATCTCTACGACCGCACCCAGGCGAATGCGGGCCTCCGACTCGCACCCCACCGCCTTTGCAGAGAGCAGCAGCAGCAGCGGGCGAATACGCTTTCCCCCGCCAGCGATCAAATATTGCGCAATGTCCGTGACCACTTCGACCGGAGAGTCGGACTGGCGGGCGAACTCGCGCTCGATGGCGGCGAGGTCGTCCCGCAAAAGGTCGAAGACTTCAGCGGCGGTCGCGATGGAGAGAGAGCTCACGATGAAGTTAAGAGTAGCAGGAACATCGATACTTCCGTTTGTTGGGCTCGGTTTAGTTTGAGCGGAAGTTGGTGAACTGCAGGTCGACTCCAAAGTCCTTGCCTCGCAACATACCCATAATTTCCTGCAGAGTATCGCGATCTTTGCTGGTCACACGCACCGTATCGCCCTGGATGGAGGCCTGCGCTTTTTTCTTCGATTCCTTGATGAGGGCGACGATCTTCTTCGCCGGTTCGGACGAGATGCCCTGCTTCAATTTGATCTTCTGGCGCACGGAGGAGTTCGAGGCAGGCTCAACCTTCTCGTATTCGAGGTTCTTGAGCGAGACACCGCGCTTGACCAGTTTCTGGGAGAGGATTTCGATAACGGCCTTGAGCGTGTACTCATCCTGGCTCGCGAGTTGAAGGGTCTCGGTGCCTTCGAGCGCGATGGTCGACTTCGAGCTCTTGAGATCGAAGCGTGCATTCACCTCTTTGGTCGCCTGGTCGAGGGCGTTCTTGACTTCCTGAATATCTACTTTGCTGACGACGTCGAAGCTCTGATCTGCTGGCATAAGGGGTCCTGTTCGCTTGTTGCGATGCTATGTCTATGATGCGGTGTTTATTCTATGCGCGTGTCGAAGGGAAGAGCGTGCAAAAGTTCTCTGTGGTCTCCGTTGCCACTGTCTCGTACGGAACGCCGCGCAATCCGGCAAGGAACCGGGCTGTATGGGCGACGTTTGCCGGTTCGTTGGTCTGGCCCCGCAGAGGGATCGGTGCAAGAAACGGAGCATCGGTCTCGACCAGGATACGGTCGGTAGGGGCGGACTTCGCCACGGCCTGGATCGTCGTCGACTTCGGATAGGTGAGGTTTCCGGCAAACGACAGGTAGAAGCCCGCAGCCAGCGATCGCGCGGCCTGCTCTTCGTTGCCGGAGAAACAGTGCATGATGCCGGGTAGCCCGCTTGGGGTCCAATGCTCGGCGATGAGGGAGAGCAGATCCTCCCACGCGTCGGCTGGCTCGTACTTCTGTTTTGCCGCAGGTATGGCCAACTCGGACGTCCGGCAGTGGATCAAGATAGGTTTCCGGGCGGTTACTGCAATCTCCAACTGGGCGACGAAGGCCGCCTGCTGTGTGGGGATGTCGGGATTGTCCAGGTGGTAGTAGTCGAGACCAATCTCGCCGATCGCGATGCAGCGCGGGTCTTCGACCAGGCTGGCCAGCTTCGCGAGGTTCTCCGGCGTGGCCTGGTGCGCCTCCTGCGGATGAATTCCGGCCGAGGCGAAGATGTGTCCGTGCTCGCGCGCCAGCTCGAGCGCACGGTGCATCGTGTCTGGCCCGTCGCCAATGCCGATGGCCAGCAGCTTGGTCACGCCGGCCTCACGCGCGTTCGCGAGCACTTGCGGAAGATTATCGTAGTCGTCGAGATGGCAGTGGGAGTCGATCAGCATGGTTTTGGCTTTTCTTTCTGTCATTCCCGCAGGGAATCTGCTTCTAGCTTGTAGTGCCACTTACTTCAGGCGCGACCCCAGTGCGATCTCTTCCCCAAAGGTCGCGAGCACCGGCTTACCACCCTCGCCCTCCGAAGCTGCGAGCAGCATGCCATGCGACTCCAGCCCGCGCATCTTGCGCGGCGCGAGGTTGGTGATGACCACGATGTGTCGGCCAATCAGGTCTTCCGGCGTATACCACTCGGCAATACCGGAGAGAATCTGCCGCTTCTCGTGACCGAGATCGACCTCCAGCCGCAGCAGCTTGTCGGCCTTCGGGATGCGCTCGGCAACGACAATCTGCGCAACACGCAGCTCGATCTTGGCGAAGTCGTCGATGGTGATCGCTGGTGACGCGTCGGTGGGGCCTGCGGTGATCGGAGTCTGTGAGGCGACTGACGCAAAGGGGCCACTGGCCGTAGCTTCGGTGTGCGAGGGCGTCGGCCCATTGTGCGTAGTGGTGGAGGCACTGCCGCCGACCGGCAACGTGCCGGCGGCCTCACCGAGCGAACTGGTACGAGGAGCTGCGGCAGGGTGCGTGCTGTCAGCCGTTACGGGCTGTGCGGGCGCAGGCGTGGTCGCAGTCTTCAAGGGAGTCTCAGGACGGACCTCCGTGGGCGCAGGGGTGGGGTTTTCCATGTCAGTCATGATTTGTACAAGTCCTTTGTCGGCGCGAGGAAAGATTGGAGCCAGCGCGCCGAGTTTTGTTCCGGGCTTCAATCCGCCCCATTGCAGGTTTTTCAGTTCGTTGTCTTGTGCGGCTCTTTGGATATCGCCGAGACCAAGTTGGGCCCAGACCTTGGTCGTAGTGAAGGGAAGGATGGGGTAAAGCAAGGCGGTAATAATACGGATGGATTCAGCAGCACAATAAAGAGTCTGCTCCACCGCCCGCATGCCCTCCGGTCGTTGCAAGTCCATTTTCCAAGGCGCAAGCCCCGTTAGCATTTGGTCAGTTGTACTTACCATGATTGCTGTGGCTTTTAACCAGGTAGCAAGGTCACCCTTGTCCAAGAGATCGGAGGCAACTGAAGGAAAGCTCTCCATCAAAGATCGAATCTCGTTTGCGTCGTATTTCGGAGTCAGGTTTTCTAGGTCCGTCAAAAGTTCAGAGAGTGTCTGCTCTGGAGGCGCTTCGGAGATTGTGCCTTGGCAGTACTTATGGAGCATAGAAAAGGTACGGCTGACGAGGTTCCCATAGCCGTTAGCTAAATCAGCGTTGTAGCGCGTAATCATCGCGTCGAAGCTAAAGCTGCCATCCTGCCCAAACGGAATCTCCCTCAGCAGGAAGTAGCGCAGCACATCGGCAGCAAAGAGATCGCGCTCAGCCTTCGTGCTGTCGGGAAACTGCTTGCCATAGACATGGTCTCCGAAGCCATCGAGAATCGTCTCCGTGCGGACGACGTTACCGCGCGACTTCGACATCTTTGCGTTATCAAAGAGCAGCCAGCCGTTGGCGGTGATGGCCCTGGGCAACGGCAGATTTGCAGCCAGCAGGAACGCAGGCCAGTAAACGCAGTGGAAGCGCGTAATCTCCTTGCCCACGAGATGCAGATCGGCGGGCCAGTAACGAGCAAACTCAGCCTGGTCCTTCGGATCATCCGAGCCATAGCCGACAGCGGTCATGTAGTTTGTCAGGGCATCTAGCCACACATAGATGACGTGTTTCTGGGCGCTGGCACTCGCGGCTGGCTCTGGCACGGGGATGCCCCACGTAAAGCTGGACCGCGAGACGGAAAGATCACGCAATGCCCCGGGAACATAGGGAATGCCTGTAGCGGAGAGTTTTGTCGCTACTCCAGGCTCGTTCACGTTGCCGCGCAGAAAGCCAAGAACTTCGTTGCGGCTGGACTCGGGGGTGATGGCGAGTTCATTCGACTCGATCCGGTCGATCAGCGCCAGCTGAAACTCGCTGAGCTTGAAGAAGAAGTTCTCCTCCGTAACCGTCTCGGTAACTTTGCCGTCAGGGCCGATGGTACCCGGAGGTCCCTCCACAAACATCTCTTCGCCGACGCTGTACTGACCGGTGTAGGAATCGAGATAGATAAATCCGCGTTCGTAGAGATCTGCAAAGAGCTTCTGCACGCCGCGTTTGTGCTTCTCGTCCGTGGTGCGGATGTAGCGGTCGTAGGTCAGGCCCATGCGGTCCCAGAGGTCACGGAACTGGATGGAAACCTGATCGGCGAACTGTTGCGGCGCGATCCCTGCGGCGGCAGCAGACCGTTCAATCTTCTGCCCGTGCTCGTCCGTGCCGGTGAGGAAAAAAGTGTCGTCGCCCAGCAAGCGGTGGCGGCGGGCGAGTACGTCGGCGACGATGGTCGTGTAGGCGTGACCGATATGCGGTCGCGCGTTGACGTAATAGATCGGCGTGGTGAGATAGAACTTTTTGCGGTCGGCTGACATGGGCTACATGCCAGTTTACAGTCAGTTGCCGTTGGATATCATGGCGGCGGCAGGGCATTCGCAGCTGCAGTTGAGACAACCATGTGTGGAACACGCGCCGCAGGTGCGTATCAGCGCGCGTTTCAGAGCGGCGCGGGCACGGTGGGCGCGGACGGCGGCGTTGCCGGCGGTGATGCCGTGCCGGTTGGCGAAGTCGGCGAGAGGAGCCTCGTCCAGATCAACCTCGCGGATGAGTTGGGCATAGTTCGGAGTCAGCGAGGGCAGTACAGCCTCGATACAATGGCACACAAAGCTAAAAGTCGCAGGATCGTGTGGTGCGAGAGCCGAAGCCTCTTCCGTGCCGGTTCCCAGTTCTGTCGCCCAGCGGTCGAGGGTGGCATTCTCGGAGCCGCGATGGCGATAGTAATCGATCACCGCATTGCGAAGGATGCGGTAAAACCACGCCACGATGGATTCATCCTGCCGCACTCCGCTGGAGTGCTGGACAGCTCGCAGATACGCCGACTGCAGGATGTCCTCTGCAATCGCAGGATCGGCCACACGGCGCCGGACGAAGCCGAGGAAGTCGCGGCGGCGGTCCAGCAGTTCGGAGATGGTTTCAGTGGGCATACAAAAGAACTACACAATCCTAAAGACATAGATGCCGGAGGATGACGGTTGGCTTCTTGCCTCGTTCGTCCTCCGGCTGCTATGTGCGTTTAGCAGTGCGGGCAGGTACAGTCAGTGCCGTTGCAGTCCGGGCAGGTGCAAAGCGGGCCGCAGGGGCAGGTGCATTGGGTGGTCATGGCGTCGTTTCCTTTCCGGCCGCTTAATCGCGGTCATAGGTGCTGACGGACGACCCTGGAAAGCATTACACCCTCAACGTTACGCCGCGCTAAGGGGGAGCTCCGGTTCGGCGGGAGCGCCGAGGCGGGGAACAAGCAGTTGGAAGATGGCCAGAGAGACGAGATAGGCGCCAGCAGCCATCGAGAAGACCAACAGCGGGTGCAGCGAGAGGTTGTGTTTGACCACCCACGTGAAAGCCGCGCCACCAGCCGCGCCTGCAGCGCCTCCGATGCCAACGACGGTGGAGATGGCTGAGGCCGGAAACATATCTGTGGGCGTGGAGAAGAGATTGGCCGACCAACCCTGGTGGGCCGCCGCCGCAAGTGCGATCAGCAGCGTAGCAGGCCATGGGTTTGTGGGAAAGAGTGTGCTCATGTGCGGGACAAAGACCAGGGGAAGCACGCAGATTGCCATCAACAGCATGGCAAATTTGCGGCCGCTGTTGACCGTGTGCCCCCGTTTCATCCGCCAACCGGAGAGAGAGCCCCCGGCGATAGAGCCGACCGAGGAGATCACATAAACCGTGACGATGAACCAGTAGGCGTGGGAGAGATCCAGGCCATAGTTGCGGTTTAGAAACTGTGGCAGATAGAAGAGATAGAACCACCAGACCCCGTCAGTGAGACCTTTGCCGATGGCGAAGGCGTAGGTTCCCGGGTGGGTAAGAACTCGGCCCAGAACGGAGCCCCCGGCGATGACGGGTTCGAGCGCGCGCTGTGTGGTCGTAGATCCGCGCCGGAGCTTGTTGTAGGGGAAGCTGAGCCAGAGGATGAGCCAGATCATTCCCATGGAGCCGGTGGCGAGGAAGGCCGACCGCCATCCCCAGCGTGCCGTAACGAAGGTAATGAGCAGCGGAGCGATGAAGAACGAGACATTGGAGCCGGAGTTGAAGATGCCGACGGCCTTGGCGCGCTCCTCAGCGGGAAACCACTCGGTGGTGGCCTTGATGGCAGCAGGGAAGTTGCCGGACTCACCCAGGCCGAGAAAGATGCGGGCGATGCAGAAACCAAAGACCGACCCGACCAGCGAATGGCTCATGGAGGCCAGGCCCCAGATGAGGATGGCGAGGGCATAACCGGTTTTGGTGCCGAGCTTGTCGATGATACGGCCCGCAAGAAGGAAGCCTATGCCGTAAGCGAACTGGAACGTAATGATGACATTGCCGAAGTTGTTGTCGAAGGCCGGCTGATGGAACTTGTCGGCGAGAGGGTTCCAGCCCATGAAGGCGACGCTGTGCAGGAGCGGCTCGATGAAGGCGAAGACCGAGCGATCCATGTAGTTGATGGTTGTCGCGAGGAAGAGTAGAAAGCAGACGAACCAACGCATGTTGGGAGCAGTTTCGGGAACTTGTGACGTAAAGCCGGAGTCGTAGGACTCGGAGGTTGAAGCGGGCGTGAGTGCGGCCATGGGGTCGGGCTCCTGAAGGATCGAGTGCGCGCAGGGAATGGATTTTCGTTGTGCGCCCGCCGATGCCGGACAAAACGCGTCGCCCCTGAGCATAGCCTGACGACAGTGGTAGGTGTCAAGAAACTGGCCAGACGGATTTTATGCCCTAGTCAAGGGGTTGTGCTCATCCAGGGGAAGTACGGATAGAGCAGCAGGAACAGCACCAGCGAAATCGCCATTAGATCCATGTAGATGCACAGAATCACGCCACCGTGATACAGACTCCAGCGCCGTTGGATACAGCGCACCGTCTCCGCTGTTCCAATCAGCGTGCCCAGCGACGGCAGCAGAAGCAGCAGCGTCGGACGAATATGCGGGAAGTGTGAGAGTGGGATGGCGGCGAACACACTGCCCAACACCAGAACATTACCCCGGGCGAGTGAGCGTGTACGCGGATTGAAGAATCTAGGAATCAAAATCTGGCCGCAGGGCGCGGAACGGACAGTCCCGCAGGCCCAAAAGCATCATTGCACACCTGGAGCTATGACCAGGCAAAGGCGTTTTTTGGCTTTTGCTCTTGCGGTTGCCTTTTGTCTTTGCTTTTCTGGTTGTCATTCCGAGTGCAGCGAGCGAACCTGCTGTCTCCCGCTTTTTTGCCTGCCTCACCCAGAAAAACGGAAGAAAGCAGGTTCCTCATCTTAGGCTCCGCTTTAGTGAGGAGCCACGGCAGGCGGCACTGTCTTGTCCGGCGGTGCCGCCGACGTAGCCGGCGTGCCGTTTGTGGGGGGCGTCGTGGGCTGTGCAAACGGCTTCGAATACGCCGGCGGCGCAAGGCGGCTGACACTTGAAACCGGAATCTCGACGACTCCGAAGCGATTCGAAGGCACGTCATGGATGGCGACCCGCAAGTAGCTCTCTCTCCTGACGGGGGCGCTTATCTGGAGATGAAACGCCACAGCTTGCTGCGTGAATCGCTTGTACGTCTCAGGCGTCAGGCTCAATTGGATAGTGTTCCCGATCGCATCCAATAACTTTCCATTGGGATCGTAGACATAGGCCTTGAACTCGATGCTGCCCGTATGCAGTCCATCGGTCTGCTGCGTTAGCTGAAAATCACCCGGCAGTGCCACAAAATCCACATCGAAACGACGGAACGGGCCTTTGATTCTTTCGTTTGGATTGAGCTCGTTGCCAGGCGCAACGGTATCTTCATCTGTCTTGGAGTCGGGTAGCACGCGCACCTTGAAAAGGATGTCTTCGGGTGTTGGGGTGCCGCGGGCCATCGCTGCCGCGGCATAGGCTTCGGCCGAGTGCGCCGCAGTCGCAGCTGTTTCATTGATGGCGGTTGTGCGTGGTTGGTTTGGATCGTCCGCGTAGTAGCCATGACGATAGGCGAGCTGAAGACCACGTGTGGCGAGAGGTCCCGTCAAGTTGACCTGGATCTTCCGGTACTCACCCTTCCACTTGGAATTCGACGGATTGTAGGTCAGCGTGTAGTAGTTCGATCCGGAATCCATGGCTCTGGCTACCGCGTCGGCGAGTCCGTTGGTGTTGGAATAGGCGTGGCCCCCGGTGTCATCGCCCAGCTGCTCCATCGTCGTGTGCTCGGCGGCCTGACCGCTATTGAGCTTTGCAGCGTCATCGCTGACTGCTGTGGGATTGCCGTCACCCTTTTGGCTGGAACTTGCGGCATCCAAAGCAGGAACGGTCTTCACGCCGCTGGCCTCCACTGGGTAAACGGCTACCTGTGCCCCGTTGAGCAGATTCGTCGTCTCGCGGAACTCCTTATTGTTCAGCTCCATGGCGGAGAAGGGGTTCTTGAGGCCTGGGTCAGGGAGAATGTTCAGAGGAAACCCGCCGGAGAACCAGATCACGTTTTTACGGCCGGGAAAGTTCGCCAGATAATGCGCCAGCTGGTTGAAGGCGTCCAACGTGTATTGCTGGCGAAGCTGCAACGGGAAAGACTGTTGCTCGGCTGCGAATTGCTGCAGGTTGGCGGATAACTGCGCCATGGCTGGTCCCATGTCGCTCGTTATATCGGTGAGACTCTCTGTATGGCTGTTTCCATTAGGATCTTCCAGCAAAACCGAGGCGCGTGGAATGAGCTTGTGTTCAACAGCATCTTTCAGCATCTCAGGGTCGGAGCTGAAACCCTGCAGGAATAGGAGCCGATTGGTCATTCCAAAGATGGCGATACGCGCACTGGGGTCGGCGTGTATCACATACTGCTGCAACTGACTGCGGACGAAGCTCTGGTCCTTCAACGGCGTGTTGAGTGTGTCCAGCAGCAGGATGTTCAGTGTTCCGTTGGGAGCTACAGAGGTGTAATCCGTGAAGGTGCCCGGCGGTAGCTTGGGAAGTTCTGGCCCGCGCGCCTGCGGCGCCGAGGAGGTATGCTCCTCAAAGTTGAGGATCTGTTGTGGTGCCTTACTCTCGAGTAGCTGGAAACTATCTTTGGTAAGTCCACGTACCGGATGGCCGTTTTGGTCTTGTACCGCAACGTCGACGACGACTAGCTGAGTGCCGGCGTGCAGCACGGAGGCTCCCTGAGAGGGCACAACTCCCTTGCTGCCCGGAGGTGGCTGCCGACTAGTGGTTTGCGCGACAGCCGCCACACTCAGAAGATAAGCAGCGAGAACTCGTAGAGGGAACCGGCACATCAACAGACTCCGAGGCTCAGGTGGGAGTACAAGCCGTTAGACGGAGCCGGTCATGAGCAAGTTCCCCCCACTCATTTTTCTTTCCGGGTAATTAATTTGCCCCTTGTTGAGCCATCGCCTTGATCGATTCCCCAAAGGGCGCGCGCAACACACCACGTTCGGTGATGATGGCCGCGATGTACTTCGCTGGCGTCACGTCGAAGGCAGGGTTTTCGATGCCCACTCCATCCGGGGTCATCTGTTTGCCGTTGGAGTGCGTTACCTCGCGTGGGTCGCGTTGCTCGATGGGAATGTCCTCGCCGTGCGCCGTAGCGAGATCGATGGTGTTGAAAGGGGCGGCGACATAGAACGGAATGCCATGCTCCTTGGCGAGGATCGAAACACCGTATGTGCCGATCTTGTTGGCGGTATCGCCGTTCGCTGCGATGCGGTCCGCGCCGACGATAACTGCCTGGATGCGGCCTTTGCCCATGAGGTAGGCGCTCATGTTGTCGCATAAAACCGTGGTGGGGATGTTGTCCTTCATCAACTCCCACGCGGTGAGACGGGCGCCTTGCAGGAACGGGCGAGTCTCATCGGCGAGCACGTCGATCTTGTGTCCGGCCTCGATGGCGCCGCGGATAACGCCCAGCGCCGTTCCATAGCCGCAGGTTGCGAGTGCGCCGGCGTTGCAGTGGGTCAATACGGTGCCTTCTTTCGGCAGAAGCGAAGCTCCATACGCTCCCATCTGCTTACAGGCGGAGATATCTTCGTCGTACAGGCGTTGGCCCAGCGCGACGACCGCGGCTTTGATCTCCGGGATGGGGGTATTCTTCGCGGCGAGTTCGTTATAGAGGTCGCGAACCTGAGCGATGCCCCAGAAGAGATTGACCGCCGTGGGGCGGGTCTTCGCCAGCGTCTCACAGATGACGGCGACCTCTTCATTCAGCGCCGGCAGTGTCGTCGCGGTGCTGCGATCGATGCCGATGGCGACACCCATGGCGGCGGAGACGCCGATGGCCGGTGCGCCGCGCACGATCATGTCGCGGATCACGGTAGCGACTTGCTTGTAGTCAGTGGCGAGAACGTAGGTCTCTTCGAGGGGAAGCTTGGTCTGGTCTAGGAAGTTGACGCCTTCCGGCGTCCATTCGAGGGTAGGAATCATGTCATCTTCAGTTTATCGCGGACAGCACAGGCGAAGAACAAGCAACAGCAAAAGCCTGAACGCAAAGGGCGCAGAGAAAAACGCAGAGGTCGCTACGGTACCCTCTGCGCCCTCTGCGTTCAAGCTTTTTGGTTATCCGCCACAAAGTTGCCGGGAAAATAAGATGCGCTTGCCCTGATTGGCCGATATTCGCACAAATTTGTGTACCCATCGTTCAATGCCACGTTTTGCCACAATTACTGATGCCATTCCTTCACAACCGCGACTCTGCAAGGACGGCATAGAGATCGTCCTATGGCAGTAGTTACTGAACTGTCCGCTGGCTCGTCTTGGATCTTATAAAGGAAAAGAAGCGGTGCTGACAGTCGGAACAGCGGTAAGGCTTGAACATAAAGAGTAGATGTTCGATGGGCCTCCTGTGGGAGCGCACCGCCTCCCTTGATCCGCAACGGGGGCACTTTCGCAAAACACTCATGCGTGGCACCTCAAACTTGATGTACGGGATTACTAGCCAAAGTATAGGCCATCGTGCGAGGCACGTAATTAACGGAGCTATGAATTTAGCCGTTCGAGATGGCGATAGCCTCCGCTGGCGAAGAAAGCTACAGCAAAGACGGTCAGGTTGTAGGTGGCGTGCATGAGCGTCGAGCAGGCTACGGAGTGTGTCCGAATGCGAACGTACGAAAGCACAAGGCTGACGAGGTAGAGCACCCCGATGAACCCCCAGGCGTGTGAAAGCTGGCCGGCGTGCAGCAAAGCAAAGGGAACGCTGGAGAAGATAGCTGCGAAGATGACCGCAGAGCGTGAGTGCCCTGCACTGTTCTGCCAGCGCTGCAGGCCGGCGGGTGTGCGCTCTAATGCCAGCCAGTCATAGGCCGTGGCGAGCGCGGGCAGCAGAAATCCGCGAAACGCGATCTCTTCCGTCAACGGCGCGATTAAGACCCCAAAAACAGTGATGAGCCATGCGCCATGGGGCGTGCGCATCAACGTGTCGATTGCATTATCCGGTGGTGTGGGCAGGAAGCGGTCGCTGAACTGAGCGGCAAAGCTCAAAGCAATGGCGCTGGGCACAATCCAGAACCAGCGCCGGTGTGCCGCGAGTACATTCCACTGGATACCCTGAAGAAACGAACGCACCCAAAGTCGAGGGAACAGCCATGCCGCGATAAGCAGCCCAACGATATAACCCAGCGCCTGCGCGAAGAGGTCCAGCCCCGGATGTTCTTTGGCTGCTTGAACGGTCGTGATGTGGGCGGCGGAGCCGACCAGAGCCGCAAAAAGAGTTATCGACAGGAATATCAGCAAAAAGAACAAAAGCGCGTGGCCGAGATGCGGAATCCGCTTCGCGGGCCCGTGATCTTTAGCCGGATCGGTGTCGTGCTGGATATCGAGGACTTCGTTATGTGCCGGATCGAGAATGGGAGAGTTGCTCATGGAAGACGGTGATTCTTGAATAGTACGTAGGCAGCGATACTGATGTTCAGTCTAGAGAAAATTCTCGAATGCTGTAGAGTTTCTGTTTATGCTTTTGCTTTTCTTGTTGTCATTCCCGCAGGGAATCTGCTGTTTGCAGGTGGCGCCACGCAGGCATAGGAGTATCAATATCCGACACGGGTAACGTTGTGACGATACTCGCAAGAAGCAGATTCCCTGCGGGGATGACAACAAGAAAAACAACGACAACCGTTCCTCTACAGCATTTGAGAAACCCCCTAAGCTTTGGCTTTTCCTGCCTTCTTTACAGATGCCTTTTTCGTAGGTGCCGTCTTTGCAGAAAGCTTTTTCTGCGCGGCGGATTCCGGTTTTATCTTCGAAGCCGTTGGTACGCCGGTCTTCTTTTCCGGCGCGATCCACTTCGGCTTTGGCGGCTTCTTCTCCAGATCGGGAAGTTCGATCGGCGGCAGATGCTTGCTGGCAGCCATCGTTCCTGCGCTCTCATAGTAGCGCGCTAGAAACTGTCCGGTGTAGGAGAGCGGTTCGCGAGCGACTAACTCCGGCGGTCCCTGTGCGACGATGCGGCCGCCACCCTCGCCGCCTTCGGGTCCCATGTCGATGAGGTAGTCGGCGTTGCGGATGATGTCGAGATTGTGCTCGATAATCATGACCGTATTGCCGAGGTCGGTGAGGCGATGCAGCACTTCAAGCAAACGCCGCACATCGTCGAAGTGCAGGCCGGTCGTGGGTTCGTCGAGCAGATAAAGCGTGCGTCCCGTCTGGCGCTTGCTGAGTTCGCGGGCAAGCTTCATGCGCTGGGCTTCGCCGCCGGAGAGCGTCGTCGCCGATTGCCCGAGATGGATGTACCCGAGGCCGACGTCGACCAGCGTCTGCAGCTTCTGATTGACCGCTGGGATGTCTTTGAGCACCGGTACGGCATCCTCAATAGGAAGGTCGAGGATGTCGGCGATGGAGTACCCGTTGAACTTTACCGCGAGCGTCTCCTGGTTGTAACGACGGCCGTTGCAGACCTCGCACAGCACGTAGACATCGGGCAGGAAGTTCATCTCGATGCGGCGTTGACCTTCGCCCTGGCAGGCCTCGCATCGCCCGCCTTGCACGTTGAAGCTGAAGCGGCCGGGTTTGTAACCACGTTCGCGCGACTCTGGCAGCATCGCGAACAGGTCGCGGATGGCGGAGAAGACACCGGTGTAGGTGGCGGGGTTGGAGCGCGGCGTGCGACCGATGGGCGACTGATCGATCTGGATGACTTTGTCGAGTTGCGCTGCCCCGTGGATGGCCTTGTGTTCGCCGGGCTCCTCACGTGAGCCATAGAGTTCTTTCGCGAGCGAACGGTACAGAATGTCATTGACCAGCGTGCTCTTACCTGAGCCGCTGACGCCGGTGATGACCGTCATGATGCCGAGTGGGAAGTGCGCGGTGACGTTCTGCAGATTGTGTGAGCGCGCGTCCTGTACCGAGAGCCAATTGCCGGTGACGGGACGTGGGGCCTTATCGGGGGTGGGGCGGGTGACAATGTCGATCTTGCCGGAGAGATACTGGCCTGTGACCGAGTTCGGGTTCGCCATGATCTCCGCGGGTGTACCGCAGGCCATGACGATGCCTCCGTTCTTACCGGCACCGGGGCCGAGATCGAGGATGTAGTCCGCCTTGCGCATGGTGTCTTCGTCGTGCTCGACGACAAGAACGGTATTCCCTATGTCGCGAAGGTTTTCAAGCGCCGCAATAAGACGCTGGTTGTCGCGCTGGTGCAGGCCGATGGAGGGCTCGTCAAGCACGTAGAGCACGCCGCGAAGCCGCGAGCCGATCTGTGTCGCGAGGCGGATGCGTTGGCCCTCGCCGCCGGAGAGAGTTGCCGCGGAACGGTTCAGCGAGAGATAGCCCAGGCCAACGGCGTTGAGAAACTCCAGCCGTTCGATGATCTCGCGCTGCAAGCGGTCGGCGATGAGACGGTCGCGCCCGATGAACTGCATGGATCGCGCGCCCAACAGAGCTCGTTCCAACGAGAGTGAGGTGAAGTCGGCAATCGAAGCGTCACGACGTGCGTTGGAGCTTTCAATCGGCTCGGTTTCATCCTTCGCGGAGGGAGGATGCGCCGCGGCGTCGGCCAGCGGGATCGTAACTGCGAGTGATTCCGGCCGGAGGCGCTTGCCGTGGCAGCGCGGGCACTCCGTCGCGGACATGAACTGCATCATGTACTCGCGATATCCCTCGGACTTGGTGTCTTCGAGCGTGTCGCGAAGCCAATTGAAGATGCCATGGAAGCCAGTGCGTCCGGCCTCGCTGCGCGGAGGGCCGTAGAGCAGTAGATCCTGGTGCTCCTTGCTCAGATCGGAGAATGGCTGCTTCAGGTTGATCTTGTACTTATCCGCAGCGAGCTTGATGAGCTTGAGCAAATACTGCGAGGCTGAGCCAGGGCCCATAGCGCCATCGAGCAGCGGCTTCGACCAGTCGGTAATGGTTTTAGCGGGGTCGAAGTCGTAGATCGAGCCCAGGCCGTGGCACTCCGGGCAAGCGCCATAGGTGGAGTTGAAGGAGAAGCTGCGCGGCTCGAGTTTCGGTACGTTGATCCCGCAGTCGGGACAGGCCATCGACGAGGAGAAGAGCGTCTCGTTGTACTCGCCACCCGGCGATTGCAGGCCGATAAGCACCAGGCCATTCGCCAGCTGTAGCGCCGTGCTAACGGCAGCGGAAAGACGACGGGTGTCGAAGGTGGTTTGGCTGTTTTTATCGAGATCCGGCTGTTTTTCTTTGTCGGCGAGGGGCTTCAGGATGATGCGGTCGACGATGGCCTCGACGGTATGGTTTTTGCGCTTTTCGAGCCGCATGCCCTCTTCGACTTCGGTGATCTCGCCATCGATGCGAACCCGATAGCCCTTCTTGTCGAGTGCCTCAAGCTCTTCGCGGAACTCACCTTTGCGTCCGCGCACCACCGGCGCGAGGATCGTAATGCGCTCGCCCGGCGAATCCGCCCGGTTGCGCTCCACGATCTGCGCGACGATCTGGTCCGCCGACTGCCGCGAGATCGGCCGATGGCAGTTGGGACAGTGCGGTTGGCCGACCGAGGCGTAGAGCAGCCGCAGGTAGTCGTAGATCTCGGTGATGGTCCCGACGGTAGAGCGCGGTGACCGTGAGGTTGTCTTTTGCTCGATCGAAATGGCCGGCGAAAGGCCGTCGATGGAATCGACGTCCGGGCGCTCCATCTGGTCCAGAAACTGGCGCGCGTAGGCCGAAAGCGTCTCGACATAGCGGCGCTGGCCCTCCGCGTAGATAGTGTCGAAGGCGAGCGAACTCTTGCCGGAACCGGATAGACCGGTCACGACCGTGAGCGTATTGCGCGGAATGGAGACGGAGATATCCCGCAGATTATGCTGCCGGGCTCCGCGAACATTGATATGGGTGAGGCTCATGGGAGATCAAATGCCGAATACGGCCAAAACTTTAGGATACAAGGTTCGGAGGTGAAAAGATTTGCAGCGCTAAACGGACATGTGTTCCCTGATGGTCAACAGATTCGCTAATTTTTCTTCGGCAGAGGGCAAAAGTTGCATCAGAATGGCTTGTGGCGGGAAAAATCCGCGCTGGGCCATTTTGTTTGATTTGGTTTCGATACGCTTTTGGAGGCGGGTGTTATGGGTTCCCTGATGTTGGTGTGTGCGGTATTGGCGTCATTGGCGCTGGGTGTACTCATGGCCTATGGCATCTGCCAGGTGATGTTTCGTGTCTTCCGCGTCCACGCTTTGGCGGCGGCCAAGGAGCGTGTCTCGAGTTCTTCGGTGAGGATTGCAGTCGAAGGCTAAGCCCTGTAAGCAGTAAAGTGTGTCGTCAAATCCTCTATTAATCTGGAATTAAGGGAAGAGCTTCTAAAAGCTCAGTTTTATTGCAGCCGCGCCTGCATGTGTGCGATATTCGCACACATGCGCTCGACAACCATGCGGTGACGAAGTGACTGGATGGATCGTCATCGAATTTATGTCTTTTGCACCCCATCCGGAACAACTGTCTATTGTGGAGCTGTTGATGGGGTAGTCGACGTCCCGTTCTGTTTTTGCTGTTGCAACTGTTGCAGTTGCTGATAGATCTGCTCCGGTGTCTTGGGAGTGCTAGTCGTACTGCCCGCGGGCGGCGGGTTGGGGGCATCGACGATCCCGGATGTGGGCGGTGTGGTCGATGGAGTCGGAACGGAATCCGTTGAAACAGAGTCCGTGACGGGCAGTGTTGCCGCAGTCGGCGAGGTGTTCGTGGGACTCCCATTCACATTGTTCTGTGGCTGGGGAATGCTTTGGGGAATGCTCCCTGGTTGCGCGTCTTGAGGTTGCGAGGCTGTCTGAGGAGCTCCTCGTCCGCCAAACCGTGACGGCAAGTCGCCGCGCTGCCGTGGTCCGGGGAAACCATCGTGGTTCTCGCGCACTTCGGTGCCGTCGTCGAAGCCAGGAGCGTTCGGGTTTGGCGGGGTGGGGCCGCCATTGCGGGGAGTAAGAATCAGCTCTGCCGGCGCGCTGTCAGCCGATTCGCGCAACAGCATGTTGCTTCCTGTTCCATCGAGCAGCGTCGCCAGAATGGTGGATGGCTCCGCAGGACCGTAGTTGCCGAAGACGCGTTCATCGGTAACGCCGCCGGTAATCTTCATCCCCGTGAGATTTCCAATTGCGCGAAGAATCTGGTTCAGGCTGGAGTTGTCCGCACGCACGTCAAGCAGGCCTGCAGCGTAGGTCACCGTCGCCCGATGAGCGGGCGTACTGGGAGCAGATGGTGCCCCCCCGGTTGGTACGGCAGCGATCGGCGCTGGTTGAGCGTTAGGCGTGGGCAATGACGTCGGCGAGGTCGCTGGCAGGGTGGAGGCGTGGGGTCCTGCTGCCATCTGCGCGCTCATGCCGCCTGTGGCAAAACCTATGGCGGCGAGCGCGAGCGTTGCCATCTGCCAAGTCCGCGAGTTGGAAATTGCTGTCATCTTTATGTTGGGACGTGCGGCCTTGCAGGAAGGTAGCCTTGCAGATCAAGAATACGCTGAGAGATCATTCGTTTGACAGCAGACTAGGAACATAAGCAAGGTTGGGCGACTGAGCGATTGGACTTGGGACGGCCACCTTCGTATGCTGTGCGGGGAGCGCCATTCAGACAATGGCGTTGCGAGGTCGATTTGAAACGGATCGGAAACAGCATCGGAACCTTTGTTGGGTTGGATAGGAAGCGCGCGCTGCCGGTTGCGATCGCACTCGCCTTGCTGCCGGTCGTCGCAGCACCGGTTTGCGCCCAAACCTGCACGACTCAGGCGGCGCTACAACCCTCATTACGAGACACGCTTGCAGGCGCCGCGCAGACGTTGGGGTCGACGGTCAAGACGGGCGATACGGCTTCTCTCAAGGCGGCGACCATCGCGGAGGTTGCCAGCAACTTCGGACCAACGGAGTACCTCGTCCGGACAACGAGTGCGAAACTTATTGGCGACACGCTGAGCGTGACTCAGATCTATGCGCTCGATGCGACTGCGCGCAAGGCTGGGGATACGAGCGAGGCTGACTTCAGTTGCCCGCTAAAAGGGACCACTTCCGAAACCGATTTCTCCATCGCCGCCCTGCCGCCCGGACGTTACGCGTTTGCGATGGTCGAAGCTGCTGGCGGTGAGCGTCCCTGGTTATTGTCGTTCCTCTTACAAGATGCCGGTGGGTGGAAGATGGCCGGGTTTTATCCTCATCCGCGTTCTGCTGCTGGACACGACGGCCTCTGGTACTGGACCACCGCGCGCGACCATGTAAAGACGAAGCAGCCCTGGCTGGCGTGGCTCTATTTCAGCCAGGCGGATGAGCTTCTGCGTCCGGCAGGCTTTGTCACTAGTACTCAGTTGGATAAACTGCGCTCCGAGCAGCGTACTGCCGCTCCTGTTGAATTCGCCGAATTTGCTGATGGTCCGAGCTCGCGTACGCCGCTTGTCGTGAAAACAGCAGATGGGGGTGAACTCCGCGTCACCTCTATTGGCAGCGAGAGTGCCACTGACGATAAGAGCCTTCATCTGGTGCTGCACTATGCGGCGGATGCGAATGCCAATGCCGAGGTTCTCCGCCTTCGCAGTGAGGCTGCTGTCAAGGGCCTGATCGACGCACATCCGGAACTTCGGCAGGGGTACAGCGCTGTGCTTGTCTTTGGAGATATTCCGCAGCAGAACCCCTCTGTTCTCTCTCTGGACATGGACAAAATCCCCTAAGCTGTAATGGGGCTCGATTCGACAGTACAGACTCGTGAAAGATAATGATTCAATTGCATTTGGAGACAATGATGCCAAAAACACAGAAATCACTGGCCCAGGCAATCCGCGACCGACGAGCTACCCCAAGTTTCGATGGCGAGCCGATCCCTGCCAGCGATCTCCGTCAGATTCTGGATGCAGGACTGCACGCGCCCAGCGGATACAACATGCAGCCGTGGCGTTTTATCGTGGTGCAGCATCCGGAACAGCGCAAGCGGCTGCGCGCCGCAACATATAACCAGGCGAAGGTTGAAGAGGCATCAGCGGTCATCGTTGCCTGTGGTGACCGCGATAGTTGGCGCAAGGATCTGGATGAGATGCTGCGCATGGGCCGTGCCGGGGGGATGCCGGAGAGCTATGCTGCACAGGCTGCGAACAGCGTTCCTGCATTCCTGTCGAGTTTTAGCGACGACCAGATGCGTGGATGGCTGAACAAGCAGGTCATGATGGCTTTTACATCGATGCTGCTGATGGCCGAAGTGATGGGTTACGATACCGCGCCGATGGAAGGTTTTGAACAGGCCAAGGTCTGCGAGACACTGCGGCTACCGATGAGCTATTGGGTTGTAGGGCTGCTGGCTATTGGACACCTCCGGGGACCTGACAAGTTCGATGGCGGACGCTTCGATATGTCGCATACGGTCTTCGGCGAAGAGTATGGCAAGCCTCTCAAATAACAGGCCCCTAGTACAGTGAATAGCAGAACATTGGTTGTGAAACGAGGATCTGCGATGAGAACGCTGTTGCGTCTGCTGCTGGTGGTGGTTGTGGTCGGTTTACTGGGCGGTCTCGTCTTTTATGAGCGGCCTCTCTGGGTTCTACGTCAGACTACGCATCTCAAGCTGTTTTTGGCGCACGTCCATAGCAACTACGTCATGACCCCCGAAGGCCGTGTGCATTATTACGAGGCGGAGCCAGCGATTTCCGGTGGCGGAATTCCACTGGTGCTGGTGCATGGCCTTGGCGACAGCTCGGAGAGCTGGGCTCCGATGCTCATACGGCTCAAAAAGGCTGGTTTCCACGTGTATGCGCCGGATCTCCTTGGCTATGGGCGGTCGCCAAAGCCCTCCGATAGCGATTACTCCATTACTACGCAGTCGAAGTTTGTTGCCGATTTCATCCAATCGCTCGGTTTGCAGAAGACTGATATTGGCGGATGGTCGATGGGCGGTTGGGTTGTGCTGAAGGTCGCGCTGGATCACCCGGAGATGGTGGATCGTGTGGTCCTGTACGACAGCGCTGGACTGTCTTATCAGCCGCAGGACATCGCAACTCTGTTTCATCCAGCCGATGGAGCCGCGCTACAGCGGCTCGCCGATCTACTGGAACCTCATGGAGGGACGGTGCCTCGGTTCGTAAGGCGGGATGCATTGAGAGCCTTTGCCGCGAATCAGTGGGTCGTCGACCGCGGCATGCAAGCCATGTTGTCCGGCAAAGACGTGCTGGATACGCATCTTGGCACGCTTAGCCAGCCGTTGCTGATTGTGTGGGGTAGCGACGATGAGCTGTTGCCGCTGTCAGTGGGGCGGAAGTTCCACGATCTGGATCCACGGTCCGAACTGGATATCGTGGAGGGTTGCGGACATCTGGCTCCCAAGACATGCCCCGCTAAAGTAGCGTCGGCCACGGCAGATTTTCTGAAGTCTGATCCTGCTCCCTCAGGTGGCACACGCACGCTCGCCCATATGCACTGATTCAGGGAGTTGCCGCAGCCTCGGGATTCCACTGGAACGCGCCGGGCTGCGGCAATCCCATATGCTGCAGAACTCGGTGAACATAGTTGAGCGCGATGTCCTCGACTGTCTGCGGATGGTTGTAGAACGTGGGAATCACTGGAAAGATCGTGGCTCCCGCCTCGGTTGCTGCAGCCATATTGCGGATATGAATGAGGTTCAGTGGCGTTTCCCGTACGCACAGTACTAGCGGACGCCGTTCTTTCAGGCAGACATCGGCAGCGCGCTCGATCAGGTTGCCAGCCAGGCCATGAGCGATGCCGGCAAGTGTTCCCATGGAGCAGGGAAGAACGATCATTCCGTCGCTGGGATAGGAGCCGCTGGCGATCGGTGCGCCAATGTCTTCGTGCGCGAGCTGTACGATCTTCGTGGAGTTTCGGCCAAGGAGCTTTTCTGCCAGAGTGTTGCGTCCGTTGATGCCGGACTCCTCTGCCAGTACGCGCAGAGCACTGGAGGAGATAACCAGATGGACGCGTGTCACGCGTTCGTCTGCATCTAACGCGCGGAGCAGCTCACGCGCGAAGAGGGAACCGCTTGCTCCGGTAATCGCCAGCGTCAGATTTCGGTTGTCTGGGTTTGCAAAAAGCATCGAAGTTGATTATCGCTCAAAGATTCGGTGCTTTTGTGCGCGACATTTTCCGGGAAGACGACGTTTAATGAAACAAGTAGTGGTGCGCTCCAGCAAAAACGGGGTGTGTCCGGAGTTGTACGTTAGCTACGCTCAGGGGGACATCGATGAGAGCACAGGAAAGGCATCTGCGGCAGTCAGACGCCAGGGCATTTGGCCCAATGAGCGTCTGCGGCCAACTTGTAGCCTCAGTGTGTCTCCTTTTGCTTCTGAGCGTGTCCGCGAGGGCCTCGGTTGCTGTCCTGGTGGAGCAGCCCTATGGAGGGTTGTCTAAAATCAACCCCGCTGGCCATTCTGCTGTTTATCTGGATCATGTATGCGCTGAGTCGCCCGTGAAGCTGCGGCCCTGCCGAGAGGGCGAGATGGGTGTGGTTCTCAGCCGCTACGATGGCATCGACAAATACGACTGGCTTGCCATGCCTCTAGTCGCTTATCTGTACGCAGTGGATTCTCCTGATCAGATTCCCGAAACGATGGACCGTGCAGGGGAGATCCAGATACGGGACAGGTATCGCCGAGCACATCTTGAGGAGATTGCGCCTGACCTCGCCGATGGGAAGGCTCCTTCAGGGAACTGGTATGAGTTGGTGGGGTCGGCATATGACCGCACCATTTATGGCTTCAGCGTGAAGACAGCTCCTGACCAGGACGCGGAGTTGATTGCGGTCTTCAATGACCGCAAAAATGTCGAGCGGTACAACGGAGCGTTTATCAACTGCGCTGACTTTGCTCGCGTGACGATCAATCGCTTCTATCCCCACGCGATTCATCGCAATTTTATTGGCGACTTCGGTATTACATCCCCGAAGTCGGTGGCGCGCGGGCTGGCGCACTATGCCGCGAAGCATCCAGAGGCTGGTCTTCAGGTGTTCGTGATTCCGCAGGTGAAGGGGGAGCTTCCGCGAAGCCATCCCATCGAAGGCGTGTCCGAGAGTCTTTTGAAGAAGTACGGTCTGCCGCTGGTAGTGCTTTCGCCAACGACAACGGCGGCGATCCTTGTCGCCTATATCAGTCATGATCGTTTCGCCATGCCGAAGGATGCGCCCAAGCTGGACCTGCATGAGGCCGAGATCAAGAACGTACCGGTTCCCAAGCCGATCACGCCTTCTGGAAGGGTCCCCTTGCCGCCGGCAAGTGTGTCCACTACAACTCCGCCGGGTGGTGTTACAGAGTAGCGGCTAACCGCGGCTAAAGTGCGAAGGCAATGATGGTAGGCCCGTGAAGACCGGTTCTTTGTTCGGCTTCGACGATCAGTTTCTCCTCCAGCGGACGCCAGCTCTGATCCATCTCACAGCGGAGAACCTCATTTTCAGGCGCGGCTACGAAGCATAGCTCACAGACTCCCAGACCGTTGTCCTCATTGCGTACGGGAGGGCCGAAGGTTCGGCACTGTATGGGGCGAGAGGCATAGAGGTCGCAGGTTCCTGTGACAGGGTCGAGCACAGGGCAGGGCTCGTCATTGGCGAAGTCGTCAAAGGCTTCCTCGTGATGCAGCTGGGTGAAGAGCAGACCGGTAGCGGGGTCCCCGGGGAAGTCGCGGCTGAGTCTCTCCCGCGCTGCCGCAGCGCGAACCCGTATGCGATCGGCTGTGACAGTATCGGCGGCTGCCAGTCCCGCCCGCAGGGCTTCGGCGTCTAGCTGTGAGATGGGGAAGACGCCGACGCAGCACTGATGACACCCGGGCTTACAGGCGAGCCATGCACCGGAACGGGCGGTAGTGTCGGCGAGAGCTGCGTCGAGGATGGGGAAGAGTTCGTGAATGAGTGGCAGCCCCTTCATGTTTGTAGTTCGCCGACACGTCTAGAGCGGTTTCACAGTTACTGCGATCCAGTAAACATTGTGCAGTGTGGTTTTCCTTGGGAGAAAACCACGCAAACGTCCTTCGCTCCGGCTTACACCCACTATGAAACCGCTCGAGCTGGAAGAACCCAGCGATTCCATACGATCAATCCTATGCAAGGTGCGACGAATGCCGTGAGTTCGCTAAAGATGCGAATCTCGACGACAACGCCGACGACCAACATCGCCAGCGCCCATAGCGGCAGCAGAATGGCAACGGAGCGTGCGAGTGCGTGGTCGCTGATCCAGCGATAGCTGTGAATCAAGAGCGGTAGGGTAAAGCCGAAGAGTCCGAGAAGCAGGGGCCACTGGAACGGATTCAGCAGCGATTTGAGATTATGCACGAGCTGGAAGTCGAAGAAGCCGCTGTGATGTCCCGGATCGAGAGGATTATGCAGGAAGAGACGGTGCAACCAGAGACGAAGAGCGAACCATGCAATGGCCTGGAGCGCGACATGAGGAGCAATGCGGCGAAGCGCAGCGGAGCGCGATTCGCCGTGCTCTGTACGGAACCAGGTATAGAGCACAAGAAAGATCGTGACGAAGCAGAAGGTCTCGCGGTTGAGCGTGCCGACGATAAAGACCGGCAGCAGCAGCCAGTAGCGGCGTGTGAAGATCAGCCAAACGCCGAGGCTGAAGAGCGCTAGGGAGGGCACGTCATAGGGCAGAGAGTAGGCCAGGCCATAGACGGCGATCAGGTTGAAGTACGCCATGTAGATCGTCAGAAGGGAAGCCCATGAGGCAAATCTACGGTCGCCTGTGAGGTAAAGAAGACTGGCTCGTGCGGCGAGAATGGCGACGAACATCGCTAGGAAGGTCGCGATCAGAAGGACGACGGCATAGGGGTTGTGAAACTCCTTGGGCAGCGGAGAGGAGAGCCGCAGGAGCAATGGAGCGAGATGGCTGTTGCCTGCCGTTCCGCCGAGCAGCCAAGCCATCAGGGCGCGGGTCTGGTAGGGGAGCCGCTCACCTCCGTGCGCGTAGAGGGTCAGGTTCAGGAACTGGGGGCTCCTCCAGAGGTAGAGCACGGTGAAGTGTCCGCAGGCCAGCAAAACGAATGCCAACCAGCCCAGGCGAGCCCTAGAGCTGGGCGCGGAAGAGGAGGTGAGCGCGTCCATGCCGCCATCGTCTCATGAGGCGGTGGCGCAAAGAAGGGAAGGAGGTATTTTGAAGGCGCAGGATGTTGAAAAGTTCAGGAAACTGCTGCAAATTGGTGGGACTATTTGCTTTTACTTTAGCGCTGTCGTGCGAATATCGGACATATGAGGTTCGAAATTTCCAGGAAAATGAGTGGTTTATGGGGGCGGAGGGTGTTTGCCTAAGGCTTCGGCGATGGGTCATACTAGCGGGGCCGCTACAAGGAAATATTTCCCAACGACGGACAATTTCGTACGGAAGGTAACACCCATTCATGCCAACACCCGGCACCGCCAGCCCCCAAGCGGCGGATATTGCACCTGCCCAAGGAAAATTAGGAATCATGATCCCCGGAATGGGAGCGGTTGCGACCACTCTCATCGCCGGCGTGGAAGCGGTTCGACGGGGCTTTGCCAAGCCCATTGGATCGATGTCGCAGATGGGCACGATCCGTCTTGGCAAGCGCACGGACGACAACACCCCGCTCATTAAAGACTGGGCTCCCATCGCAGACCTGAATGACATCGTCTTTACGGGCTGGGACATCTTCGGCGGCAATCTGTATGACGCTGCCAAGACAGCCAATGTGCTGGATCGCGATCAGCTTGAGAGCATGCGGCCTTTCCTCGAGTCCATTGAGCCGATGCCTGCGGTGTTCGATCAGCGCTGGGTAAAGCGCCTCAGTCCGAAGGTGCAGAAGGTTGGGAAGAACAAGTGCGACCTCGCGAACCAGATTCGCAACGACATCGCGGAGTTCAAGTCGAAGACCGACCGCCAGGTAATGATCTGGTGCGGGTCGACTGAAATCTACATCGAGCCCAAGCCGGTCCACATGACGCTTGAGGCGTTCGAGAAGGGCCTGGTCGAGGACGATCCAGATATCGCCCCGTCGATGCTCTATGCGTGGGCCTGCCTGAAGGAGGGCATCCCCTTCGCGAATGGCGCCCCCAATCTCACGGTCGACATTCCTGCCTTGCAGGAGCTTTCGAAGAAGATGAACGCGCCCATCTGCGGTAAGGACTTCAAGACCGGTCAGACGTTCATCAAGACCGTACTCGCGCCGGCCTTCAAGACGCGTCAGCTGGGCGTCAGCGGCTGGTACTCGACCAACATCCTCGGCAACCGCGATGGCGAGGTTCTCGACGATCCGGACAACTTCAAGACCAAAGAAGTCTCCAAGCTCGGAGTCCTCGAGCATATCTTCCAGCCGGAGAAGAACCCCGACCTCTATGGCGATATCTTCCACAAGGTTCGCATTAACTATTACCCGCCACGTGGTGATAATAAAGAGGGTTGGGACAATATCGACATCTTCGGATGGCTTGGCTATCCGATGCAGATCAAGGTCGATTTCCTCTGCCGCGATTCCATCCTGGCCGCTCCGCTGGCGCTCGATCTTTGTCTCTTCATGGATCTCGCGGCCCGCACCCCGGCGCTGCGTGGACTCGGCATTCAGGAGTGGTTGAGCTTCTACTTCAAGGATCCGGATACCGCGCCAGGTGTTTATCCTGAGCATGATTTGTTCATCCAGTCCATGAAGTTAAAGAACACGCTGCGGCACATCATGGGTGAAGATCTTATTACGCATCTTGGGTTGGAGTACTACGGGGAGTAGCACGGCTTACTGGAAAGACGTGAAGGCCCTGCGGTTGTATATAGCAGGGCCTTTTTGTGCTGGTGCATAACGCCTGGGGTGGCGCTGGCGAAAAACGGGAGACAGCAGGTTCGCTCACTGCGCTCGGAATGACAAACCAGAAAAGCAAAAGCAAAAGCAAAAGCAAAAGCAGAAGCAGAGGTAGAAGCGGATTCCCTGCGGGAATGACAGAAAGAAAAGCAACAGCTTCTGGGGCTTACCGAGTGCCTCGGCTAGTCCTGAATCAGGTTGATGATCTCTGGCCACAGGGTCTTTACGCCTGCTTCGGTCTTTGAGGATACGGGGAGAATATGATCTACGGCGTGTGCTTTTTTTAGTGCGGTGAGGGACTTGGTTAGCTGATTGCCGCCCAGGCGGTCCGACTTTGTGGCGACCACCAGGTAGGGGCGCTGCATCTGCTGCAGGGCGGTGATCAGCATCGTGTCGCTCTCCTGCGGGGGGATGTTGGAGTCGACCAGGCAGATGCAGAGGGAGAGCTGTTCGCGCTCGTTCAGGTAGGGTTCAATGAAGGTGGGCCACTCCGCGGAGATCGACTTCGAGATCTTGGCGTAGCCGTAGCCGGGCAGGTCGGCGAAGATGAGCGAGGGGCGAGCGGCGGACTTCTGGGGGGTGCCCTCGTGCAGGGCGAAGAAGTTGATGGCGCGGGTGCGGCCGGGGGTGGAGGAGACCTTCGCTTCTTTGGAGCCGAGCAGCTTGTTGATGAGCGACGACTTGCCGACGTTGGAGCGGCCGAGGAAGGCGACCTCAGGGGCGTCGCCGGTGCGGGTGCCGTCAGGGAAGTGGTCGGGGCTCATCGCGGAGAGAAGGAACTTCGGAACGAATTGCATAGGATTGAGCTTACCTGCTTCTGGGCGGGTTTCGTAGATGGGGAAGGCGGCAGGTTGGTTGTGCAGGCGTTATCGCAGGGTTTGTGGTGCGCTTTGCGTATCGCCAGCGCAGACGAGATATATCGCGCTTTCAGCGCTTGAACTCGTTTGGGGTTCTTACCTGGGGCTTGCGCCCCAGGCTGGGATATACCGCCCCTTTGGGGCTGGTTTTTGTGCGAATTTCTAATGCAGTGCGCGACACTGACGTTTGTGGCCCGTTTGGCAAACTGCAGGTCTCTTGATGCAGAGCGCACTGCAAACGTTTGTATCGCGCTTTATGTCTAGGGGGCTCTCCGCTGCGGCGCAAAAGCGTTGGCCCTTCGACTACGCTCAGGGTCGAGATGACAATGTATGGGGGAGGGGCCAGCGGAGCACCTTCCGGCTTGCGGGGTGCATCTATGGAGGTGCGGTGCAGATATCATGTGCCACATTCATCAAACGGTTTACCGCCCTAACTTTAAATGAGATGAGGACTAATGGAACGCACATTGTTGCCGGGAAAGCCCTATCCGCTGGGCGCTACGTCCAGCGCTCAGGGAACGAATTTTGCTCTGTACTCGGAGAATGCTACCGCGGTAAAGGTCTGCTTCTTCGATGAGTCCGGCAAACAGGTTGACTGCATTGCGTTGAAGGAGCGAACCGCTTTTGTCTGGCATGGTCTGGTTCGCTACATCAAGCCTGGGCAGCGGTATGGCTTTCGCGTCGACGGACCCTGGGAGCCGGAGAAGGGGTTGCGCTTCAATCCCTCCAAACTACTGGTCGATCCGTATGCCAAGGCGATCGCGGGTGAGGTGGATTGGAATGAGTCCATCTTCCCGTACGATGTGGCGTCCGGCGACGACCTGAAGAAGTGTGGGCTGGACAGCGCGAAGGGTGTGCCGAAGAGCATCGTGATCGAGAGCACCTTCGACTGGGGCGATGACTCTCCTCCTGAGACACCGATTGCGGACTCGATTATTTACGAGATGCACGTTCGAGGTTTTTCCAAGCTCAATCCCGATATTCCGGAGAACCTGCGGGGCACCTTTGCGGGGTTGGCGCATGACTCGAGCATTGCGTATCTGAAGAAGCTGGGGATTACCGCGGTCGAACTGCTACCCGTCCATCACTTCATCGATGAAGGGCATCTGGTCGAAAAGGGTTTGCGCGATTACTGGGGCTACAACACGCTGGGCTACTTTGCTCCCATGTCGCGCTACAGCGCCAGCGGCGACGATGGAGAGCAGGTCATCGAGTTCAAGCAGATGGTGAAGCGGCTGCACCAGGAGGGGATCGAAGTCATCCTCGATGTGGTCTACAACCACACCTGCGAGGGTAACGAGAAGGGGCCGATGCTCTCGCTAAAGGGCGTCGACAACACGACGTACTACCGCACGATGCAGGACAATCCGCGCTTTTACATGGACTACACCGGCACGGGCAACACGCTCAACGCCTACCACCCGCAGGTGCTGAAGCTGATTATGGACAGCCTGCGCTACTGGGTGACGGAGATGCACGTCGATGGCTTCCGCTTCGACCTTGCGTCCACTCTGGCGCGTGAACTGCACGATGTGAATAAGCTGGGCGCGTTCTTCGATACGATTCACCAGGATCCGACGCTGGCTGATGTGAAGCTGATTGCCGAGCCGTGGGACGTCGGCGACGGCGGCTACCAGGTGGGCAACTTCCCGGTGTTGTGGGGAGAGTGGAACGGCAAGTATCGCGACACGGTGCGGAGGTTCTGGAAGGGTGACAGCGGACAGCTCTCGGAGTTCGCGTACCGGCTTACGGGGTCGAGCGATCTGTACCAGGGAGATGGGCGTACGCCGGCGGCGTCGATCAACTTTATTACGGCGCACGATGGCTTCACGCTGTGCGATCTGGTCAGCTACAACGAGAAACACAATGAAGCCAACGGCGACGACAACAAAGACGGCGCGGACAATAACGACAGTTGGAATATGGGAGCAGAAGGGCCTACAGACGATGAGGAGATCAATAATCTTCGCGAGCGGCAGACACGAAACTTCCTGACGACCCTGCTGTTCAGCCAGGGTGTGCCGATGATTGCCGGGGGAGATGAGTTCTCGCGCTCACAGCGGGGCAACAACAACTGCTACTGCCAGGACAATGAACTGACGTGGTACGACTGGAAGCTCGATGAGCCACGGAAGCGTCTGCTCGAGTTCACCGCAAAGCTGATCGAGATACGCAAGGAGCATCCCAACTTACATCGGCGCAGATTCTTTCAGGACCGCAAGATACGCGGTTCGGTGGTGCGCGATGTCGCCTGGTATGGGACGGATGGGAATGAGCTTTCAGACGAGGTATGGGGTGAGGGCTGGAACAAGTCGCTGGCGTTGATGCTCAACGGCAAGACGCTGGGTGTGATGGATGAAGACGGCCATCAGGTGTTTGACGACAGCTTTCTGATCATCGTGAATGCGGCGGATCAGGGGGTGGAGTACACGCTGCCTAAGGTGCCGGATGGGTTGCCGTGGCGGCAGGTGCTGGATACGGAGAATATCGATGATCCGTTCAGCGAGGCTGAGGTGGAAGAGAAGATTATCGTTGGCGGGCGGGCGGTTCGGGTCTATAGCGATTGTGGGAAGCCGGAGCAGAGGGTGGAGAAGCATAAGCCGGCGAAGACGTTGTAGGGGATTCGCGTAGCTTTTGTGGTGGCGCTGACGAAAAACGGGAGACAGCAGGTTCGCTCGCTACGCTCGGAATGACAAACCAGAAAGGCAAAGGCAAAGGCAACAGCAACAGCAACAGCAACAGCCAAAGCCAAAGCCAAAGCCAGAGCCAAAGCAGATTCCCTGCGGGAATGACAAACAGAAAAGCAAGAACAAAAGCAAAGGCAAAGGCAAAGGCAAAGGCAAAAGCAAAGGCAAAAGCAAAAGCGAAATACAGGGGTCTCTCCGCTACGGCGCAAAAAGCGTTGGCCCTTCGACTACGCTCAGGGTCGAGATGACAGGTTTCGGGGTGGTTCGATTTCACGCCACCTCTGTTTCACGCCACCTCTGTTTCACGCCACCTCTGTTTCACGCCACCTCTGTCTGTGTGGCTACTCTAGTGGATTGGCCCCAGCTTTTCGTAGGCTGCGATCTGGTTGAGGGTGAAGCGGTGCATGTCTTCGCCGGACTGCCAGGCTTTGTACCAGTCGACCAGCCAGTGCAGGGTGGTTTCGAGGCGCAGACGGGGGTGCCAGGTTAGTTCGGCGCGGGCGCGGCTGGCGTCTAGCTTGAGGTAGCCGGCTTCGTGGACGCCGGGGTCTTCGTCGAGTACCCAGCTGGCGTTGCCGCCCCAGAACTGTGTCATGCGCTCGACAATCCAGCCGACCTCCTGCGCGTCGTCGTCGGAGGGGCCGAAGTTGAAGGCGGTCGCGTAGCGAGGGTCGAGCGTGAGCAGGTGTTCGGCGAGCAGGATGTAGCCGAGCAGAGGCTCCAGCACGTGCTGCCAGGGACGAATCGAGTGCGGACGGCGGATGTGTACCGGCTCGCCGGCGAGGAAGCCGCGGACGAGATCGGGGATCAGGCGGTCGAGTGACCAGTCGCCGCCGCCGATGACGTTGCCCGCACGGCCGGTGGCCACGGCGCACTTGTGCTCAGCGAGCTTTGCGACAGGGAAGTAGCTCTGGCGATAGGCTGCGGAGACGATCTCGGCGCAGGCTTTGGAGCTGGAGTAGGGGTCGTAGCCGCCGAGGGGGTCGGTCTCGCGATAGCCCCAGAGCCACTCCTTGTTCTCGTAGCACTTGTCGGTGGTTACGCTGACGACGGCGCGGACGCTGGGGGTGCGGCGCACGGCGTCGAGTACGCGTGCGGTGCCGATGACGTTGGTCTCGTAGGTGCCGATGGGGTCTTCGTAGCTGTAGCGCACGAGCGGCTGTGCGGCCAGGTGGAAGACGACCTCGGGAGCGAAGTCGCGCAGAGCGGGTTCGAGCTTGGCCGAGTCGCGGATGTCGCCGCGGATGTCTTCGATGACGCTGCCGACCTTGGCCTCGGTGAAGAGGTTGGGTTCGGTGCAGGGGTCGAGTGCGTAGCCGCGAACGATGGCTCCCCTGGAGGCCAGCCAGAGCGCGAGCCAGCCGCCTTTAAAGCCTGTGTGACCAGTGAGGAAGACCCGCTTGCCCTGCCAGGAGAAGGAAGACGTTTCAGACATAGATTCAGGATACTTGGTTCTCGCCAGAGGGAGAATCGTTTAGCGTGAAGAGGTGTTGTGGAAGGATGTGCGGTGATGATGCGAAGGTTGACGGCTGGAGTTCTGGTGCTGTTTCTTGCGGAAGCGGGAGCGCAGTCCACGACGCCGCAGGTTCGGGCTTCGCAGCCAGTGTTCGATGTGGCCACGATTAAGCTGGTGCCTCAGGAGGAGAAATCAGGCCGGTTCATCAAGATGGATGGGCTGCATCGCTTCGTCGTGAAGGACTATACGCTGAAGCTGCTGATCGCGGCGGCCTACGATATGAACCCGCGTACGATCTCGGGTGGGCCGGGGTGGATGGATTTAGACCACTTCGACATTCTTGCGATCACTCCTGGCGAGGTGCGACCCAGCCGTCCGGAGCAGATGGCTATGCTGCGCGGCCTTCTGACGGAGCGGTTCAAGCTGGCGTTTCATCGGCAGGAGAAGGAGTTTTCTATCTACGAGCTGACGGTGGCCAAAGGTAAGCCGAAGTTGAAAGAGAGCACGGCGGCTCCGGATGAGCCTGCGGCGCTGATCAGCACGGTCTATCCGCAGAAGATTGTGTTGCCCGCGAGAAACGCCAGCATGGGGGATTTTGTTTCGCTGCTACAGCGCGCGGTTCTGGATCGGCCGGTGGTGAATAAGACCGGGTTGAGGGGTAAGTATGACTTCGATCTGGAGTGGGCGCCGGATGAGACGCAGTTCGGTGGGGATGTGCCGGTGGCGTCCGCGGATGCTCCGAGTGCGCCGTTGTTTACGGCGGTTCAGGAGCAGCTTGGGTTGAAGCTGGAGGCGACGAGGGGGCCGGTTCAGGCGATTGTCGTGGATACGGCGGAGAGGCCTTTGGAGAATTAGGGGTGGTTGCGTTGTTAGGGGTGACGAGGTTGACGACAGGCATTATTCCCCTCCGCCGCCATCGCCGCTTTTAGCGGCGATGGCCTGACAGCGGGGCTGAAGCCCCGCCCCTTCAAAGCAAAGACTTGGGCTAAAGTTCGGAGCGTGTCCCTTTGGCTTCTTCGGTTGTACTAGCATCCGCAAAATACAGGGGTTTCTCCGCTCCCGTTGGTCGGTCGAAATGACAGGCTTTAGTGTGGGTTCATAAAATACAACTGCAGTATCAGATTCGTACTACCAGGTCTTCCAGGGGGCTTTGCCTTTGGTCCAGAGATCTTCGAGTTGGTGCTTGTCGCGTAGTGTGTCCATGGCCTGCCAGAAGCCGTGATGGAAGAAGGCGTGTACTTCGCCCTGGGCGACGAGCTTCTCGATGGGTTCGCGTTCGAACATCTGGGCGTCGTCGGTGACGGCGTCGATGGCCTTGGGCGAGAGTACGAAGAAACCGCCGTTGATCCAGCCGCCTTCGTCTTGCGGCTTCTCCTGGAAGGAGTAGATCTGCGTGTCCTTGAGGCCGAGCGCGCCGAAGCGTGCCACCGGCTGCACGCTGGTGAGCGTGACCTGCTTGCCGTGTTTCTTGTGGAAGGCGATGGATGCGGGGATATCCACATTGGCCACGCCGTCGCCGTAGGTCATGCAGAAGGCCTCTTCGCCTTCGAGGTACTTCGCGACGCGGCGCAGACGGCCGCCTGTGCCGGTGCTGTCGCCGGTATCGACCAGCGTGACGCGCCAGGGCTCGGCGTCTGAGTTATGCACGATCATCTTGTTCTCCTTCATGTCGAAGGTGACGTCAGAGGTGTGCAGAAAGTAGTTCGCGAAGAACTCCTTGATGACGTAGCCCTTGTAGCCGCAGCAGATGATGAAGTCGTTGATGCCTTGCTGCGAGTAGATCTTTAGGATGTGCCAGAGGATGGGGCGGCCGCCGATCTCTACCATCGGCTTGGGGCGGAGGCTGGTCTCCTCCGAGATGCGCGTGCCGAGTCCGCCGGCGAGAATCACTGCTTTCATGTGTTCGTGTCCTTATGAAGCTCTCTCCATGGTATCGCGCTGTAGGAGGAGCTTTGGTATCTATTGCTATGAGTCTGTTTTGTGGGGTTTCGGTTGTCAGTTCTCGGTTATCAGTTCAGGGCAATTGCATTTGAGTCGATCTGTTGGAGGCAGTGGCAGCACGACAGAATTTATTGTGGTTATTTCGTTTGGGTGAGGTTGTAATCTGTCGTTCTGATCAGGAGCAGAGCATGTCAGTTACCGTAACGCGGCAGGACCCTCGGTACAAAGCACTGATGAAAGGCCATAATCTTCGTTTCCCAGCCAATCCGGCGGAGGGGGTGGATCGCATTGTTCTATGCGAGTCGGCGGACGATGCAGCCGTGTCGCTACAAGCGATCGTCGCTTCCGGCTTGCGTCCGACGGTACGCTCGGGTGGCCATTGTTATGAGGACTTTGTTGCGAACAATCCAGGGGGCGCCATCCTCGACCTGTCCCTCCTGAACACAGTTGGGGCCGACTCCAGGACGGGCGAATACCTGGTTGCTTCTGGAGCTTCGCTGGGGGAAGTTTACACAGAACTATACAAACGCTATGCGCTCACGCTGCCCGCGGGGTCGTGCGGTACGGTTGGCGCAGGGGGCCATATCTCCGGCGGTGGCTACGGTTTGCTGTCGCGGCTTTTCGGACTTTCGTGTGACTGGGTTACAGCGATCGACGTGCTCACCGTGGATGCGAATGGCAAGGTGGTGGCACGGCGTGTAGACCGGGTGCACGATCCCGGGCTCTTCCGCGCTTTGCGGGGCGCCGGCGGAGGCAGCTTCGGTATCGTCACCGCGTTCCGGTTTGCGAGCCTGCCAAAAGCTCCACTTGAAGTAGCAGAGGCCATGCTCGAGTTTCCCTTCGACAGCATGTCCGAGGAGCAGTTTATCGCACTGATGACAGCCTACGGCGACTACTGGGAGACGCGCGGCCGCGATCCCGATACCTGGGGACTGTTTGCCGTCTTCGAGGTAGGAGCGCGTAGTCGCGATAGACCGCTCGGCCTCTACGTGCAGTTCTGCCAGCCCGACGGCACGGCGAAGGACCTCTCCGTACTCCACGAGTTCTTCGATCGGTTTCGCGCCTTCAATCCCAACATTACGTCGCCGTCGCATCACGCTCCGGCTAAAACGCAGAAATCTGCTACGGGGACAAAGAACCCACCTGCTCCCTATGCGGTCAACGTTCGTCCGTGGTTCGAGGCGACGATTGCCATCGGAGGAGGCGGTGGTGGCGGCAGCCGGGGGAAGTACAAATCTGCCTATATGAAACGTACCTTTACTCCAGCGGAGTCGAAGACGATCTACCGTTTCTTTTCAGGGAGCAGTATGGCCGCGCAATCTTCGGTGATCTCCATCGATTCTTACGGTGGCGCGATCAATCGACCGCAACTCGCGAGCGAAACGTCCATTGCGCAGCGCGGTTCCGTAATGAAGTTGCAGTGGCAGTGCTACTGGCGCGATCCCGCAGAGGATGCCGAACACCTGCGCGAGCTGGATGAGTTTTTTACGGCGATCTACACTGGCGAGCATGTCGAGGCACACCACCAGGGAACACCGTGGGGGGATCGCTATGAAGGTTGCTACATGAACTATCCGGATGCCGATATGCTGCGTTATCCGTTCTGGCCGCAACTGTTTTACGGCCAGGGCGAGTTGTATCCGTTTCTGCAACAGGTTAAGAACACCTATGATCCGAACAACATCTTCCATAGCGCGATGAGTATCAGGGCAAACGCCTCTAAATTTGAACCGGAGCACACGAAGAACAAGCAACAGCAACAGCCTTAACGCAGAGGACGCGGAGGTTTCGCAAAGGTCGCAGAGGTGTCGTGGCGGCCTTTACGTTTTTCCTCTGTGTCCTCTGTGGTCTCTATGCTTTGTTATCCTTGATTTAACTATGAGTGAGCGCTCCGAGCAGCTACGTCAACAGATTCTCCAACTTACTGCAGAGTTTCATGCCGAGGCCTTTGCCAAGCGTGACTTTGTACCGGGCAGCTCGGTGGTTCCGGTTTCAGGCAAGGTGATCGATGCAGCCGATATGAGCGCGGTGGTGGACTCCGCGCTCGATGGATGGTTCACGACAGGCCGCTGGGCCAAGGACTTTGAGCGCAAGCTGGCGCGGTTCTTTGGGCTGCGTTCGGCGTCGCTGGTGAACTCGGGCTCGTCGGCTAATCTGGTGGCGTTGTCGGCTTTGACTTCGCCGAAGCTCGGCGACCGGCAGTTGAAGCCGGGAGATGAGGTGATTACGGTTGCTGCGGGCTTCCCGACGACCGTGAACCCGATCTTCCAGAACCGGCTTGTGCCGGTGTTTGTCGATGTGACGCTGCCGACGTACGAGATCGATGTGACAAAGCTTGAAGCTGCGCGCAGTGAGAAGACCAAGGCTGTGATGGTCGCGCATACGCTGGGCAATGTGTTCGACCTGGGGGCTGTTACGGCCTTCTGCAAGAAGTACAGCCTGTGGCTCATCGAAGACTGCTGCGATGCCCTGGGATCGACCTACAACGGCCAGAAGGTGGGTACGTTTGGCGATATCGCTACGGTGAGCTTCTATCCTGCGCACCACATCACGATGGGTGAGGGTGGTGCGGTGCTGACCGATAAGCCTGCGCTGCAGGTGCTGATCGACAGCTTCCGCGACTGGGGCCGCGATTGCTGGTGCGAGCCGGGAGTGGATAACACCTGCGGGAAGCGGTTCGACTGGCAGTTGGGGACGCTGCCCTGCGGTTATGACCACAAGTACACGTACTCGCATGTGGGCTACAACCTGAAGGCTACCGATATGCAGGCGGCGCTGGGTGTGAGCCAGATTGCGAAGCTGCCGGAGTTTATCGAGCGTCGCAAGGCGAACTTTGCGTATCTGAAAGAGGCGTTTAGGCCGCTGGAGCAGTACCTGGTGCTGCCGGAGGCGACTCCCAACAGCGACCCGAGCTGGTTTGGGTTTCCCATCGGCGTGAAGGAAGATGCGCCATTCAAGCGCGATCAGCTGACGAAGGCGTTGGAGGCGCAGAAGATTGGGACGCGTCTGCTGTTTGCCGGTAACCTGTTGCGTCAGCCGGCGTATGAGGGTTGGGAGTATCGCGTGGTTGGGGAGATGACCAACACCGATTATGTGATGAACAATGTGTTCTGGATTGGGGTGTTTCCGGGTCTTACGAAGGAGATGCTCGACTTTATTGCGAAGACGGCGATTGAGTTTGTGGAGCAGGCGAAGGTTGGGTTGAAGGTGGTTTAGTCGGCGAGACCGGCAATAACTGCAAACGCGGAGTGCGCGGAGTGCGCGGAGTACGCGGAGTACGCGGAGTTGACGCAGAGTTTCTTGCGCAGACTTAGCGTACGCTGCGCACTCCGCGTTTGTAGTTCAGGGTGCTGTATCGCCGTGCCAGGCGGCGGTGCGGCGGAGGGCTTCGTCGAGGGGGATGGTGAGGCTCAGGCCTAGTTCGTCACGGGCGCGGTCGATGCTGGGGACGTAGCTGTTGAGCGGTGCGGCGGGGTTGGATGTGCCGTCGATCTGGATGGGAAGGCCGGGGCGCAGGGTGGCGGCGGTGAGGTGTGCGGCTTCAGCGATGGTGTAGCCCTCGCTGGAGCCGACGTTGTAGGCGCGGTTGGCATGGCCGCGTATGAGCATTGTCCAGAGCCAGATGGCGAGATCGGCCATGTAAAGCCAGGAGCGGCGGGGTGTGCCGTCGCCCTTGATGTGGATGGGCTTGCCGGCGATGGCTGCGCCGATGAAGTTGCCGATGGCGAAGTGCTGGTCGAGCGGCAGGTGCGGGCCGACAAAGGCGAAGCAGCGGGCGATGACGGGTTCGAGCGATGTGTTGTGCGTGTAGGCGATGCAGAGGTGCTCGGCCATGCGCTTGGCTTCGTCGTAGGAGCTTTGCAGCAGCAGAGGGTCGGGAGCACCGGTGTAGGTTTCAGGCGTGTGCTGCAGCGTGGTGGAGCGGCCGTAGATGGCGCCGGTCGAGGTATAGAGCAGGCGTGTGGCTCCGGTTTCGCGAGCGAAGAGCAGGACGCGGCGTGTGCCTTCGAGGATGGACTCGGCGAGTTCGTAAGCGGGGCGGTTGGCTTGCTGGCCGCCGGAGTCCGTGGCGGCGTGCAGGATGTGGGTGTGGGGTTCGGTGGGGAAGGGGAAGGTGCGGATGTCGCCTTCGAGCAGTGTGATGGCGGGGTCGTTTGCGATGTGCGGGGTTTTGCTCTGGAAGGAGGATGCGCTGCGTGTGAGGACCGTCGCGCGGATATTCAGGGAGAACTCGCGATTGGCGTGGAGCAGCGATTCGAGCAGCCAGTGGCCGAAGAAGCCTGTGCCTCCGGTGATGAAGAGGCGCGCGTCTTGCAACGCGACGAAGGATTCGTGGGCGTGCGTGAGGACGTGGGCGAGATCTTCGGAGGGCAGGGGTTTCGATGCCATCTTTCCAGTATGCCTCTTGCGAGCGAGAGCCCTAAGGTCTGATTCATTGACTAGAGAAGCTCCAGTGCTTGGGATGCGTTTGATATCTTTGCAACTTCAGCACATCCATAATTATGAAGCTCTTACCTGCAAGGGTGACGACTTTTGGCTTGTAGTGGCAATCGTGCCTGGATGGAGGAGTACGGTCGTTTGCTACCACAAACGATACCCCTGACGCAGAGCGCGATGCCAATGTTTGTGCCTCGCTTAGCGTCTATACCCCACCCTGCCGCGCAAAGAACGCGCGTCGAGGATGGGGCACCCGATTCGGTGGTCCGTTAGACGCTGTGCGCGCGGAGGAGATCGACGAAGGCAGTGTGGCCCTTCTGCGTGGCGATGCTGAGAGGGGTGTCGCCCTTGCTGTTGAGAGCGACGAGGTTCGCACCCTTGTCGATCAGGAGCTGGCCTACGGGGACGGAGCCCTCTACGGCGGCGAGCATGAGGAGCGACCAGCCCTTGTGGTTGGCGAGGTTGGCGTCGAGGCCCTGATCGAGAGCGATGCGGAGAGCAGGTTCATCGCTGCGCTTGATCAGGGTCTGGGCTGCGCGATAAGAAAGGGTCATAGTTATTCCGCCAACTCCTGCGGCTTTTTGCCGAAGTCTGCGCCGAAGTAGTAACGTTCCACCACCATACAGTAGATGTGCTCGAGCGCGAGATGGGACTCCTGGATGTTCATCGTGACGTCCGAAGGGATGATGACGTTGATGTCGGCGAGTTCGGCCATGGTGCCGCCTTTGTTGCCGGTGTAGGCGACGGTGTGGATGCCGAGTTTCTTTGCGAGCTTCAGAGCCTTGACGCAGTTCTTGGAGTTGCCGCTGGTGGAGATCGCGAGCAGCACGTCGCCTTCGAGGCCGAGGGCTTCGACCTGGCGCTCGAAGACGTTGTCGTAGCTGTAGTCGTTGCCGATGGCGGTGAGGATGCTGGAGTCGGTGGTGAGGGCGACGGCGCGCAGGGCGGGGCGGTCGACGGTGAGGCGGGAGACGAACTCGGCGACGAGATGCTGGGAGTCGGCGGCGGAGCCTCCGTTGCCGCAGACCATCAGCTTTTTGCCGGCCTTCATGGCTGCGGCGGTGAGGCGTCCGGCTTCTACGACGGCGGTGTGGATGGCTTCGTCGTTCAAGACCTTGGTCATGGTTTCGATGGACTGGGCGAGTTGCTTGCGGACGAGGTCTTGCATGGGACTCCTGTGGGGTGGCGAACGAAAAACGGGAGGAAGCAGGTTCCCTTCGGGAATGACAACCAGAAAGGCAAAGGCAACGACAACAGCTTAGGACGTTGAGTTAGATGCTGTTGTGGTGGTGAGGGGGTTGCCGGAGGTGATGCCGTTGAGGGCGACGGGGCTGGGCTTTGGGTAGCCAAAGCCTGAATCGAAGTTGAGGCGTTCCAACTCGACGGCGTAGGGGCGGTGTTGCAGCTGCGTGTAGATGGCGCCGACGTACTCGCCCATGATGCCGAGGAAGACCAGCATCAGCGATTGGATGAAGAAGAGCCCGATGATCATGGGAGCGACGCCGACGGTGAAGGTCGACCAGAAGAGAAGCTTGGCGAGCAGGTATCCGAAGGCGATGACGAAGCTGAGCCCTGCACCGAGGAAGCCCGCAAAGGTGGCCAGGCGCAGGGGCACCTTGGAGTGGTTGATGATGCCCAGCATGCCGATGTCGTAGAGCGTGTACCAGTTGTTTTTGGTGATGCCGAACTTGCGGGCGGGCTGGTCGTAGAGCAGTTTTACGGTGGGCAGGCCGATCTCGGCGATCATGCCGCGGAAGTAGGGATAGGGGTCGTCGAAGGAGCGCACGAGTTCTACGACTTTGCGGTCGTAGAGGCCGAAGCCGGTGTAGTTCTGGATGGTCTCGATGGAGCTGAGGCGCTCGGCGAGTTTGTAGTACTGCTTGCGCAGCCAGAACATCAGCGAATTTTCCTCGCTGGTGCGCTTGATGCCGAGTACGCAGTAGGCGCCGTTCTCCCACTCGCGAATCATGTCGGCGATCATCGGCGGCGGGTCCTGCAGGTCGGCGACGATGGAGATCACGCAGTCTCCGCGGGACTGAAAGAGCGCGTGGATGGGCGAGCGGATGTGGCCGAAGTTGCGCGAGTTGACGATGATTTTGACGTTGGGGTCATCGGCGGCGATCATCTTCAGGATCGCGACGGTGTTGTCGCTCGACGAGTTGTCGATGAAGAGGTGCTCATACTCGTACTTGCCGATGCCGACCATGACCTCTCGAACCTGGTTGTAGACGTTGAGGACGTTTTCCTCTTCGTTGTAGCAGGGCGTCATGATGGTAATTTTCTTTTGGCTCACTGCGAGAGGACTCCTGGAAAGGTGGGTCAAGTTTATCTGATGCAGAAAGGAACGCCCGCGCTGGCTGCCCCCTAAACCGTGGGTTTGACCTTGAAGGTCACATTCTTGTGGCCGATGAAGCTGTAGATGGTGGAGAAGCCCATGACGACCGCGATCGCGATATAACCAGCCATCGCTTTGCCGGTGGCGACGTGCCGCAGCACGGCCAGAGGCTTGCCACTGAGATGGCTTTCGACGGCCGCCAAGAAGGCGTGGAGCGAGACGGCGCGGCGATGGATGACTGACTGCAAGAGGCGGGTGATCGCAGCCAGTGCAATCAGGCCGGGAATCATGCTGGTGCCATAGACGGCAAAGCACTTGAGCCACTCTCTGAGGTAGTTGCCCTGCGTCCGGAAGACGAAGAACTTGTATCCGAAGTAAGCGACGGTGATGTTGAACGGGGTCGAAATGATCGAGGCGAGCACGGTCTTCAAAGAAAGAAGCTGCTCGGGACTAATGGTGTTGAGCAGGGTCAGCGCTATTACGGAGGTGCAGTACCCGAAGAGTGTGTTGAATACTCCGACGCAGAGATAGCGAACGAACTGTCCGCCGGGAAAGAGGCTGGCGAAACCACGCTTCTGCGGGATGGCGTCCTCCGGAATCCCGACGACGGGCAAGTGTTCGTGAGACTGCGTGGTTTCGGGCGGCATGGGAAGCTCCTAGGTTTTGGGGGCTTACCCCGAAGACGAGTTACAGGACGCTGCGGCCGCCGTCGACGATGAGATTCTGGCCGGTCATGTAGGAGCTGGCGTCGGAACAGAGGAAGAGGATTGCGCCCTGGTACTCGTCCTTGTGCGCCATACGGCCCATGGGGATGAGCTGGTGGAGCTTGGCTGTGAACTCGTCGGGCTGGCCGGCAAAGACTCCGCCGGGTGAGATTGCGTTGACACGAATGTTGTGCGCGGTCCAGTAGGTGGAGAGATAGCGTGTGAGGCCGATCAGCGCGGTCTTTACGACCGAGTATGTGACGGGCTTTACGGGCTGCTGATCTTCGGGGAGGCCTTCTTTGCGGTAGAGGCGCTGGTCGGGAGCGATGACGCTGAGATCGCTGGCGACGTTGAGGATGACGCCGGCGTTGCGCTTTACCATCTCCTGCCCGAAGATGCGGGAGCAGAGGAAGGCGCCGGTGAGGCCGACGGCGATGTCGTCGTTCCAAACTTGAAGCGGGAAGTTTTCCAGGCGGGACCACTGCTTGGGGGTGCCGTTTGGATCGGCTTCGACCTTCGGGTTATTGGCGGCGTTGTTGATGAGGATGTCGATGCGGCCGAACTTGGCGAGGATGGCATCGCGAGCCTGTTCCAGGGAGTGCTCTGAGGTGATGTCCGCGGCGAGGCCGAGGCACTCGGGGCCATGGGCCAGGGTGAGCTGCTCCGCCCTCAGCCCCGGATTGGCGACTGCGAGATCGAGGAGGACAACGTGTGCCCCTGCGGCGGCGAGGATCGCTCCGTGGTGATAGCCCAGGAGGCCCGCTCCGCCGGTGACGATGGCGACGCGGCCGGTGAGATCGAAGAGGGCTTGTGCGCGGTTGGGTTCGATAGACATAGTGGCCTATTCAGTATCTCAGGTGGTTGGCGGTAGAGCAGCAGATCCCCTGCGGGGATGACAGAAAGAAAGGCAAAAACAGTTCAAAATAGTGGTTTTATTTAGAGGGTACGCGTTTGGCCGCCGTCCATGACGTAGCAAGAGCCGGTGGCAAAGGCTGCCTGGGGTGAGCAGAGGTAAACGGCCAGGGAGGCGATCTCTTCCGGCGTGCCGAAGCGCTGCTGTGGGACTTCGGTTTGCAGCATGGCTTCGACGGACTCGCGGCGATTATTCAGATGGCGTTCCCACGAGCCGCCGGGGAAGAAGATGTTGCCGGGAGCGATGGTGTTGACCCTGATCTTCTTCGAGCCGAGTTGGCGGGCGAGGTTCTTGGAGTAGTTCACCAGCGCGGCCTTAGCGGCAGAGTAGGGCAGCGGAGCGGGCGTGGCTTCGATGGCGACGATGGAGGAGATGTAGAGAATCGAGCCGCCGTTGGGGTTGGACAGCAGGTCCGGGAGAACGGCCTGCGTCAGGCGCACCGAGGCGAAGAAGTTCATCTCGAAGAGTCGCTCCCATTCTTCGTCGGGCTGGTCCCAGCCGGGTTTTCCGCTGCCGGTGCCGAGGTTGGCGATGAGGTGGTCGACGCGGCCGAAGTGGTGGACGGTGCGCTCCAGAGCGCGGGAGATAGTGGCGGCATCGGCGAAGTCGCCGCGGATAGCGAGGATGCGGTCCTGGTTGATGGGGGTGGTGAGCTCGAGGTGCGTGCGGCGCAGCGACGTTTCGTCGCGCCCCGTGAGCACGACACGCGCGCCCTCTTCCAGCAGTGCGGCAACGATGGCACGGCCGATCCCCCGTGAGGATCCGGCGACGAAGACGACCTGGTTGTCGAGACGAAGGTCCATGCGGGTAGTGTAGAACGGCGGCTGTGCGACTTTCTCAAGTATTGTGATTAGAGCCACGTGGAGGTTCCAGCATTGAGTTTTGCGAAGCGGTCTGTGCTGGTCGCAGTTGCTGTTGTAGCAGTTGCTTACTTTCTACAAGACGACTTCGTGCGGATATGCCTGATGTCGCTGAAGCATTTTGTGCTTTTCGCCAAAGCTCCAGCACCGAACGTGTTGACCAACAGCGGTTATCTTCGCGTAGTCTCTTGCCGTCTCATTTGGTGGGTTCTGATCGGTTGGCTGGTTTTCCGCATCGATCCCGAGTCATTCACGCAAACCGTGACCTTGAGACCACGCGCAGCACGCGAGTTTCTGGGTGGACTCGCAATCGGAGTCATTGCGATGGCGGCTATTATCTTGACCACGGTCATCGCTGGTGATGCACATCTCTCACAGGCACCCGGTAGTTCATGGGAACATGTTGTTTTTGGAGCCAGGTGGCTCATTGCAGAGATTGTCGGAGCTGCTGGAGAGGAGTTGCTCTATCGGGGATTGATCTTTCTGCTCGCTGCCCGGTTGGTCGGAGCACCGGGAGCTGCCATTGTCTCCGCACTGCTCTTCGTCCTGGATCATGGCGGGAATCCAGGAGCAAGCGCCATTTGGATGGTCCGGCTCTTTGCGGCTAGCTTGCTCCTGTCTTACTCCGTCGTGCGCACCAAAGCACTCTGGTGGGCCATCGGATACCATGCAGGGTGGAATTTCGGTAGTGCGCCTACTTTTGGAGCTGCCGGCAGCGGGTATATCAACCAAGGGCACATCCTCACATACACTCCAGTGGGTTCCAATCTAATGACAGGAGGCAGTGTCGGTCCAGAAGGAAGCATTCTCGCATTCGTGGCCGTCCTGCTCGCGGCAGGCGCGCTGATGATTACGGTTCCGCCAGGGCGGTCCATTGGATAGATTTTTGACTGGGCAGGCATCGTTTCCTCCGCAGCTGAAGCCGCTTTTATGGGGATGACCTAACGGCGGGGCTGAAGCCTAATGTCACTCACTTTCCAGCGGTGCAGAAACCCTGCGCTAAAGGCACAGCGTGGTCTATCGTGCGGCCGAGATATACCGCCCCTTCAGGGCTATACCTTCATTGGGTACGTAACCCAGGGCTGCGGATGATTGCGAGCAAAAAGCGCTCGCAATCATCCTCCACCCTGGGCTGGTATATATCGCCCCTTTGGGGCTTGGACCCATGGCCGTTTTAGCCTCTGCGCTCCATTGAGGTTGTTGTGTTCATGTAGCTGCTCACCAAGAAGATGGGATGGATAGTGGCAAAGTAAGTGACATTGGGCTGAAGCCCCGCCCCTTCAAAGCAAAGACTTGGGCTGAAGCCCTGTCCCTTCAATGCAGAAGCTTGGCTAAAGGCTGGAAGGTAGTTTGAGGACACGCCCTGGCGGAGAGTCACTCTAAACGGCGGTCCAGCCGCCGTCGATGTTAAGGTTCTGTCCGGTGACGTAGGTGCTGGCGTCGGAGGCGAGGAAGAGCAGGGCGCCGCAGAGTTCAATCGGACGGCCGATGCGATTGAGCACGGTGTAACCCTTGAGGCGCTGTACGAAGGGTGAGTCTTCGGCGACGGAGTTCTGTCCTTCGGTGTCTTCCGTGTTCGAGAAGGGGCCGGGGGAGATACAGTTGGCGCGTACGCCCTCGCGTCCCCAGAAGCTTGCGGTGTAGCGCGTAAAGGCAGCAAGCGCGGCCTTTGATGCAGAGTAGCCCGGGGGGTTGAGCGAGGTGGTGCCCTCATAGAGCTGGGGGCGTGGTGCTACCGAGGCGTACATGGTCGCGATGTTGATGATGGAGCCGCGATGCTGCTCTTTCATCTTGATGCCGAGCCGCTGGGTGGTCTGTACGGCCCAGTAGACGCCGCCCTGCAGGTTGCGCTGCCACTGATCGAAGGTCGAGTTTTCGAGCGAGCCCTCGGGGACGTTGAAGCCGGTTGCGGAGCCCAGTTCGTGGGCGTTGTTGATGAGGATGTCTATGGATTTTTCTTCGGCGGCGATCTTGTCGCAGAGCTCGTTCAGCGCGGCGACGTCGTACATATCGATCTGGGCGACGGAGATCTTGTCCGCACCGAATTGGTTGGACCAGGTTTTGGCTTCGCTCTGGAGGCGTTCGCTGCGGCCTAGCGCGACTACTCGTGCTCCGTTGGCCAGTAGTGCGAGCGCGAAGGTGCGGCCCAGGAAGCCGGAGGCTCCGGTGAGGACGGCGGTTTTGCCTTCGAGGTTGAAGAGGGCGTTGAGTTTGAGATCGGCGGCGGTGATGGGCATGTGGCTCCTGGGGCGGGTGCTGACGAAAAACGGGAGACAGCAGGTTCCTCGGCTGCGCCTCGGAATGACAAACAGAAAAGCAAAGGCAAGAACAGAAGCAGAAGCAGAAGCAGAAGCAGATTCCCTGCGGGAATGACAACCAGAAAGGCAAAGGCAACAACAAAGGCAAAGGCAAAGGCAACGACAAAGGCAAAGTCTAGAGCGGAGGCAGAAACGATTACCAGTATTTTTTTACGAAGGCCAGTTGATTCTTGATGAAGTTGACCTCGTCGTTGTCTGCGCCGCGGGCGGCCTGCAGGGTTACACCGCCTTTATAGTCGATGCTGCGAATCGCAGAAAAGACGTCGTTGAAGTTGGCGGAGCCGGTGCCGAGGGGGCGGGTTTCTACGCCGCCTTCGGGTTTCTTATAGCGGTCTTTGATGTGGACCGAACCGATGCGATCTCCGTAGGCGGCGAACTCTTCGGTGGCGATGTAGCCCAGGCCGGAGCTATTGCCTGAGTCCCAGTTGACCTTGAGCATCGGATGTTGGATGCGGCTCAGGAAGTCGGCGAATTCGGTGGGGTTGAAGTCGGCCTCGAGGTGGAGTTCAACGGTGTTCTTCTCCGCGACGGGAAGAGCGCGTTTGAGGATCTCGATGACGGTGTTCTTTTCGTACTCGCCGTTGATCCTGGAGTTGTCGACAAAAGGCAGGACGATGCGCGTTGCGCCGATACGCCTGGCAATAGGGATGAGGTCGTGCAGGTGGCGTTCACGGCGCTCGCGCTCAGCGGGGGAGCAGCGGATGAGTGGCACGTCCATGAACCAGTCGCCACAGAGGGCTGGAGTGGCGATGTTGTGTTCGTGCTTGAGAGCGTCGAACTCGGCCAGTCCGGCCTCGGAAAAGATGGGGTTTGCGATGCGGCCGGTGGCGTCTTTACCTTCGCCGTACGCGTCGTGGATCCACTCGATGTAATCCAGCCCGGCGGCCTTGGCGCGGGGGAACTCTTCGCGCCAGGCGGCGCGGGGGAAGGATTGAAAGCGGCCGTCTTCCGGGGGGGAGAGGCGGCCTTGCATGATGCCGTAGGTGTGGGACATGGGACTCCTGGGGCGGGTAACGAAAAACGGGAGACAGCAGGTTCCTCGGCTGCGCCTCGGAATGACAACCAGAAAAGCAAAGACAAAAGCAAGAAGCAGATTCCCTGCGGGAATGACAACCAGAAAGGCAAAGGCAAGAGCGGTTGCTCTTGCCTCTGCGAAACCTATTCTGGCAGCGGCTTCACGATCATGTTGGCCAGGAACTCTTCGCGCGGGAGGAATGGGAAGAGGTCTTCCAGCGGTTTGGAGACGAAGCTGCCGTCTGGCTTCTGATAGCTCTGCAGGCGTGGCGCGCGGACTTCATCGGGCAGGACGTTCACGTCGCAGAGCACGGGGCCCTTCATGTCGAGGACCTTGCGGACTTCGGAGCGGAGGTCGGTCTGGTCCTTGATGATGTGCGTGCCCAGGCCGTAGCTTGCGCCCACCTTCGAGAGGTCTGGAATCGTGAGGCCGGTGTTTTTGTCGGCGCCGATGTTGGGCTTGCCGAAGTAGGCGGTCTGCGAGGCGCGGATGGAGCTGTAGCCGTCGTTGTTCAGGACGAAGAACTTGATCGGAAGCTGGAGGCGGTGGATGGTTTCCAGCTCCTGGATGTTGAACATGAAGCCGCCGTCGCCATCCACCGCGATGACTTCGCGGCCGGGGTTGGCGATGGCGACTGCGATGGCCATTGGAATGGCATAGCCCATCGAGCCGAGCCCTGCGGTGTGATACAGGCGCTGCGAGTGCAGGGTAGGGCAGGCGAGCAGATAGATCTCGATGCCGGAGCCGCTATTGCCCACGACGAGACGGTCGTTAGGGCTGGCTTCGGTTCCCAGCACTTCGGCGAGGTTGAAGATGGAGACGAGGCCTTCGGGCTTGCGGTGGTCGTCCGTGACGACGGGGTAGCGGGTCTTCCAGTCGGCGCAGCGAGCCAGCCAGGCGTCGATATTGCGCGGCTTGAGCTTGTCCTTGTGCTTGAGCAGTTCGGTGAGAAAGGCTTTGGCATCGGCGCATACAGGCTGCTGCAGATAGGGATGCAGCTTGCCGAGTTCGGCGGCGTCGATGTCGACGGCGATCTTGTGGGCTTCGCGGGCGAGGTTGTGCGGTGCATAGCCGGTGATGGCAAAGTCCAGGCGCACGCCGATGGCCAGCAGGAAGTCCGAGTTCTGGAGCGCGAAGTTGGCGCCGCGGGCCGCGACCGAACCCGGGCGGCCTACATAGGTCGCGTCGTCGGAGGGCACGAGGTCGGCTGCGCACCAGGTGGCGACGGTGGGCACGCCAAGATACTTGCGAAGCTCCTCGAACTCCTTCTCGGCGCGAGCGAGGCGAATGCCGTTGCCGGCGAAGAGCAGGGGGCGCTCGCAGGCGTTGAAGGCCTCAATGGCGCGGGCGACTTCTTCTGCGACGTTGGAAGTCCCGTGGATGGAGTCCGCATGGGCGAACTCGTTGGGGTCGAAGCCGCGCAGGGTGGTTTCATCGATGGGCGAGGCCTGTACATCGAGAGGGATATCGATCCAGACAGGGCCGGGGCGACCGTTCATGGCGAGATAGACAGCCTTCTCGAGGTGATAGCGAATGTCTTTGGGTTCGAGGATGGTCTCGGCGTACTTGGTGATTGGCCGCACGATGGAGCAGATGTCGACCTCCTGCACACCGAGCTGGCGCATGCCGAGCGGCTTGCCGGTGACGGCGTCGAACATGCGGTCGGGACGCTTGACCTGGCCGGAGATGAAGAGGGTCGGGGTGGAGTCGAGCCATGCGCCGGCAACGCCCGTGACGGCGTTGGTGCCACCGGGGCCGGTTGTGACCATGCAGACACCGAGACCGTTGGAGGCCTTCGCATAGCCCTCGGCGCAGATGGCAGAGGCCTGCTCATGCGAGTTGCAGATCGAGGTGATGCGGGATTCCGCGCCAAGCGACTGGTTGAGGTGCATGGCGCCGCCGCCGGTGACGAGAAAGACATTGGTAACACCGAGATCGGCGACGAACTTCAGAACATAATCGGAGAGCTTCATTGGTATCTATCGTAAACCGTTGATGGGTTGAACTTTCAAACGTTGCGATCGAGAAACTGACGGACGATCAAATCGGAATGTGTTGAAGGTGCCAAGAGCGAGCAGATCGCGATCACCGGTGATGAAGCATGTCCCTTTGGCTTCTTCGGTAATACAAGCATCCGCGAAATGCAGGGGTTTCTCCACTCCCGTTGGTCGGTCGAAATGACAGGCTTTAGGGGTAGGTTAGTAAGTGTAACTGTAGCTTGCTCCCCTTCAAACTACTCTGGCGGGCGGATCAGGAAGACGTCACGTCCGCGCAGATTGCGGGCGGCGAGGATGGCATCGGCGAATGAGCGGACGGCGCCGTGGCCGCCGGGTTGCGTTGAGACGAAGCCATGTTCTGCGACATGGGCACGAACCTCTTCAGCGGCGTTCGAAGGGCAGACGCAGAGGCCGGCGATTTCCATCGCGAAGAGGTCGTTGACGTCATCTCCGAAGAAGCAGGTGCGTTCCAGTGGGATGTCGAACTTCGCGGAGAATTCGCGCAAGGCGGTGGCCTTGTCGCGGGTGCCTTTGAGGACGAAGGGGATGTGCATCTTCTTGGCGTAGAGATCGACCAGAGGCGACGGTTCGCCGGAGATCAGAGCCATCCTGATGCCTAGACGGCGCAGCAGGGAGACGCCCATGATGTCGGCGAAGGAGAAGCTCTTGGACTCTTCGCCGGAGGGGGACCAGGTGAGGGTGCCGTCGGTGAGGACGCCGTCGACATCAAAGGCGATGGCCTGCAGCGTCTGCAGGCCATCGGTGAGTTGTTGGGGGGAAAGAGGCATCGTTGGAGCAGTTCCTGTATTACCGTGAAGCGGAAAATTCCGCGAATGCCGTTTTTCTTGGAAAAAAACGGCGCGAAGACCTTTGACTCGCTGTACACCTATACAGGAACTGCTCTAGACTGCCGCTCCGACGCGACGCAGCTTCTTCATGACGGGAATCTCTTCCTCGTAGACGCGCTTGATGCCGTCACCGTAGGACTGCTCGCAGAGGCGGATGTCGCGCACCAGCCGGGAGATGCCGTTGGGTTCGAGCGAGGCGGCCTGGTCGGAGCCCCACATGGCGCGGTCCATGGTGATGTGGCGCTCCACGCAGCAGGCGCCGAGTGCAGCAGCGGCGATGGAGGTCGGGATACCGGTTTCGTGGCCGGAGTAGCCGACCGGGACGCCGTAGCGCTCGATCATGTTCGGGATGGCGCGCAGGTTGAGCTGCTCGTACTTGGCCGGATAGGTCGAGGTGGTGTGCATGAGAATCAGGTTCTCTTTGCCCAGCACGCCGACGGCGTGGTCGATCTCGGCATAGGTGCTCATGCCGGTGGAGGCGATGACGGGCTTGCCGGTCTTGCGGATGTGCTTGAGGAGGTTGTCATCGGTCAGCGAGGCCGAGGCTACTTTGTAGACCGGGGTATCGAACTGCTCGATGAAGTCGACGGAGGGTTCGTCCCATGGGGAGACAAACCAGTCGATTTTGACCTGTTTGCAGAAGTCCGAGATCTCTTCGTAGTCTTCCTGGCCGAATTCGAGGCCACGCTTGAGGTCGCCGTTGGTTTCGCCGAAGGGATTGGGGCGGGGGGTGGCGAGTTCCTTCTCGGTGTAAACGATCTCGACGGTGCGCTTCTGGAACTTGACTGCATCGCAACCAGCGGCGACGGCGACCGAGATGAGACGTTTCGCGAGGTCGATGTCGCCGTTGTGATTGATGCCGATCTCGGCGATGACATAGCAGGGTTGGCCGATTCCAAGCTGCTTATTTCCGATTTTTACGGTGCTCATTCATGCTCCAGGGGTGCCCCTATCAGGGGCGGGTTAAAGGCCAAAAAGTGTCTGAGGAACTGCTTGCATTCTTACAGGAACACCCAGAGGGCGTCCAGACGGCGAAAACATTGAAAATTAGATGCATGGTTTGGGGTGATTAGTCACCCCTGAGCCCGATCCATTCTTCTCGTGGTGGCGCAAAGATGTCGAAGATGACCGTATCTTCTATGGCTTCGGCCGTGTGGGGGAGATTGCCGGGGATGACAAGTACATCGCCGGCGCGGACAATTCTTTCTTCAGCAGAACCTTCTTCGCCGAGGGAGAAACGCATCGCTCCCACGGCGAGAAAGGAGATCTGCTCGTTTGGATGCGTGTGACGGGGTCCCGTGCTGCCTTTCTTAAGTTCAAGACGAGCCAACATGGCTTGTGAACCGGTGACAAATTGACGTGTGAGCAGGGAATCGAGCCGTTCTACAGGTAATTCGGTCCAGGAGGTGTGATGGGCGGCGGAGATGGACATAAGACTAAGACTAAAGGACTGAAGGATTTTGAGGGTAAATGCCCAGGGCAAATGCCTCTAAATTTCGCACAGGACACAGGAAGAACAAGCAACGGCAAACGCCTTAACGCAGAGGTCGCGGAGGTTTCGCAAAGGTCGCAGAGGGGGTCGTGGCGGCTTTTGCGTTTTTCCTCTGCGTTAAGGCTTTGGGCTATCTGCCACGAATTTGCCGGGAAATGAGATGTCTTTGTCCTGGGTAAAGGATTCCGTCTGGGGAAGCGGACGACGACATGATGTAAAGTAAACGGAACTGGTAAAAAGCATGTCGTCTCCCGGGCCCAAACAGGTCGTGGAGAACGTGTATCCGATGGCCGCGCCGATGGAGGATATAGATGCATACGGGTTTCCTCCACAGGTATTCTCTTGATTTGCGAAAAGGGTGATCGTTCCATGTGTTGGGTGGCAAAGCTGTACTTGAAAAGCAGAATGAAAGCTCTGTGTGCGCTCGCGGTTGTAGTTTTCGGGCTTATGGTTGCAGGGGTTGCTGTGGCACAGACCCCGGTAACAGCAGATCGCATTGCGGCGCTTGAGAAGACGGCTTCCGACAATGCGAAGGCGATTGCGGCGGCTCAAAGCGCAGGCGACAACGCCTGGATGCTGACCAGCGCTGCACTGGTACTTATGATGAGCGGCCCAGGACTGGCGCTGTTCTATGGCGGCCTGGTACGCAAAAAGAACATCCTCGGAACGATGATGCAGACTTTCGCGATGATGGCCGTGATTACCGTGCTCTGGGCGCTAGTGATCTATTCGCTGGCGTTTGGCACAGGCAACGCCTTTATCGGCGGTCTGCACAATGTCTTTCTCCATGGCGTCGGTACGGCACCGATCAATGACTATGCGCCGACGATTCCGGGCCAGACGTTTATGGTCTACCAGTTGATGTTCGCGATCATTACGCCTGCGTTGATTACCGGAGCGTTTGCCGAACGCATGAAGTTTTCCGCGATGCTGGTGTTCATGGTGCTGTGGGCGTTTCTTGTTTACAGCCCAATGGCGCATATGGTCTGGGGTGTTGGCGGGTTCCTGAGCGCTGCCAGCGGTAAGTTCCCCTGTCTGGACTTTGCGGGGGGTACGGTGGTGCATGTGACCTCCGGCGTGAGCGCGTTGGTGACAGCGATATACCTCGGAAAGCGGTTGGGCTATCCGAAGAAGGCGATGCCGCCGCATTCCGTCGTGCTGAGTTTTGTCGGTGCTTGTCTGCTGTGGGTGGGTTGGTTCGGCTTCAATGCCGGGTCGGCGCTGGCCGCGAGCGGCCTGGCAACATCGGCTTTTGTGGCGACGCACTTTGCCGCTGCTGCCGCGGCAATCGGATGGTTGGGGGCTGAGTGGATTCGCAGCGGCAAACCTTCGGCCCTGGGTGGCATCTCCGGCGCGGTTGCCGGGTTGGTTGCCATTACGCCGGCGTCAGGCTTCGTGACCCCGATGAGCGCCCTCTGGATTGGCCTGATTGCTGGTGTGTTCTGCTTCTTCATGGTGATCAAGGTCAAGAACATCTTTGGCTACGACGATTCGCTGGACGCTTTCGGCGTTCACGGAGCGGGTGGAACGCTGGGAGCGATTCTGACGGGTTTGTTTGCCAATTCAGTGATCAATCCGATCTTTGGCGCGGGCAAAGCGACCGGATTTTTTGAGGGCAATCATCGCCAGGTGGTGAACCAATTGGTGGGTGTTGTCATTGCATGGACGATTTCCATCGTTGGTACGCTGATAATTCTGTTCGTAGTTGATAAGCTGATGGGTCTGCGCGTGAGCGAAGATGAAGAACGCGAAGGTTTGGATCTCTCGCAGCATGGCGAAGAGGGCTATGACTGGGAAGCGGCTTAATTGCAGGAAACAGGAATAGGAAAAGCGAGAAGGATATGCAGAAGATTGAGGCGGTTATTCAGCCTTCAAAGCTGGATGCAGTAAAAGATGCGCTGGTTGAGCTTGGAGTTTCGGGGATCACAATCTTCGAAGCACGTGGTCACGGGCGGCAAAAGGGGCACACGGAGTTCTATCGCGGTCGGGAATACGCGGTCGATCTTCTGCCTAAGGTGAAGCTCGAACTCGTCGTGACGGACGATATCGCCGAGAAGGCGATTCAGGCCATCATCACGGCGGCACGAACAGGACGCATTGGAGATGGCAAGATCTTTGTCTCGAAGATCGACGAAGCGATTCGGATACGCAACGACGAGCGCGGAGAGATTGCGCTCTAGTTTGGGGCAGCGGGAAGAGTAAGTGGGAAGAGTTGTCAGTCCTCAGTTGTCAGATAAAACAACGGAGAACTGACAACCGAATTGCCGAAAGATCAGGGCCGGAACGATATGGCACGAGGCCATGCTGTATAGGACGCTTCAAATCGCTCCGGCTGTTGCAGCAAGAATGTTTCGCAACAGCCGGAGAGGAAACAAAGGAGTCGCTGTACGGCATGGCTGAAGCTATGTCTTTTCGGCCCACACCACTTCAAGAGGCAAGCGGTGTGGGAAGGGAATAGCCGTAGAAAAACTGAATAGCTTGGGGGGTGAGGGCGACGATCGACGATACTATGCGCGCGGAGTATGAGAGGCGGCTGGGGCAGATTCGCCGCGACTTCGAGATTGGCGGCAACGGTCTTTCCTTAGCCTCGTCTCGTTCTGAATTGGTGGATGAACTCATCGGTCGTCTGTGGGCCGTTGAGCTTGCTGCGGAGCCGAAGCTTGCGAAGGGGATTGCTCTTGTGGCCATTGGTGGATATGGCCGAGCGCAGTTGTTTCCTTATTCGGATATCGATCTGCTGTTTTGTGCGGAAAAGGGAGAAGCTGCCCGCGCGAAGGATGCTATCCGGCGGGTGTCACAGGCGTTGTGGGACTGTGGCATGCGTGTCTCTCCGATGACGCGCATGCTGGCAGAGTGCGAGCGCTTTGCTCCGGAGAATGCGGAGTTTGGCCTGTCTTTGCTGGATCGAAGGTTCCTCACTGGAGATACCGCGATCTTCTCCAAGCTGGATGACAAGATTCGCAACAAGATGATGACGCGCGATGCGAAGGCAATTCGTGTGGAGGTGGCCGCGCTTACGCGCGAACGCCATACCAAGTATGGCGATACGCTCTTTCATTTGGAACCGAATATCAAGGACTGCCCCGGCGGGTTGCGCGACGCGAATGTTTGCGGCTGGCTGCGGATGTTGCAGGATCCTTTGTCTGCCACCGTTAGCGAAGGCAGCGAGTTCGAAGACGCGCTGGCCTTCCTGGCCGCTGCGCGATGTTTTTTGCACTACCGGCATGAGCGTGACGACAACACACTCGACTGGCTGGCGCAGGATGCGGCGGCAGCGCTGCGCATCGGACTGGGACAGCGAGTTGGGGCTGGAGGCGGAAAGGTCGACGCAGCCTACTGGATGCGGGCCTATTTCCGTTATGCGCGGATTGTCGAGCGGCGACTGGATCGCGAGTTGGAAGTCAACGGACTGGTGCAGGACAGCGAACTTCGTCGCGTGAAGCTTGCGCCGACCTCTGGCTTCCGCTTGAAAGATGGGCGTATTGTGCTGGATCCCGCAGGTGCTGTCGATGCGGCAGCGGAGCCGGATGCTGTATTGGCTGCGTTTGCGGCTATGGCGAAGACCGGGGTTGCCCTCTCTGCGGAGAGCGAAGAGAGGATCGCGGCTGCTCTTCCAAGACTGTCCTCGCATCTGGAGGAAGGGCCGGCGCTGTGGAGCAAGCTGTCCGCGATTCTTACCGGAGAACGTGCGGGAAAAGCGTTGCGGGCGATGCATGCGCTTGGTCTGCTGGAGTTGATTCTCCCTGAGTTTCACGGCATCGACGCCCTGGTGATTCGAGATGCTTACCATCGCTACACGGTGGACGAGCACACCTTTGTGGTGATCGATACACTGCATGGGCTTGGCGCCGATCCGGGGCCGGATGCGCCGGAGTGGCGCATCAAGTTCCGGTCGATGGTGCGCGAACTCCAGAACCCAGGGCTGCTTTATCTGGCTGCGTTGCTGCATGACACGGGCAAGGGCCGTGCCGGTGAGAATCATGCTATTGAGAGCGCACGGATGGCAACGGGTGTGCTGGCCAGACTGGAGATGGATGCGTACGATACGTCGCTGGTGATGCGGCTTATTGAGATGCATCTTGAGATGTCCGCTACGCTGCGACGGGACATCTTCGATGTGGAGACGGTGCGGACGTTTGCGGGCAAGGTGCAGACACACGAGTCGCTGCGTATGCTGACACTGTTTACCTACTCAGATATCCAGGCTGTACATCCTGACGCGCTTACGCCATGGAAGGCGGAGAACCTCTGGCGCCTGTCGATGAATGCGGCTAACCAGCTGGACCGCAATGTCGATGAAGAGCGCGTTAATATTCGTGGCAGAGACGAACGCATTGCGCGCGTGCTGGCGCTGCTGCCGAAACGCGAGGCGGAGGTGGAGCAGTTCCTGGAGGGCTTCCCTGAGCGCTATCTGAAGACACGCTCTCCGGAGGAGATTCGGCGGCACTTCGAGATGACGACGCGCTTTGAGGAAGAGCCGTTCCAAGTCTCGTGCAGTTACGGTACGACGATGAGCGAGATCGCTCTGGTCACGCGCGACCGTCCGAGATTGTTTGCGGGCATGGCTGCTGCGCTGGCTGCCTGGGGCATGAACGTCGTTACAGCCGATGGATTTGCCAATGAGGCGGGTGTCGTCGTCGACAGTTTCCGGTTTACCGATACGTTTCGTACGCTCGAATTGAATGTGAGTGAGCGTGAGCGATTTGTGGAAAGTGTTCGGGAGCTGGTAGCGGGGCGTGCGTCTGTAGAAAAGATGCTTAGCGGGCGCCGGAGAGCACGCCGTCGCGCTCCACGCATTACGGTGGAAACGAAGATTGACTTCGACGAAACGGCCTCGAGCCATAGCACGCTGCTGCAGATCATCGCCCAGGATGTTCCGGGATTGTTGCGCGCCGTCAGCCTTACCTTGAGCACGTTAGGGCACAACGTCGAAGTGGCCCTGGTCGATACCGAGGGCGAGACGGCAATCGACGTGTTTTACCTTACGCATGGGGGCGAACGGTTGAATCCGGAGCAGGAGAGAGATCTTCAGGCGGCGCTGTTGGAGGCGATCGATGAAAATGCGAGTTAGTTCACCAGCTGTAGATTGATCGAATAGACGGTCGAAAAGGCAGGTTTGTTATCAGACATTGCCAGCCCTTTGACGCACAGTTGCACACACGATATGACAAGGCGAACAAAATAGATGCGATGCCGACGGCAACGTATTGAATTAAGTTAGCATCGCATCGTTATACTGAATTTTATGAGTACAGATCCTAATCAGACCTCGACCAGTGGGCGGCCTACAGAGGTTCCGCAGCGTAATGACCGGTACATTTTTGGCACGCTTGATAGTTTTGGCAAGAACCGGGAGAAGGTTGAGGAGGTCAGCTGGGGCGATGCGCAGCCCGAGGGTGTGGTTCTGGCGTCGCTGGATGCCGCGATCAACTGGGTTCGTAAGAACTCGGTCTGGCCTATGACATTCGGTCTGGCCTGCTGTGCTATCGAGATGATGTCGATGGGCGGGTCGCGCTACGACATCGCGCGTTTCGGAGCTGAGGTGTTTCGTCCGTCTCCTAGGCAGAGCGACCTCATGATTATTGCGGGTCGTGTGTCGCAAAAGATGGCACCAGTGATTCGTCGGCTTTATGAGCAGATGCCGGAGCCGAAGTGGGTGATTTCGATGGGAGCTTGCGCAACGTCGGGCGGCGTTTTCAATAACTATGCTCTGTTGCAAGGCGTTAATCAGGTAATTCCGGTGGATGTATATGTTCCTGGGTGCCCTCCGCGGCCGGAACAGTTGTTGTATGCCATTACTCTGCTGCAGGAAAAGATTCAGGCCAGCCGCGGAACAGTAAGGCAGACATTGAATTTGTCGTAACGGAAGCGATGGTTGGTGTACGTAGCTTGACGTTGAGGCAGGGGAACGGATTGTCGTAACTTTTATGAGGTTCGCAGACCGTTCTGGCGCTAATTGCCGATGAGTTTGCTCATTGGTAAATGGCTAAATTGATGCAGTGAAAAGAATTTTCTTGTAGACATAGAGAACATCTGCGTTACACTTTTCAGGAATCCCATAGGTAAGCGGACCATGGCTCCAAGCTTAAGTCCGCAGCGGTAGAACTTGTAAGCACGTTTCATTCAGTGGAGGATTGTCGAATGTCTTATCGCCCGTTTCGCAGTATCGGCCGGTGCCTGCTGGCAGCCAGTGCGGTCAGCTTTGGAATAGTGAGCCTGAGCGCGCAGACCGCGCCCAGCACAACCGCCCCCAGTGGGCCGAATCCTTCGCGCGTTGACATATTCGTGGGGTACTCCTACTTTGGCGCCCACGGTGAAGTCAAGCCGTTTGACTTGCCGTACTCGTCGATTACCCCTGGCGGTATCCTTTCCGGCGCTTACTACTTCAATAAGTATGTTGGCGGGGAGATCATTTACGTAAATCATCACGACACGGGCGGAAACAATGGTGAGGCTAACGACGGCTTTGATTCGCTGTCGGTTGGTCCCATCTTCCGCGCTCCGATGCAGAATTTCACGCTCTTTGCACATGGTCTCGTAGGCGTGGGCCGTCTTGTTGGACCCAATAACGACAATCCTGCTCTTTTTGAGCATGAGCCCTGGACATACGGTCCGACCCTGACAGTCGGCGGTGGTATGGACTATGACACCCCGTTCTTCCATCACCACCTCGGCATTCGCCTGTTTGAGGCGGACTTCCGTTACGTTCATGCCGACTTCGGCCCTATCGCTACGACCGTTACTCCCCCCTACACCACTGTTCCTCCTGTTTATGGAACACCCTGGCTGGGTGGCCGTGCGAACCTGAACGGTGTTGATCTCAGCACCGGTGTTCTGTGGCACATCGGTAGTGTCCTCCCGCCGCCGGCTGTTACCTATGCCTGCGCTGTGACGGCTCCGACCGGCACGATCTACCCTGGCGACGTGGTTACGGTTACCGGAACGGCGACCAACCTGTCCCCGAAGGGCAACACGAACTACACCTGGAACTCGGATGGTGGTCCTGTCGCCGGAACCTCGAACGTGGCGAGCATCGACACCAAGTCGATCGCGCCTGGCACCTATACGGTGAAGGGCAAGATTTCGCAGGGAAGCAAGATCTACCAGAATGCTGAGTGCTCGGCGCAGTTCACGGTGACCCCGTTTGCTCCTCCGACAGTTGGCTGCTCGGCGAACCCCTCAACGGTGAACCCGGGTGATCCTTCGACGATTACGGCTAGCGGTGTAAGCCCGCAAAACCGTCCTCTGACCTACAGCTATAGCGCTACGGCTGGTTCGATCAGCGGCAACACCTCAACGGCTACCCTGACAACGACCGGCGTTGCTCCTGGCACGATTAGCGTGACTTGCAACGTGGTTGACGACAAGGGTCAGACTGCTTCGCAGCAGACAACAGTTACGGTTACGGCGCCAGCGCCGCCACCGGCTGTCACGACGACCAGCCTCTGCACCATCGCATTCGATCGCGATGTACGTCGCCCGACACGCGTGGACAATGAAGCCAAGGCTTGCCTTGACGACATCGCCCTCAGTGCGCAGCGCGATCCTCAGTCCAAGCTTGCTGTTATCGGCAACGCTCCGGCAGAAGAGAAGCAGGCTGAGCATAAGGCTGCTGAACGCGCGGTCAACGAGAAGGCTTACCTGGTAACCGAGAAGGGGCTGGATGCCTCGCGCATCACGGTCTACACCGGCACGGCAGGCAACAAGACTTCCGCGACGACCATCATCCCGGTAGGTGCGACGCTGGACACGACTGGCCTCACCCCTGTGGATGAGTCAGCCGTCAAGGTTCAGCCGCGTACGGCGCTCGGAGTCAAGCATCACCACCACAAGAAGGCAGCCGCTAAGTAACAAGCGGAAGCTGACGCAACAACGGCTGGCTGGGGATATCCCCAGCCAGCCGTTTTTTTAACGGTAGCTAGAGCAGTTTCCGTGTTCAGGTGGAGTAGATAATCCCTGCGAGTGCTGTTTTTCTTGGGGAAAAACAGCGTATAAACCTGTGGCTCGCTCTACACCTATACGGAAGCTGCTCCGTCCTATTTAGACCACACCGGAGCAGCCCATCTCAGCCAGCAGTTTTATCCGAAGCTGCCTTGCCAGGGAAAATCAGCTATTTTTGCCAACTGGATGGGCATCTTGTGGCAATCGTCTGCGAATCATACGAAGTAAGCGATACATCGTGTAGCCGCTTACCTAACTTTCATCTTCAACTTGTAGGGGGCCCGTTTCCCATGTTCAATCAATCGTTACGCAGTATCGGCCGATGCCTGTTGGTTGCCAGTATGGCCAGCCTAGGTGTGGCAAGCCTGAGGGCGCAAAGCGCGCCCAACGTAGCCACTCCTCCAGAGGCGGTGAATTTTCCGCGCTACGACATATTCCTGGGCTACTCCTACTTCAATGCCCATGCCCAGCTACAGCCGTTCAATATTCCCTACGAGTCGATTACGGTAGGCGGGATTGCGTCTGGCGCTCTGTTCTTCACCAAGCATCTAGGGGTTGAGGTTTCGTTTGTCGATCATAATGGCACGTCCGACAAAGGCAGCGATAACGATGGTTTCAACTCGGCGATGGCGGGTCTCATCTATCGCTTCCCGGTGGGGAACTTCACGCCCTTTGTGCATGCATTGGGTGGCGAAGGACGCATCGTCGGCCCAAACAACGATTCTCCTGCGCTGTTTGAGCACGAGCCTGCGACGTGGGGGGCAACTATGGCGGCTGGCGGCGGTCTGGATTACAACACGCCTCTTTGGGGTCATCGTATTAGCTTTCGCCTAGTCCAGGCAGACTTCCGTTATGCCCATGCGGACTTTGGGACGCCGTATGCGGGAGGCGTTCCTGTTTATGGCACTCCCTATCTGGGGGGCAACACCGATCTCAAGGGTATCGATCTTAGTGCCGGTATTGTGCTGCATCCAGGGGAAAAGCGCTGGACGGAACCTGTCAGCTACGCTTGCTCTGTGACGGCTCCGACTGGCACCATCTATCCCGGGGACGTCGTTACGATCAGCGGTACCCCCAGTGGGCTGAACCCCAAGAGGACCACTAGCTATACCTGGGCGGCGGAGGGCATTCCTGTCTCGGGCACCTCGAATGTGGTGAGTGTCGATACAAAGTCACTCGCACCTGGTAGCTACACGGTACACGGTCATGTAGCACAAGGAGCCAAGCCTCTTGAGGTCGCTGACTGCACGGCGCAGTTTACGGTCACGCCCTTCGCCCCTCCTACTGTAAGCTGCTCTGCGAATCCCTCGACGGTGAACCCAGGTGATCCCTCTACGATTACGGCTACTGGAGTAAGCCCGCAGAACCGTCCACTGACCTACAGCTATAGCACTACAGCTGGCACGATCAACGGCAATACATCAACAGCGACCTTGTCGACGAGTGGAGCTGCTCCTGGCGCAACGATTACTGTGAGTTGCGATGTGGTCGACGATAAGGCGCAGACGGCTTCGTCAACGGCGACCGTCATGGTAGCCGCGCCGCCTCCGCCCCCGCAAGTTACGGCGAGCAGCCTCTGCTCCATCTCGTTCGATCGCGATGCGCGTCGCCCGACGCGTGTGGACAATGAAGCCAAGGCCTGCCTTGACGACATCGCCCTCAGCGCCCAGCGAGATTCTCAGGCTAAGTTGGCTGTCGTTGGCAGTGCTACAGCCGACGAGAAGATGGCCGATCACAAAGCTGCAGAACGTGCAGTGAATGCGAAGGCCTACCTGGTAACCGAGAAGGGTCTGGATCCCTCGCGTATCGCGGTGTATACCGGCACGGCCGGCACCAAGAGCGCGGCGACGACCATCGTCCCAGCAGGTGCTACCTTCGACACGACTGGACTCACTCCTGTGGATGAGACAGCCATCAAGGTCCAGCCGCGTACGCCGCTCGGAGCCAAGAGGCGCCACCACTAAACGGCGAATGCCAGCTAATAGGCAGAAGCTAACATAAGAACGGCTGGCTGGGAGATTCCCAGTCGGCCGTTTTTCTTTGCTTCTAATGTCCTGAATGGCGGGACTCACCTTTGAGTCCTTACCTCAACATGCAGCTTATCGCTGGGCAAGACGAGGTGTATCGTTGTGGGTAATAAGAAGATGATCACTCTTAAGCATTTTTACTAGAGATTGTAAGCAACGGGAGTACACTTTCGTGGAATACCCTTTATCCGTGGCTTTTTGATTCGAATACTTTTCAATCAAATTGAGAATTCCAGCAGATGGTGTTCTTTGAATGTAAACTTATTGTAATCAATGGCTTGCAGGCGCAAGGAAATACGGTCATAATACTCCAGAGCCTTTGCTCAAGGCTTTCCTCGAAGGAATAGCTCTTAGTAAAGCTGAACTATGCAATACGCGAAATTACGCGTAGGGCCAAATTTCGGCGGATATGCCAGGTATCTGGGTGCGAAATCTTGCGAATCAACAAAGTGCATATGTTTCGCAGACTACAATCCGCTGGACCTATTATTTTGTTTCTGACTGTGGGAGGCTACGTCTTATGTCTTATCATTCGTTGCGCAATATTGGCCGATGCCTGCTGGTTGCCGGTATGGCTAGCGTTGGAGTAGCAGGTCTAAATGCACAAAGTGCGGCCAAAGTAGCTGCTCCCGTTTCGGAGGAGAACCTTCCGAGCTATAACATTTTCCTGGGATACTCGTATTTCAATTCCCATGCCCAGCTACAGCCGTTCAATATTCCCTATGCTTCGATTACGACAGGCGGGACCGTAGCCGCCTCCTTGTTTTTTACCAGGCATCTAGGTGTTGAGGTTGCGTTCGTCGATCACAATGGCACGTCAGACAAGGGCAGCGATAACGACGGTTTCAACTCCATATCGGCAGGCGGCATTTATCGCTTCCCGATTTCGAATTTCACGCCTTTTGCGCATGTATTGTTTGGCGGGGCACGTATCGTAGGTCCGAACAACGATGCTCCTGCGTTGTTTGAGCACGAGCCCCCGACATGGGGTCCTGCCCTTACGGCTGGTGGTGGCCTGGACTACAACACAGGACTTTGGGGACACCGTGTTAGCTTTCGCCTGATTCAGGCGGATTTCCGTTACGCCCATGCAGACTTTGGCACGCCCTATGCGGGAGGCATTCCCGTTTATGGAACTCCCTGGCTGGGGGGAAATACCGACCTTAAGGGGCTCGATCTCAGTGCCGGCATTGTGCTGCATCCGGGCCACAAGCAGTGGGCTGAACCTGTCAGCTACGCCTGCTCGGTGACGGTACCGACCGGCACGATCTATCCTGGGGATATTGTTACGATCAGCGGAACTCCCGCCGGGTTGAACCCCAAGAAGGCTGCGAGCTATACCTGGGCAGCGGAGGGCATTCCTGTCTCCGGCACCTCGGATGTAGTGAGTGTGAATACGAAGTCACTCGCGCCCGGTAGCTACACGGTACATGGCCACGTAGCACAGGGATCCAGGCCTTATGAGATCGCCGACTGCTCCACGCAGTTTACTGTAGCCGCCTTCCAGCCGCCGACAGTGAGCTGCTCGGCAAATCCATCGACGGTCAATCCTGGCGACCCATCGACGATTACGGCTAGCGGTGTAAGCCCGCAGAATCGTCCTCTGACCTACAGCTACAGCGCCACGTCCGGTACGATCAGCGGCAATACGTCAACAGCTACGCTGTCGACGAGTGGAGCTGCCCCCGGTTCAACGATTACTGTAAGTTGCGATGTGGTGGACGACAGGGCACAGACTGCTTCGTCAACGGCGACTGTCCTGGTAGCCGCTCCTCCGCCACCCCCGCCAGCCGCTAAGGCGAGCAGCCTCTGCACGATCGGATTCGATCGTGACCCGAAGCGCCCGACACGCGTGGACAATGAAGGCAAGGCTTGCCTTGACGACATTGCCCTCAGTGCGCAACGCGATTCGCAAGCCAAGTTGGCGATTATCGGCAACGCTATGGATGGCGAAATAACGGCCGACCACAAAGCTGCGGAACGTGCCGTGAATGCGAAGGACTACCTGGTGAGCGAAAAGGGTCTGAATCCCGCGCGTATCGCGGTTTACACCGGCACGGCCGATGCCAGGAATGCAACCACGACCATCGTCCCGGAGGGAGCCACCTTTGATACCGCCGGACTTAGCCCTGTGGATGAGGCTGCTGTCAGGCCGACTCCAAGACAACCGCTGCCAAGCGCGAGACGCCGTCGCAAGTAAGGCAGTCGATAAGGAATATAGAAGTCGATACAACCACGGCTGGCTGGGAATCTCCAGCCAGCCGTGTCTTTTGCCCGCGACTCTCTGACGAAGGCGGTTTTGGTGCAGGTATCTCTTTTGGGGCAAGGTTCAGGGGCAGCGCTATAAGGAGGGTGCAATTCGTGGCAGAACGGGTTAACTTTAATAGATAAGCAAGAGGTCACAAGAAAAGAATGATTTGGCGTATGTTACGCAAGCTTGGTATGTCAGTTTTATTTTGTGGAATTGTGCCGACCGCGATGCACGCGGCGACCTGGTTTCCTTTGGGCCCCTATGGTGGCGATGCTCGTTCTTTTGCGGCGGATCCTAATGACTCTAAGCACCTCTATATGGGGACGGCCATCGGTTGGCTGTATGAATCCAAAGATGGTGGCTCGACGTGGGCACGGTTGTCGCGTATCGACAAGCGCGACGATCTGGTGCTCCGTCATATCCTGATTGATCCCAGGAACCCGAAGCGCCTGGTTATAGGTGCGTATGCGGTCGGCAGCCCCGACGGTGGCCTGTACATCAGCGATGATGCGGGCCGGAACTGGTATGCACAGGCCGAGATGCGCGGGCAGTCCGTCCGTTCGATGGCTCAGTCCTTGTCCAACCCGGATGAGCTTGTTGCGGGCACTCTTAAGGGCATCTATCGCAGCATGGATGACGGCAAGCACTGGCAGCTCATCAGTCCGGAGGGAAGCACGGAGATTCACGAGGTTGAGTCCCTGGCCATTGATCCCGTCGATCCAAAGATTATTTATGCGGGGACGTGGCACCTGCCCTGGAAGACCGTAGATGGCGGCGAGAAGTGGGAGAACATCAAACAGGGTCTCATCGACGATTCAGATGTATTTTCGATCATCATTGATCCCGCGAAGCCTTCCATTGTCTATGCAAGTGCCTGTTCGGGTATCTACAAGAGCGTAGATGCCGCCGCGCAGTTCAAAAAGATCCAGGGTATTCCGTCTACTGCGCGCAGGACACGCAGACTGCTGCAAGACCCTGTCCATCCTGAGACGGTCTATGCGGGCACCACAGAGGGACTCTATCGCACGCAGGATGGCGGCAAGACCTTTATGCTCATGAGGCCGGACGTCATTGTGAACGATGTCTACGTCGACCCGAAGAACCCGGATCACGTTCTGCTTGCGACCGATCGCGGCGGAGTTCTGCGCAGCGAAGATGGATCCTTTAGTTTCCAGGCCTCGAATACAGGTTTTTCGGCGCAGCAGGTAACGGCCTTTGCATCGGACTCTCAGAACCATGCCACTGTCTATGCTGGAGTGGCGAATGCCAAAGCGGCCGGAGGCGTGTTCCGGAGCGTCGACGGAGGCGTGCGATGGGAGCAGCAGAGTTCCGGTCTAGGCGGCCGTGATGTCTTCAGCTTGACGTCGACGCCTGAGGGGACGCTGCTTGCAGGAACGGAGCACGGTATCTTCCGTCTCGGCGAATCAGGTTGGTCTGATTCCGGCGCTCTGCCTCCTGCTACGGCACCAGCGAGCGTGCCTAAAAAGTCAAAGCCTGGAGCCAAGCCGAAGGCAGGAGTCAAGCCTAAAGCGACGCCTGTATCGTATGTTCTCCAGCATGGGACAGAAACAGCCAAGAAGAAACCAGGAGCCGGATCGAAGCGGCGGCCCGCTGCACCGCCACCGATATTTTCGAACCTTGGTGCGGCAGTCTATTCGCTCGTTGCGGATGGCGGTACGGTGTATGCAGCTACCTCAGAGGGTCTGCTGCGCGGAGACAATGACGGGCACTTCTGGACTCCTGTGAGCTCTTTCCCTATGTCCGATCCGCATTTTGTCGCGGCAGATAAGACTACAGTGATGGTCGCCGGACTAAAGCGCATTGATCTGTCGCTGGACGCGGGGACTACATGGAACAAGGTCAATCTTCCGGAGGGTTTGGAGCAGGTTGCAGCTATCGCGGTAGATGAGCAGGACAATTTGTGGGTTGGCGGACACCCAGGCATATTTCGTTCCACGGATCACGGGCAATCGTGGGCGATGCTGCCCAATCTCTTCGTGACGGATGTGGATGGCATCTTCTTCGATGCGGCAAGCCATCGGGTACTGGTAGCATCCGCCAGTTCTACGATTACGTTTGCGGTGAGTCTGCCGGACTACAAGGTGAGCTATTGGGATACTGGCTGGAATCTGCGGTTTGTTCGGTCTGTTGGCAACCACCTGATAGGCGCAACCCTGTTTGACGGGATGGTTGTCCAACCGGAGATGGTCGTCTCACAAATTTCGGCGGCAAAGTGAGAATGCGATTCACAAGAGCCTCGGAGGTCTAGAATAAAGATGATGAACTCCGAGGCTATCAACAAGCGTCCACGGCACTCCTTTCAAACCGACGATCCGCAACTGGAGCCGATTGCGGACAAGGTTCAGCGCGGTGAGCGGCTGAGCTTTGAGGATGGAGTTGCGCTCTATCGCAGCGGCGACATCCTGGCCGTCGGCTGGATGGCCAATCTCGTCCGCGAGCGGCTGCATGGCGATCTCGCATACTTCAATGTGAATCGCCACATTAACCCCACGAACGTGTGTGTGGCCTCCTGCCGGTTGTGTGCCTTTGGCCGCAAGAAAGGCGCAGCCGATACGTACACGATGGCGCTCGAGGAAGCCTGGGAGACCGCCGGCAAGGGATTGACGGAGGCTGTCACGGAGTTCCATATCGTCGGTGGCCTGCATCCCGATCTTCCGTTTGAATATTTCATGGATCTTGTGCGCGGGCTAAAGGAACGTTATCCGCAGGTCCACATCAAAGCCTTCACCATGGTCGAGATCGCATTTCTTGCCAAACGCGGCAAGATGACGATCGAAGAGGCGCTGGAGCGCATGAAGGCTGCGGGGGTGGATTCGTGCCCGGGCGGCGGCGCAGAGATCTTTGCGGACCGCGTACGGCACATCATCTGTGACCATAAGATCGATGGCGGCGAATGGCTCGATACAGCGCGGCTTACGCATAAGGCAGGCTTGCGGTCGAATGCTACGATGCTCTACGGGCACATCGAGAATGACGAAGATCGCGTCGATCATCTGCTGAAACTGCGCGCCGTACAGGATGAGACAGGCGGCTTTCAGACATTCATTCCTCTGAGCTTTCATCCGGAGAATACCGCGTTGGGACACCTTCCTAAATCGACCGGCATGACGGACATCAAGCAGATCGCCGTGAGCCGTCTGCTACTGGACAATTTTGCGCACATCAAGAGCTACTGGCAGATGGTGACGCCGAAGATGGCGCAGATCTCACTGCGGTTTGGTGCGGACGATATCGATGGCACGGTGATTGAAGAGAAGATCTACCACGATGCCGGAGCGAAGACGCCGCAGGGACTGCGTCGGCAGGATCTGGTGCGGCTCATCGTCGAAGCTGGCCGCGTGCCGTTTGAACGCGACACGATGTATCGTGCCGTGACGCGCACTGAGGACAGCTTTACGGTCGCAGTCTGATCTAAATCGTCTTGGCGAGGCGCACGGTGGAACTTGTCGAGGATACGACTCGCGGCGCAGGCAGCAAAACTCCTACCCGATGGAGCTCTGTCCTCTTTGCGATCAAGGTCCGGGGGCTACGCGCGCAACGGTGGGTGCTTGACCTTGGAGGCTCGGCTCGCCACTGGCCGAGCGAAAGACATTCCAAAGACGAATGGAAGCTTCGTTATGAGTTGCGTTCGCGTCTCTGGTCCGATGTAGACAAAGGGGAGCGCCAGTTTGAACTTGGCAAGGTGGAGAATCTGCGTTGCGCTTGTTCTCGCCTGAACGGCATCGTTATTGATGCAGGTGGTATCTTCAGTTTCTGGCGACAGATCGGCAGAGCGAGCAGGCGACGTGGCTTTGTTGTAGGCCGGATGTTGCAGCAGGGCTGTGTCGTTCCAGCCGTGGGTGGCGGGCTATGCCAACTTTCCAACGCGCTCTATGGCCTCGCGCTGAAGAGTGGCAGTGAGATCGTTGAGCGCCATGCGCACTCCATAAAGATGCCGGGCGCGCCGGTGCATGATGCGACGGTAGCCTGGAACTACGTCGACCTCCGCTTTCGTGTGAGCGAACAAACACGAATCAAGGCCTGGATGAGTGGAGAGGAATTGATTGTCGAGTGGCAGACCGGTTGTTCCAGTGTGTTGCCTCCTTCAGGATATGTGCGGTTGGAACAGGTTGTAGAGCCTCGTGCATCACAGAACGTACAAAGCTGTGCGAGTTGTGGTGTCGCAGATTGCTTCCGCCACGAAGCACCGCGAGCTGCGGCGGAGTGTGAGGAGTGTACGGCCTATCTGGTAGATTCCGACTTGCCGGAGTTTGAGGAATATATTCAGCGTGTTCGCAAGCCAGACGACGTGCTGGCGCTGAAAGACGCAGCACGATCGCATTCGGCAGAGCACAGGGCGGTGAAGTTCGCGCAGGTTTTGCGTCCTGACGTGACGCATCTCTGTGTGAGTCAAAATCTGCTGCCGTGGCTGTGGCGTTTGGGCGCGATGGGTGGACGCACGTTCGATGTGCTCATGACATCCACACCTGTACGGGTGCTGAAGCCTGTGTCAGACCCGTGGCTGGCTCGCGATGAGGAAGAGGCGTTGACGTTCGCTCGCCGTTTAATCTTTCAGTCAGAGTTGGGCGTTGTTTCGGCTATCCAAACGCAATCCGAAACAGAGACGATAGGCGCGTGAACGACTACATGCTGCGAGAGTATCGCAAGAGTGATCTCGATGCGCTGGTTCAGCTCGACGATATATGCTTTGCGCCGCCGTTTCGGTTTACGCGTCGCATGATGCGGCGCTTTGCCGAGGATGAGAAGGCGTGCGTTGTGATCGCGGAGCAGAATGAGAAGTTTGTTGGTTTCTGCATCGCGCATATAGAGCCAGAGAATGCCGGATATGTTGTGACGCTCGATGTGGATCCAGCGCATTGGCGAAACGGTGTTGCAAGCCGGCTGATGCAGCGCGCGGAGGAGGAGTGCCGTGTTGCCAGATGTGTGTCGATGGCGTTGCATGTGTTTACGGGGAATACGGCTGCTATTCGTTTTTACGAACGAAGCGGGTATGTGAACGCCAGTACCGTAGAGAATTTCTACGGCACTGGCGTTCATGCACTGATGTATTTCAAATCGCTGCTATCTGTTGCCAGATGACGCGGCCTAGAATTTAAAACGATAGCGGAACTCTCCGTAGATCTCCCGCGGATCGTTATAGTGAAATCCGCCGAAGGTGAGGCTGTTATCGAGCAGCACTCGCGTGTTGCCGACGTTCAGCATGTTGACAGAGACCGTGTATCGTTGGCCAAAGTCTTTCCCCAGTGCAAGGTCTGCCGTTGTATGTGACGGCAGATAGGAGCCGGTGTACGGAGACGGTGCTTGCTGGTCGCCGTTCGAGAAGCCAGAGCCGTAGTACACATTGAACGAACTGAAGATCCGATACGGCAGGTTGCCATTGAAGCCCACGTTGAGCGTGTTGCGTTGATCGTGGTCGAGCGCTGAGTAACCGGGCGTAACTGCGCAAGCTGCGGGGTCGGCTGGGTCATAGCAGATTAAGCCGCCGGTGATGGGGCCAATTTGCTTTGCTATCTGATTTGAGTAAGAGAGATGGGCCTGTCCGAGGCGCCAGAGATGCGGAGAACGTATGGTCAACTCCCACGCCTGAATCAGCGCGCCCTGCACTGTGATCGGGATAAAGATGCTCGATTCGCCGATATTGTTGTGGTCGAGGAAGTTCTTTGCCTGAGTCTGGAAGGTGTCCGCATCCAAGAGCCAGCCGCGGAAGGGGATTTGAACGCCGAACTGGTGTTCTTCATTCCGTTCTCCCTTGAGCGGGACGAAGCTGTCCTGATTGGTTTGGGCAAAGTTCAGCGCCGGTCCTGTGATGCTGGTCAGAGGTGGTGGCTGGTAGAAGTGTCCATAGAAACCGCGGAAGACCCAATTGAGCTTTGGAATCTGCACGGCTATACCGACGCGCGGATAGATCGCGTTCTCGGTGATTGTCCCCTGAAAATGTGTCTGTCGCACACCTGCCGTTAGCGTCAGCCAGGAGGCGGGCTTGTAGTTATCCTCCAGGAACAGCTCTTCCACACCGGCGAGGATGATCGGATTCACTGTGAAGGAAGGATTGCTGCCATCGGTGAACACCGCGCCAAAGAGATCATTCTCATGTTGCGCATAGCCATACACGCCCGCTGAGATCGAGTTTTTTGCGATCACAGTTGAGATCGATGCCTGCACGCCGGTGTAGAGTCCGGTCTCATTGGCTGTGGTCACCGTAGGATAGTCGTTCGGACTCGACTGGTAGTTGGCACGATTGAAGTGGAAGAACGGCGATACCTGCGACATTGTCATTGGACTAAAGGTATGGAGCCAGGTCAGAGCCGCATAACTATCTGTCTCGTGCTCGCCGTCGTTCAACTGACTCGAGTTGTAGAAGGAGCTCTCCCAGTCGTTGGTATCCGGGTCCTTCGGAATCTGATAATAGTCTGTTCGTAGTTGACTCACCAGCCGCAGTTGATTCGCTGGATCATGGTTATAGACCAGCGAAGCGAATCCACCATATCCGTTCTCGGCATCGTGCACTGGCTGCGAGACAGCAGGCTGCAGGCCGTAATCGCTACGGTTGCCGTTGAGGCTCGTATACCAGGCGAATTTCTCTGTGTGGTCACCGAGGCTGAGCTGATCGTTTGTCTGGAAGAAGCTCCCTGCGGTTATTACGAGTTCGCCATCGCGATTACGCTCGAAGCCGCTGCGCGGCACTACGTTGAACATGCCGTACGTCCTGTCACCGAGGCTTGCACTGTAGCTGCCCCTCTCTACCTCTAGCGTGTCGATGTCCTTCGGATCGATCTGAGGTCCGATATTGCTGGCGATGTTCGTATTCGGAATGGACACACCATCGATCAGCCAGCTCAGTTCGTGGCCGCCTCGCATGTGCAGCATGTCGTGTGTCATGTAGGCGCCAGGAACGAAGTCGGTAATCATCGCCAGGCTATTGGTGCGGTCAGCCCCTGGGGTTCTTGCAATGTCGACCCGGTCGATCTGCGTCTCGGGGGTCACCGAATCGACGTTCGTAGCGTTCTCCGTGCCTTGCACCGTGACCGACTGATTCACTGTCTCGAGCGTTAGCTGAAAGTGAAGCGCAATGGTGGACTGGCTATTGACCGTGACTGTTTGCTGAAAGTCGGAGAATCCAGCATCGCTGATCGTGACGACATAATCGCCGAGGGGAACTGCCGCTATCTCAAAGGCTCCATCGCGGTTCGATACCGCAGAAAAGGTGAGATAGGAGTGTCCCGCGCGAAGCGTAATCTTTGCCCCACCGATTGGCCTGTGTTGTGGATCATGCACTACTCCACGCACCTGCCCAAACTCATTGGCACGCGCCTGCGCCGTACCCATCAGAACCAATACGAACAAGAAAAATAACCATGCGACTCTGCGCATATAGACCTCCTCGCCGCAACTGCGACGAAAGCAAAGGCCGATTGCGGAACTTGAAAAACTGTTCGCAACCAGCAACTAGAAAATTACGTTTGCTCTTAGAGGAAAACTGGAGGAGGCCCGCGCTTGTGATGGGAGCGTTCGCGTGAGATGCGGCGCTGAGTCTCGGCGCGCTGGGTAGCGGTGAGGGTCGAGATATTCGTGAAAGCTCGCAGTGAGGGTGTCGCAATCGCTGCGAACGTGCCTGCCGGCGCTGTCATCGTAGGCCGTGGGAAGTCAGGGCAGCGGGCGCTGAACGCAGGAGTCTTCGACGGCTGGTCCATGTTCATCATGCAATGGTGTGCGCCGTTGCGGCGGCAGCACGCAGGCAGATGTGCGTCGATGTCCTGCCCCATTGCAAGCAGTGGGGCAACGGTCGGTAGACCGAAGACAGCCAGCAGCAGCAATGCAAGAATGCGACGCATGTGCGACGAGTGTAGCAGGAATGGTGGAGCGATCTGCAGGTCAGTGTCCGATTTGCGGATCGCCAGTTGCAATCTGAGGGAGCTGTAGGAGGGCCTCATAGCTGCGCGAAAAGCGAATGACGGCGGCCCATTCGCCGTCGCGATTGTCCTGCCAGACGATCTTGCCGCCGAGGATAGACGCTATCTCTGTAGGCGCTAAATCGCGCTCGGTGGCGAATTCGTGCCCGCGTCGAGAGTCCGGATGCTGGAGTAGATAGCTGCGAAGCCCCGGTGTCGTGTACCGCGTCGTGATAACGAGAGCGGTGTCGAAGAGTTCAGGCTCCTGCTTGGCTTTCAGGACCTCGACAGCGGTGAAGTTTTCAATGGGCGCGATCTTGATGGAGCGTTGTGTATAGCCAAGGTCGGGACGTGAGAGTTCCGCGGCTGCGGGCCATGCGGTGAGGACGCGGGCATCGGGGAAGTGCTGGGCTATGTAATCGATGGCTTCCTGATGGACGACGATCATGTCACGGTAGGTGAGGCTGTCTTCAGGGGCATAGGAAGTCGGCGGACTAAACCAGAGTGCTGCAAAGAATGAGGCTCCGGTGAGAGCGACAAGCCAGGGCCAGCGGCGTGTGCTAGCGCGCCAAATCACAACGCAGGAGAACAGTATCAGCGGATAGATGGGCAGCAGATAGCGTGTGAGAAGCGCTCCACCGAGTATGGAAAAGGCGAGCCAGTTGGCAGCCACAAGAACTGCGATCGTGCGGAGTGTTGCCGCCGGCAGCTGTTGTGCTTCCTTTGCAGAGCGCTGTGGAAGAAACAGGCAGGCGAGCGTGAAGACTATTGCGACCCATATATTGCGCTGCCAAACCAGGTGCAGAAAGCGGTAGTACAGCGAGATAAAGATATGCGCTGCGCTGAGGTTCGCGGTCGCGTTGTAGCGCAGGTACTCGGGATTGCCGAAGGTGAAGCCTGTGCGGTGGTGATGGTACCCGTACCACGCGAGCAGTGGCAGGAGCGGCAGCGAAAGTGTGATGAGCCAGGTTGCGTGAGTGCGGCGCGCAATGAGGGAACGACGGTCGCGGATCAGCAGCACAAGGTGCATCGCGGCCAGAGCGGCGGGTTCGACGATGGCCGTTTCTTTGGAGAGCGCTGCTAGCGAGAAGAGTGCGGCAATCCAAAGTTGCGTGCGCTTTGTCTGGCTATCCATCGCAGTGGACGATTGCGTTGTTGTGAAGTAGAGCGTGAAAGCCCAGAGCGTGAACGCGGCTGCGAAGATATCGGCGTGCGCGAGCGTGCTCTGCACAAACCAGATGGGGTAGATAGCTGTGAGCAGCGTTACCGCGATTGCTGCTGCTGGGCTAACGAGGCGCTGCGTCATCCGGAACACGGCCAGTAATGCGGCGGCGGAGAAGGCGCAGACCATGAGGCGTGTTGCCAGAATGCGATAGCCGGTGATGTGCCAGAGCGTACCGAGGACGATGTTCGGCAACGGCGGATGGGCGTTGGTGTATTCGGGGATCAGGGTGAAGCGGTGGAAGAAGTCGAGTGCGGCCGGGATGTAATAGCCGCCCTCATCCCAGAAGTAGGGAAGGCGCAGGAGTGTGGTGTGTGCCAGTGCGATCGCGATGAAGAAGATCGCGAAGAGCATAAGTCCAGGCAGGGACGCCAGTTTGGCAGCGGCCCTGCGGAGAGCTTGCGGAAGAGAGTCCACTGTTTAGTGGACGGGACCGTTGCCGGGGACGAAACGTGGACCGCCCGGCTGGTTTCCCGATTGGGTGCTGTCCAACGAGATGGTGCCGAAGGTCTGCTCGTACTGTGCGAGGTTGTGGGTCAACAAATTGTTGAGTGCCTTGGCCTGTTGCGGACTAAGATAGATCCCCTGAAAGTTGTCGATACCCACCTGCTCGGCAGTTTGTTGCTCGAGCGTGCCGAAGACCAGGTAGAAGTCCCAGATGGAGAGACGGACCTGGACGCTGTTGGCGTAGGAGTCGCGGTAGTCGGCGGACTTGGTCAGGGTGATCTTGGTGTTGTCGGGCTGGGTAATGGTCTGGCTCATCGTCATCCTGAAGTCGGGCTTGTTGGAAAGTGCAGTAACGGGAGTGTTTCCCGGGGCGTTATGGATTTTGGTGCGGGAGGAGGGACTCGAACCCTCACGCCGAAGCACAGGCTTCTAAGACCTGCGTGTCTGCCATTTCACCACTCCCGCGGTGGAGTTAAGGGTAACGGGAATATAGAGGAGATGCAATCGGATCGGCAAAATGAACCTTTTTCCCCATATTTGCGTTTTTCCAGTAGCAGGGGGCGTGGAGGGCGCTTTTTTACGTCTCAAAGGTGTGGCGATCTGTGGGAAATTTGGTGTTTTGGAGACGGATTTGCGACCGACGAGGATGATAGTGCATCCTATTCATGAAAGTTGATAGAGGAACACTCAAGATGCCAAGCGAATTTGTTAGCGTGATCAAGCCGTCGGAAGTCAGGGTTGGGGAGGACAAGGGGCGTTCTTACCCTGTTTTGCCCGTTCGGGACACCGTTCTGTTTCCCCATGCGGTTCTGCCCCTGACTGTAGGGCGTGAGAGTTCCATTCAGTTGATCCAGTCCCTGGGCGAGGAGAAGACCATCCTTGTGGTGGCTCAGAAGGATGCCCGGCAGGACCAGCCGGATGGATCGGACCTGCATACCATCGGCACCCGTGCGACCGTTCACAAGGTCGTGAAGATGCCGAACCAGAGCCTCTTTGTCTTTACCGAGGGCACGGAGCGCGTAAAGCTAGGGGCCTTTACCCAGTCGCAGCCGTTCCTGATGGCGGAGTGCGAAGTGCTGCCCGAGGCTGAGCCGGAGGTGTCTCCAGAGGCCGAGGCGATGCAGCGGAATGTGGTGGGACAGTTCCAGGAGATTGTGACGTCCTCGTCGACGCTGTCGGACGACCTGCAGACGATCGCGATCAATATCGAGGAGCCAAGCCGGCTGTCGGACTTTATCGCATCAAGTCTGCCGTTCCTATCCACTACGGACAAGCAGGAGCTGCTTGAGACGACGGATGTGAAGACGCGGCTGGAGAAGATCAATAGCCACCTGGCCAAAGAGATCGAGGTGCAGCAGCTTCGCAACAAGATCCAGACCGAGGTGCAGGACTCCGTACAACAGTCGCAGCGCGACTACTATCTTCGCGAGCAGATGAAGGCTATTCAGAAGGAGTTGGGCGACCAGGACGACACGCAGAAGGATATCGCCGACCTGAAGGAGAAGATCGAAGCGGCGGGTATGCCCGAAGACGTGAAGAAGGACGCACTCAAGGAGCTGGGCCGGCTGGGCCGGATGAATCCTGCGGCTGCGGATTACTCTCTGACGCGGAACTATGTGGAGTGGCTGGCGGTATTGCCGTGGTCGAAGGGGTCGGCCGGTGAAGTGGACATTGTGAAGGCACAGGAAGTGCTCGACGAGGACCACTATGGGCTGAAGAAGGTAAAGGATCGCATTCTCGATTATCTGAGTGTGCGGCGCCTGAAGCCGGATATGAAGGGGCCGATCCTGTGCTTCGTCGGACCTCCGGGTGTGGGCAAGACCTCGCTGGGGCGTTCGATCGCTCGCTCGCTGGGACGCAAGTTCTCGCGCATCTCGCTGGGTGGTATGCATGATGAGGCGGAGATCCGCGGACATCGGCGCACGTACATTGGCGCGTTGCCGGGGCAGATTATTCAGCACCTGAAGCGGGTTGAGGTTAACGATCCGGTCTTCATGCTGGATGAGATCGACAAGCTGGGCCGCGATTTCCGCGGAGACCCATCGAGCGCGCTGCTGGAGACGCTTGATCCGGAGCAGAACAATACGTTCCGTGACAACTATCTCGACCAGCCGTTCGACCTGAGCAAGGTGTTGTTCATCTGCACAGCGAACCAGCTTGACCCGATTCCAGCGCCGCTTCTGGACCGCATGGAGATCATCGAGCTGACCGGTTATACGGAAGAGGAGAAGGTCAACATCGCGGAAAAGTACCTGATTCCGCGGCAGATCAAGGAGAACGGCATCTCCCCGGAGTTGATTGAGTTTCCAACGGAGAGCGTTGGGTTGATTGCGCGGCACTATACGCGTGAGGCGGGCGTTCGCAGGCTGGAGCAGCTCATCGGAACGGTGTGCCGCAAGCTGGCTCGCAAGGTCGCCGAAGGGCGCACGGAGAAGCTGGTGATTACGCCTGAGATCATCCACGAGTTCCTGGGCGGCATCAAGGTTCGTGTGGACACAGAGATTGCCGAGCGCACCAAGCGTGCAGGCGTGGCTGTGGGCTTGGCATGGACGCCGGCAGGTGGCGACGTGCTCTTTATCGAAGCCAACAAGATGAAGGGCAAGGGCGGCTTCAGCATCACGGGCCAGATCGGCGATGTGATGAAGGAGTCGATGCAGGCGGCGTTGACGTGGGTGCGGTCGAATGCGACCTCACTCGGGTTAGACGAAGATGTGCTGAAGGATATCGACCTGCACATTCACGTTCCGGCGGGAGCGATCCCGAAGGACGGCCCGAGCGCAGGCGTCACGATGGCGACGGCGTTGGTTTCTCTGCTGACGGATAAGCCTGTGCGTCCGCTGCTGGCGATGACCGGCGAGATTACGCTGAGCGGCAATGTGCTGCCGGTTGGCGGCATCAAGGAGAAGTTCCTTGCGGCCAAGCGGGCGGGTGTTCGCGATGTGATTCTTCCGATCGATGTGAAGTCCAATGTGGAAGAGGACCTTACAGCGGATCAGGTCGAGGGCGTGACGATTCACTATGCTTCGCGCATCGAAGATGTGCTGGCTGTGGCTTTGCCGAAGACGGTGAAGGAAGCGGTGCATTACGACGAAGTGCGTGAAGAGGTGCTTGCTGGGGCTGCGGAGTAGTTGAGCGAGGGTACATAGAGGGCGATTCGCGAAGAGCGGGTCGCCCTTTGTGTTTGGGGCTTGGTTTCTAGATATTGTCATGTGCGGCGCAAAAGCGCGCCTTCGGCCGAGATGACAGAGTAGTTCTGGTTTGTATGCTTTCTGGGGGGTGCGAACGAAAAACGGGAGACAGCAGGTTCGCTCGCTCCGCTCGGAATGACAACCAGAAAAGCAAAGGCAGAAGCAGATTCCCTGCGGGAATGACAAACAGAAAAGCAAAAGCAAAAGCAAAAGCAAAGGCAAAGGCAAAGGCAAAAGCAAAGGCAGAAGCAAAAGCGAAATACAGGGGTCTCTCCACTACGCGTCACGATAAAGCCATGACGCTTCGGTCGAGATGACAATATTGGTGGGGTGCAATATTGGTGGGTTGCAATTGATGGGTTGCACCTGAAGCGTGAACCTCTTGTTGCAGGAGAGTCCTATGATGACGATCGGACATTCGACGCTGAGGATCGAAGCGTTTCTGCGAGCGCTTGGGGAGAGTGGTGTTGAGTTGCTGGTCGATGTGCGGAGCCGTCCTGGGTCGCGGAGGCATCCGCAGTTTGGGCAGGAGACGCTGTTTGCGTCGTTGCGGGAGGCGGGAATCGAGCCGGTGTGGCGCAAGGGGTTGGGAGGGTGGCGGGAGGCGCGGAAAGACAGCATCAATACGGGTTGGCGCGTGAATAGCTTTCGCGGCTATGCGGATTACATGCAGACCGCTGCGTTCCAGAGCGAGATTGAGTGGCTGTTGGCCCAGAAGAAGCCGCTGGCGGTGATGTGTGCGGAGGCGGTTCCGTGGCGGTGTCATCGTTCGCTGATTGCAGACGCTATGCTCGCTCGCGGGGTTGAGGTTGAAGATATATTGGTTACTCCCGAAGGCGGGAGTTCGCGGAAGCCTCATGAGATGACGCGTTTTGCGCGCGTGGAGGGGGAACGGATCTGGTATCCGGCCGAGAATGGCGAGCTCTTTGGCGGTATGCTCGGAGCGGGTGACATGAGGGAGGACGAGTGAGGCTGTTGCTGATCGACACCTGCGGCGAGGTGGGAAGTGTGGCGTTGAGCGAGGGCGAGACGATTGCCGCCAGCGAGATGCTGCCGGAGCGTGGGTCGTCATCCGCTCTTTTGCCTGCTGTAACGCGACTGCTGCAAGCCAAGGGATGGGTGCTATCGAAGCTTGATGGGATTGGCGTTGTAGCTGGGCCAGGGTCCTTTACGGGGGTGCGCGTAGGGCTGGCAGCGGCCAAAGGGCTGTGTGAGGCTGCTAGCCTGCCGCTGGCTGCGGTATCGCGGCTGGCTGTGCTGGCGGAGGCTGCGGCGCTTGTAGATGGGTGTGCTGTGCTCGACGCTGGGCGGGGTGAGTATTATGTCCGCATCGTGCGGTCCGGCGAGGAGGCGCAGGATGCGCTTTGCCACCGTGACGATTTGCTGGGCAAGGAGGATGCCAAGCGAGTTGTGGTTGCTGAAGCAAAGTTAGTGGAGCAACTGGCGGCCTTGCGGCCTGAGCTCCATCTTCTGAGGGCTGAACAGGCTCTTCCAGCCGTGCTGCGAGGGTTGCGGGAGGGTGGGAGTGATGTTGCGACGATAGATGCGAACTATGTTCGGGGGGAGAGGGATATCTATGCGAAGGTGGCGGTGAGGTGACAAAGTAGCTCTGGGTTGCTCGCTTTTTGTGAGCTGCGAACGAAAAACGGGAGACAGCAGGTTCGCTCGCTCCGCTCGGAATGACAACCAGAAAAGCAAAAGCAAAAGCAAAAGCTAAAGCTAAAGCTAAAGCAAAGACAAAGGCAGAGGCAGAGGCCCGGTTTCAATAGATTGCTATGAGTATCTTCTCGAAGCCGCTTGAAACCCGACGTGCGCAGGTTGAAGACCTGGCCGAGGTGTTGCGTATCGCGAGGGCTGTGCCGGAGGCGCCGCACTGGGGGGAGTTGGTTTATCGCGACATTCTTTTGCAGGAGCCAGGTGAGGTAAAGCTGAATCGAGCGCTATTTGTCGCTGCCGATGGTGATCGGATTGTGGGGTTTGCGGTTGCGGCGGTTGTTGCCGATCAGGCGGAGTTGGAGAGTATTGCGGTCGATCCGGCGCGGCGCAGGCTTGGGGTGGGAGGGGCGTTGTCGGGTGCGGTCATGCTTTGGGGGTGTGGGGCAGGTGCGCGGGAGATGCTGCTTGAAGTAAGATCGGCGAACGCGGAAGCTCGTGCGTTGTACGATCGCCTGGGTTTTAGGGAAACCGGCCTTCGCCGCGGGTATTATTCCGACCCTCCCGATGACGCGGTGTTGATGTCTGTAAGTCTTTCTAACGCAGCAGATTTATAATCGGTGACTATGGTTCGCGACGGAATTTTTTATGGGCTCGCCCTGGTGGTTGTGGCGGCGATTGTCTGGCACTTCACGGAGATTGGGAGCCTTACGGCCATCCCCGTGGTGCTGGCGATGTTCTTTGTCTGGTTCTTTCGCGATCCGTCGCGCAAAGTGCCTGCTGGCGCTGGGCTTATCGTTTCACCTGCCGACGGCAAGGTGGAAGAGGCCGAGTGGATAGAGACGACTGCCGGCGGACGCCTGCGTGTGACGATCTTCCTCAACGTCTTCGATGTCCACGTGAATCGTGTGCCCGTAGGCGGCACGGTGGAGCTGGTGGAGTTTCGCGAAGGCCAGTTTCTGAACGCGATGCGGCCAGAGTCTTCCGTCCATAACGAGCAGACGCTGGTCACGATCAATACAGGGAGCTATCTGGTCAGCTTCAAGCAGATCGCCGGTCTTCTGGCGCGGCGCATCGTCTGCAACCTTAAGGTGGGTGACCGTGTAGAACGCGGCCAGCGCATGGGGTTGATCAAGTTCGGTTCGCGGGTGGATGTGCTGCTTCCCCCCGAGGCCAAGTTGAGCGTGAAGGTCGGAGATCGGGTCAAGGGTGGGAGTTCCGTACTCGCTGCCATGCCGGATGGGGCCGTCTAATGGGGATGCCAGTGCTGGGGGACGAGCAGAAACGCCTGCCGCAGCGTCGCGGCATGTATGTACTGCCGTCTCTGTTTACAGCGGGCAATATCGCGGCGGGTTACTACGCGCTGACGGAGAGCATCCGTGGGGCCGGAGGCGATCCCCGGGCCTTCGATCACGCTGCGCTGGCGATTGGCTTTGCGGTGATGTTCGATGGGCTCGACGGACGCGTCGCCCGCATGACCAATACCTCCAGCGATTTCGGTAAGGAGTTCGACTCCCTGGCCGACGTCATTACCTTCGGCGTTGCGCCGAGCCTGCTTGCCTACCTTTGGGGAGTGCATGCGGTGCTGCCATCGGCGTATCCCGTGGTGGATGATCGGCTGCACGGCCTGGGAATCGTCATCTGCTTTCTGTTCCTCATCTGCGGCGCGTGCCGGTTGGCGAGGTTCAACATCAGTGTGAATCCGCAGCCGCGTAATCCGGGGCGGCCGGGCAGGAAGTACTTTGTCGGTATGCCGATCCCGGCTGGGGCCGGCGTGATTGCGGCGGTCGTTCACTTTGAACAGGGGTCGCCGATCCACGAGTTGTGGCTTTCTGCGGTCTGGCTGGGGTTGCTGGCGTTTACCGGGTTTTTGATGGTGAGCAGTTGGCGATTCTGGAGCGGCAAGGAGATGAACCTGGCGGAGAAGCAGCCCGTGCGCGGGGTTCTCCTGCTGGTGGTTGCGCTGGCGCTGGTTATCGTGTTTTCACGATATGCGTTGATCATTATTGCGATGGTCTACCTGCTGTCGGGTGTGCTGGCACGGCTGGCCTACTCGTGGGGACGTCGTAACGCATCGAATTAAACGCGAGCTGCTGAACTGCGACGTAGCCGAAGGAGAAATAGCGTGGCCGGAAGACTTATCAAGGCGGCGATCGTTGGGGCGTCCAGCATTCTAGGAAAAGAGCTGGCGGACGAGTTGAACGCGTCGCTGGTCGCTACATGGGACCTGGCGCTGTTCGACACAGGGGACGTCACTGGACAGGTGACGGCTGCGGGCGATGAGCCCATGGTGATTCAGGAGATCGGACCTGTTTCCTTTGTGGGGATCGACGTCGTGTTTTTTGCCGGCGATGCCGCGACGACGCGCAAACACTGGAAGGACGCGCTGACGGCAGGAGCGAGCGTCATCGATTTGAGCTTCGCGCTCGAGAACGAGAAGGGTGTCCTGGTACGGTGTCCGTTGATCGAGACCACTGAAGCAGGGACGACGCCCGCTCCCGATCTGACGACAAAGGTCATCGTGCCGGCGCATCCTGCGGCGGTAATGCTGGCGATGCTGGCGGCTCGGTTGCGGGAGAAGTGGAAGACGGTGCGCCTGGTAGCAACGGTTCTGGAGCCGGCGTCGCAGCAGGGCAGAGAAGGACTTGAAGAACTGCACCAGCAGACAGTAGGGACACTATCGTTTCAGTCGCTGCCCAAGGATGTGTACGACGCGCAGGTTTCGTTCAATCTGAATGCGGCGCTGGGGGATGCGGCGAAGCTGGATCTCAGTAAGCTGACCGCGCAGGTGCGACTGCACTTTGGGGCCATCGCCGGGGAGATGGCCTTGCAGGCGCTTGCGCTTCAGTTGCTGCAGGCTCCGGTGTTCAATGGTTATACCGCTTCAATTTTTGCCGAGTTCGGCGAGAAGCAGAAGCTGGCGGATGTAGTGAAGGCCCTACAAGGCGGGATGGTCAGCGTGGTTAGGCCGGACGAGCCAGTACCCAGCAACATGAGCGTGATTGAACAGGCGCAGATGCTGGTCAGCGTTCGCGCGGAGCCTGACAGTGGATTCTGGCTATGGATGGCAGTCGATAATCTTCGTCTTGCGGCGCGGAATGCTTCGGCGTGCGCGATGGAGTTGGTGGCGTTGCGGCCGGCGGGCAAGGTGCAGTAAGTCGCATGGTTCGGCATGTTGCTGTTCATCGCGAGATGCGAGCCAAATATTTGAACCTTAGGGCGAGTCATCAAATCCCGCTCTCGTTCCGCAGTGAAGTAGTGCAAAAGCTTTGACGCAATGGGCGCAAAGGAACGCGACGGCATTTGTGCCTGGGAAAATATTCATCCTTAGCGCTACAGCCGTTGCGTCAAAGCTTTTGCAATGCCTGTAGCTGAATGATGACGACACTTCTTCGGTAGAATAAGCCCCCGTTAAATACAGGGGTTTCTCCACTCCCGTTGGTCGGTCGAAATGACAGGCATTTGGGGTAGGTTTTTACTTGCAACTGTCGTACTACCTGCCATAGGGAGTAACTGCGGAGACGCTGGGGCTGGGCGGCAGTTTCCAATCGGCAAACGTGTCTGGGTGGGAAGGGTCGAAGGACGATATCGGTGAACGCAGATAGCGCACCAGTGGAAGCTTCTGATAGCGGATGCTCTGCACAACGGCGCGGGCCAGCTCGTAGGCTCCGTAAGAGTTGAAATGTGTGTTGTCCTTCAGCTCTTCGGTCTGTCCGGGGAAAGTATTGGCGGGATAGTGGACAAAGGAGTGCAGCGTTCCGGTCTCGCCCATGGCTTCAAATAAAGTCTTGCTCATGGCATTCAAGTCGATGAGAGCGAGCTTCTGTTCTTCGGCTACCTCGCGCATCACGGCCGGATAGTCGCCGAGTGTCTGAACGATCTTGCCGTCAGCGTCGAAGTTGCGGCGATTCATCGGTGTCACCAAAATCGGAGTGGCGCCGTGGGCGCGGGCCGCGGTGATGTATTGCAGAAGATAGGTCTTGAAATCAGTGGCTGCCGGAACGTAACCGTTGCCGGGTTTCTGATCGTTGTGGCCGAACTGAATCATGAGATAGTCGCCGGGGCGAATGGTGGATAGAATCTTGGCGAGGCGGTGTTCTCCAACGAAGCTGCGAATGGTTTCACCGGACTCTGCCTCATTGGCGATAGAGAGGCGCGGGCCGAAGAAGACGGGCAGCATCTGGCCCCATGCGGCCCACGGTTCTTTGTCCTGATCGACGACCGTTGAGTCGCCGGCAAGATAAAGCGTTGGAACATGGTCGATGGGTTGGATGGAGATGGAGCGCACGCTGGGATGATTGCCATTGAACTCAAGCGTGAGCTTTTCGTCCCAGTCTAGTGCGCCGATTTCGCGTGGCTTCAATGCTACGTGTGATGGGGTTGTAGATTCAGGAGGGGTGATCGCCGCAGACCGAACGTTTACGTTGAAGGTGACGCGCCTGGATTTTCCAGCGTCGACGGCCATCTGATTGACAAAGAGGCGGCGCGATTCGGCGCGTACCGTGGTTGTCGATGCAGCGGGGCCTCCAAAAATGAGCGTTACCTGATAGTTTCCATCCGGGACTGCGATGGAGAAGAAGAAGGGTTGAACGCTGCCGCAGGAGCCGCTTGCAAAACTCGTGGGTGAGGTGCCGAGATCGAATCCGAACGCTGGATAGGGCGCAGAGGCAGATGTCGATGGGGAAGGGTTCTTGTATAGGGTTGTTGCAGATAATGGCTTCTCTTTCGAAGCAGATTGTGTTCCCGCACAGTCGAAGCGCCAACGGGGCTGGGCCATTGCGAGGCTGCATAAAGAGAAGGTGATGGAGCCAAGTATCGCGATATTGCGGGAGATTGATCTGGAGGCTTTATGGGCGCGACGCTGGTCTATTAACATGCGGTTCCTTGATACGACAGACGGGGATACGACGGACGGGGTCATCATACACAACTTCAATATGATGTAAAACTATTTTCCTATTGGTATTATGTTGCTGCATAGAGTTTGCACCTGGAAGGCGATGGAAAGCATGCTCCTCAGAAGGATAGGGAACGGCAACAAGAGACGCTGCATTCTTATAACGGTGTTGTCGCTGTCTTTGGCTTCCACTGCGGCGTGGTCGCAGGATGGGGCAACTGTTGGCGGGGAAAAGATTGCTGCGGTGCGACAGGGGTTTGCGAATCCTCCTGACGATGCGCGCGTGTTGATGCGCTGGTGGTGGTTTGGCCCGGCCGTCACGAAGCCCGAGCTACAGCGCGAGATACTGGCGATGAAGTCAGGTGGGATTGGTGGTTTCGAGATTCAGCCGGTGTACGCTCTGGCGCTCGATGACCCGCAGAAGAGCATTCGCAATCTCCCGTATCTTTCAATGGACTTTCTCGACGCTGTGAGCTTTGCGTCTAAGACGGCGCATGAGAATGGCATGAGGGTCGATATGACCCTGGCGAGTGGGTGGCCGTATGGTGGCAAGCATGTGCCGGTGGAGGAAGCTTCTGCCCGTCTGCGTGTTGTTGCGAACGATGTTGCTTCCGGAACTACGTCGCTGCCTGTGCCTGGGATGAAAGATGGCGAGAGTCTGGTCGCAGTATTCGCAGGACTTGGTACGGCGAAGCAATACGATGCCGGGAACTTGAAGATGCTCTCCAGTAAGGCGAATGATGGACGCATCGAGTTAGCCGCCGGGGCTGGGCCGCGAGTGGTTGTGTTCTATATTGCCAGCCGTACCGGCCAGCAGGTGAAGCGCGCCGCGGTGGACGCCAACGGTTTTGTACTCGATCACTTCAGCCGCGCTGCTGTAGACGATCATCTGCACACCGTTGGTGAGCCCCTGATGCAGGCCTTTGGCGACACACCGCCCTATTCGGTCTTTAGCGATAGCCTTGAGGTCTATGGCGCCGATTGGACTGGTGATCTCTTGCCGGAGTTCCAACGCCGCCGCGGTTACGATCTCACGCCGCATCTGCCGGAGCTCGTGAGTGGCACCGACGAAGTTAGCTCGGAACTGCGTCATGATTGGGGGCTTACGCTCACGGAGCTTATCGACGAGCGGTATCTCACCCCGATTAATGATTGGGCTATCGCTCACCACACACGTTTTCGCTCGCAGACGTATGGCGATCCAGCTGTCTCGCTTTCGAGCAACAGTCTGGTTGCTTTGCCTGAAGGTGAGGGGCCGCAGTGGAACCGCTTCTCGTACACGCGATGGGCCACTTCGGCGAGCCACCTTTATGGCCGTCCTGTCACTTCGACGGAGACGTGGACGTGGTTGCATTCGCCGGTCTTTCGCGCCACTCCGCTGGACATGAAGGCGGAGGCCGACTGCTTTTTTCTCGAAGGCTCCAATCAACTCATAGGCCATGGTTGGCCCTATAGCCCTCCGGGCGTAGCAGAGCCGGGATGGGCGTTCTATGCGGCGGCCGTCTTTAGCGATCACAATCCGTGGTGGATCGTGATGCCGGATGTAACTGGATACCTCCAGCGGGTAAGCTATCTGCTGCGCCAGGGTAAGCCGGCGAATGATATCGCCGTCCTTCTGCCTAATGACGATGCTTATGCTGATTTCAAACTCGGCAAAGTTAGTCTTTCCGACAATATGCCGAAGTACGTTACGCCGGAGTTGATGCAGCAGATTCTTGGAGCCGGGTACAACGTCGATTACATTGATGCGGAGGCCATCAAGAGTGTCGGTATTACCTACCCCGTGCTTGTTCTACCGCACGTCGAGCGTCTCTCTCCCGAAACGCTCAAAGCGATCGCGGACTATAGCCAGCGTGGAGGCAAAGTGATCGCTGTGGGGGCCGTCCCCAGCCGCGCTCCTGGTTTTGCGAATGCCGCTGCAATTACAGACGAAGTGAAACAGCTTTCGCAAGGCCTGTTTGCGAAGAATCCAAATGCGCGTGTTGTACCCCATGAAAGCGATCTTGGTGCAGCTTTGCATGAGGCACTCACGCCGGATCTGCAACTCTCCAGCGGGGCAAGTGCCGTCGGCTTCTTGCATCGTAAGCTCAACGATGCGGATGTTTACTTCCTCGCAAATACCAGCAACCAGGAGATACATGCGACCGCAAGCTTTCGCGGGTCGCGCAAGGCGGTTTCTTCCTGGGATCCCTTCTCGGGTACTGTGTACGCGGTTGACAGGAAGCCGATGGAACTGAACCTGGCGCCCTATGAGTCACGCGTGATTGTGTTCAGCGACGTTCCGGTTGAGCACGAGCAGCTCATGCGCCAACCTGCGACAACCCTCGTCTCCGATTGGAGCCATGACTGGAAGGTCAGCTTCGAGGGCCGTGATCAAGCCGTGTTCCCTGAACGCACGATGCACGAACCTTCCTCCTGGACGGAAGATCCGGCTCTGCGTTTCTTCTCTGGAGTTGCTGTCTATACGAAGACCGTGACCCTGAGCGCGTCTGATCTGGCGGGTGCGAAATCTCTTGTGCTCGACTTTGGAAAGGGAACTGCTACTGCTCCCACTCCAGACATCAGAAGCAATGGGACCCGCGCTCTCTTGGAAAGCCCTATCCGCGAAGTGGCAGCGATCTTCATCAACGGCCAACGGGCCGGGTCAGTGTGGCGACCGCCCTATCGCCTTGATGTCACGGGCGCCCTCAAGTCAGGGGAAAATCGCATCGAGATTCGTGTGGCGAACACCGGCACCAACGCTCTTGCAGGCCTGGCTCCGGCTGACTACAGCGCGCTCAACGCCCAATATGGTGTGCGCTTCACGCCACAAAATATGGACCACCTTGAGCCTCTTCCGTCGGGGGTCCTCGGCGGAGTTCAACTTTTGGAGGCAAAGTAAAGCGAAGGAAAGGTGTGGGCGCATGACCTTCAGATGAGCTGCTGGCCTGGTGGTTCTCGCTCCCAATGTTGACTAGCCGCGGTCCAACCCCCTATGCGATACTGATAAGGCTTTGAACGAAAGTGCGACCGGGCTTTAAAGTCATTTTGGCCTAAACGCAGGTCGTTCAATACATCGCACTTAGAGTGCAGCGCCGGGATGGCGGAACTGGCAGACGCAGCGGACTCAAAATCGTCCAAGACAAGGTCGATAGACCCTGTAAATAGATCTAAATAAAAGCTTTATAGTGATAGGTCTCCAACCCATTCGCTTGCACAACCCTTTCACACTTTGGTGTATGTTGAATGTGTCAGGAGGTGCTTTCGCATGTCCGAACACCACACCATCCTCGGTGGCAAGGTTCACGTCTACAAACGTCCGAATAGCTCAAGCTGGCAAGCCAGGGAAGGAAACCAAATACTTGGCGTATGGCTCTCTTGCGTGAGCGGTCCATCAAGTTGTCGTATACCCACAATGCAGCGCCTCATGGTTCATGCACCCAATAACAGAACGATAAGAAATTATATCATTGCCTGATAATCATCATCAGCCGCGATGCCCTCTCCCTTGTCGATCTAAGCCGGATGACGAGTCTCGCCAATGTCATCCTCGAATGCGGCAGCAACCCGCGATACATCCAAACGAAGCCCCCCGTAGGCGCGTCCAGCATAGGCCACGACGCTGCAAATCAGCCGGAACCGCTGGCGGAGGCTGATGATAGACATCATCCCGGTTCCGTTGACTGGCACCAAATCTCTCCGCACGCTATCTCGCTGGTCGTATAGGCGACCCTAATCTAATGAATGATTGCGGCCCTGTATCCAGTGAGCAGACCAGATTCAACCGCAATTCTGCGGTATTACATACGAGAATTCAGCTATTCTTTTCATCTCATACGATTCCCCGCCTAGGACTCGAACGGCGACGACATTCATTCCACAGCAAAGCAGACGAGCGACAACATGTTTATCAGCCGCATCTTCATCAAGAATTTCCGTAACCTCCGTTTCTTCGATGTGGAGATCAACTCCGGCGTCACCTGTTTTATAGGTGAAAACAATACAGGCAAGACAAACATATTCCAGGCGATACGCCTCGTTCTCGACGGAAACATCAACGCCCAGCGCCGTCGTTTGCTGCGTGAGGATTTATCAGCTGGCTTGAGCTTTGTGGGCCCGGAACATGTCTTGATTTCAATCGAATTCTCAGATTTCGCGGGCAAACCCAATGAAGAGGCCCTACCTTTCACAGCGGTGCTGCAAAACGGTAAGGCACGAATCTCTTATAGATTCAGGCCGAAAGCCAGCGTCCGGGACACGATTGAGCAGCTACCCCAGGGAACTCCGACTCCGCTACTCACCATGGATGACTATGCTTGGGAAATAGCGGCTGGCGGAGATGGTGTCGATCTCAATACCGTCACGTGGAAGGATTCGTTTGGAAGCCGCTTTAGCACGGACAATCTCCAGCAGGGTTACCTCGTCGTCCTGATGGAAGCTCTACGTGATGTTGAAAGTCGTCTCGCCGCGCCACGTACTTCTCCCTTGCAGCAAATCGTAGACCAGAGAAAGATACCCGATGCTGAGCAAACGACCCTCGTAGGGCATCTTCAAACTGCGAATGCCAACATCAACGCGAGCGCTACCATCGGCGACATCGGCCAGCAACTTACCGCTTCGTTCCTCTCGGCTGCGGGGAAAACATTCGCGATGGGAGTCAGCCTCGGCCTTGGTGAGCCTTCGTTTGCGGACATATCAAGAGGTCTCAAGGTACTTCTCTCCGGATACGGTATGGCAAGTCTTGACCCAGGCCGCAATGGGCTCGGCCTGAACAATATCCTATACATCAGCATGTTGCAGCACTATTTTGAGCGCCGTGTCGCAGAGGGGAAAACAGCAGGCCAACTTCTTCTGGTGGAAGAGCCAGAAGCCCATCTTCACCCACAGCTTCAACGCGTTCTGCTTGCAACCCTTCAGGCAAAAGACGTTCAGGTGTTTATCACCACCCACAGCACGCACATTACCTCCGGGGTTCCGCTCGATTCGCAGATCGTGCTGACGTCGGTCGGAGGACCTTCGAGCACCTTCACCAAGCCCACGTCCATACCGGCAATGGACGCCCCCGCCATCGCCGATCTTGAGCGATACCTCGATGCGACGAGATCAGGACTGCTTTATGCAAGGAAGGTATTACTCGTCGAAGGACCGGCAGAGCAATTTGTCATCCCCGGCCTCATCAAGGCCGTAATGAACATCGATTTGGATGAGGAAGGCATCGCCGTCGTTCCGATCTTCGGTACGCACTTCAGTTCTTATGCGAAGCTTTTCAGCGCAGGGGGTTTCCAGAAGCGTTGCGCAATCCTGACCGATGGCGATCTCTTGCCGTCGGACGCTGATGCGAGGGTTACGACCGAGGACGATGAGGCCGCCGCTGCGCCGACGCGTGAAGAATTGAATGCTCTACGCGGCGATTACGTTGAAGTGTTCATTTGTGAAACAACCTTCGAAAGAGAATTGACGATGCCTGGCACGCTGGACATGCTCGCAGCCGGGACGAGGGATGTCGGCGCGCCGCGCATTGCTAATAATCTTCTTCAGTTGAGCGCCCAGATAGCGTTCGGACAAGCGCATGTCGACTTAACAGAAGCCAAGAATCAGGTATTGAGGACAGCAAAGCGCTTTGGCAAAGCACGTTACGCCCAGCTGATTTCCAAGCACACTGCACAAGCAAGCGAACTCCCGCCATATGTTCGAAATGCTGTGAATTGGCTGGTGGGCAATGCACCTAACGCCTGAACAACGCGCAGCAGTGGCTGAGCCAGGACACGTATGCCTCGTGTCTTGTCCGGGCAGCGGTAAGACTCGCACGATCATTGCTAAGCTCTTGCATTGCATCGACACCGTCCAAGAGAGTACGCGGCGCGTTGCTTGCATTACGCATACGAATGCCGCTGCCGACGAGATCGACTGCCGCCTGCGTGAATTGTGCTTCGGCGGCGAAGATCTCTATTACGACGTATGCACCATCCACGGCTTTGCCTTGCAGAATATCCTGCGCCCGTTTCATTGCCTTCTTCCGGAATTCGTCTCGGGCTTTACAGTGCTCACGTCCAACATGGACGAGTATTCCACCAAAGCAAACGAATTGATTGCCCGCTTCGGCCTTGGAAACTTCGCCTTTGAAGAGTTTGAGCGCATTCAACGAACGCCTGATGGAAATCCGACGCATCTCGAAGCGATCCCGGAGGCCGTTCAGCGTCTATGGTGCCGATGGCTGGATCAGAACGCATACGTGACGCTGAATGAGATTGTCCATCATTCAGGCCGACTGGTCTCTTCTTACAACCACATCTCGAGCGCGCTTGCGAGCCGGTTTGCCTGGATTCTCGTCGATGAGTTTCAGGACTCTTCTGCGGGCCAGATTCTCATCCTGAAACAGATCCATCGCTTTGCGCGCACAACGTTCTTTTGTGTCGGCGATCCCAACCAGTCGATCTATGGGTTTGCCGGTGCATCGCCGGAATTGCTCGTTGAGTTCGCCGAATACATCCGGGCGAACACCGCTCATCGACTGACGGGGAATTTTCGCTCGTCCACAAATATCTGTAGCGTGTCCGAGTTGCTTTGCGCGTCAGAGCCGCCGATGCGAGCAGTAGGTGAACACTCTGATTGCCCGTCCGAACCGAGCCATCATAACGTGACAACACCGTTAGCAGGAATCACGCAGCTATTCTTGCCAGCGGTCCAGGCGATGAACATCCCGCTTGGCAAAGTTGCCATTCTCTCTTCCTGGTGGGTGTCGCTTTTCAGAATCGCAGGTGACCTCCGGGCGTTGGGCATACCATCCTTAGGACCAGGAGCCCGCCCATACAAACGAAGCCACATGATCGGCCATCTTGTGGAACCGGTTGGCGCGTACCTTGAGACGGGACTGTCAACCATGGCTGTCGCCGTGCAGAGAGCGTTGTTTACGCTCATAGCGGATACCACTGGTCATGCAACATTTTCGATCTACAATTACAAAGGCCGTGTCGCGGTGTGTGAAATCCTCGCCGAGGCAGCACTTGCGCGGACCGCTTCAGATAGAGCCGTGGATTGGGTCACCAACTTCGCCGATCGTGCCGCGTCGGTTCTGCGTCATGGAGATTATCTGACCTCTCATCAAGCGGGTCTATTGCGCGAATCCGCAGCACAGATGGTTGCAGATATACGGAGTCGTCCGAATGGTGCGCAGCTAACCGTCGCTGAATTGGGTATCTTCGCCCGGCCAGAACATTGTTTGCAGCTGATGACCGTTCATAAAGCTAAAGGACGAGAGTTCGACGCTGTTGCAGTCATCGAAATGCATGACGGTAATTTCCCGCACTTTACGATAGCGCGGCTGTCGGACGATAACGAACGCGCTTCCAGGTATGCCGAAAGCCGTCGGGTAGTGTACGTCGCCGCAACAAGAGCTAAGCGCATTCTCATGTTTTTCAGTGACAGAAGTGATAGTAGGAATCGCCCATCGCCATTTCTGGGAGAGATGGAACTAGAAACGGAACATCACGATTGAACGCACTCAGGCATCCAGCGATTGTCAGAGAATTACGCGCAGTAGCTCCAGATTCTAACGTAGAAGCATAGAAGCTAAGCGAGAGCGGCTTTACAGTGCCTCCCTGCGAGCGTCCTTAGTCTGACCGTGTTCCGGCAATGCTGACGGTGGCTCCTACCTTTCCGGCCAGCTCCTTGATCTTGGCAATCGTCGCGCGCTTATGCTGCATCGTCGTGCGGAGCTTATCCTTGGTAGCGAAGGGCGTCCTTGAACACTGACAGTCCTCGCCCATCCTAGTCGCGTGCGGTGTCACAAAGGTCTCATTTTGGGGACGGAGGCAGGCCGTCCTCATCGACCCAGATAACCCTGCTTCGTCTGCAGCTCACGGTCGCAAATTGCTCCCATTACCGACGAGTAAAACTGTAGCGCTGCTACGCAGCGGAAGGGTAGTGACACGTCACCCCAGAATGGGAGCTGCAGAGGAACCGAAGATCCCTGTGCGGTAACTTGCTGAAAACAGACGGACATTAGAAAAAATCAGCAAAAGGCATTACCCTAGAGGCGAACGCAGGTTGCTGTAGGGGAACCATATGAGTTCAAACCCCTTTGCCCGCTTCCGGCCACGCTGCCCGAATCTGAGCAACGTACAGCCGACGTGTGGCCTGCATCTCCCTTCCATCGCTGGCGGTCTTCGATGAAGCCGCCGCTCCGTACAAGATCCGTCGGCACGAAGGTCAGCGAGGCGGAGTTCACCATGCTGGAGGAGCGGGCGCGTTCGTCGGGCCTGACGCTTTCGGAGTGGGTTCGAGACGTGCTGCTGGCCGCGCCGGTCGAGCCAAGCGCGGAGGCCGGGAGCGAAGTCGTGCTGGCCGAGCTGCTAGCCCTTCGGTCACTATTCCTGAATATGAGCTTCCGTGCGGACAAAAGCCCGCTGACGGAGGCAGAGCTGCGTGGCCTGATCGAGCGGGCGGACGCGACGAAGTTAGAGCGGGCGCGGGAGCGCCTAGAGGCCGCTCGCGCGGCCAGCAAGGAAACCCAACCGGAGGTCGAAGATGGCGGAATGGGGTCGTAAGGAATACTCGAAAGCATGGCCGAGCCGGACGCCGGTGTGGACGGTGATGGCGTTCCTGCTGACGCCGTTGTTCCTGGCTGGGCTGCTGACGTGGCAGTACGAGCGAAGCTGGACAGAGGCCGAGCGGCTGTACCTGACGGACTACCTGAAGAGCGGAACGCGGGGCCAAGCGTCGGCGACGGCATCGAGCAAGTACACGCTGCTGGAGGCGGTGGTCGGCAAGAGCCAGCGGCTCGTGATCGACGACGAGATCGAGCGGGTCCCGAGCGTGGACGGCAAGCCGGGTTACCGCCTGACGGACGAGGGCGTGAAGGACGGCATCGCGCGGCTGACCTGGGTGACGGGCGTGTTCAACGACCGGGGCTTGCACCGGGTGATGAGTGAGGCCGTGTACGCCGATCACGAGGCGTGGACGTTCTACCGGATGCCGGTCTATCTCTCGCTGGCGTTCTTCGTGCTGGCTCTCTTCGTGGCGGTTCCGAAGGATCGGGCGCGGCGTCTGATCTGGAAACATGGGCGTCGTCTTCGCGGGCCGGAGCTGGTCTCGACGGCGGAGTTCAACACGAAGCTGGGCCGGTCGAAAGCGATCCGCGTGCATCTGCCGGACGGCATCGCGTTCGTGAACGACGAGGCTAGTTGGTGGGATAAGACCTTCCATAAATCTCTTAGCCGCTGGGTTCGTGTTCCGCGTGATCGCGAGGCCATGCACTTCCTCATCGTGGGCGATAGCGGCACCGGCAAATCGGCGACGATCCGGCAGCTCCTCGCGCAGATCGCGGATCGCGGCGAAGCGGCCATCGTGTACGACCCGGCGATGGAATATCTGCCGCAGTTCTATAACGAATCGCGCGGCGACGTGGTGCTGAATCCGCTCGATGCACGCTGCCCGTTCTGGACTCCGGGCGATGAGGTTCCGCACGAAGCTGAGGCTCTAACCTTAGCCGTCAGCCTGTTCCCGGATCAGGGCCGGGAGAACCGGTTCTTCGTCGAAGCTCCGCGCAAAATCTTCGCTCACTTAATCAACCAGAGGCCGACGCCGCAAGAACTGACGTACTGGATGAGCAACGCGGATGAGATCGACAAACGGATCGAAGGAACGGAGATGGCCGCGATGATCGACCGTGGCGCGGCGAACCAGCGCAGCGGTGTCTTAGGCTCGCTGAACATGGTCGCCGATGCGTTCAAGCTGCTGCCTTCGGAGCGTGAAACGAAGCGGCGCTGGAGCACGGTCGAGTGGGCAAAGGAGCGCAAAGGATGGGTGTTCATCACGTCGAAACCGACGATGCGCGAGCGGATGCGGCCACTCGTTAGCCTGTGGCTGGACTTGCTCGTGTTGCGCATGATGAACGACGATACGGCGCGGCGGAAAACGTGGTTCGTGTTGGATGAGCTGGCCAGCTTGCAGCATCTTCCGCAGCTCAAAACGGCGGTGACGGAGAACCGCAAATCGAATAATCCGATGGTGCTGGGCTTCCAAGGAAAGGCTCAGGTCGAGGCGCTTTACGGCCACGTTGCAGAGGCGATGCTCTCGCAGCCAGCGACAAAGATCTTCCTTAAAACCAGCGAGCCTCATGCGTCCGAGTGGATCTCAAAAGCCATCGGCGAAGTAGAGGTCGAACGCTTCCGCGAGTCGCGCACCAAGGGCGTGTTCCCACGCGGACGTGAGAGCGAACAGCGCGACATCACACGCGAGCCGCTGGTCATGGCTTCGGAGGTTGCGGGGCTTGATCCACTGCACGGTTATCTCAAGCACGGCAACCTCGTTGTGCAGATGCGCTTCCCGTATATGGAACTGCCGAACCGCACGGAGAAGTTCATCGAGCGAAAGATGACGCCGGTTGTGCCGTTGCAACCGGCAGCGCAACCCGCCCCGGTCGTGGTCGAAGAGCCAGTGATACAGCGGAAGCCTCCGCAGCCCGTCCAGAAGAAACAGGAACCGAGGGCCGTCGAGGTCAACGAACAGCATCCGTACTTCGAGTGAACGATCATGGTGACGCTCTCCAAACCGATCAGCTCCGGCCAAGCGCAGGCGTATCACAAAGAGGAGTTCGCCAATGCGAAGGATAACTACTACACCGAAGGCGAGCATGTACGGGGCGAGTGGCAGGGTCAGCTTGCTGAGCGGTGGGGGCTGAGCGGCGAGGTACAGGAGCAGCAGTTCGCGAGGCTGTCGGAAGGTCAGCATCCTGTGACCGGCGAGCAGCTGGTGCGTCATCAAACAGTGCGTGAGTACGAGAACGGGCGCGGCGATATGGTGCGCTCGATGGAGCATCGGGCCGGATGGGATGCAACATTCAGCGCACCGAAGAGCGTGTCCCTTACCGCGTTGGTTGGTGGCGATGGTCGTGTGCGCGAAGCCCATCGCGAAAGCGTGCGTACAGCGCTCGATGAGATGGAGAAATACGTGCAGGCCAGGATGGGTGGTAACGCTCCCGCGCAGACAAGCGGCGCATGGGCGGTTGCCAAGTTCGAGCACGACAGCAGCCGCCCTGTGAATGGCTACGCCGCGCCGCAACTCCACACACATGCCGTTGTGTTCAACGTGACCGAGTCAATGGATGGCAACACGCGAGCGTTGCAGCCTCAGGAGCTATACCGGACGCAGCAGTATGCGACGGCGGTATATCGCTCGGAGTTGGCAGCGCACTTGGGCGAAGCGCGTCTGCCGGAAATACGCGCGGAGTTTGAGCGCCGCGCTACGGGCGGCAATTTGATAGAGGTCGAGCGGAAGGCTGGGCGCGCAGGTCGGGCCTACACAACCGCCGAGATGCAGGGATACGAGCTCGAGTTGATTGAACATATGAGGATGGGACAGGGGACTCGCGATGTACTAGCCGATGGCAACGCGCGCCAGCAGACGATGGAGCAGCATTCGCATCTGAGTGTGAGCCAGCGGAACGCCGTCGATACAGTGCTGACGAGCCGCGATCAGATGATGGCACTGGAGGGCGTTGCCGGGGCTGGAAAGACGACTTCTTTGGCCGCTGTCCGTGAAGCTGCGGAGCGTGCGGGCTATGAGATTGAAGGGTTTGCGCCGACATCAAGAGCTGCACAGAAGCTCGCCGAAGCGGGCATCGAGACGCAGACGTTACAGCGTCATCTTGCACGTGGCGAGCGGGCCGACGATGGGCAGAAGCGGCTCTACGTGATCGACGAATCGAGCATGGCGAGCACACAGCAGATGCACACCTTCGTGGTACGGCTAAAGGAAAATGACCGTGTGTTGTTCGTTGGCGATACCCGGCAGCATGAGGCCGTAGAAGCTGGCCGACCGTATGCGCAGCTCCAGGAAGCAGGACTGCGAACAGCCCATCTCGACGAGATCATCCGGCAGAAAGACCCTGCGTTGAAAGAAGCCGTCGAGCAGCTTGCGCGTGGTGAAGTGCGCGAAGCCATCGGGAACCTCAACCAGCAGGGTCGCATTCTGGAGATCAAAGACCGGCACGAACGCATCGGTGAAATCGCCCACGAGTACGTGCGTTCGCCGGAGGGAACGTTGGTCGTCTCGCCCGACAATGAATCGCGGCGTGAGATTAACAGCGCTATCCATCATGCGATGCAGGCTGACGGCAAGGTCAGCGTCGAAGAGCATCGCGTGCATGTGCTGTACGCGCGGCAGAACATCGGCGGAGCTGACCGGCAGCACTCACAGAACTACGAGAAGGGCGATGTTATCCGCTACTCGAAAGGCTCAAAGCCGCTGGGCATCGGGGCCGGAGAATACGCACGTGTCACGGCCACAGATCGAGAGACCAACACTGTAACGGTAAAACGAGATGGCGGCGAAGAACTGAGCTACGATCCTCGCCGTTTGCAGGGCGTGACAGTCTACCGCGATTCTGAGCGGAGCTTCGCGCAGGGCGACCGCGTGCAGATGACAGCGCCCTACAACCAACAGAAACTCGCGAACCGCGAGCTTGGCACGCTGGAGCGGATCGACAAGGACGGCAACCTCAAACTGAAGATGGACTCAGGCCGCGAGGTCGAGTTTAACGCTCGGCAACATCCTCATATCGACTATGGTTATGCCGTCACGAGCCATAGCAGTCAGGGACAGACGGCGGACCGCGTGCTGATCCATGTGGACTCTTCGCAGGCCCACGGCGAGCTGTTGAATAGCCGCATGGCTTATGTATCCGTGTCGCGTGCGCAGTTCGACGTGAAGATTTACACGAATGATGCGCAGACACTGGGGCAGGACCTCAGCCGGAACGTGACAAAGGCTACAGCGATTCAGGAAGCACAAAGTCCTGAACATCAGAACCAGGGACAGCGCGTCGCACCGTCGTCTGTAAATCTCGGTTTATCGCAGGCCCTCAGCATGAGTTGAAGCGGCCTCTCTGCCTGTCTACGGCGAGGTTGCCGAATTCTGCCTACTTCGTCGGAAGAGTCATGCAGCGAATGTCGGCTTGTATTGACCGCTCGACAGGCCCAGAGGTTTCTTACTTCCGAATAGTGTGGCCCGGCCTAGGCTTTGGCGAACATTGCTTCAATCGGCGTTTTTCTGCGGCGCGCTCTGTTTCTTTGCAGCGGTTTTCTTCGGAACGGCCTTCTTCGGGGCTGGTCTCTTTGAGGCAGATTTTTTACTCGGCCTCCCTATCGGCATAGGAACAAAGGCTGCTACCTCTGAGCGTCGGACAAGCATTCGACCTCCGATTTCGCAGGCCGACAGGCGTTCACGAGCAATCAATTTGGCGATGGCTTGCTTGGATACTCCTCGTATCCGCGCAGCTTCCGCCTGTGAAATCCAATCGTCGATATTATTTTCTCCACTAATGGTTGTCATCGACACCTATTTCTGCTAACATCCTTTTTAGTAGCAGTCCCGGATTAACTATAGCCGTGACGACGCACCGTCGTGCGCCTACGTAAACCCTTGTTTCCAAATAGGTCTCTTCTTCGGAGGTCTGGGTATGAAATGGGATTTTCGTCACCATTTGCTTCTGCAAATCGAGATGTTGCGCGGAGACATCTCGCATCAGGAACTTAGCGAGCGGCTCGGTGACATCACCGAGCGCTGTCTGGCTCGGTACATTGCCGGAAAGAGCCACCTGACGGAGACCGAATTCAGCGACGTTGCGAAAGCTCTCGGGATCGATGCGCACGTATTTGCAAGCGCATGGGCCTCCTCTCTCCGGTTGCGCATCTCGGGAAAGGATGCTGTGAGCTCGATGGTGGGTCGAGCGTACCGGAGGTGGAGAGAGCATTCGCATATCGCTGGTCGGGGTGTTCCATCCCATCCTTCTGCCATGGCGGTCCTCCGTGCCAGGTATGCCGCCCGACTTCCAAGGAAAACTCCCCCTCTTTGGTTCGGTGCTCACCACCCTCTTCGCTCGCGACAAGAATCCTTTGAAGGCCGCGCACGCTTCGCGCGTGCCTACGAAATGCTGGTCGATTCGGTCCATGGCGGCTTGTCCGCGCGGGAAATCGGAGCCCTGCGAGGGATCAGCGGGGAGCGCGCGAGACAGCTCATGACCTGCGCAGCCTATACCTGGGCCAGGAGTGAAGGAATCGACCTATCCGGAAAATCAGTTCCTTTCAAGAATGAGGCGAGGTTCGTGAAGAACCTCTATGCCGGACTTCGGTTCTTTGGACAGGAGAAGTTCAATGAACTCGCACATCGAGCTCAAGCGAGGAGATCGGCCAGCGACAGAGAGGAGATTCCATGAAGAGGCCGGTGGGTCGAGCCGCCTTGGAGCACTATGGGCGGGAGCATAGCCGCTGCCTGGGTATGGCTGTCCAGGAATTCCGTATGGATAGAGGCCTTACGCTTGGCGAAGTTGCGAGTACGGCCAAGGTATCCGTTCCATGGCTTAAGAAGTTGGAGACAAACGAACTTCACACAAACTACTCGATCGGAACGCTGGACCGGATTGCTCGTGCACTGGGGTTGGAGATGTTCGATCTCTACAAGCGGGCGGGAGAGATGGCAGGTCCACCACCTTGGTTGAAAGCGAAGGAAGCCCAGGATGAAAAATAAGCCAAAGCGTGCCGTGCTGGTGATGGAAGAGGCTGCTGGAAAGCGTATTCGTCGATTGTCGTTAGAGGAGCCATACGCGAAATCCCAAGAAATATACCTGACAGTTGAGTTCGAGGATGAGACAGAAATCCTGATCGAAGTAGGATATGCCCCGTCTTTCGGGATTACGCACCTTGCACGCGATGCGCGCGGGGAGTTGGAGCCAATCAAGAAACCGATGCGCGGCTCAATGCGGATGTTGGCGAAGACGCAGAACAACGCCGACTAGGATGATGCGCCGGTCCTGGAAGCACACCACGTGCAGGTCTGTTCACCTTCGAACGTAAGGTTCCTCTTTTCGGAGGAAGTTTCCTCCGCGCTTCGACCGCTCGCGCGTTCTCCGCTTCCACCTCTGCGGGCCGTTCCTTCCCGCAACGCCCTCCCCATAGTCGATGTGCGCTGACGCGCACTGGATGAGGAAACCAAGCCTACCTAGTGGGCGCTGCCCCCCGCGCGGCGACAAGGGCTTCCCCAATCTTCCGCGCTTCGCTTGTGCAGACCTTCGCTGCGCTCGCCCTTCGCTTTGCTCCGGGTGGGGAGACCCCTCCCTTGCACCTTGCTACCCCCGCCTTCGCCAGGTGGCGTTCGGCATGTACATGCCGCGTTCTACGCGGACGTGCAAAAGCAAATGCCGACAAGGAGCAGACACCATGAGCACCACCGCCAACACTAAAACCCTCGATACCAACGAACAGCCCAAGACGGCCCGTGAAGTTGTCGCGGAGAATGTGCAGCTTCTCATCCATCAGTTAGAGGCCGGGCATTCGGACGCCCTCACCGGCTACCTCAATGCCATGAGCCGGTTTCACAACTATTCGCTTGGCAACATCCTTGAGATTGCACGGCAGCGACCGGATGCAACTCGCGTCGCCGGATTCTGGACCTGGAAGAACTTAGGCCGTTCTGTGAAGAAGGGCGAGAAGGGCATCCGCATCCTGGCGCCCATCATGGGAATTCGCCGGAAGAAGGACGACGAAGCGAACAAAGACATCACCAAGCAGAACACCGCTGTCCTGTGTGGCTTTCGTTCGACCTATGTTTTCGATGTCTCGCAGACGGACGGCGTAGAGCTTCCCAGCCTGCACGAAGTCAGCGGCGACCCCGGCGAGAACATCGAACGTTTGGCCGCTTTCGTTCATTCGTGGGGCATCCAGCTTGTTTACAACCCCAACATCGCACCAGCACTCGGCATGAGCTACGGCGGGCGCATCGCCATCCTGCCGGGACAGTCGAAGGCCGAAGAGTTTTCAACGCTTGTGCATGAGACGGCGCACGAGCTGCTCCATAAGGCAGAGCGCAGGACAGCCACCACCAAGACCGTGCGCGAGACGGAAGCCGAGGCCGTCGCCTTTGTTGTGGGCAAAGCGGTTGGTTTGGTGACAGGTACGGCGTCCGCCGATTACATCCACCTGTACCACGGCAACGCCTCGTTGCTGGCCGAATCGCTCGAAGTCATCCAGAAGACGGCAGCAATCATCCTTGCCGCGTTGGAGCCGACCATCGGAGAGGAGAACCATACGGCCGCCACCGAAGCCCCAGAACTCGCGGAGGTGGCAGCATGAAAACCATTCTCAACCTTCTCAAGAAAGCTGGAGGCTGGCGACCCAGCCTCTATATCAAGATTGAAAACCCACCTTATCTGCCGTTGGTGATTGAGGCCGTGGATGAGTCAGGCCCGCTGGGACTTCCTGCTGTCTCAGTCTGCCACTATGGCGAACAGAACGGCGATGCCATGCGCGATCCCGAAATGTGTTTTGAGCTTGGCCTCGCGGGAGGCGCTCACCTGATTCCGTACTTTTGGCGTAATGATTTCGTTGCCGTGGAGCAGGTCTCACGCGCCATAATTCGGGACCACTATGTCGCCCTTCTCGAATTACAGAAACAGCACGAGAAGTTTGCCGCGACGTGGGACAACAATCTCCGCTTGCAAGGCTACGAAGAAGCCTTTACGAACAAGTCCATTCTCGGCTAGACAAGATGTGTCACTGTGGCCGCGAACCTGCGGCCACTTCATTTTTTGACGCGCACATTCGCGCGGCAGGGAGAAACCCGCTCGGTTTCTCCCTGCACCCGTTTCCGGCTGCTTCCGGCCCCCGCTCGCCGGCTGCGCGTTAGGACTCCAGGCTCGGAGAGCGCACCGGCCCACCATACTGCGGTACAATCTTAATCATGGCCGAGTGGTGAAATTGGCAGCCACAGCAGACTCAAAATCTGCCGAGGGCAACCTCATGTCGGTTCGAGTCCGACCTCGGCCACCATCCCTACCCTATCTACCTAGGCCTCAAAGAACTCCTCATCGATGTTCTTGATAGCGAGGGTCTCTTCGATACGGCAACCGATATTCTGGCGAATCATTAGCTCCGCCAGTTGGTTTCCATCAATGAGCACGATGCGTTTGCTCAAGAAGTCAGCCGTCTCTCTAGCGGATGGTGAAAAGCTCGATGTCGTTACGAAGAGACCTTTGTTTGCTTTGTGACGATCAAGGCTGCCGAAGAAATCGCGGATCGCGCCCGAACCAATGTTATTTCCAGCACCATATCGTTTGGCTTGGATATAAACGCGATCCAATCCCAGGATGTCTTGATCGACTACTCCATCGACACCATCGTCTCCGGAACGCCCAAGAGTTCGACCTGCCTTATCGGCGCTGGTGCCGCCGTATCCCATGCTCAGAAGCAGATTCACGATCAGGCGTTCAAAGAACGCTGGCGGAGCATTGCGGACTCGTGCCAAGAGATCCTGCGCAAGCGCTGTTTCAATCTGCCGATGTGCTGACCGCATAAGCTCATCTGGGGTTTCTTTTTGCTCGGGGAGACCTTCCGCCACCTGCGGTTGAGGCACAGCTCCTGCGGTTTCATCACTTCGACGTCGGAACTCTCGAAACTCTTCAAACTGATTGAGGAAGCGGTTGTCGATAGCGGCAGGGTTGGAAGCCAAAACCTCTTGTCCACGCGCGGAAATTTTGAAATGACCTCTCTTGGTGAGCTCTACGAGTCCAGCCTTGCTGAGATAAGACTTAGCCCAATGAACGCGGTTGCTGAAAACCGATTGCTTACCTGACGGCAGCAATGTAGTCCTGTCCTCGGGACTGAGAGACAACTCGTCCGCGAGGGCCTCGACTACAGCGCCAATGCGTACTTCTCCCCGCGCGGACTCCCGCAGGACAGGAAGCATGAGGAATTGGTAATCAGGAATTGCCATGATTTAGATACTCGTGAATATTGAGATTCTTTGATTCTACGTAAAGGGCTCGTTCGACGCACTTCGTTCTAAAATCCCAGATGGCTCTTATTTCGACACAGACATCAACCCATCTGCAGACTGTAATGTCCCGCTATTGAGAGAGTGTTTAGACCATGAATGCCGCGAAGTGTCTGAGCCCCACAGCTTCCAACGTCTCCACGTCTCTGGTTCTGACGATCGAACAAGGCAAGGAACTCGTTCGCCTTTGCCGCACCGGGAGACTCTACGAAGTGGATGCTTGGATAGCGTCAGGAAAATCGCTTTCCGTCCCTTCGGAATTCAGGAAGACTCCGCTCCAGATCGCTGTCGACATTGGGTTTCACAGCCTCGTTGAATTACTTGCTAGCCACGAAAGGAACGCAGGGGATCTAAACCGGGCGTTGTCTGATGCTGTTGCACTTAGGAGCCTTGACGCTGTGAATCTCTTGCTGGAACATGGCGCAGATCTGAGGAGTGTTCCTCTTGCTGATGTCTTATTGAGCTGGGATCCAAAGCTCATCCAGCTATTCCTAGAGGGTGAAGCCGATGTCCTTGACGGGTTGCCGTTCACAATAGCTTTCTGCGCAAAAGTCAGAACGGCTCTCCGCCCCTTTATAAACTTTAAACAGTCACATTCTGAGCTTGGGACGGAGCTTCAAGAACAGATGGATCGAGCCCTCCGCCATTTTTCTCGCGAGGGCGATCTGAAGTGGGTGAGCTTGCTCCTTTGGGCGGGGTCAGACCCTCGATCGACGGGCCCAAGCGGTATGGACGAGGATGATCCAGAAAGCTACGTCTCAGCCGTAGAGCAAGCGGCTGCCTTTTAGTCATGTTGAGATTTTGAAGAAGTTCAAGCTCAATCGAGAGCGAGATGACCTGTCTCGTCTCCTCCACGAGGCGTCATTTGGGCAGTCCAGCGACGTTCTTATGTATCTACTAGAGCTGGGAGCGCGACCAAATGACAGGGCGAATGGCGGTTCTTCTTCTCTGAGTCGTTGTTTACACTTCATGCACTTCGAGCGGGTAGGCTTGAAGGGCTTTGCGGGGAAGCGCACGATCTATTCTGTGTCCGAATCTCTGGAAAAGATCCGTATCCTCGCCGCGCATCGAGCGATCTGGAATCCTGACGACGCCTATGAAATGAACTCATTGCGTAGAACGCTGCTCGAATGCGAGCCTGAAGTCTCGGTTGCTCTCTTCAAAATCTTCGTTCCGAACGCGATGTGCTCTCAGGACACCTGGAAGAGTCTCTTCTCAAGTGTTCGTTTTAGACACCACCTCGAGACGGAGTCCTGGTGGCTGACTCGATTGAAGCTGAGAGATTTTGCTGCGGGTCCGGTTCGTAAGATCAAAGGGAGACCAGCATCTTCGCCACCAATTTCCCGCCAACTCTTGGCTCGTTACGATCGGGAACAACTCTATCGCCAGGTTTGGGAACAGCCGATGCAAAAACTAGCCAAAGAATATGGCATCTCTGATGTGGCGCTGTCCAAGACCTGTCGGAAGCTCCGGGTACCGGTGCCTGTTCGGGGATTTTGGGCGAAGAAGGAGGCCGGGGTTCCGCTTCCCAAGAGGCCACGGCTCCCGACTCTTGGTTGAAATGGCATGTGCAAGTTTCGAACGTTGCCACTGTTTGGAATCTTCGATCAAACTAACCTTAGGATCAGAAAGAGAAAACTTGCCATGAAGCGTGAAGAAACTTTGGAAACGCTATTCACGGACCAGAATCCGACTCTTCTCGGCTTTAGACGACATGCAGAGACGGACTTCGGTTACATGAATTCGCACGCCGACCTGCCCGTGAAGGCTGCAAGAACGATCATTGAGGATTGGTACAAGAACTATCCAGCTGACCATCGCGAGGAATTAGCACGTCGCTTTCGCAGCAAGAGGCCGAGTCAACACTCTGGGGCTTTTTGGGAACTCTATCTGCATGAGCTCTTCCTGCGGATGGGGTACGGCATCGTGGTTCACGCGGCATTGTTAGGAACGGACAATAGACCCGACTTTCTTCTTCTCAAGGAAGGGCGGCCAGTCGCCGTCGTCGAAGCTCGTCTGGCAGGGGTGGAGACCGATGAAGAAGCCTCTGTGAAACAGCGGCAGGGCGAGCTCCACGACGCACTTGACCAAGTTAGGTCCCCCAATTTCTTTCTCCAGATTGATGAGGTACGTACAGCTTCCCAGAGGCCATCCTTTCGCCAACTAACGAAGGATGTAGAGGCCTGGCTTATGACGCTTGACCCAGATATGCCGATTGATCAATTCCAACTCGAAAGACGAAATTCGATCCAGTTCGAGTGGGAATCAAGCGGATGGTTCCTTCGCCTACTCGTTATCCCTAAGAGCGTTGGCCACAGAGGTAAACCTGGTCGCGCCGTGGGGACTTCAAGCATTGAGGTCAGATGGCTCGACACCAAAGGTGAACTGAGACGCGCCGTTTCAGAGAAGGCAAGTAAGTACGGTGAATTCGAGCTGCCGTTCATCATTGCGATAAACCATGTCGGCGTGAGTTGCGACCGAACCGACTGGGAGGACGCACTATTCGGCACGTCTGCCGTCAACGTCTGGTTTGCTAACGATATCGTTCACCATCAGGAGCCGTTCCGAAAAAACGATGGTCTTTGGTATGGGAACGGGAAACCTCGTCGAGCTAATGTGAGTGCAATTATTGGCGGTTGGGCTATCAACCCTTGGAGCATGGGCGCCCATCGCTTGGAGGTGTATTCGCACTTCGCCCCGAAACGTCCGTTCGACTTCCAAGGGAATCTTCCACACTGGGTTCTCTCTGAGAAGACTGGGCAGCTTGAACAGCGCGTCGGAAGAACAAGCGCTGAAATTATGGGGATTCCGATTTCATGGCCGCTTGAGTGGGACCAAGGCACCGATCTCTAAAAAGTAAGCTCGGTCGATCACGACTCTGTCAGCATTGAATTCACTCTGGCGGTAAATTTATTTCGAGCTGATGTTCTGGAATGAATGAAGCATCGCTGTGCCTTCGCACCTGGCCTTCAGTCCGCATTTCTCTCACTCCGAGAGCATTTCCATCCATAGCTTCATCGTCAGGTCTTCGCGGTCCGGCCTTCCAAGTTGCCAGCGCAGCTCCTGCTCATAGCGTTGCTGAAGCGTCTCCAGATCAAACGGGATAGACCGGCTAAGAAACCGAACGTCGTCACGATCTTTCTGGCTGTTCCGTTCGAGTTTTGATAAGGCGATATCGTACGGATCGAGAGCCATCAGTCTGAGGTGTCGATAGGCTCCAGGGAACATCTCTGTGAGCCGGTCTTCGTAATTCTCTGGGATTGCAGCCACGCCTACTCGATCAAGGTAAATTCGATGCTTTCGGTGAAGAGGACCTCCTTGCAATGCGATCTGCATCAGCGTTTCAGACGCTTCCCTCGGTGCAAGTTCGATGACGTCCACATCCGCCGTAGGGCGGGCGAGTCCGTATAGCTGCGTGATAACGAACCCTCCGATACAATCCAGGCGCGCAGGAGATTGCAATGCGTCATCAAGATCGCGGAGAAACGAGTGCCAAGGTTCCGAAGGCCTTAATTCAGAAGACATGCTGGAGGTCCTCGGCTTTCAGGTCAGTAAGCAAATTCCAGTGAGCTGCCAATGGAGTTCGGTTTGTGCGCAGCCATTTGCGTTCAGCCTGCGACATGGAAGCCTTCGCGAGCGTGTCTTCGTTGGCTAGGCGAGAGCGTTCCAGCTCAGCCACACGAGAGCGCAGCTTCTCCGCAAGCTGCGTGTCTCCGCGTTTTTGCGCAACGTCACTCGCCAGCAGAGCGACATACGCAAGCCGATTCTGTCGATCCCGAGATTTGCTTTCGGATGTGAGCCAGTTCCAGTTCATCTCGGGGAAGTGAAACGGGAGCCAGGGCAAGGCTTCTGTCACCCGAGCATCAAGATTTTCGCTGTCGAGTGCAAGCAGAAGTAATTCGGCTGGATTGAGCAGTTGCTGACTCTTCAAGTAGGCAAACCCCGGATACCCCAGCTCTCCCAAGGCTCGTTTGAGGAGCTCTTCTCCTGCCTTGAAGGGCGGACGATCTTCTATGAGTCGTGCCGTCGCAGGTAAAGGGAAAACCCGAAGAGCAGCCGAGGTGAGATCGCCCGAAACCGGCCTGCTGCCGCGTTCAACCATGGAAAGGTAAGCCTGCGTGACGCCAAGACGATGAGCCGCTTCGGCCTGAGTCCAGTTCGAAGCGGTACGAGCCGATTTGAGGTCGTCACCAGTCACAGAAGCGAGTATAACAATTTTTGTTATATTGCGCTAGGTAACCAAGTTCGGTGGAAGTAAAAATGTTTAAATTTACACATTTTCTCAAACATTGCTTTGCTTCATCGGAGTAACTGCTTATATTGAAATAGTTTACGGATATCCATGAGGCACTCAAATCCTGCCGAGGGCAACCTCATGTCGGTTCAAGTCCGACCTCGGCCACCATATCTACAGCTCATCCCAAGAGCATTTCCCTTACTATTGATAATTTATTTTCTCGCTTGGGATACAGAGCAAGTAGAAATAATTCGGCTTTCATGCGGTGCTTCGCTTGCATGAATCTGGCATCAGGTAAGCAATGCGACTCGTAGTTCTTTCCGACACACACGGTCAACACGACAAGATCAGAGATGTCCCTGAAGGGGACATCTTGATCCATGCCGGGGATTTCATGAACTCTGGCACAGACCTGTTGGAGATCATCTCTTTTAATCGTTGGTTAGGAGAGCAGCCCTTCAGACATCGTGTAGTGTGCGCGGGAAATCACGACAAGTATTTCGAGTCTGATCCCGGAACGGCGAGACCGCTGCTCACGAACGCGCACTATTTGGAGAACTCGGAAATTACGATTGAGGGAATCCGACTCTGGGGTTCACCGTACACTCCAGAGTTCTTCAACTGGGCCTTCATGTATTCACGCGGAACGGCTACTACGAAGTATTGGAATAGCATTCCCGAACATCTCGACGTGCTGATCACCCACGGGCCGCCGTTAGGAATTCTTGATCAGACCGCGCCTCAAACGTTACATCTCGGATGCGCCGAGCTGCTCGATGCCGTTCGGAGCAAGAAGCCAAAGGTCCACCTGTTTGGGCACATTCATGGTGGCGCAGGCGAGTTAGGACGCGATGGCATCCGTTTCGTAAACGCGGCATACCTGAATGAGCGCTATAAGCCCAGTCATCCAGGGGGCAAGATTCACGTGATCGACCTTTAGCCCAAGCGGAACCAGCGGAAGCGGCATCAGTACCAGTTTAGGTGCGGGTTGCTACTTCTGATCTAGGCGTCTACGCGAAGACGTTGCGTATGAGGCAGTGTGTGAGACCTCCCGGTTTGTCTCGGCACTGCTGAGAAAATTGCAATGGATCTTGTCACCTGATCATCCTCGGCCATTGCAAGCGGTCGAAAGATCACGCTTGGTTGGGGATTTTGGGTCAAGAAGGTTGCCGGGGGCCATGCTTGCCCACCACTTTTGTCTCCTGACTGACCAAGTGACGTGTTGAAGGTAGAAAAAATGACGGCACGTTCTGTCCGTTGGAGAGACCGCCGAAGACGTGGATAAGGACTTGGGGCAATCCCTCGAAAGATTCCAGGCGGCGGACTCGTCGCTATGAAAGGCTGCCGCTAGCCGCCGTTTAGGATAAAAGCAATATCGCAGGCAAAATAGGCAGGTTTTGTATATGATATTGCTTGTTATGGGGAAGACTACACCATCGCTTGTACCACGGGTTGCACGCTTGCTTGATGGGGTCGGCGCTCATCTAAAGCTCGCGCGTCTCCGACGCAAATACTCGGCGGAGATCGTAGCGCAACGCGCAGGAATCACGAGGCGCACCCTATCCAAAGTAGAGCAGGGAGACCCGGCGGTTGCGCTGGGGGTCTATGCGCGGGTGATGCAGGTGTTGAGGTTGGAAGACGATTTGGCACTGCTGGCCAAGGACGATGAACTCGGTCGAAAACTGCAAGATGCCGGAATCACCGCCAAACTTAGAGCCCCTAAACGCGTCGCCGCTGCGAAGAATGAAATCGCACTTGATCAAGCAGAAGGACGTGGCTGATGGCGGCTATAGAGACGGTCGAGGTCTATCTGGATGCCGACCAAACAGCCGAGCCAAATCTTATGGGAACGCTCCACTGTCAGCGGAGCGGTAAGGGGGAACTCTTTTCTTTCAAGTACGCCAAGGCCTGGCTTGATCAGGCGGAGGCCTTTGCCTTTGACCCTGACCTCACACTAGGCGAAGGTCATCAGTATCCTTCTGCGGATCGATCGAACTTCGGCATCTTCACCGATTCGTCTCCGGACCGCTGGGGACGCGTACTGATGCAGCGCCGGGAGAATGCTCGTGCGCGTCATGAAGGAGTTCGTCCACGGACGCTGACGGAGTGGGATTTCCTGTTGGGCGTCCACGACGAAACGCGACTCGGCGCACTGCGATTCAAACTGCCAGGCGGCCCTTACGTCGATAGCGATACAAGATTCGCCGCGCCGCCTCTGACATCGCTGCGGGAGTTGCAAGCAGCGAGCCTTCAGTTTGAGCGGCACTTGAACGACGAGGAACATCCCGACTACGCGAAGTGGCTCGCTCAGCTTATCGCCCCTGGGAGCTCTCTCGGAGGAGCGCGTCCCAAGGCTTCCGTCCGAGATGAAAAGGGAGCCCTCTGCATAGCCAAATTCCCGAGCCGCCAAGACACGCGCGACATCGGAGCTTGGGAGCTGGTCGCCCATTCACTTGCACTTAAATCAGGTATTCAGGTTCCAGATGCCAGAGCACTCCATTACGCAGAGAGTGCATTCACGACCTTTCTTGTTGAACGGTTTGATCGCACGGCGAGAGGGGGTCGTATCGCCTTCGTTTCAGCGATGACTCTCACTCAGCGCAAGGATGGAGAAGCGGGAGCGAGCTATCTTGAGCTCGTTGATCTTCTCCAATCCAGAGGTGCCAACACCCAGGCCGATTGTGAGCAACTGTTTCGTCGAGTTCTTCTGAACATTCGCATTCACAATACAGACGACCATCTGCGCAACCACGGCTTCTTTGTTGATGTGCAGGGGATTCGTCTTTCGCCGGCTTACGACATCAACCCTTCGGTTGATCGCAGTGAGCTTTCACTTGCCATCGACGAAACAGAAACCACATGTGATATTTCGGTGGCCATGAACGCCTACAAGACCTACGGTATCTCCTCCGCTCAAGCGGACGCAGCGCTAGAGTCTGTTGGAGCAGCTGTGGCGGGATGGAGAACAGAGGCAACCAGGTTCCGAATCCCGAGAGCCGAGCAGGAGCTTATGGCAGCCGCGTTCGAATAGAGCGACTTCTCGCCATGTGCTCTCACAGCTTGAACCCTGTAATTCTGCCCCGACATGGCAGAATTACAGACTTGCCCATCGCCCGGTGGGGGCAACTCACCACGTTGGCACGTCCGGGGCCGGAGTGGGAAAAAAAGTAAAAATTTACACATTTTCTTACACACTGAAACGTTAGCGAGCGGTAACTATAACAATGCAAATCACTTATTTTTTGTCCTGAAGGACTCAAAATCCGCCGAGGGCAACCTCGTGGGGGTTCGACCCCCCCTCCCGGCACCAAGATAAAGCAATCAAAATCAATAGGTTGAAAAGACCAAAGCCTCTCGACCCGAGAGGCTTTTTCATGCTCGAAATGTGCTGGTGCCACTTCTGGTGCCACTTTGTTCCTGATTTGCTAAGGTCGTTTTAGGAGGCCAGTGCGATGCCAAGGAAAAGAGTAGTCCGCAAAGAGCGTGGCGTTTTCGAGAAAGTGCCCGGTTCTGACATCTAGTGGATTCGATACAAGGTCGACTCGATGACGGTGCGATATGCCCATCTTGCCCCAGAACACAATCAAGCGGCGATCGAGAAGCTAGATTCCGCGATAGTTTGAAGCATCCGCCAAGGTGCGACCTAACGGCAAAAGCTCAATGACTATCAATCGTGCGTCTCAACCTTGTGGCTTCGGAGTCCAATCCTGCTTTTTGCAAGACATAGATGGCATCCCATACGAGCCGCTCAAGAATCTCGATTCGCTTATCCCGTTCCGCTACTGCTGCATCTGAGCCACACCACTGGCGGATGATCGCCCATGAGGCGCGATATTGATTCAACAGAGGCGCAAGGTATTCATTGCCGGGACGCACAACGTCCATAGACCAATTCCGTTCTGTGGTCTCAATATTGATCAAAACGGGTGCGGGTTCAACCATGCAAAAATTGCGAGCGAGTTCTTCGGCTTGGTCGTGAGGCAGCTTTAGAGATCCATCTCGGCCTTGAAACGCAGGAGGCTGGAGTGCATATTCGGAAAGTCGACTGCGTGCATGAAGCCTATTTAACTGCTCCCAGGTCGTGTCGATCTCCCGTTCTGATGGTCTGAGGCCTGATCCTCTTCAAACTCTCCTTTACCGGTGAGCAGCCTGCCTGGTCATATGCCACTCATGTGGTGGCAATACGAGTCGAAGAAGCATCAGCGTGGTTCAAGCAGCCAAATGAAGCTTGCTGGTGTCGATTCGCCCGAAGCTGCACGCACCTCATCAAACCTCTTCTCAGCCTTTACTCTATAAGGCACTTTCCGAAGCACTTCCTGCCAGGCCTCCCACGCGAGAACTCCCTGTCCGGACAACTCGTGAAACAACAGAAATTCAGGCATGATTGATAATTCGTGATCTTCGGCAAGGTGTTCCGGATGTATTCGGGTAATTTCCCCCAGGAGTATCTGCGCTCGTGGAAAGATTCTGTTGACTGTGGTGAAAAAGTCGACAAGCCTGTCTTGAGAGCCTCTCGAAAACTCATGAGCGACAAACCACAGGGAAATGACCAGTCGTTGTGTCTCTGGTATTGATTTCCGCGCTGCAACGCTCCACGATTCCACATTAAAACCATCCGCATTTGTGGCTACAGGGTCGAATGCGCAAAGAGAACTCAGGCGCTTCTTCGTGGCTTCGACTGCGGTCGGGGAAAGATCCACGCCAAAGATCCTCAACTCAGGCCATTTCTCAAGAGCGTGGCATAAGAAGCATCCATCGCCACAACCGACGTCAATGACGGCAGTAGGTGCCAGACCCGATAATAAATTGAAAGCTTCGGGGAAGAACTTCTGGCTATGCAACTGTCCGCTTCCTCGGACATTCCTCAGGCGGTCTACCTTTGGATCCGTTTCATTGCCTGCTATGGTGCCTGAAAGCTCCTGGAAATAGGGTGAATAGGACATCAACAATGAAAATGCGCCATTCCTTTTCAAGGTGCTGCGGCCGTCAGCACTGAGCGCATATTCGCCTGTAGTTCCACGTGTGAGCAGACCAATACTGAAGAGATAACGAAACAAAGCTGAAATGGTCTCAACATGCAGCGTTGAGTGCCAGTCGCTGGCTGAGAAATCTCCTTCGAGCATTCTGTCAACCATGCCCGCCTCACCCAGGATCGCGATGATCGGCGTTGCGAAATAGCCTCTTAACAAGTCCACGATATTTTTGCGTTTTTTACTTCCATTAGCGGATTGAGCAAAGTGGTTAATAGCAGGCAAGGGTGTATCCTCGATTGCTACATCGGTTCCATTGAAAATGGCCATGACAGTTGGGTCTCCTATCGAATTTGGGTGAGTAAAGATGGGGATTCTTTGGCTGCGTCGGAGCTCGTATAACAGCTTCCGCCGGTATATAACTGCAGGACATGCGGGGCATCGCACATCTCGCACCAGTTGAATAGTGGGCTATTCTTCAGATGTAGACAGCACGATCAGTGCGAGTGGTTCTGACAGGCGTGTTCAAAGCCTTATGCCAGATATCCCGCAAAGCTAAACTTTTCATAGTTTTTAGAAAGCAACCGGTGCGGTGATCTCGCAAATTCTCACGGCAAGACAGCTTCTGACAATAAGGAGCACATATAAGGAAGTTTTATTTGGCGCACGCAGACTCGCAACGCAAATCCGAGCCTGCTATTGTGAAGCTGCGCCACTGCTCAGGCTCCACGGCGCGAGTACCATTGAACTATCCACTGGTGCTGCTGTAAGGATAGGCTCGACACCGCCAAGCAGCATAATTGCAGTTACTGAATTCGGTTTGGTCGATGCAGTCGCCGCAATTATTAGAGCGTCGCCTGGCTTCAGTTGAGCAAGTGTTACAGCGGGCATGCTGCTGATGATCTGTGTCAAATCGGAAGAAGATGACCTGCCACCGTCATCCTGACCACCGCCTTGTCCCGCAGCAGGAGTAGCTTCTCTATCGCCTTTTAGGCGCGCGGCAAACTTTGCAGCAACCGCGGGCGTTAGTTTATGCATGTCTGTGTTGGTGGTGAGCGCAATCGTCACAATAGCTTTTGTCGCAAGATCTTTGACCGTCAATGTGTCGTTAGGCACATCGATCCTGATAACCTGTCCGGAAATATTGCGAAATGATCCGGCAATAATCTTATCCGCAGTTACAGCCGCGCCATCAGGGCTTCTTTCGCCGCGTGCATTGAGTTGGTCTCCGACCTGAATCTGCGCGAGCGAGCCTGGCTTCGCATCTGCAAACCTCACAGAGTCGGGTGCATAGCGCATCAGTTGCGTCTTATCTGTAGCCTGAATTATGACGTTCGTTGTTCCAGCCGCACTCACAACAGATATCGTCACAGTATTTGCAGCGGGGTTGATTGAATGTACGAGGCCACCAACACCGTTCTTCTTCCAGGCCAATTGTTCCGCAACATTTTTCTGGTCGATATCGCCCGCTTTCATTAAGTAGGCTATTCGTGCGACTGCAGTGCCAGAATCCGTTATATTCGTCGAAATCAAAATTCGATCGCCAACCGAGATGTCACTGAATGTTGCGGTTGCTGCACCCTTCAGGTCGGTACTTCCAACAGGCAGCTTCTGAATCTCTGTCGCCGGGTCAACCGGCACCTGGACGATCCCACCCATGTCCGACTTCACAGTTAGCACATCGTTGCTGACCGCCAACACCGTTCCACGAATCACCTGTTGCGGTGACGCGTGTGCCATCGCTATAGCGCTTACATAAATCATTGTCAGCAAAACTGAGACAATTACCGCAGTTTTGCGCCACATCGCTTTGCTGAATACATAGTTATCTTCGCTCGCTGGTTGCATCAATCAACCCTCTTAAACCTGTATTCATCTGGCGTTCGTCGAATCCGTTTCTTATTCGTCAGGTTATTCTGATTGGATTAAGGAAGCTGAAGTCTGCGCGGAAAAGTTGATCTATACAGGGCTGGCCTGACAAATTCGTTCTTCGTTTATCCGTCGGCAATGTGCCCATCTCTCAGCCATTGCTGTGCTCTAAAAGTTGAAGGCGCCTCCCAGAAAGATGACACGGTTTCCCGGGACAGGTGCGGCGAAGCCTTCGCCAGCCAAAGCCTGTGACCTGCCGAAGAGAGGGGAAAGCAGTGTGCCGTTCTGAGGGGCCAGGTTCACGATATTGAAAACATTGCTGACCGCGGCATTCAGCGTCATGCTGTATTTACGCTTTACCGTGGCATCTAATTTTTGTTGCGACTGACTGCCACTTAATCCACTTCCGCTGACGCTTCCGTTGCCTAATACCATCCCACCGGCGCCAACATCGGTCTTTATTTTTGGCCCGATTCCAATTACTTTGCTTACTCTCAGGTTGAGTGCGACATTCGCCGGGCCTGTGCCGAGGCCGTAAGGGATGATTTTTTCACTCTTGCCTGTTGGATCGGAGTCAAGGCAACCGTACGGAGTGGAAATAACTCCTGTTGCTCCGCAGATTCCATAGGTGGGCCGAGCGTTGAACTGATTGTTCCCGGTAAGGTCACTGCCGACCGTCAGATTGTAAGGTGTCCCGGATTGGGCTATCAGCAGAGGCGACACGCTGATCCCATAGGGGGCGGCATAGGTCGCGAGCGCGAAAAGTCGGTTGTGAATACCAAAGCTCGGACGTCCATAGTCGAGACCCGGATCCTGTGCAACAGATGGGATAGATGTAACTCCCTGCGTGTCACTTTTGGCCTGGGTAAACGTGTAGGACGCGTGGATAGAGGCATGTCCGATTTGAGTATCGGCCGTGGCAATAATCTGATGCTCGGCAAAATACCCGCCGGATTGGAACTGGTAATTGTAAGTAGAGGGCAAAGAACCGATAAGCGTATATGTTGAAGGGTCAAACTCAGGAGCCGTCACGTTGTTCGTAAGGTACTGATGAACGCCACGGGTATAGAGATATGTCACATTCAATGTGGATTTTTTACCGACCTTCTGATCGAGGCCGACAGCACCCTGCATGTTCAGCGCTGCGTGAAAATGGTGGTCGATGCTGTAGAGGTACGGGACGGAAGTATTCTGTCCACTCAGCCCGGATGGGAGCACGGGAGCGTTTGGATCGAAGAAATCGGGGTTATTAGTGACGTAGCTTTGCTGGTTGATGCCGTTCTGATGAATGGCCTGAATGATCCAGGGAGTCCCGGTCGTTGAACTGAAGGAATTGGGTACGGTGAAGCGGTCATAGAACCAGCCATAGCCCGCACGAAACACAGTCCTGGGGGGAGTCTTTCCAGGACGCCCTGGCGCCCAGGCCAATGCGAATCGTGGAGCCCAGTCGGCATGGTCATGAATCCGATTCTGGCTCTCGAAGCGAAGGCCATAGCTGAGGGTGAGGTTAGGTTTCCAGCGCCAGTCGTCCTGGTAGAAGAGAGCGCTATCGAACAAGAGCACGCGAGCCAGGGGCTTTTGAATTACCGTTACCTGATATTGCGCCGGGGTATTGGCAAGATACTGGCTGGTAGTGTCAAAAAGATAATTGCCGTTTACTCCCGAAGTCGAATAGTTGGCGTCTCGATCAGAGCGCAGACGAGCTCCAAAGCGCAGGGTGTGATTACCCATACTTCCCGTGAAGTAATCCTGCAACTCAAAGAGATCCTGATGGTCCTGGAGGTTACCTGCGTTACTGCCTCCGGTCGTGAATGCGCCTTGAAGAGTTACGGTCGGAGTGAGGTAAGACGGGATCTGGTCATTACGAACGCGCCGCCACTGAAAACCGATTTCACTGAGCAGGTGCGAGTTCACCACAACCGTATCAGTGACTTGAATGGTATTTTCCTGGTCATCTGTTTTATATCCCTGTTCGGGAAGATTTAATGCGCCAATACCGCCATTTGTTTGCACGGATCGGAAGTAGCTGTCCCTAACGGATACTGTATTACTCTTTCCGAGCTGGAAGTCTAATCGGGAATTCACCTGTGTAATCGAGGATGGATCGGACACGGCCTCGTTGAGTGTCGAGTTCGTATCATTTGGGTTTACGGCATTGATAATGGCCTGGTTCTGTAGTCCGAGACGGAAGAAATTGAGAAAATACGAGGCGTTCTTACCCAACGGCCCGTTTACACCACCGCTGCCAAAATACGTATAGTAGCTGGGCCGTTGCGCAGTAAGAGGGTTTGCCGTATCCAATGCGGAGTCTGCTCCATTGATGCGAAGATAACCGGAAAACTTATCAGACCCTGGTTTGGTCAGAATCTCAATGCGTCCGTAGCCCAGCCGGTCAAACTCCGCTGAGAATGGGTTCTGATTGATGCGGATCTCACGAATAGAAGACTTGGGAGGAAGCTGGCCGCCTGTAAAGCCATCAATATAAATCTGGCCTCCGTTTGGCCCGGACGCCGGGCCTGCCAACGCCTGCAACTGATTGAGCAGCTCATTGGGGTCGTCCGATAGCGCATCCAGCGCCGCTCCTTTGATGACAGTGGCACTCGCATTCTCGTTCGGGTCCACGCTTACTCCCGTGTGTTGGTCTGATACAGCAATATTTTGCTGCACTGTGATAATGAGTGGGATCTTTAGATTCGAGACCTGCCCTGGATGGACCAACACATCGGTCTTTGAAAAAGGAGAAAAGCCGGCAGCATCGACATTGAGGTTGTAGGAACCCGGTGCGACGGCTTTAAAACTGAACGTTCCATCTCCACCCGATTTGGTTTTGAGAACCTTCGTGCCGCTTGTGAGTACAACTGTGGCGCCTGGCACTAATGCTCCGTCGGGATCCAATACCTGCCCGTAGACGCTTCCGTTTGACTGAGCTTCAGCGGGATGAGTCGGCTTGACGATAAAACCGAACAGCAACGCCGCGAAGAGCAATACACTCCATGCGTGCCGCTTCGTCGTAAAGGATGTCCACCGGGTCATTTGAGTTCCTTTTGTTGTGGCTGCACGATGAAAAATGAGCAAGCGCCTGCGCTGTGGCGAAGATGCCAGCAATAACGGATCTGATCCCGTGATATCAGGAGTTCGTGTGGTGCTGAGTGGAATCCTTACAATTGAGGGTTCAATTCGCGCGCATCTGCGATTTCGTCAGGTTCGTAGTTCCTATATGTGGAGGAGGCCCGTTCGCATTCGATGCTTGTTCCGCTGTGATTTTTGCCGGTGGCAGGAGACCAGCGGAACTGGCTTCGGCCAGGTTCGTAATGCCTATATGCGGAGGAGGCTCATTTGCACTCGATCCCTGTTGCTCTGTGATCCTGGCTGGTGGCGGACGACTTGCCACACCTGCTTCCGTCAGCTTTATCGTGCGCTCATCTATGTTCGGTCTTTTTTGCTCTGTTGTCTGGGCCAGAGTTGAGGTACGATCTGGAGCCTGAAAGGCGGGAAACTTCGTTGGCAGCTTTGTTTCCTTACGCGTTTTCGATAGGGGCAACGTCTGTTTCGCTGGGGCATGTTGCGAGGAGATGCCGGCCAGCCCCTTCGGTAGCGGGCTCAGAAAAAGGAATAAGCCACAGCAAACAACAAGCATAGACAAAGGGCGCAGGCCGCTTTTATGCGATTGAGGAAGTGCCTCGCCGAGAATCCGCATGATGCGGGCACGAAAATCACTGCGAGACTGATGTCCATCCACAGCCAGGGCAAGTTTCAATCCAGTGGAACGTTGATGCTCCAGGCGGAAGAGTGCTGTCGCGTATACCAATGGATCGGAGCATATTTCGAGAGCTGTGTCATCACAGCAAAGTTCGCGCTGCTCTCTTAGTCGCTTTCCGATCCACCAGATTGCAGGGTGAAAGAAGAACAATGTTTCGGCCACCGTCTGGATCAGATTCCAGAGATAATCTGCGCGACGCACATGAGCCAGTTCATGCGCGAGTATCGCCTCCAGTTGATCCGGAGGCAAGGCGAGCAGTGCAGATGCCGGGAAGAGAACGAGAGAACGCAGGATGCCGAAGGTCATCGGAACTGAAATGCACTCAGAGATACGCAGATCAGGCAGACGTGAGATTCCAAGCTGGGTCGATACCTTCAAAAAAGCTGCATGGATTGCTTCTGGCGCTTTCTCCATTGTTCTGCGCCGCAGACGCTGAAGCCACCACCACCCTCCAATGGAACGAATAGAGCAGTAAAGCACTCCTGATAACCATCCGAAATCCAGCCATGGAAGAACAGGGGATAACCGAATGTGAGCAGAGTATTTTGTTATAAGTGCAAAGCTTTCTGCCAACGCTCCGAAAGAAAGAGGGGAGAGTGCCGAACCCGGTACAGTGCTGACCTGAGTGAACACCTCAGCTGAGCAACGAGCTGTCTCATAACTCAGCGTCACCACAGCCAAGAGGAGCATCGAGAGTAGAGCTGCGAGCGTGAACAGATAACGAGTCTGGCTATGTGCTTTCCTGAGCCACAAGTCCGCGGCCAGATACAACGCTGCTACTGCTGTAGCCTGCCAGGTGAAATGAATCAAGGTCCAGCCGAGAGCCTGAAAGGCAGCAGTCATTCTTGTCCTCCTCTCTGTCGAAGTAACCTGCGAATCTCTTCAAGTTCTTCCGTATTTGCCGGCTCCATCGAAAGAGCATGCATGGCCAACTGTGCTGCTGAGCCGGAGAAAAGCCGATCGCTCAGGTCTCGCAACATCTGGTTTTGAGTCTCCTGCTGACTTACCGTCGTTCGGTACACATGGGCTTTACCCAGTTCTGTGCGCTGCACTAAGCCTTTATCAGTCATGATCTGCAGCAGCTTTAATACCGAGGTATAACCGAGTGGACGCAACTGGCTTATATCGTCATGGACCTCACGGACGGTCGCTGTCCCCCTGCGCCACAACACGCGGAGCAATTCGAGCTCTCCTTCGGTCGGCTTCGGTAGATTTGACCGCGTCAACATCATGCCAAGACGATATACAGACAACTATTTGCCTGTCAACGAAAATCTTCGTAGGTCGGCACTAAGCCCGTATACTCGGATCCAGATTAATTTCGGATGGGCGCGAGATCAGGGCCTTCTGGTAGACAGGGTGGAGAACTGCGTTATCAAAGCCCGGGCTCGACAATCTGTATTTACGTGGCCGATCATTATGCATTCGGAAATACCCATTGTGACAGGAACCTGCAAGCAGGGTTCCCTGAAGAAAATGTAACCGCCGGGGCACAAACGAAGATCTATGTGAGCCAGGTTCAGGATCAGCGAGGATCATTCGATCCAGCGTACTAAGGTTGCAGCCCATGAGTAGCCGACGCCAAAGCCCACAAGCATAAGTAGACAGCCATTAAAGAGCTTACCTTCAAGATCGGCATATTTTAAGGCGATAGGAATAGTAGAGGATACGGTATTCGCGCAATCCAGGAGAGAAATCTGCATCTTGTCCCTGGGTATCTTCAACTGCAATCTAAGCTCCTCTAACATAAACGCGTTTGCCTGGTGAAAGACGAAGAGGTCTATCTCTTCAATTGTCATCTGTGCCTTCTTAAGCAGAGAGTCGACCAGATCAGGTATTGTCTGGATAGCGAACTGAAAAATTGCATTACCGTTCATGTGCAAATGGCCGGATTTCGTATCGAGATACTCCTGGGCCATTTTTTCTCTTCGGGTGCCACTATTGGTAACGACCAGGTTCATTGCCCCCCTTCCATCCGTTCCGTAAAGAAAGGGGCCGAGTGCATAATCGTTGCGCTCTTGGGCGACTATCCAGGTTACAGCCGCGCCATCCCCAAAGAGCGTTCGCGTGCTCTTGTCGGCTGGATGAAGATATTTTGAATACGTGTCGGCCGTAATGAGAAGTATGGATGTGGCCTGGCCCGATGCAATCAGCCCTTCTGCGAGTCCGAGTCCGTACACAAAGCCTGAGCAGCCGAGTCCTATATCCAAAGCACCGGCTGTCGTGGGAATCTGAAGCCTTTGCTGCACCAGGCATGCGGTCGTGGGCAGAATGTAATCCGGGCTCTGAGTGCAAAGCAAAAGAAAATCAATGTCGGAAGGCTGGCATGCCCCGGAAGAGAAGAGGCGTAATGCAGCCGTTATTGCAAGATCAGAAGAGCATTCGTCATCGCCTGCGATGTGTCTGCTTCGTATCCCGGTCTTACGTTCTATCGCCTCGCATCCCCACCTTGGAAACATGTCCGACAGCGACTGAGTCGTGAGTACATCGTTGGGTAGATAGAATTCAACGCTTCTGATAACGCCGTGTGTAGCCATTCCGGATCTCCGAGGCATGGTTGTGTCGAGATGTATCAAGTGAAGGCGTCGACAGTATCCCAGGATAGGTTCTGGTATGTCTTTATTGAGGCACGGTGGTATGGATTGTCAGAAAAATACGCCTGACATAGCAAATGCCATCGCTTCAGAATCTGGTGTGGTTTTGTTCAATGGAATGTCTAGACTATCTGGCAGAAGCTTTTGTTCCGCCAGCGCCAACCCGCGGCATAGTCTGTATCGTTAAGATACTCATGCACTATTCGTTCGAGTCTGGACTTGCTTATTCCAAGAGACAGAAGTTCGTTCCAGGAAACTATACCATTGGCCCACGTGGGTTCTAAGCGACCTGCTCGTCTGGCCCGCGTCGCCAGGCGGGCTCCAATGCCAGATAACACCTGCTGTGTAGCGTGCATTGTAGAAACCTGATCTTCATGTAAGCGATACTGAGAAAGTATGACGGGCACGTTGTCGATTTGAAAACGATCGTTCAAACGCAGGAACAGATCGTAGTCCTCTGCATGGAGATACTCAGCTCGATAACCGCCTGAGTTTAGAAGCAGATCGCGCCTAAACATAACGGTAGTGTGCGCTATATGGCAATCAAGTAACTGCAGATCGGTCAGGCCTTCGGAGTAACCTGGCCACTTCATTACGAATTTGATACTACCTGTGCTATCTATGCACTCTGTGTGTCCTCCAGATAGAGCTACATTTGGATTACTGTCCATAAAAGCGACCTGGGCAGCGAGCCGGTGAGGTTTGGCTACATCATCAGCGTCGAGCCGGGCTATGTATTGACCACTGGCTACGTGACAACCCAGATTGAGGGCTTTCACAAGACCAAGATGCTGTTGCCGGACGCACCTGATACGTGGATCTCCGGCGCAATAGGCACGCACAATCTCACCGGTTGTGTCGGTAGATCCATCGTCGACCACGATGCACTCAAAGTCGCGAAATGTCTGCGCGGATACGCTGTCCAGGGCCGCTCTCAGGAATCGCTCGCCATTGAACACAGCCATTACCCATGAAACGCGAGGTGCGAGTGACGGTATGCTTTTCCGTTTCAACACGGAAGATTCCTCCGAGGATATCGTACGGGTGCCAGGTAACGTCGTGGAGTTGGATGATATCGTTCAACGTCTACACCCCTGACCCAATGGCAAAACGGTGCTGCACCTATGCCATGTGCTCAAACCAATCTTTGGTAAATCGCGATTTTGTCCGCTTAGAGCATTTCTCGTAATGCTATAGCCCCGGAAGGACCTGCGAATGCCGTTTTCTTCGCAGGAAAACGGCGCTCAGACCCTCGGTTTCGGTTTACACCTTTACGAGAAATGCTTTAGTGGTTCAACAGGGAGATTGTATGATTCTCTATTGTTGAGTCGTCCATCAAAAAATCTTCAATGGTCAGTTCGACGCCGAAGCGTGTGCGTAATCTTGAAATGCATAGCATCGCGGACAGGGAATCACCACCGCAATCCAGAAAGCTCTGCTTCGTATCTGTAATAGTACGTTGAAGTGCTTCCTCCCAGATCAGTCGAACCGCATCCTCGGTTTCCGCAAAGTTATTTTTTTCAATGTTCGTCGAATTCACTATCTCCTCCTGTTTTTCATTCTGCTGAGTTGGGCGCACATCGTGATTAGACAGCGCTATGCAGCATCCCCCAGAGTTGCGCGACAATGGCGGTGCTGCTGTTTCCTTCTGTAAAGGCCATCTTCATATTTATTTTGGAGCCTGTACACTAGTTGACCCTGATCGGGTAGATGCCAGAGAAGCAACCCTTGCAAAACCCCGTTATGGGCGCGGCTGTTTCGAAGAGTCCTCTGATCGAGAGGAACTCAAGCGAGTCTGCATCGAGGAGTCGCCGCATTTCGGCGGCATCGCGTCCGTGTGCGAAAAGCTCACGATCGTCAGGCGTGTCGATGCCGAAGTAACATGATGCAATGGTTGGCGGACTGGTAACGCGGACATGGACCTCCCGCGCACCAGCCTCCCGAAACATCCGGACCAGGTGCAGACATGTATTTCCCCGCACGATGGAATCGTCTACCAGAATGATTCGCCGGCCTTTGATGAGGCTGGTGATAGGACTTAGTTTCGATGAAATTGTTTTTGTTCTGGCCGCGGATGTTGGCTCGATGAAGCTGCGACCAACGACGTCGCTTCGAAATAAAGCCATCGAGAGTTCAATACCACTGGCCCGTGCATATCCCAGCGCGCCGAATATTGCTGAATCGGGAACTGGTACCACGACATCGGCCGGTACCGGCATTTCGTTGGCGAGACGTTCGCCACAGCGTTGCCGGAACTCGGCCACGCTGTGGCCGAAGATAACACTGTCCGGACGGGCGAAGTAGATGAGCTCGAAGACGCAATACGCCGGATCCGCACGTGGAGAGGCGCGCGAGAGAGACCTAAGCCCGTCAGGCGCCGCAACCACAATCTCTCCAGGGTGTACATCACGGACGTCGGTTGCACCGACTGCATTGAGCGCACAGGTTTCTGAACTAACAATCGTGGCGCTGCCTTTGCGGCCGACGCTGAGGGGCCTCATGCCGAGGGGGTCTCGCACTGCGCAGAGTGTGTCGGACGACATTACCAGCACCGAGTAGGCCGGGGTCACAGAATGAAACGTCTCTCGTATGGCACTTTCGAGATCGCTGGTAAACAGCATCCCAACCCGGTGTGCGAGTAATTGGCTGTCGTTTGCCCGGTCGAACTCCTCACCGGATGGCAGCGCCTCTCTTAATTGCCTGAGATCGACGATGTGTCCATTATGGCAAAGGGCGATACGACCGCGCGGTCCATCGGATAGGAACGGCTGTGCATATTCGATCGAACTCCCACCGCTGGTGCAGTACCGTACGTGACCGATCGCGGCGTCCGTCAATGTGCCAGGCACTCGGGGAGCGAGATCTCTTACGGTTCCCATCATGGTGACATGCTGGAGTTTACCCTCGTGAGCAAACGCCACCCCGGCGCTCTGCTGGCCGCGATGCTGAAGAGCAGAGAGGCCACGAAGTGTGAGCGTCAACGCGTCGGTGTGACCGTACACGCCGAACACCCCGCATTGGTCCTGAAATTTGTCAGACATGACGGCTCCAATCTATAACGGTTACGCCATCGTTGATGCGCAGGAATCCGTAAGCAGAATCGTTTTTTCACCAAAGAGCCGCTCCGCATGGATGCCACGGCTAATGCAATCCGCGATCAGCCGAGTCGAGTCGACAATCGGCCTGGATTGGTCCGTATACTTGACGCTCATGATGTAGTTCAGCCACGGCTCCTGCCCCATTGCATAAACGTAGACTTCTTTTGCGTGGAACTGGTTCACAATCTGCATCGCCTGTTCATAGTTGGACCCAGCGAGCCGCCGCGACTGATCCATCGCGCGTTCAAGACGCTGTGGCATCAGCGGCCCGTACACCCAGCTACAAGGTGCACCGTCGCACTCCATGCCGATGAATACCATGTCGATATCGCCGACTATGCGGTGAACGTGCTCGTAGAGAAACGGTTCTATATTGCATGAGTCGGCGGCGAACAGTAGCGTATGACCGCCGAGACGCACGAGATAGGCCAGTTTCGTGCCAACCGACAAATCGCCGTGTTCGCCGAAGAAGGGAATTCCCATTACGTCGCCATCGTCTGAGAGTTGCAGACTCTGACACTCGTTTAGCTCAATTACATGGTCAAAACCGATGGCCTCAAACAGCAGCTTAAGCGATGGATCCTGGAGCATGCCATATGAGTTGCGAGGCACAACGATGTTCCTGATCTGGTGCCTCAGTTGAAGGAGCGTCTCCATCAGTATGTGGTCCTGATGATTGTGTGTGATAAAGACGTAGTCGATTACATCCGGCAAATCCGCATAGGTGTAGCGCGAGATGCTGGACTCATAGGTGTAGCTCAGGACAGGATCAAACAGCAGATTTAGTCCATCTGTTTCAATGAGAATGCAGGCGTGGCCGAAATATCTCCATCGGATGCCCTGTCCCTGAAATGGTTCGTAGGGTGGCGGTGGAGTCTCGGTGAAGAACGAACGGAAAGCTGCCTCGCTGCGCGCATCTATATCGAATTGATCACGCACTGAGAACCACGGCTGCGGTATGGTTTTCAGTTTAAACAGGCTATCGATACGCGGATCCGAGAAGGGCAGACGAAGATGGACGGATGTTTCATCCTCAAGCCGGGGTGTGCTTAGTACGAACGGGCGGTGATCCGCTGTTATCGTCCGGAGCATCAGACTCTGTGTGTGCGTGTGGTAATAGTTGCTCTGATACAGGAGTGGCTCAATGATTCGATACGTAGGATGGTTGTTCAGGTCGTAGGTAAGTTCGACGTAGCCACGTAACATCGCAGGTACCTGCTCGTAGAGACTCTGCAGCGAGAATCCCTTTGCAGATCCGAGCAGCAGTGTATTGAGTTCGCCCAGCGCAGCGGAGAGCGCAATTAAATCGGCGCGCTCTTTTTTCGTCCTGTCGCGCAAAGCTCTTAACTCCTCGACGCGTTTGCCACCGTGGTCGATGAACGGTCCACCAAGCAATTGTGGGTTCTTCGCGGCGCTGGCATGCACTGCGGGCGCATTGAGATACGAATCAAGAAGTTTGAGGTGGCCCTCTGTAATATTGCGCGCGGCGGTCGCGGGCGGGATCAGGTGGGGCCACGCATACCATTGATCGCAGAGCGGCTCTATCTGCACATTTTGGTTGAGATACACGTAATCATTGCTCATAGGATTCTTCCTTATGCAGGGAAAGATTCGTGACTGGACGAAGCATGGTCAGACTGACGGACGGAAGACAATCGGCTGTTTCGCCGCGATCGCATGCAGCTCTTTAGAGAGTTCTGAGAGAACGACTCCCCGATGTTCATTGAGGAAAAAATGATCACCGGGAAACAATACCCGCCGGAAGGCAGCCGAGGTGAGATCGTGCCATCTGTCCAGGTCTTCGGGCAGTATGTGCATATCAAGTTCGCCACCATAGGCCGAGATCGGTATCGCCAGCGGTGTCTCCGGCCGATAGGCATGCATCTCCGACAGGCCGAAGTCGGCGCGGAGGAGCGGTAGAAACAGGTCGAGCAGTTCAGGATCGTTCAGCACTTCTTTTGGCGTTCCCCATCGTCCCAGCTCATGCACAAATTGAGGTTGGGGCAGGTTGTAGGTCGGAGCCCTTTTGTGTGGCAGGTGAGGTGCACATCGGCCTGATACGAACAGATGAAGCGGACCCGGCTGCAGATGACGACGCAGATGATGGGCCAGTTCGAAGGCCAGTGCTGCCCCAAGACTGTGCCCGAAGAACACAAACGGTCGATCCAGCACAGGCCTGAGCGCCTCGGCCAGCTTCGGGATCACATCCTCCCAGGAGGTGATCGGACTCTCGCCGAGCCGTCCCTCACGTCCAGGCATCTGCACCGCACAGAGTTCTACATCAGCAGGCAGAAGACGACACCATGCTGCAAATACAGAAGCACCGGCTCCGGCGTACGGAAAGGCTATCAGCCGGAGCTTCATACCGGGTCTGGGAGTGGGCGAAACTACCCACCGGTTTACTAAAGAAGGAGAGACGGGCATTCAACTACTCCTCGGCTAAATATCATTGGAGGTCACACTGAAAAAATCGTAACGAGGCAGCTTTTGTTTGATTGGTGCCTGCACGATGCGCTGCTGATGGGGTGGAGATCTTCCGGCGCTCCTGGGTTCGTATCGGGGGTGGCTATTTACGTGTAACGTGTACCTGAGTATTGTTTGCTATGACTATTCAGGCATATTGCTCCGCCTGAAGACGATAGAGTTGTGCATACAAGCCGCTTTTCCGTTGCAAAAGCTCATCGTGGCTTCCCGTCTCGACGATCGTTCCCCCATCCATCACGATAATCAGATCCGCCGACCGAACGTTCGAGAACCGATGCGATATAAGCATTGTGACCATGCCACGCGTAGAACCAGCGCGTGTCTGGTTCGCGTACCGTTCGAATAGGGTGTGTTCCGCCAGCGCATCCAGGCTGGCGGTGGGTTCGTCAAAGAAGATAAGAAGGGGATCTTCCCTCATGAGTGCTCGACCAAGCGCCAGCTTCTGCCATTGGCCTGTCGAGAGATCCATCCCGCCTTCCCATCGGACGCCGAGCTGCGTTTCGTGAGCCGCCGGGAGAGTGGCAAGCAGGTCGGGTGCTCCAGCCCGTTCCATGGCCGCATCCACCGCGTCGCGATCGTCCAGCTTCGAGAGGTCACCGAAACCGATTGTGTGCTGCGCGGTGAACTCGAAACGTGCGAAGTCCTGGAATGCCGCTGACAGTCGATCGCGCCAGGCTCCAACTTCGATTTCGCTCAGTTCAACCCCATCGACCAATATCCGTCCTTCGGTTGGCTCGTACATACGGCAAAGCAGTTTGACCAGCGTTGTCTTTCCGGCGCCATTCTCTCCGATCAATGCCACGGTGCCACCTGCAGGAACGCGGAAGGAAATATCCCGCAGCACCCATTGGGTCGTTCCCGGATAGCGAAACGAAATCCGATCGAACTCGATGCTTTGGGCCAGGCGAACGGGAACGGGCCGGCTTCCCGAAATAGCGGCGATCGCACGTTTTGCGTAGTCCTTGAGCCACAGAATTCGTCCGGCAACGCGCAGTGTCTCACCGACACTGGATGCACTCTGGACTGGATCCACCACGGCCGCCCTCACCTCCTGCATGAGGTACACGGCAAGTACGACATCTCCGGTAGAGGCTAAGCCATGACTCACCCGCCAGAGCATTAACCCCATGACGCCGCCGAAGCCGATCAGGAAAAACAGCTCGCCCGCAAAGCCGAGCAGTGCGCTGTGCAGATGTGCAGCGCTAAGAATATCTGTCGCCCTGCGCCAGGCACGCTCTAAGCGTCCGATGATCTCGTGCCTGAGACGGAGCACACGGAGTTCCAGGCCGGCATTGCGATCGACGGTAAGTTCCTGGAGGTAGCGGGCCTGACGGTTTGGTTCAGCCGAATCGTTCTCGGCAGCTTTAAACCACCGCTGTTGAATTGAGGTGACGGCGAGGGCGGGGAGCGCAAAAGGCACGACCAGCAGCAGCACCGGAGATACAAATGCCAGAGTTGCGATGGTACTGATGCCAAACACAATCACCCTGAGGGCCGAGAGCATGGTGTTCAGCGAGCCGCCCAGGAGCCCGTGTCCTTGCCGTAGCAACTCCAGTTGGTTCTGAAAATCGGTGTTCTCGTACGGTTCCAGCCCCGGGACTATGGACACCAGGTTTGCGATCTCCCGGTTCAGTTCAAAGCCTACAGCTTCGATCAATCGGATGCGGAACTGACTGCCAAACCACAGTCCCGCGAACCCCATCATGGCCGTTATCGTAATGGCGGCCGCGCTCACCGCCAGAGTTGTCGGGTTATGATGGAGCACGCCGTCAACCATCAGCTTTAGCGACCACGCAAACATTGGAGCACGTAAAAATGCAAGCGGCTCAAGTAGTAACCCTATCGTCCGCCACGGATCAACTCGCCAGGCCGTTCGTATCAGTAACGCTATCGTGTTCAGACGTTCAGCGATGGGACACCTCCTCGATAACCTGATCGGTGGACGGCTCGGAAAAGCGCGAGGCCTGTAACGTGAACATGGCTGCGTAATGGCCACCGGAACGCATGAGACTCTCATGTGTGCCATCCTCGATGATTCGACCACCGTCCAGCACAACGATGCGGCTTGCACGCCGTACGCTGGAGAGCCGATGCGATACCAGGATCGTGGTGATGTTACGCGTGAGCAACAGCAAGCGCTCGAACAACTCGGTTTCCGCCCGTACGTCGAGGCTGGCTGTCGGTTCGTCAAGGATGAGCAGACCCGCGCCGCCACGGACGGCGAGAAGAGCTCGTGCCAGGGCCACTCGTTGCCACTCACCTCCTGAAAGATCCGCACCATCGGTGAACTCACGCGACAGGATCGTATCCCACCCTTTGGGCAGGCCAGCCAGTAAATCCTCGCCACCGGCATTCCGCAATGCGTCTTCGAGCGCACCCTGGTTTTCAAGTAGAGGTAAATGCCCAAATGCCACGTTCTCGCGCAGAGGAAGCTTGTAGCGTACGAAATTCTGAAAGATGATGCTAATGCGATCTAATGCTTCTCGCGGCGACACGCCGTCCACAGTGATCCGTCCGTAATCGGGTTGATACAACCCGCACAGCAGCTTGATCAGAGTGCTCTTCCCGGCACCATTGACTCCCACAACGGCCAGCGACTGACCAGCCGGAATGTCAAGTGTTAAGCCATCCAGTGTTGGAGACTGACTCCCGGCGTAGGTGAAGTGCACATTGTCAAAGTGAACCGCGACCCTGGACGGGATGGGTGTATTGAGTGATGAGTCGAAGCCTGCCTGCTTCGGCCCTGAAACCGACTCCGTCTGTGCATGCAACGCGTTGACCCGTTCCGCCATTGTCTGAGACTGTGCGAGCCACCATTGCGGTTCGCCAACGAGTCCCAGCGCGCAACTGGAAATCACCGCCTGCACGAAGATGACCAGGTGTGCGGCGTCCAGTTGTCCTGCGCGAGCCGCTATCGCCAGAGCTCCGAGAACGGTAGCATGAGCGACGACCAGAGCAAGCGCAGCGGCTGGTGCGAGCCATCCGCCATTACGGCTTCGCCACATCAACTGGAGCGCAACCATCCATCCTTCGGCATAGCGCCGTACCATCCAGTCGTTCAGGTGGAAGATGCGTATTTCTTTCGCGGCTGAAGGCTCCAATACGAGGGAGCGTAAATACTCCGCACGGCGCTGGTGCACCGCGCTTTCGCTCACGTCGACTTCCACACCTCGCTCCATCGCCTTGAGGAAGACACGATTGGTGAGATACCACGCGATAGCCAGGGGAAACGGGGCCCACCATCGGAATCCGAAAAGCAGTATGAGGGCGCCGATCCCTACTAATCTGAACCCTGGCACTGCAGCCATCATCATAGGTGTCCGTCTGATGACGCCTCGCCGTTCTGCCTCATGAATTGCGTGCATCTCAGCAACAAACGCCGGAGCTTCGACATAGGCGACATTGCTGGCGACCAGCGAGGCCCGGGCACAAATCCGGTGGACTTCAAGCCATAGCCGGCTGCCGAGTATAAAACTCAGAGGTTGCATGGTGTTGATGGCACTTGCCGATAAGATGAGCCCACCTACGAAGAAGCCTAGCGCCAGGAGTGCCGGTCGTCCCGCATTGGAGGCAAGGCCATGCGTGATAGCGGCGGGGATAGCATGCACCAGAGCCCCGCTCGCGAGGTTAAGGAATGTGGGTACCAGGCCATGCACTAAAACCACCACACCGAACAGTACGAGCTGCCAGGGCGAGGCACGCCAGAGAAGACTGAGGAGCGCAAACCATCGGGAACACGGGATGAAGCGTACGATTTTCAATAGGGGCTCCGTAGGATCTGATCGTTGCGTGGATTATCAGCGTTCACGTGTCCGGGCTGCGGCGAGCGACTCGCTCACGTATTGCGCCAACACTCGAACATTGGGTTCTGAACCCATGGTCACGTGACCGCCTGGGATGCGATGCACTTCGATGCGATCTTCAACCAAGCGGCACCAGCACAGCGTTCGTTGCTCTTCTTCGCCAAATGGAGCGAAGATGCGTTCCGACTCGACCGGAACTTCGCTGGGCCGGAAGAGCGTGAGTCTGTTCTGAAAACGACCGGGGGTATAGTGACGCTGGCTCCGATGGCGTGCTCGCACTACTTCGAAGCCGTCGCTTAACCAGGTTGCGCTAAAGTCACCGGGCACGTTCCCCTGTGCGCGAAGTTCGTCGGCGATCATTTGGCACTGCTGCTCGAAGCCGATGCCTTCCAGTTGTTCGCGGCAGATAGAGAACGGTCGACCCATCTGCGCGGCGACATCACTGGCCAGGCCCATCACGAGGTCCAGATCGCCAAGTTGCGGCTGGCCGTGCCAGAGCATCGGTTCCATCGTGTCCATCAAACCAAGGAACGCTACAGTCTCGGACTGTTGTTCCAGTTGAAGGGCCATCTCGTACGCGACACAGCCACCAAATGACCAGCCAAGGATGTGGTACGGGCCGTGGGGCTGAATCTGACGGAGGGCCTGCAGGTGGTCTGAAGCGATCTGAGAGATCGGGCGATCAAGCGCGCCGCAATCCTCGATGCCGAATGCGGGTTGGTCGGCACCCAGGTTACGGACGAGATGCACATAGCCATGCACAGTACGCCCGGCTGGATGGACGCAGAAGAGCGGCGGCAGGGTTCCATGCGGCTGGAGCGGCACAATCGAGCCATGTCTCTCCTCGCTTCTCCCCCTCTTCCCCAGGATTGCTGTAGCCATCCCCCTTACCGTTGCATTGTCGAACAGTATCGAGAGCGGAAGATCACAATTCAGCCTGCGCTTAATCTGTGCGAATAGTCGTAAAGCGATCAGCGAGTTGCCACCCACATCGAAAAAATTCTGCGTCGCGCCGATTCGCTCGGTCCCAAGCAGTTCTTCCCAGATGTGAATGAGCTGCACCTCCGTGAAATTCTTTGGCGCGTCATCGGCCGACTGCTGGCGATTCGTGTTTGGATCTTCCGGAGGCGGGAGGGCATCGTGGTTGAGTTTGCCGGTAGCAGTCTGCGGGAGGGAGTCGAGGGGGACGAAGGCGGAGGGCAGCATGTACTCGGGGAGATGGCGACGGAGGTGATCGCGGAGCTCGGTTCCGTGTGCAGAGCCGACGATGTAGGCGACCAGTTGCGTATCGCCGGCGGGAGTTTTGCGGGCGATGACCAGAGAGTCCCTGACGCCTGGATGTCGCCGGAGTACAGCCTCGACCTCACCGAGTTCGACCCGGAAGCCGCGCAGCTTGATCTGATGGTCGACCCGTCCGAGGATCAGGAGCGATCCGCTCTCCAGCCAGCGGGCGCGATCGCCTGTGCGATACATGCGCGAGCCTGGGGCGCCGAACGGATCGGGGAGGAACTTCTCCGCGGTGAGTCCGGGTCGCCCCAGATAACCGCGTGCCACCCCCACACCGCCGATATACAGCTCGCCGGGCAGGCCCACCGGGACCGGTTCGCGGTGCGCATCAAGGACATAGAAGCACAGGTTCTGGATAGGGCCACCCACGGGCACGGGCCCGGCGGAATGTATCCCTGGGGCCAGCACATGGGCCGAACAGCCGACCACGGTCTCTGTCGGTCCATACTCGTTGAGCAGCCGCACCTGTGGTGCATGCTCCTGCCAGAAGAGGGTTGGCTCCGCCATCAGGAAGTCTGCACCAACGACCAGGGTTCGCGTCGCTGCACGGGCCTCCGCGGGTGTGAGCAGCGGTGTGAGCAGCGTCAGGTGCGTTGGGGTGATCTTGATGAGGCCGAAGTCGGGCCGCGTGCGCAGGATCTCCGCGAGTTCCTCGACGGGGTTCTCCTCGGGAAGCAGATGCACCGGCTTGCCGGCGAACAGGGGAAGGAGGTTAGTGATGGTGAGGTCCACGGCCATCGAGGTGAACACCGGTGCGCCGTTGCCCTCGCGGGCACCGTATGCTTCCACGCCCCAGGCGATATAGTTGCACACCCCGCGGTGGTGCATGGCCACACCCTTGGGCCGTCCCGTGCTGCCAGAGGTATAGATCACATAACAGAGGTTCTCTGCGTCGATGCCGCTGGCCGGGGTCTGGTCGCTCTGCCGGGCCAGGGCGGCCTGGGTCTCTACGGTGTCGAGGCAGACAACGTGGACCCCGGCGGGAACCGGGATCAGTGCTGCCAGCCGCTCCTGCACCAGCAGCACGGGCACTGTCGAATCGGTGAGCATGAAGGCCAGCCGCTCCGATGGGTACTGACGATCCAGCGGCACATAGGCGCCGCCTGACTTCAGCACGCCGAGGATCGCCACCAGCAACTCGGGACTGCGTTCCAGACAGAGCCCCACCCGCACCTCGGGACCCACGCCCAGTTCGCGGAGATAGTGCGCCATCTGATTGGCCCGCCGGTCGAGCTCGCGATAGCTGAGTGTCTCGCTGCCACAGACCAGTGCCAGCGCCTCCGGTGTCCGCATCGCCTGCGCCGCAAACAGTTCGTGGATGCCCTGATCGGCCGGATACGACCGTTCCGTCTGGTTCCACGTATCCAGCACCAAAGCACGCTCACCTGCGTCCAGTAACGTCACCTCCGACAGCCGTACGGAAGCATCCCCGGCTACCTGCTCCAGAATCCGCTCCAGCTGCTCCTGCATCCGCTGGGCGGTCCTGGGTTCAAACAAATCGATGTTGTATTCGAGCGCTCCGGTAATGCCATCCGGGGACGCGACAAGATCGAGCGTCAGGTCGTACTTAGTTGTCTCTCGAGAGAACAGTGGTATGGTCTGCACCTGCAATCCGCGGACGGGGTCGGTGTTGACTTTAGAAAACTCGGAATCGGCCATCTGGAACAGCACCTGAAAGATCGAAGCGTGACTGAAGCTCCGTTCCGGACGCAACTCTTCCACCAGGCGTCCGAATGGGAGATCCTGATGCTCATAGGCATCCAGTACCACCTCGCGCACTCTCCTGACGACTTCGCGAAATGTGGGATCTCCGGACAGGCCCGTTCTAAGCACCAGAGGGTTCATGAAGAGCCCGATCAGGTCCTGCAGTTCAGCGTATTCGCGGCCTGCCGCCGGTGTTCCGACCACAATGTCATGATTCCCCCTATAGTGCGAGAGCAGCAGCTTGAATGCTGCCAGAACCACCATGTAGAGTGTGGCGCCCTCCTGCAGCGCCACCGTTTTCAACCGTTCCAGAGTTGCCGGCGGAATGTCGATCGAAATGCTGCCACCGTTGAACGACAGTGCCGCTGGACGTGGATGATCCGCGGATAAATCGATCAGGGCCGGAGCACCCGCCAGATGCTGCTTCCAGTATGCGAGGCACCGCGCTTCAGACTTTCCTCCGGATTTAGCGCGATGCCAGACAGCGAAATCAGCGTATTGCAACGGAAGATCCCGCAAGGGCGATGCGATGCCGTCTCGCTCGGCCTCGTATAATGCCCACAACTCGCGAAACAAGATGCTGATGCTCCAGCCATCAACAATAATGTGATGTGTCGAGATCAGCAGCCAGTGCTCTTCGGATCCGAGTCTCAGTAACCTTGTTCGAAAGAGCGGGCCCTCGACAAGATCGAACTGATACTCAGCCTCGGCCTGAGCACGTCGTAACGCCTCAGCTTCGCCTGCTTCCTTGTCCATTGTCGAGAGGTCCTCGACTGAAAGCGGGAATCCACCAAACGGCCTGATGACCTGCACGGGTACGCCTTCGGGTTCGCTGAAGGTCGTCCTGAGAATGTCGTGTCGCTGCACGAGGGCGGCAAGCGCGCGAGCCAGTGCGGCAGCGTTGAAAGCGCCGACGAGTCGTAATGGTACAAAAATGTTGTAAGCGATCCCACCCTGCCCCAGGCGGTTAAGGAACCAGAGTCGCTCCTGCGCGAATGAGGTCGGCGCGTTCCCGGACGAAGTTCGACGCGGGATTGCTGAAATACGACTCAAGCCGCTGAGACGGTCCTCAAGCAGAGCGCGTTTGTTCCGGGACAGCTCTGCAGGCGAAACGGACATAGTTGAGTTTGAAGACATATTCAGCCGACCATCCTCTGGTCGGGGTTGACCAGTTGTTCCGCATCTATTTCTGGAATGGCATCGATCTCAGCGTAGATCTTTTGCTCAATTTCAGCCGCCATCGCCGCCAGCGTTGGCAACGCAAAGATAGTCCGGATATGCAGACGCACGTCGAATGCGGAGCGGATGAGAGCAATAAGCCGCATCACGCGCAACGAGTGCCCGCCGAGTGCGAAGAAATCGTCGTGGGCGCCTACTCGCTCGACCTCCAGCACATCGGCCCATATCTTTGCCAGCGCTTCTTCGGTTGCAGTTTGTGGTGCGAGATATGTTTCGAGAGATGCCTCCTCTTCCGGAGGCGGGAGGGCATCGTGGTTGAGTTTGCCGGTAGCAGTCTGCGGGAGGGAGTCGAGGGGGACGAAGGCGGAGGGCAGCATGTACTCGGGGAGATGGCGAC